>Ga0164243_10000025_pt1 | contig 447838 bp, 366 predicted proteins | sample OricompcompostOP_FD_108781 | JGI IMG/M metagenome (GOLD analysis project Ga0164243, IMG submission 108781) | Organic Plus compost microbial communities from Emeryville, California, USA - Original compost - Organic plus compost (OP) | ecosystem: Engineered > Solid waste > Mixed feedstock >... | reverse complement strand
TTACCAAGCGGATGGAGGAAGCGGAGCGGCTGCCATACGCGCCGTAAATGCTTTGCCATCAACTGCAACGTAGACTACGCAGCCTTGATCTTTTGCAACTTTTGGATCAAGCCAAAAGTTGAACAAAAATGTTCGTTTCCAACAGAATTGCCTACTGATCAAAGCCACAATTGTATATATCAATAATTTTAGCTAAGTTTATGAACTAAAGCTCCAACGTCATACCTACTTAAGTTCAAAAACGATTACATACCTACTTAAGTTCAAAAACGATTAGATGTTTCTATTCAACCAGCAATTCAATCCTACATTCAAGCGCTATTCACTTCACGAAGGTGCCATAACGATCGAATTTGGACATCAAATCGACACATCTATCGCCCTTCAGGTAAACAGCTTCAATCGTTTACTCCTTTCCAAACCTTTCGCTGGGCTGCTGACTACCGTCCCGGCCTATGCCAGTCTAACGGTATTTTTCGATCCCTTGACCGTCATCCAATCGGATAGCCTATATGGCATCGATTGTTTTAATCGGGTTTCGAATTACCTGCAACAACTCCACCAACAAGTACAGCCCCGGGAAGAGGTCGGAGGTGAAATCCTAACGATTCCGGTATGCTATGAGGAACCTTTTGCTCCCGATCTTGGCGAATTAGCCAAATCCCTTGGGCGCTCTACGGACGAACTCGTTGACTTGCATACGGCACCTACATATCACGTGTATATGATCGGTTTTACACCCGGCTTTGCTTATTTAGGTGGCTTAAACCCTTTACTGGAATACCCAAGAAAGGCCAAGCCCAGGAAAAAAGTACCTGCCGGTTCAGTAGGCATCGCCGGCACACAAACCGGACTTTATGCGCTGGATACACCTGGAGGATGGCAAATTATCGGCCGCACACCGTTGATCTTATTTGACCCCAATCGCGAACAGGCCTCCTTATTAAAAGCCGGAGACCAGGTTATTTTTAAACCGATAGACCGGGAAGCTTTCGCACATTATCAACAGGAAGAACATGCAGATACGGATTACTAAAGCAGGCATATACAGCAGTATACAAGGGCTCGGCCGATGGGCACACCTTTCAGAAGGTGTGCCACTTTCCGGTGCTATGGATACGCTATCCGCTCGGATAGCCAATATAGCACTGGGCAATCCCGAACGGGCCGCACTTATTGAATTTACCTATGGGAATGCCGCTTTTAAAGCCGAGGAAGATCTCCTTATCGCTTATTCAGGCAGCGGCGCCACTCTACACATTGGCAAACAAGAACTTCCAGCAGATCGACCTTTATTTATACCGAAAAAAACCTCCCTTCATTGGAAAACAAATCCACAGGGCTGCCGCACTTATCTTGCTGTAGCAGGTGGATGGGATGTGCCCGAAATTTTAGGTGATACCAGCACTTATGTCGCGGCATCTTTCGGTGGATTTCAAGGGCGCACCTTGCAAGTTGGCGATCAATTACGGGCCCGCAAATCTATTTCCCCGCAAACGCAGACGATATGGGAAACACTAAAAGGCCAGCAGCTCAACTTTCCAGATTGGCAAATTGCCCGACGCCTATTATTGGCTCCCGATCATAAACTGATCCGGGTTATTCCAGCGCACGAGTTCACTTGGTTTCAAGGCGGCTCATTAGTTGATTTCTTATCCCGGTCTTTTACGGTAAGCCTAAACAGCAATCGCATGGGCTATCACCTCGACGGCGCTCCGATGAAACGCTTGGTAAAAGAGGAATTGTTATCCACCGCTGTTGCTCCCGGGACGATTCAGGTTACCGGCGACGGAAGCCTGATTCTGCTGATGGCCGACTGCCAAACCACCGGTGGCTACCCGCGTCTGGCACAAGTAGCTGCGGTAGACTTACCATTATGTGGCCAGCTAAAACCCGGAGATCAGGTCCGCTTTACGGAAATCAGCCGAAAGGATGCAGAACGATTATACCTCCGAAGAGAAAGATCATGGTCGCGCTTGCGCATTGCGATCAGCCTAAACACCTAATTGAAATATGGGGCAGCACTTTTACCCTTTACCGTTGGCATATTCAGTTGTAGATATTCCTTGATAAATACGGTCACATCACGCAGGTTCATCTCCTTAATTTCTACTCCTTGCTTAAGCTTCGGTTCTACCGCAATAAATCCGGTTTGGATATTCCTGGTATCCGGAAAATAGCCATGAGCTCCGCCTTTTCCTTCCTTGATGGCCTCGCCGGTGCTTGCATTGCCAAAAGAAGCTCCTTCGAGTCCGGAAAGTGCTAAAACAGCGTTCGGATCAGCCCCGATTTTATCCAACTCTTTCCGCGGAACGATTCTCAAGTATTTTTTCTCTTCCGCAGGTAAATCTTTCAAAATCTGCATGACCTGCTTCAAGGTTTGCCGATCATTTTTATCGTGTAAGAATAGAAAAGTAGAACCCCCTGCTGAAAAAAACCGGGCTTTCCAATGCGCTAAGCCCTGGAACAATCCAGCCTTGGCTAACCATACATTTGGATTGACCGATTTCTTCACGTCGTAAAAGCCATGATCGCCCGTAACAATAAACAATGTACTATCCTCAATACCCGCATCTTTTATGGCCTGGCGAATGATACCAACTCCACTGTCCGCATCACTGATGGCCTCATTCACCATCTCCCCTTCCCTACCCACGGTATGTTCGGCATGATCAACCGAGAATAAGTGGATGGTCATTAAATTTGGTTTCTCATTTCGGATTACCCAAGCCGCTACCTGTGCATTGTTCTGGTCTTTTCCCCAATTGATAGCTGAATCGCCATGAAAAACTTCTTTTTTTAAGGTTTGGATAATCCCTTGAGGAACGGCATATTTTTCCCGGACGGCGTCGCCCATACTTCCGATATCAGATATATTGAAAGAAGCAGGCGCTTCGGCCGAGGCCGGCCACATCAAGGAAGCTACTTTCAGGCCCGCCGACTGTGCGGCTTGCCATACTGTTGGCGCAGTAATCTGATGGAAATTCCAGTAAATCTTACCTGTAGCAGTGTCAGGCTCAAACATACCATTGTAAAAAATACCATGTTCAATTGGTTGCACGCCGGTCACAATTGTCGTATGCGAAGGGTACGTAATGGAAGGAAGCACGCTGTTCACTCCATAGGCGTGTACACCTTCTTTCACCATTTGTTTTAAATTCGGTGTAGGCCATTTATCATTCAAATAAAAATCAGGACGGAAACCGTCGATCGTTACCAAAATGACGTGTTTTTGCGCATAAAGGTTAACCGTCAATAAATAACAAAGAAAGAAAAAAGAGAGCCGTTTCATATATTGATATTTTTTGTAAATCCTGGTTTAAGAAACGGCGCAATTTAGCCAATGTGTTATTATATTAATATTAAATTTAGATTGGCTTTTTATTTCCAGAACCCTTGTCCTTTCACGGTTCCCGAAAAGAAGGGCATGCTACTGATAAACTTTTTCATCTCCCGCACCATATTCAAACTTCCGGCAACATAAATAACCTGATCAGAAAGGGGTGTACCTGCCAACCAATCTTTTATATTAGCCAAAGCATCAATATCGGTACCTTTCCGTATAGGGCTTAAGCCCGTCCGCATATAAGCGGCGCATTCTTCCGCATGTACAGGGTTAGAAAAACCGATCACCCCGGGAAGCAGCTTATTCCCGCCAAGCAATTGCTCAAGGGCAATAAAATGCCCCAAGCTACTTTCATCGCCTATGGCGATGATGCTTTGTTTTCCTTTCACTTTATGTGGCGTACCACCTATGCCAACATAGTTAATGATGTCGCCTGTCTGTAATTGCTGCACCCATTGGCTACCCACCCCATCATGCCCAGCATCGATAATCAACGAACAGGTTTTGGTTTCGGCATCCCACATGGTGGGTGAATAATCCCGATAGACACCTTCAGCCACTTTAATTTTCATATGCGGAACACTGCTCCAACTCTCCACCTGCATATCAGGCACATGTAGGTCCAATTCAATAATTGCCCTTTCGGCCCAATAACGGAGACCAACAACATACGCTTTTTTTCTCATCCCCCTCTCCAAGAAAGAGATGAGTTTCTTTTTGATAACTTTCATATAAAACGCTCGCCTTACAAAGAACGTTTTATTTTAAATCGGTAAAAATGGCAAATCACTAGAAAAAGTTGGACTATTCGCGGTATTTTCTCCTAAACTGACCTGGGGCAAGCTGCGTGCCTTGTGTAAAGACCCGGGTAAAATAAGTATGATCATCATAGCCCAATGTTAAGGCTACTTCCTTTACCGTCAGATCGGTGTAATACAATAGTCGTTTGGCTTCGTGGATAATTTCGTTACGGATCCAATAGCTCACCGGAAAACCGGTTGTCGACTTAATCACTTCATTGAGATACGCAGTAGACAAACATAATAAATTAGCATAATCTGAGGCCTTCTTCCGTTCTTTAAAGTGCGTGCTTAGGGCTTTCCTAAAGGCCATTAAAATAGAAAAACTCCGATTGCCTTTTTTCGAAAGCCTACTGCTTCTTTTGCTGTAAAACTCTGCTACCAACCCACCAAAAACACTAACCAACGATTGGATAACTTCCTGTTGTATTGCAGGAAAAGCATGCTCATCTTCGATATATTGCTTGGTTAGATGCAAAGCATTTCGGCACATCACCAATTCCTCTCGGGCTAATTGCAATGGGTCGAAAAGCCATTGTTCCTCCACTATTTTTCTGAATCCACTTGTTAGTAATGCCGTGTCGACAGCAAAAAGCCAACCCTCAGCTTCCGATGTAGAAAGCACTTGATGCACCTGTGCCGGAAGGATAACCACGAGAGCAGGAGCGGTAATTTTGAACTCCGTAAAATCAATCATAAAAACAGCATCTCCTTTTTCCATCAGAATAAAAAGATAATGATCATCCCGATGTGCCTCGACAATAATATTCCGCTGCTTATCAAAAAAACGATAATTTACATAACGGATATCCAATCCAATGCTTGTTCGATCTTTTAATACATGAATCGGGATTGACTTCCGTTGTTTTTTCATAAGACCCAAACTTAGAAAAAATGCTTATGAATCACCAACTCAACAACACAATTCCCCATCTTCTTGGCGAAACCGTAGAAAGGCGATTATCACTTAGTTTCCAATCCAATAAAACGGAGATAACTAATATTCCAAGAAGGCCTGAATTGAAAATGGGTGATTATGAACAAGGACAATACCAAAAACCAAATTTCATAAAAGATAGTCTTTACACAAACTTACGAGTCGTCATTAACGATGGGTAAAAGCGTCGACAAGTAACTTGGCACTGCGCGACCTAAACCGGCTCATTCCAAAACGGCTTTTTTTGTCCAATTCGGAACACTTTCGTAGTTTAGTTGTTTAATACAAAACATTCGATATGAATACACAAGCAAGCAAAGAAACATTTAACGATATCATAAACGGGAACACCCCCGTGCTGGTTGATTTTTATGCGGATTGGTGCGGCCCTTGTCAGATGATGCAGCCCATCCTTCAACAGCTGCATGACAAAAAGGGCGATCAGCTACGGATACTGAAGCTGAACGTAGACAAAAATCCGGCGGCAGCAGCGGCTTACTGTGTGCAAGGCGTTCCTACATTTATATTGTTCAGAAAAGGACAATTATTATGGCGGCAATCTGGAGCGATGTCCTTACCACAAATCGAAGGGTTTATTGATCAACATTTGGGATAACCAAGACCTATTGATCAACTTATTTTATTTCGTAAAAGTTCACTTCTATGCCAGCAACATCATATTCCCCTTGCTTCAGAAGGCAAAAAATATTGCGTTTACATAATTTTGTTATAAGGTAATAAAAAGCGATTTCCTTTTAGCCTCCACGAGGTTTCGAGTACGGTGCCCCTTCCCGGTTATATCCTCTACCAAAAGAATGTCTCCGGCTTGAAACACCTTTTTTTCACCTAAAGAAGTCTCGATTTCGATGCTACCGTCCAACAGCACAATATACTGCCGTTGCGGGGCATGATGAAAATCATAGTCGTATGTTGGCAGCACCTCCCGGAAAATCATGGACTTTACACCAATCTCCTCGGAGAGAAAACCGATTTCCCCTTTTTCCATTAACGGGATTTCCCGTTCTTCGAAATGGCTTTCGCCTGCTTCATCACTATAAATACGCGTAATAGTAAACATAGGAAATAAACCTTAGTCGTTGTTTTCTTCTGCCTTCGTCCACATACTTTATATCATTTCAAATGTATCGTTCAAACTGCGCTTGCGCATAAAGACGAACGTGGTACAACATTCCGTTACCTTTGTTGATCTATTTTTCAGCGGCACTGTTGCGGGCCTTCCTGTCGGAAAGTTAAAACCAGCATCTAGTCTTTTTTTGCCGGGGTAAAAGGTTTTGCTGATTTAGTTCCATATACTTTTTTTGCCTGTCCGGGAGGAACTTTGCCACTATTACCAGCGGTTTGGTGCGCTGCACAAGAACCTAGTACCCCTGCAAACAGTAAAATCGGTATTAATACTTTCTTTTTCATGATATCGTAATTAATTAATGATTATAAGCAAAAAGCTTGCCTTAATTTTTGAAGAGATCTGTCTATCTTTATCACCACAGGCAAGCTGTGAGCTAAGGCAATCACTTTAATGCAAAAGTATGATAACAGAAGTAGATATACGCTACCTGCAACAAGCGGTAAATCTGGCCACGGCCAGTGTTCAAAACGGTCAGGGAGGCCCTTTTGGTTGCCTCATTGTCAAACACGATCAAATCATCGGGAAAGGATCCAACCAGGTTACTTCCAGCAACGATCCTACCGCCCATGCCGAGATAGTCGCCATACGCGAAGCCTGTCGACATCTGGACAATTACCAATTAACCGATTGCATCCTCTATACTTCCTGTGAGCCCTGTCCGATGTGTTTGGGTGCCATCTATTGGGCCAGGCCAGCACGGGTATACTATGCCACCAATCGTTTTCATGCCGCCGCGGCCGACTTCGACGATCAGTTCATTTATGAAGAGCTAGCTTTACCCGATACTCATCGAAAAATCCCTTTCGAATTTTATCATGAAGAACGATTCCTTGAGCCCTTTGCGCTCTGGAAGCGGAGTGCAAGTAAAAAGCTATATTAAATTGATTTCGAATTATAAAATGCTAAATTAGCGGAATCTATGGGCCAAAATTTTAAAAATAAATCCTTTCATTCACTAATTACATCCATTATGAATTTTCGTTTCCACAGGGTGTTTTCCATCCTTGTATCTTTACTGATTACTGGCAGCATTGTAGCCTGCGCACAGCAAAGTCCGTCAAAAACAGCCGAAGGAAAAATCGGCAGCGCCAACGTATCTATTCATTACAGCAGTCCGAGTGTACGAAACCGGACCATCTGGGGAGAACTGGTTCCGTATGGGAAAATCTGGCGTGCCGGAGCTAACGCCGCGACGGTTTTCGAGACCGATAAAGACCTTAAGATAGAAGGAAAAACCTTGCCAGCCGGCAAATACAGTTTTTTTGCCCTTCCTGAAAAAGCGAAGTGGACGATCATTTTCAATTCGCAGACCGGACAATCGGGCATTAAGCGCGACGGCGAAGCCAACCTCGACCGCGCAAATGATGTGGTAGTAGTATCTGTTAAGCCGGTAAGCCATCCTATGACCGAAAGTCTGACCTATGAAATTAATCCGGATGGTATTGCTTTGGTTTGGGAGAAATTGGCCGTACCAGTTAAGATAGTTAGCCCTTAGTTATTGGCTATAAGCCATCAGCTTGATATACGAAAATCAAGCTGATGGTTTCTCCAAAGCTTTTTTTAACGTTCCAACTCTTCCTATCCTTAACGGCTCATCATTCTGATCTTTTTAGCTACGGCTAATACCTAAAGGCCAATCGCTAATAACTATTAACCAAATCTCCTTCTCTTTACGGTAATAAGCCGTTATGACATATCAAGATTTCAACATTCAGGTATTATTGTCAACATGAAATCTCGTTAAAGCCATAATAAGAGCGGGCAGCAACACTGTCCGCCCGTCTGCATAGCGCTAAGAACAAGCTCAATCCCAAATACTTTTCAGCTCATAAACCAATAGCTGCTCGCACTGTGCATCTCCACCATTGGCAGTAAGCGACAAGCCTCTTTGATTTGCATCTAAATTTTTATTAATCGGCATAAAGAACAATCCGTTATTAGCAAATAGCTCCAAGCCCGTTCGGTCAGCATAAATTGTCAAATCCAGCTTGCCATCCGAAAGCGGTAAATGTGCCTTCACCCCATCGATGCGCAGTTCTTCCGTCTTTACGTCATAAGACACATCCAGACCTCGGATATTGAGCTGCATGCTTTTCGCTTCGGCAGGCAACAAGACCGCATGGATTTCCATGAGTTCGGCCTCTACACCAGGGACGCTTTCGGTCTGACCGGCGCCTACCTTTAGCTGTTCAAAACGGTGGGCTTTCCCCCTCAAGCTCTGCAGCTCCGCCACTGGCGTCCGGCTAAGCCGAGGCCCTTCAGGGGTCTGTATCAGTTTTAATTCCATAGGTATACTCATCGATTGGTTAAAGGAATTCCGACCAATATTGGTATGTGTACGCCACCAACCGATTTCAATCCGGCGACCTTTCGGCTCATTGTTGAAAGTCTGCGCTGCGTAGAAGTCGCGCCCAAACTGTCCGTTCAGCCTCTCCACCTCAGGCACAAACGTTTTCCCATCAAAAGAACCGATGGCATATTGACTGTTCGCCCCCGTTAATATCCATTTTTTCTCATTGGTGCCCTCTATAGGAATTTCAAAGAACTCCGGGCATTCAAAAAGATAACGGTCGTCGCCCTTTCCACCGTTGATTACGCTGGCTTCTTCCCAATCTTTTAAATTTGTTGAAGTAAAGAAGTGCATGGTATGCTGTTCATTCGCCTCGGCTACGTAAAATACCATTACCCAGTGTTTGCTCGGCTCATGCCATATTACTTTTGGATCCCGGTTACCTTCCGTTATTTTGGGGATAACCGGATGGTCTGTTTTTTTGAAGGTCCGGCCGTCTGTACTATAAGCCAGCCCCTGCATCCACGAACCCTCAGCTGTATAGAAAAGCACCATAGGTGGATTTTCCGCCGTTCCAAAACCACTACTATTGCCCTTATCTACAATACCACTGCCACTAAACATTGTTCCGAAACTATCGGGATACAAAGCTTCCCCTATTTCCTTCCAATGCACCAAATCCTTGCTCACGGCATGCCCCCAATGCATATTGCCCCACAATACGCCATAAGGGTTGTGCTGAAAAAATAAATGATACTCCCCATTATAATAAACCAAACCATTGGGATCATTATTCCAGCCCCGCTTGGGTGAAAAATGAAATTGAGCTCTAAGCGGCTCATGGTAAGCGGTTGCGCCATCCAACTCCTTATCATCCTGCTTAATCAATGTAAGCGCTTGGGAAGCAGGCGGTAATGTATCCACCGCTAGTTCGAGTTTTTCTCCTTTCCAGGCGCTGATATCCAGATAGGCGTACCAATCCGGTTGCGCATCAGCCAACTCGATATCACATGTTCTCAGGGGTTTCCCATCAAGAAGCAGTTGTACCTTGCGCTTTTTTGCCCCATTCTTTACGGGCAAAAGCAACCATTTTTTTTCGGCTGTAATTGATTTCACCGTGCCCTTTTCCTGTTCAATCGCTAGATGATAGGCCGCTGTTGGCCAATAGGGCGCCGATGCTTGTATGGAAAAAAGTGCTGCCAACGGCAAGGCTGTTGCCACAGCCAATTGAATTCCTATTTTTTTCTTCATTATCTATTCTGTTTAATCCGTTTATCCTTGGTATTTCCGGGTTCCCTTTGCGCAGAAGCAAAGATTAAAAAAAGAAATACAATTCTACGTTTACCAACCGCTATTTTGTTGATAGAGCCCTTTACTAAAATTAATTTGATTCAGAGGGATAGGTAAATATTCATCTCTGTTCTTTTTGAAAACAGCATCCTGCAAATGGCTTACCCTCGACTTTTCCCGATCAAAATAAGCATTTAGATATTCTGCTGCAATTCCCCATCGCACGAGATCAAAAAAACGGTATCCTTCCATCGCAAATTCCAGACGCCTTTCATAACGCAAGGCCTCACGAGCAAAAGCGTTAGTCCATGTGCAGTTAACTCCAGGCTGATACGTGCTAATTCCATAATTCGATGTTGGCGATCCATCGGCTTGCTTCAGCAAATCCGTGCTGTTTGCCGCCCTTTCCCGCACCTGATTGATCAAAGGTAGGGCTTCCATTTCGCGATCCAGCTCGATCAAGGCTTCTGCCTTCATTAATAAGACATCAGCAAAACGAATAATAGCCCAATTTTTCGAGCTACTCATAAATGGCGGAATCTTCTTAAACGAAGGATCATCATAAGCTACTGTTTCCTTCATACTTAATAGACTGCCATAAATTTGAGGTGCGCGCGACCAAGTACTTTTATAGATGAAATCCGGTTTATATTTATACGGATGTTCGGGTATAGCCGCAGTATGGTCTAGTCGCGGATCAAAAGTACCGCTTTGGTAATCGCCAGTCGCTTCCACATCGTTATCATTAAAAGTATCAAATTTGGGCAATCCTGCCGCATCGGTTTGAAAGGCATTGATCAGGTTATGGCTGGGCACATGGAAACCGCAACAGCCATATTCCTGATTCATGGGATAATCGAGCGAATGCCCATTATCCACCCTTCCGAGGGGTGTTGCATCATCCAGGGAGTATTGAATGGCAAAAACGGATTCCTGCCCATTTTCATAAGCGGTTAGAAAATTCTGGGAAAAATCAGGAAATAAGCTATAAGGGCCGCTCATCACCTCATCACAAAGACGGTTAACCTCCTCGAGTTTCGTTTGGTCAATCGATATCACATTGTTCTGCTCATCCTGCACATAGGCCTGATAAAGAAGTGTTTTCGCGAGATAAGCTTTTGCGGCATAAGCTGTAGGCCGACCGACATCGACCTGCACATCCGGCAAATTTTCTGCAGCAAAACGAAAATCATCCGCAATTTTTGTCCACAGCTCATCACTGCTGAAAGCCCGGTTCGACACCGTATCATAATCAGCCTTCGGGATGGTTTCATCAATATATGGAATATGCTTAAATAAGATCTTCAGCAAAAAATAGAAATGTCCTCGCAAGAAACGCGCCTCCGCCTGACGCTCCACTTTGTTCGGAAAATCCGCATCCGTAAGGGCATTAATACGAGCTAAGGCATCATTGGTTCGCCCAACACCTATATAGAGGCGGTACCAGGTCACATCCGAAGTTCCCAGATCCACCCGATTTAAGGCAAAAGTTTCATAGGCATGAAAATCAGCTACGTCCCCAGGTCCATCTCCGCCTTTATAAGCATCGCCACTACGGATACTGCCATAGGCCCACATGCTACTATAAGGAGCGGCCCAATAGTCATTTCCTAAGGCGGAATAAGCCGCTATCAACATTTTCTCTACATTCTCCGGTGTATTCAGGTCATCACCTGAAATCACCCCTTGCGGATTCTGGTCAAGCGTCTCTTTACAAGATGCCAAGGCCAATCCCAATAGAATTATCCATATAATTTTTATTTTCATCTTCTTTAATCATTTAGTTAAAAGGACAGGTTAATACCCAATGTGGTCATAATCGGTATCGGAAAAGCATTACCCGGATTTTCCGGATCGGGGGCATGATACGACTTACTTTTTAGCAGCTGCACATTGCTAGCCTGTAAGAAAATACGTGCATTTTGTGCATGTAGCCCTTTCAATGCATCATTTAGATTATAGCCCAATTGAATATTGCGAAGCTTAAGGTAAGATCCACTTTCCACGTAATAGGTCGAGCTGCGCCCCTCATTATTGCGATCGACCGTTGTTAATGCCGGGATCGTTGAACCGGGGTTTTGTGGTGTCCAAGCCGCTAAGGTCCGGCTACCCCAATTGGCGCCAGGTTGCAATGAAGAAAAGTCCGTCAAGTTTTTATACGTGTTATACACACTGTTTCCCTGTACTCCTTGCAGGAAAAAACTCAAATCAAAACGCTTATAGCTAATTGCGGTATTGATGCCATAGATAAAATTGGGGTCCGAATTACCGATATAATCCCGATCGCGGTCATCAATAATATTATCGCCATTTAAATCCCGGTAGCGGATACGTCCAAGGCCTTTCCCCGGTTGTTCGGGTGAATTATCCACCTCTTCCTGTGTGGTAAATAGGCCATCAGCTATATATCCAAACATGGAACTGACCGAACGACCTAAAATGGTTTTATCCGTACCATTCCCTGGATAAGATGTCAGCACCTCTTCCGGTAGTTTCGTAATTTTGCTTCTATAGGCTGAAACGTTCGCACTGATATCGATATTGAAATCTCTTCCGATAGACGTACTATAGTTTAAGACCACTTCCAATCCCTTATTATCAACAGAAGCGCCATTAACGTACTTTGTACCACCGTCGCCTATAACCGCCAGGTAGGCTGGGCTAATCAAAATATCTTTCGTTTTTTTTATGAAGTAATCTACCGAACCACTCAACTTATTCTTAAACAAGCCAAAGTCGATCCCTATGTTGTGTTGCATAGCTTCTTCCCATTTCAACTGATCATTTCCCTGTTGAATCAACGCAAAACCCGACGGCAGCTGGCCAGAACCATTACCACTGATATCATAAGCAGTACCCGCATCAAATGCACCGCTCAGGTTTGTACCGTAAATAGCCTGATACAGGGAAAAAGGTGCATTATCGCCCGTCTGCTGATTACCCGTAATCCCCCATCCGTACCGTAGCTTCAAATCGCTGATCGCGGGCAATTTTTCTTTCACAAAATTTTCCTCACTTAAGCGCCAACCTACTGATGCAGCAGGAAAAGTGCCGAAACGATTATCCTTGCCAAAACGTGAAGAGCCATCGCGGCGGATAGTAAAGGAAGCCAGGTAGCGGTCGTTAAAACTATAATTCACCTTTCCGAAATAAGAAAGCAGTGCACTGTTTGCGCCACCTCCGGCATTATCTTTCAAGGTCGTTCCTGCGCTTAAATAAGCGTAATCAATATTTTCCAAAGCCAGTCCCTGCCGGCTTCCCGAAAAGTTCTGATTTATAATTTTGATCTGTTCGTGGCCGGCCATGAGTTCCAAACGATGTTTATCGTTCACCTCCAAATTATAAATCAGCGTATTTTGCCAGGTCAAACTACCGTCGTAAGTCGAACTACTGTTCACTTGATTCGTTGCATCCGATAAAAATCCCGACACATAAGATTTACGGAGAGTGCGCGCATAATTTCCGGCGTAATCTACGCCAAAGCTCGTTTTAAAATGCAGATTGGGCAAGATAGCCAGATCGGCGAAGGCATTTCCAAAAATGCGTCCGAAATGATTTTTATTCTGTTTATTATCTTCAATTAAACGTACAGGGTTATGACGGTCGGCCATGCCTGGAGCAGGCCCTCCCCAGCCACCGTCGATCGTATGCACCGGCACAATAGCCAAGTCGATTAATGAAAGGCCGGTAATGTCAGCGGTGGGCAAAATTACGTCCTTCATATAGGTTGCCGAAAAATTCTCGCCAATCTTCAGTCGGTTGTTAAAGAGGTTAAAATCCGAGTTGAACCTGGCCGTAACCTTCTGGCTACGCGATTCCTTGATAATACCCTGATTATCGAAATAGCTTACAGAAAACAAGGTATTGCTCTTTTCATTTCCATTGGATATATCCAAGCCGTAAGATTGCAGTAGGGAAGTATGTGATATTTCATCAAACCACCGTGTGTCTGCAGGGCGCATAGTATGCGCCTCGTCTAAATATTCCGGCAGCAGCACTTCGTTAAGCATGGGATGATCGAAATCGCCATTCCAATCGTATTGATAGGTTGAATTGAGATTTGGATCCAGGCGATCGTTCACCGCCGCCTGCCAATAAGCCCTACCTCTTTCTTCGGTATTCAGCACATCCAGTTTACTGGTATAGAACTGCAAAGAAGTGGAAGCATTCACGTCAATATGCGTTACGCCGGTTTTTGCCTTTTTGGTCGTTACGATAATTACCCCATTTGCTGCGCGGCTTCCATAAATCGAAGCAGCTGAAGCATCTTTCAAGACCTGTATGGAAGCGATATCGTTCTGGTTCAACTCTTGCAGGCCCCTCGTGGTAGGTACTCCATCAATGACATACAGGGGGTCCGTATTGCCCAATGTTCCAATCCCTCTGATCCTGACAGAAGCGTTGCCTGAAGGCGATCCATCTGTATTTACAAACACTCCTGGGACACGTCCCTGCAAGGCCTTCATTGGATTTCCGGCAGGTATATCCTGGATATCTTCTACAGCGACCACGGCAACGGCTCCTGTTAAGTCCTTTTTTCTTTCCGCTTGGTAACCTGTCACCACTACTTCTTCCAAATCAAAGTTTAGGTTCATTTGTACATCAATACTTCCGGTACCATCTATTAGACGGGTTTCGTTCACCGCCCCGACCATTGAAAACACGAGTTCCTGTCCGGGTTTGGCCGCTATGGCATAGGTACCATCAGCATTCGTTAAGGTCTTTACCTTAGTTCCACGGAGCGAAACCGTCACCCCGTCCAGCGGCTTTCCGGAAAGATCGGTGACCTTACCGGTAATCCTACTAGTTTGTCCAACAACGGCTCCTATATGCAAACAGAGCAGTGTCAGATAAATGATTAGCTTTTTTCTCATTTTAATAATTGGTTTTGGTTATTAATTAGTTAATAAGTCACCGACGCCCAAAAGGCACTTCTTAAGTAAGCTTATACGGTTATCATTTGGTTAACAAGTTGGCTATTACTTCATCTATTTATCACATTTTTTTGTTTATTTTCCGATTATTTCCATTGCCATCGCTCCAATTGCTTTTGCCAGATAAAATGATGGAGATCTGTCTGTTCATACGCTGGATTTGCTCCAGCTTGAGCGGTTACGTAAGCGCCTAAAGCTGAGGCAAAGTCCAATATATCGGCAATAGATTTGCCTAATAATTTCTGTGCTAAAAAAGCGGCTAAAAAAGAATCGCCACTACCTATGGTATCTTTCACCTTTACCGGATAAGCCGAGTAATCGTAACGGCTATCCAATGTATAATAGGAAGCTCCATCGGCACCTTTCGTGATGATAACTTCCTGCAAGCCGTAATTTTGCTGTAAGCAAGCTACGATTTCCCCTCCCCCATTATCCTGTAGCCCCATCCATCTTCCGATGATTGCCAGTTCATGATTATTGAGCTTTACGGCATCTGCCTTTCTGAGCAGGTATTCAATAGTTTCCCGCGTATAATGCGGTTCGCGAAGGTTGACGTCAAATAGCCGAAATTTTGCTCGGTCGATCAACTCGTAAAGGGTATGCCGAGCAACTTCATTCCGGGCTACCAAACTGCCAAAAACGAGAACATCAGCTGTCTCGACCAACTTTTTCAGTACTTCATCATAAACAATGAAGTCCCACGCAACAGGCTTTACAATTTCGTAATGCATTTCCTGCTTATTATCCATTCTGGCCAATACTTCACTGGTTTTATGAACTTCATCCCGTTGGATATAGCGTGTAGAAAGACCTATTTTGGATAGCATATGAAGCAGCTCTTTGCCTGCTACATCATTTCCAACGCGGCTGATCACATCTCCCTGAATTCCTAGTTTATTTAAATGATAAGCCACGTTCATCGGTGCGCCACCCGGCTTCCTGCCATCAAGCAGCACATCCCATAATACCTCTCCAAAACAAACTACCCTTTTCATTTTTATAGCGATTAGCTTTTTTAGTCTCAGTTATTAATGATTGGCTACGATTACCGTCTGATCTATTTGTTCTAAGGTTTTTCCTTTGGTTTCGGGCATCAATTTCCAGACAAATAGAAGTTGTAAGATCATGCAGCCTACAAAGATGATGAAGGTATTTCCGCCACCTAAAAATTCGGTCAATGCCGGAAAGCAAAATGTGATAATAGCCGCCATCATCCAGTGGGTCAAGCTGCCTAAAGTTTGTCCTTTAGCCCTAACTTCATTGGGAAAGATCTCTGAAATGAACACCCAGATTACGGCTCCCTGTGAAAAAGCGAAAAAAGCGATGTACAACATCAAATAAAAGGGAATGATAAGCCCTCCGGTATGGCCCATGTAAAAAGTAAAGGAAACTAAAGACAAGGAGGCAATAAGCCCTACAGAGCCGATCAACATGAGTTTTCTCCTACCCATTTTATCGATAAAATTGATGGCAATCAAGGTAAAGGCAAAGTTCACCAAGCCCACACCAACGGTTGATAGTAATGCACTTTGGGCTCCTAAACCAGCCATTTCAAAAACGCGTGGAGCATAATAAATAATGGCATTGATGCCCGACACCTGATTGAATACCGCAAATAAAACAGCAAGCAAAACAGGCTTGCGGTATTGCTTTGAGAAAAGCCCGGCCTGAATATTTCCTTTTTCTCCTCTGTCGCTATTCAGGATACTTTCCACCTGCTGTAGATAATCGGTGCGGCTAATCTTCATCAAGATTTTCTCCGCTTCCTTCCGCTTATGCTGATGTAGCAGTAGCCACCTTGGACTTTCCGGCACAAAAAAAATCAGGATAAAGAAGGCCAAAGCCGGTACAGCTTGTATACCGAGCATCCAGCGCCATGACTGTGCTCCAGTCTGCCCAATCAAGTAATTCGATAAATAGGCAATTAAAATACCAAGTACTACGTTAAATTGAAACAGGCCTACCAACTTCCCCCGTGATTTGGCCGGCGAAATTTCCGAAATATAAATAGGTGCGGTAACCGAAGAGATGCCTACGCCAATACCCCCCAAAAACCGAAACAGAATAAAAACAAGCCATTCGGAAGCCAAGGCCGTTCCCAGAGCGGATAAGAAATAGAGGACTGCAACAATAAATAAGGTATTTTTCCGCCCTAAACGATCAGACGGGTAGGCTCCAAGCGCTGCACCCAATACCGTCCCGATCAACGCAATGGCCATAGTCAACCCATGTTGAAAGCCGTTCAGGCTCCAATAAATTTGAACGGCCTTTTCTGCTCCCGAAATTACGGCAGTATCAAAGCCGAATAAGAACCCTCCCAAGGCCACCACAAATGACCATGCTAATACGATGTTTTTATTCATTGTTGCTATCTGGTTTATGGCAACTAAGGTAGCGGTATTAGCACGGGCCGGTTCCTTGCATTGTTTCAAATTATTTCAATAATGTTCCAAATTTTTTCTTTTCACAATTAATTAATAATCAGCATACTAAGTAAACAAACCGTGACACCTATTTAAAATTTGTTTCCAGAACTTTAAAAATCGGATCCTTTTGACCTATTTTCCAAACGGTGTTTGTTTTACACCAAGGCGTTAGGCAAAGGGCCAAAGGCTCAAATATTTATTATATTAGGCCATTCTTTTGCCTAATTTTACCTATATGCACTGCCATCGTATCTATCTATTGCTCCTATTATGCGCTTGTTTTTTTTCCTCCTGTAAGCGGGCGGAACGGAATAAAACGTATCGGATAGCCTTTTCGCAATGTATAGGCAATGATGCCTGGCGAAAATCGATGTTAAAAGAGATGAAAAGAGAACTATCCTTTCATCCGGAAGTTGAATTTTTTTATGCCGATGCGGGGGGTAGCAATACCAAGCAAATTGAACAGGTTAAATCGTTTTTGAAAAAGAATATTGACTTACTGATTATTTCGCCGAATGAGGCTGAGCCTTTGACACCTATTGTTGACCATGCCTTCCAACAGGGAATTCCTATCGTAGTTACCGATCGGAAAACATCGTCTGGTTTATATCATGCTTATGTCGGGTCTGACAATTACGGTATCGGTTATCTCGCCGGGCAATATATTGGTCAGCTTTTGCATGGCGAAGGTCGTTTAGCAATTATAAGAGGCCTTGTTGGATCTTCTGCGTCAATCGAACGCGAAAAAGGGCTAAGCGAAGCCTTAAAGCATTATCCAAAGATAAGCCTCGACTTGAGATTAAACGGACAGTGGCTTATCGACACGGCTTATCAAGAAGTAAAACGTCATCGTGAAGCGCTAAAAGAAATCGATGCACTCTTCGCTTTTAACGATCAGATGGCATTAGGCGGCCGCAGAGCGTTACTAAACAACCACCTTAGCCATCGGATTAAGATTATTGGCGTTGATGCGCTACCTGGCAGAGGAAATGGTTTAGAACAAATTGCTCAAGGTCATATCAATGCCTCCATGCTATACCCTACAGGTGGTGGGGAAGCCATACGTACGGCCATGGCGATCCTTGAGAAAAAAGCCTACCGGCGCGACAATTTACTCCGCACGGTGGTTATCGATTCGAGCAATGTGCAACTGATGAAAATGCAGGCGGATAAAATTGACAGTCAACAAAAAGACATCGACAAACAGCAACAATTGCTCACCGAGCAACAGCATATTTACCGAAACCAACAAGCGGCACTCAACATTTTGGTTGTTAGCCTGGTATTAGCTATTGTTTTTGCCGGTATTGCCATATTTGCTTTAAAGGGAAATTGGGAAAAAAACAAGCATTTAGAGCTACAAAATGCAGAAATTCTGAAACAACAACAGCAACTGATTGCGATGAACGAACAGGTAAAAGAAGCATCGGAAGCCAAGGCCAATTTTTTCACCAATATTTCCCATGAATTCAAAACTCCTTTAACCCTGATTTTGGCACCTATCGAAGAATTACTTGCCGAAACCAAAATCAATACGCCCATGCAGGAACAATTACTGCGTATTAAGCGCAATGGGCTTCGCCTGATGGCACTCATTTCCGAACTGATCGATATCCAGCGTCTATCGAAGGAAAAAATCACGTTGAAAGCAGCACCTCACCCACTTTATCCCTTTCTCAACCAGATTGTGCTTTCTTTTAAGCCCCTATCGGTTCAAAAACATATTCCGATTACCATTGAAAACAAAACGGCGATAAGTGATTTGTGGTTCGACGCCGATTTAATGGAGAAAGTAATATACAACCTCCTATCGAATGCAATCAAATTCACACCAAAAAACGGAAAAATACAGGTAAAAATAGAACAGAATACTTTCGGAGACCATGTCATGATTCGTATCATTGATAATGGTAAAGGCATCAGCCGAGTTCATATGGAACATATTTTTGATCCTTTTTACCAAGGTTTTCATAGTGCCAGCGGATCCGGTTTAGGTTTAGCCTTGGTTAAGGAAATCATCACGCTTCACCATGGGCAAGTCACAGTAAGCAGTAAAGAAAACGAAGGAACCTCTTTCACCCTTCGGCTTCCCGTCGGTGATGCCCATCTTTCGGATCTCGAAAAGGCCATTCCGACCCAGGAATATAGTCTGGAAGAGGAAAATCTGCTCATTTCAGATTTTCCTTTCCTTACTGATGACGATGATAGTTTACGTGATGAACAAACACCCGGATCGAAAGCCTATACCTTACTCGTTATTGATGACAATGAAGAGATTATTCGCTTTCTTCAGGATCGATTAAAATGTGATTATCAGTTTTACGCAGCCAATAACGCTACAGATGGCATGAAATTGGCTTTCCTCAAAGTTCCTGATCTTATTGTCTGCGATGTTATGATGCCCGGCAAAAGCGGGATCGACCTACTCAGGATCTTAAAAAACGATCCACGCACCGCATCCATTCCCGTTGTTTTATTAACGGCATTGGATAGTGAAGAACAAAAGACACAAGGTCTAGAAGCAATGGCCGATGCCTATATTACCAAACCATTCAGTACTAAGCATTTAGACGCCACCATTAAGAACCTGATTGTTTCTCGCAATGAACTGAAACAACGTTTTATCAGCGAGCTGAGTCATTCGGCCAACCATTCCTCATCTACATACAATGAAAGCGACCGGCGCTTTTTAAACGATCTCTCTACCCTGGTTGAAACTCAATTGGCTAATCCACAACTCGGTGTTGACGATATCTGTAAAGCCATTGGGATTTCACGTGTTCAACTTTACCGCAAAATGAAGAGCCTGCTTCAATGTAGTGTAAATGATTATATCATTAGTAGGCGACTAAAAAAGGCGAAATACTTATTGCAACAAGATATGCCCATCAATGAAATTGCTTATCAAACAGGCTTTGCATCGCCAACTTATTTTTCTACCCTTTTTAAGCATAAGTTTGGCGTAAGCCCTTCCGCATACAAGAAACAAAAAACTAAAAGCGCTTGATAGATGAGCGTTACCATCTATATGTTTAGCTCGACAAAATGTTTTTTGGCCTCTTTATTATTGATCAATTTAGTGTATCTTAGACTCTATACGGCATGTATTTGCATATTAAACATAAATTATGATAATCAACCATGAAAACAAGTTACCTACAAGTACTTAACGCCGCAGCCTTAGTCGGCACGCTCGACATGCTCGCGGCTTGCATAAACTATTATCTCAGTCAAGGGAGTACCCGTTTTGATCGGATCCTAAAATACATTGCGAGCGGCTTTTTTGGGGAACAAGCATTTTCAGGCGGCCCAATAATGGCCATTGCCGGACTATCTTTCCATTACCTATTTGCTTTACTATTTACCGTGATTTTCTACCTCGCCTTTCGATATTTAAAAGATGTACAGATCAGTAAAATACTCGTGGCTATATTATACGGAATCTTTGTATGGGCGGTGATGAATCTCTTGGTTATCCCCTTATCAAAAATCGAAGCCCGCCCCTTTGCTCTGGTTGATGGACTCATTAGTATAATGATCCTCATTGTCTGTATCGGACTGCCGTTAACGTTGATGTCCAGAAAATTTTACAAATAAAAACAAGTTGGGCCTGCAACAAAGCTTAGCAACTAGTGATATGCGCCCAAAAAGGTAATACAAGGTTGAGTATAGGCCAGAAAGACGATATCGGCAAAAGCAAGGTAACCCGTGTTTTTAAATAAAAGACAAACAAAATGAACGGCCAGCAGTTGTTTCGGATAAAGTTTTGTTGATGCATTTATTTATTCAAGCGATAATCATGACCCAGTTTTTAGCTCCAGATAGTACCCAAGCCGATTTAAATGCCTTCAAATCGCACAAGGAAATACCAAAAGTTATCGAGACCAATGTTCTGAAGGCCCTTTCCTATTATCCGGAATTAAAGCAAGTAAATATTCGCTTCGTATTTAAGCAACATATCAACAAATCGGTGATGCAGGCCCGCCCTATAGCGTTAACCCTACTTCGCAAAAAAGAAAAACGGGTATATCAGATCAATATCAGTGCCCTTTTCCAGCTCACCAATACTGCTATTCCCATCCATCATTTGCCCGATGAAGTGATGATCGGATGGATTGGGCATGAACTGGGGCATATTATGGATTACGAGCAGCGGAGCACCTGGAGCATCATTGGCTTTGGCATAGCGTATTTGTTCTCCAACAAATTTATCCAGAAAGCTGAACGTACAGCAGACACCTTTGCCGTTGAACATGGCATTGGCCGCTATATTATACATACCAAACGATTTATTTTAGGAAATGCTGATATCCCACAGACTTATAAAGACCGGATTTCCCGGCTCTATAGTTCGCCGGACGCCATTGTTGATCAGATTAAAGAATTGGAAGAAAAACGGGATTTACCCTAAGCGATCCATAAAGTGCTCAAGGGCCAAAAAGTCATCCTCCTTCATGACGCGCGGTATTTTAACCTGCCCACCAAGCTTTTTCGTTTCCTCGCTCCATTGATAGAAAGCCGATGTTGGAACAAGCTTTACCTCAACAGACTTCAACGCCTTGTTTCTCGCTACCGCATAATTCTTATTGCTTGCTTTTAGCTGTTCATCCAAATAAGCCGCAATTTCGCCCGCATCGGCTGCTACATGATCATCCACGCCGATGAGCCAACGGTTTTTGTAGTGATCTCCTTGTACCAGCGCCGCTACGGTAAACTCTTGCACCACGATGTTAAACTGTTTTTCTACAGATTGCACCGCCTCATTCATTTGATGGACGGAAAGCTGCTCGCCAACTACGTTTAAAAAATGCTTAGTTCGGCCACTTATTTTAATTTCAAGGCGATCCTTATCAGTAAAGACCACCGTGTCGCCAATCATATAACGCCAGGCTCCGGCAACAGTAGAAATGAGCAGCACATAATGCTCGCCTTCTTTGACGTCGGCGAGCGTCAGCACTTCTGCATCCTGCTTAACCAAGCCCTGAGCATCGATATTCCGATCGTGAAAGGGAACAAACTCAAAAAATACGCCATTATCGATAATCAAAGCCATCCCCGCATCTGGCCGTTTTTGAGTCGCCAAATAGCCTTCGGAAGCTAAATAAGTATCGATATAAGTCATCGGTGCGCCCCAAAGTTTCTCAAATCCCTTGCGATAAGGTTCGAAGGCTACGCCACCCGACGTGTACACCATTAAGTTCGGCCAGATATCGTGTATGGTATTCAACCTATTATAGGCAATAATTTCTTTAAGCATCAGTTCGGTCCATGAGGGAATACCGGTAATGCTTCCAATGTCCCAATCCGGTGCTGATTGGGCAATCTGCCTTATTTTATCATCCCAGTTTTCGAGCGAGGCAATTTCGCTCCCCGGTTTATAAAATTTTCTAAACCAGAAGGGGATATTCGCTGCACTAATGCCGCTGATCTCCCCCTCCTGATGATCGTCCTTCTGAATCAAGTGGGTACTGCTGCCAAGCATCAAGATCTGCTTCTCAAAAAAATGAGGCGGCAGATCGAAATTTTTCAGGCTTAGCACCTGCTGGATGCCCGAACGCCGTATTGCATCGAGCATATCATCAGTTACCGGTATGTATTTGCTGTTGCTGGTTGTTCCACTACTCAAAGCGAAATACTGCTGCCCACCCGGCCAGGTCACATTCTGGTGGCCTTCCAACAGGTAATGCCACCATGCTGCATAGAGTTTATCGTAGTCGTAAATTGGCACTTTACCCTGGAATGCGGCAACGAGATCAGCGCTATTCAATATGTCTTGAAAGCCATAATGTTTCCCGAATGCCGTTAACTTTGCCGTATCCAACAGCTGGTGGAGCACACGTTCCTGTTCCTCAACAGGGTCTGTATTTGCGGTTATCACCTCTCTAAGATGAATTGCCTGTTTAATAATTTCTCCAATGATTGCCATACTGATTACTTCATTTTACATACTGTTTTTCAACAACTTATTCCTTGACATCATAAAAAGTCCCTATATTTATCCCATATAAAACCAATGACGATGAATCAAAGCCCCAATACGATTTGCTGGTTCGAGATCTATGTAGATGACATCGAAAGAGCCAAAAAGTTTTACAGTACGGTATTAGCTATCGAATTTCAGGATATTCCGGCTCCCGATACAACTGATGATTTTAAAATGGCCCTCTTTCCTTCAGACCCCGATCCGGCTAAGATGGCAGTAGGGGGTGCGCTGATTGAAATGGCAGGTGCAAGAAACGGAGCAGATGCATCTACAGGCACAATTGTTTACTTTCCCTGTGTAGATTGCAGCGTAGAAGAAAGCCGGGTGGAGGCCGCTGGTGGAAAAGTGCATAAATCGAAGTTTTCGATCGGTGAATATGGATTTTGTGCGATTTGCCTCGATACAGAAGGCAACACTTTTGGATTATATTCGATGCAATAAAAAATATGCCATCTAAGCTTCTTACCTTTCTGAAATCGAATTTGCTTTTCATCGTTGCACTTGTTCTTTTGCTTTTTGTTACTTTCCATTCTGGCTTAAAGGTGCGGGTACTTCGCGGGCTAATCAGTATGGGCTGGTATGAGCCCGATGTAAGTCATTTGAAATTGAAGCCGGCAGCCTTACCAGAAAAAGAAGAAGGCCTCCCGGTGCCGTCTGTTGTATTGCAATCAGCTAATGGAGAACGCCTCGACCTATCCGACAGCAAAGGAAAAGTGATCTTCCTCAATTTCTGGGCAACCTGGTGCTCTCCCTGCATTGCAGAAATGCCAACCATCAATACGCTTAAAGATCAGTTGGGCCAACAAGGCGCGGTTGATTTTGTGATGGTTGATATTGACAACCAGCCAGATCGCTCGAAGGCATTCATGGATAGGCATCACTATCAGCTTCCCGTATATACGTTGGTCAGCACGGTTCCAAAATCTTTATTTCGTGGAACCGTACCAACCACGATCATTATTAATAAGAAAGGTGAAATTGTTTTTCAGCATGAGGGCATGGCCGATTATCAGGCGCAAGATATGATCACCTTTCTGCGTAAGCTGGTGAACGAATAGTTGTTAGCGGCCTATCCTTTTTTCTTTCCCCATTTACGATTATACCAAATAATAAAACCGGTAATCGGTAAAGAAGCGCCAATCAAAGAAACCAGTGCGGCCATAATTTTTGTAGACAAACCGCCAATAATACCTACATGCAATTCAAAATTCATCTGATAAATCTTTTCTCCTAGAGAAAGTTGTTTAAAAACTGGAGTTTGGTTTATTTTAGTTAACGTATACTGGTCATAACTGAGTCGTGCCCCGTTATACCAAACCCCTTCCCGTAATTGTTTAAAGACTGTATAGGTATCACCATCGTTTTTCGGATAAATAATTGTAATACGCTCATAGCCTCTATTTACATGCATTTTCCAGAGTCGATCTTCGGCACCCGTTAAGGCAACGGGCTTTCCGGCAAGGTTAGATTGCCCTGCTTGAAATTCCTCCAACCGTGGTTTACCTCCTGTAAGTAACCAGTGATAACCCTTCGCAAACCAATCGAAGGTGTAATAAATCCCTGTAATGGTCAGAATCAATGCCACCAGGAAAGCATAAAAGCCTAGCACATTATGTAAGTCAATATTCAGGCGTTTCCACTTGGCCTTCCATTTGATCTTAAAACTTTTCGCACGGGTAGACTTATTCCATTTATTTGGATACCACCAGATCAATCCTGTAATTAGCGTAATTCCAAAAATGATACAGGAAGTCCCAACAATAGGACTTCCTATTTTGGGATCCAACCATAAAAAACGATGCCCTGCCCGCAAAAACAGCATCAGTTTTTGCGTTTTACTCATTTTTCCACCGTCATCGTACATAACTATGCCTGTATAAGGATTCAGAAATACATTGGTAAAAGTCATGTCCTTCAGGTCGGCATAAGTTAACATTGCCGCATTACCTGGTTTACCATAGGTGATGGATAGCGCTATTTTAGCGGTATCTCCATACGCAAAAAGATGGGCTTCTGCCTGTTCCCTTAATATCGACGGGGCTAGAAAAGGTAGATCCTGTTTCTCTACTCGGTTCTCCTTTTCTGCCAAATAGGCAATCTCATCACGAAAAACCCAAATGGCAGCCGTTAAACAAACAACAAAAACTACTAGGCCCGAAATCAGGCCTAGCCATAAATGTAACCATTCATTAATCTTTCGAAAAAGCGATTTGTTAAATCTTTTTCTCTTCATTAAAAACGAAGTATTAAATTCAGCACAATATTACGTGGGGCTTGTGGAGCACTCCAAGCATCCCAATACTGTTCGTTACCGATGTTATTCAACTTAAAGCCCAGGCGCCACTTCGGCTGTTCATAAAAAGCCGTCGCATTGAGCACAGTATAAGAAGGCACGGCATATATATTGTCGGCAAAACCGAAACTTTTATCGACATAATTCCCGCCAAAGCCCAGACCGAAACCTTTCAATTTATGCTGAAAGGTATACGACAGCCACAGGTTCGCCACATTTTCCGGCGCTCCTGTTGCCTTATTCCCTTCGATAGTTGGATCGGTAGAGCGTACAACCCGGTTATCATTGTACACATAGCCCGCCACCACGTGCATTCCAGGCACAGGGTTATATAGCCATTCAAACTCCGCGCCCTTGCTCACTTGTTTGCCATCTTGCACGGTAAAACCATCCGTGTTTGTGCGCGTCGCGTTATCAATTGCAATATGATAATAGCTCAGTGTTAGGCTCATCTTCTCCGCCATTTCGAGCTTAAAGCCTGCTTCCGATTGGTTGGCTTTAACCGGGTCGAGCACCAGTTGGGTACCATCAGGTTGATTAACCGGCGCCATATTCTGGAAACCGCTCATATAATTCGCAAAGGCAGATAGATGATCTTGCCATAGCTGATAAACCAATCCCAATTTAGGTGCCAAAGCCGTTTGTTTATAGCCTGGAGTAGAAGCAATCGGCTTTCGGTCGAAATGATCTACCCGTAAGCTCAACATCGCCGAAAAGCGATCGGTGAAATTCAATACATCTGTTGCATAAGCACTGATGGTTTGCTGGCTTGCCGTCGGATAAAGTGCTACCGATGTGCGTTGATCGACGATTGTTTTGGTAATATCCGATATCGTGCCAGTAACATCCACGGTATCGATCTCACCTGTTGTGGCATAATTAAATACCCCTTTAAAATAACGGTAGTTCACTCCCATCAACAATTTATGTTTCAGAAATCCCGTATGGAATTCGCCGTTGATGTTCTCCTGTATGTTCAAATAATTGTTGTAGATCGGACCATAAACCGCTACCGAGCGAGATACCTGTGTGGGTGATACCCAAATTTGGTAATATTGATAGCTATGATCGACATCTTCACCCACAAAGGAAAAAACAGTAGAGGAAGTCCAGTTTTCCGCTAATTTATATTTCGCTTCAGCAAAAAATTTAGTGGCTGTGGTTTGCGCATCTGCATCCTCGTTAAAAAGTATCCGGTTATAATCGAGGGGAATCTGTTCGGCACTGGTAATACCAGAAGCCGCATTAAAGCGGTTATATACCATTCGCGTATTGTTGGTATGGAAATACTCGGCATCGAGATTAAAGATCAGACGATCGTTTACCTGGAAAGACAGGCTAGGCGCAATCAGAAAAGTATTATTGAAGCCATAATTCAAGAAACTTTTCTGACGGTTCACCGCAGTATTCAAGCGAAACAAGACCGACTTATCCTCCGTTAATGGTCGGTTCAGGTCGACTGTCAGGCGATTTAAATTATAGCTTCCAGCCGAATAAGCTACTTCCGTATGTGCCGTCTCAAAAGGTTTTTTGGTAACCAGGTTTACCACCCCACCGAAGGAAGAAACAGCAGAACCGAACAAGGTTCCGGACGGTCCCTTTAGTACTTCGATACGTTCCACATTGGCGATATCTAAGGAAGAACGGCCGCTCACCGTTTCCATACCGTTGCGGGCATTGATGCCGGTACTGAACCCCCTGATCAATGTGCCAAAACCACCTGATGCATACACCTGAGGAACACTACCAGGTGCATTACGCATCACTTCCCCGATGTCGACAGCCACCTGTTCTTTCATCAATTCCTTGGGTACTACACTGTACACCTGTGGATTTTCCAGGTTAGTCAGCGGCATCCGGGCTATATAATCTGTATTTTTATCCAAGCGTTTCCCTTCTCCGGTAACCGTTACCTCCTGCAGTGTTTGGTTATCCTCCGACAAGGTGAATTCAAGCTCTACAATACCGTCTATCGGTACCACCACCCCTTGTCTTTGCGTTTGCAATCCAATAAAAGAAGCGGTAACCGTCTGTGCACCGGCCTTTACTTTCTCCAGGATAAAGGCCCCATCGCTATCCGTTTTTGTATTGCGCTGACCAGCCACGCCGACAGTCACCAAAGCGGCAGGCATGCCGTCTTTCGTTTTAACCCTACCCTTTATTGTTCCTGTTTCCTGCTGTTGGGCAACATTAGCGGCCGAGGCTAAAGTCTGTGCAGAAACAGGTGTTGAAAAGATCGCGAAAGCAAAAAGAAATGCGAACGATTTTACAGATAATAAGCGGTTAGGATAAATTTTTAGTAGATTTTTGAGGCAAGTTGATCCCCTTTCCATACATTTGTTAAGTTAATTAATGAGACAATTGTTGATTAACACCCCCGGCAAGAAGTTTGGCGACCGAATGCCGGGTTTTCTTTTATAAGATTACTCCCATTTGGGTTACGTTTTTAGCATTGTTTTCCTCCTATCGATCTATATTGACTAATGAACCAAACAAATGTATAACTATTTAGACTTATTCCAAACAAAAACAAAGCGTATTAACTTATTCTTTGCACCAAAGCATCCCAGTCAATAATTTTTTATATCCCATCAACGTGCAGACCTAACAAGCCCTTCGGAGATCTTACTGTTTTTTTACATTAACTCACCTTCATAATTGCAACACAGTTACAATTACGCTATATTTGCATATACAAAAAAATAACGATGCAAAAACGGCCGACTTTTGACGTAATTATTATAGGAGGCAGCTATGCCGGACTTTCTGCAGCTATGGCCTTAGGGCGTTCTTTAAGAAGCACATTAGTAATTGATAATGATAGGCCCTGCAATCGACAGACACCGCATTCCCATAATTTTTTGACACAAGATGGGAGGCGTCCGGCAGATATTGCCCAACTTGCCAGGCAACAGGTGGAACAATATTCGAGTGTTCAATTTCATGAAGGATTAGCCGTTCAAGGAACAAAAACGGACGTTGGCTTCGAAATCACCACCGCATCCGGAGTGGTTTTCCAAGGAAAAAAGCTGCTTTTTGCAACTGGAATAAAAGATGAAATGCCCGACATTCCGGGCTTTTCTGCCTGTTGGGGCATCTCGGTTATCCACTGCCCCTACTGCCATGGTTATGAGTTCCGTAATCGGAGAACCGGCTTAATGGCCAATGGGGAGCGCGCAGTTCATATGGCTTCCCTTATTCGGAACCTCACCACCGATCTAACCATTTTTACCAATGGTAGGGCCGATTTTACCAGTGAACAGCTGGATCGTTTAAAAGCAAAGCAAATTGCGATCGTTGAGCAGCCGATAAACGAGGTTGTACACCAAGACGGCCAACTGGAACGTTTACTTCTGCAGGATGGAAACAGCTTGGAACTCCATGCCCTGTACGCCTCCGTTCCTTTTGTTCAGCACTGCCCCATTCCCGAAGCGATGGGATGCGAATTAACTGAACAAGGCTATATCCAAGTGGATCAACTCCAAAAAACGAACATACCGGGCGTGTTTGCCAGTGGAGATAATATATCACCTATGCGTTCCGTAGCCAATGCGGTAGCCAGCGGAAATTTTGCCGGAGCGATGATGAATAAAGAACTGACTGAAACACACTAAATTTATGATAACACCTTTTATCGTTGACATTCCACAAAATACACTGGAAGATTTAAAAACCAGGTTGTTGCTTTCCAGATGGCCAGATCAAATAACCGATTCGGACTGGGATTACGGAACGAGTCTGCCCTATATGCGGGAACTTGCCGATTATTGGATAAACAAATTCGACTGGCGAAAAACGGAGCAAAAATCGGCCGTGAGCAAGCGGATGATACCGGTTGAGCCTGCAATCAAATTAACCCTTCGATTTGGAAAACAACTTTTTAAACAAAGTCATCATCGCCACAGCCAACAAACCGGCCACCAGGCTAATGCCCAGTTCTTTAATCAAGAAGGGTACTTCTGGAAGGAAATGGTGCAAGAAGGTAACGTTGTGAATAAAAATACCGCCAGAAACGAACAACAAGGCAATCGTTCCGATAACACCCAATGCCTTGATCAATAAAGGCAATGCACCGACCAATAAATGACCTAATTTTGCTATCGGCCCTTTATCATTAGCCCCCTTGATCAGTTTAAAACCGGCATCATCCATCCGTACAATCAGCGCGACAACCCCGTACACCCCATCAGTTGCTACCAGAGCGACCACCGAAACAGTGATAATCTGTATGGTTAAACTTTTATCCAATACCGATCCCAAAGCAATGATAACGATCTCTATCGATAAAATAAAATCAGTTTTTATAGCCGATTGTATTTTATTTTTTTCCGCATCGCCCTGGCTTTCTTCGCTCTCTTCGATCACTTCGTGCCCAGATTTTGAACGATGAAATAAGAACTCAATAATTTTTTCGGCACCTTCGTATGCCAAATAAAAGCCGCCCATGATCAGCATGATATTGATAGCAGCCGGAAGAAAGATTTGCAGCAGAATAGCTACCGGTATGAGGATGACTTTATTCAGCAAGGATCCTTTGGTAATGGCCCACAATACAGGCAACTCACGCGAAGATAGAAAACCAGTAGCTTTTTCCGCATTGACGGCTAAATCATCACCCAATATACCGACGGTCTTGCTCGTTGCCATTTTGCTTGTAACGGCTACGTCGTCCATCAAAGACGCGATATCATCTAAAACTGCAAAAATTCCTGATGCCATTCTTTTTACTTCATTAACAACGGCGATAAAAATAAGGTTTTAAATACATTATACGATATGTTAGCCCGATTTTAAAAATCGTAAATATAGGGCTTAATTATTTTTGTTGGATACAGACAACAAAGTACCAGATAATTTATTAAATTAACTGATCAATAGAAAACGTAAGCTTTGTATTCAAATAAACTCATGAAAGATACATGGACAACACGCTGGGATGATCGGTACAGCAAGGAAGAATATGCTTTCGGTATAACCCCGAACGTCTTCTTAAAGGAGCAGCTCGATGCGATTCCACCGGGAAAAATACTGTTCCCCGCTGAAGGTGAGGGAAGGAATGCGGTATATGCCGCTGCCCAAGGTTGGGAAGCCTATGCCTTCGATATCAGTATTGAAGGAAAAAAGAAAGCCATGAAGCTGGCCGAAGCCAAAGGCGTCCCCCTCGACTACCAAGTTGGTGAATTACCCGATTTACATTATGAACCTGATCAATTCGATGCCGTTGCCCTTATTTACGCCCATTTTCCAGCCGAAAAGAGAACAACGTATCATCGGCTCATCGATAAGTTGCTAAAAAAAGGCGGCATGCTCATTTTTGAAGCCTTCAGCAAAAAGCACCTCCCATACCGCCAGAAAGACCCAAAAGTAGGTGGACCGACCGATCTGGAAAACCTATTTTCTATCGAAGAGCTAAAGGCGGATTTTCCGCATTACCATTTTTTAATATTAGAAGAAAAAGTAATAGAGCTCCATGAAGGGGCTTATCATGAAGGTACCGGCGCTGTAATTCGTTTTATTGCTCGGAAAAATGGCCTGATTATGTGATATCAACTCCATCCAGAATATTTTATATTCGCAGAATAAAACATTATTCTGCCGTGAAATGGAAGTTATGATAACCAAACAACACTATGCATTCGGATTATGATGCCATTGTCGTCGGTTCAGGGCCTAATGGCTTAGCTGCGGCGATCACCCTTAAGAAAGCGGGATTATCGGTTTTGCTCATTGAAGGAAAGGACGAGGTTGGTGGCGGTATGCGTACCAAACCCTTAACCCTTCCCGGGTTTCTACATGATGTCTGCTCGGCCGTACATCCGATGGCAGCAATATCCCCTTTCCTCCAGTCGCTCCGCTTAGAAGACTATGGGCTACATTACGTTTATCCACAAGTAGCAGCGGCACATCCCTTTACCGACGGAACGGCCGCTGTGCTAACTCACTCGCTATCTGAAACTGCGGAAGGCCTAGGGAGTGACAAAGCTAATTACCTGAAATGGATGACCCCCATCGTGGATGATTTACCTGACTTGATCCCTGATCTGCTCAGTCCCTTCCCGCGACTCAAGAAGCTGCCCAAATTGGCCGGATTTGGGTTGAAGGCCCTTAAACCGGCAACGTATACCCAAAAACTCTTTAATACCAAAGAGGCAAAGGGCCTATGGGCAGGCATGGCTGCTCATGCCATACAACCACTCGATAACCTGATGACCTCCGCTATCGGCATCATGCTGATGGCAAGCGCGCATTTAGCGGGATGGCCCATACCCAAGGGTGGTTCCATCAGCATTGCCAAGGCCATGCTTAGCCTCTTCCAAGCACTGGGCGGGGAATTCGTTCCTAACTTCATGGTATCATCCCTTGATCAGCTTCCTACCGCAAAAGCTGTGCTGTACGATGTTACCCCAAAACAATTACTGGCAATAATGGGTGATCAATTGAGCACCTCCTACCGCTATCGCCTAAAGCAGTACCGCTACGGGATGGGGGTCTTTAAAATAGACTGGGCCCTGAGCGAACCTGTACCTTTTACTGCCCCCATCTGCCGAAAGGCCGGTACCATCCATATCGGCAATACCTTTGCAAATATTGCTGCATCAGAGAAAAGTACCGCTCAGGGGCACTACCCGGACACTCCTTTTGTGCTGTTTGCGCAACCGAGTATTTTCGATCCCTCTAGGGCACCCGAAGGAAAACATACAGCATGGGCTTATTGCCATGTATCGAACGGTTCATCTCAAGACTTAACCGATACCATTGAGAAACAGGTAGAGCGGTTTGCTCCAGGTTTTAAGGAAGTGATTCTAGCTAGGCACACGTTAAATGCCCAAGAAATGGAAAGCTATAACCCCAACTATGTCGGCGGCGATATCAATGGTGGTGTTCAGGATATTTTCCAGCATTTCAGCAGGCCTGTGCTTCGCGTTTCGCCTTACCGAACATCGCTGCGCGGGCATTACCTCTGTTCATCCTCTACACCTCCGGGTGGTGGGGTACATGGCATGTGCGGGTATCATGCAGCAAAACGTGCGCTGGCGGATATATTTGATATTCGCTTCTAATTTTATCGATTGCTTGTCGACACCTTATACCCCGGCACCGCTTTCAAGAAGTTTAATTTTTCGCTCAGCGTTGCCCATATCCATTGCCAATCGAACAAACAAAGAAGCAGTACCCGATACTCGACAAAAGGCAGGTGCATTAGAAACCCAATGGTTACATGCATGATAAATACCGAAATCAGGAATATCGTTCGAGGCCATCTGCCAAATAACAGTAAAAAACCAGCCATCTCGAGTATAACCGTTGCCACGGAAAGTCCCTTCATAATGAAACCGCTACTGGCAATGGCTTTCGCTGCCTTTAATGCAAGTGGATGTCCAGCCCTGTTTCCATAAGAATAATTATAGAGCCCAAAACCATCTTTCCATTTTTCATGCTGAGGGGCCTCCTTCGGACCGATATACATCGGTTTGGCTTTTGGTGTGAACGGACTGGCACTTCCGTCGAGGTAAAAAGACAGTGTTTTTCCGTCGAGCCACTTCAGGCTTCCATATCGTATTTTAGATAAGCCGGCGGTAAAATAGGTACAGGCAACGACAATTAATATAAGGCGGAAGCCCCATACCGGAAATGCCTGTCCTTTTAACGATTCGAGCAACGACTTATCTTTTTCTTTCTCCCTCAACCAAGCCAATAAACGATCGACTGAAAACCATTTTACTCCCGGCACAAAAGCAAGCATAAGGATTACTTGCGAAATCAAGCTGTATTCATGACTAAAAATTCCGTGTGTAGCTTCCAGTCCTGTTGTATAAATAGTCATTGCGCCAAAGACAAAAAGAGCTGGGCGGGTCAAGAAGCCGACAATGCTACAAAAAGCAGAAAGAAAAAACAACCCCTTAAATAAATCGGGCTGATGTTCGATCAGCGAAAATGGATAGGATAAAAATTTAATAAGGAAAGGCTGTACATGTAATGCAACAAGGTTCTGATCCGTAAAAACATGCTTAAGCGGATTGATATTATATCTTAATGAGACTGCGCAAACAAAAATCCTGATTAGCCCTAGGTTCATCAAATACGCCTTCGAAAAAAAATAGCGATCCAACAAAGCAGTAACTTTCGTATAAGCAGTTTTTATTTCCATGTGTGTATAAATTGATGGGTTAAGAAATCGTAATAGCCAATAGCATGGGTATTCTTCAGGTCATAATTACGATTGAATTGATCGACTACAAAATCAATGCGATCCACCTGTGGATCTTCTTTTTTTACATGCGCAAAATAAACCGAGCAAAATTGCTCCATTCTGCTTTTAAATTTTCCCCTCGTTTCATCCGCAAAATTGCCTAGTGGTGTTTTAGCTTCCACGGAACCGTAAATTTTATCGAAGAAAAACCGGCTTATGGCCAGCGCATTTTGATGCTCTTCGTGCAGAGGAAGAACTTCTTTTTCTCCGCCCGGTCCCTTTGCTATGAATTTAATTTTGTAAAACAGCGTTTCATCTCCAATGTAATGCCCAAACATCGGCGCCGGTGTATATGGATATGTCTCTTTCCCGATGATGATGGTATATGCATTTGGAAGGATAAAAACGAGCATAATGATGATAGCGATAAGCTTTTTTCTCTTCTTCATAATCTATTGAAATAAGATAACCTACCTTTCAACACTTCTCCGATCATTCATAAGCGATCTGTGATTCCTGACACCTTTCTAAGACAAGTGAAGTCTTAAAAATTCCCATTTTAGCATGCTTCATCTTTTTGAGATAAAAAAAGAATAGGATATGAATAGGTTTACAGCATCTTGAAAATCAACGAAACAGCTTTTAGTCGTAGCACAGTAAGCATCGTGAAATTACAGTTAATCAACCAATTATCAAAACCAGTCATTCCGCCTACACACACTGTCAGCAGCTAGGGTGAGCAAACAATAGCTAAGGTTAAATTGTTGCAAAAAACGCAACTTCTGCTCGTAGGCCTTATTTTTATTGTTTCTATAATAGCGAAAGTACCGAAACCGTGTGATTTTTTTTTACAAAGCACCACACTTTTATGCACAAATTTTGTTCAGCTACTTGTTCTTATGAAGGGGCGCCCTGCTCAAACGACCAGTTCACACCTCAAATTTTAACCGCATGATAATAGTGATTTCCGCCTTCATCTTCAAACTCTTCGACCAACGATAGTCCGGATGCAGAAAGAATTTCCTTATACTTCCCAGCCCCAAGTGATACAGACCGTCGCCCTGTTAACCGATCCTCCCAGTTGGCGACCGTAGCAGGCGCAGTAAACAAAAATTTCCCACCGGTTTTCAAGGCGTCGGCGACCTTACCTATTACTCTTGCCTGCACTTCAGTTGATAACAGAAAAAGTAATCCCCAGGAAATAACGGCGTCAAATTGGCGATCAAAGAAGGTAGACTCTTCCACGGGTTCGCAGGCAGCAGGAGCATCGGGAAAATTTTCCCGGAAAGCTTCTATCAAAGCAGGGGATGCGTCGATGCCATAAACGGTCATACCTTCATCTACCAGCGTTTTGGAGATCGGGATACCCGTTCCGCAGCCCAGATCTAACACGGTAAGCCCTTTAGGCAATGCCTGTGCCCATTGGCGTACAGAGGCCGTGCCGATACCATCGATAGCTTGTCCGCGAACCTCGATAAACGTTTTGGCGACACCTTCATAACCGTTTGATTTGTCCATAATCATAGTAATATTACTAATACCCGGCGAGTAAACGATTCGATTGGCTCATTTCGCATATTTTAAAACTACACCACCTGTTGAAAGCGGCTGCGACGAAACGAGCGTTAAATTTTTGGGAGAAAGACCTCTACCAAATAACTGTCGACCACTGCCTAAAATAACCGGTGCAACACCAATGCGGTATTCGTCGAAAAGATTATCGTTTACGAAAGTCTCGGAAAGGTTAGCGCTACCGAACACATAGAGGTCTCCGTCGCCCTGTTCTTTCAGTTTCTGGATTTCAGCGGAAGCATCTTCCTGAATTAACGTCGTATTGTTCCAGTCTGCCGACTGCAAGGTTTTGGAAAAAACGATTTTGGGTATGTTGTTCATCAGGTCGGCTATCTCGCCTTTTGCCGTTGACCAGTAGGCTGCCATTCCTTCATAGGTCACACGTCCGAAAACAAGGTAATCTGCCGAATGCAATTGCTCAATACTTAGCGTTTGAAGTTCTTCTCCCCAAACAACTTCATGGAAAGATAAATCCCAATGTTGATCCCCTTCAAAATAACCATCAAGAGTTATGATGTTCCACATGATTAATTTTCTCATTTCAAGTATTTAAATCTATAAAAAGTACAATTTCAACAAGATAAAAAGGTGCCATAACTTTACAATGTATTATATTATGGCATCCGTCAACAAAAATAGCCTTTTTACTGATTGGAATACTTGGTTGAAACCGCCAAGTTTGAGGGGCGCTTACGACATATTTTCACCTTTCTCTTACCACCGTAGTTCTTGCCGATTGTTTTAATATTTTTTAAATGTCAAAGGGATCTATCTTTTTCTTTTAGTTCTTACAGCCTCAGCTATCGAATTACCGTTGGTTCGAAGAAATATTTTCATAATAGCCATATATGTTTTTGGAGGCTTAAATAAAATAATAGTAGCTAATCCTCTTCGACAAACGTCCGTCCGCCAAGACGGAATACACCATCTTCTCCGTTTTCACTGTACCAACAGAAGAAGAAATGACTGACCTGACCGTTATTCGCTGTTAGCGTAATCTGATATTCCCCATCAATCGTGTACTTACCCGACGTAGTACTGGTATGATATGCAGAGCTGCTGCTGCTACTTCCTCCTCCAACACTTTCTGTCGTGTACCATCCATCTGGAGTGAAAGACATGGAAGAATAGCTGACAACACCAATGTCGCCGCCAAAGGCAAGTGTGCCACCACCGGAAATGGAGCTGAACGAGCCATTGAGCGTTTCGCCGTTCTTAGCTGGATATGCATCGCTGCCCGGCCATTCTTTTTCTGATGTATCGCCGTCTGCATAGGTAATCTGAACTTTGTCGCCTGCCAGTTTCCAGGTTCCCCAATCAGTGGCCTGATCGGTATCCAATGCTTCTAAATTCAGTTCTCCAACAGGTATTTTGGGTTCTTTGACAAGCATGCCATTTTTGAAAAATACATAGGGGTTATATACGGGATAAATATATCCGCCATACCCTGACTCGTAATCAACCAATAGCGCTATACGTTCTATATTGCTATCACTATTATCATCTGGTTCGATATCCGAACCCTCCCCTTTCTTGCAGGCGACTATGGTCAACGCCAAGAAAAGGATGAGTATATTCATTGTAGGTTTCATTGTTAACGCATTTCTTAAATTCAAAGATCGGCTTGCTGGACATCTGCATCAATAGTCTGATTCCCTGATTTTTTACTCCCGATTTTCAGGTAGTAGTAATTGGCTAGCGTTTCCAATTTAACCATATGAAAACATGTTGCTCAAAAAAAAGAATCATCAAAAAATCGTACTTGATAAAGGATCATATATATCCGCGTAATCAATCTATACGGAAAAGAAATCGATAAAGAAAAAATACGGCTTTAGTAAATTCAAATGATTCTTGCAAGATTTTAGTCCTTCCCTTGCAAATTCTTTGCGTACCTTAGATTAATGGATTAACGAACATGAAAAATAAAAGCACACTAAGAACCTGCCCTGAAGGACATCAATACTACAAAAGCAGCGATTGTCCCGTTTGCCCGATTTGCGAAGCGGAAAGAAAACCCGAAAAGGGATTCCTTTCTTTGCTTTCTGCACCCGCAAGAAGGGCGCTGGAAAACAGTGGTATTGCCACGCTAGAGAAACTTTCTGCATACAGCGAAAAAGAACTGTTACAGCTTCATGGCTTCGGAAAGAGTTCGCTTCCCAAGCTGCGGGCCGCGTTGGAAGCGATAGGCTTAGCTTTTAAGAAGTAAATCTTGTTACCCTATGGGCTCGAAGATAGCTTTTGGTCTTGCACGTTAATCTGGAAACATTTTTCATACTCATCTGTTTCTTTCCTAATAATTTTATAGCTAATGAAAAACAGTCCGTTAGTTTGGCGTCCTGATGAAGGCATGTGTGTTTCTGTTATGGGGGATACTTACCGCATACTGGTAACGGGTGAACAAACGAACCATGCCTTTGCTACAATTGATATGATGGTACCGAAAGGGGGTGGTCCGGGGCCACACGCACACCCTGGTTTCGCCGAAACGTTCTATGTAATCGAAGGCGAAATAGAAGTAACGTCGGAAGCAGGTATTTATATCGCAAAAAGAGGATCATATGTGGTGATCCCAAAAGACGGTGTAGTGCACCAATTTAAAAACAAGGCAGAGCAGACGGCACATCTTTTATGTGTTGTTGCCCCTGCTGGTTTAGAAAAGCTGTTTTTGGAGGTCGGGATACCGGTTGAAGCTGGGACATTTCTTCCCCCTCCCGACCTTTATGGAATAGAAAAACTGAAAATTATTGCAGAACGGCATGGTCAACAATTATTTCCACCCGATTTTTTTCAGTAGTAAAAGCTTTACCTTAAGTAATCACCTCCATCTTACCAAGGCAATACCGGCGTCCCAGATTTTAATATCGATCAGACACCATCAATACGCAATTTCATACCAAATGAATATTTCAATTCATGGGAGGATTCGCCCGTTCCGGTGTCAGGTCCGGCAAATATGTTCGCCAAGTGCGCAGTTTGGTCTTCAATTCTTTAACGACATCCGGATGTGATTCGGCTACGTTGTTGGTCTCATACTTATCTTCAACCATATCGTATAGTTCGACATTATCCTGCTGGTAATCAACGAGCAACTTCCATTTTCCCGATCGGATAGCAAGATTAGGACTCTTATCCCTTCCTTTAGGATAGTTAAAAGCATAGTCGTTTCTACCGTATTCCCAATACATGTCTTTAGTTCTCGGTGTGGATTTTCCCGTTAGCACTTGGGTTCTGTCTTCGCCATCCCCTTTATAGTTAGCAGGTAGCGCTGCGGAAGCGATGGCAGCCAACGTTGGAAACAGGTCGGTAGAGTTTAATACCGAAACGCTATCGGTTACACCAGCGGCTACATGGCCTGGCCATCGAACGATGAAGGGCATACAGATACCACCTTCATATAACGACAGCTTCGAGCCGCGCAGTCCACCTGCCCTGCTTCCTCTGAAGCTGGGCAAAGGACCATTATCGCTGGTGAAAATCACCAGCGTATTTTCAGCAATACCCAATTCTTCCAAGCCATCGAACAACCGGCCCATTTGCTTGTCATATTCGGCCAGTACCAGTTTGAAAGCAGCCTCCTCTTCTGGATTCATGGGAAACTTGCCCGACTGCCGACGGTTTTCTTCAGGCACCCATGGAGTATGCATATCGTCGGGCCAGAGGTTGACAAAGCACGGTGTGCCCTTATGGCGACGGAGGAAATCAAGGGTTTTATCTACAAAATAAGCCGTCCGGTCCCAACGCTTGATGCTATCCTCATCCGACCAGATCCAGTCGGTCGCCGTAATCACGGGATCGGGATCGGGGCTTTCGTAGGTGCTGGCATGTTCATCAAAGCCATACTTCTTAAAGCCGGGTGCATTTTTGATATCACGCCCACCGCCCATATGCCATTTTCCGAAATGCCCGGTGGCGTAACCTGCGTCTTTCAACACCTTGGCAAGAGATGGAGCATTTACGTTTAAGTAGTTGGCCTGTTCGGCCCGGGAATTGCTGCGCCGGTCGTTCAAGAATGTCGTAAAGTTCCATTCGGCGGGAAACATGCCGGTAAGGATGCTCGTACGGGAAGGGCTGCATATGGGAGCGGCACTATAATATTGGGTGTATTTGGTACCTTGTTCTGCAAAATGGTCTAAACGGGGTGTAGGTACAAATTTGCCGCCAAAAGTCCCTACATCGCTAAAGCCCATATCATCGGTAAGGATTACAATGATGTTTGGCTTTTCTTGTCCATAGGAATCGATAGTCTGTATCATTAAGAATAATAAGCATATGTGCTTGATAAGGGATTTCATGATTTGTTTTTTAAGTTTAACCATCATTTGGCTGGTATAATTTAATACAAGTTTTCGAACTGGGCAAGATTAATAACCCGAATTTTGCTGAAACAACGGATTGGCGTCGATCTCGGATTGGGGCACGGGGAATAATTTATGTTTTTCCTGGGCATCGATACCTCTGTTCCGGGCATTTTCGAGGTATTGGTCCACACGCAATAAATCCCGCCTACGCTTACCTTCATACCAAAATTCCCAACGTCGCTCCTTCAAAATCTGTTCTCGTAAAGCAGCTTTATCGGTAAATGATTCGAGCCTAAGATCTTCTGTAAGATTGGCCCGGTTACGGATCTGGTTAATCAGATCAACTGAAACCTGATTGGGGCCATTTATTTCATTCAGTGCTTCCGCCTTGGCCAATAAAATTTCCGCATAACGAACAAACGGAAAGTCATTACCATGCATGGCCCCTTGAGTGCTGGGATCGGGCGGAAATTTAATACCACGGGTATTATCTTTGCTTTGCAGCAAATCTACCTCTTGCCCATTTGCCTGTACATACTTAGTCAGTATTCGCGCTCTCCTTGCATCACCCTCTTCGAAAGAATAATAAAATTCGTCATATAGTCGGTATTGCGACGCAAAATTCGACCAGCTGGTATTAACTACACCATTGAGCTCACCATCGATCCCTTCGTAAAAATTTGGGGGCAGCGAAGTTGGTAACATGTTATTACCATTTTCCGCATTGGCAAGGGCCGGAACGACCAATATAAATTCAGTATTGCGTTCGTTTTCCAAGGCGAAAAGATCAACTACTGAGGGATATAAGGCAAAGTGATTGCGATCAATAATCTCTTGGGCAATTTGATTGCAGGCTTCCCATTTTCGGTTGTTTAAATACCATATACAAAGCAGAGCCCGCGCCCCATCACTATGTACCCGCCCATAATTGGGCTCATTTCCCGGATCGGGTAAAACGGGGATAACGGCCTGCAGCTCTGACTCGATAAAGGAGGCAAACTCTTCCTCGCTAGCTCTGGCGAGTTCGCGGGGAGAGCTTAAACTAGTCCGTATAGGCATTGCCCCATATTGATTCCACAGGGAGTAGTAAGCCCAAGCGCGCAGAAAGCGCGCTTCGGCAACGAGCATACCCCGCTTGCTGTCGTCTACATCCGTCAGGTTACCGATATTATCCAGAATGGTGTTGACATCCCGGATGGCATTCCAGTAAGTGGCCCAATCGAAAGCTTCCAGCCAGTTATTCGAATCCCAGAAAAAATTAATCAAACTCACCGCCGTACCGTTCTCGCCACCGTCGGTTTGCCAAAGGATATCCGTAGTCATCTCTTCCCGTTTGATGAGATCCCGTACATTCGGGGTTCTGCCCAATTGCGAATAGGCATCTGCCATTACGGTTTCGATTCCTTGCACGCTGCTCAGCAAATTATCGGAGGAAAGCTGGGATATGTTTTCCTCATCCAGGAGTTTCTCGCAACTTTGAAAAGCCAGAGCAACTGTCGCAAAAAGGATTAATGTAACAAAATTTCGCATGGCTGTTTTTATCTTCTTTTCCATATCTAAAAGTCATTTAATCATTAGAAATCAAACCTAAAGCCCAATAAAAAAGTGCGTGCGGTTGGATAAGAGTTAAAATCCAATCGTAAACTGGGGTTATTATTGGGATTCACCGAAGGATCAAGACCGTCGTAATCGGTAACCACCAACAAGTTCTCTGCCGATAGGTACACTTGCCCAGAAGGCAACCAAGTAATCCGGTCTGGAATAGTGTAACTTAAGCGTACGTTTTTCAGGCGCATGTAAGAAGCATCCTGCACCGTGAGCGAGTTAACGGTTTTTCTGCCCTGCGACAGCGGGTTAACGAAAGACGGATAGGTATTGCTGGGATTTTCGGGTGTCCAACGGTTGAGATAGGGTTCGGCAAATTTATTGCGGCGAAAATTAATCGGAAAATAACTATCAATCAGATTGCCATTTAACATCTGAGCACCCTGTACGCCTTCTAAATACACATAGAGCTCAAAGCCGTGAATGCTTAAGGTATTGGCAAGCGACCACTGGAAATCAGGAAAAGAATTACCTAAATTAACGCGGTCATCTCCGTTAACATAGCCATCACCGTTTTGGTCGACGTACTTCAGATCACCGGGTTGTACATTTTCATGGGTGATAGAAAAATCGTCGTCTTGTTGCCATACACCGGCAACTTCCCATCCAAAAAAAGAATTAAGGGGCTCACCAGGACGAATAATACCGATTTGTTCGACATGCAGGAAACCTCCACCAGAAAAAATCTGCGGAAGACCACCCAGATCAATCACCTTATTTTTTAGTGTGGTCATACTTAAATCGGTTGTCCACCGGAAGTTTTCTCTGGACATGTTAACCGAGCTTAAGGTAATATCAATCCCTTTATTCTGTATTTTACCGATATTGGTAAGGATATTAGCAAAACCAGTGGATTGCGGTATAGGCAGGCTGAGTAGCATATCTGTAGTAGTTTTCTGATAAAAATCGATACCTCCGTTGATTCGGTTATCGAAAAGCCCGAAGTCGAGCCCGATATCGACCTGTTCAGTTTGTTCCCACTTCAAATCGGGATTAGGCAAGCGGGCGGGAGCTGTAGTAGTGGTAAGCTGGTTGTCCCAGATAGCCGGCACTCCACCATTATACGTGCTTTGATAGGCAAAATCTCCAATTTCCTGGTTACCGGTTAAACCCCAACTTGCCCTGACTTTAAGTTGGTTCAATACGTTGCTCCCTTTCAGAAAATCTTCCTCTGAAATCTTCCAGGCCACTGCCGCCGACGGGAACGTACCATACCGGTTGTTTTGGCCAAATCGGGAGGAACCATCGCGCCTGACCGTGACGGTTGCCGAATAAGTGTTATCGAACATATAATTGATTCTACCGATCAAGGAGGCCAGTTTATTGCCAGTAGATGGGTTATCGATCACGTAAGTCTCCTGACTACCCAATGACAGGTTATCCGCCTGAGTAGCATCGCTTGGAAAGTTGTTTGCGGTGATGTGGATGCGACTGGAAGCAAATCGCTGAAAGGAGCCTCCTATCACGCCATTTATGGCATGTAATCCGAACGTTTTATCGTAATTGAATGTACCTTCAGCAAGATAGCTACTGCGTTCACCTTGGTAGTTAGAACCAATTCCACCTGTGTTTCGACCGTTCAGGGTTAACCGGCCTATATAATTTTTCCGCTTTTCATTAACGATATCACCGCCCACATTGATTTTAAAGTTCAGCTCCGGCAAGATCATATACTCGCCTGTGATGGTGGTCAGTATCCGGTTGCTTGCTGATTTAGATGAGGTTCCATAAATAAGCGCCAAGGGATTATCTATACTCAGAAAAGGCGACAATATATAACTGCCGTCAGCATCTTGGATACCTAAAGTTGGATCGAAATTAGTCGCTGCATACAATGCTCCTGCAGTTTCATTGGTTGAAAAACCATTGGGTGCAAAGGTATTCCTAACATAGGAGGCCGACGCATTTAAGCCGATTTTGAATCGCTCAGAAACCTTTGAATCCAAATTAAGACGTAAGCCGTACCTGTTAAAATCGGTGTTTTTTACCACTCCATCCTGGTCGACATAGTTTAGGGAAAGGAAGTATTGAGACCGGTCCGTACCTCCGGTGAACGACAACTCATGGTTCTGCATGATCGCCGCTTGATTGGTTACTGCCCTTTGCCAGTCGGTACCTACGCCACCGTTTGCAATATCACCAACACGTTCTTCTGGTCTTGCTCCTCCAGCGTCAACGAGCTGGTTCAAGACGTCCTTATATTCTGCTGCGGAAAGCAGTTTTAGGCGATTGAAGGGTGTTTGAACAGCTCCTGACGCATGTAAAGACACCTTAACATCGCCGCTTTGTCCACTTTTTGTTGTGATGAGGATGACACCGTTTGCACCACGTGAGCCATAAATGGCAGCAGCCGAAGCATCCTTCAGTATTTCGATCGACTCGATATCCCGGGGATTGATGGAAGCCAGAGGATTTCTCGGACTACGGTTTTCGGAAAAACCGGGATCACTGCCGCTGCCCAATGCAGGAGAATTGTCAATCGGAAACCCGTCAATAACATATAACGGATTGTTACCCGCACTGATTGAACTGGCTCCCCGGATATTGATGGAAAAACCAGCACCGGGCTCTCCCCCGCTCTGAATGACATTGACACCAGGAACACCATTTAGCATGCCATCAACCGAGGTTGTCGTCACATTGTTCAACTCGTTTACTTTTACCGAGGAAATGGAACCGGTGAGATCAGACTTACGTTGTGTTCCGTAACCGATTACCACAACTTCGTCGAGATCACTTACGGCTGTTTTTAACGAAACGTCAATGGTACTTTGTTTGTTTATTGGTCTTTCAACCGCCTCAAACCCGATAAGTGTAAACAGCAAGGTTTCTCCGTTTTCCGGGATGTTGATCTGATATTTGCCTTCGGTGTTGGTCGTCGCAGCGGTTGCCGTTCCCTTTACACTAACCGTTACACCTTCCAAGGGGTTTCCCTGATCGTCCGTTACACGGCCGCCAACAATTCGTTGCTGCACTTCTGACGATAGCGGCGAGGTTTGCTTTCCCTCTTTTTGAGAAGCCTCGGTAATCACGATGGTATTCTTAGTCATATGATAAGTTAAGGAAACAGGCTTCAACAACGATTCAAGTGCCTGCGTCAGGGGCCTGTTTGTAAGCTGAATAGAAATTGGGATGGACGGATTCACGAAACGGTCATTGTACACAATAGTCAGATGAGTTTGCTTTTCAATAGCTTCGAAAACCTTTCCAATGGGTTGGTTCCTGATATTTAGCGAAATGGTTTGCGAACGCAACGCTGCGCTGAGGTGTAGGAAGCCAACGACGAGCAATAAGGAAGTCAATTTCATAATTCGGAATAACTGGTGGATACCACAAAAGGGTATCTTTTCCTTCCCTAGTAGGAAAAAGTCATAATTTATCATTACGTTTGTGCGTTTAGATTTGTTAATTAACTGGTTAATTCACTTTGGTTAGTACCGGTTCTGTCTGAACGTACGTGGGGAAGTGTTGGTAGCGCTTCCCTTCTTCATTTCAATTGGTTGGTTTTTTTCGTTTCATATCTTTAGGATTTAATTGGTTATTCATTGTGATTTTATTGTTTTAATTTGGTTAATCGACAATGAGTTGATTATCCTCCAGTTTAACAGGAATGGCGGATAATTGCAAAATATCGAGCAATTCTGTGAGCGATGCGTTACGGCTCACTTTTCCTGTAAATGACTCTTTGGGGATACCCCGCTTATAAACCACGTCAACATCATACCACCGTGAAACCTGCCGCATAACTTCTTCCAGTGGTGTTCGCCTGAAATGGAACCGACCATCTTTCCATGCGATATATTGGTCGGTATCCACGGGCACGATATCGATAGCAGAGCCATGTGTGGCGGCTTGTTCTCCTGGGCGGATCACAGCTGGCGATTGAAGACCAGCCGATGATGCGATACGCACACTGCCTTCCACCAAGGTCGTTTTAGTGCTCCTTTCATCAGGATAAGCGGATATATTGAACTGCGTACCCAAAACCTCGACCTGCTGACCTCTACTTATGACCAAGAATGGCATGTTTGGCGAATTGCCGGCTTTGCGAACCGGTTTCACTTCAAAATAAGCTTCTCCTTCCAATTCTACTATACGGGCTTTATCACTAAATCGACTGGGATATTTCAAAGTAGTGGCAGCATTGAGCCACACCTTCGTACCATCGGGTAACGTCAACTGATAAGTACCACCTTTTGGCGTGCTTAGCTTCAGCTGGCTGATGGTTTCACTTTTCAATATATCTGCTTGCTCATCGAGTACAGTACTGCCGTCGGAATACAAAATCCCGTTGCCAACAACAATCCCGGAATGGGCTTCACTTAGGTTAACGGTATGTCCGTCTGCCAGCGTAAGTGTGGCCCGGTTACCTCCAGGGCGAATGACTGTCGTAAAATGCTGGCTGCGCGGCTTAGTATCTACCGTCTGCCGACGCTGGTAATAGTAAGCACCTAAGGCCAAAACAACCAGAACGACCGCTGCTGCAGCATAACGCTTACATGCAAGCCAAATTGTAGAATAGAGATACGTCTTACGCCCCGTTTTTATATGTTGTCGGATATGCGTTTTCATACGCTGCAGTCGGGCTTCTCCCTCAGCTGTATCGACCAATTGGAATAAAGTTGAGAGATCTTCCCGCAACAGATCTTTCGATTCCAGACGATCGAGCACTGCTCGGTTCTCGGGGGTCTGTGCAGCCCACTTTGCGATAAACTGATTTTCCTCATCCGTAGTAAGCCCCTGCAAATGTCGCGATAGCAAATGTTCGATATGGTGTTTGGTATCCATTGGCTTATTCGTTGATAGCTATTACGATAAGATGGCGGAAATCTTTCCGTTAATTTACTTTTTTTTCCATTATGCTTTTGCCTGCCACAGAACAGCAAGCTGAATGATGACAAGATGGATCAACATATCCTGGTCTCTGAATACGTGTTGTAAGGTGGAGAGCGCTTTCGAACGTGCGATGAAAACGGCATTGGCAGTCATACCGAGCTTGGTACAAATCTCCTCGGTAGTAAGCCCTTCAATGAAGGTAAGGCGAAAAACCTGTTGCTGCGCCGGAGAGAGCTTCTTCACTTCCTGAAAAACAAATTGCAGTGTTTCTGCATGGATCATGCGAGCAAGTAGGTCAGCATCCGGTTGGTTTATATTTTCATCAAGTTCAACAACTAATCTCTTGGAACGGCTGCCGTTGGTTCGGAGGTAGTCAATACAGGCATTGCGTGTGGTTTGGTATAGAAAGGACTTCAAATGGATCTCGTTTTGAATCCGATCACGGGCCATCCACAGCTTCACATAGGCGTCCTGAACCAGTTCTTCTGCTACCATTACATCGGCTATTATACCTTGTGCAAATAGCAACAAGGCACGAGCATGACGGTCAAAGTAGGTCGATAGCGCGCGATCATCATTTGCCTTAAACAGTTTGAAATATCCAGATTCCATTGGTGGAAGCAATATTACTGTTTTTTAGCATTATGGCAATAAAAAATTATGTATTCTCGCTACGCTGATATATCGTGCTGACTAGCTCATTAACGTGCTGATAAAATTGGTGTTGAGATGACAAAGGGGGAGTATAATACGATGGTTTCCTGCTACTTATCAAAATCCGGATAAGGAAAGCCCTTACCCGTTTCGCAAAGGAATTTCAGGCTTCTGAAAAAAAGTGCCCAAGCGTAACTGCAGGAAGCAAACTCCTGCGTATAAGCGGCCCATCCATCATGATGAAAAAGCAGTACAGATCCTTTGGCATGCGGCTCCAATTCAAACGTAAGCGTGGTATCTATCCACTCTTCATAGGCTTTGAGACAAAGCCATTTTACGCTACTATAAGGCTTGAGTTCGGTTACTTCCATTTCCTTATAATAATCGGGGCCAAAGCCAAATCTTAACATGCTACCTACCTGGGGCTTTGCTTGGGTATCAGGTGTCCACCAGCCTGCTAAACCCTCTTGCGTCGATATGGCTTCAAACACTTTTTCTACCGGTGCTTCAATGAGCAGTCGATGATAAATGCTTTTTGTGCCTAGTGCGGTTGAAGCCTCGTTTTCTAGCAGTGGTGCATCTACACTACCTTCTTCTGTATCTTTAGGCGTAGCCCTGCCTTTGCCGGTTAAAATTAGCTCTTTTAAACTGTCTTGTATATAATGCGTCCATGCATCGTGGCATATGGTAAAGCACTCGTATGCCGGGGTTAAGCCCTGATGGGTAAACTTCAGTTCGGTTTTTCCTTCTTTTTCAGTAATCCCAAAAATAATCTTGGTATCTTTCCATTCTTGCTCGTCTTTGGTGAACTTAAAATAATTGTCGAGCACATACCAAACCACTTTCTCGTTTGGAACCCATTCGGTAATTTTTATTTTGGAGCGATGCACGTCCTGATAATGATATAGAAATTCTCCATGGAGTTTGTCGGTATCCCCATCGATATTTTCAGACCACCACGCGCGTACGTTATTAATGGCATTAAAAACTTGTTGGGGCGTTGCCTGAACCAAAAGGCTTGTTGTGAAATCTTCGTTTTTCATCATACTGATTTTTGTTAACGGATTTGCATCATCAAATGCTTTACAATCCAAAATTAGCAACAAATACACCGCCCCTGTGAGGTGCAAAATAGACTTTATTATGGGTGCATTTGGACATGAATTTCATGATCGATCAGAAATTCTGCGACCATTTGAAAATAGTCAACGAAGATGAATATTTCCTAATGCAGGCGCTTCGTTGCCATGATAATACCCGTGGCCCAGTCTAATTTAGACACATATAAATCGTTCTGGCTTTCCACAATATACTTGTTTTTCCATTTATCTTGAAGACTAAGATCACAAATCTCGTTCGTTACAACTAGGGTTTCGATTTAAACAACACCTGCAAATTAACCCGCTGTTCGGCAGTTTTTCCTTCGTAAATAGCGTACCGCCATTGGGTTCCTTTTATAATTCGCCATATTTCTTCCTCACAGCCATACCCTACCCCCTGATGTACGATGAAGTCGCTTACCTTTCCCTCCTTGTTAATGGCAAAAGAGACTTTACTTAGCCCTTCTACACCGCGTTGAAGGGCTGTTTGAGGATAAACAAATTGATCGCGCAACAATTGATAAAAAGCTTTTAAACCTCCTAAGACCACAGCATTCACACCATGGGGAAAACATTCAAAATCCATAACATCGCTATGTATTTTCTTAACAACAAGTTCAATGGGTTTTCGTGTAGATTGCGGATCGGTAACCCGGCCTGTTATCGTTACCGGCTCTAAAGTCAAGAAATCGCTCTCGGGCAATACGGCGTGGATAATCCGGCTTCCTTTTACGGGTACCTTAATATGCTTTTCCAAAAAACTGATATATAATGTATCATTTGGTTGTACATAAGTTAACCGATAGACGCCCGTACTATCGGAATGCGCAATAGGCAGGTCGTGATAGCGCCAGTCGAATCGTTTCGTGCTATAGACCATTGCATTAGGAACGGGTTTCCCATTCGGAAAAGTCACCGTTCCATGAACATTCAGGGTATCTTCAAAGGTGTAGTGCTTGATGGTATAGTTCGCACTATCGCTTACGGACAATTGCTGTCCCCAAGCGAAAGAGAAAAAAGTAAGAAGAAGTAAGGTTAAAATGATTCGCATATCAATGTTTTACAGAATAGATGCGGCATGTTGAATTATTCCATATATCCTATTTTTTTTGTGGTACGTAATAACTACTCTTCAATACGGTATACTTTTTGCAGACCTATTCCTAAATTTTGCCAGCTTAGCTAAGCTATTATCCTACAATATGACCGAAACCAAATCAACAGCTAAAGATCTGGCCGTTCCTGACGAGATCGCGATGAATCAAATTTATTATATCCGCGATCAGAAGGCGATGCCGGATAGAGACCTTGCAGCATAAAAAAGCAACGTTATCGGTCTCTCCTCTACCATTGAGAGACAATTTTATAGCAGAAATAAACATAATGCATTCGTATATTTACCGTGGCATTTAAAGCGCCTTAATTATGAACGCACTATTCAAAAAACTCAACTTCAAAGATCAGCCATCGATTCTGTCTGTCAATCATCCAGCCAGTTTTCAGAAGGAATTGGATGACATGTCCTCGATTACCTCGATTCTGACCGATGTAGATCAGGTTGGACGCATCAGCTTTGCACTTGTTTTCGTCGTCAAACAAGCAGAAGTTGATCAGCTTATCAAGCAGATTGCACCAAAGCTCGAACCCGACGCTGTTTTGTGGTTTTGCTACCCCAAAGGCACATCAAAGCGTTATACCTGTGATTTCAATCGCGATACAGGCTGGGCAAGTTTAGGGCAATATGATCTGGAGCCTGTTCGGCAAGTGGCTATCGATGAGGATTGGAGCGCCTTGCGTTTTCGAAATGTAGATAAGATAAAACAACTCACCAGACGGAAAGACTTTGCGCTGACGGAGAAAGCAAAGCAACGGACAACAAATCAATAGGCATTGGCTTCGGCCTTCTATGATTGGCAGGTTAAGTAACGCTAATAATTGGAATCCACGATTTGCGCAACCTTAACGGCTTCCACCCCATAACGATTGCGTATTTTGTCCATCTGTTGATAAAGATTATAAAGTTTTTCACCGTTATTGTACAATTCAATCTGCTCGAAGCCCTCAACTAGGTGAGAGAACCGAACACCGACTAAACGCAATGGCGTCCAACCGTCATACAATGTATCGAATAATTCCCGCGCCTTTTGGATCAGCACGCTATCCAGCGAGGTGTAAGGGATTTTGGCTTGTTTACTCACCGTCTCAAAATTTGAATACCGAACAGTAACCGTCACACAGGATGTTAGCCTTTTCTTTTGCCGCAGTTCAAAAGCCAAGTGATTAACCATCGCCAACAATAAGTTTTTGATGGAAAGGATATCCATCGTATCGGCGGCGAAGGTAGATTGCGTACCGATGGATTTCTGTACGCGATAAGGCACTATTGGAGCATGATCGATTCCATGGGCTTTTCGCCATAAGAAAAGACCGTTTTTACCTAAAACTTCGTTGACCTTTTCCTGTGGTATTTCCGTTAATTGATGAATATATTGCATACCCATGCGGGATAGTTTGGCTGACGTGGATTTCCCGATTCCAGGTATTTTACTAATCGGTAAGGGATCCATAAAAGAGCGAACAGCATGCTTTTCTACTTGTTTTTCTCCGTTGGGTTTGCAGAAATTGGTCGCCATCTTACTCACCATCTTGTTTATCGATAAGCCAAAGCTGATCGGTAAGCCTGTTTCTTTCATCACCTTTTCCCGTAGTTCATGGGCAAACTTCATGCAACCAAAGAAACGTTCCATTCCTGTCATATCGATATAGTGTTCATCGATAGAAGCCTTTTCGAGCAAGGGCACCCTTTCCATCAATATATCGGTAATTTCATGGCTTGCCTTGCTGTATTCTTCCATATTGCCGCGGACAAATATCGCATGCGGACAGAGCTGTTTAGCCTTTCGGGAAGGCATAGCCGAATGTACGCCAAACTTTCGAGCTTCGTAACTACAGCTGGTTACTACTCCACGACCTGAAACACCTCCGACGATGACCGGTAGGCCTTTCAATTTAGGGTTCTTCCTCACTTCGACCGACACATAAAAGGCGTCTTGATCCATATGAATGATGCTGCGCTCGTTAGTCATTATTTGCTCAAATTTCAAAAGCAAATATATACTAATATTTTTAGTAATTTCAAATAAAGATAATTTGATATAATGACATTTAACCTTTCATTGGGTGATGGTTAAAAAAAGGAATTTAGTATACTTTTTTCCGCAAAAGCCTTGGCTTTTTGTCAACTTTTGTGCTAAGACAAAAGTTGTTGGTAAAAACCTTTGTTTTTCATAGACCTATCTATTCTATTAAACCATCTAAAGTGCTACTTTTGATATAAGGCATTTATAATCGGCAATTTTGAATTTTAATTACCTTATCGAAAACTAAAATTTCAACTAATGGCATACGACAATTATTTGGCACAGCGCGTAAGGGCCTATCTTTCCAGTATCCCCGCAATTGGCCTTCAGGAAAAGAAGATGTTTGGCGGTCTAGCTTTCCTGGTTAACGGCAAGATGTGTATCAACGTTAGTGGAGACCGGCTCATGTGTAGGTTCAATCCGGATGATCTCGGCGAAATCTCCAGGCGCAGAGGATATCATCCCATGGTCATGAAAGGAAAAAAGCTCTTAGGATACTGTTATGTTACTCCCGAAGGCTTCGCCGAAGCGGATGACTTTAGTTATTGGCTGGAACTATGTTTAGCATTTAATGAGCAAGCCAAGGCCTCGGATCAACAAAGAAGCAGCAAAAAATAACAAAATGACAACCTCCCGCAAACAACTCGAAGAAATTGCTCATCAGTGGATCAGCCTATGGTGTACTCCGGTCGATTGGGTATTATTTGATAAACTTCATGCCGATAACTTTATAGATTGTTCATCAGCGGGACGGCCAGCCGATAAAGCAGGTTTTGCCGCTGGACTGAAAGAACTAACCATAGCATTTCCTGACCTTAATACCGTTGTTGAGGGTCTGGTTATCGATCAGGAACTATCGCGAGTAGCCGTGCGTTGGTTAGCCCAAGGAACAAATAAAGCTACCTTTTTAGACATCGGCCCTACAAACCGCAAGATATCAATCACTGGCATTGAAATTATCGAAGTAGCCGATGGCCAGATCATTAAGCGTTGGGGCGAATGGGACATCACTGCACATGTAGAAATATGACCCAGTGCCAAACCGGAGGTCGTCCTTCTTGAAGAAAAGGGTTTCCAAGCCGAAATATCAAAAAATACAGCTGAATTATCAAAATATTCATTTAAATACTTAGTCCATCCTCTATCTTTGGATTAACAGACAGAATCAAAGAGCTTTGGACCAGCCAATATAACCTTTCGAAAATATGGCTAACAGATTCGGTTTATTTGTTAATCCATTCCAAATATGAATAAAACGTATTTCTTCTTTATCGGGTTCCTTTTGTTTCACAGCATAACGGCCAATGCACAATTGGCCGCCATTAGAGCCCAATTCCCCCATCCTCCGGATCAATATCGGCCCGGTGTTTACTGGTACTTCATGGACGGCAATATGTCGGCAGAGACCATCACTAAAGATCTCGAGTCGATGAAAGAAGCCGGGATTGGTCATGTAGTCTTTTTGGAGGTTAATGTAGGTGTCCCTCGGGGTAAGGTAGAATTTTTAAGCGAACAATGGAAGGAACTGTTTAAACATGCGGAACAGGAAGCCAGACGCCTGGGAATTGAAATGACATTGGGTATTGGCCCGGGTTGGACCGGAAGTGGAGGACCTTGGGTGAGAGCAAACGAATCCATGCAACATTTAGTTGCCAGTCGGGTGACCGTTAAAGCGGGCGATGCTCCGATTGTCCTGCCTGTTCCGCCGCCGAAGAAACCTTTTTTCGGTGAAGGAGGGCTTAGTCCGGAAGTCAAAAAGGAATGGGCTTCCTATTATCAGGATGTGGCGGTCTTGGCATTTCCTACTAACCATGCCGACACGCTTTCGAACACCGACGAAAAAGCGCTCTACTACCGTGCTCCCTATAGTTCGGGCACCGTTCGTCCGGAATTGCCCTCGCCCTCATCCGACACCAGCGAAAAAAGGGCCATCAAAAAAGCGAAAATCATCGATCTAACCGATAAAATGCGTCCGGATGGCAGCCTAAACTGGTCGCCACCCTCCGGTGAATGGACCGTCATGCGTTTCGTGAGTCGAAACAATGGAGCCATTACCCGACCGGCGCCCGTACCCGGTTTAGGACTGGAGGCAGATAAATTCGACACGCTTGCCATTCGGCATCATTTGGACAACTATATAGGGGCATTACTGACCAAAATAAAAATGAATAAATCCAATGAACATACCCAGGGTGGTCTGACACGCTTGCATATCGATAGCTGGGAAATGGGAGCACAAAATTGGACTGCCCGTTTCCGTGAAGCATTCATCAAAAGAAGGGGTTATGACCCCCAACCCTATTATCCAGTATATGCAGGGCGGATAGTCGGCAGCGCAGCAGAAAGCGAACGCTTTTTATGGGATCTCCGCCAAACCTCGGCTGAACTGATCCTCGCTAACCATGCGGAGTATGTAAAAGCTTATGCTAAAAAGCATGGTTTATCGCTTTCCATAGAACCTTACGATATGACGCCTTTGGCCGACCTTGATCTGGGCAGCGTAGCCGACGTTCCCATGGGCGAATTTTGGAGCAAGGGTTTTGGTTTTAACTCGACCTATAGCGTGATTGAAGCGACTTCCATCGGACATATCGAAGGTAAATCCTTGATTCCTGCCGAGGCCTTTACCGCACAGAACAATGAGGGCTGGAAACAGCACCCGGCGTCCATGAAGAATCAGGGCGATTGGGCCTTCGCCGCCGGAATTAACCGCTTTGTATACCATACCTTCCAGAACCAGTTTTTACCTGATTCCTTAAAACCAGGTGCCACCATGGGTCCCTATGGTGTGCATTGGGACCGCGGGCAGACGTGGTGGCCGATGGTTCGCACTTACCATGACTATGTTACGCGAAGTCAGTTTCTCTTACAGCAAGGGCGTACTGTTGCCGACGTACTATATCTCACCCCGGAGGGATCGCCACAGGTTTTCGTACCCCCTGCATCGGCTATCCTTGGCGATACCATTGGCGACCGCAGAGGTTATAATTTTGACGGATGCTCACCAAATCAGTTAATGGCCGCAACCGTTGAAAATCATATGCTCGCCTTCCCTAGCGGTGCGCGTTACCGACTCTTGGTTCTACCGATTTGCGAAGTTATGACTCCCGAATTATTGGCTAAAATCGGCACGCTGCTAAAGCAAGGCGCCACGATCATCGGCAATCCACCCTTACGTTCGCCTAGCCTGAGCAACTATCCGGATTGCGACCACGAAGTGACCGCACTTAGCCAAACAATATGGGGAACAAACACAATACCTAAACAGCTGGTGTTGCGAAAGTATGGTCAAGGAAAGCTCTTTTGGGGAGAAGAAATAATCAACCGGCGCGATAAATTATATCCCCATTACGAGCTGACAAGTCGCATATTGCAACAGCAAGGCGTCCAAGAAGATTTCAGTGCAAATGAAGATCTGCGTTATACCCATCGTACCGGTAACAACTGGGATATTTATTTTGTATCCAATAAAACAGACAAGTTGGTAGAAACCGTGGCTCAATTCCGCGCTGTTCAGGGATCGCCCGAATTTTGGAATGCGGCGACCGGAGAAATCAAAAAAGTAACCTCGTTTAAAATAGACGGCTCATCTACATCAGTACCCATTCGTTTAGCAGCCTATGAAAGTGTTTTTGTTGTCTTTTCGAAAGCCAACAACTGGAAGTCTACCGGTTTAAAAACACCGACCAAGTTCAGCGCTTTAAAAACATTGGACGGTCCTTGGCACGTGTCGTTCGACCCGAAATGGGGAGGGCCAGTTAGTACTACTTTTGATCGACTAACCGACTGGAGCAAAAACCAGAATCCGGGCATCAAATACTATTCTGGAAAAGCCCTTTATCAACAGCGCTTTACGCTCAACAAAAAACCGGAAGGTAAAATCTATCTCGATCTGGGCGAGGTGAATAATATGGCCCGGATTACACTAAACGGGAAAGACCTCGGTGTGGTATGGACGGCGCCTTGGCAGGTCGATATCTCCGAAGTGGTAAAGACAGGGGATAACGACCTCAAAATTGAAGTAATTAATCTTTGGGTTAACCGTTTGATTGGCGATGAGCAGAAGCCTGATGACGGAATTAAAGATGGGCAATGGCCTGAATGGCTATTAAAAGGCCAGCCACGCACCAGCGGGCGGTATACCTTCACGAGTACCGATCAATACGATGCCGATTCACCGCTCCTACCTTCTGGCTTACTCGGCCCGGTAACGCTACGCATAAAAACAGAAAAATAAATCAAAAAGCATATATGACAACTAAGAATAAAGTTAAAATCGGATTATTTGGAATTGGGTTGCAGGCCTATTGGGCACAGTTCACCGGTTTAAAAGAACGCTTAACGGGCTACCTGGATGAGGTAGCCAAACAAATGGGAAACGTTCAAGCAGAACTGGTTAACCTCGGTCTTGTTGATGACGTCGACAGCGCGTTTGCCGCTGGCGACACCTTCAAACGCGAAGACGTTCAGCTCATCTTCCTTTACGTTTCTACCTATGCCCTATCCGCTACCATACTTCCAGCGGTAAGAAAAGCACAGGTGCCGATCATAATACTCAATCTTTCCCCAGAGCCGCATATCGATTACGAAAACTTCAATAAGCTGAAGGATCGAACCGAAATGACCGGCGAATGGCTGGCCCATTGCGCTGCTTGTCCTGTACCCGAAATTGCGAACGTATTTCATCGCCATCGGCTTCCTTTCCATCAAATCACGGGCATGCTAAATGATGATCCACAGGTTTGGAGGGAAGTACAAGAGTGGATTGACGCGGCCAGGGTTGCCCGGATAATGTATTATAATAGGCTAGGCCTAATGGGGAATTATTATGGTGGGATGATGGATATTTATACCGATCTCACCCTACAAAATGCGGTGTTTGGCGGACATATGGAAATTATTGAAGTCGATGAACTGACCGGTATCCGGGAAACCGTATCGATTCACGAACGTGCCGAAAAGCTACAGGAATTTTACGAGATATTTGCGGTACAAGACGACTGTTCGTACGCCGAGCTGGAACGTGCAGCCCAAACTGCTGTGGCACTCGACAAACTCACAACAAGGCATAGACTCGGTTCATTGGCTTATTACCACAAAGGTTCAGGTAACGCGGCCAATCAAAATGTAGTTACCTCCGTTATTCTAGGAAATTCCCTTTTAACGGCTAAGAACATACCCGTTGCCGGCGAATATGAAGTAAAAAATGCACAGGCCATGAAGATTATGGACAGCTTTGGCGCCGGAGGTTCTTTTACGGAATATTATGCTATGGACTATCAGGACGATATCGTACTCATGGGACACGATGGCCCTTGCCATCCCGCCATCGCTGAAGGAAAAATCAAGGTTAAGCCCTTGCAAGTTTATCATGGAAAAGTAGGCAAAGGTTTGTCGGTTGAAATGTCTGTTGCCCATGGGGCCGTCACACTACTCTCTGTTGTCGAAACCCACCATGGCCGTTTAAAATTCCTCATTGCCGAGGGCGAATCCGTGCCAGGCCCGATTTTAGCCATTGGAAATACCAACAGTCGTTACCGCTTTCCCATAGGAGCCCGGGGTTTTGTCGAATCCTGGAACAGCCATGGCCCGGCTCATCATTGTGCTGTTGGTAAAGGCCATATCGCTTCCAAGCTTAAGAAGCTTGCACTCATTTTACAGGTCGAAGCGGTTCAGGTTTGTTGAGAGATGCATTATTCTACAAAATACTTTTTCTTCATTCTTGAATATAATTAAATTACTACTCCTAACACGCCTGTTTACATGAAGGCCTAGGTTTAGAAATTGGTTACGCAACCCTAAAGCGGACACTGTACCAATTGGAGCAATATGATAAAAATCGTATTAATTGCCTTTCCGAGGGTTAAGGAGTTGTTGTTGCATTGGATGATTTATTAAAGAGATTCTGAATTACCGCTTGCGCATCTTCCGGCCTTTGGGTTCCAATCAGCAATTTAGCACCTTTCTTGGTTACGAGCTGAATACCCGTGGACCCGGATATATTAAAAGCCCTATTCTTACCAACGCCACGCAGGCCCCAGCCACCGTATTCGGCAATCGGACTGTACTTTCTCACTTCAACCATTTCTAAATCAGACCACGCATACTTTTTGACCGTTCGGTGAAAGGGAATGAAACGCACATAGATACCATCCGTACGGATTTCGGTTTCGAGTTTACTGAAGCCTAAAATGACGATAGCCGATACCAGCGCAACAGACGAGATAATGATGGTTACAGTACTACCATGCCCTAATCCTCCACTATCTGGCGAGGCCATACGAACAATAAATAACACGGTCGCACCGATCATGATAGTCCATATCCACCACTGACTGAACCGTTGGCTTTCCTGAAATAAAATTTGCTGCTTCATATTGCTATACATTTAGATTTATTAATCCTGTTGAGGTTTCTTGCATCAGTGTTTTGAGCTGAGCAATTAGATCATCCAGCTTATTGCTGCTTTATCTTGATTTGTGAAAAGAGCTTTTTGGCATCCATTACGAGCTGATCTGGAAAATTGCTAATGGCTAAGATGTGAATTGCGTTCGTGGTTTTTACTACACCCTTCTTGATTTTATGATCAAAATAAAACTGACCATCGACTACCGTTTCTTCAAAATGATAGCTTTGGTATTGGTCGCCAATTAACTCAATCAGTTCAACATCATGGGTAGCCACAAACACCATATGGTTTTTCTGAACTAAATATTTCAAAACCGCTGCTGCCGCTGCCACCCGTTCCAACGTATTGGTTCCTTTAAAAACTTCATCCATCAAAAATAAACAAGGCATATCAGATTTCGAATGATCGATAAAATTTGAAATGAGGTCGACCTCCGCTTTATAATAACTCTTCCCATCGGCCAAGTTGTCGTTTATCCGTAAAGCAGTATGAACATTAAATAAAGGAGCGTGATAGGCTTTGGCGAAGCAGGTATGTATCGATTGCGCAAGAATAGCATTGATTGCAATAGTTCTCAAGAAAGAAGATTTTCCCGACATATTTGATCCGGTAATCAGGCAAGAATGGTTTTCCAAGTCCAAGCTATTTTCAACACAGTGATCAATCAGCGGATGATAGATATCTTTAACTTGTATGTTTTTTTTGGAAGCAAATTGGGGAATGCAAAATTTGTCTTCGTTATCCGAACGTAATGCCGCAATGGAAATATATTGATCACATGAAGCTACAAAATCAAAAATTAATGCGATGTCGGCATTCAACCTGCTAACATCCTTCATTACACGGAAAAACACATGAATTTCAATCAAAAAGAACGCTTTTATCAAATCCACAACATATTTAAGTAGTTGTGAGGGATCGGCATCATTGGAAAAGAAATCAAAACTAATAAGGGACATTTTCCTTTTTAACGAAGTTAACCTTTTAATAGACCGGGCTATGGTATCACGTTCTTGTCCTAGCAGTTCTTTATTGATTTGAGCAGCAGTTTGTATTAAAAACCGAAGCTGCGGCAAAGATTTTGTAAACAGGAGTATATTGTTTTTATTCCAAAAATAGAGTCCCATGTTGATACACAACAAGAATAAGATTCCGATGAGTAATTTGGGAATAAAGAGTAAAAAAATGAAGCTCAGAAGAAGTAAAACCGAATCAATCACTAAAAGGTAGTACCAGTTTATTTTCTTAAAATTGGGTTCATGAATGAGTTTCACCAAGCTATATGCATCCGGATGGGAAAGTTTGATTAATTTTTTCCGAATAGATATCGCCAAATCGGGACGAGTAGAGAAGAATTGGATCCGTTTCTCAAATGCAGCTAGACTTTCGATATTTTGTTTTGGATAAACTAAATTTTGAAATAAATATTGTTGCCCAATACAGGATACAGTCCGGTCGACGTGCATAAACACCTCATCAAAATCCAGGTCGCCTTGCGTCTGTGTTGATAACTTAGAAGAAGGCCAATTCGGCGCATACTTAGCTAAAGATCTGATTTGCTCAAAATAAAAAAATTGGTGTGCGGGCTTGCTTTTCGTCCAATTCTTGGCGATCTCGTGTTCCGTTCTTCTTCTGCGATGCCTGTTGTATATCGTAAACGATAAAACAAGAATAACGAAACCAATACAGAATAAAATGACCATCGGTGGATACTTACTTCTTAAATTTATTCTTACTGCAATGGCTTAAGCCTTCAGTTGATTGTATTTTCGTATGACAAGTTAATAAAAATATGGTCTCTTTTATAATTTAACATCATCATATAAGCGAATCATAAGCATTAAGAAGCCTGATACCTGCTTTTCACAACCCGCAAAAAGGAACACGAATGTCATACATAGGAAATAGGAAAGGTTTTTCATGATATGATCTATTGGTTTCTATTTCCGAAACGAATGACGATCCGATATTGCTACAATAAATAAAAAATCACGCGACTGATGAAAAACTTGTTATTTTCAGTTTTTTGTTTGATTTTTAATGAGCGCTGGTTCAGATTATTCACCTTAGGTTCAACGATTCATGAAATTTGCTGAAATCTTCAATACGGTCATATTATTGGGAACCCTTCAGGGTGTTATTTTAGGTGTTTTGCTATTTACTTCCAAAAAGTATAGACGAGCGAATCGATTTTTGGCCATTGTCATGTTGATTTTCGGTATGGCCTGCTTTAATCTATTCTTATATAATACATCTTTCAGTCAATATTTTCCTTGGTTAGCATTTGCCCTTAATTTCGTTCCTTTAATCGTGATTATGCCGGTAGGGCCCTTAATCTATTTTTATGTAAAAACCAGTCTAAATCCCGAATTTAAACTAAGCAAAACAGATCGCTGGCATTTTGCCCCGGTCATCATCGATTTCGGGGCGCAGCTTACCGCGCTGATTTTTGTAACTGGCGTACTGAGTGGCCTAATTCAAAACAATCCTCAATCTTGGAGCCTGTTTATCGATAACTATAATGTCTATTCGGATATCCCCCGCTGGTTGTCCATTACCTTATACTTAGGTCTATCCTATCGTTATCTGTATAAACAAAAACCGGCCCACAACCAGCTGCATCAATGGTTTCGTCAGTTCATTCGTATTTTTTTGGTTTTTCAGGCCATTTGGTTACTTTATCTCATACCTTATGTCATCCCTTCTTTAACGAACCTGGTATTGGATACCGTTGATTGGTATCCAGTTTACGTTCCTTTAGTTGCCTTGATTTATACCTTAGGCATTAAAGGTTACCTGATGCCTGCTCAGGAACCACCTCCTCTCAAAACGCCTCTATCGATACCACCGGATACTATCAATGAGGTATTATTACGGCTTAAATCGGCTATGGAAGAGGACAAACTTTACCTCAAACCAGCCTTAAATCTTACTTCGGTAGCAGAATATACCGGCGTTGCTTCCAAAACCATTTCTTCAGTATTGAATCAACACTTACAGAAAAGTTTTAATGAATATATCAATAACTATCGTATCACAGCTTTCAAACAAAATCTGCTCAACCCTGCTTTCAAGCATCTAACGATCATGGGCATGGCTTTGGAGTCTGGCTTTAATTCCCAAGCTACATTTCAACGGGCATTTAAACAGGCCACGGGGATGTCACCCAGTGAATTTGTTCGGGATCAGGCCGATAAAAAAGGTAAATTAACTCAAAAACTGATATTCAAATCCGGATTTGAGTAGACCAATACCGTAAAACAAGCTTCATTTGCTTCAAAAAACGATATGAAGTTCCATCTTTTTGTTTACCTCTTTTCTTGCTTGTCATACAGTATTTCTCTCTATGGTCAAGAGCAATACATTCAATTGTCCGGACACGTAAAAGACAGCAATACGGATAAAGCCATCTCTTATGCTAATATCCAACTAAAAAAAGGGAATATCGCCACCTCGGCCAACGCCTCCGGCGACTTCCTGTTCAAGGTCCCTTCTAAACTCTTGCCGGATTCCCTGCTCATTTCGTGTATAGGATTTGAACCCTTTGTTATGCCTGTACCTAGGAAAAATCAAATCGATATGGTCTTCCCATTACAGAAAGCAGTTATTTCCTTAAACGAAGTAACGGTTACCACGCGTAGTGGTCTCGGTATTTTGAAAGAGGCAATTGCCCGTATTCCTCAAAATTATGATACGACAAACATCCGGCTTACCGGATTTTATCGAGAGGACATTAGGCTGAAAAACGATACGATCAATTTTAATGAATCAGTTTTGGATATTTATAAGACATTTAATACAACAAAGGTCAATCAGGACCAGATCCGACTGCTAAAGGGTCGTAAATTAGCGGTCGATTTAAAGGACGATCCAAGATTCTACAGTTGGATCAAGAACATTACCAATACGGCCTACAGTTCGTTGATGGAGGATATCCAAAAACATACTTCAGTACCTGTTTCGTTTATGAATGAAAAAAATTTCGATTATTACCGCTTCGATTACAATGCAACCATCCAAGAAGGTGGCAAAAAGCTGATGGTTATTGCCTTTGAACCGAAGAAACCGAGTAAAAGAACACTGTTATATGGAAAACTATATATTGAGGGAGGTTCTTTCGCGATAGTTAAATGCGAATGGAGCCTGACACCCGAAGGCGTGAAGTATGTCAATCGCCATGGAAGGGGCGGAGTAGGTTACACCATCATGTCGAAGATACTAGGAGCATCTATTGACTTTACCGGAATAAAAACCGTAATCACCTATAAAAAACAGGCTAACAAATGGTATTTGGCCTCTATTAATCGACATTGGAATGCCGACGTAAACAGTCGCAAGCGACAGATGAAGGCTGTACCCTGGATCGGTGATTTCACTTTATTGATTACCGCGATCAACGAGAGCCACGCGAAGCCCTTCACGCAGGAGGTCATCAACAAAACAGCCTCCGTAAACAGTCAAATTAGCCAAGTGTACGACACCGCCTTTTGGGAAAATTACAATTTCCTATTACCGGAGGTTCCTGATTCGCTAAGCGATAAGGCTTATCCAAGCCCATCAATTGAAGACAGTACAGAACAAGCGCAGCCTACTGTCCATATTTCAAATCGAGGCAATGGCTTTACCCGGGCAGATACTTTACGGGGCATGCTGACACCCTTACGAACGTGCTATGACGTGAAGTTTTATCACCTTGATGTGGATGTCGATCTCCAAAAGCACTACATTAAAGGAAATAATAAAATACGGTTTAGCGTCGTACCCCCCTTTTCAAAGATGCAGATCGACTTATATGCGAGTATGAAAATTAACCGGATTTTGTTTCATAATCAGCCCCTCCATTATACGCGCACCTATAACGCCGTATTTGTCGATCTCCCAGCGGTACAACAAACCGGTTCAGAGCAGGAATTAGTGATTGAGCATCATTCATCGCCAGTCCTTTAGCGAAGTTCCCCCTCGGGTCGAATACTATTTGACGGCCTATGGAAAAACATTGTACCCTATCGTCCGAGAAATGCGTAAATGGGGATACGTCCATTTAAACCGAAATAAGCAATAGTGCATCGTGCCTGATACAGGCTTTTTCAATGCTCTTTACCGGCATAAATCCACATCGACTGCGTTTCTCCGGCCATTTCAAACCCCATCTTTTCATAAAATGCAGTGGCCTTGCCGTCTGCCGTTAGTATTTGCATATGAAAACCCTGATATTGGCTTTGCAGTTTTTTCATGATGAGCTGCCCTATTCCTCTTCCCTGATAATTTGGATGCACCAATAAGTGTGGATAGTAAACGACCAGATAACCGTCCGAAATCGCATTTCCGAGGCCAATCAACCGATCATCATCCCAGGCAGAGATTAAGCTGTGAGAATTTTGCAAAGCCTGGTGCAAAACGTCGGGCTTTTCCGCGGCGCTCCATTGATTCGCTTGATACAGCGCAATGATTTGGGTTTGGGGTATATTCCTGGTATCGGAAATCGTAATATTCATAGGGGTGCTTTATTTGCAAACAAAATAACTAAATTGCTCCACGCTTGCAAGCAAGCCCTATTTCAAATTGCGCATATTTCGGATTTTATGGCTAGAAAAGACTGCTGATCTTTGTTGTATAAAATGTAAACGTTATGGATACCCAAGGAAACGTGAATTATAATCGAATTGCCCAAGCAATCGACTATATCAAAAACAACTTTAAGCAACAGCCTGTATTAGATGAGGTTGCCGAGAAAGTACATTTGAGTCCGGCACATTTTCAACGCCTATTTACCGAATGGGCAGGCACGAGTCCGAAAAAATTTTTGCAGTACATCAGTGTGGAATATGCCAAGCAAATGCTGGCAAGCCAAAAAGGAACACTATTTGACGTCACGTTCGAAACCGGGCTTTCCAGCACCAGTCGCCTGCACGATCTGTTCATCAATATTGAAGGCATGACGCCGGCCGAATATAAAAACGGAGGCAAAAACCTGTCTATCAATTATAGCTTTGCTGAAAGCCCATTTGGAAATCTACTTGTTGCTTCTACCGGAAAAGGCATCTGCTATATGGCTTTTGAAGACCAGGAAGAAAAGGCGTTGAACGACTTGAAAAACAAATTCCCTAATGCCTTATTTCAACAGAAATTAGATTTGATACAGCAAAATGCTTTATTCATTTTTCAAAATGACTGGAGCAAATTACCGGAAATTAAGCTGCATTTAAAGGGAACGGATTTTCAGCTAAAGGTTTGGGAAAGCTTGTTGAAAATTCCGATGGGCAAGCTTTCCACCTATGGAACGATTGCCGAACAAATCGGCATGCCTACCGCTTCCCGGGCTGTCGGCACAGCCATCGGCAGTAATCCCGTGGCTTATTTAATTCCTTGTCACCGTGTGATTCAATCATCCGGCACTTTCGGCGGTTATATGTGGGGGAAGACACGGAAGACGGCGATTATCGGTTGGGAAAGTGCAAAATTGAATCAGGAAATTTAGAAGAGGCGTACTGGAGAAATGGAATTATTTGATCAGCTCATTGATAAAACGAAAAACCTGCTTCCGAAAGACGGAACGGTGAATTATTACGGTCCAATTTTTTCAGCAGCTGAAGCCGATCGTTATTTCGAAATAGTATTCAAAACTGTAGCATGGCGGAACGATGAGGCCGTCATTATGGGAAAGAAAGTGATTACCAAACGGAAAGTGGCTTGGTATGGCGACCGACCTTTTGAATACACGTATTCGGGCGTTACCAAACAAGCTTTACCATGGACAGTTGAATTATTGGAATTGAGGGACAGGGTAGAAAAAGAAACCGGAGAAACTTTTAATTCTTGCTTACTCAATCTTTACCACAAGGGAGACGAAGGAATGGCCTGGCACAGCGATGGTGAAAAAGACCTTAAGAAGAACGGGGCTATTGCCTCTTTGAGCTTTGGCGCTGAACGTAAATTTGCTTTCAAGCATAAAACGACAAAAGAAAGAGTAGAAATCATCCTCCAACACGGTAGCCTGTTGGTGATGAAAGATACCACACAAAGCTTTTGGTTGCATCGTTTGCCCCCAACCAAAAGGGTTAGCAGCGCTCGGGTGAATTTAACTTTTAGAACTATTATTAAGGCGTAACACCTAATCCGAATGCTGTCGGCAGCAGCTATAGTAGGTTCACTGACTGTTCAACCGCAATAAACTAGCAGAAGCGGGCAATTTGTGAATCGAACGGAACTGTTAATGTATCGTCCATCTTCGAATATGTCCATTTCATGACCTTCCCTTTTTTGCGGGCCGTACATTTAGGTACATTTGTACTATGAAGCGACTACATCTCCTAACTGGTTTTGTCATATCGGTTTTCATTGCCTTAATAGGTAATGTCATGCGTGTGCGCCGGGACGAAATGGACGCCTCCTTTACGACTTTCCTTACTTCATTCTGCCATACTTTTTTAAGCTGGATTGTTATTCAATGGATCATTCAGCTTGAAAAGCCAAAAAACAACGGATGGAAAGCCCTCATAGCCCTCACTGCTTGCATGGGTATATCGCTAGCGTTATTTTTCTTAAAAGTCGATCTGGACATGATAAAACGTCGACCAGATACGGCAGCTTATCGTATGCGAGCGGTATACTTTCTCTTACTTACGCGTGGTTTCGTAATTGGCAGCTTTCTGTATTTTGTAGCCTATCTCCTGCGGATAACCTCATTGAATCAGCAAGCGAAGCTAGAAAACGAACAGCTGAAACAGGAAAACATGCGGGCACGCTTAAGCTTGTTGCAAGAACAAGTAAACCCGCATTTCCTATTCAATTCATTAGGAACTTTACGAAGTATGATCAACGAAAAGGCACCGCGCGACTTTATTCAACGGCTTGCCGAAGTATACCGGTATTTGCTGAACAGTCGGATGGCCGATCTCGTTGATTTACGACGGGAATTGGAATTCACCAATGCCTATTTATACATTTTAAAGGAACGCTTTGAAGAAGCATTGATGGTGACGGTTGATGTTGGGGAAGATTTATATGTTAAAAAGCTTCCGCCGCTAACCTTACAACTGTTAATCGAAAACGCCGTGAAACACAATGTGATAGACATCGGCACACCACTTAATATACATATCTATTCCAAAGATGGCGCACAACTGGTTATCAGCAATTCCCTGAAACGTAAACAAACGGTTAGCAGTAGTTTGGGTACCGGACTAAATAATATACGCGACCGCTACCGTTTATTGGCCGGACTCGAAATTAATATAACCGAATCGGACACAGAGTTTACGGTAACTATACCTCTATTAACAACTTGATATGGATATCCTTATTATTGAAGACGAAGCAAAAACAGCTAAGGAGCTAAAAACGATCATAGAAAGATTGGATGATCGCATGCAAGTGGTAGACATCCTTCCATCAGTGGAAGCAAGTCTCGAATGGTTGGAAAGTCACCCATCTCCCCAGCTCATTCTATCGGACATCCAACTATCCGATGGCCTGAGTTTCGAGATTTTTCAGGCCGTAGACATCAAATGTCCGGTGATATTCTGCACAGCCTTCGACAGTTATGCGATACAAGCTTTTGAAGTTAACGGGATTGATTACTTATTGAAACCAGTTGATGAAGAAAAACTGGCTAAGAGCCTGCAAAAATATGAACAGCTAAAACAGCTAATGGGTGTAAGCGTACAACCGATTAAACAGCAGCTCAAGGCCTTCATGGAACAACTTTTACCGAGCTATAAACAACATTTGCTGGTGTTTAAAAACGAGAAAATCATCCCTTTAAAAACAGTCGATATTGCGTTTATTTATTCTGCTGGCGGAATTGTCAAAGCGTACACAAAGCAAAACCAATGTTACCTCATCAGGGAGGTGCTCGATGAATTGGAACCACAATTGGATCCCTTCTGCTTTTTTCGGGCAAATAGGCAATTTATGATCAATAGGGATGTAACTGTTTTGGCTGAGCATTATTTTAATCGGCGTCTCGTAGTGAAATTGACCGTCGAGACGCCGGAGAGTATCATCGTGAGCAAGATGAAGACCCCCGAGCTGCTGGCATGGATGGAAGCCTAGCGCTTAAGGAAGGGAATACTGCTTAAAAAATGCCCATATCAAGTCGTTAGCGTCTATCACCGTCGACGGAAGTGCTGCTCCAGGCCGTACCTGGTCGCCACCTGGCCAGGAATGACCTCCGTCTTTTGTAAGGTAATAAACAATCAAGGGTTCACTAGCGGCGTTCAACCATTGTATTTCTTTATACTGCGCATTATCCACTAGTACTTGTGCTTTTGGGGAACAACCATCACGTATTGCCCAAACAGTTAACACCGAGTCTACAGGAGGGAAATAATAACCCAAAGCATTTGTTGTGCCTGCATAGGGTACAATGTCATCCAGTGCAGAATGAAGGTGCAAGATAGGCATCGCTCTGGCCTGTTCACTTGGCGGATCGAACACCATGGTACAGCTCACGGGAGCAATGGCAGCGATCTTATCAGGTATTTCGGCAGCAAGCCTATAGGCCATCATTCCACCGTTCGACATACCGGTGACATACACTCGTTTTGGGTCGATGCGATAGTTATTAATCAATTTGTCGATAAGCTGATCAATAAATTTCACATCATTAATGTCATCCGATATAGCAGTACCGCAGCACCCTCCGGCATTCCATTCCCGCATATCAAAACGGCCGTTGTCTCGTATGCCGTTGGGATATACGGCGATAAAGCCAGCTTCATCCGCTTTTTCTGAAAAATGATAACTACGCTCAAATTGATCACCACTACCCCCAAAACCGTGTAACCCGATAACCAACGGAAAAGCGGCCGAGTCGATGCCGTATTGTGGAGGTAAGTTCAAAAGGTACTCCCTCTGATGCCCGTCGACCGCCATACTTTCCCAATAGTGGCGAGACTTAACTATAGATACCTCATCATGGTTTTCGCACCCGCCAAATGAAAAAAAAGATAGAGTAACAGCCAGTATGGAAAGAAGGTATTTTCTGACACTCATGATTTTCTTTTATTTTTCAATTCTTCACGCACTTCCTTTTGCATTTTTTTATAGCGATCATATTGTTCGCTATCCAAAATCTCCTTCATCTGTTTATCACGATTGTCACTCAACTTTTTGTATGTTTTCCATTTGGATAGTTTCGTGCCGCCAGATTGCTTTAAAGACGCCAGTCCTTCAAAATAGGTCGTGTTGACTGTTTTCATCTTTTCCGACTGCTCTTCGGATAGATTTAATTCGGCCTTATAGCTTTCCCATTTGGCCAACATCTCCTCTCTCTTTTCATCCGATAATTTTTCCTGGGCATAGGAGTTCCCCGCCCACATGGCTACCACGACAAACAGGGATACTTTTACAAACGTTTTCATCATTATTTTTTAATCGAAAATAGTTGAAGATACCCCATTGGTAAATCAAAAAGTGCATCAAACGGACAAAAAGAAAAATGAAACGATGTATGCGGATAATAAATAGAAAAAAGTGTCCCCTACCAATTTAATGTGGCAATTGATCACGAAATCGTCCGTAAACCCAGGTTCCGGCTATGGCACTGGATAAGGTGATGATGATCACACCAAAACCGCTTCCTATCAAGGCAAGGAGCGGCCCCGGACAGGCTCCGGTAATTGCCCAACCCAGGCCGAAAATAAGTCCGCCATAAACATTTCCCCAATGGAACTTTTTTGTCGGAATAACAACTGCTTCTCCATGAACGGTTTTAACTTGAAACCGTTTAATCAGTAAAATCGAGATCATACCAACCACAATGGCACTACCAATAATACCATACATATGAAAGGACTGTAAGTGAAACATTTCCTGGATGCGGAACCACGACAAGACCTGTGATTTGACCAAGATAATGCCGAACAAGAGACCGAGGATTAGATATTTCAGGTTTTTCATTGGATCAAAGTGCTAATAAATATGGTAAAACAACCCAGGTCATAAAAAATCCGCCGACCATAAAGCAACAGGTAGCAATAACAGATGGCCATTGTAAGGAGGATATGCCCATGATAGCATGGCCGGAAGTGCAACCACCGGCATAGCGCGTACCGAACCCGACAAAAAAACCGCCCACAACAGTAAAGATCAATCCCCTCCATGTCGGGAGCTCCTTGAAGCTGAAAATATCCTGTGGCAGCAGGCCGGTAAAATCTTTTACGCCCTGTTCTTGAAGTAAGGCCATGGTTTTCGGGTTTATGGCTACCGGACCGGGATCGGACAATAAATACGTACCGATAAAACCGCCCAGAATGATACCGGCCGCAAAAAACAAATTCCAGCTTTCTTTTTTCCAATCGTATTTGAAAAAAGGAATATTTGCCGGTATACAGGCGGCACAAACATGCCGTAAAGAAGAAGAAATACCAAAGCTTTTATTCCCCGATAACAGCAGTGCAGGAACGACCATACCAATAAGTGGCCCCGCAACGTACCAAGGCCACGGCTGTTTAAGATATTCTACTATATGATTTATCATCTTATGGAAAATTAATATACGAATAAAGCAAAGGTACAGATGGCCGACTATAAAAACAGTGCAATTAAAAAATCAAGTCGTCGTTTTCAGCGAAAAGGTATTTCCTGAGTGAATTGTATACCTGCAAAAAATTAGCGAGCTTTGTGAAACAAGCCTTTCAAGGAATTGTTTTATCTTGTAAACACGATGATCATGACTACAGCCAAAAAAATGAATCGTTCGGTGCTTTTGTTTTTATCGATTTTTCTGCTCCTATCCTGCAACAATAGGGAAACATCCAAGGGAAATGGGACAGAAACGGTTAAGTTGCTCCCGTTAACCAATAGTCCGGAAAATCCATCCTCTATTTTTTTAAAACTGGTAGACAAAACGGAAAGCGATTCCACTATTGCTTATACTGCAAAGGGATTATATGAAGGCGACACGGTTGGTTTTGTTGTAGAGGCGAACAAAGCGATTCCGGCAGGTATTAATAAAGATGGATCGGTAAATGAAAAAGATGGATTTAAAACCGGAGTAATCCGCTTTAAAAGTTCAGGACCCGAGAGCGATCGATTTGTCGCGGCATTGGCTAAATTATGGCAGGCCGGCAATACCGACAAAATGAAAACGGAGGCAATCCAACCGTTAGTTTTCTCCTCCAATAAAAAGGCGGTAGACCTGAATAAAGTATCAACCAATAGCTTTAAGTTGTTCTTCGATAAAGATTCACCAAACCCGGGAGAAATATTCTTTGTTTTAGACACCTACAAACGTAGCATTCAATTTCAGGAAAAAGACCCGCAATACCGCCCGGCTATTATGCATGCTTTTGCTGAATAAGATACGGATTGACCATTTTTAAGATGAAAGCCGTCACCTTGACGTCATAACTTGTTGAAGAAGGTCGAACACGAATACCATTCGTTGCTTAATACCAAATAATTGAATAAGTTTGAATTTTGCAAACTCCTTCCATTATGAAACAAATTAAGAGTACATCGCTGGATGAGTTTTATAAAGAGGCCGCCAATTTTACCGGTCGGGATATCAACACGCTACTACCTCCGGGCATACATAAGGAGGTCGGTCATTTTAATGTATTTGATATCGCCGACACCATCCAACAAGCAAAAAGGAAGCAAGTGATGCCCTATAACCGCCGGGCATATTATAAAATCAGTCTCATCAGAGGAAAAAACAGGGCAGAATATGCTGATAAAGTGATCGATGTACAAAAGAATGCTTTGCTGTTCGCTACACCGAAAGTGCCCTATCATTGGATTCCGCAAGATATCAACCAATCGGGTTCCTTTTGCGTCTTTACCGATGAATTCCTGGTAAAAAACAAAAGTGGGGTGGTATTGGATGATCTGCCTATTTTTAAATCGGGAGGCTATCCTGTTTTTGAGATCTCTGATGAAGAAGCAAACGAAATTGAATTGATATTCAACAGAATGAAAAAAGAAATCGGTTCGGATTATGAATTTAAATATGACCTGCTTCGTAATTATGTGCTGGAACTGATTCATTACGGGCAAAAGTTACAACCCGCGACCACGCTCCATTCCGACCAAAATGCGTCTGCGCGCATCATCGCCTTGTTTGTTGAATTGCTGGAACGGCAATTTCCCATCGAGTCGCCCCAGCAAAAACTGCAATTGCGATCGGCAAAAGAATATGCAGAGCGACTGGCAATTCATGTAAATCATCTGAATAAAGTGTTGAAAGAAAATACCGGTAAAACAACCACCGAGATGATCAGCAGCCGGATGCTACAGGAAGCAAAAATCCTGCTGAAGCAAACCGACTGGAACATCTCTGAAATTGCTTATAGTTTAGGATTTGAGGAAGTAGCGCATTTCTCTAACTTCTTCAAAAAGCAAACAGCTCTTGCCCCCCTAGCCTTCCGCTCCTGACTTACTATTTGAATTTTGCAAACATTGGATTGCTATTTGCAAATGCTAAGCTGTCTTTTTACCGACCTTTGTTTTATTAAGTTTACATAACAAAAGTTAAAAAATTTGATAGCATGACAGCAACGAAAAGCAAAATCGCCCTGGTAACCGGAGGAAGCCGCGGCTTAGGAAGAAATATGGCCATCAACCTGGCAAAAAAGGGTATCGATGTGGTACTCACCTATAATAATAACAAGCAAAATGCCGATGAAGTGGTGGCAGAAATCCAATCATTAGGACAAAAAGCCATTGCTCTTCAACTCGACTCAAGCAATGTGAAGACCTTCGACGGTTTTTTCAAGCAGGTGACGACGCATTTAAACGAGCAAACAGGCAGTCCGAACTTCGATTTTTTGATCAATAACGCAGGAACCGCGCTCTATGCGCCATTTGCCGAAACAACGGAAGAACAGTTTGATGAGATGATGAATATCCATTATAAAGGCGTATTTTTTCTAACCCAAAAAGCATTGCCTTTTATAAATAATGGTGGGCGTATTATTAATATTTCCTCCGGACTTGCCCGTTTTTCTTTCCCAGGCTCTTCTGCTTACGGCTCAATGAAAGGGGCCATTGAAGTGCTTACCCGATACTTAGCAAAAGAATTAGGTTCAAGAGGTATCGCTGCAAATGTGGTTGCGCCTGGCGCTATCGAAACCGATTTTGGTGGCGGCCGTGTGCGGGATAATAAACAGTATAACGACCAGGTAGCCAGTGTAACCGCCTTAGGTAGGGCAGGCTTACCCGAGGATATCGGCGGCATAGTAGCCTTTTTATGTACAGAAGAAGCCCGCTGGATAAACGGACAGCGTATCGAAGCCTCGGGCGGTATGATGTTATAGCCAAAAGCTATGCTTCAGAGAGCAGGATGGCTGCTGTGCAATAGCAGCCATCCTGCTCTTTATCCCGACACCTTCAATGACTGAATCAGCCCTTCAACAATCTCAAAATGATAATCCAAAACAACCGGACTTCCGGCAAATGAGCCCGAAATTTCGGCGGTGAGTACCCCCGTTGCCTCCATCGCTGCATAACGAACCGGTTTCATTACTGTTTTATATTTCTCATTCGCATCGGCAATCCATCGTTCGATCTCCGCTTTTCCCCGATATATTTTCCCTTCATCAAAAACCACGGCAGTTTCTGAAAAACAATCGGCATAGGCCACACTATCGTAATTGTCTTGCGCTTTTATCAAGGCGGCTATTACATTCGGTAAATTCATCACTTTAATGTTATCAGGTTATTAAATAGTAGGTATTGTTCCCCCATCAATCACGTATTCCGTTCCAGTAAGGTAGTTCGCTCGTGGCGAGACCAAGAAACCCACAAACTCGGCAACTTCCTCAGGCTGTGCGGGCCTTCCATAAGGAATACCACCTAAGGCATCCATAATGCTTTGCACCGCTTGTTCTATCGTGATATTCGAGCTTTTGGCTATACGTTCAGCCATTCTTTTGGCAGAGTCGGTCATGATCCAACCCGGTGAAACGGTCAACACCCGTACACCTTTAGGCGAAACCTCATTAGACAGACTTTTACTATAGTTCACCAAACCCGCTTTGGCAGCGGCATAAGGTAAGGTAGCATCATACAAAGGCAGCCTTGCCTGAATGGAAGCAATATGAATGATTACACCGCTTTTACGTTCAATCATTTGAGGTAAAACACCGCGATCCAAGCGAACAGGGGCCAAAAGATTCGTTTGAATAGTACTTTCCCAATCTGCATCGGTTAATACCGCAAATCCCCCACCCGGCGTTTCCGAACCACCCAAATTATTCACCAAAATATCGAGCTTGCCGTATGTTGATAAAACTTCTGCTACTACTTTTTGTGTACCTTCTGCCCTACTTAAATCGGCCGCAATAAAATGGATATCTTTGTTTTCTTCTTTCGGTTGATTTCTTGCCGTTGCGATCACCGTTGCACCGGCCCTGTTTAAACGTTCCGCAATGGCTTTTCCGGCGCCTTTTGTGCCGCCGGTTACCAAAGCGATTTTACCAAGTAATTCATTATTGAAATAATTGTATTGTTTCATACTTCATTTTTGTGCAAATTTCAACGGTATAATTTGTCTATACAAGTACGGAAGAGCGAATCGCATAGTGATAAATTTATCCCTATTGTACCTTTCTGAACATTGGATTAATTTTGTATGATGTACGAAAGAAAGATACCTTTAAACCTAAATTGTGGTCTCGACCTGATTGGCGAGGTGCTCTATGGCAAATGGAAAATCCGTTTGCTGTGGTTTATCCATCAAGGGTATCAACGTCCGAGCGAATTGCAGCGCAAAATTCCCGATGCTTCACGTAGGGTGTTAAATGTACAGTTGAACGAGTTGGAAGGACATGAATTGATTACCAAGAAAATCTATCCGGTTCTACCTCCAAAAGTGGAATATAGCCTGACGGAATTCGGAAAGACTTTAATTCCCATTATTTCTGCATTAGGTGAATGGGGGGATGAACATGAGGAACGTTTACGGGCGGTGATCTTAAAGAAAGGTAATGAGCCTAGTTAAACAACGTTACTGTAGCTTTATCTTACGATATTCATATCATGTGAAATAAACTCCTTTAAATCATTATTATTGCGAAATGGAACAAGATAAAAAATCCGTCGAACCCGACAATACCGCTGTACGAACCGCATTATGGAGAGCAATACACCTTCAAGTCGATTCACCACCTTATATTATTGAAGACGAAATCGGTTTAAAGCTTATTGCTCCCAGTGAAGGATGGCAACAGCGTCCGGACATGGAGCCCAATTTCACCAAACGTCTTCGGGCGTCCATTGTAGCCCGTGCCCGATTTATGGAAGATTTCGTGATCGAACAGTATAAGCAGGGCATTGACCAATATGTCATTCTAGGAGCCGGACTCGACACCTTTGCCCAGCGAAGACCAGATATCGCTTCAGATCTTCAAGTATTCGAGATAGACCAGCCGGGCACGCAGACCTGGAAACAGCAACGGTTAATTGAATTGGGTTTTGGCATTCCAGAGTGGTTACATTTTGTTTCTGTTGATTTTGAAACTTCGTCGTGGTGGGAGCAATTACTTCTTGCCGGTTTTGATCCAGGTCGGCCCGCAATTATAAGTTGTACTGGCGTTAGTTTGTACCTCACCAAAGATGCAATTCTTGCTATGCTTCGCCAATTTTCAGCACTTGCACCGGGTTCGAAGCTGGCTATGTCTTTCTACTTACCCTTAGCGCTGCTTGATAAAGAAGATCAGCCTTTACAGGAAATAGCGGAAAAGGGAGCCCGCGCAGCAGGCACACCTTTCGTTAGCTTTTTTACGCCTAACGAGCTATTGGCTTTGGCGCAAGAAGCCGGTTTTAAGCAGATAGAAATTCGATCGACAAGCGATCTCGACAAACGTTATTTTGCTGGCAGAACGGACAATCTTCATCCCGCAAGCGGCGAGGAATTCTTATTGGCCACCACGTAGATTTCTATTCGCTTCGGTTTACACCATTTTCTACATAGCGCCCGTTCAACCGCACTCGCTGTCGGTCCCTGATTAGCTTGATCGTGTTTTCTACACCGTATAAAGTCCTAAATCACCCGCAAGACTGACGCATCCAACACTGTTCCAAACCAAATTTTGTGGCCATCTTTGTTAAAGCGAAGTAGATATGGATAAGGATTAGCAATCAGTGAAATCCGTACCATAGAAACGAGCGAACTGAAAAATCAAATGAATAGTAAACAAAAAAAGATTTTTATGTCAGACAACAAAGTTTCATTGCACCGCGTTATTAAAGCTTCTCCTGAAAAGATTTATCGCGCTTTCACCGAAGCTTTAGCAATCGCTTCATGGTTGCCACCCTACGGTTTTCTTTGTACGGTACACGAAATGAATGTAAAGGTAGGCGGTACCTATAAAATGTCGTTCCAAAATTTTACGACCGGAAACAGTCATTCATTTGGCGGAGAGTATGTAGAAATCAAACCCAACGAATTGTTGAAGTATACTGATCAATTTGACGATCCGAATCTGCCAGGTGTAATGACCACAACCATCCGGCTTCAAAAAACATCGGTAGGTACTGAATTAACCGCATTACAAGAAGGAATTCCTGCAGTGATTCCCGTAGAAATGTGTTATTTGGGTTGGCAGGAATCGCTGGAAAAACTGATTAAGCTGGTAGAACCCGAAATACCGGATGCATAATTGGTAGTTTTGCGGCCAACGACTAACCTGATTCTCTTCTGGAAATGCATTTCCAGAAGGGAATATATTAAAAACTATTTTACCTGATTCTAACGGATATTTCTTGCTGTCTCTATAATTTGGTTGATTTTGGGGCAAATCTGTTTTTTACCCGTCTTGTTAAATACTCTGTTACTTATCGGAAAGTTGTTAAAAATTTTATTAAGCTTACCTTTTAGTCAAAAGTATTTTTTACATTAGCATTAGTCAATGCTTAACTGTTGAACCTAAAAAAATGACCCTTAAAAGTTAAACATATAAACATACGATAAAAATAATAGGCTTTTCGATTTTAGGGAAATAAATTCCTTTCCAGACTATATAAAAAATGACACGATTGTCGTGAAAAAAACATATACCAAATATGCCTCGATTTATTTTTATATGGATCTTTCTAGCTTTATTATCCTGTAAGGATCAACACCAACGTACCGAAGATTTATGGTTCTCTCCTATATTGGTTAATCACATTGAGCAAAAAAACTATAAGGGTTATACAAAGGCCCTCGAATCGCTCAAGCATAATTATCTTAAAATTATTGATTCGATAAACCGTCAGTATCCTATTGTGGCGGTTGATACAAATAATTCCGACAAGGGTGAAAACACGTACACTATGGAGATTGGCATAAAAAAAAATTTGGATAGGAGAATAAAAGCTGCTGAAGAGTATTATGTAAAATATATTAGAAATGTAGCTAAAAAACAGGATCGGCATATAATGACAGAGAATGAGTTCGATGACATTGTTGTTTATCCTAAGGATACGCAACGAGTATATAATTACAAGGAAATTCAGTTTTTAGTCAATGTAGGCCGACTTAAAAACATAACTTATGTTGGAGAATTACTTCCACCTTTACCTGATACTTCAACAAATATAAATGTCTCAATTGATACAGTAACGATCTCTGGGGCCTTTAATGATGCGGAAGCCCGTTATTTAAAGCGACTGATAAATAACACAGGAGTCTCATTTCAAAAAGATTTGTTGAAAAAAGAGGAAAAAAGAAGGATTAACTTTTTACCTAATTTCTTAAAAGACAATCCTTTACAAACTGACTATTTTATGAATATAAAAGTTTCTAAAGATGAAGAAGGTAAACTGGTATTCTCTTTTGACTACGGTGCTACGGTTGGCGAAGTGAACACTTTGATACCCCAAAGGTTATCCAAAAAACTTGTTTTACCGGATGAATTTGAACAACAAATAAAGCCTTTGAAAATTAATGAAGAAATAAGTCTGTCTATCAAAAAATTTATCGACAACCAACTTTTTATTAATAACCAACTAGATAGCATACAAAGGTAAAGGTGTTATGATAAAACGATCGCTAATTATCATTCTATTCAACGTCATTTGGATGGTTATAGTGACGAATGGACAACATGCATCAGCGCAGACTATACCATCTAGTCTTATTACATCCAACGGAAGAAAAATCACTAAAAAAGAAATGGAATCCAAAATTGTGGTGTTGAATTTTTGGTTTATGACATGTGGACCCTGTCTTCGGGAAACGAGTGAACTGAAAAGCTTGCAGGAGAAATATGAGAAAGACAATCGCGTTATTTTTATAGCCATTTCATCAATGGATGATAGTGAACAATTAGAGATGTTTCGAAAATATAAAGATTTTGGCTATGAATTAGTTTCAAAAAACGCTAATTGGATCAATTATTATAAAATTAAATTGTTTCCAACCAATATGGTCCTTAATAAGGGACAGGTCGTCTTTAAACAAGAAGGTTTTCACGAGAAAAGAAAGTTGGCTGATTTGGAGAAAAAAATAGCCGCTCTCGTTTTACAGTAGGACAATCGCTGGATGTCGATTCCATCTCAATGCAGATTTGATTAAATTAGTAGAACCCGAAATACCGGATGCATAATTGATTTAGTTTACTGTTATTACTCCATCACTTACCAGAAATATATTCTCAGTAGATGATGGAGTAAAGTAACACAATTTGTGGCACAACAATCAATCAGTCAGCTGTTTTCTCCAAAAGAGCAGCAGCACACCAAAGATAAGGAGCTTGCCCATGATAATCACCTATATGGCGCGGGCGATCATAATAATATTGTTTATCGTTCTTTTTATTGGTTCCAACACAAACTTCGGTTACATCACCATTTTCATTAATATAAGAAACCAAGGCCATCCACGCTTTTCGAGCGGCAGGAGCATATGCTTTGGCATCTAGCCAGCCGTATTTAACCCCCGTAATAAAAGCATAGGCAAACATGGCCGAGCCCGATGTTTCCGCCCAGCAATCCGGCTCATCAATTAATTGATTCCACATACCACTTGGCGTTTGGTATTTTTTTAAACTTTCCATCATGGTTTGATAGCCTTGCAAAATACGCGAACGGTCTTGATGATCTTTCGGCAAATAGCGCAGCAATTCCGTCATACCGGCCGCCACCCATCCGTTACCCCTCCCCCAATAATAGGGAACATCCGGCGCATGATAGAAAAGGCCGTTCGGGCGTTGTAGTTCGTCTAAATAAAGCACCATTTCTTTTGCTGCCCGATCCATATATTTCAAGTCACCGGTCACTTTATACGCTTGAGTTTGTACGATAGTAATCATATACATATCGTCAATCCATAAACGCGTTTGCCAGGTATAACCTTTCTTTGCCCATTCTTTTTGTTCAGGCTTGGCATCTTCTGGCACTTCCCACTGCTTATCAGCATAAGGAAGGCCCAATTCGGAGTATCGTTTCTCTTTGGTGATTTGATAGAGCGTTAAAGGTAAGCTGCCAAACATATTTAAATCGACATGATTTTTAATGGGCAACAATACCTTTTCTGTTGAAAACAAGGGTTCAAACCGCTTTTGCAATTGTTCAACAAGTGCTTTATCCTTTGTTACCGCGGCAAAGCGAAGCGCGCCACTCCAATTAAACGTTTCTGGATAGCTAATCCATTTCCCTGCATGCAACATATGCTTCCCATCTAAAAAGCGGTATCCCAAGCGTTTCCCTACTTCTTCCGGAGTAAATCCTTTTGGGAAATTTGCTAATTCATCCTGCTGAGCAAGCAGGATTTTAAAAGGAAAGAGGAACAACAATATCAATACTCTTTTACACATCGTAAGTTATTTTATCGATCAGTCTTTTATATTTTAGGTCACTCCGCCGTCTTATCTTCATCCGCTACGGCATCTTCCCAATTATCCCATTTGGGTGTCATCGGGTCATAGCCATCGTAACCATAGTTTTGGCTCAATTGTCCCTTGTTGTTCGCAGTAATTGCCGCATAAGGAATTGGCCAATACATATTCTTTTTATCCATGGTATAGTTGGGATTACTGTTACCCGTCGCATTGATCTGAATAGGGCCTTTATTGTACATACTGTAATGCTCAATGCGTTGATACCAATAGCTTCCACCCCCAGATCCTGTGCCGCTCTGTTGGTCATAATTATCCAGGCTGTATATATTGCCCCACTCATCAGGTTTACCGCTTCGGGCAAGACATAACGATACGCGCTTCAGTTCTACGTTGCGCCATTCTTCCCAATACAGTTCGCGGGCGCGTTCGTTCATAATGTCGCCAATCGTTACCGCACCTTCATATAATTGGCTACATTGTGCCCGGCGTCTCACGGCATTCAAATCATCCTTAATGGTTCCATCGCCTGGGTTCATGTAGTATTTGGCTTCAGCGCGAAGCAAGTATGCTTCTGCCAAACGATAGAGGTACCAGTCGGCGTTGCCTCCATTTGTAGCCCCCCGAAGGCCATCAGAACCACTTATATTCGCTTCATTCACTGGATCATCCAAGAAAAATTTATAGTGCGGAACATCATACCAACGGCGGATCGTATCGCTGCACAGCAGCGCACCGTTATCTGGATTGTAGAGTGTAAGGGGTTTCCCGAATTCGGAAGATTCCTTATTGTTGACACGGTAATCTTCCATGCGCACCCAGTTACCCACCTTTGAATTATGGCGCAGGTCACCGTCATCCATTACGCCGTTAACGCTCCACATGGCATGTGTTTGGAAATAAGTAGGACGAAAAGTAGCGATACCCCGCCCGAAAGCCCGCATATAATCATACTGTGGATTATAATCGGGTTGATCACGCCTGATATTTAACAGGGCCTGTTTGCCATCTTTTGTTTGTATCCGACTGTCAAAAACAAAGGGATATAAGATGCGCATCGTCAACATTTGTACAAAGGACTCTGCATCCGCACCTCGATTGGGCATTCCCATAATGGTTTCATGGTTGGAAGCGATGAGTTTATTTTCCGGACGGTGCAAATCCCAGATCACATTACGCGTAATAGGCCAAGTCCGCGCTTCGCCACCGTCGTTAAAGGTACCGAAGTTATCTTGCATCAGCGAATAACCCGATTGGTCGATCAAGATATCCGTTTGTTCTTTGGCTTTGGCATACTCGCCCAAAGCCAGATAACATTTAGCCAACAACATACGGCAGGCCCCCTTATTAACCATACCGACTAAGCTCATACCCGTCTGATCGGGCACCCATTGCACGGCAAGTTCCATATCCTGGGTAATCATTTGTAGGATCGCGTCGCGCTTGGTACTGCGGTAGTTTTGTTTGGGCACCTCTAAAACTTTGGTCACCAATGGCACATCGCCAAACTGAAAAACCAAAGCCATATAGCGGAAGGCGCGATGAAAATAAGCTCTACCTTTATATGCATTTTTAGTCGCTTCGTCCAAGCCTTCCACTTGATCAACAAATTGGATAATGGTGTTTGCGTACATGATCCCCTTGTAGGTTTCTTCCCAGAAATACCAGATGCTGTTGGTTCTGTCTAGGTTTTGAAGACTCGTTTCACTAGTTGGAGTAAGCATATTGGCTACATCACAAAGCATGTTCCGTTTATCGGTCGCACTCGCCACCATGAGCTCGGAAAAGATGTATTCCGTTCCCAGGGAGAGCATTTCATTATGATCGGTTGCCCAGTATAGTTTGAGGTGACGGTCGCATATGGCCATGGCCGACATCAAACCCGATTCGGTGCTAAAAGTAGCCGTAGGTTCATAAAAAGACAAAGGATCGGGTTTCAAGAAATCCTTGGAACAACTATTGAACAATAAGGCACTGCCGATAAACAGGGCTGTAACGTATTTATATATATGATTCAATGTTTGGCTTATCTGCTTCATGTCTCTTTCTTTTAATCAATTAAAACACTAAATTTAATCCCAGCGTATACACACGTGCGGCCAATCCACCGGTTTCGGGATCTCCGTATTCCCAGTCTTTGGCCCATGTAGCCACATTGCGGACAGTTCCGTACAATTTCACACGACTTAAATTCCATTTTGAAGTCCATTTTTGTGGCAGGGTATAACCTACCGAAATATTGTCCAAACGAATAAAAGAACGATCGTACAACTTTGCCGCCGCGGCCGCACCGGTAGGTCCTTTTGCTTCAATCCGCCCATAATCATTGGTCGGATTTTCTGGTGTCCAATATTCCTTTGCAGGCAAGTTGGCCATACCATAAGCCATACGCCCTCCATCATCATCGTTATTCAGGTACATGCTTTCTAAACTCTTGTGGCCCGTATAGGCATAGATGTTAAAGGAGATGTTGAGGTCTTTCCATAAAATAAATTCGTTGCGCAATGACCAGCGGAAAGGCGGATCGGTTTGTCCAAGAAATTCTTTATCCTTATCGTTATACACATGCGTAACCGAACCATCTTCGTTGACCACATCATCAGCCGTATAGTTATTCGCCACTTTTGGATCTCCCGGGGCCTGGCCATATTTTGCGGCTTCTTCTGCCTCATTGGTCTGCCAGATTCCGGTGACGCGATAATTCCAAATGGCCCCGATGGGATGCCCAATAAACCAACCGTTGGAGATATCGTCCATTTCTTTGGTACCGATTACATTTCCTTGGGCATCCAATACATTCTCGTATTCGTAATAAAGATGGGTGATTTTGTTCTTGTTATAGGAAAACCCAAGTGTGGTAGTCCATTGCAAAAAGCTATTTTTGATATTAAGGGTGTTTAATGCCAGTTCGATCCCGCTGTTATCTACCTGCCCTAGATTAGTTGTAATATTGGTAAATCCGGTAAAGCTGGGCAGACGTTGGTTCATAATCATATCATGCGTCTGCATGGTGTAATAATCCATACTTCCCGATATACGATCGTTGAGGAAACCAAAATCAAGTCCGAAATTCCATGAAGCCGTTTTTTCCCATTGCAGGTTCGGATTGGCCAACCTATCGGCCATTAAATAACGGTATAACTCAAGTTCTCCTGCCTGGTTAAGATAACCCTGCATCTTACCGGCTCCTTCATACAGGTTAGCCAGTGCCACATAAGGGTTAGCCAGCGACCGATTACCATTTTTACCATAGGAAACGCGCAGTTTACCATTCGTCATGATATCGTTCCACTTAAAGAACTTTTCATTGGTAAAAGTCCAAGCCAAGGCTACTGATGGAAACGTAGCGTAAGGATTGGAAGTACCGAAAGCAGAATAACCATCTCTTCGTACAGACGCGGTGATCATATAACGATCGTCGTAGGCATAAAACAAACGGGCCAACAAAGCATCTGCCGTTTGGTGTGAGTCGCTACTTGAATATGTACTGTTTTCTTTGCTACCATTTTTTGTATTATGGAACCCCAAAGCATCAGAAGGTAAGATATTGCGGGCTTCAATGCGATCTGTCCAGAATTTGCGTTCTTCGGCTTCCTGCACCAGTGTCAGATTGAGGTGATGCTTTTCATTGAAAGTATAATCCCAGTTGATGGTATTGTTCAATGACCAATCCAAGCTCTTCGACTGTTCACGGTTTGCACCACGATCGGCAGGATTGGAACCCGGCAAGTCGGCCGACATAAAATAACGATCGTAGAAGAACTGATAACGAGGAGAGGCATTAAACGAGTAGGTGATGTTAAATGGCAATTTGACTTTAGCGTTGAAAATCGTATTGAGTACGGTATAACCCTTTTCCAAATCCAGATATTGTTTTTGAAAGTCGTAATTATAACCTCTTTGGCTGTACTCGGAGCTCAAGGGGTATTGCAACGGATTGCCCATCTCATCTGCATAATCTGCATACGGGCTATTGCGCAGCATTTGATCTTGATCAATATCTACATTACCGTCTGATCGGTCTTGAAAGTTCACATTGGCACCAACTTCGAACCAATCCGTTACTTTGGCATCCACTTTCATATTCGCTCGTATAGCCTTGTAATTATCGCTGACCACCGCACCTTCATTTTTCAGATAACCTGTGGATAAATAATAGTTTATCTTATCACCAGCTCCACTGATACTGGCATTGTAATCTTGATTGAAACCGGTTCTGAAAGTAAGGTCCTCCCAGTCGACCGTTTTTCCGGAAAGGAAATTTTGTAGCACATTACCGGTAAATCCCAATCGCTTTGCCCAAATGCTCAGGTCAGATTCACCCGTTTGATTGTTGGTATACCCCCGCCAGTCTTCCAAAGAAACCGTTCCTGCCAATTGATCCGGCCGCATAAAAAAACCGGGCTGATCGGCATAAACACCGGTTTGGTAAGCTTCATAAGCACCGGTTTCCGGATTCACCCCATAAGTATTTTTCGTATACCAATCCTGCCGATGTTGTAAATAACCCTCTATATCGAATCGCTCGCGGTAATTACTCTTTTCTGTAGCGCCCGCATTCATGGTTATATTGATAATGGGTTTACCTTGTTTACCTTTTTTGGTGGTGACCAAAATGACCCCACTTGCTGCCTTTGCTCCATAAACAGCCGCTGCCGAAGCATCCTTCAGCACATCAATCTGGTCGATATCGTCGGGGTTAATTTCCGAGAGTTCTCCATAGAAGATCATTCCGTCGAGAATGATCAAAGGGTTGTTATGTCCGCCGTCATTATACACAGAACGGCGTCCGCGTACTTCAATGTCGCCCCCACCCTTGGCCGAAGGGTCGTAACCGACCCTTAAACCCGGTGCACCACGCAAGATATCCTGAACGGTCTTCGGATTTTCGTTAGCGATATTATCTGGCCGAAGCTGAACAACGGAACCGGTTAGGTCTTTCTTCTGCATTGTTCCATAACCCACTACTACCACTTCATCTAGATCGCTTAGCGTTTCCTTCATAGTTACATTTACTGTGGTATTCGATGCAAAAGGCACTTCCTCTCGTTTATAACCTAGCAAACTGATAATAAATACGCCGCTGGCCTGCGGTGTTTGGATTTCAAAAATCCCCTTTTCATTGGTTTTGGCTGCACCTGTAGTTCCTTTAATGCTAATGGTAACTCCCGCCAAGGGAGTCCCGGCTTCATCGGTTACCCGCCCTGATAGGGTGCGTTGCTGATAGGCGGACATTTGTGTCGCAAGGTTAACGGGTTTACTCGTAATCGTAATAATTCCATCGTCTAAAGACCATGCCAGCCCATTTTCATCTAAAATAACGCGCATGGCATCCGCGAAATCGACCTGTTTTAACTGTGCGGTAATTCGCTTATCCGCTATATTGTCTCCCCGAAACAAAAAGGAATATCCGTGTTGCTTCTGAATTTCCTGCAATACATCGCGAAGTGTCTTATTTCGGGCATTCAGCGTAACAGTTTGCGCCTTGCTTTCTGCCATAGCCTGTAGGGTACAGACAACTGTTAAGAGAATCGCTAATTTCATAATAAGTAATAATTGGTACTTATAAGGGCAGTAAAACCCCATTACACGTGGTGTAAAAATCATATATTTGTAATTGTTTGGCTTTTAAAAATTGGTTTTCGGCAGCTTCATAAACAATATGCCGAGTATCAAATCCAGACAAAACCAGCGGGTGATGTCGTTACCATCATCCGCTTTTTTAATGGTTACAGCTGATCAATTGGTTTTACGTTTGTGTTTTTATCATGGCTACTCCTCTTTAGTATTTAATTATTGGTTATTTTTATTTAGTAAATTGGTTAATTTACATTCTGTTCGCCCAAAACAATCAGTTGTTTTCGTTCTCCAGACTGAACAATCCTGAACTTTAGCCTGCTTTTTTCGAGCGCTGTTAAAATGGCGCTTAGTGGTTTATTTCTATCGATATACGCAAACACATTGGCTTCGGGCAACCGGCCTTCGTAAACCACATCCAGGTTATACCATCGGGCCAGTTGTGCAATAGCTGCGGGTGTAGCCAGCCTGTTGAAATAGAAAAATCCATCTTTCCAAGCCGTATATTGCGAAACATCCACTTTCTGTTTAGTGATATGGCCACTACTCAAGGTCGCCTGCTCACCAGGTAAGAGTATAATTGCCTCATCCAACGGCAGCGGGACTTCTCCAAACTTGGATGCCAGTGATAAACGAATTTTGCCGTCTACCAAGGTTGTCTTGATTTCCTTTTCATCCGGGTAGGCAGAAATGTTGAATTGGGTACCTAAAACCATGATCTCTTGACCTTGACTAAGCACCTTGAAAGGCCGTTTGCTGTCTTCCCTGACATCAAAATAAACTTCACCACTGATCTCGACAACACGCTCTTTGCCCGCAAAGCTATTTGGATAGCGAATGGTGGAAGCTGCATTGAGCCACACTTTTGAGCCATCAGGTAAGGTCATCTGATAGGTTCCACCCTTTGGCGTGGAGAGTTCCAATTGTGAGATGGCTCGTCGGTCTCCAGCCGTATTCGATACCACAGAAAGGGAAGATCCGTCATTATACGTAATATCATCATCTACGACAATGATTCCCGATTTTTCTGTGCTTAAATTAATTTTCCGACCGTCTGCCAGGGTAAGGGTAGCCTTATTGCCCCCGGTTAAAATATCGTCTGCGGCAAGCTCACGCATCTCGTTCTGTTGATCTTGTTCAAAATACCATATACTGGACAACACGATAAGGAGTACGGCAGCTGCGTAAGGAAGGGCAGATCGAATCAGTTGACGAAAGCCTGAGCGCTTCATAACGATTTCGTGCTGCGCGATAGCTGCATCTAGTCGCGGATCGTCGGCCACAGACCGCTTTGAAATCGCGTACCAGTCCCGAATGTTGGCCTCTAGACTTTCTTCGTCATCTACACGGTTCAGTAGCTCCCAGTTAGCAGGGTCGGCAGCGGCCCAAGCCATCAGCTCCGCATGCTCGTCTTCGTTAAGGGAGCCTTGCAGATACTTGTACAGTAATCGACTGATCCGTTCCATTTTTCCTCGGTTTAACTGGTCTAAAGCGGACAAACATTATAGATACGAAAGTGGATAAGGAAACCTTACCAAAAATTTTATTTTTTTTTTAGCGGTAGGATCAGCCCTGTCCAACGAGCCATAACAGGAATAAAAGATTTCCCTTCAACAAATTGCGGAGCGCATTTACGGCTTTGGATTTCTGGGTGAATATAGATGATTGCGTCATACCGGTTTCGCTAATGATTTCATCGGTGGTCTTGCCCTCAAGAAAGCTTTTACGAAAGACGGCTTGCTGGCTAGCAGGCAGTGTATTCACCGCATCTTCGATCTGTTGCAATAGTTCGACATAGAGGATACGGTTATATACCTCCGGACCCTGCCCTATCAGATTACTTGCGTCTTCCAGAAGTTCTTTCATGGGCAGCACACGGCTGCTGCGAATGCTGTCAATGCAGGCATTGCGCGTGGCAATGTATAGAAAGGCTTTAATCTGCTGCGCTGTGCGGATGTGCTGACGGTTGTTCCATAATTTAAGCATGCTGTCGCTAACGATCTCTTCGGCCACCCCATGATCATGCACATAAGAAAAGGCAAAATGCTGCAATGGTCGTGAATAATACCGATAAACCCCATCAAACGCATTTCGTTCGCCGGCATTAAACTGATTGATATCCACTGCAAAAGGGAGCATAGGTCAAACGGATTCCGGTATATTCGGCCAAATGTCGGAAAAATAATTGAAACCGAAAAGTGCGGACGCCGGAGCTTAATAAAGATGATGCATCTTTTAATGCACCGAACTAAAAAACGCAGCCATGTTTTCCAATGAAGTTTTCGAGAACATGACTTCCATATTTTGCAATGTATCTTTTACAGCTTGTGAACCTCTTTCAACCATGTCTTTTTCAAAATGAGCAATTGCTGTTTTGATGTCGGGAAATTTATCGCTCGTCAGCACTTCAGCCAATTCAAACGAATCCTGCATGGCTACGTTTGCTCCCTCGCCTGCAAACGGTGGCATTCTGTGCGCGGCATCACCAATCATCGTTAAATTTCCCTGCGTTTCCCAACGTTGATCGAACGGAAAATAATATTGCGGGCGTGGAGTAAAATGTACGTCGTGGCAAGTAAAAAATTCGTGCCAATCATTACTCCAAGTTGTAAATTCTTTTTTGAACCAAGCAAAAACCTGTTCCTTGTTGTTGAAATCGATACCGCTCTCCACAAGCCAATTTTCAGGCGTCTTAAAACAAACTACAAACATAATAGAACCGTCGCCTTTTGTGCCATAACCAATCATTTTCTCATTATCAAAAGCCATTACTTTTCCGCCTTTGGCGAATGCAAAAAGTTTCGGCACATTTTTTTCAGCTTGGTAAACATCACCTTGAATTAAGGTAATACCTGAATAAATTGGGTGGATATCGCTGATATAAGGACGGATTTTAGAATTAGCACCGTCGGCAGCGATGACCAAATCGGCATAGGCACTTGTTCCGTTTTTGAAATGTAGGAGCCATCCTTTATTTTGTTTTTCCATAGAAACAAAATTACTGTCCCACAAGACTGTCGAAGGTTTCAGCGAATTCAACAAAATATCGCGCAATGGCGCGCGGTCAATTTCGGGACGTTTTTCCGCAGTGACCTTTGCGAAATTATGCTCGTTGAATTTTATGTTGAGCAATTTGTCTACAAGCAACATTTTACTTGCATCCGGACGATGATTTTGATAAAACTCATCCAGCAAACCTGCACGTTTCATGGCTTCCAAACCTGTTCCCTCGTGCAAATCCAACGTAGAACCTTGCACACGAACATCACGATTAAAATCGCGTTCGTAAACTTTTACATCGGCGTTTTGCATTTGTAATAATCTCGCCAACGTTAAGCCAGCCATTCCGCCTCCAATGATTGCAATTTGTTTATTTTGTAACAGCATATTTTTTAAATTTTATGCTGCAAAATTATTCCGTATCGATTGCTAAAAATTGTAAAAATCGGCCGTTTGGATTTTTGTATAGTTCTTTTGGCGATGCGCCCGAAAGCCTTCTGATTTCTTTGATGAAATGCGATTGATCGTAATAGTTGAGCTGCGGAAAAAGCTTACCTTCTTTGATATGCGAAAGTGAAGCCTGAAAACGAAGGATATTGCAATATGCTTTCAGCGAAAGCCCGAATTGCTGATTGAAATACTGATTGATTTGCCGTGCGCTCCAACACACTTTCTTGGATAATTCTTTTACCGCAATTTCTCCATTTGTTTCATCAACCAATTCAAACAGTTTATATTTGCGTTCGTCAATTTCTTTGGGTAAAAGCGACTGAATTTTTTGCGATGCCTTTTCACAGAACGCCTCAAACTCATTCAAATCATCGACACTGAAACCCCAAAAATCATTCGGCAAAAATTTACCGCTATCCAGAATATCGGAAATGGGTTCCTTGAAAAGATATTCCACAGCAAGCGGATTAAAACTGATGCCATACATCATTGCGTGATTATTTTTTGGCATTGGTTTAGGTTTCGTTTCTAAGCCAATCAATGCTATATGAAATTGATTGTCGGTTTCTTTTACAAAAAACAAATCAATTCTCCCATTTGGAATCAGCACAGCCTCGTTGATATTCCACATATTTCGGACCATAGAAAACCCATAAACAAAGTCGGAAATCGACTTATCGGATTTGATGAATCTATGGTCAAGAGCGGTGTTCATAGTTGCTGATATTCGATCTTGCATCAAAGATAAAATTTCCCACAGATGTACACGGAAGTCAATAGTCAATACGGGTCGTTTGTTTTGTCTTGATAGGAACTGTTTAAATTTTAGGACTAATCTCAATTAAAAAATGCAAACGCTACAACGTGGAGGTTTATGAGGTGATGACAACTATCCTTGGTTTGAAGCCTGCACCTAATGATGGTAGAGGGAGATTGGTAAAAAGTATCCTTAAATAAAACTTCCGATCAGCATAACGAAATAAGTAACTGCACGATTCAGCGAGAATTAAAAATTCTTCGCTGAATTGAACTTTTATATAGACTTTTCAGCACTAATGTAAATGGACCAAAAAACCAAGAGAATTTACGCATTGACGTGAAATAATATTATCATAACATTAAATAGTTACCTTTGGTCATTAATCTGATTTACTTGTTTTTGTGAGCGATACAACTATTGGACATTTTACCGATCAACAGCTGTTAACACAGATCGCTATTGACGATTCTGCTGCGTTTAAGGAGTTGATGACCCGCTATGTTCCAAGAATATATCCTTTCATCCTCAACCTAGTCAAAGCTTCGGTGATAGCCGAAGAAATTACTCAGGATATTTTTATCAAAATTTGGGAAAATCGCCGCGAATTATCTGAAATAAATTACTTTTCCACATGGACTTTTACCATTGGCCGTAACCTCGCCCTCAACGTACTCAAACAGGATGCTGCCAGATTCTTACGTGAAGCACATTATGTACGCTCTCAAGAAAATCACTCAGATAGTGAAAGTGACATCTATCTAAAAGATTATGAAGGGTTATTGAATACAATTGTCAACCAGCTGCCACCTAAACGACGTGAGATCCTGAAGTTAAAAATGGAAAAAGGCTGGTCGCACGAAGAAATTGGCCAACACTTGGGTATTTCTCCAAATACTGTTAAAAATCAATTGGCTAAGTCATATTCATCGGTCAGGAAAGAACTTGCTGGCTATTTATCCGCACTGCTTATTTATTTAATCTCTCAATAGCTTACAACCGATTAAGGTTACAAAAGGTTAACACAAATTTAACCAGGTCCGATAGTCTGCCAGCGCTTTCGACTTTGTCTAACCGGGTATGAAAGAAAAAAGGCTGGAGAACTTATTTTGGAAATATATCCATGAGACGTTAAGTTATGATGAGAAAATAGACTTTTATCAATTAGTAGAAGATCCGGAACTTGAAGAAACACTTCACGCGCTTATAGCCAAGCACTGGTCGCAACATAACAGCAAAACCATTCCTGAAATTGACGAGATCAGCCAAAGGCTGATACAAAACGTAACAGATACGATAACGGCAAAACCGGAAAGACATCGTTCTATCAAGCGGTTGTGGCCCTGGATAGCCGTTGCGAGCTGCGTACTGCTTTTCTTCATTACCCGGCAACTTATACCCTTTCTTACACAAGAGCGGGTAGTAGAGCCTTCCTATCAAACGATAGTCGCCTCAAATGGTGAAAAGAAAAAGTTGGTACTTCCCGACGAAAGCGTTGTTTACCTGAACGGTGGCAGTAAATTAATGGTACCAGGCGACTTCAGCAAATCCGATAGAGAGGTCATCCTTGATGGAGAAGCCTTTTTTGAGGTTTCCAAAAATCCGGAAAGACCTTTCCGCGTGCTCGCTGGAATCCTTTCTATACAGGTGGTGGGTACTGCCTTTAATGTGCATGCCTATGAACCGAACAGTGATATGAGAGTTAGCGTTGCCTCTGGAGCCGTTCAAGTAGGTTATCAATCTTCCGAAGCGGCTGGCGATGTACGTCCGGTAGTGTTGACGAAAGGTCAGCAATTGGTTGCCGCTCCAGGCGAACCATTTATCGTGAAAAACCTAGCATCTGTCCATCCGGATCTTTCCTGGAGAAAGGGGCTATTGGTACTAGATAACAATTCCTTCATGGAAGTCGCTTCCATCCTGGAACGGTGGTACAACGTGCAGATTGATCTGGAAATCAAATCGCCCGAAAAATGCAGGCTTACCGGCAATTTTGAACAAATGTCTGTTACGGATGTGCTGAACATACTCAAGTTGACCGTTGACTTCGACTATGAAAAAACGGGCAATCATATCCGCATTTATGGGGACGGGTGTGACTGATATATATGTAAAATAATAAACAGATATAAGAAAGGACCTTATGGAATAGTAATCAACAACATATTCCTATCCCGCTGCGTAGCGCAGTAAAGGAAAAAACATGGCAGTGCAAACGTCTGGAAAACTAAATACACCGCCATGGGATTAACAAGCAATTCACTCACTTATCAAAACAATCAAAAGTAATGAAAAAGAATGTACCATATCATTCAAAAAATCTTTTTGTACTCATGCAATACACCTCACTTATCGTGTTACAGATCGCTTTCGGATTCTTCCTGTTGCAAGCAAAGAGCGTGGAAGGGCAGGCCCTAAGCAAAGTGCAAATTAACGCAGAATATCGGCAAACCACGCTTAAAACCGTTTATCGGAATATCGAAAAAGAGACCGGACTTCATTTTGTGTACAATAACCGCCAGCTGGATATCCAACAGAAAGTTGATTTCATCAGTCAGGGGAGCCTGTTAGAAGCGCTTGACATGCTGGGCAAAAAGACCAATACGGCTTATAAGCAGATTGGGAAAAACATTGTGGTTGTACCGCTGTCGGCCCAGCAACTTGGTATTCTTGTAGGGAAGGTGACCGATATCGAAGGCAATCTACTGCCGGGGGCTACCGTTAAGATCATCGAATTAAACCGTTCCGCAAGTACTGACGTAAACGGAATGTACCGCCTCCAGCTGCCGGAGGGAACCTATACGATCCAGGCTACCTATATTTCCTATGGAGCGCAGGTAAAACGGGACATTGTGATCTCCAGCGGGACCACACAGACCCTCAACTTCCTGCTTGATGCTGCGTCCAGTGAACTCAATGAGGTAGTAGTTGTCGGTTTCGGCACACAGAAACGGGTCAATGTAACGGGTTCGGTGGCAACAATCAGTCAGGAGAGCATGAAAAACCGTCCATTGACCAATGCTTCACAGGCGCTTCAGGGAGTATCTGGGGCCTATATCAACCAGCCTGGGGGCCAACCCGGAAAAGATGGCGTCAACGTATTGATCCGAGGCCAGGGTACCCTGAACAATAACAGTCCGCTAGTGCTTGTCGATGGGATTGAATATACCCTTTCGGCGGTTAACCCAAAGGATATTGAAAGTATTTCTGTATTAAAAGACGCCGCATCCGCTTCTATTTATGGTAACCGGGCGGCGAACGGTGTTATTCTGGTCACCACCAAAAAAGGGGCTGAAGGAAAAGGAAAAATCGAATACAGCAATTACTTTGGAACGCAGTCTACAACCTATCTTCCGGATGTAGTGACCGACCCTATTGAATTTATGCAGTTACGTAATCAGGCACAGCGCAATGCAGGGAAGGCAACGGTAGATTATTCAGATGAACTGATCGAAGAATACCGACAGGGAATGCTTACCGATCCTTATGTTTACCCAACCAACAATTGGTTGGATATCATGTTCAACAATGCGTCTGTACAGGATCATAACCTGCGCTTTTCTGGTGGTAACAATGCCTCCAATTATGCCATCTCTTTAGGCTATCAGGACCAGAATGGGGTATTGATGGGAACAGGAAGCGACCGAGTTTCGTTTAAGGCCAATGTGAATTTCAAGGTAAAAGAATGGATGAATATCGGGGCCGACGTATCAGGTTGGTACCGGAAAATTGACGAGCCCGCCTCAGGAATCGGAACCTTAATGGAAATGACGTTCAAAGCCCAAGCTTTCCATCCTACTTATCTGGAAGACGGCCGTTATGCCAATACTTGGGTAGTGACACCCGGACATAACGTTTACCGCCATCCGCTCGTATTGGCAAACGAAGGGTTTAATAAGAACAAGAACCTGCGAACCTTGGTCAATCTTTATTCAGACATTACGCTTCCCGCCGGATTCTCTTATCACGTAAAAGTTGGACTTAACAAATTTGATGGATTTGTCAAACAATTCGTGCCATCGATCACGTATTACAACACCAAGACTATGGCAGCTTCAACAGTCGACTTTTATACATCAAACCGCAATCGCCATGTCACAGACACAGACAACGAAGAGCTGAACCTCACCGTGTATCATACGCTAAACTGGGATTCTGATTTCAGCGACAGCCATCATATAAAAGCCCTTTTGGGCAATAGCTTCGAGCAGTTTACATCCCGTAATTTTGATGCTACCATTGAAGGTTTTTTAGGTAATAACCTATATGAGATCAATGCTGGTTCAACTAATCCGAGTGTCAACGGGTCATCCAGCAAAAATGCCTTGATCGGAATATTTGGGCGGATCAATTATGACTACAAACAAAAATACTTATTGGAAGCAAACCTTCGCTATGATGGATCTTCCCGTTTCGCCAAGGGAAATCAATGGGGATTGTTCCCTTCAGTTTCTGCAGGATGGCGAATTGATCAGGAATCGTTTATGGACAATTTACCTGTATTTTCAGAATTGAAATTGCGGGCTTCTTACGGTAGTCTGGGTAATCAGAACATCAGTAATTTCCGGTATGTCAACCTGATCAATAGCGGCTACGAATATTCGCTTGGGGGAGCGGTTAATGCGGGAGCAGCGGTGACCGCTTATAACGATCCGTCAATTACATGGGAAACCACTACTATTGCTAATGCCGGTATCGATGGGGGGCTGTTTCATAACCGACTCAATTTCACCTTTGAATATTACAAAAAACGAACTTCGGATATTCTTCGAGAGGTCAATTTACCCGCACAAGTTGGAGCCCTTACAGGTCCGGTACAGAATATTGGGATTGTCGATAATAAAGGATGGGAATTGACACTTGGCCATCGTAACCGTGTGGGCGAATTTTCCTACTCGTTGGAAGCCAGCATTAATTACAACCAGAACAAAGTGGTTGAACTTAATGGGCAGGATATTTACAATGGCAAATACATTACCCGTGAAGGTTATCCGATCAACTCTTATTATATCCTGGAAGCTACTGGAATTTTCCAAAACCAGGAAGAGATCGATAACAGTCCTTTTCAGAATGTCACGACTAAGCCTGGTTACCTGAAGTACCGGGATCAGAATGGCGACGGCGTTGTTAACCAAGATGACCGGATCGTCTTCCGTAGCGCTTTACCGGATTATACCTATAGCTTCAATTTGTCTGCTTCTTACAAAAATTTCACCCTGAGTGGTTTCTTTCAGGGCGTAAATGGAGTGTATTCTTATCCGGAAAGGATCATCGCTGTACCGTTCTGGTTTGGAACGTCCGTCACCAAAGAGTGGGTAGAAAACTCTTGGACTCCTGAGCGTCCCGATGCCAAATTACCTATTCTGACCACATTTGAAGATACCCAAGAAGATATCTTCCAATACTCGACTTTTTGGTTACAGAACACGTCGTATCTCCGGCTGAAAAATGTCCAATTGGCCTATAATTTCCCTAAGAAAATATTGGATAAGATCAAGCTTCAGCAGCTGACGTTGTTTGTAAACGGACAGAACCTGCTGACCTTTTCCAGTATGAAGGATTTTGATCCGGAACGACAGATCCAACAAGCCGACTACTATCAGTACCCTTCTGTGAAGACATATACTGCTGGCATTAATTTAACATTCTAATGATTCTTATAAGACAATGAACATGAAAAAAACATATATTCCCCTGCTCATCAGTTTTTTTATCGTTTCCTGCGACGCCCTTACAGTGGAACCGACCACTCAGTATAGTGCAGACACCTTTTGGGCGGATGAAGAACAATACAATGCCGCGCTGATCGGCTGCTATAACACCTTGTATAACGCAGAAAATTTTTTCAACGGCGAAACCGAGATGCTTACACCGAACGCCATATCTTACGATGCCCGAAATGGTACATTGGCTGTGAGCAAAGGGCAAGCACAGACAACTACAGAACTTTTCTCCACTTTTTGGACAGCCGCCTACCGGGGCATCGGCCGTGCAAACACGCTGTTAGACCGTATCAATGAGGCACCCTTTGACGAAACTTTACGTAACCGTATGAAAGGAGAGGCGCTTTTTTTACGTTCGTTATATTACTCTTACCTGGTAGATTATTACGGCGACTGCCCGCTGATTTTAACTACGCCGAACGCGGCAGAACAGGGACAGCTTCCCAGAACCCCTAAGAACGAAGTAGTGAACCAGCTTGCAATAGACCTGAATGAGGCGGCATCCCTATTGCCCGAATCGTATAGCGGCACAAATGTTGGCAGGGCCACAAAAGGAGCGGCATTGGCTCTCCTTGCACGTATCATGCTGTACAATGAACGCTGGCAGGAAGCCGCCGACGCCGCAAAAAGTGTGATGGACCTCAATGTGTACCGATTGTTTGATAGCTATCGGGGGTTTTACCTACTGGAAAATGAAAACAACGAAGAAGTTATTTTTGATATCCAATACCAGTTGCCATATTTCCGAACACGTTATGAATTTGTTAGCTATAGCTTGCACCGGCCTTCACCACTCAAAGAATTGGTAGATGTCTACCAGATGACCGATGGCAAGAGCATAGCCGAGTCACCCTTATTCGATCCGGCACATCCATATGAAAACCGCGACCCACGGCTGCATCAGACCATTGCGGTTATCGGTTATCCATTTAATGGCAAAACCTTTCAACAGACGGACGTACCGATCACCGGCTTTGGGATGAAAAAAATGACTTCCTTTACGGATGATGTAGCCAAGTCGGTTATTGATAATAATGCGGAACTGAATTTCATTGTACTGCGATATGCAGAGGTATTACTCACCTATGCTGAAGCCCTGAATGAGCTAAATGGGCCTTCGCCTGAAGTGTACAACGCTGTTAATCAGGTACGGCAACGTCCGAGCGTTGATATGCCGCAATTGGAACAGGGGATGACCCAACAACAACTGCGGGAAGCAATCCACTTAGAACGGCGTATTGAACTTGCCGGAGAAGGGCTTTATTATTCTGATATCAGGAGATGGAAGACCATCGAAGTGCTTAATAATGGAGCGGTACACGGCAGCGAAGGCGAGGTGCTGGACAATCGGGTATTTAACCCGCAACGTGATTATCTTTGGGCTGTTCCACAAGTGCAAATTCAGGAGAACCCTAATTTAGCGCAGAATCCGGGTTGGTAAAAAATGACAGCGATGCAACCTGCATGTCTGATACCGGTACATGGTAATGAGAACATGCAGATTGACATTTGTTGTCTACTTAAAAAACCAACTACTGTTTGTGTTACACTTAAAAAACACTTAGAAGGTAATGTGGAAGTATTGAAGCAGCGAATTATTTCCCAACAATTTTTTTTCGGTGTACAATTCCCCAATCTGTAAGATTGCTTATGATAGTTTGCAGTGTATTGCCGTGTTCTGTAAGTTCATATTGAACCGTTATGGGTTGTGTATCTAAAATGGTTCGTTTTACCAACTCATTTATTTCTAATTCCTTTAATTCTTTACTCAACATTCTGTTGGAAATTCCATCCACGTCATTCAAAATATCGGAAAATCGTCTTTTACCATAGCAGCAAATAGACGAGATGATAGCAATCTTCCATTTCCCATTCAGCACGTCCATTGCATCCTGAACCGCTCTCATTCTTTTCTTTTGTTCCTGTTGAAACTCTTCTATTTTACACCCCATTATGTTACTATGTTACACCCATGTTACTATTCCTTTTCAGTACAAAGTTACTAAAAATAACTTTACTACTCTACCTTTGTGCCATTAAACAAATAAAATAATTTCAAAAATGGATTTTACAAACAAAAATGTAGTCATAACAGGAGGTAGCACAGGCATAGGATTTGCAACCGCAAAAGCATTTATCAAAGCAGGAGCAAGCGTTTGGATAACAGGAAGAAGTGCTGACAATCTACAAAAAGCAGCGGCAGAAATCAATAGTCCGAAATTAAAAACGATAGTTTCGGACACTTCAAATTTAACAGGAATTGCCCTTTTAGAAAAGGCAGTTGCAGAAAGCGGAAACAAATTAGATGTTCTTTTTCTGAATGCAGGAATTGCCATATTCTCACCAATTGAACAAGCAACAGAAGCCGATTTCGACGCACAGTTCAATACCAATGTAAAAGGGTATTTCTTTACCTTGCAAAAACTGATACCGTATTTAACAGACGGGGCTTCGGTGGTGTTCACTTCATCAAACGCAGCACATTTGTCAAATATAAATGTCAGTGCTTATTCCGCAACAAAATCTGCTGTAAACAAAATTGCCCAAGTTGCAGCAAATGAATTGGCAGAACGAAAAATTCGTGTAAACATAGTTACCCCCGGACCAACAGACACCGGTGTCTTGGCCAAAGTAGGGATGCCGAAAGAAGTAGAAAAGCAGGTTACAGAACAAATTGTGGCATCTACTGCGGTAAAAAGAATGGGACAACCTGAAGAAATTGCAAAAACCGTATTGTTCTTAGCTTCTGATGATGCAAGTTTTATCACAGGAAGCGAATTTGTAGTTGATGGCGGAATGACAAACTATGCACTGAAATAATTTAGCAACAACGATTATTTAACACGAATACCGTTAAACAAAAGATAGATTTTCAAAATGAGTAAATTAGAAAATAAAATAGCGATAGTTACAGGCGCATCAAAAGGAATAGGTGCATCTATCGCAAAATACTTTGCCAAAGAAGGTGCCAAGGTTGTTGTAAATTACGCTTCAAGCAAAGAAGCAGCGGATAAAGTGGTGAAATCCATAGCCGATCATGGAAGCACAGCAATTGCGATACAGGGCGATGTATCGAAAGAAGCCGATGTAAACAGGCTGTTTGAAGAAACAAAGAAGGCTTTCGGCTCGTTGGATATTTTGGTAAACAATGCGGTCTTTCAAGGATACGCACCTATTGACCAGGTAACGGCAGAAATTTTTCATCAATCTTTTAACGTCAATGTTTTTGGGGATATACTTACTATCCAAGCTGCTTTGAAACTGTTTGGCAATAAGGGCGGCAATATCATCAATATCAGTTCGGGTGCAAGTAAAATGCCTCTTCCCAACGCCTCGATATATTCAGCAACTAAAGCGGCAATAGATGCCATTACGATTGCTTTATCAAAAGAACTGGGTGCAAAAAACATTCGTATCAATTCGATTTTGCCGGGCGCTACGGAAACCGAAGGAGCAACCAATGCAGGTGTCACTGCTAGCAGCGAGTATGAAAAAATGTTCATCGCCAATACACCGCTTGGTCGAAGGGGGCAGCCTGAAGATATTGCGAAAGCTGCCGTATTCCTTGCTTCCGACGACGCAGCATGGATTACAGGAGAGCAAATTTCCGTTTCGGGTGGTATGTATGGTTTTTAAATTCATCTCAAAAAAACGAAAGATAATGGGACGGAATTATTGGTTAGCGGCGGCTATATTGGCTATGCGCTAAAATAAATGACCAGAAAAGTAGTTCCATGAACAAACATCAAACTGCAGATTTTCACAGAAAAGGAAAGTCTGCAGTTTCTGCAGATTGCATCCACACGCACCCCGAAGCGTTTCTGGTGATGCCAAGCCGTCCGGCTTTATTGTAATCTCAAAATCCCGGTGTTCCAGATCATTAACGATTTTGCTGTAAACTATCGATCAAGGCTTTCATTTCTTTGATCTCCTTTTCCTGGGTCGCAATGATACCATCGGCCAGCTTGCGCACTCTCGGGTCGGTGATATGCGCATTCTCACTGGTCATGATCGCAATGGAATGATGCGGAATCATCCCTTTCATATACTGCACATCGCTGATACCCACCTGCCGGTGTACCCCGGCAAAAGCCAGTCCGAAAACCACTAGACCGGAAATAATCAGCACCGTATTTTTCTTTTTATCGGGGTACATCATCGGCATCAGGACCAGCATGAGCACAGCCATCGCCGCGATCATCATCAGCGTCATATAAAAGCGGGTCATATTGATATAGATATGGCCCGGTTCATTCACATTCAAAAACATAATGGCATACATCAAGATGAAAGAAATGATCAATATGAGCGCGAATTTTCTGTAGTTTCCGTTTTTCATAAGCGTAGTATTTTAGTAGTAACAGTTTTAAAGCCGGTTTTGTTCCTCAAAAACGATCAGCCCGTCTTATCGATTATCCGTTTTTAAATGAAAAATCATTTGGTTTTGGCATGACAAAAGAGAAGTTATTCAAGAACATAGGATGTCCTATAATTTACGATAATAAAGTACTAGATTTGGATACTGAACCTTATATTATCGCTATTGCCGTGTTTTGAAAAATGCAATAAACAACTTCAAGACAGGTTTACTTGTTTTGCATACAACATTCAGGGATTTGCAAACTTATATACTACTCTTCCTGCAGACCTTTGTAGAAACAAAAATCGATACTATGGGCATAAAACAAATCGCATTAGGCAGCCAAGGCCTGGAAGTTCCCGTTATCGGGTTAGGCTGTATGGGGATGACCGGCTTCGAAGAAGGCCATATGTATGGGCCGGCTGATGAACAGGAAGCTATCGCCACGATTCACCGGTCGTTAGAATTAGGCGGTAATTTTTTAGATACCGCTGATCTATACGGCCCTTTAAAGAACGAGCAGCTTATTGCAAAGGCTATTGCAGGTAACCGCGACAAATACATTATCGGCACTAAATTTGGCTGGGAAATAGATGATAACAACAAAATAACCTGGGCCATCAACGGTAAAAAAGCCTACGTAAAAAAGGCATTGGAGCGTTCGCTTAAAAACCTCAACACCGATTACATCGACTTGTATTACCTGCACCGATTGGATAAAAGTACACCTATTGAAGAAACGGTGGAAGCTATGAGCGAACTGGTAACGGAAGGGAAAATAGGTTACATCGGCCTGTCGGAAGTATCATCAGAAACAGTAAAACGGGCCCATGCGGTTCATCCAATTACGGCAGTACAAAGCGAATACTCTTTATTTGAGCGGACGGTAGAGGAACGCGGCGTACTGAATACGCTTGCTGAGCTTGGAATTGGCTTCGTTGCCTATTCGCCGCTGGGGCGCGGGTTCTTATCAGGCCAGATCCGCAGCATAGATGATCTACCCGAAAATGATTTCCGCCGCGCCATTCCCCGTTTCCAGGAAGCTCACTTTTACAAAAATATCGAACTTGTGAAGGCAATTGAGGAATTGGCTAAGCAAAAGGACGTTACCTCACCGCAACTGGCATTGGCCTGGATCATCAGCAAAGGGATACTCCCTATACCCGGTACCAAACGCAGCAAATATGTGGAACAGAATATAGCTGCAACTAGTATCAGCTTAAGCAATGAAGACCTCGCCAAACTGGAAAGCATCGTTCCGCTGGGCACTGATACCGGTAAGCCTTACGATGAATTTAGCATGGGGCTTATAGATTAGTTATTATAGGACCGCGTTACAACATAATGCGGTTCTCTATTGTTATAAAACATAAACAAACGTTATGAACGCCATCAAGTCTGTTTCAGCATTTCATCGCTTATTATCTTTACCCGAGCCACACCATCCGTTGGTCAGCGTGATCAACCTGCAGGACAGTATTTTCCTGGAAGATGATATCTGGAAAGGCTTTGTAAACAGGTTTTATTGTGTTGCCCTGAAAAGGGAGGCAAAAGGCAAGATCAAATATGGCCAGCAGCATTACGATTATGATAAAGGTGTGCTGAGTTTTACAGCGCCCAACCAGGTGCAGTATCTCGACCTCCAGAATATGGAATGCGGATCTGGCTACCTGCTCATCTTTCATCCGGATTTCCTGCTGCATCACCCATTGGCCAAAACTATCGGTACATATGGCTTTTTCTCTTATGCAGTAAACGAGGCGCTCCATCTTTCGGACGAAGAAGAGGACGACTTGATTACGATCCTGAACAAGATCGATAAAGAGTGCCGGCATATAGACAGGCATACGCAAGAGATCATTATATCTCAAATTGAATTGTTCCTTAATTATTCCAGGCGCTTTTATGAGCGGCAATTCATTACCCGTAAAAATAACAATCATGAACTGCTCAGCAGGTTCGAAGAGCTTGTTAACGCATATTTTGATGCAGATGCTGCAGCCCGGCATGGGCTGTTAACTGTACAATATATCGCAAAGCAGATGAATTTAACACCTAATTACTTAAGTGATCTGTTACGCGTGCATACCGGGCAAAACACCCAGCAGCATATCCACGAAAAGCTCATTGAGAAAGCAAAGGAGAAACTTACTACTACCGATCTTTCTGTTAGCGAGATCGCGTATGCTTTAGGTTTCGAACACGCACAATCGTTCAGCACGCTTTTTAAGAAGAAAACAAAAGTATCACCTTTAGAATTCCGGGCTTCGTTCAACTGAACCACTCGATAAATAAACGTGAAAAAAGCAGTGTCCTGATCATATGTGGTACTGTTTGTTTTAAATTTGAGTATGATCGATACCGACGTATTCGAAGTTCTTGGAATGGTTTTAGACTTGCACTGAGTGTTTAAATGTATCCCCTTTTTCAATGAGGTATAACATTGAGCGTGCAATCCCAACCCGCTCCGCAATCTGAACGGTCGTTAGTTTGCGACGTTTTCTTGCAAGCTTTATATTTTCGCCCACTTGCTCCATCAGTTTGTGGTACTTGGGAAAAACGACCTGTTTCTTCATAGTCATCTCTAACTACTGTTTATTATTACAAATGTATGTTTGTTATTTCAATCAAAACATACATTTCAAGTTATTGTTGGCTTGTCTTTTAACTGAATCAAGCGGTTTTTTAGGGGATAGATTTAAATTAGTTTTCCCAGAATAATCCTGCCATAGATAATATTAAGTCTTCTAAAAGTATCTTGCTTACTAATGGCTGTATCCCAAGCATAATTCTTAAATAATCCAAAACTTGTTATATCTATTTTTGAAATCATATCGTTTAGGTTTAGTGTTCGTAAATTATATTTCTTTATGGTCTTCCTCTTTCCTCTCAAAACTCTCCAACTCCTTGTTAACTTCTTCCAATAATTGTTGTTCAGTTGGAAGATAAAGTTTGTACTGACTTGCAAAGATTTGCTTTTGGTTTTCGGGTAATGTGAAGCGGACCACTGCATCATTTTTATTGGCACAAAGTAAAATCCCGATTGTTGGATTTTCGTGTGGTAACTTTTCAATACGGTCGTAGTAGTTCACATACATCTGAAGTTGTCCGATGTCTTGATGTGTGAGTTTGGTTGTTTTAATTTCAATGATGACAAAGCATTGTAATAAGCGGTTGTAAAACACCAAGTCCACAAAGAACTCATCACCCTCTATATGTATTCTTTTTTGCCTTGCCACAAACGAAAAGCCGTTACCTAATTCCAACAGAAAATCTTGCAAATGCGTAATAATCGCACTTTCCAAATCTCGTTCGTAATATGATGCTTCCCGTTTCAACCCCAGAAACTCCAAGAACATTGGGTCTTTGATGATTTCCTTGGCATCGGATGGTTGCTTCTCTTTTTTGGCAACAGCTAATACGCTTTCTTTATCATTGCTCAGCAAAAGACGTTCGTATAAATTGCTGTAAATCTGTCGTTCTAATTGACGGACTGTCCAATTATTTTTTACGGTTTCAGCAATATAAAACTCTCTTTGTTCTTGGCTATCAAGGCGTATCAGTAGCTTGTACTGGCTCCAACTCAATTGCGAATACAGTGTATTCGTAATTGGAAATGTACGGTAAAACTGTCTGAACAACTCAATTTGTCTTACAGAAAAGCCACTGCCAAATTCCGGTTCCAATTCCTGAGCAATAAATTGGGTAAGATACTTGCCATAATCCGCACGGTCTTTCCCCTCTTGTTCTTCCTCAAAGATACGCTTGCCGATATGCCAATACATCAGGGTTCGTTGATGGTCAACCGCACGAATGGCACTGTCCTTTGATTGGGCAATGATAGCTTTTATATCTGCTATAATGGATTGGTTTCTAAGCATTATTATTCGCTACTACTTTAAGTTGTAAATATATGAAAATGAATATGTACATTAATTGGATACAAACTAATTTATTTAGGAAATTCTGCGCAAAAAAACGGTATTGTTTGGCTGTCAATGGCTTTATTTGGCTTGGGCACCAAATATGTTCAAAAGAAAGCTATTCCGTCAACGGATACAAGTGAATAAAGCCCTATAAGTCCCGAAAGGCGGTGAAGCCATTATGCGTACGCAGTGGGCGGTATCCGTTATCTTTGCTCCCCTTTTTGTTTGTTTTTATGATGCTGCCATATAAGACAGCAAATATTGTCGTATATCGATAAAAACGAAATGAATAAAATGAAACAGGAAATTGAAAGCAACTACCATCAGATAAAATTGGATATTCTGAATATCATTGAAAGTGAAATGGAGCGCATCAAGAACGACCCCGATTTACAGCACTAGGCACAAAAAGCTAATAGTGCCCAATGATTTTCTTTCGGTGGTTTTGTCCCCAATTCACCAATTCATCAATAATAGAAGATAGTTTCATTGCATAAGCTGTTGGCTTGTATTCCGCTTTTGTCGGCATTTCAGGGAAAACAATCTTTTTCACAAATTGATTGGCTTCCAATTCTTTCAATTCCCTGGATAAAGTTCTTTTAGTAATTCCCTGCAAATCATGTTCAATTTCACTGAAACGGGTGTTTCCATTGAAAATTGAACTCAAAATCTGCAATTTCCATTTACCTCCAATACTTTGCAGGGCATCGTCTAATGCACGCTTGTCTATTTCACACCGTTTATCTTTTTCCATTTCGGTATCCTTTGATATACTGTTTAGCAAAGTTACAACAATCTGAAAATATCTTTGCACAGGTTTAAACAATGGATAATTAACAACAAAATGGATGATAACAAAACAAGATTGGATAGTTTGTTTACGCCGCTAAGCGTAGCAAGTGGTAAACTTCATTTGGAAAACAGGGTTGTAATGCTGCCGATGACGAGGGTAAGAGCAGAAAATGACGGTACACCAAGCCGGTTAATGGTTGAGCATTACGCTCAACGTGCTTCCGCGGGATTGATAATTACCGATTCAACTGCTGTGAGTATTTCAGGCAGGTCTTTTTTGAACGGGCCTGGCATGTACACCACCGAACATGCCCTAAGTTGGAAAGAGGTAACAGAGGCTGTTCATAAAAAAGGTGGTAAGATATTTTTACAGATTAACCATGTAGGTAGATTGAATAATCTTCAATATCTCCCGCGCGCTATTCCTCCTGTTGCCCCATCGGCTATCCCTTTCCCAACTTCTTCTCGGCAGATTACGATTAACATTCCAAGAGTAACACCATACGCTGTGCCAAGAGCATTGGAAACAGATGAAATACCGTTAATTGTTGATGAATTTGTCCGGGCAACCAAACTTGCCGTATTTGCAGGGTTTGATGGAGTTGAAATTCACGCTGATTCAGGGTATTTGATCCATCAATTTTTTTCTACCAATGTGAATCAGCGTACAGATAAGTACGGCGGGTCAATTCAAAACAGGGTACGAATCGGATTGGAAGTATTAGGTGCTGTTATAGCCGTAAATGGAGCGGAATATGTAGCCATTAAATTTACACCGGGTTTTCAGGTTGGAGATATTGAAGAAACCGACCAAGAAGAGAAATATTTATACCTGATTGACGAATTGAACCAAAGAGAGCAATTGGCTTTCATGCACCTTTATTTCGGTGATTTGGCAACCTCTGATTTGTACGCAAAAATTAGAGAGCGATTTAATGGAGCTATTTTGGCAGAAGGCAGCCTTTCCCCCGAACAATACGCCCAAATGATCACCAACAATACCGCAGACCTGATTGGTTTTGGTCGTGATTTCATAGCAAATCCTGATTTGCTTTACCGTATAAAAAACGGACTTTCTTTATCCAGCTACAACCCTTCAACACTTTATACCTGGGGTTCTGAAGGATATACTGATTACCCAGTATTGAAAACCGTTGAAAAAAAATAAATCATTTAAACATGGATACAACAAAAAAAATTCAATACCTGTTAGACAGGTTTGAAATTCAGGATACCATTATGCGATATGCAATTGGACAAGATTCCCACCAAGGAGATGACAGAAACATCTTAGAGCAATGGAAAGACGTGTTTACTGAAGACGCTGTTTTAGATTATAGTGTTACGGGTGTTGAGCCCTGCTCTTACCAAGAACTTGCATTGTCAATGCGTGGGGACGAAAAAACAAAAGGACGTATGAATGCTACTTTTTCAAAATGGCAACATCTATTGGGTGTTCCCACAATCGTAATTAACGGAGATACTGCAACGGCACGAACAGACTTATGGGCAACCCACAAAGGTTTGGAAAAGGGACCAAATAGACCTTTTTCTGTATATACAGCAGACGTATTTCACGACCAATTGGTGAGAACGGAAAAAGGTTGGCGAATTAAGCACAGAAGGATAGAACTGCATTTCCTCGACACCATTGAAACCACAGGGCTTCCCGAAAATCTTAACGAGATTAAAGTATCGTAAAACATTTGTAAACTGACTTATTAGAGGCCGTCTCCTACATTTGTCCGAGATAAACATAGGAGACGACCTCTTCTATGTGAGCTAATCAACAAATCAACTTTGGGCCATACGGCAAACTTTAGGTTCGATTTTCCTCAGATCTTTGTTATGTCCAAAATTTATTGACATGAAAACACTCGTAATAGTTGTTGCACTTCTATCATTACTAGCTGCCTGCTCGGAAAAGTTGCCGTTAAGCAGAAGTCAAAAAAATGCGATCAGCAAAGAGGCGGCAGATTACCTTGAAAAGCGAAAAGCAAAGCGCTATCCCAATTTCATCAATATTTCAGCCGCACAAATAGAAAAAGCTGCTGAAGATTTTGAAAAGTCCGAGTCACTTGCTGAAGATGAGATAATTAGAAAATATAACCTAAGCATAGAAAAGACAAGTATCGGTGGCATTTCGGTATTTATAATTACACCGCCTGTTATAGCACCGCAATACGAAAAATACATTGGGTTCAACATCCACGGTGGCGGATTCATTATGGGTACGGGCAGAGACCGAACAGCCTTGTTAATGGCGGGTGAACTGGGCCTTAAAATATATTCCGTAGACTACACCGTGGCACCAAAGGCGAGTTTTCCAGTTCCTATAAACGAAAGCCTTGAAGTATATAAGGATGTTGAAAAAGAATTTGGCGGGCAACACATCATTGCGTTTAGCAGTTCCGCAGGCGGACAAATTATGCTTGAAATGTTGCTCAAAGCAAAAGCGGAAAATGCAACCTTGCCCACAGCCCAGATTTTGTTTTGCCCCAATACTGATTTGGATTTCGGTGGCGACAGTGGTGACTTCAACGATGGACGTGATTACCTTGCAAAAGGCACAAGCACGAAAGTGGTAAAGAAATTCTATCTCAAAGAATACAATGCACAAGACCCTTTCGTATCACCGGTGTTTGCCAATTACTCTAATGACTTTCCGAGTTCGATGATTGTAAGCGGAAGCAGGGATTTGATGTTTAGCGGTGCTGTACGGATAAATTGGAAATTCAAAGAAGCGGGCATTCATTCAGAATTATTGGTTGCAGATGGCATGTGGCACGGTTTCCATTGGGCGTATGAAATGCCCGAATCCATAGCCACATTCAAAGCGGTCAGCAGTTTCCTCAGCCAGCAGTTGATGATAACAAACAAACGTTAATAAAGAAAATTATCTCACCAGATTTCAAAAACAAAATGAAAAGAAAAACCACATTAAAAGTTGGTGATACTATCCCGCTTTTTACTTTAAAAGACCAAAACGGAGTGGACTTTGATATCAGCCACTACATCGGCAAAAAAAAAACTGGTCATTTATTTTTATCCCAAAGACGAAAGTGGGGTATGTACAAAAGAAGCCTGTGCTTTCAGGGACAGCTACAAATATTTTGAGGAAGCTGGTGCTATGGTCATCGGAATAAATGCCGGGAGTGTAGAAAGCCATAAAAAATTTGCAGAACACCATAATCTGAATTTTACTCTATTGAGCGATACCGATAACAAAGTGCTGAAATCGTTTGGTATTAAAAATGTACTCTTCCTAACTGGCAGAGAAACTTTTATTGTAGATGAATCAGGGAAAATAAAATTTCGTTACAGGGGATTTTTGAATGGGGATGCGCACGTAGATAAGACAATTTCTTTTCTAAACGGGGAACGATTTTAATCAGTAACGCGTATCCGCTTATTGGTTTTAGCCGTTTCTTTTCCCCAATCGGCAATGGCATTTAGCACAGGTATAAGCGTTTTTCCAAATCCCGTCAGTTCGTATTCCACCTTCAATGGTGGCTTGGTTGTGTAAACGGTACGTTTGATTAAGCCATCCGATTCGAGTTCTTTCAATTGCAGACTTATTGTCCGTTCCGTAACCATTGGAAGTTCCTTTCTCAACTCATTGTAACGTTTTTTTTCGATTAAATGAATGAGAATTACAGCTTTCCATTTTCCACCTATGTAATTCATTGTCAGGCTTGTGCTGCAAGGAAATTGTTTATCGTCTATACAATACATCGGATACTATCTATTTTGACCGTTATTGCAAAGATAATGGCCTATACTTAGTTTTGCAACAATAAAAAGTATAGTTAAATAAAATTTGTATAAAAATGAGTTTTTTAGACCTTGCAAAAAGCAGATATACCACGAAAAGGTATAATACAAATGAGAAAATTGCCGATGGAAAAATTGAGCAATTAAAACAAATCATTCGGTTGAGTCCGTCTTCTATCAACAGTCAACCTTGGCATTTTATCTTCGTTTCGGACGAAAAGACAAAACAAGAATTGGCGGGTGCTTCCTATTTCAACGAACAAAAAATCAATGAAGCAAGCCATTTGGTTGTGTTTAGTGCTATTGACAGTATTGAAAAATTTGAGGAACAAATTCGCCAAAACTTGCCCGAAGGTTCTGTAAACTATTACAACAATTTTCTGAAACCATTGCCCGAAACAGAAATCAAGTCTTGGTTACAACATCAAGTTTATCTTTCGCTCGGATTTTTCCTTTCGGCTTGTGCAAGTTTGGAAATTGACAGTTCGCCAATGGAAGGACTTAAAACCGAAGAATACGACAAAATTCTGCAACTGAACGGATATAAAACTTTGTTCGCTGCTGCCATTGGTTACAGAAATCCCGAAGACACAAATCAGCCGTCTGTAAAACCAAAATTTCGGTTGGCATCGGAACAAATTATTCATTCAATTTAAAGAAGAAATGAAAAGACCATTTATCATAGGCATTGCTGTAATGACAAGCATTACAGCAAATGCACAAGAAGTAAAGAAATTTACGCTAAAAGATTTACCAACCAAAAACATCAATGAATTGCTGACACGCAGTAGCGTTTTTGGAGAAAAAGGAAATATAGGTTATTTCACATACAAAAAAGGTGCTGTTGTTCCAACACATCAGCACAGCAACGAACAATACTCACTTATTATCAACGGAAGTGTTGAAGTAAAAATCAACGACACAACCTACATCGTAAAAGCGGGAGACGGAATTATTATTCCGCCAAATGTTCCTCATAGTTTTACAGCGTTAGAAGATAACACGATTGACATTGATTTCTTTTCGCCTTTGAGAGCAGATTGGTTAAACGAAACCGACAATTATTACAACAAAGAAAGCCAAGAAACTCAAAGCACAAAATGGAACGGAGAAAAAGTGCAATCCGAAGTTTTTGCTACGGTTGAGCAATCCGTTGGCAACATTGCTTTTACACATCAAGGGGATTTGGTTTATAGCCATCACCCATTTTTTAATCCTAAATTTCGGGTGGTGAAATACAATGCTCAAACCAAAACAACAACGCCATTTCCAAACAAGGAATGGAACACGCCACGAGAAACGGACGACCATTATCTGAGCAATGTTTTAGGAATTAGAAACGATGAAAACGGTATTGTCTGGATGTTGGATATGGGACAACGCAATCCTGTTACACCAAAAATCGTAGGTTGGAATACCATTACAGACCAATTGGAGCGTATTTATTATTTGCCCGAAACTTCGGTTGTTCCTACTTCGCAACCCAACGATATGGTAGTTGATACAAAACACAATGTTTTTGTAATTGCGGACGAAGGCATTGGAAACGGTGGCAACGGAAGCACGGCAGCGTTGATTGTGGTGGATATGAAAACAGGTAAAACAAGACGGCTGTTGCAAGGCACACGAAGCACTTTACCCGAAAATATACCGACTGTTATCAACGGAAAATCATTAGCCGTAAAGGGCAAAAATCTTTTAGTCGGTTGTGACGGAATTACTGCGGACAAAAATTTTGAGTGGTTGTATTATGCACCATTGAACGGCAATAAAATGTATCGTGTGAAACTTGACGACTTACTAAATGAAAATTTAGCGGAGACCGAATTGGACAAACGAATAGAAACTTATTCGGACAAACCTAACAACGGTGGATTAAGCATTGACAATGACGGAAATTTATATCTGACCGCTATGGAAAGCAACAGCATTGCGGTTATTCTTGCCAACGATAAAAGTATACACAACATTGTTACTGACGAAAAATTGCTTTGGGCGGACGGTGTGAGTTACAATGCGGTGGACGGTTATATGTATGTTTCGGCGGCACAAGTCCATTTAGGTTCAGTTTTCAACAAAGGAAAAAACTTGGCGATAGCACCATTTTACATTTTCAGGTTCAAACCATTAACCAAAGGAGTTCCATTTAGATAGATTAATGGGCCAATAAGCAAAGTAAATTTGAGCCATACGACAAAACTAAGTTTCCGTTTTCTAAAGAACTTTGCAGTATCAAATTCAATAGAAAATGAAACGGATAAATCAAATTTACATCAATGGCGAATTTGTTACGCCGCACGGAACAGAAATAGTTGACCTTATTAACCCAACTACCAATGAAAAAATTGGAGAGGTTGTATTAGGTGATGAAGAAGATACCAAAAAGGCTGTTGTGGCAGCAAAACAGGCGTTCAAAAGTTTTTCAAAAACTACAAAAGAAGAACGCATTGGTTATTTAGAGAAACTACACACAGCAGTAAGCAAACGCAGAGAAGAATTGGTAAACACTATGGTGGAAGAGTATGGTGCACCAATTATGGTTTGCAATGGTATGGTAGAAATTGCTATTTCATCATTTACTGATGCTATTGATGTGTTGAAAAATTTTGACTTTGAACAACCAATTGGTTTTTCAAAAGTTCGTTGGGAATCGTTAGGCGTTGTAGGCATTATCACACCTTGGAACGCAAGCAACTTTTATATCTGCAACAAACTTTCAACGGCAATTGCAGCGGGTTGTACAACAGTAATCAAACCAAGCGAATTGAGTGCATTGCAAACGAAAATTATCACCGAATGTATTCACGATGCAGGTTTGCCAAAAGGTGTAGTCAACATTGTAAACGGTATTGGAAATGTAGTTGGGGCTGAAATAACACGTAATCCCGATATTTCAAAAATTTCGTTCACAGGTTCTACTATTACAGGAAAAACGATTGCCAAAGGTGCAGTAGATACAATGAAACGGGTAACATTGGAATTAGGAGGTAAATCGCCCAACATAATTTTAGATGATGCCAATTTTAACGAAGCAATACCTATGGCTGTTTTCGGTGCTTTTATGAACAACGGACAGGCTTGTATTGCACCTACCCGATTACTTGTTCCCGAAAATAAACTGAACGAAGTAAATGAAATTGCAAAAGCAGTTATACAAAATGTAAAAATCGGAAATCCCAAAGACACAAACACACAACTTGGCCCGTTGGTCAACAAAAAACAATTTGACCGTGTTCAAGACTACATCAAAATCGGACAGGAAGAAGGTGCAACATTATTGGTTGGCGGTGAAGGAAAACCCGAAGGGTTGGAAAGTGGAAACTATGTGAAACCTACCATTTTTACCAATGTGAAAAACAATATGCGTATTGCACAGGAAGAAATTTTTGGCCCCGTTTTATCAATCATACCATACAAAGATGATGAAGATGCTATTGCCATTGCTAACGACACTACTTATGGTTTAGCGGCATACATCAGTTCATCAAGCAAAGAAAGAGCAGAACGAGTTGCCACACAAATTGAAGCAGGGCGTGTGACTGTCAATAGTTTTAAGCACGACCCAAAAGCACCATTTGGCGGTTTCAAACAAAGCGGCATCGGACGAGAATACGGTTTGTTTGGTTTGGAAGAATACCTGGAACCAAAAGCAATTATAGCATAGTGCATCAGTCCATGAAAGAGATAGGGAGCAAAACAGAATTAAACAGATTGGCCATAGGACTTACATTACTTTCCGTTGCAGGTTCCTGGGCTTTATCGGCAGGTGGTGCTGTATTATTACCGCAAAAAATAGGCAATGTTGTCGGTGAAACTGCAAAGGTTTCCACATTGGCTTGGGTAGCAACACTTGCTAATATCTGCGGTTTTGTAATTGCTGTTTTTGCAGGGCACCTTTCTGACCGTACCCGTTCACGGATTGGGAAACGCAATCCCTGGATTGTCGGTTCGGGCATCGGTGCTTTCTTTTCTTTTCTCGTGCTTATGGGCGCTAATTCAACCTTAATGTTGGCGTTGAGTTCTGCTTTAATCTTTATTTGTATAACCATAAATAAGGCAATAACATCAGCCATTATTCCCGACCGTGTTCCTGTCGCTAAGCGGGGAACGTTATCTTCCGCCATTGCTGTCGGTTCGCTAATAGGAATGGCTATTGGCTTGGCTTTAGGCGGCAAATTTGTTACTGATGTCAATACCGGATTATTAATTACAGGAACAGCACCTTTGGTACTATCTGTATTATTTGTGTTGTTTGTTCGGGAAAAATCCAATAAGGAAGAACCGCATCAAAACAATTCCACAGTAATACGGCAGTCGTTTCTACCATCTAAAAACGCTCCCGATTTTTATTGGGCGGTTGTATCACGGTTCATACTTGTTTTCGGCACGCAAATGATACTGGCGTATCAGCTTTACATCATCACCGACCATTTACAGCAACAAGGGGAAGGCATAGCCAAAGCATTAAGTTGGGCAGCAACTACATATACCACAGGTGCAATATTGGGCGGTATGATTGGCGGGCCACTTTCCGATAAATTTGGTAAGCGCAAAGGGCTAACCCAATTAGCTATCTTCATCATTGGTTCGTCTATCTTGTTAATGGTATTCTTTCCAACCGTCACTTCATTTACGTTATATAAGTTTTTCAACGGTTTGGGTTATGGCGTTTATTTGGCGGTGCATACTGCATTGGTTTCCGAGGTAATTCCAGATGACAACTCAAAAGGCAGGAATATGAGCTTCCTTAATGTCGCCAACGGTTTAGGTGGTGTTTTTGCACCAATGGTTTCTGCCTTTGCAATCGGTTTGGGTATGGGGTACAATCTCCTGTTTCTTATAGCGGCTACATTAAGCATTGGTTCATTATTTCTAATTTTACCAATAAAAGCAGTTAAGTAATAGACTGATTCAATCCTATCAGTGAATAATAACTTTATCATTCTGAATAATGGACGAAAGTAATTTGATAAACTATTCCTGCCACAGTTCCGATTATCGGGAAGGAGAACAATTTGTTTCATACCATAGTTTGGGCATTGTTCTTTCAGGCATCATGGAATTGAATGACGGCCACAAAAAAAAGCAATTCAAAAAAGGCGACCTGTATTCTTCCAGAAAAAACCACCTGTTAAAGTTTGTTAAGCACCCGCCTTTAAATGACGATTTTAAATCATTAAGTATTTATTTTGACGAAGATGTGTTGCGTGGTTTCAGTAGAGAATACGGCTATATATCAGAAACAAAGCAAAAATCATCTGCATATATCTCATTCCAGCCCAATAAGGCCCTGACCTCATTTATGCAGTCACTATTAGATTATGCAGATATTTTGAATAACAAAAGTGATGTTCAACTTGTCAGGCTGAAGCAAAAGGAAGCATTGCTGTTACTGCTCAAATACGACATTTCGTTGAAAGATATTTTGTTTGATTTCAACGAACCGCATAAAATAGATTTGGAAGTCTTTATGAATAAGAACTTCCATTTCAATGTAAACATTGATAGGTTTGCTCACCTCTCCGGCAGAAGTTTGGCGACATTCAAAAGGGACTTTCAAAAAACGTTTAACACATCGCCACGAAATTGGCTGCAACAAAAACGGTTACAGGAAGCACATTATCTCCTGACAGAAAAAGGCAAAACAACCTCCGATATCTATTTGGATTTAGGATTTGAAAACCTATCACATTTTTCATTTGCTTTCAAAAAGCTATTTGGTTATCCGCCAAGTTCATTACAGCAGGGAAATACCAATCGCTAAGTTCCGAAATCGCCGATAAATTTCTTCTGACAATAGTGTATGCAATGGTTTCAAGAATAGCTGAATGAATAAATTTTATAATGAAACGCTATATAAACTGGAAACTGCAATCAGCGAATTAGAGATTGAAGCGGATTGCTCGATACAACGGATAGAAGCAGTTATAGGTATTATAATTAAATGTTTGTCCGAAGTAAAAGAATATGTTTTAAAAAAAGGGTTTAAGAATGTAAATGAATAAATCCGCTTTTTTAAATACCTTAAACTTACCATTGTATCAAAACTAATTTTCTATAATGCGATTTATAGGATTGAAACAAGAAAATCTTACGGGAAAAAGTTTGATACTCCCCATAGGTTGGACAACTGTAGGACTACGTTAAGATACATTTTTGACTTTCTCTGCATATTTTTCATTGGGCGTTACCCGTCGTCCGATAGATTTGTGCCTTTGCTCTGCGTTGTAGAACCCGATATAATCTTTGATCTTTCTGTACAGATCAACACCTCCATTGGGGGGATTGATGTAGATTTTCTCCCTTTTGATGGATCGCCAGAACCTCTCTATAAAGATATTGTCCAGCGCACGTCCCTTACCGTCCATAGAAATCTCGATATGGTTATCCTGTAGTGCTTTGATGAATACGGGGGAAGTGAACTGCGAGCCCTGGCCGGTATTGAATATTTCAGGAGCGCCATGATTTTCTACTGCTTCCAGCAGCACATCCCTGCACCATTCCACGTTCATGGTGTTGCCCACGGACCAGCCCACAATCTTCCTGCTGTATACATCGATGATGGCAAACAGGTACATGAAACCGCGGAACATGGGGATATAGGTAATATCGGCCTGCCATACCTGGTTTACCCAGTCAATCTTCAGCCCCCTGAGCAGGTAGGGGTACTTGTAATCCGATTTATTTGCCTTACTCAGGTTCTTTTGGAGGTATATCGCCCGTAGATTCATCACATGGTACAGACGTCTTATCCGTTTTTCCCCCACCGGATAACCCAGGTCATATTTCAGGTAGGTGGTCATCCGTTCCACCCCATAAAATGGACAGTCCGGAAATTTACGGTCCATTGCCTTCATAACCCGCTGATTGAACAGTGATTCCCCTTTGGGCTTATAATAATAATTGCTACGGGGAAGCCCCAAAAGTTTGCACTGATCCGAAACGCTGATCCTCTTTTCGAAGGGGGAAACCAGTTTGCGTTTCTCTTCCATACTCATTTCCCCAATACTTTTTTTAAAAAGTCAACCTGGATCTGTAATTCCCCGATCTTAGAATACAACTCCTTTTCCTTTGAATCCCCCTGCTCTTCTTTCTTTTCACCGGAAAAGACCTTCTCCGAATTCTCCAAAAAATCCCGCTTCCACGTGTTGATCTGGGTGGGGTGAAACTCGTACTTTGCTGCCAGTTCCTGAATGGTCTGTTGCTCCTTGATCGCCTTTATGGCTACCTTCGCCTTGAAGCCTGCACTGAATTTCCTTCTTTCTTTTTTCATTTTCAACTGCTAATTTAAACATTTATGCAGTTGTCCAGTTTTTAGGGAGTACTACATTTCATCGAAATCCGGCTGACCGGAATAATACAATTCTATGTTGTTTCGGTATAAGGATTTAAGGTGCTTTCTTACTTCCTCATCTTCCAGCCGTAACAGATTGCTTTCGCTCTACTCCTAATCCGACAGGCAGGATTGGCTGCGTCACTCAACCCCGCACACATAGGCCGCAGCCATCCCTTGAGGGGGAGGCTTCAAACAACAGCAAGCCATTCGCTAGGCTCATTCCTTTTTTCGTTTACAGCTTATCTTTTTCAAGCAAGCTTGACCGATAAGCTGTAAACGAAAAAACCCGACTTTCGTCGGGCTTGCTGTTGTTTGGCGGAGAGAGAGGGATTCGAACCCTCGATACGCTTTTGACGTATACACACTTTCCAGGCGTGCTCCTTCAACCACTCGGACACCTCTCCTATTTGCCTCTATTTTAAAAAGGGAATGCAAAAATAAAATCTTTGCGGGGATTGTCAAACTTTATCTGCATCTTTTTATTCGCTACACTAGCCCCTCTCCATTCACAGCCTATTCACCCGACCTTCACTCGCTATTCACTCGCTATAAGTATACTACAAGTAGCCATCCAGCGCATATCCAGCGAAGAACACCCAACGTATCGGTGAAGCATAAGCGAAGCACAATTAAGGAAACATAGGAAATTGATAGGACTTTGAATAGCGTTTGAGGGGACTTTGAAAGGACTTGTGTAATTAATAATTCGGAAAAAATCAGTAAATGAAAAACAGGATGGTTGTGGTGCGTTATAGCGTATCAAAAATACGCAATTTATAACGCTTAGCCAAGTGATTTTTCTATAAAATCTTAATCGAAAGTTGTTGAAGCCTTCCGGATTGCGTATATTAAGCCCTACCTAAAACTAAAATTAATGTGCAGTAAATCGAGATTGCCAAACCGAAACAAACCGGACCGCTCCAAACCCTATGCCCTAAGTGAAGAAAGCAAAAAATCAGCGCATGAATTTGCCTGTGCTATCAAAACAGCTTCCAAACTCTTGCAACTACTCAAACCCTTTGTGCCAAGCGGCCAAGGTAGGACCGTCTTCAATAAACTTAGCGCCCAGTTGCTTCGTATTATCCGAAGCGGCCCGGAAGAGCATAAGGGTAAACGGCAGATCTCCGATGGTGATATCCGCTTACTTCATGGTTTCCAACTGAACCCGTATAAAGCATTGGATAGTTTCATGTATTTTAGTCCGCTAATCGACCTATTTCCTTTAGAACGTCACCTTACGATCAGTCTTCCGGAACTGCACGCCGATCTATTTAAAACACCGGAAAAAGCTTGTGGTATTGCGCTGAACTTTTTGGTTTCCATACTTCCATCGGAAGGGGATTCCCCGCTCCCCTTGGTTTCAGAAGATCTCGAATTTGCCTATTCTTCAGGCCGGCTTTCGGCAAAAACGATCCGTTTTCCCCTACCCTATTTTCCTGCCTATACCTTGCTCGTTAGTATGAAAGCACACTTCCGTATTGGAAATCGGAACGACTCTTTTTTAAGCGGAAACCGATTACATTATGCCGCCTCTATCCTAAGGGCTGTCTATATCAAAGATGGGCTTATTCAAGAAGTGCCGCAAGTATCATCGACTCCAAAAAAGAAAAGCCAGGCGCTTTTTCAGGATACGCAAACTGTTCGGATAAAATGGAACGAATAAATCTTATTGGATGGCTCTTATTTTCGCCACCAGAAAGGCAATAACCATACCGAATATACCTATAACGGCGTAAGAATACCGCAAACTGGCCAGTTCGGCGATGTAGCCGATCAGTGGCGGCCCCATCAGAAACCCCAAGTAACTTACACTGGAAACCATGGCCAAGGCCATACCTGGCGATACTTTTTGATTTCTTCCGGCTACGCTATAAACCGTAGGTACTACCGTAGCCACACCTAAACCAACCAGCATAAAGGCTAAAGTTGCCGTAATCAGGTAGGGAAAAGCTACGGCTGTAAACATCCCCAAAGAAATAAATCCGCCACTTACCTGTAACACCCGTTTCCGACCCAAACGATAAATCAACCAATCACCGATAAACCGACCCGTCGCCATCATCACCATAAAAGAGGCATAGCCGATCACGACAAGCGAACGGGGAGCATGAACAATATCTTTAAAATATACCCCACTCCAATCGAACATCGCTCCTTCCGTAGCCATACTGCAAAAACCAATCACGCCCAACTGCATCAATACACCCTCCGGTTTTGAAAAGAGCTTTCGTTTTACTGCACCTTCCGAACTGACGCCGGGCACCAAAAACTTATAGTTGACCGCGATATTGACCCATACCAAAAAAGCGATAATCCAAAAATGAAGATAAGGGTTGATATGCAAATTGATCATCAGCAAGCCAATTAAGGCGCCCGTAAAACCGGCAATGCTCCAGGCCCCGTGGAAGGAAGCCATGATGGGTTTATTAAATAAATTTTCGGCGGCTACACCTTGTGTGTTCACGGAGATATTGCACATGTTTCCGATGACACCAAATAATAGCAGGCCTACCCCGAGGTGCCAGCCTTTGGTGGCCAAACCTAAATTGGTTAAGGCTATGACATATAAAAATGCGGCAACAATCAGCACTTTTTTACTGCCGAACTTCGTTACCAGCGTACCTGATAAAGCCATGGTGATCAGTTGTCCTAAAGGAAGCGCAAAGAGAAAGCTTCCCAGTTCGCCGTCTGATAGTTTTAAGGTTGTTTTAATGTCTGGAATTCGGCTGGCCCATGAAGCGAAGGCTAAACCTTGACAAAAATAGAAGAGGGAGACAGCTAATCTAACCCGATTACGATCGAGTACAAGTGGCGCAGACAAATGACTTTCCAAGATTTTTCAATTAATTCGTACAAAAATATATACAAACTTGGATATTTCATTGTTTAGTTATCGAAAATCGGCCATCGGCTTTTAGCTCGGAACCGAAAGCCGATCGCCGAAAGCCGACTGCTGGCTACAAATCCGTTATCGGCTTATACTTTGGCACCAAAGATTTCATGACAAACCATCCGATTAAATAACATACGGCACAGCCGGAAAATACAATAAAATAACCAGCTTCAATACCTTGAAATCCCATAAAGGACATATTGGTTGTTTGGCTATAATCGAACAACATCCCCGACCCTTTATTGATGAAAAAAGATCCGACTCCCCCACCCATACCGCCTATTCCGGTAATCGTGGCGATGGCTTTTTTCGGAAACATATCGCCTACAGTAGTAAAGATATTGGCAGACCATGCTTGGTGCGCTGCGCCAGCAATACCGATGATAATAACAGGTAGCCAATAAGAGACATGCCCTAAGGGTTGGGCAAATAAGGCCAATAAGGGGAAAAAAGCAAAAATCAACATCGCCCGCATACGCCCTTCATAGGGATTCATCCCTTTTTTATCAACAAAATAAGTGGGTAACCATCCGCCTATAATCGATAGCAAAGTAATTAGATAGAGCACAAAAAGCGGCACGGCACTTTCGGTCGAATCCATTCCATAAACGGAGCTTAGGTATGCCGGTGTCCAGAAAAGGAAAAACCACCATACCCCATCTGTCATAAATTTACCAAATGCAAAAGCCCAAGTTTGTTTGTACTTTAGGCACTTCATAAACGGTGCTTTTTCGGTGGTTTCCTCTTTATAATCAACAAGCTTCCGATCATTTATTAAGTCCTGCTGAATATATTCGAGCTCGGATTTACTCACCCGCGGGTGCCTTTCGGGTTTATGGTACATGAATACCCAGAATCCCATCCAAACAAAGCCTAATGCTCCGATAACGATAAAAGACATTTCCCAACCATAAGCGGCAGCAATAAAAGGAACGGTAACCGGTGCAACAAGGGCACCGATTGTTGCCCCCGAATTGAAAATACTGGTGGCAAAGGCCCGATCTTTTTTTGGAAAATATTCGGCCGTGGTTTTGATTGCCGCTGGAAAATTTCCTGCCTCACCAAAAGCGAGGACAAAGCGCGCGAAGATAAACAAAGATACACTGGTTGTCACGATCTTAGCCGTATCGTCAACCAAAGCGATGGATTCTTTGGCCCCTTCAAAGCCAACAAACCAGTTGCCTGTTAACAATCCAGAAGTTACAATTCCACAAAAGGCATGAAGACAGGCAGCAATAGACCATACCCCTATAGCCCACAAGAACCCTTTCTTTGTATCCAGCCAATCCACAAACCTTCCGGCAAACAAAAGTGAAACAGCATAAAACATAGAGAAAAGCGCCGTAATATTACCGTAGTCATTATTGGTCCAATGAAATTCGGGTGCGATGAAATCGCTCCATGTCAGCGAAAGAACCTGCCGGTCCATGTAATTGATGGTTGTCGCAATAAAAAGCAAGGTACAAATGGTCCATCTGTACTGTCCTATTTTCTCTTTTGAACTCATTATTTTAGGTAATATAAAAGTTAATTAGGTTAACGAAAACGTTTGCACACGTACACGTTTTCCTATGATCGTTATTTCACTTACAATAATATAAAATTTCGGCTAGATTCCCTGCCTCCATTTTAATAAAGCGGGTGTTTTTTCTCCTCTTTATTCTACTGTTTTACTGCGGCCAATTAAAATATTGCTTGGCATTATGGTAACAGATATCTTGGATAATTTTACCAATCCAGGGTAGGTCATGGGGCAACTCGCCATTTTCTACTTCCGTGCCGAACAAATTGCAGAGCAAGCGCCTGAAATATTCGTGCCGGGGATAAGATAAGAAGCTTCTCGAATCGGTAAGCATGCCCACAAATTTGCTAATCAGTCCCATATTCGATAAAGCATTCATCTGCTTGGTCATCCCATCTTTTTGATCCAGGAACCACCAGCCTGAGCCGAATTGCATCTTTCCTGCTATTGAGCCATCATTAAAATTACCGATCATGGTAGCAAACAGCTCATTATCGTTGGGGTTTAGGTTATATAGAATGGTTTTGGTCAGTTTATCCTGGCTATCCATTTTATCTAGGAAACCCGACAGCGCCCTCCCCTGTGCAAAATCGCCCATAGAATCCCAACCGGTATCCGGGCCAAGCTGTTCCAACTTGCGGGAGTTATTATTGCGTAAGGCACCTAAATGATACTGTTGCACCCACCCCTTTTCATGGTCCCATTCGGCAAAATAAGTCAACATGGCCGAACGGAACTGATTATGTTCATGGTTCGATACGCTTTCACCATTTCTTGCTTTAACAAAAATATCCGCAATTTCTTCCGGTTGGTACGGTTCATTATATAGTTCTTCCAAACCATGATCAGATACACAGCAGCCGTTCTCGGCGAAGTAATCGTGCCTGGATTTTAAAGCCTTTAAATAGTCGTCAAAATTGCGGACGGCAATTCCAGAGGCGCTTTCGAGTTTTTCGACATAGGCAACGAATTTATCGGGCACGCTGAGGTTCATGGCGTTATCTGGCCGGAAAGCGGGCAACACGTTAATTTCGAAACCATCGCGTTTCAGTTGCTGGTGGTATGTCAATGAATCGACGGGATCATCGGTAGTGCACACAATTTCGACATGCATCTTACGCAATAAATTACGTACACTATATTCGGGTTGCTTCAACAGCCGTGCACAGGTATCATAAATTTGATCTGCGGTATCGGGGCCGAGCAGTTCATGGATACCGAAATAGCGCTGTAATTCCAAGTGTGTCCAATGATAAAGGGGGTTGCGAAGGGTATAAGGCACTGTTTCGGCCCATTTTAAAAACTTCTCCCGATCACTCTTGTCTCCCGTAATGTAACTTTCGTCAACACCGTTGGTGCGCATTGCTCTCCACTTATAATGGTCGCCATATAACCAAATTTGCGTGATGTTCTCAAACTGCGTATCCTCGGCAATCTGTTGAGGGGACAGATGGCAATGGTAATCGATAATTGGCATCTGTGCCGCATAGTCGTGATATAGCGCCTGGGCCGTGGGGCTATCCAATAAAAAATGCTTGTCTAAAAAAGGTTTCATATTTAGCTTTCAGTTATCAGCTTTCGGCAGTCAGCTTCCAGCCTTTCATCCTCATTATTATTTTAATTAGCTGTCCATTTTCAGCTTTTAGCTTATTCCCTATTTATTAACTCCTGCAAGACGGTCATGATAGGCTGGCTAAGCAACGCCTCTAGGTATGCTTTAACCCGAGTGGAAAATTGGGGCAGGGTGGCTAAATTAACGTTCCACATTTGTTGATCTTTCAACACGGTATCCACCACTTGTTCGGGCACTTGCAGATTCCATAAGCGCGAAAAGTACTCGGCATAGCTATCCTGTATCGGATAATACCCTTTTGCGGTATAGCCCTGATACGTTTCGCCTATTGCCTTTTTTCCTTTCATGAAGAGCAAGTAGGCGGCGAAACCAAGGGCCATATAATCGGGCGGAGCTTGGCGCATTTCTTCAAAGCCCTTTATCAAGGCCACATTGCGCATTTCCATCTTGGAGGTATAATTTAATGTAATGTTGATCCATTGGTGGTTGAGCGACTGGTTACGAAAGCGGTCGAGCACCTTTTCAGCGAAATTTGTCACTTCGTCTTCGGTTAAACCACGACGCACAACGGTAGGTACAATTTCTTCCAAGAGCAGTCTCTTAATAAAAGCGCCCATCAAAGGGTCGGCTAAAGCTTCCTTCACTGTATCGAAACCAGCCAGGACAGCCAGTCCGCACGAAAAAGTGTGGGTACCGTTCAACAAACGGAGCTTCAATTCTTTAAACCGATGTATATTTGGTGTAATCACGATACCGGCATCCGCGGCATGAAAAGAAAGTATTTCTTTCACGCTTTGTCGACCCGATTCGATAGCCCAAAGCCGGAAAGGCTCGGCCATAATCAGTTGATCGTCGTGGTACCCCAATTGTTGTTCCACCGCCTGTTGCTCTGCATAGGGCAGCTTACCAGGTACAATACGGTCGACCAACGAATTACAAAAATCGTTATGTTGCTCCAACCAATTGATAAAAGCTTGCTCCAACCGCTGCTTATGCGCCAATTTCAGCACTATTTCTTTCAGCTGCTTCCCATTATCGCTGATCAGCTCGGTAGGCACAATTACCATACCACGCTCTGGATCGTTCCCAAACTGCTGAAAGCGCCTATACAGAAAGGCCAGCAATTTCCCGGGGAAGCTTTTAGGCGGCTTAGCGAAGATATCGTCGTCTTCTTCAAGAAGAATACCTACCTCAGTTGTATTGGAAATAACAACCTGTAACTGCTCTTCTTCGGCATATCTTAAAATCGCGTCCCATTGCCCATTTGCAGATAACACCTCCTTGATGGCGCTATTGACGATAAACTCTTCGACCTCTTTTCCGTCCATTATGCCGCGAACACAAAGGGTATAAAGCCCATCCTGCTCGTTGAAACCATCCGCTTTTCCGTTTGAGGTGGATTTCACGACGAGGATACGCCCATTAAAAATATGCTGTTTATTTGCTTTGTCGATAAAATAATCCGGCAGGCCCCTCAGCAATACGCCCGTACCGAATTGCAGTACCTTCACCGGCAACTGACCCCAATCTGCCGGGGGTTGCTCTACATGTGCCGGTAGGCGCTTTTCCTTTACTAGCGTACTATTTAATCTGTCCATTCTTTTATAAAAACACCGTAGCTTATTTCTTCAACAACCATCCCACCCAGTCGTTTGCTGCCGAAAAATTCTGAAAATCCGGGGGCAGTTTCCTACCGTCGAGATATTCATTATAAATCCAGGGATCGCCCAAGGCGAAAACCTTGCCCTTACCATACCGGGTAATAGCCATAATAGTAAACGCATCTTTTGCCAAAATCGGTTTCCCTGGCGCCAATACAGTTAATGAACTTAGTTCTTTGAGGTATAATTTATACGGTTGTTTAAAAATTGGATTCCCTTTTTGAACATGCACCGCCCCTTGTTCATACTGATGTCCCTGCACCAATAATCGGTTGTCTTCATTAAAATGGATACCGAAACACCCAGCCAGTTGATTAAAATGCTCGAACTCCGCATTTCCAGCATCATTCCCTAACAACACCAAGGTTCCCCCTCTTTGTACCCATTTAACCATTGTTTCGATTTCCGGCCCCTCGATAAAATGAGGGTTTTTGGTTTCTTTTTCGGTGTCTGGATCGACAATAATATATATATCGGCCTTTTTTAACTGCTCATCCGTCGGTTTACCGGACAGGGACGACAGCGTAGCACCGTAATTTTTGAAAATATGCCCTAACAACGAATAGCCATTGTTATCTTGTTCATTCCATATATAATGAAAGCGAATCGGTTGACCGACGGCATTGTTTGTCCATTCGTTGTTATAGTAATTGTCGAGCAAAACCCGCTTTCCATACCCTATTTTGAACTTCGGTATCTGTTCCATTTCTACCGCGCAAAGCAGGAAAGCACCGATTCCTTTAGGATCATTCCGAACAACCGGCTCGCTGACATAATAATCGAAGCTGCCATCCCGATAGGGTTTCCCGCCAAGGCCCGATACTTTCACCGTACCTTTTAAACTCAATTGTCCCTCCGCCCCCTCTTCAACGAAATTGGCAATGATTCCTTTATAGGCTTTCTCAGCACTATGCGTGTATTTTTGCGGCAGATACCCTAGGCGGGCAGCTTTTGCTAGCGTATAAGCGATCATACAAGATGCTGATGCTTCCGGGTAATTTCCTTTACGATCAGGTAAATCCAAGACCTGGTACCATAGGCCGTTCGCTTGCTGCACCTTTACCATCGCCTCTGCATAGCGGTTCAATACGGCAATCAGGCTGTCCCTGCCCAAATGGTCTTCAGGCATATAATCCAGTACATCTACCAAGGCCATGCCAAACCACCCCATAGCTCTTCCCCAGAAATGAGGCGATCTACCCGTTGTTTTGTCGGCCCATTGTTGTGTTCTGGATTCGTCCCACCCATGATACATTAAACCGGTTTTAATATCACGAGCATGCCTTTCGATCGTAAGAAACTGCTTAACGATATCATCAAAATCAGTCGGCTCATGAAACAATTTGGCATATTCGGCATAAAAGGGCTGCGCCATGTATAAACCATCCAGCCATACTTGATGCGGATAGATTTGTTTATGCCAAAAGCTACCTTCTTCCGTACGTGGATGATGGTTTAATTGGTTTCTTAACCTTTGCGCTGCTTTGAGGTATTTCGGTTTACCGGTCACTTCATATAAAAACAACAGCGCTTTTCCGTTATTGATAAAATCAATATTGAAATCAGCCGATTGATACCCTTGTATGTTTCCATCATCCTGAACATAACGATCTATGGATCGCTGGATATAATCGAAATAGGTTTTATTGGCCGTGGATTTCCAAACCCCTTCTACTCCTTTGAGTAAGACACCCAAATCATAGCTCCATTTGGCAGGCTTATCCTGCTCCAAACGAAAAGAATCTGGCCACAAATGCATAGCTGTATAAGCCATTCGTTCACTATAGGGACGCTGCTGTGCAAAAGAAAAAGTGCTTACGGAACATACGAACGCAAGGATGATATGTATTGTTTTCCGCTTCGAACTTGCCACAATAAAAGGTAAATTGGTCATATCCTATATTATTTACAAGTCTAAGCTTATAATTGCGGCTTTTCAAGCTTTTGAAAAGGATAATTTGCGCAAACGTTATCGGTAACGTTTGCGCGGAAGGACTTATTCAAATCAATAAAGCCATTAGTCACTCGGATAGCTAGTTTCCGTTAACACCAAAAGTCTTGATACTGAGTACTTAATACTTGATACTATTCCATCACACTTTCTTAAACACCACAATCCCATTATGGCCCCCAAAGCCAAAGGCGTTGCTCATGGCCACGTCGACTTTTTTCTCAAAGGCTTCGTTCGTCACCACGTGGACATCTTTAGGAATAGCTGCATCTAAATGCTGCACATTGATCGTAGGTGGGATGATACCTTCACGGATAGATTGAATAGCCAGAATAGCTTCAATTGCACCGGCCGCTCCAAGCAAGTGTCCGGTCATGGATTTTGTTGCACTAATGCTCACCTTGTCTGTTTGTCCAAAGGCCCTTTTCACTGCATGGATTTCACTGAGGTCGCCCACAGGTGTTGAGGTTGCGTGCATATTGATGTAGTCGACCTGCCCGGCATTGATTCCAGCTTCGGCTAGGGCCAACTGCATGGCTTTGGCTGCTCCCAGTCCTTCCGGATGAGGGGAAGTCATGTGATAAGCATCCGCAGTCATCGCAGCCCCTACCAGTTCGGCATATATTTTTGCCCCCCGCTTTTTAGCATGCTCATACTCCTCCAATATCAACGCTCCCGCTCCCTCCCCCATCACAAAGCCATCACGGTCGCGATCAAAAGGCCTACTGGCCGTTGCCGGCTCTCCGTTGCGGGTCGACATGGCTTTCATGGCGCTGAATCCTCCGATGGATGCTGGAGTGATCGGTGCTTCGGAGCCCCCACTGACAAAAGCCTTGGCTTTGCCCAAACGGATATAATTAAAAGCATCCATCAGTGCAGTATTGGAAGTTGCACAGGCCGAAACGGTGGTATAATTAATCCCTTGTAAGCCGAACTTCATTGAGATCATACCTGAAGCCATATTTGCGATGAGCTTCGGCACAAAGAAAGGGCTGAACCGAGGCCTTCCGTTTGCTAAGGTATAGGCGCGTACCTCCTCTTCAAACGTTTCCATTCCGCCCTGTCCGGACCCCCAAATAACGCCCACATCGAAAGGGTCTATTGTTGACAAATCCAGTCCGGCATCTTCCCAAGCTTGCGAAGCCGCATATAAGGCATATTGCGTAAACAGATCGCTCCGTTTTATTTCGGCATGCGTGAGATAAGTTGCCGGCTCGAAATTTGTGATTTCGCAGGCTAATTGCGTGCGAAAAAGACGTGCGTCAAAACGAGTGATGGCCGCTGCACCGCTTAGGCCCGCTATGCTGTTCTGCCAAAACGATTCAACGTTATTTCCTAAGGAAGTAAGGGCTCCCAAACCCGTTATAACCACTCTTTTCATCATCTATTTAGTGAATACTGAATGAGTATACCAATCAGTATATTTTTGTTTAATTTTTTTCCTCAGCCTGTTTCGATCAACTGATCAACCTGCTTTTTTAAAAACTGCATATTGGCTGCAAAAGGCTTGCTATCTCCCAATGTTTTACCCAACAAAACGCTCCCTTCTAGGAGGGCAATAAACAAATCAGCAAAGTCTTCCTTGTCGACATTTTTTTTAAACTCCCCTGAATCAATACCTTCCTGCACTAAGGTACTTACCGAATTCCGCCAATGTTGCCAACGCGATCTCACCTTTTTGAACAATTCCGGATGTAGATCATCCGTATCGGCTGCTGCGTTTAAGAAAGGACAGCCCCCGTTGTTCATCATGTCACCAAAAAGCTGCAAGTAACCGTCGATATAGGCATACAATTTCGCTTTTGCACTTTTGGCGTTTCGAAGATGTTGTTTTACCCTTTCGCTTACCTGTTCGGTATTATAGTCGAAAGCCGCCATGGCAACCTCATCCTTATCTGCAAAGTTTCCATAAATGGCGCCTTTGGTTAAACCGGTCGTGGCTGTTAGGTCTCCAAGTGAAGTGCCCATGTAACCCTTCTTATTAAAAACAGGAGCTGTTTTTTCAATAATAAACTGCCGGGTTTTTTCCGCTTTGCCCATAGTGATAAACTAACGCTGCAAATATATACCAATCGGTATAAAAAAACAAAAAAAGTATTAGCCTTTAGCTATTAGGCATTAGGGCTAAAACCTAATGCCCAATGCCTAACAACTAATCCTCAGCTTCCGAATTGCTGAAGCCTATAGTTCAAGGTTAGGATAAAGTAGCGTGCCAGGCGGTTACTTTGGCTATCCACAATCACGTTATCGAAGACATCTCGGCCTATACCCGTATTTTCATTCAGCAGATCGAAGGCTTCCAGACGGACGGCAGCCTTATTTTGCTTTAAAAAACGCCGTTCCAGGTATACGTTTAAGATGGTTGGGTTTGTATTGGTAGCGTTATATCCATTATTGATCGTTTGGGAAAAATCATACCCAAGCGTCCAATCTTCAAAAAAATAATTCCTTCCTCTTAACCCAACAAAGAGTCGGTTGGTTTGCCGATCGTCAAAGGTTGAAGAAGAATAAGTGGTCCGGTTAATGGAATAATTCGTATTGATTTCCGTATCGACATGATCATCTATATCTAACCGAAATTTCAATCCCTGTCGAAAAACCACATTATTGCCGATATTCCGTTCGTCATTAGTAAAGGCAATATTCCGGCTGTAGTTAGTAGAACCATAATAGGTAAATACATATTTACGTTCGGAAAAAGGTATAGAAACCGAATAATATCCATTCGCCGTATAAAATCCATCGGTATTGATATACGTAGTTAGCTGCTTCAGGCTATCCGGAATAATCTCTCTTTTGGTTACAATTTTATCTTTCGTCTGACTAAAATTGACAGTAGAAAAAAGGATGAAGCCCGACTTCCAGTCGGACTGCTTATATTCGAGTTGCATATTGCTGCTATACTCCGGCTTTAGGTCAGGATTACCCGTCACTACATTTTGCAGGTTGGAATTATCGGTAATGGGCTGCAACTGCGTAAAGCTGGGCTGGTTGCTACTTCCGCGGTAGCGGGCCGTGAGGGTATGTTCTTTAGCGAACATATAAACAAAGCGTGCATTTGGGATCCAATTGAAACTTTTTTTGGAAGTGCTGTTTTCCCGGGAAACATCGGTGCCATCCAAAGCCACCGGCTGTGCAGTAAGACCCAGGTTATATTTATACTTTTCATGCTCCGAACGCCAGGTCAGACCTATTCTATTGGTAATAAAATCATATTTAAAGGCGTTACTTAACTGAGGGTTCCGCACAAGGTCTCCGCTTAGCGAATCCAGGTCGTTCACCGTACGGGTGTTATCCGTATGGTTTTGGCTCCACTGGTAATTTGCCTCCAGCATGTCGTATTCGCCAATTGGTTCCATATAAGAAAAATGGACGCGAAGGTTCGTATTTTTGTTTCGATTATATCGAAACTGATGTTGATTTTCATAGCTGACATCATCCAGTGAATCGAGGTAAGTATAATTATTGACCACTTCATTATCGCTGTTGTTAAAACCATAAGTGGCTGTTCCGAATATGCTTAGATTGCGACGCCGTTTGGCAAAACGATGATTGAAAAAGAAATCCGTACCGAAAGAACCGGCATGGCTATCCTCAAAACTCCGGCTGTTACGCGTAGAAGAAGTGCTTAACAATTGAGATGCCGTATAGCCTTGGTTATCGGTATTACCGTAATTATAATTCAGGCGGGGTGAAACTTTCAGGTAATTACTGGTGTCGGGTTTATATTCCAGGTTCCAAAACAAATAATGCTGGCTTTGGTTATTATATCCTGTGTTACTATCGTCGTCGATGCGCGTATAATCCTGATAGACATTTTGGGTTACCGTGCGCTGAGTCTGGCGGTTTACATTATTATTGAATTTATAGCTTCCATAAGCCTGCAGTTTATCCCCCCATTTATCGCTATAATTGGCGTCGAGCGACTTCGAATCAGTAAGACCGGCAGATCGCGCGGCCGTATTATTGGCCGAACCATCCAGCGAAAACTGCCTATCGTTGGTAAAACGATTGGCCCGGAATCGTCCCGAATACCGATCGGATGTGCCCAGTCCGGCACCAGCCCGCATAAAATAACCTTTCCGTTTATCGGGTTTGGTGTTAATGTTGATCACCTTTTGCGACTCGCCAGTCTTCAGGCCCGTTACTTTAGCCTGTTCGCCATAATCATCAATGATCTGGATATTTTGAACGATATCGGCAGGTAGGTTTTGTAAAGCTTTAGCCGCGTCATCGCCAAAGTAATCCTTACCGTTTAGGCGAACTTTGGTAATGGCCTGCCCTCCGGTAGAAATTTTACCGTCCTGATCCACTTCCACGCCAGGTAATTTTTTCACCATCTCGTCTACTGCGTCGCCCTCTCGTACCGGAAAAGCGCTGGCATCATATTGTATCGTATCTTCTTTGACAGAAACAGGATTTTCGGCAGAAATTTCCACCACATCAAGTTCGTTGAAGTTCTCTGCCAATTGAATGGTTGGTACTTTTGTAGCAGGTTGAGCATCGGCAAAATGATAGGATTTCTGAACGCTTTTAAAGCCAATAATGGATACCTTTAGCGTGACATTGCGCGACTTTACGGCAGTAAAAATAAAATGACCCTGTTCGTTTGTGGAGGTGCTAAGGGTGTCCTGATTGCTAAATAATTTAACGGAAGTGCCAAATAGCGGGTTGCCTAAGCTATCTTGGGTTACACCTTCTATGCGATAACCCGATTGCCCAAAGGCCAGCCTCCCTACCGCCATAACGAAGGTAAGACTTAGTAAGTATGTTCTCATCTGTTTATGCAGACAGCCACCTCACGGCTTCGTCCATGTTAGTTTTAGTATCTAGCGCTTAAATTAACCATTTTTACCAACTCGCCCAAAACCTAAAACGTAACTTATTTAATACGAAAAAAACGTTTACGAGAACTACAGCTATTCAATACCGCATTTTATTGTTGAAAGAAATGATGCATAAACAACAATTGGTATTGCACCGCATTGGCCCAATAATCCCAATTATGTTCCCCAGGCCGCACAATAAAATCGTGTGCAATTTTCCGCTGCATCAATTTTTGATGAAATTCTTCATTTACCTTGAAAAAGAAATCGTCCACACCGCAGTCCATGATTAATGCCAATGAGCCGTTTTGCAACAGATCTAACATATTGGTTACCGTATATTTTTCCCAGTTTTCGGGATGTTCTTCATAGGTTCCCAAACGTTTGGCGAGATCCCAATTTTTTGGAAAAGGACGGATGTCCAAACCACCGCTCATGCTGCCCGCCGCCCCAAAAAGATCCTGATGCCGTAATGCAAGAAAGAAAGCACCATGCCCTCCCATGCTCAATCCCGTTATTGCCCGCCCGGAACGGCTTTTGATCGTATGATAATGCGCATCTATCCAAGGGATCAGTTCTTTGGTCATATAGGTTTCGTACCGATAAGCAGCATCTACCGGGCTATCCAGGTACCAACTACCGATGGCCCCGTCAGGGCAAACCAGAATAAATTTATATTGATCGGCCAGTTGCGCAATTGCCGGAACAGATTTGATCCAATTGGCATAGTTACCTCCATAACCATGTAACAGGTAAACCACAGGTAAAGCTTCTGTTTCACTATAGCTTTCCGGCAGAATAACCACGGCTTTTATGGTTTTGTTCATCGCCAAACTAGGGGTTTCAACGGTATCTACCTGCGCTGCAAAACCAGGTACAAAGCATAGGAAGAAAAAGATAAATAATAAGTAGTTGACAGTTTTTCGATTTTTCATAACGACAGTTATTGCAGTTGGTTCACCTAATTTTAAATCAGGTGCTGATTCCAATATTAAAAATAATTAGTAAAAAACGACACTAATTTGATTCCCGTTTCAGTTTTCCGCCCAGCCATAACAGGCTATTGATGATCAATTGATTCTGTACCGGATTGGCAAATGTAAAAGAAAGTTCTTTATTTGTTCCATGTTCGTAATCGATATCGTTATGCCCCATGTTTACATATACCATATTGAATTTTTTATTAACCCATACCACTGGATAATAACCACTATACCAAATCTCCTGCGGTTTTGGCCCTGTACCCAAAGGGAAACTACTGGAATCTATAGCCAGCAAAATGTCGATATCCGGATTTTTGGTTAGATCCTTTTCCCACCTATACCACTCATTGGGCGAAGAGGTAAATGTAGCAGGAAGCCCCTTGGTAACCGGGTGACGTGGATTTTCTACCCGCAATACTGCAGCTGTAGGGCGCCAGGTATTGCTCTTATAAGAACCTGCTCCAAGAAATGTGTCGTGGTACCAATCCCAGTTTTGCGGATATTGTGATGGAGTAAGCGCAAATGCAGAAAAATGGAAACCCATCCAGGCCCCTCCATGTTCCATATAAGCTTGAAAAGCGGTTCGTTGCACAGGTGCTTCGGGTCGGGTATCCAAAAAGATCACCACCTTATACTGTTGCAGAGTGTCGAGGTTCAGTTTAGTCCAATCGGAGGTCGAGGTATAGCTGAACCCGTATACGACTGATTTATCGGCAAACCATTTGTTGGCTTCATGCACAAAACTAATGTGTGCCTCATCTTGCTTAGCGGTATAAAACGCGAGTACCGAAAGTCTCTTATTAGTCTGGGCTTTTGTTGTGAAATGGGATAACCATACGAGAAGGCACAAGGCTGTATAAAATCTTGTCATGGCAGTTTTATGGGGCACTATTTGTTTTCAAACGAATTTACGGAAAATTTCTACGCGGATAAAAAAATTGACATTTATCTTAATGAAGGCAAATTAATTTTGGCTAACTTGAACTCCAGATTAAAAAATTGAGCGCATTGGGAAAGCGCTTCATCAGCGCATAAGAATACCTTATATTAAAACATAACGATAATGAAAATAGGTATAGCAGCAGACCATGCTGGTTTTGAACAGAAGCAACAATTGATCAAACAATTGGGTGCACAAGGCTACGACGTAACCGATTATGGGGCGTATAACTACGATGCCATGGACGACTATCCTGATATCATCGTTCCACTGGGAAAAGCGGTAGCAAACGGCGATGTGGAACGTGGTATAGCGGTTTGTGGCAGCGGCGTCGGTGTTTCGGTTGCGGCCAATAAAATCCCTGGGGTACGTGCGGCGTTGATTACGGAGACTTATTCTGCACACCAAGGTGTAGAGCACGACGACATGAACCTCTTATGTGTAGGGGGCAGGGTGATCGGCGCGGTATTGATATGGGAATTGGTTCAGGCTTTCTTAAAAGCGAAATATGCCGGAGAAGAACGTTTTCAACGTCGGTTGGACAAAGTTATTGCCCTCGAGAAACAGGCGAAAGGTTGAGAAAAGACATCATACAATAACGATAATTTTTATACCTTGCGTTAGCAAAACTTGATTAAATTTTAAACATATATGGAACAAAACGAATATGATTTTGGTATCGTTGGTTTAGGGGTTATGGGAAGAAATCTGCTATTGAATATGGCAGATCATGAATTTGCTGTAGCCGGACTGGATTTGGATGTACAAAAAGCGAACTCTTTAGAAGCCGAAGCTTCGGGTGGCCATAAAGTAAAAGGAACAACTTCGGCAGAAGAATTTGTAGCCTTGATCAGGAAACCGCGGGCTATCATGCTTCTGGTGCCGGCAGGAAAACCTGTAGATACCGTTATTTCTACCTTACTACCCTATTTAGAAGAGGGAGATATCGTGATCGACGGCGGTAACACATATTTTCCGGATACGGATCGCCGTGTAAAAGAACTGGCAGAGAAAAATATTCACTTCTTCGGCATGGGTATTTCCGGAGGCGAAAAAGGGGCACGTTTTGGCCCGAGCATGATGCCAGGCGGAAATCGCGAAGCTTACGAAAGGTTACGCCCGATATTCGAGGCAATAGCGGCTAAAGTAAACGGCGAACCGTGTGTAACTTACCTGGGCAGCGGCTCTGCCGGAAATTATGTAAAAATGGTCCATAACGGCATTGAGTATGGCATTATGCAGCTGATTTCCGAAACGTACGACTTTTTAAAACGCGGTTTTGGCCTAAGTGTAGCACAATTGCAGCAGATTTTTACGGATTGGAACCAAACAGAGCTGCAATCGTTCTTAATTGAGATTACCGGCGAAGTACTGAATAAAGTAGACGAAGAAACCGGAAAAAAATTAATTGAACTGATTTCCGATCGCGCGCGCGCCAAGGGCACCGGTAAATGGACGTCCCAAAATGCCATGGATCTACAAGCACCGATTCCGGTAATCGACATGGCGGTAACAATGCGTGATGTCTCGAAGTACAAAGAAGAACGTGTGGAAGCCGCTTCATTATTGACCTGGACAGCACCTGCAAGTTCGGCTATTGCAACAGAAGAGCTCATCGAAAAAACAAAAAATGCCCTCTATTTTGCCATGATGATAACCTATGCACAAGGCTTAACGCAACTAAGCATCGCATCAAAGGAATATAATTATGGATTAAACCTAGAGGAAGTGGCCAAAATCTGGCGTGGTGGCTGCATCATTCGATCGGTTAGCCTCGAAGATTTCCGTCAGGCCTATCGGAAGAATCCGGATCTCTTTACTATTTTGTTGGATGAAAGCATAGCGACATCACTTACTTCCCGACAAGCCGATATACGCGAGATGATTAAACTCGGCATAGATAAAGGTGTGCCACTACCGGCATTTATGGCTTCATTAGCTTACTTCGATGCCTTTAGAAGTGAAACGCTCCCAACCAATTTAATTCAGGCACAACGGGATTACTTCGGCGCTCATCTTTATGAACGTATTGATAAAGAAGGGACATTCCACACGATATGGGATTAAAAAATAAGGCAATATAACATTAGAATTTAAACAGTTAAGGAATGAAAACCAGTAAAAAAGCGACACCAACTGTCATCGTCATCTTTGGTGGCACTGGCGATTTGGCAAAAAGAAAATTGATCCCAGCTTTTTACAATTTATTTTTAGATGGTTGGATGCCCGAAAAGTTTGCCATTATTGGCTTAGGCAGAACACCTTTAGACGACGAAACCTATCGAAAGCGTTTGCATGACGGACTGGCGGAATTTTCCAGAAATGGGAAACCGGAAAAAGAAAAATGGGAGCAGTTTAAGCAGACGGTTACTTATTTCCGTTCTGAAATAAATGATGCCACAGCCTATGAAGAACTGGGGAAAAAGCTGGATGGCTTCGACCAGGAGTGGAACACTAGAGCCAATAGACTATTCTATCTTTCCGTTTCCCCGCAATTCATCGAAGCCGTCACGGTTAATCTTCATGAATACGGATTGGCCAATCAGCCTACTACCGACCGTATCGTGGTAGAGAAGCCTTTCGGCTATAATAAGGAAACGGCCATAGAATTAAACAATTTACTCACCCGTACTTTTGCCGAAGAGCAGATTTACCGCATTGATCATTACCTCGGTAAGGAAACCGTGCAAAATATATTGGCCTTCCGTTTTGCCAATGCCTTATTTGAACCTTTATGGAACCGCAACTTTATCGACTACGTACAAATTACCGTAGCCGAGCAAGTAGGTGTGGAAGACCGTGGCGGTTACTACGAAGGTTCAGGGGCCCTGCGCGATATGATCCAAAATCACTTACTGCAAATTCTTTGTATGGTAGCCATGGAAGCTCCCGTTTCTTTTCAGGCGGAAGAAATCCGGAACCGCAAGGTTGATGTGTTGCGTGCTGTACGACGCATCAAGCCAGAAGAAGTGCATCGCTATGCAGTAAGAGGTCAATATGGTAGTGGTTGGATTCAAGGAAAAAAAGTACCGGGATATCGGGAAGAGCCTGAAGTTAACCCACGTTCGAATACCGAAACCTATGCAGCCATTAAATTTTATCTGGATAATTGGCGTTGGCAGGGCGTACCTTTTTACTTGCGGACCGGAAAGCGTATGCAGGAAAAAACGTCTTCTATCACCATACAGTTCCGCCCTGTTCCGCACTCTACTTTTCCGGAAGGTAAATCAGGCAGTTTAATGCCCAATCGCTTAACGATCAATATCCAACCGCAAATGGATATCCGTTTACGCTTCATGTCTAAAAAGACCGGATTAGAAATGGACCTGAATCCGTCGGAAATGGTTTTCGATTACGATAGTTGTTCTACCCAAACACCTGAAGCTTATGAAACCCTCTTGCTTGATGCCATGCGTGGCGATGCCACTTTGTTTATGCGTTCTGATCAGGTAGAAGAAGCCTGGGATGTCATCACTTCCATTTTGGAAGCATGGGAAAGCCGCGATTCCATTGATTTCCCGAACTATGCGGCTGGATCTTGGGGCCCGGAGACCGCTGAGGCGCTCATTGCACGGGAAGGACATATTTGGGCGGCAAGTTTAACGGTCAAAGACCATCACTAAACGGCTACGAAATGTTACAGGTTTTTGAAGATTTAACAGATTTAAATACGGCAGCAGCCAATTTATTTATTCAGGCGGCAAACGAAGCGATAGCAGAGCGCGGAAGGTTTACGGTTGCCCTTACCGGTGGATCTTCCCCAAAAGGACTTTACCAATTGCTGGCATCTTCTCCTTATAAAGAACAGATCGACTGGCAAAAGGTATTCGTTTTTTGGGGGGATGAACGTTGGGTACCATTGACCGACGAACGGAGCAATGCCAAGATGACGGCGGAAACATTACTGAACCGTGTACCCATACCCAACGAACATATCTTTGTGATGTGGAAAGAGCATGTTGAGCCGCGAGCATATGCGGAAACTTACGGGCAGTTGATTGAACAGCAGGTGAAGGACTCGCGCTTTGATCTTATCCTTTTGGGGATGGGCGACGACGGACATACCGCTTCGCTTTTCCCCGGAACACCGGTATTGTACGAGAAGGATAAAAATGTAGCCGCCTATTTTCTGATGGCCCAAGATATGTACCGGATCACGCTAACCGCACCGCTCATTAACCGGGCAAGAAAAGTTGCTTTCCTTTTATTTGGCGAGAAGAAGGCACCGGCCCTTAAAGAGGTTCTTGAAGGTCAAAAGCATATCGAAAAATATCCATCGCAGTTAATACAGCCTATAGATGGCGAACTTTTCTGGTTTGTAGACACCGCTGCGGCACAGCTGTTGAACGACTAGCCCAGTTGCTGACAGTTTTTGTTGGCCATAAATCTCCTATCGCCGGGGTAACAAGACGTTGATGCTCGACAATTGTTCACCGGCGATAGGCTTTGATCCTGCCTATTTTTGTATATCACCGCATTTTTGGCTATGTTTGAAGGTAAAAAACCAAGTGTTTAAACCCATTACGATAAAAGATATTGCCGAGGCGCTGCATATTTCCACTTCTACGGTTTCGAGGGCGTTGAGCGACAGTTATGAAATTAATGCCGAAACAAAAAAGCGGGTATTGGAATATGCTCAAAAAAACCATTACACGCGAAATCCCATCGCCTTAAGCTTGAAAAAGCGAAAAAGTTATTCCATTGGTGTTGTGGTATGTGAAGTAGCGAACAGTTTTTTTTCCCAAGCGATAGATGGGATCGAATCCATAGCCTATAAAAAAGGATATCATATCATTATCAGTCAAAGTCATGATTCTTATGAACGCGAAGTGATCAATATTGAACACTTAGCCAATCGTTCCGTTGATGGCCTGCTCATTTCCCTATCGGCAGAAACCGTCAATTACGATCATATCCAAAGGCTGCATCAATCTGGGCTTCCTATCGTATTTTTTGACCGTATTTATGATGGCATTGTTACCCATAAAGTAACAGCAAATAATGTGGAGGGGTCAAAAAAAGCCATTGAGCACCTGATTCAAAAAGGTTACCGAAAAATTGCCCATCTGGCAAATGCACCCCATCTTTCTATCACGAAAGAACGATTTGCAGGCTATCAAAAGGCATTAAATGAAAATGGGTTTAAAGTGCTTGCTGATTATGTTCGCTATTGTCACCACGGCGGAGTGGATCAAACAGAAGTTGAACATGCCATATTGCATTTTCTATCGCTGAAAGAAAGGCCAGATGCCATTTTCGTGGCAAGCGATCGGCTTAGCATGGGTTGCTTAAAAGCAATTAAGCGTTTCGCCCCACCGCTTCACGCACCGGCAATAGCTGGATTTTCAAACAACGACGTGCTGGATTTATTTCAACTTGATTTCTCCAGTATACGGCAACCTGCCTTTGAAATGGGCAAGACAGCTATGGAATTACTTATTCAATTGATTGAAAGCAAGTATCCAGTATACGAATTTCAATCGGTTGTCCTGGATACTTGTTTAATAGAGCGAATAAAAAATAAGGCTAAATAAGGTTTTGCTTAATATAGTTATAACTGATGCGTATGCTTTCAAAATGATTCTCCATATAGATACCATCCTGCTCGACAAAAAAATGCTTCAATCCGGCCTGATCGGCCTGTTTAAATATTGCCTTAAAGTCTACCGCACCAGATCCCACTTCGGCAAATTTGATATTCTGAAGTAAGGCACCGGTATCCAGCGTATCTTGTGCCGGACCGATAATCACCTCTTGTTTTGATTTGTCGATATCCTTTACATGCCACATTTCGAAACGTTTAGGATAGGTGCTAAACAACTGCAGCGGATCGGCACCGGATTTTATAGCCCAGAACAAATCGAGTTCAAAAGCAACCAAATCCGGCTCGGTTTCTTCCAACAGTATTTGGTAGCCGGTCTTCCCCTCAGCATTTAGAGGCCTAAATTCCCAAAAATGATTATGGTAACCTATTTTTAATCCCAAGCTTTTACCGTATTCACCTCCTCTATTTAACTGTTCGGCCATAAATTGAAAATCAGCTAAAGAAAGGTTTCCGCCGGTATGCATAGGAGGTACAGGAACAACCAAATAATGTTGCCCTAAGTTCACCGCAATATCGGCCTGTTCTTTCAGTTCCTGATCATTTCCTTTCCCCAAGGTCAGAAAAGTGGGTAGCGCGTAGTGTCCACTATCACTACGTAGGTTGTTATCGTCTAAAATTTTCTTTAATTCAGCTGTCTTTAAGCCCCAAAATTTACCCGATCCTTTGTTTTGTTCATAATTATAAAATGTTTCCACATTGCCATAGCCAATATTAGCGACTTTCATTAACGTACTTTTTGGATCTTTTTCTAAATCCTCCCGCAGCGTGTAAAGCTGTAAGCCGATTGTGCTATTTTGTTCCCTTTTGGAACAGGCCTGTAAAAAGCTTCCCCCGAGCATGGCCGATACAACGGTTGCACCCGATTGTTTGATAAAGGTTCTCCTTGTACTCATATTAAGAAGGTTTATACGTTATGCGTTCTAATTTACGTTTATTTTGTAAATTACGAGAGAAAAATCGTTCTTCGTTTTTTGTTAGTAAAACATACTCATTTCTTTTTCAATGAAAGAACAGCTTGATAAACCATGGTATACAATTACCGATACACGGTCGGTTTACAGCCCTACGTTGCTTCTTTATCCCGATCGGATAAAAGAGAATATTCAATGTCTTATCCAAATGGCCGGCGGCGTAAAACGCTTACGGCCGCATATTAAAACCTGTAAATCGGCCCAGGTTATTCAACTGATGCAAGAAGCTGGTATTTTCAAATTTAAATGTGCTACCATTGCTGAAGCAGAACTGCTAAGCAGCTGTCAGGCGAAAGATATACTCCTCGCCTACCAACCTGTAGGCCCGAATATCGAACGGTTTATCACTTTAATTAAGCGCTTTCCCGACATCCAATTTGCCTGCTTGGTGGATCATATTGATTTAGCAAAGCACTTAGATCAAGCAGCCAAAGAAGCGGATATACAAATTTCCGTTTATGTAGACTTAAATGTAGGCATGGATCGTACGGGGGTAAACCCGGGTGCGGCTTCAATTTTATGCCAGGCTTGCGTTAATCTGCCTCATCTTTGTTTAGTTGGCTTACATATTTACGACGGCCACATTCATGATACGTTGTTGACAGAAAGGGAAAAAAAATATAAATTTTACTATCAAGAAATAAAAAAACTGCATCAGCAGTTAACTATGGCTTTTACCAGACCACTTAACATCGTAGCAGGAGGAACGCCTACTTTTCCCTTTCATGTGCAGCACGAAGAGGTAGAATGCAGTCCGGGTACATTCATCTTTTGGGACTGGGGGTACCAAATGCATTTTAAAGAGCAGCCGTTTCTTCCCGCAGCCCTCGTGTTATCCAGGGTAATTTCAATTGTAGATGAACAAAAAATTTGCCTGGATTTGGGATATAAAGCCATCTCTTCCGAAAATAGCCTTACCCAGCGGGTTCTGTTTCTCAATGCACCTGAAGCAACTCCGGTTTCGCAAAGTGAAGAACATTTGGTTTTAAAAGTTGCTGATAGTGCCAAATACGAATTAGGCGATTTATTTTATGGGCTTCCCTACCATATCTGTCCGACTGTGGCTTTATACGATTCCGCTCAGGTTATTGTGGATCACAAAGTAAAAGATCAATGGGAAATTTCGGCCAGAAAACGTTTTCTGCAGAGCTAAGCCCTTATTTGCATATCCGTCTTTAAAATAGTAGGTTTAAAAAATGAAAATGAAACATCCTATACCTTTAAAATCCCTCATTCTTTTTTCGCTCTTTTTCTTTATTCACCTCCGAGGTACGGGGCAAGCGTTAAACTCCAGGCAGCTGGACAGCTTGGTCGAAAAGACGATGAAGACTTTTCAGGTGCCAGGAATTGGTTTAGCCATTGTAAAAGATAATAAGGTAATTCATGCCAAGGGCTATGGCCTGCGTTCTCTCCGTACCAAAGAACCGACAGATGAACATACCTTATTTGCCATTGCTTCAAACACTAAAGCTTTCACCACCACTGCGTTGGGCATGTTGGTGGACGAAAAAAAGATCAGCTGGGATACCAAAGTCAACACCATTGTTCCCGAATTTAAAATGTACGACGCCTATGTCACCGATGCCTTTACTATCCGCGATCTGGTTACCCACCGCAGCGGTTTAGGGCTGGGAGCGGGGGATTTAATGTTCTGGCCAGATTCGGCCAATTTCACCAAAGCAGAGATTATACATAACCTGCGTTTCCTTAAACCGGTTTCGGGTTTTCGGAGTAAATTCGATTATGACAATTTACTTTATGTAGTGGCCGGTGAAATTATAAAAAGGGTTTCGGGAATGAGCTGGGAAGATTTTATTGAGTTGCGGATTATGCGTCCACTTGGAATGCGGCGAAGTGTAGCGTCTTATGCGCGCATCCGGGAAAATGCGAATGTAATTGATGCACATGCGCCAGTTAATGGCAAATTGCAGGTGTTGGAAAGACACCTGAGCGAATCGACCAATGCAGCGGGAGGCATTAACAGCAGCGTAGCGGATATGGCCAAGTGGGTAATGATGCACTTAAATGGCGGACGTTACGGCGAACACCTCGAAAAACGCTTAATCAGCGCTGAAGGCCATCGGGAATTATGGACGCCGCAAACCATTTATTCAGACCGCTCGCCTTACCGTACCCATTTTAACGCTTACGGCCTGGGCTTCTTTTTAAGCGATGAAAATGGTTATTTCGTTGTAGAGCATACGGGTGGCCTAGCCGGTATGGTATCCGAAGTAACGATGATCCCTGAACTGCATCTGGGCATCATCGTACTCACTAATCAGCAATCCGGCGCGGCCTTTACCGCGATCACCAATCAGATTAAAGATGCGTATTATGGCATAAAAGGGGAAGACCGGATCAAACAAAATGCCGCTTTCGAACAAAAGTTTATAGCAGAAACAACGAAAATCAGCGAAGCCACCTGGAAAACGATAGCAAACAATACCGCTGAAAAACAAGTATCTATTGATATAGCGAATTATATGGGGACCTATGAAGATCAATGGTTCGGAAAAGTAACGATCAGTAGACAAAACGATCGGCTTTATTTTAAAGCCGACCGATCGCCAAAACTAAAAGGAAAAATGACTTATTATAAAGGGAATACATTTATTGTTAAGTGGGAAGACCGAAGTTTGAATGCGGATGCCTACGTTATATTTTCTTTAGATAAGGAGGGCGAAGCCAACGGCATTAAGATGCAAGCGATATCACCAATTACCGACTTCAGCTTCGACTTTCAGGATTTAGACTTTAAGAAAGTTGAATAGCGCTATTTTATTTTAACAGCATATGGCACATAAACTCACTACCGACGTATTAATCAATATCCGTTCGTCGATCTTACACACGGTGGAAGGCTTATCGGACGAACAATTGAACCAGATACCGGAAGGATTCAATAACAATATCATTTGGAATCTGGGCCATTTGGTTGCGACTGATCAACGGATTTTATATATCCGCAGCGGGCTCCCTCCTGTTGCTCCATTACCGCTGATTGAGCAGCACCAAAAAGGTGCCCGGCCCGATGCTTTCATCGCACATAGTGGCATTCTGGAGATCAAACATTGGCTATTGCAAAGCATCCGCGAACTGGAAAAAGACTACAGAAAGGGGCTTTTTCAACAATATGAAGCATGGACTACACCCTATGGGAATACATTGGCTAACATCGAAGAGGCGATTGCTTTTTTACCCTTTCATGAAGGCTTACATTTTGGTACGATAAAAATCTTTATGAAAAAAGTAAATTAATATACCGCGGTATTTCTTTTTTAATTAAACCTAACTAATCTTCATTTGTCTATACTTAAAAAGTATCGTATCACCCAAAGAACGATTAGCTATGATGGTTACAGGAAAGTTAGCTAACCAGCATTTACTGTGGCGGGCCGGTTTCGGAACAAAAACGGGTCAATTAACGGATCTAGAAATGGAACCAACCACACTTTACCACCAACTGGAAGACAGTGCATCTCGTCCCGTTAAACGGATTTCGGTAATAAACGACGCCTCAATGCTGCAAGTCGACCGGCAACTTTCTACCGCGGAAAGAAAGCGGGCAATTAACCAGCTGCATCGCGAAAACATTCAGCAACTCACCCATCTATGGTTAAACGAGATGATCAATAGTGATGCGCAGCTAACGGAAAAAATGGCTTTTTTTTGGCATGGGCACTTCGCCTGCCGGATAAACAACAGCTTACACCAAGAACTGCTTCTTCATACGATCAGGGAACACGCTGTAGGCAATTTCAGGAATTTGCTCAAAGCGGTCAGTAAGAGTGCGGCAATGCTCGCCTTCCTGAACAACCAACAAAACAAGAAGAAAAAACCAAATGAAAATTTCGCCCGTGAAGTGATGGAATTGTTCACCATGGGAATCAATCATTACAGTGAACGGGATGTTAAGGAAGCGGCAAGGGCTTTTACCGGTTGGGGGTTTACACTCAACGGTAAATTTGCTTTCCGCGAAAAGGTTCATGATGCGGGGATAAAAACGTTTTTAGGAAAGACCGGAAAATTTACGGGCGACAATATTCTGGACATTTTATTGGAACAAAAAGCAACAGCCGATTTCATTTGCCGGAAAATTTATCGCTATTTTGTCAATGAAGAAATTAACACCGAACAGGTCAACTGGCTGTCCGAACGTTTCTATGCAGGCGATTATGAACTGAAGCCACTTTTGCGTGATCTGTTTACCAGCGATTGGTTTTATGATCAGAGAAACAGGGGTTCAAAGATTAAATCTCCGGTAGAATTTTGGGTAGGTATCCAACGCACGCTACCCATGGAGATTGAAAATCCACAAGTACAGCTCTTCCTCTTACGTCTATTGGGACAGTCGTTATTTTATCCTCCAAATGTGGCCGGCTGGCCCGGAGGCACCTCTTGGATAGACAGTTCAAGTCTGTTATTGCGCCTCCGTATCCCGCAACTAATCTGGGCCAGCGAACGTTTTGCATTCCGACCAAAGGCTGATGATGATGTGGAAATGGGGATCAAGGGCAAAAGAAATAAAAACCCCTATCAGATAAAGGCAACCATTCATTGGGAAGAATGGACAAAACATTTTAAAACTGCTGAGCCGGATAAGCTAGCCGTTGCACTTTCTGAACAGCTTTTGCCCATTCCATTAAATAAAGAAAAAATCCGCCTGTTGCAGGAACGGACGGCCAACACCCAGCATTCAATTTCCCAGCTAACGATTTCGCTAATGAGCATGCCTGAGTACCAGCTGTGCTGATCGGTAACATAAAATGTTGAGTTATGTTAATCAAACGAAGAGACTTCATTAAAATCGGTTCATTGGCAACAGGGTCTTTGTTAGTGCCTCGGTTTTTACATGCGACAAACGACGTTGGACAGATTATTCCAACGAAAAACAAGGTGGTGGTGGTCTTGCAGCTAAGCGGCGGTAATGATGGCCTAAACACGGTAATTCCTATCAATAATGACATTTATTACCGTTTGCGCCCTCAATTGGCTATCGCCGCAAACGATGTTATAAAATTAACGGACGAGGTGGGCCTGAACCCTCATTTGCCCTTCTTTAAAGAACTTTATGAGCAAGGTGAATTGGCCATTCTTAACAATGTAGGTTATCCGGAACCCAACCGGAGCCATTTTAGGAGCATGGACATCTGGCAGAGTGCCAGTCAAAGCAATCAAGTTTGGCAAAATGGCTGGATAGGCCGTTACCTGGATCATATTGAAGCTTCGCGCACCAACCCAATTGCCGCAATGGAAATAGACGACACGCTGAGCCTCGCCTTGAAAGGTAAACAAGAAAAAGCCATAGCCACAAAAGATGTCAAGCGGTTGTTGAACAATAGCCATCAGGCCTATTTCAACGAATTAAACAAAATTTATGAGAAGCAACACCATGCACATCATGAAAAACCAGTCGACTATCTCTACAAAACGATGGCCAGCACGTTACAGAGCGTCGACTATTTGGCGGAGCAGCAAGGCCGGACAAAAATCCAAAACCGTAAATATCCGGCTTCGGTACTTGCCCATAGCTTAAAAACCGTTGCTTCCCTTATCCTATCCGATGTGCGTACACAAATTTACTATGTGAGCATCGGCAGTTTCGACACGCATAATAATCAGCAACGTAGACAGGCCGACCTTTTTAAGCAAATGGATGGCGCTTTAAACGCCTTTATTGCCGAGCTGAAACAAAACGGGCGATTTGATGATGTTTTATTATTTACATTCAGCGAGTTTGGCAGGCGTGTTGCCCAAAACGCCAGTAACGGTACCGATCATGGTACGGCTAACCAGCTGTTCCTGATTAGCGGCGGATTAAAACAAAAGGGCTTACTGAATGTTTTGCCCGATCTGGAGCATTTGGACAATGGCGACCTACGTTATGAAATTGATTTCAAACGGGTATATGCAACGATTCTAAATAAATGGCTGCAGGCAGATGCCCAAACTATTTTGGGCCATGCTTATGAACCGCTCTCTTTTATCTAAAGACTCCTCGGTACGGCGCTTATGTTTTGGCTTTTATTGATGAAATCAATACCTTTGGCTGTTTAAAAAAATTGGCGTGTATGTATGATATTTGTTGTGTAGGACACATCACCCTCGATAAGGTCGTTACCCCCTCTTCGGTTAATTACATGCCTGGTGGAACTTCTTTTTATTTCTCAAACGCCATCCAACATCTGGATGTCCGCTTTACATTGGTAACCGCTACAGGAGCCGAAGAACAGCCGATTATCAACGATTTAAAGAACAAAGGTATATCGGTTAATCATATATCCAGCGCGCATACGGTGTACTTTGAAAACATTTATAGTGAAAATCAAAACCACCGAACACAGCGGGTTACACAAAAGGCAGACCCCTTCTCATTAAGTTGCGTTGAATCAATAGCCGCGAAAATATTCCATCTAGGCCCCTTGTTGTCTGATGATATTCCTATCGATATCATTCGTCAACTCGCACAAAAAGCAATCGTTTCCCTTGATGCACAAGGATATTTACGTGAAGTGAGAGATGAGCAGGTCTTTTATGCCGATTGGGCGCAAAAAAAAGAAGCCCTGCCTTATGTCCATATCCTCAAGGCCAACGAATTCGAAATGGAGGCATTGACGGGTTGCACAGATGTTTACCAAGGTGCGCGGGCGCTTGCTGATTTCGGTGTTAAGGAGGTTGTCATTACCTTGGGAGATCAGGGTTCCGTTATTTATGTGGACGGCCAATTCTATCATATCCCCGCCTATATACCAAAGGTAGTAACCGACGCAACCGGTTGTGGCGACACCTATATGGCAGGTTACCTCTACAAAAGAAACCAAGGGGCAGGCTTTCAGGCTGCCGGCGAATTTGCAGCAGCCATGTCGACATTAAAGATTGAAGGCTTCGGACCTTTTACCGGAAAAGAAAGCGATGTCCAACAGGTGTTTGGCCGTGCCATACAAAACAGTCCGATTAAAGAATAGATAAAAGCCACTATCAGCGACGTTTAATCGCGGTTATCCGATTGGGCGAGCTTAGCCAAAAAGCCAACCATACACGATAGTATAATCCTGACAATATCATGTCATTTCTTTTGTAATTTATTTCGAAGTTTGCCGAACAGTGTTAAATAAAATAACGGAAGTTAAACCATGGGGAGTAAAGAGCGCATACAACGCTTAAAGGAGGAGAACCGGATTAACATTCTCGAGGCAGCTCTGCAGATTGTAAAACAAGAAGGCTGGGTGGCATTAAGCATGCGTAAAATAGCGGATATCATTGAATATACTGCTCCGATGATTTACGAATACTATGCCAATAAGGAAGCCATCCTCGCGGCCTTAACTTCCAAAGGTTATTTAATGTTAGCAAAAAAAATAAGGGAGGCCAAAGAAAAAGAAGTAGAACCAGAGAAACAAATAGAAGCCATGTGGTTGGCCTATTGGGATTTCGCTTTTGAAGAAAAAGAATTGTATCAATTGATGTTCGGCATCGGTATTCAATGTTGCGGGCAGCAAAAAGGCGTTCAGTATAATGACGTTTATTATAAGTTGATCAATGATGTGATCCGGGAGATTGTGGCAGATCAAAGTCCCTCACAGGAATGGATATGCCGCAAATATTTCACCTATTGGTCGGTTATTCACGGATTGATTTCCATTAATCTGGTCAATAAAGGCAATGGCGACATCACGAATCAACAAGTATTGAAAGATGCCATCTACGGGATTACCCGATCGTTAAAAGACTAAATTTTTTTACCCTAAAAATACACGTATTAAATTATTTAACAGCGTTAAATAAATAGCAGGTCCTACGCCGTTAATAAACGCAAAGGCAATTGCCTGAAACAGGTAGTTTACAGCGCTTAAATTGCATAAAGTCATAAAATTTTAAATTCCCATGCCATGAAATATGTATTATCAATGCTTATGTTAGAACACTACAACCCATTATTTAACATCGTTAAGCTGTTTAACTATGTAAATAAGTTAGCAATTTTATTTTTCCTATTACTGATATCGGCCTGTTCCAATAACAAGGAAGCAACAGGGACGGCCCCTCCGCCTCCTGCCCTACCGGTTTTAACCGTACAATCGGGTACGCAGACAATTTATCAAGAGTATCCGGCCTCCATCGAGGGAACAATAAATGTGGAAATCCGGCCACAAATAGAAGGTGTGCTGGAAGCAATCTACGTAGACGAAGGTGCTAAAGTAAAAAAGGGGCAGACCATTTTTAAGATTGATGATCGCCCATATCGCGAACAATTAAACAATGCGTTAGCGAATTTACATGCCGCCGAAGCGGCCCTCGAGAACGCAGAGCTGGAAGTGGAAAAGAAAACGAAACTCGTAAACAATAAGGTGTTTGCTGATTTTCAATTAAAAACAGCCGTCGCTTCCCGAAATGTGGCCAAAGCCAGCTTGGAACAAGCAAAGGCCAATGTAGCCACTGCACGGATCAATTTGGGATACACTCAAATTAAAGCCCCAACAGATGGATATATCGGCCGTTTATTGAAAAAGCAGGGAAGTTTGGTTGGTCCCGCTGATCCGCAGGCCCTAACCCAACTTTCAGACATCCATGAAGTTCACGTCTATTTTGCACTTGGTGAAAACGATTTTATCCATTTCAAGGACCAGTACGACGGCCAGACTCTTGAAGAAAAATTGAAAAAGCTGCCTCCTGTAACTTTGCTCTTATCTGATGGAACCGAGTATCGTGAAAAAGGCAAGGTGGATATGGTTGACGGACAATTCGACAAAAACACCGGCGCCATTACCTTAAGGGCCTCTTTTCCCAACCGTGAAGGCTTGCTGCGTTCGGGCAATACCGGAAAAATTAAATTGAGCAAACAACTGGATAGCGTAACCATTGTACCGCAGATGGCCACATTGGAAATGCAAGACAAAGTATTCGTCTTCTCCGTGAACGATAGCAATAAGGTAAATAAACAAGCAATCCGTATTGTGGGCAGAAGCGGAACGGATTATTTAGTGAATGGCGGTATCAAGACAGGCCAACGTATTGTATTTAAGGGAATCGATTTATTACAGGATGGACAAACAATCGACCCACAAAAAGCAAACGCAGATAGCCTTAAACTTACCGCATATAAAAATTAAGTTATGTTAAAGCGATTTATTGAAAGACCGGTACTGGCGACCGTTATATCTATTTTATTGGTTATCCTGGGCATTCTGGGCATCTATAAGCTACCTCTGCAACAGTTTCCGGACATTGCCCCTCCTGCCGTATTGGTTACGGCGCTTTACCCTGGGGCAAATGCAGAGACTGTATTACGGGCAGTAGCACCCTCATTGGAGGAATCGATCAATGGGGTGGAAAACATGACCTACATGAGTTCTACAGCCAGTAATGACGGATCTCTTACTATTACGGTATATTTTAAACTAGGGACAGACCCCGACCAGGCAGCTGTTAACGTGCAAAACCGCGTAGCTCAAGCAACCAGTCAGCTTCCTGCGGAAGTGGTGCAGGCCGGGATCACTACCGCGAAGCAGCAAAACAGTTTGATTATGGTGCTCGATCTATATACCGATGATCCTGAAGCCTACGACCAGACTTTTATGGCCAACTATGCGCAGATCAACATCATCCCCGAATTGAAACGGATTCCAGGTGTGGGCCAGGCAACCATCTTTGGAGGAAGTAAGGACTATTCCATGCGTGTTTGGCTGAACCCCAATCAAATGGCCAGTTATCAACTCACGCCAAACGAAGTGATGGCCGCTATTCAAGATAAAAATCTCGAAGCAGCGCCAGGGAAATTCGGAGAGAGCAGTAAGGAAGCCTTTGAGTTTGTGATCAAATACAAAGGGAAACTCAACCGGCCCGAGGATTATGAAAATATCATTATCCGTTCGAATACCGATGGATCGGTGCTTCGCTTGAAAGATGTTGCCCGTGTGGAGCTGGGCTCTTATACCTATGCCAGCAATACGCGTATCAACACCAAACCGGGACTTAATATTGGGGTAATGCAGTTGGCCGGCTCCAATGCAAATGAAATCCAGATCGCTATCCAGAACTTCATGGAAAAGGCCGCTAAGAGCTTCCCCAAAGGGGTAAAATACCTCGTATTATACAATACGAAAGACGCACTCGACCAATCTATAGAACAGGTACAACACACCTTAATCGAAGCGTTTGTACTGGTATTTTTGGTGGTATTTATCTTTTTACAAGACTTTAGGTCGACCTTAATTCCGGCGATTGCTGTGCCGGTAGCCATCTTGGGTACATTCTTTTTCATGCAACTTTTTGGTTTTTCCATTAACCTCCTTACACTATTCGCACTGGTATTGGCCATCGGTATTGTGGTAGATGATGCGATTGTGGTTGTTGAAGCCGTACATGCCAAAATGGAGAATCAACACCTTCCTCCTAAAGTGGCAACCACCTCAGCGATGAGCGAAATTACGGGTGCCATCATTTCCATTACACTGATCATGTCGGCCGTCTTCCTGCCCGTCGGTTTTATGGAAGGTTCAACCGGCGTATTTTACCGACAGTTCGCTTTTACCTTGGCTATCGCTATTGTGTTATCGGCCATTAATGCCCTAACCTTAAGCCCGGCACTATGCGCCCTGTTCTTAAAAGACAACCATGGGCAACATGAAGGACAAAAAAAATTAGGTTTTAAAGCAAAATTCTTTGCAGGCTTTAATACGGGCTTTAACCGGTTGACCAATAATTACGTCCGCAGTGTAAAATTCCTGATCAGGTTTAAGTGGCTCAGCTTGGCAGCCTTGGCAGTTGTGACGATGCTGACAGTCTTCATGATCAGGAAAACGCCAACAGGATTTATCCCTTCTGAAGACCAAGGTTTTATTGCCATTTCACTGTCGATGCCCGTAGGTGCATCACTTGAACGTACCGGAGGGGCCTTAAAGGAAGCAGAGCAGGTTTTACAGCACAAACCCTATACGAAAATATTGAATGTATTGGCAGGCTTCAATATCCTGACCCAAGCAACAAGCCCGTCGGCAGGTGTGGCATTTATCTTACTGAAACCTTATGAAGAACGAGGCGAGGTAAAGGATATCAACGCCATTATGGGGCAGGTTACGCAAGACCTCAGCCAGATTAAAGGGGCAAATTTCTTTGTCTTTACCTTCCCTACGGTGCCAGGCTTCAGTAATGTGGATGGCCTGGATATGGTTTTACAGGATCGTACAGGGGGGAGCTTGACCAAGTTTGACGGAACAGGAAAACAATTCATTGGTCAGCTTATGCAGCGAAAAGAACTGTTGATGGCCTTTACCTCATTCCGTGCGGATTACCCACAGTACGAACTGGAGGTAGATGATGTGAAAGCCGAGCAATTAGGTGTAAGCACGAGGGATATCCTGCAGACGATGCAAGCTTACTTCGGTAGTGCACAAGCGTCCGACTTCAACCGCTTTGGTAAATATTATCGGGTTATGCTACAGGCAGACTGGATTGATCGCAGTAATCCTTCGGCCATGGATGGCATTTACGTGAAGAATAAATTGGGCGATATGGTCCCTATCAATACCCTGGTAAAACTGGAAAGGGTATACGGGCCTGAAACGGCATCACGTTATAACCTGTTCAATTCCATAGGCATCAACGCCATCCCCTCCCCCGGCCATAGTACCGGTGATGCCATCCGTGCCGTGGAAGAAGTTGCCGCAAATTACTTACCTACAGGCTATACGTATGAGTTTTCGGGTATGACGAAGGAAGAGATTACCTCAGGAGGACAATCCGTTATTATCTTCGCCCTCTGTTTGGTTTTCGTGTACTTCCTATTGGCCGCCCAATATGAAAGTTACATTTTACCTTTTGCCGTGATTCTTTCCATACCAACGGGTATTTTTGGTGTATTTGCGGCAATCGGATTAACCGGTATTGACAACAATATTTATGTCCAAGTAGCCTTGGTGATGTTGATTGGTTTATTGGCGAAGAATGCCATCCTGATCGTTGAATTCGCTGTTCAGGGAAGAAGACGTGGCAAAAAATTGATCTTGGCTGCCTTAGAAGCTGCAAAACTCAGACTTCGGCCAATTATCATGACCTCCTTAGCCTTTGTGGTGGGTCTAATCCCGATGATGTATGCAATCGGCCCCTCTGCACAAGGTAACCATTCCATCAGTATTGGTGCAGCCGGCGGCATGATTACCGGTGTAGTCTTGGGCTTATTCATTATTCCGGTATTATTTATTGTTTTTCAGTATTTACAGGAAAAGATTTCGGGAGCACCAAAACAGTTGGTAGAGGCCGATGAGCAATTGGAAAACGAACTTGCTACAGCTGATACCACGCATTTAAATTAATTCGGTTTATAAGAAAATGAGACAGATAAAAAACAAGACATTCACCTCAAAATGGAATTTGTGGCTGATTATATTCAGTTTATTCGGACTGGGTTCTTGTCGGGTGCCACAAGAAAACATACGCGATCAGGCCCATGTGCCTGATCGCTTTAAGTCGTCTACAAGCGACTCGCTTGCACTAAAGGGGGATACCAGTTCCATAGCGTCTTTACATTGGGATGAATTTTTCCTGGACAAAACCCTGTTGAACCTGATCGACACGGCGCTTGCACACAACTTTGATTTGCAGTTGGCCATAAAGAATATAGAAGCGGCGCAACTTTTATTTAAACAAGCAAAGACGGGTTATTATCCAGACGTTAACTTGCAAGTGACAGCAAACACCTCACGTCCGTCAGACAATAGCTTAAATGGCCTGAGCTTAAATCAGTTTTTAGGCAGTAAGCACATTGAAGATTATACTGCGGCCATTTCCTTATCTTGGGAAGCCGATATCTGGGGTAAAATAAAGAGTCAAAAAGCGGCAGCCCTCGCCAATTACCTACAAACGGAAGAAGCACAAAAAGCCGTACAGACCCAATTGGTGGCACAGGTGGCCCAAGGTTATTTTAATCTGTTGATGTTGTACCAACAGTTGGAAACCGCTAAGCAAAATTTGGCATTAAATGATAGCACCCTATCCGTTATCCGACAACAATATGAAGTGGGTGATGTTTCGTTGCTTGGCTTAGAGCAAGCCGAAGCGCAGCGCCTAACAGCGGCCTCATTGGTTCCGAACTTCGAGCAAGCCATTGCCCTTCAGGAAAACGCCCTCCATGTATTAAGTGGAACTTATCCCAGTACGTTAAAAGTTAAAGCCCGCCTTAGTGAAATTCGTATTCCGGAAGACTTACCCGCGGGTGTCCCTTCTAGCCTGCTTAGCAGAAGGCCAGATGTCAGACAGGCTGAATTGGCGGTAGTAACCGCACAAGCCAATACGCATTTCGCCAAAGCGAGTTTATATCCCTCGTTAACCATTACTGCACAAGGTGGGGTCAATGCTTTTACGGCCAGTAATTGGTTTAATATCCCTGCATCCTTATTTGGGGCGGCTGCGGGTGGACTTACCCAACCTATTTTTCAGCGTAGGCAATTAAAAACACAGTATCAAGTGGCTAAAATTGATCAGGAAAAATCGGTTATCCAATTTAAACAGTCGGTTGTAAAAGCAGTAGGAGAAGTGTCAGACGCCCTGGTGAAAATCGACAAGTTAGCACAACAAGAGCAGTTGAATAGCCAACGAACAGACAAGCTCCAGCAAGCCATTCAACATGCCAACTTATTGTTCAGCACAGGCGAAGCTAATTATTTAGAAGTGATCACTGCACAAAGCAATGTATTGCAAAGTGAACTGGAATTGGCAGAAGTAAAGAAAGCACAATTAGATGCCATGGTTGATTTGTATCGTGCCTTAGGTGGAGGTTGGCTATAAAGCCAACCTTTTGCCCAAAGTTTTGTTGTATCTCATTATAACATATATCATGAACAGCTGGAAAGAAGAGAACAACAGTTTATATAAGCGTTTTCAGTTTAAGGATTTTGCTGAGGCGTTCGCTTTTATGGTTCGCGTGGCGCTTATAGCGGAGCGCCATAATCATCATCCCAAGTGGACCAATGTATGGAATACGGTAGAAATCTGGTTAAGTACTCATGATGCTGGCCAGATCGTTACCGATAAAGACCATGCATTGGCCAAGGAGATAGACGGCATATAAGATTTAGTCGGAAATCCTGAGGATATAAAAATGGGATAAGATTTCGGGTCGGGTGCGGTAATTCAAAAAGGCGCTATTAAGCTTGGTGATATGAAAATAATCGAATTGCTTGAGCACCCGTACCGAAAAATGTTGCCTTAATTTTTGTAGTCCCTCTTCGGAGGTAAAAATCAATTGTTCGCCATCACTATCCGCTACATATACTTTTTTCAACTGATTCACTTCATAGCTATATTGTATTTCGCCGGGTGCATAAAAAGCGATCGAATTGTCATTATCATCGGCCCGGAAAGCGTGAACCTTTGCTTTCGGGACATGCATGCTAATCCATTTTCCGGCCTCCATCCCCGCTTGGTAACGTAATAACTGAGGATAAAAAAAACAGTAGGCAAAGGCCATGAACAAGATTGCGATAAAGCCTCCCCGGAAAAGCAGCTGTTTTTTCTTTTCCCAAGCACTGGAAAACCAAAAGGTAAGTGCAGTGAACACCACTAATGCACTGATAACAACAATCTGGTAGTTGGGACTAAATAGGACTGCAATGCACACCAATAACATGACAATAATCACATATAAAACGTTTTGGACTTTCGTCCATACCCGTAACTGCTTTGGCGTCAGCGCTTCGATAAAATTGGCCGAAATTAAGGCGAACTGCGGAAAAATAATGATGATATAGTGTGGCAACTGAAATTTAGAGAAGGAGAACAAGAGAAAAGTGATGGTTGCACTACAAAGGGGTAACCATAAGGCCCCATTGACCATTTTCGATTTAAGTTGGTGAAAGTTAACATATAGCGCTGCATAAAGCAAGATACTCCAAGGCAGGAATGCCCACAACGTGGTATGCAGAAAAAAGCTGAGGTCTCCTTTTCCTTTGATCGGCCCGGTATTAAAAAAGCGACCGAACTGACTGTCCCAGAAGAAAAAACGCAATCCGGAAACATCCTGCCTGCCAAACACCCATTTCTCCGGATGCAGGTCGAACTGCTGGTATAAACAATATAGCTCAGGCAATATAAAAATGCCAATTAAAAGAATAGCCACCCACCATTTCCACTTCCACAGTTCCTTATATTGTTTGGTAAACAGCCAGAAAAGCACAAAACTCGCTAAGATCGGGATCATCACAAAAATTCCTTTGGTCATGACGGCACAGGCAACAAAAAATGAACCCGGAACAATGTAAGACCAATTAGAGAGGTAGGCTCGGTAATAATAATATATTCCGGCGAAAGTAAAGGTTGCCAGATAAATCTCGGCCCGTACATCGAAATTAGAAATGATCATATGAAAGGCCGTTGCATAAATGATCGCAGCCATCCATGCCTGTCCCTTTCCATAAAATCGCTTGGCAAATTGATAAAGCAAAAAAACGCCGAACCATCCAATCAAGAAGGACGGTAATTTATAGGCAAAAGCATGTATACCAAATAGTTTAAAAAATAGGGCCGCTAACCAAAAGGGCAAATGTGGTTTATCCAGCCAGTCGGCATTCCGGGCATAAAGATTTACCCAATCTCCCCGCTGGGCCATCGTTTTTGCAATCGTAGCATATAAAGCCCCATCAGGCTCCATAATCTCCGTAAAAAGCGCGAGAACACTAACAAAAAAAACCAGTGCCAGTAAAAAAGCATAAGAAGAATAGCGCTTCATTTTCTAAAGGTTACGCGACTGTTTATTGTAAAATTCCACAAAAATACCAAAATGATTGCGAGTAGCTTCGCCAAATAAAAATTGAACTGAAATACCGCTGCAGTAAATAAATAAAGAAATAAGGTGTTTAAGCCCAACCCAATAAGCGAAAATATCAAAAACAGGCTGAACTGTTTGCGCGTTTCCGCGCTCTTATTGCCGAATGTCCACTTCTTGTTCAGATAAAAATTATTGATAACCGCAACGGAAAAGCCAATGGCATTGGCCAAATAAGGGTTGATGTGCACTTTTTCTTTAAAAAACCAGGTGCAGAGAAAATCCAATACAAAGCCTATTCCACCGGTAATTCCAAATTTTAAAAACGTTGACATGACGAACGCCTGCTAAAACAACAATGTTATAATAATAAATTGACACGCCAAAAATAATTAAACGATCGATACACATTGCCAACAAATGGCTAAGTTTGCTTGATATATTTTCCACTATGATTCACATTATATCCGCTACAACGGCACATATCCCGGTTATTCAGGATATTGCTTACCGTACTTGGCCAGAAACTTTTGCCGACATCCTTTCGTCCGAACAGATTGATTACATGTTAGATATGATGTATAGCGATGCGGCACTGAATCGACAGCTCCAAGAACTTGGACACGCTTTTTTATTAGCGAAATCAAATAAGACCGATTCATTCCTCGGCTATATTTCTTATGAAAGCCCTTATCAGGGAATGGCACAAACGAAAATTCATAAAATTTACATTTCGCCCGACGCTCAAGGCCTTGGTGTAGGGAAAGCACTGATGGAAGCGGTGGAAAATGGTGCCAGGGCACGGGGCGACCATTGGATGATGCTCAACGTCAATAAATACAACAAAGCCGAAGCTTTTTATCAAAAGCTCGGCTTTGAAGTTGTGGGCACGGAGGATATCGATATCGGCTCCGGTTTTCTTATGGAAGACAAAGTAATGCGCAAGCGTATCATGCCTGACAAGGCCTGATCATATTACGCGTTCAGCAGACTTCTTTTCCGTTGGAAGGTTTCCCATAACAATTCGCCAAAAAGCGTATTGGTCCATGCGAACCACGAACGGGTAAAATTCGCGGGATCATCTTTATGGAAAGATTCGTGCATAAACCCGGTTCCGGCATGGCTCTTTTGCAGGAGCTGAATACACATTTTAATCTCTTTATCATCCGTACTGGTTAAGGCCCGCATCACGATACTCATTGGCCAGATCATATCTTTCCCTACGTGAGGCCCGCCTATCCCCTCACCTGCCTTACCTTTAAAGAAGAAAGGATTATCTTCCGATAGGATAAATTTTCGCGTATTAATGTAACGCGGATCATCTGCCTTTACTGCGCCTAAATAGGGCAAAGCCAATAAACTCGGAATATTGGCGTCGTCCATTAATAATTGGCCGCCATAACCGTCGGTTTCAAACACAAAAATCTCTCCGTATTTAGGATGTTTCGTTGTGGCATACTTAGCGAGGGCGTCTTCTACTTCTTTGGCTAATGCATTTAATTCGCCAGCTAAAGCGGTATCATGCAAAATCGTTCTCACCATTTCGGCGGCTTGTTTTAAAGAAACTACGGCAAAAAAATTGGAAGGAATTAAAAATGAAAACACCGTAGCATCGTCGCTCGGACGGAAAGCAGAGCAAATCAATCCCACCGGATTGACGGGATAACCGTATCCCGACATGGGCAAGGTATCGGTTGCATTAGTGGTATTCCGTTGGAAATGATAAGCGCTATTGCCGTCTTTACGCTGCTGATTCCTAAAGGTATCCAATATATTCTGGATGGCCTGTTTCCAAAGCACTCCATCAAAAGGTTGCGTATCATTCGTAATCTTCCAATAATGGTATGCCAAACGGATAGGATAGCATAGCGAATCGATTTCCCATTTGCGTTCGTGCACGCCGGCCTGCATATCTGTTTTATCTTTGGCCCATTCGCCTACTTTATTCGGGTCATCATAAAAAGCATTGGCATAAGGATCTTTCAAAACACATTGCGTCTGCCGGTTAATTACGCCTGCGATTAACTGACTCAGGGGCTTGTCCTCCTTGATCAATGCCAAATAGGGCCAAACCTGTGCGCTGCTATCCCGCAGCCACATAGCATCGATGTCTCCTGTAATTACATAAGTATCCGGAAGACCATCAAGCGATTGAAAAAACACTGTCGTATCTAACGTATTCGGGAAACAGTTACCAAAAAGCCAGGCAAGTTCTTTATTTTTTACCTTTTTCTGGAAGGTTTTAATTACTTCTTCCACTGACTTACTCGTAAAATTACGCATATTCTCGGCTACGCGCACTTCCGGAAAATCTTGTGTTTGGCCAAAAGCCACGGCATCACTTAGATAATAACTTGCTCCCAAAGCCACGGTACTCTTGATAAAATTTCTTCTTTTCATGTTGTCTTAGCTATCAGCTGTCAGCTTTTAGCTTTCAGCCCCTATTTTTGTTTTATAAGTTTCCATTTCGCGTATAAAGCTAATTTCTGATGGCTGATCGCTTAATGCTTTACCGCTTTTCGCTTTATACGCCATAAACATATACATTTTGTAACATAATAAAAAAATTTGGTCTAAAATGTTGAGTTGTGAAAACGCGAGAATCCGGTCTTAAAGGCTTCCAAAGCAGGATGAAGCGTTTCACGGTGATGAACCAAAACAATTTCCGTACTTACCGGAATTTGATCGAGCATGGTAAAGATCAACTTTAAATTGGGATAGTGCTTGGTAACAGAAGCGGGTACCAAGGCGATGCCTAATCCATTTTCAACCAAACTTAAGATGGAATACATATTGTTACATTCATGCGTAACTGTCGGTTCGAAGCCTAGGCGATGGCAACAAGCGATAAATTGCATATGATAATGAGGGGCGTAGCTGCTGTTATAGGAAATAAAAGCCTGCCCTTTCAATGCATCGGCCGAAGGCAATAAAGGCTGGGATTCAGGACAAACCAAGGCAAATTGATCCTGCCAAAGCGTATGTACCTGAAGTTTAAATGAAGCTATTGGGGCACGTAAAATACCGACATCCAGTCTTCCCTCTTCCAGTGCTTGGATTTGTTTTATTGTGGAAAGTTCGTATAAGCGCGCTTTAAGCAATGGATAGCGCCGCCTTAACTCTTGTAGTACTTCTGCCAGCATAGCCAGTGAAGTAGAACTGATATAACCGATGCGAAATTCGCCACTCAGGGAGTCGTGAATCTGCTTAACGAACTGTTTACTTCGCTCCAGTTGACGGATCAATGCTTCGCATTCTGTTAGAAAATAAGTTCCGGCTTCGGTTAATACAACGCGCTTGTTACTCCGTTGAAACAAGACCACACCAAGTTCCCGTTCCAGTTCTTTGATCTGGCGTGTTAGGGGCGGTTGGGATATATGTAATAGTTCCGCAGCCTTGGTAAAGTGCAGCACTTCGGCCACTGTTTTAAAATAAAGGAGGTGTCTAAGTTCCATAATACTTTATAGGTATTAATAATTGACAATAATAGTATTTTTAAGATATAATTCATTCCTATAGTTTTGGGTTTTAAAACGGTAGATATCATGGATCAATTTTCAAACAAATCGAAAGTACAGGAAATCAAGGAACGGTTCGACCGCGATGTTGAGCGCTTTTCCGATTTAGCAACCGGGCAACAAACAACATTAGATGCTACGCATAGCATGGAACTGATCGTCGATAGCGTTCTAGCACTGACCCCTAATATACAAAGCGTGCTGGATGTTGGATGTGGCGCAGGAAATTACACCTTAAAATTATTAACCCGAAAAAATCCCTTAGACTGTACTTTGTTGGATTTGAGTTGGCCGATGTTGGAAAGGGCGAAAGCCCGGGTTGAAGAAGTGAATGCCGGCCGGACTACTTTGGTGCAGGAAGATATTCGTACAGCGCCGTTAAAGGAAAATCAATTTTGCACCATCATGGCAGCAGCCGTATTACATCATCTTCGCGGCGATGAGGAGTGGGAACAGGTATTCACCAAATTGTATAAATTATTAAAACCCGGCGGAACATTGTGGATAAGTGATCTGGTCCGGCAAGAAACAACAGCTATCCAACAGCTCATTTATCATGAAAAATACGGGAAGTACTTAACCGGTTTAAAAGATGAACATTATCGCGATCATGTCTTTTCTTACATCGAAAAGGAAGACAGTCCACGTTCGCTAAACTACCAAATTGATTTGCTTAAACAAGTTGGTTTTAGAAAAGTGGAAATTTTACATAAAAATTTATGTTTCGCGACATTCGGGGCTATCAAATAATGTTTCTATTTTGCTAAACGATGAAACAATTGCTCCCATTCTTTTTCTAAGGATTCCTCGGGCATCTTTTCTTTAGCCTTGGAATACCAATATTGCGCATTCCATAGGTCGCCCTCTTCCCGGTGCAAATAAGCATGTACCCGGGCCGAAACCCGATCATTGAATTGATCAATCAAATGATGAGCGGTATGCCAATCGCCTTTGGCATCGTACCACAAGGCCTCCAAATGGACACTTAATCCTACTGGGGGCTTATTACCGCTTAATGTGTTTCTGAATTCCTGTAAGGTTAACGACATATACTTTTCTTCAAAAAACTATACAATCTCATAGATAAACGTTGTTTTTTTACGATTCATATCCGACAAAAAAGCATAAAAATTAACCTGCTGATTTTCAGACAACAAAAAAACAAATGATATTTATTTTTACATTATTTTACATTTTTGGCCTGATTTTTTCTTAGAGGAGGTCAGGTTAAAAAATTAAGGTATACTATGAACAAGTTGATAACCGCATGTGCGATAGCAACGATAAGCTTTGCAGCATGCAATTCCAAGCATAACGAAAAAGAAGAAGCTTTGGCTATAGAAAAAGCAAAGCAAGAATTAAAAGACAGCTTAGCGCTGGATAGTTTCAGAAAAGCAGAAGCAACTGAAAAAGAAGAAGCACTTCAGGAGGTCACTGCTACACAAAGCCAACAAGCAGATAACGGTGGAACGGATTATTATCCGGCAGAACCCGATCCTGCTTACCAACAAGCAAGCGAAAGCACTGCTCAGCCCACTACCACAGAGAAGAAAGGTTGGAGCGATGCCGCCAAAGGTACGGCAATTGGTGCCGGCGTCGGTGCTGTTACCGGTGCATTGATTGATAAAGATAAGCGCTTACGCGGTGCAGCTATTGGTGCAGCTGTTGGTGGCGCAGGTGGTTATGCCATCGGCCGGAAGAAAGATAGAGAAAGCGGACGCGTTCAGAAATAAAGATGAAAAAAGAAGAGGATGCATCAACAGATGTCATCCTCTTCTTTTTTATTTCCTATCCTTTTCTAAAACTTCATCAATCATTCCGTAACTTTTTGCTTCTTCTGCCGTCATCCAATAATCCCGATTGGAGGACGTGTATACCCAATCATAAGATTGTCCACTATGATCTGCAATAATCTGGTATAATTCTTTCTGAATTTTTAATGTTTCCCTAATATTAATTTCCATATCAGCCGCGGTGCCTTGCATGCCTCCTGAAGGCTGGTGGATCATCACCCGGGCATGTTTCAATGCCGCCCGCTTACCTGCTGCCCCTGCACATAACAATACCGCACCAAAAGATAAAGCAATCCCCGTACAGATTGTCGCCACATCCGGCGATACATACTGCATGGTATCATAAATTCCTAAACCTGCATATACCGAGCCACCCGGACAGTTTACATACAACTGTATATCTTTATGGGGGTCGGCCGACTGTAAAAACAGAAGCTGCGCCTGAATAATGTTCGCCACCCGATCGTCCACAGGGTCGCCCAGAAAGATAATCCGATCAATCATTAATCGAGAAAAAACATCCATCTGTGCCACGTTCAGCTGCCTTTCCTCCGTAATATATGGTGTCATCGAGGACGATAAGCTACCGTTCATTTTTCGGGAATATTGGTCAAAAGTATTCCCGCTCATCCCACAATGGGATACAGCAAATTTTCTAAATTCCATATTTTTAGTATTGAGTAGTGAGTATTGGGTATTGCGATATAACGGTCTACGGATAATTGATTTCCGATAGCCAAATCATAAACTATCGGAAATAACCGAGGATTCGCTTCACAAAAGCGGCATGAGCGGGTTTTGTGAATAATTCTTCTTCGATTTTTCTCAGTTGGCCACGCAGCTGCTCCCTCCCGTATTGTTGAACTAGCCGATAAGTTTGCTGCTGCCAGTGATATTTATCCCGCAAGTCTTCGTCCAGATGCAAACGCGCATCCAGCAACAATTGCTCTTCTACCGGAAGCTCTCTTTGGCTATATGCCTCCAACAGCTGTAACTCATTCCATGAAGTCGTCATATTGCAATTTATTTTCTTTAGTGAAATTCCGTATTTTTTCCAAGCACTTAAATTTCTGTACCGTAGCTGAACGCTCGCTGCTGAATCCAAACTGCCTGGCCAAGCCTCGCATATTTAGCTTGTCATAGTAAAATGCTTTCAACAGCTGCATGCACTTCTCGCCGGCTTGTGTAAGCAACTGTAACAGACGGGTGTCTGACAGTTGTTTTTCTTGTTCCTCAGGAAGTTCCATTCCGTCGGCCAAGGGTATTTTATCTTTTTCCGAATGAAAACGATGAAGCCAGATATGCCGGGCAATACCAAAGAGATAAGCTTTTTCGCTTTGTTTAATATTTGCACGATTAGCTAAAACCCGTTCATAATACACTACTAAAGCCTCCTGAAAAACATCCCTTGCTTCCTCCAAATCCCCTCCCCGATGGGCGATATACCTAGCTACTGTCGGGAAGGCTTCCTTATAAAGACGCAAAAACAGGATATCCAATGACGAATCGCTTTTGTTTACCTGTTCATTGTATTCCATAATCTATACCTTTTTTATATGTATGTGCATTATTATACGAAGATATCACCTTTTTAGCTGTCGGCTTTCAGAAGTCAGCTATCGGCTTTGGTTATTCCGTTTTTGAACTGGAACCGATTAGATGCTTCCTGTAGTTTAATCCGCCAGTTGGCGGATCAGCATGACAACCCTCAAGCCATCCAAATTGCAGCGTCTTTATCATTCAGAATGGACTCCGAGTACTCGGGGGAACATGAAGAATTCAAAGCTTTTTGCTTTGTGCTGATAGCCGATTTCTGATCGCTATTTACATCAACAATAAGTAAAAAAACAAAATACCGCAAACTTTTGCGGTATTGAAACCTTATTTTAGTATAAAATAAGAAAATTATGTCAACAAACACATTATCGCTAACCTACAAATTGGGTGGCGAACTGGAAATTAATCGGCTTGGTTATGGGGCCATGCAGTTAACCGGCAACGGTATTTTCGGCGAGGTAGAAGACCGGGAAAATGCAAAACGGGTATTGCAGACTGCCGTAGCAAATGGTGTAAATTTTATGGATACTGCAGAAGCCTATGGTCCGCAATATAACGAAAGTCTGATTGCGGAGGCATTGTATCCGTATCAGGCAGATCTGGTAATTGCCACCAAAGGTGGTTTTAACCGGCCAGGCCCCAACCAATGGGTACCTAACGGCGACCCGGATTATATCCGCAGTAATATAGAAGGAAGCTTAAAACGCCTAAAAGTAGACCGGATCGATCTTTGGCAATTGCACCGGATTGATCCGAATACGCCGGTTGAAAAAACCCTGAAACCAGTGGTCGAAGCTGTTGAGGCCGGAAAAATCCGCTACGTAGGCCTCTCGGAAGTCAACATCGAACAGATTGAGCAAGTGCAGCGCATCCTGCCCATCGTTTCGGTGCAGAATTTATATAACTTGGGCGACCGTAAATGGGAGGAGGTGTTAGACTATACCACCGAAAAGGGATTGGCCTTTATTCCTTGGTTCCCACTTGCTTCCGGGCCAGAAAATTTGGCCGATAAAATTCAAAAAATTGCTGCCGCACACGAAGCAACAGTTTCACAAATTGCATTAGCTTGGTTGTTGAAACGCGCCCCTAACATTCTCTTGATACCCGGCACCAAATCTATTGATCACTTGGAGCAAAATCTGAATGCGGCCGAAATTGACTTGACAGATGAGGAGTTTGAGCGTTTGAGTAAATAGCGGTCGGCCGTCGGTAATCAGCCGGCTTGTTTCGCTGAAAGTCGAAAGCTGAATACCGAAAGCTGAAAACTATAATTATTTTTTCCTAGCTTTGTGACATGAAAAAGTTCCTAGCGATCATTCTATCCTTTTTCTACCTCGGTATTGCTACCGGTTTTACCACCTATAGCCACTACTGTATGGATCGCTATGCGGGAACAAGTTTATGGAACAAGGCTAGCAATACTTGTTCTTTATGCGGCATGGCATTAAACGCCGATGCTTCGCATCAAGATGGAAAAGGTTGTTGCAAAAGCGAGCAAAAACAAATAAAGCTAGACCAGGTGCATCAGGCCGGCGAAACCGCAAAACAGCAGCTTTCCGTTTTCACTGCCGTTGTGCCGACACCGGCTTACACCCAGCAACAAGGCCCTGCCCTTTACCAAGGCGCAACAGCAAGCCCTTTCAGTCACGCCCCTCCAAAAGCGTACCTCCCTCCCATTTATATCCTTCATTGCGTTTATCTAATTTAGGCCTTAGGTTTTAGCTATTAGGCTTTAGAAACCGACTAATGCCTAAAGGCTAAGGCCTAATTGCTCAGATAGCTATTAGCCATTACGTTTTAGCGATTAACGCTTACTGTAAAGCTATCAGGCTTTAGCATTAGCTATTCGTTTTAGCTAATGCCTAATACCGTACCACCAACAGCTAATATTCACAACGCATAAAGAATAACAAACAACCAATATGGTTCACCGCATCATCGACTGGTCATTGCACAACCGTTTCCTGGTTTTATTATTGAGCCTATTGCTCTTTGCCTGGGGCGTGTTTGCCGTTAAACAGAACCCCATAGACGCCATTCCGGACCTTTCGGAAAATCAGGTCATTGTTTTTACCGAATGGATGGGTAAATCACCACAACTGGTGGAAGACCAAGTCACCTATCCCCTGGTTACTAACCTGCAAGGACTCCCGAGGGTAAAGTATGTTCGAGCGAATTCCATGTTCGGCATGAGCTTCATTTATATCATTTTTGAAGACGATGCCGATATTTACTGGGCCCGAGAACGGGTATTGGAGCGTTTAAGCACGCTGAACAATACGCTGCCCAACGGCGTTAATCCAACACTGGGGCCTGATGGCACTGGTGTTGGCCATATATTATGGTATACCTTAAATGCTCCAAAAATGGACTTGGGCGAGCAACGTGCCGTGCAAGATTGGTATGTCAAGTTCGCTTTGCAAAATGTTCCCGGCGTGAGCGAAATCGCTTCCTTCGGCGGTTTTCAAAAGCAATATCAGGTCACGCTCGACCCAAATAAACTGTTATACTACAACTTGTCCCTAAGCCAGGTCATCAACGCTATCCGAAGCAACAACAATGAGAGTGGTGGCCGGAAGTTCGAGATGAACGGCATGGGTTATATCATCAAGACCAGCGGTTATCTGCAATCGCGACACGACATTGAACAGATACCGATTGCCAATCAACAGGGCAATCCTATTTACGTCATCGATGTGGGTCATGTGCAACTTACTGGCGAATCCCGCTTAGGTATATTTGACCAAAATGGCGAGGGCGAACGCGTTGGTGGCATCGTCGTGATGCGGTACGGCGAAAACGCGGAAGCCGTAACCCAAAAAGTTAAAGCCAAAATGCAGGAAGTGGCCAAGGGACTACCTGAAGGTGTTCGCTTCGATATCATTTATGATCGTGGATCATTGATCCAAGAGTCGGTCGACTCCATTCAACATACCCTCATCGAAGAAATGCTGGTGGTTTCATTGGTTGTTATTGTTTTCCTCTTCCATTGGCGGAGTGCGCTCAGCATCATCATTCAGATACCTATCAGCATTGCCATCAGTTTTATCCTGCTCAACGCCTTTGGCATTTCCTCCAATATCATGTCGCTTACCGGAATAGCATTGGCCATCGGCGTCATTGTGGATAACGGCATCATCATGAGCGAAAATGCTTATAAACACCTGGCAGAACGCTATGCTACTTGGCAGGAACAAGAAACATCCAAAAATAGTGCCTCATGAAAAAATGGAAAAAAATGGTTAAACAGCGATCAAGCTGGATAAGCGAAGAAGAGCGCTTGAAATTGATCGGCAACAGCAGCAAGCAGGTTAGCCGTGGTGTGTTTTTTGCCACCATCATCATCATTACCTCTTTTCTGCCGGTTTTCATGCTGAGCGGGCAAGAAGGCAAATTATTTCATCCCTTGGCTTTTACCAAAACCTTCATCTTATTAGTGGATGCCATCCTGGTGATTACACTTGCGCCGGTGCTGATTTCCTTTTTTATGAAAGGCCGGTTCAAGCCAGACCATCAAAATCCGGTCAACCACTTTCTGGAAAGGCTCTACGAGCCGCTTATCCGCAGTATCTTAACTTGGCGTAAAACCACCTTGGCCATCAATATCGCCGCCCTATTGCTAACCATCCCCTTGCTGAAAAAAATGGGCACTGAATTTATGCCGCCATTGGATGAGCAGAGCATCTTGTTTATGCCGGTTACCTTGCCCGATATCAGCAATACGGAGATTAAGCGCATTTTACAGGTGCAAGACAAGATTATAAAAAGTGTACCTGAAGTCGATCAGGTACTCGGAAAAGCGGGAAGGGCCAGCACGGCAACCGATAATGCACCGATCAGTATGATCGAAACGATCATCATGCTCAAACCCAAAAGCCAATGGCGAGCAGGGCTGAGCAAGGAAGATTTAATTGCCGAGCTCGATAAAAAATTGCAGATACCCGGCGTGGTCAATGGTTGGACACAGCCCATCATTAACCGGATCAACATGTTAGCTACGGGTATCCGTACCGATGTAGGCATCAAAGTATATGGCCAAAATCTCGACAGTATTGCGCAAGTTGCTGAAAGGATACGGACATTATTGACCGGTACCGCGGGCATACAAGACCTGTATGTCGATCCCATTACCGGCGGAAAATACTTAAGTGTCGACGTCAAGCGCGAAGCGCTAGCCCGCTATGGGCTTAGTGTTGATGAGGTAAACCAAACGGTAGAATCAGCAATTGGCGGAGCACCGGTAGGGCAAACCATCGAAGGAAGGAGGCGCTTTAGTATTAATGTACGCCTCGCGCAAGATTATAGGAGCAGTTTAGACCAGCTGCGCCGTATCCCCCTGCAAAGTACCGGCTTCGGAGAAATCCCCTTGGGTTCGGTAGCCGATATTCATTACGAAGATGGCCCCCCGATGATCAGCTCAGAGAATGCACTACTAAGAGGTGCTGTGCTCTTTAACGTACGTAACCGCGATCTCGGCAGCACAGTGAAAGAAGCTATGGAAAAACTTCATCAAGAAGCGGGACTTTTGCCGGAGGGTTATTTTCTGGAATGGAGCGGCCAATATGAAAACTTGATTCGCGGCCAGCAGACCTTATTATGGATCGCCCCTTTAGTACTGCTTATCATTTTCTTCGCCCTGTACTTTGCCTTTCACTCTTTACGGGAGGCTTTTTTAAGCTTGGTAACTATCCCTTTTGCCTTAATTGGCGGCGCTTACCTCGTCTATTTATGGGGTATCCACCTCTCGGTAGCGGTAGCCGTTGGCTTCATTGCCCTCTTTGGCATTGCGGTAGAAACGGGTATTGTCATGGTGATTTATCTAAATGATGCCATGCAGCAACTGGTTAAGGAAAAAGGTAACAGCGCCGAAAACATTAGCCGAAAGGACCTGCAAGAATTTGTCATTAAGGGAGCAACCAAACGCCTGCGCCCAAAATTGATGACCGTATGCGTTGCCCTTTTTGGCTTGTTGCCTATTCTATGGGCTACCGGCGTGGGCACGGATGTCATGCGGCCCATCGTACTGCCGATGATCGGTGGCGTGATCACCTCTTCTACGCATATTTTGCTGGTGACACCGCTGATTTTCCTGATGACCAAGGAATACGAACTAAAGAAATACGGAAAACTGGAAATCTATGAAGCACATGAAGCATAAAAGGCCTTGCCTTTACCTGACTCTGCTTATCTTGACCTTATTCGTCATGGTTGAACCGATTTGGGCACAAACAGAAGATACTGCCCGCTTATCGCTCGACAGCATTTTAAGCCGTATTGACCGCCAGAATGTAAAACTGCAAAGTTATGCGCTAAGAAGCGAAAGCTATCGATATCAAGCAAAAGCCGCAACTGCCTGGAAGGCCCCGATGGTCGGGGCCGGCACCTTCATGACGCCCTACCCGGGTCAGGAATTGATGTCGGATGCCGACAAGGGTTCGCTGATGTTTCGTTTGGAACAGGAAATTCCCAATCCAGGGAAACAAAAGGCCCAAGCCGAGTATATCCGCTCACAAGGCCATATAGAAGAAAGCGGGCGTCGCGTCGCACGGAATGAACTCCGGGCACAAGCAAAAAGTTTGTACTACAACTGGCTCATCGCAAAAAAACGGATTGCCCTGCTGGAAGAAAGCCAAATGTTGATCGAAACCATGAAAAGCATTGAAACTATCCGCTTTGAGTACAATCAATCGCCATTGGCCAATGTCTTTAAGGCCGATGCCGAGTTGGAAGAAAACCGGAATCAGATCGACAGACAAAAGGCAGAAATCGCACACTCAAGGGCCTGGCTCAACAGCCTGATGAATCAGGATGGTGCCTATCATTTCGACATCGATACGCTGGATGAACCCGCCTTTCAACCACAAGCAGATCTCGACACGACATTTTTGGCACAGCAACGGGGCGATATCCAGCGTATCGACGCCAGTATTCAGAGCATGCAATACGGCATCAGGGCCATGAAAAACGAAAGTAAGCCCAGTTTTAAACTACAGTTCGACCATATGTCGGCTTTAGGCACAATGATGCCCAACGCCTATAGCATAATGGGCATGTTGAGCATTCCCCTTGCTCCCTGGAGCAGCAAGAACTATAAAAATGAAGTTAAGGCCATGCAACTTAACCAAGAAGCCATGCAACAGGAGCGGGAAAGCATGCTCCTCGAAAGCCAAGGTATGTTATATGGTATGCATCAGGAAATCAAAAATACAGCAAAACGTATCGAACGGATGGAAACCAAGATCATTCCGGCATTGCAACGCGCCTTCGAAAGCACTCTGGACGCCTACAAAGAAAATAAACAGCAGCTTTCGACGGTACTTGCCGATTGGGAAGCGCTAAATATGATGCGGAATAATTTGCTAGACGAAAAATGGAAACGTTATCAACTGATTATCGATTATGAGAAAGCACTGTATCAATAAGGCATTCCTGCTACTATTTATCCCCTGGGCATGGGCCTGTCAACAAAAGGTCCCTACCATGGATAGACAGGCAGAACAGGTTGATAGTTCGGTCCTCACCATAGCTAAAATGGCTAATGCCGCTTTTCCGGACAAGTTGCCAACGATCCGCGCCAAAAAAGGCTTTCGCCTTTTCCCGGTTCAGGTGAACGGTGCCGTACGCTACGATAATCGAAACGCAACATTCATCAGCAGTCGGATTGCCGGAAGGATTGAGCAGCTGTATGTCCGCTATAATTATGAAGCGATCAAAAAAGGACAGTTACTCCTGGAAATCTATTCACCTGAACTGGTTACGGCCCAACGAGAACTTTTGCGACTGCACCCAGAAAAGGATGCTGCTTTATATCAAGCCACCCTACGCAAACTGCGATACCTCGGCATGGACCACACCACCTTAGCTCAACTTCTAAAAGACAGACAGGTGCTGTACCGTATTCCCATATATAGTTCCACTAACGGTTTCTTGGCGGAACAACAAGGGGGAGACAATGCTACCGATTCACCGCTGCTTTTGCGCGAAGGACAATATGTTAGCAAAGGAGAGCAACTTTTTACCATTTATGCCGATCAGGATGTGGTGGCGGCCTTTTCTTTTCAGCCTACCATTGCGCCCCTTATACAAGCAGGTAAAAAAAAGATACTTTTTCATGCCATTGACCAACCGGACAAAGCCTACCAAGGTCGCGTTGATTTGATCGAGCCCAGCTTTGCTTCTGGAGAAGCTTTTACCGTTGGCCGTGTTTATTTACCTACCAAAGGTTTGCGGGTAGGTCAACTGCTGCAAGGAACCGTGGCCTTGGGCAGCGACCGAGGTTGGTGGCTACCGCAATCGGCCGTCATATTTTCCGGCACACCTCAGCAAGCTTTTATTTATCGGAAAACAACCGATCGTTTCATACCGGTAACTGTACAGACCGGCCTACAAGCCGAAGGATGGATTCAGATCCTGACCGATATTTCCGATTGGGATATAGCCGAACAAGCAGAATTTTTACAAGACAGTGAAGGTTTTATCAATACCCCAAAGCCATGATACCATGAAAAGAAAAACATTCATCTATCAATTGTTGTGGATTACAGGGATGCCCGCACTCCTGTTATCGGCCTGCAATAGGTCGCAAGAACATACGCAGGAGGCCACAGAGCAAACGTATACTTGCCCTATGCATCCACAGATCATTGAACACCACCCGGGCCATTGCCCGATCTGTGGTATGGAGCTGGTACCGTTCGATAAAAACCACCAAGAGGCCTACCTCACCTTAGGTCCGGAACAGCAGGCGTTGGCCAATATTCACACGTTGGTCGTCGGCAAACAGGCCTTAGGGGGTTATACACTGTTAAATGGCCGATTGGATACCGATCCTACCGCCACGCAAACTGTAAGCAGTCGGAATACTGGACGTATCGAGCGACTTTATGTGCGCGAAAGCGGCATTGCTGTAAAAAAGGGGCAAGCACTTTACCAACTCTATTCGGAAGAACTGCTCAGCTTGCAACAGGAATTATTGATGACCCGCAAACAAGCGGAGCAGTTCGCGGGCGACAAGCGTTTTGCAGCCTTATATGATGCAGCTAGGCAGAAGCTTTTGCTTTATGGGCAAACTCCTGAACAGCTTAAAAACCTTATCCGGCAAAATCAGACCGCACCTTATATTACCGTATATTCACCCGCTTCCGGCATAGTAGCCGAATTGCTGATCGGCGAGGGGCAATATGTGCAGGAAGGTAGCGAGGTGATGCGTTTGGAAGCTTACGACCAACTTTGGGCTATAGCCGACACCTATCCCGGCGAAGCCGAGCACATCCACGTCGGCCAATCGTTGCAAGTGGATCTGCCTGGATACGATCGGCCGGTAAACATGCAAATTCAGTTTATCACCCCCGTTCTGATGGATGGGAAACAAACCATAAGTATCCGCGGAACCATCCCTAATCCCGACAAACGACTACAGGCGGGAATGCCTGTGCAAGTACGTTTACCACAGGCCGTTGCAGAAGAGCCTCTTGTGCTCCCCTCCGATGCCGTGATCCGGGAAGAAAGAAGCAGTCACGTATGGATTGCCCTGCCCAACAATCGTTTCGAACCACGGGCCGTGCAAACCGGCAAAACCAATTTGGAGCAAACTGCTATTCTATCGGGTTTACAAACAGGCGAACGGGTTGTCACGCATGGGGCTTATCTTTTATACAGCGAATATAAATTGAAAAAAGGGGAGTTAGGTATTAGCCATTAGCTGTTAACTCTTAGCTAATGCCTGACGCCTAACAGCTATGGCTATCAAACAACGAATAACAAACAACGAATAAGCATATGAACACACCAGTAAAATCCATCATTAGCGCTATGTTCGGCATAGCCGTATTAACCGCTTGTGGAAATAAGCAAGTGGCACAGGATCACCATCAGGCAGCTACTACTGCTGCACAACAGGCAACAGACAAGCAAGCTAGCGATCCAAAACTTAAAGACGCCGTCTTAAACGCGATGCTACCCTATTACAACCGTTTGCAGCAGGGATTAGTCGCAAACGATATGAATCAGGCCAAGGAAGCGGCTTTATTGCTGGAAGAGGGGGCCAAACAATTACCACAGGGAAAAGAAGCCATACAACAAGCCACAGATCAAATCCTCCGCGCAGAAGATATAGAAGGGCAACGGCAGGCTTTTGCAAACTTAAGCGAGCAATATATCAGTTTGGTGAAGACCAGTGGAGTAAGCGAGGGGACGCTATTTATTGCCCATTGTCCGATGGCTTTTAAAAGCCAGGGAGCTAACTGGCTATCCATGGAAAAATCGTTAAAGAACCCCTATTTTGGCGATAAAATGCTAAGCTGCGGCACAGTAGCAGAAACCTTGGATTAAGTATTAGCCTTTATTCTGACCAAGTTCGCCCTTTTTCCTAGCCAATAGGCCGCAGGGTTGTTATTTTTGCCCTGCTTTCTCGGTGTATTATCCGTGAACATCCCGGATAATACACCGATAATCCCAGTAAAAAGACAGCAGAACAGAAAAAACGGCAGAAGTTGGTTAGAAGTTAGTCCCTCTTTTTCCCCTTTTTTAGTATACTTGTGTTTAAAAATCGACTACATTTTTATGCACGGCAATTCCATACAAGAAAACCTTCTCCTTATCCTCGCATTATTTTTTGCCATGGCCATCTTGTATTTACTGAGCCAGCGCTTAAAAATATCGTATCCCATTTTGTTGGTTATTGGTGGATTGGGGATTGGTTATATCGATAGTGTGCCCAATATCGCCGTGAATCCTGATCTGGTTTTCCTGATTTTTTTGCCTCCCTTGCTTTTTGAAGCCGCCTGGTACACTTCGTGGAATGATTTTTTTAAATGGCGACGTTCTGTTTTATATTTGGGTTTTGGTTTAGTACTGTTCACCTCCTTGGCGATTGGTTATTCTACCGTATATTTAATACCCGGCTTTACCTTAGCTTTAGGTTTTCTTTTAGGTGGTATTATCTCCCCTCCCGATGCCGTTGCGGCCACTTCGGTTTTAAAGGGATTGAATATGCCCCGCAGAGGGCTGGCCATCTTAGAAGGCGAAAGCTTGGTGAATGATGCCGCCTCGCTCACCGTATTCCGCTTTGCCCTGACAACGATAATAACCGGGCAATTTGTTTTTCAGGAAGCGGCGACCAACTTTATGGTATTATCGGTTATGGGGGTCGTTGTCGGACTCGTGATTGCCCATATTCTTTACTTCGTATTGCGTTATCTGGCCAAATCGTCCAATATCACAACGCCCATCACCATCATCGCACCCTATTTGATGTATATCGTCGCCGAGCATTTCGAATGGTCGGGCGTATTGGCTGTAGTTAGCGGGGGATTATTCCTTTCTTTTCGTTCCAAAGATTTTCTCAACTACCATACCCGCATACAGACCAAAGAGGTGTGGGCTACCATCGGCTTTTTATTGAATGGTTTTGTATTTATCCTCATCGGATTGGAACTGCCTGTTATCAGGGACGGATTGGATGGCTATTCCAAGGAAGAAGCAATTAGATACGCCTTGTATATCAGTGCTTTAGTAATTATATTACGTATTATTTTGGTCTATCTTTCCCTATTCATCCCTAGGTGGTTGAGCAAAAGGATCCGAACCAAAGAGAAAAGCCCCGGCTTGAAGTTACCTTTCATTATCGGTTGGGCGGGAATGCGCGGGGTTGTATCCTTAGCTTCTGCTTTAGCCATTCCACTCACGCTGGAAAGTGGCGAGGCCTTCCCGCACCGTAACCTCATTCTGTTTATCACGTTTGTGGTGATTTTGGTTACGCTTGTTTTTCAGGGACTGACACTTCCTTTGTTTATCAAATGGCTAAAAGTAAGTGAAATAGACGAATATATTCCTGCACGCGATCAAATTGAAACCATCCGATTGCGTCTGGCCAAAGAGAGTATCGATTACCTCGACAAGCGCTATAAGCGAGAAATGGAAGAGTTACCCACCATCGGCCGAATCAAAGAACAGCTGCAAAGAAGTATCGATGCCACAGAAGGCACGCTTAACGAACATGAAAAAAAAGAGCAATTGTTTTCCGTGAGAAGTTTATACCGCCAAGTGATGTTGGAGTTGGTAAGCCTGAGAAGAGCGGGCTTGGAGCAATTCCGCAAAGAGAAAAAATTCGATGATCAGGTAATTCGTGAGATGGAGCATAACCTGGACTTGGAAGAAGCCAGGCTAAATAAACAATAAGTGATTACTTTATTGATGTATTTTATGATTACCATTACCACACCCGCCCTATTATTTTCGGCCATCAGCTTAATCATGTTAGCCTATACCAATCGTTTTTTAGCTTTGGCCAGTTTGGTACGCAGTTTACACGCCAAGTATCTAGAAAATAACCGAAGCGGTGTATTACACGGACAGATAAAAAATCTTCGGTTCCGTTTACGTTTAATTAAACATATGCAAGCTTATGGCGTATTAAGCTTTTTGAGCTGTGTCGTGTGCATGTTACTCATTTTCCTGGAACGCCTGTTTTGGGCGGAACTACTTTTTGGGCTAAGCTTGGTTTTCTTTACCATATCCTTAATTATTTCTTTGGTTGAGATACAAAAAAGTACCGTTGCCTTAGAATTGGAGCTCAGCAATATGGAAGAGAACAAAGGTAATAAGGCCAAAACAGATTAAGCATAGCATGCAGCCCGAACAAATTATCAAAACATGTTCGCACTATATGGTAAAGAAACTATCCTTAATCCTGGCTTTCCTTGGGCAGCCAACGCTTATCTTATGAGATGAACCACTTGTTCATTTAGATCAGCAAGCGCAGAAAATATTGTTCGACCTTATTACCATCAATCACCTAAAAAGGGATATCGATTTCATGATCTCAGCGCAACAAGAGTTAAGCCCGCCGAGGGTTGTACCTCTTCAACAACTTCCTATACATCAGGATACTGTTAAGCTTGCTTAACTTTTTGGCCCGCTATTGTTTCTGTTGCTTTTGCATCGGATTGGGGCCAGCAGAACTACCTCTCGGAGCCCTTCGTTGCTTGAACAATTCAAAGCGAGTAGGCGCCTGTGTGCGCGGCCAAGTGTTATTGTATTCGTCGATATCCGCTGTTTCCCGATCAGGATCTAATTTCACGGCAATAACCTCCTTGTCTTTGGCAAAAACCTTGGTTACCTGTTGTTCGTTATGCCTCCAGATATAGGCCGGAATCCGCTCCACCTCCTTCGTGTTATCGGCAAAGGTCCATTCGATGATAATCGGCATCACCAAGCCCCCTTTGTTGGAAAAAGACACTTCATAAAACTGTTTATTGCTCTTAAATAAGGCTTGCTCTTCCGGACTTAAACTGTCCACATACGCTTGGAAACTATCCGCTTCTTCTGAATTTACCGCAAAACGATCCCATTTGTTGTAAAAATCCTGGAGCGCAGTATCGGCTTCTACGGCGAATTTGGTTCCCGCGGCTATATTGCGTTTCCGGGTAATTGAATTTAAATCTTGCTCAAAGGCCGCTTTATTCGCTTCTTTCCGCGCTTCCGGTGTCAGATTGTTCAACTGATAATGTTTTATATCGTCTATAGAAATATCCACCGGATCGATTCCATAAAACCAGCCTCTCCAAAACCAGTCGAGGTCCACCGCAGAAGCATCTTCCATGGTACGGAAAAAATCAGTAGGCGTTGGGTGTTTAAAAGCCCACCGACGTGCATATTCTTTAAAGGCATAATCGAACAGTTCTCTTCCCATCACCGTTTCACGCAAAATGTTCAACGCCGTTGCCGGTTTGGCATAGGCATTAGGGCCAAACTGTACAATATTTTCAGAATTCGTCATAATCGGCTCCAATTGGTCTTTAGGAAGCTTCATATAGTCGGTAATTTTATAGGCCGGCCCCCTTCTCGATGGAAAATCAGGGTCCCATTCTTGCTCTGCCAGATATTGGCAAAACGTATTCAAACCTTCATCCATCCACGTCCATTGCCGTTCATCCGAATTGACGATCATGGGAAAGAAATTATGCCCCACCTCATGGATAATCACGCCAATCATGCCATACTTCGTAGCTTCGCTATACGTACCATCTTTCTCCGCCCTACCATAATTAAAACAAATCATCGGGTACTCCATTCCATTGGCCGCTTCTACCGATATAGCCACCGGGTAAGGGTAGTTGATGGTATGTTTGGAATAGGTACGCAAGGTATGGGCCACCACTTTGGTAGAATAGCGTCGGTATAGTGGATAAGCCTCTGGGCCATAATACGACATGGCCATCGGCTTGTTTCCGGGGATATCGTTTACCCGCATGGCATCCCAAACCAGTCGACGGGAAGAAACAAAAGCAAAATCCCGCACATTCTTTGCTTCATATACCCAGGTTTTGGTGGCTGTAGCTTGCTGCTTCATCGCTTCCTGAGCTTCGGCCAAAGTCACAACTTCTACCGGCTCCGTTGCCTGCTGGGCTTGTTTCCACCGGTTCAATTGTGCGGCCGATAATACGGCACCATAATTTTGGCATTCGCCAGTAGCACCTACCACGTGATCGGCCGGAACGGTAATGTTTACCTTAAAATTGCCGAAGGTCAGTGCAAACTCGCCTCTTCCGGTAAATTGTTTATTTTGCCAGCCTTGAAAATCAGAGTAGACCGCCAAACGCGGGTACCATTGCGTAATTGTGTACAGATAGTTGCCATCTTCAGGGAAATATTCGTAGCCGCCGCGGCCACCTTCTACCATGCGGTCTGAAATATGGTAATACCAATCCACTTTAAAGGTTATTTTGGCCCCCGGAGCCAAGGCTGCGGGCAGATCAATGCGCATCATGGTGTAATTGATCACATAAGGTAAGGCTTTCCCCGATGCATCGCTTACCTTTTGGATATGCACACCATAATCTTTGTCTGAACCGATAATTTGCTGCAGTTGGCCCACCGACATCGCCTCCTTTATGGCGCTGCCGTCGAAGCGCTTGCTTTCGGCATTGTTAGCATGCTCATTTTCATCGAGCTGTAGCCAAAGGTAAGTTAAGGGATCAGGCGAATTGTTGGTATAGGTGATGCTTTCCGAACCGGTAATGCGCTGTTGTTGATCATCAAGTGTCACATCGATTACATAATCGGCTTCCTGTTGCCAATACTTAGGGCCGGGCGCCCCCGACGCCGATCGGTACATATTGGGATCGCGGACAACCGTGCCCAGTTGCTCAAACTTATTTCCGTGATTAGACCCAGGATTATTCAGGTTTTGGGCAAAAAGAAGGGCCGGCCCCAAATAAAGGCATCCGGCTAAAGCAAGTATTTTTTTCTTCATTTGTTTATTTTATTCAATTAAAAACGTTCAATGGCCATCATTAGGGCTATGCCGAAGATTCCGGAAGAAAGAAAAAGGTTCCATTCCCTTCTTGGCACATGAAGCAACCGAATGGCTATAAATGACAAACACAGTACGCCGATAACAATCAGGATCTGACCAAACTCAAGACCGATATTAAAGGCAAACAAAGGCCCCGTAATACTTTGTTGCTTTCCTAATACACTTCTCAGGAAATTGGAAAAACCCAAACCATGAATTAAACCAAAAAACAAAGCATAAGCGTAGGTTATCCAAGCCAACTGTTGCTTATATTGCTTATTCAATATATTGGTAAAGGCCGTGATCAAAATGGTTACCGGAATTAAAAATTCGATCAGGTGCGTATCAACCCGTACGATATTCCAAACGCTCAACGCCAAAGTAACCGAATGCCCAAGGGTAAATGCGGTTACCAAAATCAATACCCTTCGCCAGTCGCGCAATACATAAACACCACACAATACAGCAACAAAAAGAATGTGATCATAACCCTGCCAATCCAAAATATGTTGCCATCCGAGACTAAAATACAAAGAAAAATCCTGCATCGTGCAAAAAAGATTTAAATTTGCAACAATGTTACGTTTATTTTTTCATCTCGCCACATCATTTTAGCAAAAACAACAAAAAGTGATAAAGGAAACAGCGTAACAGTAGTAAACTAAACAACTATGACACACACACTCGCCATTTTCTTTTTTTCTTTACTCCATCCTTTCTATGTAAGTGTTACGACAATAGATTATGACTCGAAAAATCAATTAATGGAAATAAGTTGCCGTATTTTCTTTGACGATCTGGAAAATGCACTGGCAAAGGAAAACAGCGAACGCGTTAGTCTGTTAAAGCCGGTCGATCGAAAAAAAGCAGACCAATATTTGGCAACCTACCTAGGGAAGAACCTCCATATCAAGATAGACGGCATAAATAAACCCCTTCGCTATATAGGTTATGAAATAGAAGAGGATGCTGCTTGGTGTTACCTGGAAATTCCGGCGGTCCCAAAAGTACATCAACTTCAGGTTTGGAATTCCATCCTGTACCGTTCGCACGATAACGAATCGAACATCATGCACATTACCATCAATGGCAAACGGGAAAGTATAAAACTAGACAATCCGAAAGCGAGTGCCTCTTTTTCCTTTTGACATCTTTTGCTTAACAATGTTTACCTCATTTAATTCCCAGTTCTTCCTGGATCTGCTCTAAACTCCTTCCTTTTGTTTCGGGCATCAAACGCCAGATAAACAAAAAAGAAAGAAACATCATCATGCTGTAAAATACAAAAGAATAGAAACCACCCAACGGACTTCCTTCCACGATGATGGGGAACACCCAAGAAATGATCGCTGCCATAATCCAGTGGGTAAAGCTCCCTAATGAACCGCCTTGCGACCGGACAGAATTGGGAAAAATTTCAGAGATAAATACCCAGATAACGGCCCCCTGTGAAAAAGCAAAAAAAGCAATAAAACCAATGAGGTAAAAAATAACCATTTGATCGGCTTGAGACGGATCGCTAAACGCAATAGCGGTGAGCCCCAAAAAGAACACCATCCCTGTAGCCCCGATGAGCAACAAACGTTTACGTCCAACTTTATCAATCACCGTCATCGCTAAGGCCGTAAAAAGAAAATTGGCCAAACCGATATAGACGGATTGCTGAAAAGCATCGGCCTTATTAAAACCCGCCATCTCAAAAATACGGGGGGCATAGTACAGCAAGGCATTAATACCAGACAGCTGGTTGAACATCGCGAGTAAAATAGCATATAAAATGGGTTTATTGTATTTTCCATTGAACAAGCTTTCCTTGGTTCCCGCCCTGGCCAACGCATGCTCTTGCCTAATCAGGTTAGCTGCTCCCGGTTCGCCTAGGCGAATAAAAATTTTCTCCGCCTCTTCATCCCGACCGTTAATGACCAGCCACCTGGGGCTTTCCGGGATAAATTGCAGCAATACAAAGAATATAAAGGCGGGCAGGGCCATTACCCCGAGCATATAACGCCAGGCAAGGTCTTCTCCTAAACCAGAAAGTAAATAATTCGTTAAATAGGCCACTAAGATGCCCGCAACCACATTAAGCTGGAACATCCCCGCCAGCCGCCCGCGGCTCTTGGCCGGTGAAATCTCGGCTATATACATCGGCCCCACAACCGATGAAGCACCAACGGCGATTCCTCCCAGGAAACGAAACAGCACAAACAAAAGCCACAAAGAAGATAAGGCACATCCAATGGCAGAAAGGAGGTAAAATAACGCAATGCCAATCAATACTTTTTTCCGGCCCAACTTTTGCGCAGGCGCGCCGATAATCAACGAACCCAGAACGGTACCAATCAAGCTGGCAGCCACCGTAAATCCTAACCAAAAGGCATCTAATTGCCAAAAAGCTTGTATGGTGCTTTCGGCGCCGGAGATAACGGCCGTTTCAAAACCAAAAAGGAAACCGCCCAAAGCGGCAATCAGGGCAATTCGAGTTGGATATGTTATCATATTACTAAATCTTAATACGGTTTTTATAAAAGGCCGGCAAAGCTTATGGCTTATGCAAATCAGGCTGTCTAACAAACATAACTAACCTAAAGCGTTTTAGGAAATTTCCATCCAAGAATTTCTGCCTTTCGCTGAAAAAGAAAAAAAAATCATCGTCGGCATATATTTTGATTTTCACAAAAAACTGCACTGTTTTTTCTTTTCAGTTAAAATATGTATATATTTGCGCTGTGGAGGCCTATACCAAATGTTGTGTTTGTACGATCAGCTAACCGTTTTACGTTATTAAAATTAGATACTTCAATTTTTTAGACATGGATGTGTTTCACAAGCTTGTTTTCTGGTTTATTTAAACCAGCAGGCTCATAGGCGCCATAAAAACGGCAACTGCAAATGAACTATACAATCATCATGCGCCATAAAGGTGAAGAAACGCTGGTTATGGAAAATGTAAATGAAACAGAAGTGGACAGTTTAGTAAAAACACTCAATGCGCTCAACGATGCGGGTGAAGTCTATTTTAAAAGGGCGGTCACCGCTAAGGCTTCGTCAGAAAGAAAAGTGGCAATACGTAAGAAAAAAGACTGAACCTACCTTACCTAAATCATTCTTTCCTATTCCTATCTCGATTTAAGCTTTTATTTCAAAACAAAAGGTTAAATTCGCTTCGGTTTACTTGGATATGAATCCATCCTAACGGTTGAATTCATATTTTAAGGGTTCTTTTTGCCATCGCCGTCGGATTGTGCGGCTAAAAGGTATTTTTTTGTCGCTTAATGGAGGTGACGCCGTCGAATGTGATGCTTTATTAACCAAATCGTATATAAAAATGAACAATTATTGCTTTTATTGCTATGCTTTTCTATTTCTGGTAATCCTACCCGCTTTTGCGCAAGAAAAAATCAATCCCGACAGTACTGTCGTCACCAAGCATCAAACAACCATAAAAGGACAAGCAGTTAGCTATACCGCCACCATGGGAACGCAACCGGTATGGGATGAAGACGGCAAGCCCATTGCCTCGGTAAGCTATACCTATTATGAACGCGACGGTATTAAAAACCGGGAGGAAAGACCATTGGTTATTTCGTTCAATGGAGGTCCGGGTACGCCATCTGTATGGATGCAAATTGCATATACCGGTCCGTCTTTAATTAAGATAGATGATGAAGGTTACCCCATACAGCCCTATGGTACGGAAGACAACCCTTATTCCATCCTTGATGTAGCCGACATCATTTACGTCAATCCCGTGAATACAGGTTATTCCAGAATATTGGGAAAGGATGTGGATAAATCCCTATTTTTTGGTGTAAATGCTGATATCAAATACCTGGCTGATTGGATAAACACCTTTGTCACCCGTATCAACCGTTGGCCATCCCCAAAGTATCTAATCGGCGAAAGCTATGGCACAACCCGCGTATCGGGTCTGGCCCTAGCATTGCAAGAAAATGAATGGATGTACCTGAATGGTGTCATTTTGGTTTCTCCAACCGACTTAGGCATTACACGCGAAGGACCGGTGAGCGAGGCATTAACCCTACCCTATTTTGCCGCAGCGGCCTGGTACCATAAAGCACTCCCTGCCGATTTACAACAAAAAGACCTGCTGGATATTTTGCCGGAAGTAGAAAAATTCACGGTGGATGAGTATTTACCAGCTATTACCTGGGGCGGTGCACTTCCGGCAGACAAAAGAAAAGCCATCGCCAGCAAAGTTGCCCACTATTCAGGTATAGCCGAAAAAACAATTATGCAACATAATTTAAGCATCTCGACCAACTTTTTCTGGAAGGAGCTGCTGCGCGACCGCGGTTTTACTATCGGACGCCTGGACTCCCGTTATTTAGGGATTGATAAGGAAGATGCAGGCGACCGGCCCGACTATAACGCGGAACTGACTTCCTGGTTGCATGCCTTTACGCCGGCTATCAACCATTATATGACTAACGACCTGAACTATAAGACAGATATTAAATACTATATGTTTGGTCCGGTACACCCTTGGGACAGCAAAAATAATCATACCGGAGAAAACCTACAGCAAGCAATGGCCCAAAATCCATATTTAAAAGTTATGCTGCAATCTGGCTATTATGATGGTGCATGCGATTATTTTAACGCCAAATATAATTTTTGGCAAATGGATCCGGGAGGCAAATTCCAGGATCGTTTTACGATAAAAGGGTACCGCAGTGGCCATATGATGTACCTGCGTAAAGAAGACCTGAAACAAGCCACCGACGATATTCGCGAGTTTATTCAGCACAGTATACCCGAAAAAGGCACACCGGCGAAATATCAATAAGCTGTCAGCTCTCAGTCGTCGGCTATCGGCTTTACTTTATAAACGAAAATAAAGCCGATAGTTAAAAGCTAAAAGAAACTAGGCAACTAGTTATTCGTTTAAAAACGAGATTACCATTATTAATATAAAAATAAAGCTGACGGCTGATCTCCGATAGCCGAGGGCTAATTATACAATGCATTAAACAGTAACTTAAAAGTTCCATGCGCTTGTCCGCGGCTCGTGATTTCAGGACCAAAAGCATAGAACGTACCTTTGCCTACTTCCGTATAGAAAGCGGTAATACCGCCTTTAAGATAGGCTTGTCCCCAAGCCCAACCACTTTTTAGGGGCTTGGCATTGTCGAACCAGAGGAGTGGTTTTATGCGGCTCGTTTCGCCGTCTGCTTTTAATTTAAATAAGGGACTGTTGTTATAAACTACATCCGTATACGCAGGCATACCCCAATTCGGGGCTAATGTAGTATCCGTTTTTGCCGTCAAAATACTACTGGGAATATAAAATTTATCTCCTGGCAAATTGACCGATTTCCCTTCCTTATTCGTTTCCATCAACGCATTTTCCACGGGCAATTGCAAATGGTAAGCTAAATGGGTAGCACTTCCTACCGTAAGGATCCGCCCTCCGTCTTCTAAAAAAGCTTTCAATTGAGGAATGGATTTTTCCGTAGTTATGCTTCCCAGTTGAGCGCGATATTCCTGGGGTATTTCCGTTTCCTCCGGCATTCGGGCATTAAAACGACGCGCATTGCCGTTTCCTTCTCGAAATGGCGGTATACCTCCACTGATAAAGAGGATGATGTCGTATTTTTTCCGCAAGTTCCCTGCATCAATTTCTTTCGGATAGATACGCTGAAAGTCAAAATGGAACTGCTCCATTAACCAGCGCACCCAGCCGGAAGGAATCGAGCCGCCATACTGATCGAACAAAGCAATCCTGCTGGGCTTTATCGGCTCCATTTGCTGCGGCTTGTGCTGTGCAGCAACAATAGGCAAACCATAACGCGTTGCCACCTCCTGCAGTGCCTTTTGCCCCTTAGCAGTTATATAAAAAGACCCGGCAGGCATCCCATCAAAAACACCGGTTGTGCGATAGACAGCTACTTTTGCCTTCAACAAATCGTTTGCCGCCATAAAAGCATCGTTTATCCGAGCATCGATAAAATAGCCCGATGCAGAACGAGCAAATTCCTGTGAAGGCGCTTTTTGCAAAACGCCATAAGGGATGGCCTGAAAAGGTCCATCAAAAGCGTCGAGTATCCGATCGAATTGCACTCCCATTTGAAAGGCTAAGGTCCAGCCCGCAGCGTCATAAGGCCGTATCGGCGGGCCACCGGGGTATTCAAAATCATTGGGATGATCCTGAGGCTCGAACATATCCAAAACATGAGCCCTAAATGCCTGTGCCGTTTTTACCACGTAGGAGCCTGCGGGATATTGCTTTCCGCCCACCCTAAAATCGGCCGTAGCCTGGTGAACCAAGATGCCCGACTTCAGCAAAGCATTGATAAATTTTACAGCAGTTGAAAAATCAGCCTGGTCTGCGGGAATAATGTATCCTTTTGCATCCCGGTAAGCCGGGTTTTTCAGCACCTTATCAAAATAACTTTTCGGGATCACCGAACCTCCCCGCCCCCCTTCGTTCCTTTTGTTTTCCTTGATCAATCCTGCGCGTTTATCCCGACGATAAAAGGTGTCAATAGAATCGGCAAAGCGCGGCAATAGTGTCCAGGTATCGTTATTCCCTTTGTCGATTGCATTTTTACCCATTTGGTACATATTATACAGCAATTCATCGCCATGGCGTTGAGCATAATCCAGGATGCTATAGTTCAATGAAACCGAATAGTCGATCGACTGTCTAAAATGCCAAGCTTGGGGCGTTACTGGATTAGGTGTGGCATTATTGGGGATTAAACGACTGGGCACCACTGGAATCTCCTCAGGTGTCGGGTTACCGATAATTTCCGTTAAGATCCCGATCATATTATGAAAGTACGGTGTGGTGCGCAACCCCCCGTTCCACCAGGTCGAAAACGACGAACCGCTTAAGCGGGTATATCCTGGCTTACCTTCCGCATTCAGTCGGTTATTCATCGAAGCAGCCACCCCATCCACACTGGTAATGATCAGGGGATCAAACACATGATTAAAGGGATCGCGATATGGCGGTCCGGCCAACACCGATCCATCCGGACCACGCTGGTGGTGATTATAAATAATCTGCGGCATCCATTCGATATATTGCTGCCGGGCGATATGCGTACTTTCTTTCATGTTCATCATGAAAAAATCCCGATTGTTATCGTGGCCAATATATTTTTGATACAGACGAGGGATACGCATATTGCGCTTCTTTGGATTCTGCTCTTGCATATACCACTCGCTTACCAGATCTTGACCATCGGGGTTTACTTGCGAAAGCAAAATAATAACCTTGTCCAGTATACTTTTTGTTTCACTGTCATTCCGGCTAAGCAGTTGATAATACGTTTCGATGAGTTGGTGGGCACCTACCGTTTCGGTTGCATGCAGGCCGCCATCGATCCAAACAATCGGCTTCCCTTCTTTCGACAAGGCCCGCGCTTCCTCCTCCGTAAGTCCTTCCGCCCGCGCCATTTTCTGCGAAATGGCCTTATAATGCGCTAAATTTTTAAGGTTCTCGGGAGAGGATACGACCCATACATACTGCTTCCGCCCTTCTTCCGTTAAACCAATTTCGATGGTTTGTACACGGTCAGACAACGCATCCAATTTCAAAAAATAACCCTCAAGCTGCTTATAGGTAGCCAAGTGGTAATCGTCGCCTATAGTGAACCCAAAATACGACTTTGGATCGGGGATAGTTTGGGCTTTTATTTGACCGATGAGAATAAAAAAGCCAAATAGCAACAAGGTTTTCCTTCGGTTTATCATAGTTTTTTAGTTACTTGTAAGGGGTCTGTTTTTTACATACTTCTCCAACCAGGCATCTTGCTCATAAAAGGTATGCATGATGGATTCGCGCGAACGGTAGCCATGGAATTCCTTGGGGAGAAGCACCAATCGCACCGTACCGCCATGCCCTTTTATAGCGCTGTATAAGCGTTCGCTTTGAATAGGAAATGTTCCCGAATTATCGTCGTCTATACCATGCGTCATGAGCAAGGGTGTTTTTATCTTATCTGCATAACTGAATGGCGACATGTTATAGTAAACATCAGGCGCTTGCCAGTAGGTTCGGGTTTCATTTTGGAAGCCAAAAGGGGTAAGTGTGCGGTTATAGGCACCACTCCGGGCAATGCCTGCTGCAAAGAGATCGGTATGGGCCAGTAAATTAGCCGTCATAAAAGCACCATAAGAATGTCCGCCCACCGCTATGCGGTTTCGATCGGCCACACCCATATCCACTACATAGTTAATGATGGCATTGGCATTATCAATAATCTGTTCAACAAACGTATCATTAGGTTCTTTTGTTCCCTCTCCGACGATCGGCATATCGGCATTATCCAAAACCGCATAACCCCTCGTTACCCAAAATACTGGCGAGCGAAAGGCCAATCGTGTAAACCGATAAGGCGAACCTTTCACTTCACCTGCTGCAGCGGCTGTTTTATATTCTCTGGGATACGCCCATATCAATACGGGAAGCCGACCGTCTTCTTTTTTATAGCCCTTAGGAAGATATAAAGTAGCCGTCAATTTAATGCCGTCTTTTCTGGGGTAAGAAAGTAATTGCTTCTGCACACCCTTTAAGCTGGGATAAGGATCCTGAAAGTTAGTCAATTGCCCTTCTTTTTTCCCTTTGAGCCCTAAATAAAAGATATTGGCCACATCTTCCACCGATTCCCTTGAAAAATACAGGATGTCATTTTTGTGATCATAAAACCGAGGTTCCTCAAAATAAGGGGCTTTCGATCGGAACAAGGTATCCTGTTTGCCGGTCAGCAAATTCCATTTCATTAAAAAAGGACGGTCCCCCTGTGGAGATGCGCCGTTTCCTATCGTAAATACCGTAGGTGTCTTCCCCTTGTCGAACAACAAAACGTCAGGATGCCCATCCAGATCAGTTGTCAGGAACCGCCCCGGATCGGTATAAGTATCCTCCGACGACCGGTCGGCAATCACTTTAATGATTTCACCGGTATTGGGATTAAACAGACTGATTTTCTCTTTACGGGTTCTGCGTAGACGCTCGCGAACAAGGGCATAATCACCGTTACCCCAATTGATGCCACCAAAACGGTAATTTAAGCTCAATAATTTATTGGCCGTTCCTGTGAACGGTGCTTCCAGCGCAAATACGGCATCCAAATACGTAGCATCTTTCGCTCCTTTTCCACCGTCCAACGCTTCCGTCCAAATCAGTGTTGCCGGTGCGTCGGCCCGCCAGCTATAATGCCGCGGCCCCTCGGGTACCACATCGTAACCTATAGGCTGATTTTCGGCTAAGGGCGATAGAAACAACTCCTTTATTAGATTTCCCTGCGCATCCAAAACCGACGTTTGTGTAGGAAAAGAGGAAATAGGAACGAGATAAGAATAAGGCTTTTTGACCGTTTCTACCAAAAGGTAATGTCCATTCGGCGAATAGGATACCTCGCGATAAATAGCGGGGCTTCCGATCGACAGTTGATCGCCATTTAGCGACACCAATTGCAGTTGCGATGTCAGGTAATAATCCATTAGTTGTTGATCGAACTGATCCTTTAACAGATACTGATACGTTCGCGCGGGCGTCTTTTTGCCTAAATTCTCTTGTACAATAGGGCCGGAAGGGACGATATTTTTTACCGGTACAGGTCCTCTTTCCTTGTTTATAAATTGAGCTAGGATCGCTTTTCCATCGGGTGTCCACTGTAAGGTGTTTCCTATAATATCATTTAGGTAATCATTACTTAACTTGCGGGCTTCCAAAGTCTGCAAATCGGCATACCACAGCTCAACGCCATCCGCTTTTTCATTGCTGAAAGCTATGGATGTTCCATCTGGACTCCAACGCAGATTGCCAATGCGGTATTCACCCGTCAGGCCGTTTAGCTTCTCCTCTTTACCATTTGCTATATCTTTCACCATAAGATCCCGGTAAACCCCAGCTACCTCACCTTCTGTCGTACAGTTAGCTGGATTTACTTTTAATCCGGCCAATCCTAAGACAGGCTGTGAAATTTCTGCTAAAGAAGGATAAGCAGGGGGCGTCAAAATTAAGGCCTTAGTGCCTTGTTCGTTGAATAAAACCGATTGGGCAGCAGGAGCATCAACCAGCTCCTGAATACTTTTAGGCGGCAGCTTGTACGTGGCATTTTCCTGCGCTGCCGCTTGCTGTAACAGTAAAACCGATAAAAAGGCATAAAAAAATGTAGCAGATATATTCATAGTCATTAGGTATAAGATTTAGCTAAATGTTTGATTGATATACGGCCAAAGTGATCATCGACACAACGCGATCAGTCCGATGGTCTTTGTGCCGAAACGTATGATCCAGCGAACCCCAGACAAGGTGGTATCTATTCCAAAACCGTTTATTAACTAACCGTTTTGCAGTGGTATCGTTCAACATATAAGGAAAATAAAAGTGACACATTTCTTTTATTCCCACTACAGTTTATCAGGTTTTTTTTAGGTTTAACGCTTGCTATGTTAAAACAATCCCAAAGAAATATAAAATTTCCAATATTTTACGTGCAAACCTGTAATTTTTTAATAGATAAAGGACTAGGAATGGGTTTAAGACGGAGTTGGGGAGGACGACCATGCCTTTGCCCGAGATAATCACCCCTGCTCTGACCGGATGGAATAAGTATTAGCGGTTATCTTTGTAGATAACCGCTGAACACTACTGGGTTAACGTTCTAACGTAAGCTGATCCAGCTCGCTGGTAATAAAGGCAATTTCTTCTTGGGTCAATGAAGCATCAATTGCCCGGGCATTCTGAACGGCTTGTTCGCTATTCCGTGCTCCGACTAACGCGATGGTAATACCTGGCTGTTCCAAGGTCCATAAAATAACCAGCTGCCCTATGGAAATACCTTTCCCATCTGCTATCGGCTTAATCTTATCCAAGAAAGCATTCGTCCTTTTCAGGTTCTCTTCCTTGAAAAAATAGAGACCAGCGCGATGGTCGCCCTCCGCAAAAGCATGTCCGGGCTTCATTTTTCCGGTAAGCAAGCCTCTCTCCAAAGGGCTATAGGCCAATATACTCTTCTTTTGCTCGATACAGTAAGGTACCACGTCCTTTTCAATATCGCGTTTAACCATACTATAAGGAACCTGGTTCGAAGCCAATTTAATCGATTGCTCCGCTTCGATCATCTGCTCCACACTGTAGTTGCATACACCGGCATAACGCACTTTCCCCGCTTGGATCAACCGCTCTACGGCCTCCATACTTTCGGCTATGGGTGTCGTGGTATCGGGCCAATGAATCTGATACAGATCGATATAATCCGTACCCAATCGCTTTAAGCTATCTTCGCATTCTTTAATGATGCTATCCTTGCCGGCATATTTATAAATATCGATATCCTTACCGCTATTGTCCTTACTTTGAAAAGCTAAATTCCCTTTCGCCAGGTCCCAACGCATACCATATTTCGTAAGGATATACACTTTATCCCTTGGCAGTCCTTGAATAGCTTCCCCTACAATTTCCTCGCTAGTCCCCTGTCCGTATATAGGAGCCGTATCAATCGCATTTACCCCTAAATCATAAGCAGCTTTGATCGCTTCAACTGCATCTTTCCGTTCTGTACCTCCCCACATCCAACCTCCTGCTGCCCAAGCCCCAAAGGTTACGACCGGAAGCATTAATTCTGTTTCGCCTAATTTTCTGTAACGCATATCGAATTGAATTTAAATAAATAATGTATCTTAGCTTATTCTCTTTTTTCCAAAGTACAATTAAAACAAGAATTTTCTGTGCAAATTAACGGCATATACCTACGAAAGACAATATCTATTAAATTTATGAGTTACTAATAAAAAAACAAGTTTTAACATGAGAAAGCTTACCTCTACCAATTACCAAAACCAAGTTTATCTGGAAGACAAATGTGCGCTGAACGAGCTTATTCATTTGGTCAGTAAGCGTTGGCTCACTGAGGTACTCTTCAGTATAGAAGAAGGGAATAAGCGTTTTTCCAGCATCAAAGAAGATTTGAAACATATTAGCGATAATATTCTGGCCGATCGCTTAAAACTTTTGGAACAGCATCAGTTTATCACCCGTAAGGATGATTTTACTGAAGTTCCGATCCGGGTAGAATATTCCCTCACGCCAACCGGCGAAAAATTAAGCAATATGCTGGATGACTTTTGTAAGTTTGCCGAAAAGGAAATTGTGTTTCCCGATTAAAGCAAAATCAAACCAACAAGGAGAGGCACTTAACTATTTAAGGGCTTCCCTTACTTTTTTAACCTCTTCGGCCGCCACCGTATCTGCCTGATTACCGAAACTGTTCCGAACATACGACAAGACTTGAGCTATTTCCTGATCGCTCAGGAAATTATGGGGAGGCATGGCGTTGCTGTACGTCATGCCATTTATATTTAATCCCTCATTCGAGCCCTTTAACACGATGCCGATCAAACGTTGTTTGTCCCCCAACACATAGTCCGTTGCCTTTAACGGCGGATTTAAATTGGGCACCCCGGTGCCCTGGGCCTGATGGCAACTTAAACAATACTGATCATAAACCTTCTTCCCTTCTTTATTTTCATATTGGCTTACCTCAACGGTTTGCTTACTATTCTCCGAGACGGCGGATTTTTTTTCCTCACCTCCACAGGCTATAATGAAAACTGCCGCCAATAGGGATAAATTCAGGTGTCTTTGCATGTCTTACCCCATTTATTTGCTATATACGATTCGGTAGATTGTCCCGTTGGTATCGTCCGACACATATAATGATCCGTCAGGCCCTTGTGCCAATCCGCAAGGACGATGTTTTGCGTCACCCGGTGATTCGATATTTTCTGTTCCGGCAAAACCATCGGCAAAAACTTCCCATTCGCCACTCGGCTTGCCCTCTTTAAATGGAACAAAGGCAACCATATAGCCCCCCTGCTTCTCCGGAGCACGGTTCCATGAACCGTGAAAAGCAATGAACGCACCATTTTTATAGCGTTCGGGAAACATATTTCCCGTATAGAACAATAAGGCATTGGGCGCTATATGTCCCGGAAAGGCTACAATCGGTTTTAAGATACTGTCCGCACCCTCCTTCTTACGGTCGCCCCCGTATTCGGGGTTGACAATCAGTTTCTTTTGCAATTGATCATAGTGTACGTAGGGCCATCCCGCATTCGCTCCCTTACTCAATTGATACATAGTTTCGGCCGGTAAAATAGCAGAAGCCTTTTGATCATACAATTCGGGATAAAAATCGTACAGATTATCCCTTCCATGCTGCATTACAAATAGGGCATTCACCTGCTTATTCCAATCTAATCCTACTACGTTACGCAATCCTGTGGCATAGCGTTCGCCATCACCATACTGTTGTTTTAGGCCATCGACCTTAAATAGCCATATGCCTCCGGCAGAGTCTAAAATTGGGCAGGGCATCATCCCTGGCGATCCCTTTGTACGGTCTTCAATCTGGCAAGCGTTAGAATAGGCGCCTATGTTGACATATAAATTTCCAGCATCATCGAGCGCAATGGATTTGGAATTATGCTGCCGCCGGTCGAGAAGTCCGGTTACCAGGGTATCCATCTTTGCCGTATCGGCCACCCGTTCATTTTCATCCAGCCGATACCTAAACACATCGGTATTGGAAGAAGTGTATAAATAGCCATTTTTAATGGCAATACCGGTCCCACCGTAGTTCCCGAACCCCATTTGTGTATCTGCCTTCCCATCGCCATCTGTGTCGGTAAGCATTAAGATCCCTTTTCCATTTTTTGGCTGGTTGAGTTTAACAAAGATGTCTCCTTTTGCATTCACCGCTAAATGTCGGGCAGCACCTATGCTATCCGCTACCTTCAAAGCGCCAAAGCCAGTCGGCAGGTTAAGCTCCGCGTTATCCGCATCTGGCGTTAAGGTTTTGTCTTTCTGACCAGTACAGGCCCAGGTAGTTAACAGTACTAAAAAGCACCCGTAAACAATCGGGTTCGTTTTAAGACGGCCTACCTCTTTTAATCGGTTTACTATCATAGCTGTTTTATATTTAGTTTTTGTAATCGAAACAGGTGTATAACAAGTTATCCTTAATTAAGTTACTTATCTACAAAAAAAATCTTTCTATTGTAAAGATCAAACACTTCTTAATTAATGAGTAAACATAAAAGCCTGAATAAGTTGTAAAATTTTTATTGGAAATTAAAATACTATTATTTTGCAGGTATTATCATAAACTAATCGGATGTATACCAATGAAAAAATTGACTGTTTTTATTCTCTTATTAATCGGACTGGCTCCTTCTTCATTTGCCGAAAACCGGGATTTTTATCAGATCAAAATCTATCACCTAAAAAATGACGAACAGGAAAAACGTGTGGATCGTTTTCTTGAAACCGCTTACCTTCCCGCCTTGCATCGCGCCAACGTTAAGCAAGTTGGTGTTTTCAAACCTGTTGAAACAAACAGCAACGAAAAATTAATTTACGTGTTCATTCCACATGTTTCTTATGAAAGTTTTTCCAAATTGGAAGCGAGGTTACACGAAGATGCCATTTATCAAAAAGACGGAAGTGATTACATCAACGCAACATACGATGCCCCTCCATATGAACGGATAGAAACGATTTTGCTCCATGCTTTTGAAAAAAGCCCGCATTTCAACCTACCAAGCCTTACCTCTCCCAAATCAGAACGGATTTATGAATTGAGAAGTTATGAAGGGCCTACCGAAAAGTATTATCAGAACAAAGTCCAAATGTTCAATAAAGGCGACGAGGTTGGTTTATTTAAACGTTTAGGATTTAATGCCGTATTTTATGGCGAAGTGGTTGCAGGAAGCCGTATGCCCAACCTCATGTATATGACTACCTTTGAAAACAAAAAGGCGCGGGACGAGCATTGGGATACTTTTGGTAAGGATGCCTATTGGAAAAAACTATCCGCCATGCCCGAATACCAACACAATGTATCCAAAAGCGATATACACTTTCTATATCCTACTGCTTACTCTGATTTTTAATTCGGTTGTATGTAATTCTTCCTTTTCATCGAGCTTATAATCGGCGACTTGTCCATTGGATATTTTCGTCGATTTTCTTTTTGCAGCACCAAACAACGAAGGTAAGGCAGATAAGCCAATTAACCCTACCCCAATAGCTAACAAATTAACAGTATGGGTAAAAAAAGCACCGGTGGTAAAGATGCCTAAAATCACCAATGTGGAGAATGGTAACGATAAGGCCAATAAATTCATGGCCAGCTCATTGTTAAATACGGGTGAAGCCTTCGGATCGCCTTCTTTTTTACTCATACTTTCTACAATGGCCATATGGGCAAAAGGCCAAAAACTACAGGCGCTCTGTGGAAATACAACGGCTAACATTAAGGAGGCATACGTTGCACCGGGCATAAATGCGGTTAGCAATGCGCTTAAGCAAAACACGGCTCCACAGCGGAACACCAAGAGCCGCCCAATCGACTTAAATTGGGCCCATTTAAACACAACAGCTATGCCAATAAACAGTAGGATTAATGGTGTCATCAAATTGCCCAACAGGTTTAAGGTGTCCTGCATAAATAGCGGAAAATCTTCCATATAAATACCCATTCCCAATAAAACCAAGGCACAGATCATAATCAGGTTAATGGGTTCGTTCAACATGCCCAAGAGCAATGCCTTTAACTTTTTGTTATTACTGTGCTTCACATTGCGGTTTAATTGGTAAAACCAATGCATGGCCAACATATAACTGAAAAAAAGTACGGCAATTTTGTTCCCGATATCGGCCAAGGCCCCCCGTGCCAATGCCTCTTCACCGATATATTCGGTGATAAAGGGAAAACAGGAAAGTCCGGGGGCGAGCGAAGGAATCAGCAACATATAGGTACGCATTTCCGGACTATCCTTCGACACGCCGTAAAGGGGTAGTACAAACTTTAAAATGCCCAAGAAAACCACATTAAAAAACAGCACCAACAACGGAAGGATCAATAAATCAGCTTTAATATGCAACTTCATCAAGGCTACAAAAATGACTACAGGAAGGGCCACATTGAGAATGATGACTTTAATTGACTGTTGATGGTCCTTTTTATCCAATTTATTTTTTAATAATAGCCCAATGCCTATTACTAAGAGTAGAGATAATGTTTTTTGAATGGCAACACTCATCAAAAGCTGTTTTTTTCATGTAAAACAAATTGCTTTCTAAAAGCAATGAAACGGATCTTTTCCGCATATGCGGGGTTTAAAGATGACTAGCAATAGTTACACTATTGCTAATCGTATAGCAGTAAATATTAAGCAGTGACCTGTTTAAACGCTTCGGTAAACAAGTTCATTTCGGGCATTGTCCCGATGCTTACACGGCACCAAGGGGCATTGTTAATGCTGAACATCCGGATGCCCACGCCTTTTTCTGTCATCGCATTCATAAATTGCTTTCCATCTGCACCGCTCTTTAAAGGGAAGATGACAAAATTGGTATACGATGGAATATACTGATAGCCCAATTTGTCCAATTCAGCACATAAATAATCCCGGGCTGCCGCATTCAATTCCTTACAATCTGCGCAAAAAGCACCATCATCCATGCTGGCAATGGCTCCCTTTAAAGAGGTTACACATAAGCCCATGGTACTTCTTACCATATTGGTAATGCTTTTAATCCGCTCGGGGGTAGCCACAATATAACCGATACGTAAACCGGCCATGGAATGGATTTTTGAAAAAGTACGCGCTACAATAACATCTTTTCCCTGTGCAACTAAACCAACCATTGTATTGCCTTCCGGATCATCTAAAAAGTCCAGATAGGCTTCATCGATAAAGACAGGTGTTTTTGCCGATACACGAGAACAAAAATCACGCAAGGCCTTTGCTTCCGTTATCGATCCAGTGGGATTATTTGGATTGCACACATAAACAAGCTGTGTCTTATCATCAACAGCAGCTTCCATTGCAGGTAAATCATGAGCATAATCTTTAGTTAACGGAATAGCCTTCCAATCGGCACCTACGGCTTGGGCCGTATTGATCAACGACATATACGACGGATCGGCCGAAACAATATTCCCACCCTTCATGAAACGGGTAATGGCCGTTTTTTCCAGCAGGTCTGTTGATCCTGGTCCCAACATAATATGTTCTGGTGTTACCCCTTCCTTTTTTGCAATCATGTCGATGAGTATAGCTGCATCAGCATGTCCGTACCGGTTGCCCAATGATATCGCATCACTTATTGCCTGTTTCACACTTGGAGATGGGCCATGGGGGTTTTCATTGGCGTTTAACCTTGCCTTTAGTTCGGCAGAGGCACCATGATAAGAAGGGTGATCAATTTCCCAAATGATACTTTGAGAACGGTTTTTTGTTGTTTTAGACCAAGCTAACTCTGGAGCTAGGCTTAAGCTTCCGGCCGCAATCAATCCTGACTTTAGCCATTTTCTACGGTTCATTTTTGTTGACATGGGGTATTAAGTTTAATTTTTTTATTCGTCACCTGTATAATAAAGCCAATCTGGCCCAATAAAACCTACATCTATTTGTATTTTTTATCAGAAGCAACTATTTTATCATAAAAACAAAACAAATAATACAATAAAGGTATGTATTTTTTACAGTTATACAGAAATTGATGTATAAAATTTTTAATACACTAACAAAAAAAAGAAAACAATCATCAAAATCAGAAATAAAATTAGGAAAGCATCAAAAATTAGGCATAAAGTTCAACAAAAAAGACCATTTTAATATTAACAAACGATTAGCCCAACCTCCATAACGGTCAAAAAAAAACTAAAAAACAGCAGTCAAATAACTCGACAGGCGATTAACCGCATCCGTAAGACCGTTCAGCTGTTCGGCAAGCTCGGCATAATGCCCTTCCTCCAAGGCCTCCCTTACCCCAGGAAGGGTCTTCACCCCATAACCGGTATAAAAGCCCGGAGCATAGATACTATGCCGATACCAGGGCCTTCTTGGCAAACCTTTTTCCAACAACAATGTCTTTTCTGCCTGAAATAATTTTTGATTTTCGGCTTGTAATTGCCGCTTATCTCCGCTAAAAGACAACCTACGCTGTTCACACTGCTTAGCGGCTTCTTGCAAACGATCTAAAGCAAGAGTTAATCCCTGGAAAGAAATATCCGGAATGGTATCCTTCAACTTAGGGGATACAAAATCCTTTTTAGGATCCGCCGCCAGTTGATATATACCTTGTTTGATCAGCTTATTTTCCAATGCATATGTTTTGCGTAAGCGGTCGGCCTCTTCGCGTAAATCATCGGAATAAGACTGTATGGCTTCATACAAGCCTTCAAAATTAAATGGCAATACAGTTGCTTCCGATAGGCGCAGAACTGCCCTGCCTCCCACTTTTGCCAATGCAACTCCGTAACTAAAATCCGAATCCTTAAAACGTACATAATGATCATAGGAATCATAAATGCTATGGTATTCACCGCCCGGCGATTCGCCACCAAAGGCCAAATTGAGGCTTGGGATGCCGAGGTGCTGTAAAAACACCGAATAATCAGACCCCGTACCTAAAGCCTGCAAAGGATAATCGTTCTCCTTTAGCAACTCATTCTTTTTCTGTAAAGACGGGGCGTGGACAAGGGCATTCGCTTTTCTACGTTCGTAAATGGTATGATCGGTTAAAGGATCTTTCACCTCCTTGGCGATATCCGTAATCAGGCTTTTAAAGGCATGCGACCCCCCTGCATTGAAAAAGCCTCGGCTGTTCCCATCGCTATTGATATAGGCTACCACCTTTTTACTCAGCTCCTCTGCATGATCTTCCGCCCATTCTGTCGACCCCAATAAAGAGGGTTCTTCGCCATCCCAAGCACAATATACCAAGGTACGTTTAGGTTTATAGCCTTGCTTTACCAGTTGTCCTATGGCTTTAGCTTCTTCCATAACGACTGCCATCCCACTTACCGGGTCGCTCGCCCCGTTCACCCATGCATCATGATGATTTCCGCGGATAATCCATTCATCAGGAAATTCACTTCCTTTAATGGTGGCGATGACATTGTAAGCAGGAACGATATCCCAGTTTTGGCTGATTTTTAAATGCACCTGTGCCTGATTTCCTCCTCCAATTCGATACGTAATCGGCAGTGCGCCGCGCCATGCTTCGGGTGCTACGGGGCCATCCAACGATTCCAAAAAAGGCTTGGCGTCGTGGTAGCTGATCGGTATCACGGGAATTTTCAGGATGGTGGCCGCTTCTTCCTTGGTTAAACGTTTGGCATTTTTTGTTGCTCCGATCCATGGCGTAAGCGGGTCGCCTGGGTACAATACCATATCCATTACCGAGCCCCGTTGTACGGTATGTTCATTTTTATAAGGGCCTTTGGGGTAAGCATCACCCTGAAAATAACCGTCATCCTTTGGGTCCGAATAAATGATGCAACCAATGGCCCCATGCTCATAAGCCACTTTGGGCTTTATCCCCCGCCAGCTATTGCCATATTTAGCAATGACGATTTTCCCCTTTACATCCACGCCCAGACGTTCAAGCACTTCATAATCGGCCGGAAGTCCGTAATTCACAAAAACAAGCGAACCCCGTACATCACCGTCCGCTCCCCAAGCATTATAGGTAGGCAGTTGCCCTTCTTGTCCAGATGTGGCATCACCTTCTACGGCAGGCTCTTTAAGTAAAGCGGTAAACGTTTTTGGTGAGGTTAACTCCAGCTGGCGTTCTACCGGTGTGGGAAATAAGACCTGATAGGTTTCAATTTTGGCATCCCAGCCATACGACTTGAACCATTGGGCAATTTCTTCTGCCACTTCCTTCCCTCTTGCTGAACCTAAGTGATGTGGATAAGCCGCTAATTGCTTTATATTAGCGCCGATGCTCTGTTTTTCCAACAATTCATCGAAACGTTTTTCCAAATCAGCAGCTTCTTGTGCCACTGCAAGCTTATTTAACAACAAAAACAAAACAATAAACAGGCAATATTTGCCCCTTAATACTGTAAAAATAGTCATATACGTTATTTTTTTATAAAAAATAGCCAAACACCCAATCACGATGCGTTAACAACGACTACAAGATAATTCAAATACCTATTTTTTCCAAATCAACACGATCATTAAAGCAGCATACCCTTATTTGACGCGCATTTTTATTATAAATTCCACTTCATATCCCGATCGCCTCCAAAATATTCATTGAATTTGAACTTCCTTGCGGTTTACAGACCAATAGCATCCGAGTCGAATTACGTGCTTAGATAAAGCGCCAGGAACAAACCTACCCCGCCTAAAACCAGTATTTTTCCCGATATTAAAAAAACATTAAAATCATTTAGTAGATTCGTAGTCGAAAACCAATTGTAAAAATCTTCAAATGCACTTTCATGCTTATGCCTTCCTATAAGCTATATATGGATCATGAGTTAATACATCTACTAAAAACAGGTGACACGGCCGCTTTTTCTGAAATTTACACTCGATTTGCACCTAAGTTATACAGGCAGGCTTACCAGGTATTACAGAATAGGGAAGAAACGAAAGACCTTGTACAGGACATTTTTGTAGCGCTTTGGAATAAAAGGACGGAAGTTCAAATTCAACATCTCGCCGGATATTTACATATCGCTACCCGTAATCAGGTCATTAAAACGATTGCTCATCGAAAAACCACAGCACATTATTTTAATTGGCTGCAAACGGTTACTGAAGAAGGGATGGCTACCGCCGATTATGCAATCCGTGAAAGACAACTTCAGCAGGTTATTGACAATGAAGTAAACAAATTGCCTTCTAAAATGCGTCTGGTATTCAACTTAAGTCGGAAAGCCCATCTTTCACACAAAGAAATAGCCGTTAAACTGCATCTATCGGAAGCTACGGTAAAAACCCAGGTAAGAAATGCATTGAGAACACTGCGAAGCAAATTAGAAGCGATACTATACAGCGTTCTTATAATACTTTACTTTTTGTTTTAAACCTTTAACATTTTTTTTATTTCTTTCTACCCCCACGTCGCGTTTCATCGTACTTTACAATAAATAACCATTATAGACTGGACACTGTGAAGAAAGAAGAGCTAAAAAAACTCCTTCATCGCTATATAAAAGGCAAATGCACCTATGACGAAAAAGTTTGGGTGGAAGCCCTATACGAAAAATTAAGCCAGAAGCCTTCCTTCGATCTTACCGAGGAAATGGTTCAGGAAGACCTCAATGAAATATATCAAAATATCATTTTAAAAACAACCACCAAACGATCGAATAGTTGGCCTGCGATCGCCGCCGCCGCTATTGTGCTTCTTTGCTTTTCTTTTGGTTTTTATTTTGTTTTAAAAAAAGACCATGCTCCACTTTCTGCAGGAAAGCCTTTGCAGGTCGCGATCAATCCGGAAGATTTTGCTCCGGGGTCGAATAAAGCCCTATTAACATTATCCGACGGCTCAACCATTGCTTTAGACGATGCAAATGACCTGAAAATAGCAGAAAAAGGTGGTGTAAAAATCACCAAAGATAAAGACGGTCTGATTACTTATCAATGGGATTCGGACACGCAAACCCCTACTATAAACACATTAAGTACACCAAAAGGCGGACAATACCAGCTTATTCTGTCGGACGGTACAAAAGTATGGCTGAATGCAGCCTCATCTATCACCTATCCTACTTCATTCAAATCTGGAGAGCGCAAGGTAAGTTTAAAAGGAGAGGCCTATTTCGATGTGGCAAAGAATAAAAAACAACCATTTAAAGTGATAACCGATCGTCAGGAACTAACGGTATTGGGTACTCAGTTTAATATTAACAGTTACGACGACGAGCCAGAAACCAAAACAACCTTATTGGAAGGAAGCGTTCAAATTTCATCAAGCAATACCAAACAGTCGATTTTACTTAGTCCCGGAGAACAATCCGCATTAAAAGAAAACGGCAAAATAAAAGTAAGTGCGGTCAATACAGAAAACGCAGTTGCTTGGAGAAGTGGCCTTTTCCAATTTCAGGATTCAGATATACAAGAAGCCATGCGGCAATTATCCCGTTGGTATAACGTAGCCATCGAATTTGAAGGTCCGATACCGGCTATCCGGCTTTGGGGAGAAGTGCACCGCAAGGCCAACGCCATCGAGGCCTTGGAAATATTAAGCTATTTTGGTTTAAAATATAAAATTGTAACAACAGAAAACACAAAAAAAATCATCATTATCCAATAAATTAACTGTTAAATTATGAGAAAAACAAGATCACAAGTAACATAAAGAATTGGCGGTTAACAAAAAACCGTTCCCTATAGCAGCTAGGAAACGGCAAATGTCGAGTTAACCAAAAAGACGGTGTATTTTACAATAAACCTTTAATAACTCAAACACAACAAAAATAATGAAATTAAGACCGTATCCAATGGCCTTTAGTAGGCTATTACCCATTTTTTTTTGGCAATTGGGAATTGCCCAGCAAAAAGAGGCCTGTGCAATTAAAAGAAAAATCATCATGCGTTTAAACTTAACCTTTTTCTTCTTGCTCATGGTCTTTGTTCAGATCCGGGCAGCTACTTACGCGCAAAAGATATCCATCAACAAACAAAATGTTGCAATAGAAGAGGTTTTTCGATCTATTAAACAACAGAGCAATTATGTGTTTATGTATAACAGTGAAGACCTCAAAACACTCCGGGTGAGCATACGGGCTCATCATTCAACGATAGAGGATATTATGAACGCTTGTTTAAAGAACCAGCCTTTTACCTATAAAATTCTGGGACATAATGTGCTCATTAAAAAGAAAGCTACAGCATTTTCCGTTCCTTCTTCTTTGCCACAACAAAAGGAAATTAGCGGAAAAGTTGTAGACAAACAGGGCCAACCGGTTCCGGGAGTAAGTGTAAAGTTAAAGGGTACCAATATAGGGACTACAACCAACGGGGATGGCTTATACAGCCTACAAATCACTAGCGGTTCGGGAACATTAGTTTTCAGTATTTTGGGCTATGCCCTACAGGAAGTCAACATCGGTTCTGATCCGGTTATCAACGTTACACTGGCCGAAGAGTCGTCGGCACTCGATGAAGTCGTCGTCATCGGTTATGGTACACAGCGTAGGGCCGATGTGACGACAGCCGTGGCTTCTGTATCGGCAGAGAACATTCAAAATCGACCTGTTCAGAACTTCGGAGAAGCTATAGCCGGGCAAATGGCCGGTGTTCAGGTGCAGCAAACCAATGGCGCCCCTGGAGGCGAAGGCTTGGCCATTCGGGTACGGGGAACGGGCTCCATCACGCAGTCCAGCGATCCGCTCTATGTTGTCGATGGCTACCCCATGGAAGGCAATGCCTTTCGGTTGATCAATCCTTCCGATATTGAAAGCATACAAGTTTTAAAAGATGCTTCGTCAACTGCTATTTATGGTTCTAGAGGAGCCAATGGGGTCGTCGTTATTACCACAAAAAAAGGTAAAACTGGCCCACCAGCGATCAGTGTTAATTCGTTCGTTGGTTTCCAACAACGCGCAAAAGAGGTGGATATGATGAATCGCGACCAATATGTGGAATGGCTGATTGACGGAAGAAATCAAGCTTGGCTAGACGCGGCCACCATCCCAAGCGACCCTGACCAATCGCCACATACGATTAATGATCCAAATTCGCGTCGAAGCCTATATCCCGGAGCTACGGGCCAGTATCTTATACCAGACGGAACCGGTGGATACCGTTATAATTTTCTGGATCCGGCTTCCGTAGCGCAAATGCCCGACAATAACTGGCAAGACCTGCTCTACCGGAATGCGCTGATGCAACAGAACGAACTGTCTGTAAACGGTGGATCGGAAAACACCCAATATCATTTTTCCGGAAGCTATATGAAACAAGACGGTATTGTGATGAACACCAATTATGATCGGTTCAACTTCCGCTCGGCCATTAACTCCAAAGTCAGCAAAACGATCAATTTGGGCGTAAACCTCATGGCTTATACAGCAAAAGGCCGCGAACAGGATCAGGGTAAATATTCAGCCGTGATGTATGCTTTGCAGTTACCGCCCATCTATCCGGTGCAAAATGAAGATGGCACTTATGGTTCGATGGTCCGTAACCCGGAGATTTTAGCAGGCGACGTGGCCAGCCCTATTGGCGTAGCCGAGCTGGTTAACCTCAACAGGCGACGCTACGGCTGGCTTGGAACCCTTTCGGCCGATTGGCAGGTCTTCAAAGATGTAAAGTATCGGATTAGCATCAACGGCGGCATAGAAGACAATCAGTTTAAACGGTTTGAACCCTCTACGGTAGACCTTGATGCTTCTAAAGCACCCCGTCCGGCCAGAGGTGTGGAAGAAAGAAATACCGATTACGACTGGGTGATTGAAAACACCTTGAATTACGCCAAAACCTTTGGCGACAAACACCAATTAACGGCCCTCATCGGCTATACTACCCAAAAACATACAAATAACTATTTAATGGGAGAGGCCCGTGGCTTTGCCAACGATGAAATAGAAACCTTGAACGCAGGAAATATGTATGCACTTTCGAGCACCGCATCCGAATATTCCTTGATTTCCTACCTCAGCCGTGTTAATTATGTGTATGACGACCGCTACCTTTTTACCGCCACCTTCCGTAGTGATGGCTCGTCTCGTTTTGGCCAAAACCGCAAATGGGGAACATTCCCTTCGGTATCGGTGGGCTGGCGGATCTCTCAGGAGGAATTTATGAAAAACGTTGATCAGATCAGCGACCTGAAGATTCGGGCAGGTTTTGGTATCTCGGGCAATAACCGCATTGGCAATTATTCGTCCATCGGCCTGTTAACCCCAGGTTATTATCCTACCGGCGGCACCTTACAGAATACCGTAGACGTGGATCCGGAATCGATGGCGAACGCCAACCTGGGATGGGAAAAAGTACGGCAATATAATCTCGGATTTGAATTTGGATTAGTAAATGACCGTATCCGTATTGAAGGCGACTTCTACAACAGTCAATCGGTTGACCTACTGCTGGACGTGCCGGTACCATCCATTACCGGCTATATTCTACAGCTCCAAAATATTGGAAAAGTGGAGAATAAGGGTATGGAATTTTCGGTGACGACCAGAAATTTCGTCAAGGCTTTTCAATGGAACACAAACTTCAACATCTCGATTAACCGGAACAAAGTATTGGAGGTTGGGCCTGAGGGACGTCCGATTTATGGCAGCGCTCCTAATGCCAACAATGCCTTTATCACCACGGTTGGCCATCCTATTGCCAGTTTTTATGGCTATCAGTATGAAGGAGTTTTTACTTCACAGGAAGAACTAGACCGCTACCCACATCTGGCAGCAGATAAGGTTGGCGATGGTCGCTATGCCGATATTAACGGAGATGGTATATTAGATCAAAATGATAAAACAATCTTAGGCAGCAACAATCCAGATTTTACCGCAGGGATCACCAACAACTTCTCTTATAAGAATTTTTCGCTCGGCGTTCAGTTTACGGCCTCTTATGGAGCAGAAGTATTTAGCTTTTTTAAACGGATGGTAGGCATCTACCACGGCGATCGAAACGGCATGACCGAACAGGTAAACCGTTGGCGTTCGCCTGAAGATCCCGGTGATGGTGTCCACTTTCGCGCAACCCGCAATCCAACAGGTTGGCAGCGCGACCCATCTTCTGCTTGGGTACAAGACGCTTCGTACCTGCGGTTGAGGAATGTAAACCTAGCTTACAACGTTCAGCAACCGGTATTGGATAAATTAAACATAAAAGGTTTGCGTTTGTACATTACGGGCAGTAATCTGTTTACCATTACCAATTATTCAGGATATGATCCGGAAACCAGCAGTGAAGGCACAGGACTGACTAAGGGAGGCGACTATCTCGGTTACCCTACGGCCCGTTCCTTTATCTTCGGTGTTAACCTTAGCTTTTAATTATTTTGTTTACTTTTATTCAACATATTATGAAAAAGATTCTTTTGCTATTTATCGCCATCTCGCTATTGGCTTCCTGTAGTAAAGACTTTATCGAGTTTGCTCCGCCATCTAATTTAAACTCCAGCACTTTTTATGAAACACAACAGGATATCAATCAGGCAACACTATCGGCTTATGCCAGTCTTCGTACGCTATATAACGGTACCTTTTATCGATTAGGCGAAATCCGTTCAGACAATACTACCTATTCCTGGCTGGCGGGCAACCCCGCAAACGAAAAGGGGGTCGATGAGTTTTCCTCCCCCCTCCTGCCCGAAAATGGCTTTCTTCAGGATTGCTGGGAGGATGGTTACCATACTATTTTAAGATGTAACCTGGTATTAGGCAGAAGTGATGCCGCTACATTTACCGATGAAAACCTGCGCACCCAATATAAAGCCGAAGCCAGCTTTATTCGGGCATTGACCTATTTCTGGTTAAACCGGGTATTTGGCGGCCAAGCCTTGAACGGACAATTGTTAGGGGTGATCAAAGTGGATAAAGAACTGACACCGGAGGAAGCTTACCTGTTGGGCCGTGCTTCGCTTGAAGAAATATATAACTTCATAATTGCCGATCTGCAATTTGCCGAAAGTGGTTTGCCCGATAGTTATGGGGGTAATGACAAAGGCCGGGCAACAAAAGCAGCAGCTACAGCACTACTAGGTAAGGTTTATATGACGATGGCTGGTAACCCTCTCAACAAAGGTGCCGAATACTATAATCTGGCGATAGAAAAATTCCGCGAAGTTATTAACAACAGCAGCTATGCCCTCGTACCCAGTTACAAAGATCTATTTGATGTAAACCAGAAAAACAGTGTGGAATCGCTCTTCGAAATCCAATATATGAAAGGATCTCCCGGTGCAGTGGCCGGCAGCCCCTGGAACAATAATTTTGCACCCCGCTTTTCCGACAAGGAAGTTGTTTTGGTGGGTGACAAAGGTGGTGAAAATGCGCCTACACATGATATGTCGGATGCCTATGAACCTGGCGATCCCAGAAAATATGCCTCCATGCGTGATGGATGGATAAATGCTAAAACGGGAGCTTTTGAGCGCGATAAATATGTATGCAAATATTACGACGTGGCAAGCAGCGGATCGGACAATGGTAATAATTGGATCGAACTGCGGTTAGCCGACGTTTATCTGCTTTATGCCGAAGCACTGGTGCGCACAGGGGCCGATCGGGCTACGGCATTGGTTTATCTCAACAAAATCAGGGAGCGGGCCCGTAATACCCCAGGCGATCCGAATAGCCCACCTCCTACCAATTTGTTAGCAGACTATCAATTGACCGATTTTAGCAGTGACGAACAATTTTTATTGGCGATTGAAAGGGAACGCCGGGTAGAGCTGGCCTTTGAAAACCACCGTTGGTTCGACCTGGTCCGCACCGGACGTGCAAAAGACGTCATGATAGCCGAACAAAAAGCGGATGGATACAATGCCTTCACCTGGAGTGACAATGCTTTGGCTTACCCCATCCCAATGACGGTGATGCAATCCAACCCACAGCAAATCATTCAAAACAACGGATATACACAAATGTAAATAACATGAAAACGATGAAAATGAACCGATTTATTTTGCTTTTTTTAGCTTGTTCCCTGGCCATTAGCGTGTACGGTCAAAATACAGATAATACGCTCAGCGCCCAAGAAAAAACGGAGGGATGGGAGCTTCTCTTTAATGGGAAAAATCTGGATGGTTGGAAAACCACGAGAGGCGATTCACCTGATGCCGATTGGCAAGTTAACAATGGCCTATTATCATTACGTCCTGAAAACAAAGATCACCAAGACATGATTTCTGATAAGGAATATAGCAATTTTGATCTACGGGTAGATTTCAAAGTAACAGAAGGAGCCAATAGTGGTATCAAATATTTCTTTACTCGATATGATCAAGGTGGATGGTTAGGTATGGAATACCAGATTATCGATAATCTGCGCCATCCGGATGCCAAACTCGGCCGCGACGGCAACCGCCAGCTCAGCGCGTTATATGACATGTTCCCGGTGACGAACAAGGTAGCAATTCAAGTCGGCGAATGGAACCATGCCCGTATTGTCGCTCAGGGGTCAAAAGTAACCCATTACCTGAATGGCCAAGAGGTACTAAGCTTCGACCGCAAGAGTGCCGCGTTTGAAAAGGCAAGACAGCTGAGTAAGTTCAAAGATGCCAAGCCTAATTTTGGCTCGGTAGACATCGGTCATATCATGTTACAGGACCACGGCGACATCGTTTATTTTAAAAACGTGAAGATAAAAGCGCTGTAAGGATAAGGTATAGTAAACAAAACCAGCTGACCATAAACAACCATTTTATGAATACCAATTCAAGAAGAGACTTTATCAAAAAAATAGGCATCGGCACAGCTGCGCTTTCGGTAGGTAACAGTCTGCTTAATCAAAATCCGGCCATGGCTTTTTCGGCCAAAAGTTACCGTAATATCGTTGGTGCAAACGAAAGGATCCACTTGGCCACTATTGGCGTAAACAGCAGAGGAAGCAGCATGGGCGGTACCTTTGCGCGCCAAAAAGATGCTCAAATAGCCTGTGTATGTGATGTGGACGAACGCGCCATCCCCAAAGCGATCAAACGCATTATGGATGCAGGCCAAAGCAGCACACCGAAATCAGCGAAAGATTTGCGCAAGGTATTGGATGACAAGAACATTGATGCCATCTACACCGCAACACCCGACCATTGGCATGCACCACTTACCATAATGGCCTGCCAAGCTGGCAAGCATGTTTACGTTGAAAAACCCATGGCGCATAATCCGGCAGAAGGCGAAATGGCTGTTGCTGCCGCTAGAAAATACAACCGTGTGGTGCAAATGGGTGCGCAGCGACGTTCTGCACCCATACTGACGAAAGGCATTGAGCTCCTCCATCAAGGTGTTATTGGTAAAGTATATATGGCCAAGACTTGGTATACCAACACCCGGAAAGAAACCTTTTTAAAACCGGGCAGTGTCCCTTCTTGGCTGGACTACGACCTTTGGCAAGGCCCAGCACCTCGCCTCGCCTATCAAGACGGCTTAATTCACTACAATTGGCATTGGTTCTGGCATTGGGGAACGGGAGAAGCCCTGAACAATGGTACCCATGAAGTAGATGTAGCCCGCTGGGGGCTTGGTGTAGACTTCCCTACCCGGGTAAGTTCCATTGGTGGCCGCTACCACTTTCAAGACGATTGGGAGACACCCGATACGCAGGTGGTAACGATCGAATATCCAAATGCCACCCTCGTTTGGGAAAACCGCAGCTGCAACGGGCGCAAGGTAGAGGGGCTAGACCGAGGTATCATCTTCTATGGCGAAAAAGGGAGCTTAGATACCGGATGGGATGGCTATAAAGTGTATGATCTGCAAGGCAAGTTAATCCAAGAGGAACAATCGGAAACCGAAAAAGGGGCTATGGAAGGCCGCAATACGGCCAGTCCGAGTTTGGGTATGGATAGTATGCATGCTGCCGACTTTTTAGATGCCATCCGCAATAACCGTCGTCCGAACTGCGATATTGAGCTGGGTTATAAAAGCACAGTGGCCATGTTGTTGAGTAATATTTCCTGGCGCGTGAAACGCGACCTGAAAATCAATCCGCAAAACGGGCATATTATCGGAGACGCTGAAGCAGAAAAACTATGGAGTAGAAGCTATGAACCCGGTTGGGAACCCAAAATATAGCCCATGTTGATAATAAATGAATACCAACCAAAAAAATTGGTATTCATTTTATCAACCTTATTTTACAACAACTTATATCCAACAGCTATGAAAAAATCAACGAGCATCGGCCTTTTTCTTATGGTTTCTGTTCTTAACCTTTTTGCACAAGAACCGAATACCTTAACCGCCACCGAAAAGAACGAAGGATGGGAACTACTCTTTGACGGAAAAAGTTTCCGAGGCCTGCAAAAGTTGGCCGACGGTGGCTGGGAAATTAAGGACGGAACACTTTCAGCGACAGCCATCCCCCACGGAAAACAAATGGATATCATTACGGAAAAGCAATTTTCGAATTTTGAGCTGACGTTTGAGTTTACCCTTTCCCAAAACACCAATAGTGGCGTTAAATATTTAGTCACGAATGATTTTCCAAGCCAAAATGGTGTTTATTTGGGACTGGAATATCAAATTCTGGACGACATCAACTATAACTATCCAGAAAGGGGTGAACTCCGTTCGGTGGCTTCGCTTTACGACCTGATTCCAGCGAATCAGCAAAAAGAGGTAAAAGATTTTGGACAATGGAATAAAGCTAGGATTATCGTACAGGGTAACCGCATCAGCCATTGGCTAAATGGCCGTAAAGTAGTGGAATACGACAGAAGTACAAGCGCCTTTGCCGATTTAATCAAAGCCAGCAAATACAAAGACCTGCAAAATTTCGGAAAAACAAAAACAGGACATCTGCTTTTTCAAAATGAGGGCACGCCCGTTGCTTTTCGGAATATCAAGATTAAACCATTCGATTAAACTGTTGCAAGCGCTTTTAAACTTCACCGCTTTTATTCATGCACCTTGATAACCTCATCCTCGTTTTTAACCGGAAAGCTAGGTTTAAAACCATCAACATGACTTAAGAGGTATTGAATAGCCGTTAAACGTGCGGTTTTCTTATCGTCTGTGTCGATTTCTATCCAAGGCGACTTCTTGGTTGATGTTTTCTTCAACATCTTTTCGATATAGGCAGAATAGATCTCCCATTTTTCCTGTGCCTGCTGATCCAGATCACCAACCTTCCACTGTTTCATTGGGTCTTTTTTCCGGTCTTCCAAGCGCTCAAGCTGCTCGGTTTTGGAAATATTCAGGAAGAATTTAACCAACAATACGCCATCATCTATCAGGAGATGTTCCAGTTCATTGACCTGTTTCATGAAGGTATGGTACTGCTCTTCCGTACAAAAGCCAAAAACCGGTTCAACTACCGCGCGATTGTACCAACTCCGATCAAAAAAGACCATTTCGCCGGCGTTCGGCAATTGCTTTAGGTAACGTTGAAAATACCATTGTCCCTGTTCCTCTTCCGTTGGTTTGGGTAAGGCTACCACCCGGTAGCGTTTAGGGTTAAGCTTGGCAATCATTCGGCTGATCGTTCCGCCTTTTCCGGCTGCATCCCGTCCCTCAAAAATCAGCAGCACCCGTTTTTTATGGGTAATCACATATTCCTGCAAGCGCAGCAATTCGAACTGAAGCTTATTCAATTCTTTCTCGTAAGCCAATTGCTTTTTAAATTTCTTCTCCTTGATAATCCCGTTATCAATCAGGAAGTCTAAAATTTCTTCACTTTTCCCAATCTTTTCGAGATCGTTTAAATCAAATTCCGCCATTGCTTAACTATTAACAAGTGCCTTGAACTGCCTTATTCCAAGCTGGAGGCATTAAAGGTATCGCCTTGGGCCATATCTCCCGTTTCGTAGCCTTTTTTGAACCAATAAGCCCGCTGCGCCGAAGTGCCATGTGTAAAAGCATCGGGCACCACCCGCCCCTGGGCCTGCATTTGCAGGCGGTCGTCGCCAACCGCTGCTGCGGCGTTTAAGCCATCTTCAATATCCTGCGTATTAATCTGTATTTCCGAATTTTTATTGGCATAATGCGCCCAAATCCCGGCATAAAAATCCGCTTGCAGCTCCAACCTTACCGAAAGTTTATTGTATTCTTTCTCGCTAAGCCGTTGCCGCATGCTATTTACCTTGTCCATCGTACCCAAAAGTTCCTGGATATGATGGCCAACCTCATGGGCAATCACATAAGCCATCGCAAATTCGCCGGTAGCTCCGAATTTGGTTTTTAATTCTTCATTAAAATTCAGGTCGATATATAATTTCTGGTCAGCCGGGCAATAAAAAGGCCCATAGGCCGTAGCACCCATACCACAACCTCCGGTTTCTGTACCATCCCAATAAACCACCAAAGTAGCGGGTTTATAGGTACTTCCCTGCTCCTGAAAAAGTTGCGTCCACACATCCTCGGTACTGGCCAGCACCGTGCGCGAAAATTCGGTCAGCTCTTTTTCTTCATCGCTGATTTCTACAGGCCCCTGCTGTTGTTGCATGGTACCCGTAGTTTGCAACTGCTGCAGCAATTGTTGAGGATCGCCGCCCATAAATAGGCTAATGAGCAGTACAATGATACCACCCACACCTCCTAAGGCAATCTTCCCTCCAGACGACATGCCGCGCCGGTCTTCAAAGTTGCCGCTTTGTCTACTTCCTTTCCATCGCATAGGTAAAAAATAAAAAGTGCATTTCGGAACAAAATATCCTTCATCCCAAAGCTAAATAATATTTCTACATAAGCAAAATTATTTAGTGCCTATACGATTCCTCCCATATAAGGGTCGCTAGTACTCTCTTTTCCGTTCTCCACATGTCCGGCAAAGCGCTGCATATAAGCAGGAAATCCGTTTACCTGTACCGTATAATCATACCAGCCATTCGAGTTGGATAAATCGAGTATTGCGTGTGCTTCCGCTTTTTCTTTATCCAATAGGATGTTTTGATCGGCTCTTTTATAGGCCTGATCCGAAAGTTTAATTTGCAAGTCTTGCTTTTGGTTCGAAAAGAAATGAAATGTCAACATCCTGCCCCCGGTATTCTTATCCTGTTCCATTGACACCCTTATGCTTAAATCGGGGTCGCTCCTATCACCTTTAAATTCCTGAAAAAACCCATTAGGTCCATACGCTTTTAAATGGTACTGCTGTCCGAAATCTGCCAAAGGCCATACATAGGCTGTAGTTTCTCCCTCCCGAGCGGCAAAGTTCCACGCACGCCCTGGCCGTTCATCTTTCCCGTAAGGCACCGCGGCATACACGCGGAAGGGTACGCCAATGGTTTTTGTTTTCGGCAGGTTACCCAAAACATTAAATTGCAAAGAAAGCTGTCCGCTCGTTTTGTCCAAACGGGCCATAATTTGTAGATCATAGGGAATGGGACAGGCCGTTTTTACTCCTTTTTCCTGCTTGGGTAAAACATCCGGCGCGCGAAGACCCTGTCGGATTGAGGTAAGGTCGGCCTCATTAAGCAATCTAAAGTTCCCGGGCAAGGCCTTATCCTTGGCCGAATAGATCTGCTCTACATGCTCGTCTCTTTTAAGCATCTGCAAGTGATCTTCTTTTTCAGATCCTGCGGTATGAAAGGCAGACGTTAGGTTACCGCATATCAAACGGCGCCAATCACTAATATTCGATTCGCGTACTTCCTTACCGGTTTTATGTGCTATGAAATATTCCAGAAACTGCAATGAAGAAGTGTGGTCGAATACTTCTGAACATACCCGCCCGCCTTTTGTCCAAGGAGAAGCAATAACCAAAGGCACCCTAAAGCCCAGCCCAATGGAATTATCCAAGGCTGCCTGCGGGTCGCCACTTCTTACTTTTTCCTGATCTGCTGTTACGTATTCTTCTGCTGTATCCATTCCCTTTGGCACCGCCCCCTCTTCGGGGCGGCCGCTATGTGGCGGTGAGAAGGGCGGCATATGATCGAAATAACCGTCATTTTCGTCATAAGTCAGCAAAAAAATGGTCTTCTTCCAGACCTCCGGGTTTTTAGTCAGGATATCCAACGCTTCTGAAACATACCAGGCGCCATACCATGGGGCACCAGGATGATCGGAAAAGTTACAAGGCGCTACCAACCAGGAAACCATAGGTAAATTACCTTCCTCCACATCCTTTCGGAACTGATAGAATACATCCCCTTTAGGTACCTGCACACTTTTGCCGCCCTCTTCATCCTGGTAACGGATGGTGGTTAGCTGATGGTAGTCAGGGTCGGCTTCGTTTGTTGCCAAAGCCCTTTTATGGATTTCCTTTTCAAAAGAAGGTAACCGTTCAAAATTTTTCGGACTATACGTTTTTAAATCCGCTTTTAAGCTTTCCAGCTGCTTTTTCTTCTCTTTAACAGCATCACTATTTGCTATTTCACTAGCCAATTCCTGCTCCAGTTGCTGTACTTTCCTTTCCATAAAGGCATAGTGGGCAGGATGGAAACGCACCTGGTACTGTTTATGGAATTCCAGGTTATTATCGGTAAAATTAGCCAGCCAATCTTCTTCCTGTCCCTCAAATCCCACAGGCAGGCTCAATTCATTTTGATATACTTTCCAAGGGATTCCCGCCTCCTGTAGTCGCTCGGGATAGGTTTTCCAACCCACGTTTTTATAGACAATCTGTCCGTTGTCGACATGTGCAACCGATTCCGGATCATGCGCATTCTCGCGAATTGTTCCGCTCCAAAAATAAGAACGATTGGCACTGGTTCCGGTGAGGGAAGAACAGAAATGCTGATCGCAAACGGTAAAAGCGTCGGCCAAGGCATAATAGAAAGGAATATCTCGCCTATCGTAAAATCCCATGGTCAGCGGCATATGCCGATAGTCTGGATTCCCCGCCTTCTTTGCTTCAAGCCAGGTATCCATTTTACCTTTGTTATGCGCATATACCATATCTCCCCAACCATGGGGCAAGGATCCCATCCACGTGGCCTTGGTATTTTTGATATCCAAACGAAAAGGAACATAGGATTTACCTTCTGCATTGGTCTGCACCCAAACCGGCAAGCCATTCGGCAAGCTTATGGCCCTAGGATCATTGAAACCCCTCACTCCTTTTAAGGTGCCGTAACAATGATCGAACGACCGGTTCTCCTGCATCAGGAATACGATGTGTTCGGCATCGAGAAAAGTACTTCCAGGAGCTGCTTCTATAGCCAGAGCACGTTGTATGGACGGTGGTAAGACATTGCTCAAAGCCGTAGCTCCTGCAAGCAATGCCGCATTTTTGAGAAATGATCGTCTGGATTCCATGTATATGAGGTTTTTTCTACTGTGTAAAGCTAAGTATAATCATGTTAAGTCAATATGATCAACCTGATTACTATTTAACCGTTCTGTAACATAAACCAATAGATACCATAACCCATACGCAGAAACTTGGTTATTTTATTGTATTTTTAGCAGGCAATTGCTCCAATGGAAACCCTAAAAATCATGCAAGTCCGAGTACGTTCCATAGATTTTGTCAGAGGATTGGTCATGGTGATCATGGCTCTGGATCATATCCGTGATCTTTTTCATATCGACTCCCTGTCCTTCGATCCGACCGATTTAAGTGCAACAAGTCCTCTTTTATTTTTTACCCGATGGATAACCCATCTATGCGCTCCCACCTTTGTATTTCTGTCGGGAGTCTCCGCTTATCTATCGGCAAAAAGAGAAAATGATCCCGTTAAAAGCAGCCGTTTCTTGATCAGCCGGGGTTTATGGCTCATTGTGCTCGAATTTACGCTTGTTAATTTTGGTATTTGGTTCGATATACACTTCCAGGTATTCCTTTCTCAGGTCATTGCAGCTATCGGCTGCGGCTTCGTTATTTTAGGACTTATGCATCGGGTACCATCCAACGTAGTGGGGCTCACCGGTTTGCTCATCATTTGTCTGTATCCGTTATTTTCAATGCTTCAGTTAGACAATTTTCCTGTCCTTAAAACCATATTGAACCCCTTGTTTATGCCCGGTGCTATACCCTTAACCGCGAAAACAACCCTAATCATGGGTTATCCACCTCTTCCATGGATAGCCATCATATTGGCAGGGTACGGTTTAGGAAAATATATGACCCGGACGCCACAAAAAAGAAAACGGCTTTTTTGCACACTCGGTATAGCCGCTTTGTCTTTATTTATTATTTTACGCTTGATCAATGGCTATGGAAACCCGCTACCTTGGGCAATTCAAAAAGACCAGCTATTTACTTTTCTATCCTTTATAAACGTAACGAAGTACCCTCCTTCTCCGCTATATGATCTCCTGATGTTAGGGATCATGTTTTTACTTTTAACATTCGCCGAAACAAAAGACAGCCGTTTTTTACGGGCAATCGAAATTTACGGAAAAGTCCCGCTATTTTTTTACCTGATACACTGGTATCTTATACACATGTTGTTGCTTCTCTTACTATATGCCCAAGGGTTTCATCTGGCTGATTTCCGGTTTGGATTCCGATTTGGACGACCAGAACAAAGCAGCGGCTTAGCGCTTTGGGCAGTTTATTTGACATGGCTGTCCGTTGTTCTTCTACTTTATCCATTATGTCGTTGGTATGGGCGCTATAAATTTTCCCATAAAGAAAAAACCTGGTTAAAGTATCTGTAATTTGATCTACAGTTTATTTTTCAGCAAAGGTAATTACGAAAACAGCAATTCAATTAAAAAAGCCCTATTTTTTCTTAAAAGCACTTTTAAGCTTCTTTTCCCGTTTTTTTTAAGGTACTTTTGAAGTAAATTTATATTCCGATTCCTTATCTCCCATGAATGAACTAATTGAAAATAGCGACGAAAACGAACTGACAACAGAGCTCGCCGACATGAGACGATTACAGCAGATCAGCACAAAGCTGATGCTCGAAAACAAAGTAGATCAGCTTTATCAGGACATTTTAGACGCTGCAATTATCCTTCTTCGATCAGATATGGGCAGTATGCAGGTGCTCTTGCCTGAAAAAAACGAGTTGTTATTACTTGTGCAAAAAGGTTTCCATCCTTTCTCGACCAACTTTTGGAAAGTAGTAAAAGTCGATTCGGGCAGCACCTGTGCCAAGGCGCTGGCCTATGGTAAACGGATAATCACCCCTGATGTAGAGTGTTGCGATTTTATAGCAGGAACGGAAGACCTCAAAGCTTATCGCTTATCCCAAATCCGTTCCGTCCAGACTACACCCCTCATTTCCAGAGATGGAAAAATTGTCGGCATGATTTCTACCCATTGGAAAACAGTTTATCAGCCACCTGTTCATCATCTTAACCTGTTGGATATACTGGCCCGTCAAGCAGCTGATCTCATTGAACGATGTAAAGCAGAAGAAACTTTGCGTGAATCGGAAGAACGATTACGATCCGCGGTCAGTGCTGCTGCCCTCGGAACTTTTATCTGGAATATGGAAGAGGATGAAGTGAAGCCTGACGTGCAGATGCTGCGCCTGTTGGGACGTTCTCCCGACACGCCGAATTTAGCCGCTACACTTCGGTCGGCAATCCATCCGGAAGACCTCGAACACATTTTGAAGGTAATCGATAAAAACCGTAAATCAGGCCATGCAGCAACTTTACAGGAAGATATTCGTATTTTCCTTCCTTCCGGCGAATTGCGTTGGATGGCCATGCATATGCAAGTTCATTTCGCAGGCGATGACAACAAGGTAGTCCGCCTGGCAGGTTGTGTCATTGACATTACCAATAGAAAAACACTTGAGCAACATAAGGATGAATTTATTGGCGTAGCCAGTCACGAACTAAAAACGCCCGTTACCAGCATCAAAGCCTATATTCAATTTTTATTGGAGCGCTTTGAAGAGAATACAGGTGAAACCAATTATCAGATCATCAAAAAGCTGGGAAACCAGGTAGACCGGCTCATCAAATTGATCCATCGTTTGTTAGACACCACAAAAGCTATGGGCGGGCAACTCAAACTGGTACCCGAAAAGACAGATCTCAACAGCTTGGTCAGGGAGTACCTGGGCGAACTGCAGTCGCTCACCAAAAAACATCAGCTCCTTTTTGAAGCCGGACAAATCGGGCAGGTGTTAATAGACAAAGACCGCATCGGACAGGTGATAACCAATCTGGTTTCGAATGCCATCAAGTATTCACCGGATGGCGGGGATATCCAGATTATAACAGAAACGATGCCGAATGGCCACATCAAGCTGCGCGTTATAGATCAAGGTATCGGCATTCCGGAGGAACAACGAGATAAGGTTTTCGAACGTTTTTTCCGCGTGAATGAAAACAACGCAGGTAACCTCCCCGGTATGGGCTTAGGGCTTTATATCTGCGCCGTTATCATCCGGCAACACGGAGGCGAAATCGGCGTCGAAAGCACGCAGGGAAAAGGCTCGGCATTTTATTTCCATCTGCCCTCTGCTTAAGCTGATCAATTGCCGGAGCCGGTGTACCCGCATTTACTTTTTTTGAAAGGGCACATCCATTGCCGCTCCCCGATCACCTTGCGCCGCCATCCACCTCTCCAGTGCCTGATCATATTTTTTGATTAAATCCTGATACCCCGGCTTGTCGGCCAGGTTCTCCAGTTCATAGGGGTCCTTCTGCAGATCGTACAGCTCCATGGGCGGGCGGTGGGCAATGCGTTCGACCAACTTCCTCGCCTGCGCATTACTATTGGCCTTATCCACCCAGGTGGTCCAGGCCAATTGCTTGTTCTGCGTATTCATCATATACTTGATGTAATAGGTAGAATCGGGAGTCAGGTTACGGATATACTTGTAATGGTTGTCCCGAGCGCTCCGGATGGCATAAGGTGGCCCCTCGGGTATATTGTTGTGGATACCATAGGCAAGCGCTCGATGTGTCGTCGTCTTTCCTTCCAAGACCCCTTTAAAACTTGATCCGTCTAAATGAGTTATCGGTTTGCCTCCAACGATATCAATTAATGTCGGCGTGATATCCTCGTACTGCACAATGGCGTCCGTTGCTGTGCCAGCCTTCACTTTTCCAGGCCACCGTATGATCATCGAACTTTTCTGTCCGTTATCGAACAAGGTCCATTTACCGCCCGGAAACTGCGGCCCCTGCTCGCCAAGGAAAATAACGATGGTATTTTTATCCCTGCCCGTTTCCTTCAACAATTGTAAGATATCGCCCACTTGGTTATCCAACCTGCGCACTTCGGCCAAATACTTACAAAATTGTCTACGCGTTAAATCGGTATCCACCCAATGCGGGGGTAATTTCAATTTCGCCGGGTCGAACTCCGATGGGTCTCCCACCGTCCATGGTGCATGCGGATTAATGCTCATGATAAAAAGACAGAACGGATCCTTTTGCTGTACATACTGACGAATGCTGTCCAAGCTATAATCGTCCGTCTTGGAAACACAATTCGGTTCAAAACCCCATACCCGATCGAAAGGAAAAACCGCCACCGGTTTTGTTACGTGGTTTTTTCCACTTAATCCCACGCGATATCCCGCCTCATTTAGATAGTGAACTACACTTTTGAGCCGGTTATATACCGGTTTATGGTTTTGGTAAGCCCCATGTCGCGCCGGATATAAGCCGGTAAACAAGGAAGCACGGGTAGGTATACACATCGCTTCGGAAGCAACGATCGAATTGAATTTCAGGCCTTGGGACGCCAGTTCATCAATATATTGGGTACGGATATTCTGTCCGCCATAACAGCTCAGCTGCCGCGAATCCAAGTCGTCCGCCATGATGACAATGATGTTCGGTTTATCCGGTAAAGCAGCTGCGGGCACTCGAAGCTGCAGCATCATCAAGAGTAGGCCTATCAAATAAAATCTCATTTCTTGGGTTTTGGTAAAACATGATGTGCTTTCGCCCAGTCGCCCCATAAGGCCGTTAGCTCTTGCACACGTTCGGGATATTGCTGTGCCAGATCATGCAATTCGGTTGGATCCGCCGTCATATCGTATAAATGCCATTGTTTATCCCCTTGCGCCATCACCAATTTCCAGCCATCCCGGCGCACATATTTACTGCCTTCATGCTCATTATACATCACTTGATGTCCGGCATCGGGCTTGCCCTTAAATACCGAGGCAAAGCTCTGCCCTTCCATCGGTAATAGCTTATGGCCATTATAACTCTTCGGATACTCCGCTTTTGCCACTTCGATGAAAGTAGCCATGAAGTCCATCACATGGCTGATGCGCGCGCTCTTACTTCCGCTTTTGCGAATACCCTTCGGCCAAGAAACCAACATTGGCGTATGGATTCCCCCTTCCAAGGATTGCGATTTCCAAAGCCGATAAGGCGTATTGGCTACGTTAGCCCAGTTCGGACCGATCGAGAAAAAGGTCGTTTCCGGGCCGGGCAACACACTTTTATCGGTTGCGTAAGAAATTTTTCGACCATCACGCGTTTGGCTTGGCCGGTCGAAGCCCGGCCCATAGCGATCGCTCAATTCCGCGCTAGCTCCATTATCACTTAAAAAGATCACGATGGTATTCTCCAGTTCGCCCGTTTCTTCCAGCGCTTTCCATATGCGGCCTATTGCTTGGTCCAAATGGTCGACCATCGCGGCGTGTACCGCCATTGCGCGGGCGTCCCAAGCTTTATTCGGATTTTCTTCCCAGCTCATTTCATCCGGATAACGGGGAGATAATTTGGTGACGGTCGAATCGATCAGACCTAGGCGTACCATCCTCCGGTAACGCTGTTCCCGAATAGCTTCCCAACCCACTTCATAAGTATGTTCATACTTGGCAATATCTTCGGGCAAAGCCTGTATAGGCCAATGCGGTGCGTTCTGTGCAACATAAAGGAAGAAGGGCTGATCGCCTTTACTGAATTCGCGTATATATTCAGCCGCTTTAGCGTTAATAGCGTCCGTATGGTAATAATTGGCAGGCAGGTTCTTTACCGGAGTTGTTCCCTCCACCAAGCTAAACGGATCAAAGTAATCCACTACCCCCCATATCGTTCCATAGAACTTTTCAAATCCCCTATTGGTTGGATATTGTTCCAAAGGCGAAAACAGCGGATGTTCGGCCTGGTGATTCAACCATTTAAGTTGTTCTTCCGGTGTATCTTGCGTCAAGGTGTTCGACACATGCCATTTCCCCGACATCGCCGTGCGGTACCCCGCCTGCTTTAGCACTTCAGCAATGGTTACGGTATTTTCGCCCAAATGCCCCTTATAAGCCTGATTATCTTCCTGTGTTGTCATATTCCCGATACCTGCGGCATGATTGTTCATGCCCGTTAGCAAAGAAGCCCTTGTAGGGCAGCATCGCGATATATTATAGAATTGGGTGAACTGTATACCCTGTTTTGCGATCCTATCGATATTCGGTGTGTTGATCTCCCCTCCATAACAACCTAAATCAGAAAAGCCAAGATCGTCTGCCAAAATGAGGATAATATTTGGTCGGGTGTCTTTCTTAGCTGGTGCATTATCATCGTGTTTTTTTGCGTGAACGATGCTGACAACGAGCATCAGTATAATACATAGATTTTTCTTCATGCTTAGTTTATTAAGATTTGAACTGGTCATAACCCGGCTTTCGCTTATAGTCGCGAGCTAAATCACCAAATATAACCAACAAACTACAGCGATACTAATCAATTGTTAGCTTATTTGTCTCAATTTAGTTCGTTTGATTGGTGTTATGCCCCTTTTTACCGACCTGTCTCCCTATATCATCGAGGCCCATCCGAGGCCCATTCACGCGATAGTCACCCGCCATTTACCCACTAGTAGTCCACTAAGGGTTCACTAAAAAGCCACTAAAAGGGCCGTTTTAGTGAATATACAGTGGATATAGGGTGAATAGGGAGTGGATGGGAGGTGAAGGAGCCGTGGCTAAGGCTTGCTTATATGGCATAAGTTCTCGGTGTACCAGGGAATATATCCTAGCACATTGCCAATTCCAGTAACCATAAAACATCGCTTTCAGATTTGTATATCGAAGCAACTTTATCTAAGTTTGGGTATGATAAACCTATCATCTAAATTTCAGCAATTGATGAATTCCAATATACCCTCAGATATCATCAAATCTACCACGCTAACACAAAAGTTATGACGCAGTTTTTAAAACCTATTTACGTCGTTTTGCTCAATACCATGTTTCTATTCTCCATTCCCTGTAAAGCTGAATGGCGATTTATAAATGACCGACCTAGCCAGGCAAAGGACATGATTCCCGATAGGGTTATTGATTCACTTTCAACGATTATCGTAAATTTGATTGGTGATAAAAAAATCATCGGACTCGGAGAAGGCACTCACGGCACATCGGAATTTAACAAAATCAGATCGTCAGTATCTAAAAAGTTAGTCATTCAGAAAGGATTTAAGTACGTTTGCTTTGAAGATAATTTCGGAGAAATATTTTTGTTCTCTACGCAACAAAACGCTAAAAATATAGTCGATAAAAAGGTGTTACACGACCTAATGCAAGAACATTTTTTCAGTCTCTACCAAAATCAAGAAACACAGGATTTCATTTCTTGGCTAATTCGTTATAACCGGGAAAATAGAAAAGAACCGATAACATTCATGGGAATAGATTATGCAGAGGCTTTTCATACAGTCGAAATTTTGCGAAACAGTACAAGCAACATAGAAGAATGTAAGGATTTGTTTGATCGCTTAAAAAGCGATGCGGCATATATTGATTCGTGTAGAAATAGCCAATCTATTCTAGATCGTAAGCTTTGGTTAAAAAAGGGCATAGAATCATATGATCTTATCGATAGCATCCAAAAAATCGCAATAACAAAAAAAGGCAGCGAATCGCCATTTAATCTTAGTATTGTAAATATAAGACTATGCTTCGAAACATTTAATCGCTATAGACTTAAAGCTATAGAACCTTCGAGAGATAGTTTGCTGTATGGCATGGTGAAGCAGCTAAAGGAATGCGATAATAATGCAAAAATCCTGATATGGGCACATAACGGTCATGTAGCTAAAGGGGAATTTTTTGAGGGCGAAAAAGCCATGGGAAATTATTTAAAGGATAGCTATCCCAACCAGTATTTTTCGATAGGCACGCTAACTTCTGAAGGGAAGTATCAGGTTACAAAAGATTTATTTCCAACCAGATATAATCGGTTTTTTCCTATAAAGCTTCAAAAGCCTGTTAGCGGTTCGGTAGAGCGTTATCTACAGAAAGAGGGAAAAGATAAGTTGGTTGTTTATCCCGGGAGCTTTGGTAAATCTGATTTCTTTAATGAGAAAGTTTTTGTGCGCGTTGCAGGATACAATTTTACTAAAGCCAACACCTTCAGGGAAATTGATTTATGGTCGTGCTTTGATGCCTTGGTTTATTTCCGAAAAACCAATCCTTCTTCGCTGTTTCATTAAATACCTTTGGCAGTGCATTGTCCGTCCGGTCATTCGGCCGTCCTGAGTAAGACAGCAGGAGAACACAAGGAAATATTTCAGTACATTCGGATATAAATAACGAAGTGGATCATGTCAATGGAATACGGAGAAAATGCGTAAGACATATTCCAGAATTGTCTGTACTTGCGCATTATTTTCTTCGGCAGTTCTTCGAGTCCGCTTCGGGAAGTCTTCGGGAACGAGTCGAAGCCGACCCGAAGCGCAGTCGAAGCCGACTCGAACAAGTCTCGAAGGATTCCCGAGGAAATGCCGAAGAATTTCAAACGAAACGCGCAAACAATGGCTTAACCCTTATTTGTAGAGATAGGTTTATTCAAAAAAGAAGCTAGGCTTCTTCATTAACCATATCGTCTAAATGCTTCCTGCTTTCGGCATTCAGGTCTTTTATCCGCTCATTGGTATCTATGAGCCGCTTTTTGAGGTCTTCCGTTCTTCTTCTTAAATCATCCATGATTTCATCAGTGGTTTTCGGTATGCTTTCTTCGTTTTGCATAAAACAGTGATTTATTCTCGCTCTTGCTATTTTCCTTTTATTCGCTATTGCTTAGCTTCCCATGCGTTATTATGCTAGCGGGGAAACTAAATAACCGAGATTACAATGAGAAGGGAGAGACTTTTAGGGTGACACCAAAGACAGTGTAAAGTGGATATTTCTTCGAATATACAAGATTTTTTTGACCTGGCAAATTTTAAAGTATTAAAGAATTGCTGAACAGGCAACGGCAGATAGCATACCGTGCTCTAAGATTGGATGCCAATTTCATCGGGACTTGTTCGGACGCCGCCCGAACGAGTCCCGAACAAGTCCGCATGGAGTTAGCTACCATCTCCGAAGCCGGTTACACCATTCACCAACCGCTAGGCCTCCGTTTAGTTGGTCAGGGAAACAACATTGCCTCATTCCTTTCAGCAATTTAGTGAGCGTCCTTCCTTGAAGGAACTATCGCTATTCCGATATTAAAAAAACCACTGACTTCGGAATCGTATTTATATTCGTTATCCTGCTTATCTTCAAACCGGTAATTGCGCAACGCACTCAATCCTCCGAAGGCTTCTATTTGGATCATTTTAGTGATCTTATAGTTAATCACAGGACCAAGATTTGCCCGAAAATATTTCAATCTATCCATTTCCATACCGATATTATCCTGTTCGGCGCTAACATTGAAATTAGCCCCGTTTAAGCCCGTCCGGAAGCCGATTTTCCATTTGTTGGCCGCATCCAATTGGTATCCATAATCGATTACTGCGGGCAGGAAAATCAACAGGTGATGTCTATCCTTATTGTATCTCATCTGGAAACCGGGCAATGGTAGCGGCGTCCCTAAGTTAGTAGTATAAACCAAGCCGCCGCCAATGCTGGTATGGGGATTAAGCCGCTTCACTGCGATTAACGATCCCTGCATGATATAGTCGTCCCAACTAAGGCTTTCCTTGAAGTCGCTGGCAAGTGTCGGCGCAAGCCTACCTGTCACCGTCCAATCATTCTGTAACCGGTGTATAACCATAAAATCATAGCTAATCCGATGAAAAGTACGCTCGTAGTCGACTGCAGCATCATTATCGAGAAGGGTGGCGCTCACCAATCCATAATTAAGTCCATTTACGATAACCGTTTTGTTGTTCTTTAATGCTTTAGGGAAATTGACATAAGCGCCAAACTCCTGAAAGGAAATTTCGCCATTTCCACTGACATCTTTGACAGCCGCTTTGGGATAATTAAAGTACTCCACGCCAGCCAGCTTAATATCCTGGGCCATCAAATCAGCACCCATCAATAGGGTCACTAAATAAATAATATATTTCATTTGGTTTTTGATTTTCATTTCTTATTAAAGAACTTCTTCCGGTATTTCTATTTGCTTCTCCGCTTTTGAAAACCTACTTTTTATGTTTTCAACTACCATGTATACCGCAGGCACGATGAAAAGTGTAAATAAGAAAGAACTGGTGAGCCCGCCGATCAGTACCCAAGCCATACCATTCTTAAATTCAGAACCCGAGCTCTGGGAAAGGGCCAGGGGAAGCATGCCAAGGATCATCGCAAAGGTGGTCATGATAATTGGCCGCAACCGCTCCTTACCCGCTTCCACCAAAGCTTCTGTTATAGAAAAGCCCCTTTCTTTCAGGTGATTGGCAAAATCGACGATCAGGATACCATTTTTAGTCACCAGTCCCAACAGCATAATCATACCGATAATGGTAAAGATGGTCAGCTGGTTCATCGTTAAAGCAATGGCGAGTAAGGCACCAATTAGGGCCACGGGCACGGAAAATATCACGACAAAGGGATAGACGAGACTTTCATACAAACTAACCATCACCATGTAGACCAACACGATGGCAATAATGAGTGCAAAGGCGAGACTGCTAAACGCCTCCGCTTGATTTTTGGCATCGCCCAAAAACTCCACCTCTACACCTGCGGGCAACGTAATTTCGGCCAGTTTTCCCTTAATATCTTTCACGATATCTCCCGAAGGGCGCCCTACGGCCGATGAACTTACCGTAATTGAATTTTGCCGGTTTGTACGTTCCAGTATCTCCGGTTCGCTTACTTCCGAAACATCGGCTACCTGCCAAAGCTTAATCATCTGTCCGTTTTTATTGGTCAATGCTAAATTCCGTACTGCGTTTACATCGTGCTTGCTGGCCTGATCGACCTCCACTTTTAACTGATAGGTTTCGTCATTTTCCAGATAATCGATCTTATCGTTTCCATTAAAGGCCAATTGTATGCTTTGGGCAACATCGGGAAAACTCAGTCCCAAGGAAGAAATCTTTTCCCGTTGGGGGATGATTTTAATTTGCTTAACCAGTCCTTTGGTACTGAAACGTACATAGTCAGACCCGGCGGTTCCGCTAACCAGGTTCTTCAGTATGGATGCCGCTTTATATACACTATCGATCTGCGTACCCTTGGTCACCACCTGGATAGGTGCTTTCACCCCTCCGGTAATCCCCGTGGGGATGATGGTCACTTGTAAACCGGGAATCTTTTCGAGTGCATCCCTAGCCATGGTACCAAATTCGTCCGTAGTAAAATCGCGTTTCCGTTTATCGATCAGGGTAACCGACAGTTCCGCCACATTTTCCATATTGCCTTTTGCACCCGTTTGTGTGCCCACAACGGTATACACTGTTTTTACTTCGGGATATTGAAGCACGGTTTTTTCTGCTTCTTTTACCAGCAAGTTCGTTTGTTTAATCGGCATATCGGCAGCCGTTTCCAACTGAATAGCCAGTTCCCCCCGATCGCTGTTTCCAGTGAAGGAAGCGCCGATAAATCCGCCGGGAACCAAGGCGATACTGGCAATCATGAGCATTAAAATGAGGCCAAACAAGTAGCGTTTATGCTGCAAAAACCAATGTAGCAATGCTCCGTAGCCCTCTTTTAAACGATTTAAGTAATCTTCAAAGCCTAATATGATGCGCCCCCAAAGGTTTTTCCTTGACAGGTGTTCGAGCCGGGCAAAGCGGGAGGCCAGCATGGGCGTAATCGTGAAGGCTACCAAAAGGCTCATGAGCGTCGAAATGACTACAACCACGGAAAATTCTCTTAAAATATTACCGATCAATCCACCGGCGAAAGCCATGGGTAAGAACACAACCACATCTACCAGCGTAATGGCAACGGCAGTAAAGCCGATTTCATTACGCCCTTCTAAAGCCGCTTTCCGCTTTTCCTTACCCATTTCCAGGTGCCGGAAAATATTTTCGAGCACCACGATACTATCGTCCACCAAAATCCCCACTACCAAGGATAAAGCGAGCAGGGTCATCAGGTTAAGCGAGAAGTTCATGGCATACATCACGATAAACGTAGGTATCATCGCTGAAGGGATGGCCACCAAAACGAAGAAGGAACTCCGTAAGCTGTGCAGAAACAGTAACATGACAAAGCCCACGATCAATATGGCTAAAAAGAGATCGTGCATCACGGCATCTGCCGATTCTAGCGTGTAGATCGACTGGTCGGATGCAATTTCATAGTTAAAGCCCTGCGGAGCATATACCGTTTTCAATTCCGCCAGTACCTCCTTTACCTCTTCGCTTACCTGCACCGCATTGGCATCGTTGGTTTTAAAAATTTGAATACCGATACCCGTATGGCCGTTGATACGATTGAGCGTCTCTACTTGTTCCTGTCCGTCAACAACTTGGGCCACATCGGAAAGCAAAATCCGACTGCCCGAACCGCTATCACGGATAACCAAATTATTCAGGATCTGTAAATCCTCATAGTCTGCATGGATGGAAATAGACAAGTTTTCCTTTTCACTGTTAATGTTCCCTCCAGGAATAGAAGCTGTATTAGACGAAACCACTTGATAAACCTGTTTGGCAGAGAGTTGGTACAATTGAAGTTTTTCATTGTTCAAAAGTATTTTTACCTCTTTCTGCTGCCCTCCGGTTATCACAATTTCCCCTACCCCCAGCACATTGCTCAGTTTGGGTTTGATATCCTTGTCTACCAGCTCATACAAAGCCTTTTCATCCAGATTCGCTGTGGCAGAAAGATTCAATATGGCAAAATTATCCGTACTGATGCGGTTCACGATCGGGTCTTCGATATCCTCGGGTAAGGTCGACTTGATTTGATTTATTTTACGTTCGATATCCTGTTGGGCCAGAACGTCATCAACGTCCGGTTTTAACGAAATGGCGATAGCCGAAACATTTTGAAGTGAGCTCGACGTCACGATATCGATTCCTTCTACCGTACTGATGGCATCTTCAATGGGCTTGGTAATCTTATTCTGAATTTCATATGGCGAAGCGCCCGGCAATACGGTTTTTACACTGATATTTCCGGTAGAAAAACTTGGCAACAGATTGTAGTTCAAATTGGTATAACCAATGATCCCAAAGAGAATAAGCGCGACGAAAACCGTCGAAATCAGCAGCGGTCGTTTAATGGATATTGCTGTTAGAGACATAAGGATTAATTTTTGATGATGCTAACGATACTACCTTCCTGTAGATTAATTTGCCCTGCGGTAACAACCTGTTCACCTTCTGACAAACCAGCAAGTACTTCTATCTTATCGTTCTTTGACGCACCTATTTTAACCGACTTGACTTTTGCCTTCCCTTTTTCCAGAACATAGACATACGGTTGGGAAGCATCCGTCATTAATGCCGATTTGGGTATTTGCAATGCTTCTTTTTTAGCGGTGGTTTGAAAAGCCGCCTGTACGTCGGTACCGCCCTTTAAGGCGACTCCTTCTTTGTTCGTAATCAGCAAATCGATTTGATAATTATGGTTCGCGTCGGCTACGGGGCTGATATAAATCACCTTTCCCGAAAATTTCTGCTCGTTATAAACCGGAGCGCTGATCGTTGCTGTTTGCCCGATGGCCAGCTGATAAGCGGTTGGTTGGTCTACAAACACGGTTGTCTTCAAGGTATGGATATTGGTGATGGTGGCAATCGGTGTTCCTGGATTCACATATTCGCCCTGTTTTAAGTTATGGGCAGAAATGATACCACTAAGCGGAGCGATGATGTTGGCATTGGCCATTTGCTGCTTGATCAACTGAATACTGTTTTGCGCATTTTCAAACGTGCTTAGGGCATTCTCATAATTATTCTTGGCTGTAAGCATATTCACTTCCAATCCAGCTTTATTCTCGTATAAATCTTTAGCGCGGATGTAATCATCCAATAATTTTTCGCGGTTTATAGCAGCCGCTTTGAAATTAGCTTCCGCTTCTTTCAGATTAATTTCCAGTATGCGGGTGTCCAGCTTTCCCAAGACCTGCCCTTTACGGACCACCTGACCCAATTCAATAGCTAAAGAGGCAATCATTCCACTGGCTTGGGAATAGAGTTGAACTTCATCCGATGGCTGAACGGTTGCCGGATACTGTACGGCTAGGTCTAAAGGTTGCCGGGCCGCCTGACTGACCCGTACAGATACCGGAACACTAGACCGGTCGACCGGTGTATTGGCTTTGTTCAATTCACTTTTGTTTTTAGCAAGCACCCATACCATAGCAAGTACGATGACTGACGTAACGCCGATGGGGATTATGATTTTCTTCATGATGATGGAATGTGATTAATATGTAATTCGTTAACCTATTTGATCTGACTGATAAATTCGTCCAATTCCCCTATGGACTTTTGATAATCTAACCTACTGATCATCAATTGATACAAACTACTAACATAGTTGCTTTGCGCACCTTTGTAAGCTGCGTCGTCGTTCAGGTAATCCGTTAGGCTCACCACACCACGTTGATATTGATAATCGGTAACTGCCAATAATTTCTCGGCAAGCAACATATTGTCTTTGTTGCTTCGGTAGTTGGCGTAAGCCGTTCCGACCGATGTTTTGGCATTTTCAAAGGCCAATTGCAGGTTTTGTTTATTCAGGTCGAAATTGGCCCGTTCATTGTTCAGTTTAAACTTTTCTTCGCTTACTATGCTCTTCCGCTTCAGGCCACTGAACAAGGGCACTTTAAGGGAAAGTCCGACATAGGAGAAGCTGTTCCAACGGTCAAAAGCCTGCGAAAAATCGTTGCTTAAAGCCTGCGTACCAAATTTTCCCACGGCATTTAATGTGGGCAAGTATGCCGCTTTACTGGCTTTCACACTTATTTCCTGAAGATCAATTGATTTTTCGTTCAACTGATATTCAGTTAGCGCCTCTAGTTTCAGTCCGTCTTGCGTGTCGCTATTCACGAGCAGCTCATAGTCCATGTCTGCTTCGACGATGAGTTCCTCATCCATCGGCATACCCATTGCATTTTTTAAGGCATTCACAGCAAGCTGCTCTTTAGTTGTTGCATCTTCGATCTGGTATATCGTGGTATTGAGGTTAACCTTTACGCGATCCACATCCTTTTCCAACGCTGTTCCTTTTTCATATTGGTGTTGCAGTACACTTACCATTTCTTCGTACTTTTCCCTATTTGCGTATAGCAGGCGCAGTTGTTCCTGATAGATTAACACCTGAAAATAAGCCTTGGCCGTGTTGTATACCAATGTTTCGTCGTTTTGCTGCTTTTGTAAAGCCGTCATTTCGGCATAGGGCTTATTCGCTTGAATGCCGGCAATTTTGGATTGGTCGAACAGTGCCTGGCTGACATCGATGGTGGCATTGGTATTGTATTTTGTTCCGAACTGCACCTCAGCAGGATCAGGTCCAAAGATACCCGCAGGCAAGACGGTTGTCTGCAAGCGCATATTATCCAGCATGGTAACCGAACCCGAAACCTGGGGCAAGTAATCGGCTACGGCTTGCCGCGATTTTTCCTTGGCAATGCGGACGTTATTTTCGTTAATCCGAATGGAAGGATGGGATTTCAAAGTGTAATCAATACACTGTTGTAAAGTCAGCTGCGTTTGTGCCTTTACGTTGAGTGTACCGCCTAAAAGTAGGGCGAGAACAATATGCTTCATTTTTTCTGTTTTGAACATGATGGCGCAAAGGACGGAAGCGCGGGCTTCCTTTAAAAGTTGTCTGGGCGAGAGGCGGGCAAATTGGCGGGGGAAACGGGCAAAAGCATAAAGAAATGGCTTGCCCGTTTCGTTGTTCTTTTTGCCCGTTTAAGTACAATAGAACAGTGGCAGTGCATGATGAATTGTGTAAATTTACCTTATGAAAAAACAAAACTGGGTTTTTGGTGTAGTCATTTCCTTAGGTTTATCCTTTTTGGGGCAATCGTTCAGGATATTGCAGCACGAAGAACTCGCCTTTAGCCTTGTCCTGCACGGTTGGTTATTCAATTTTTTGTTTGGTTTAAGTTGTTGGTTTTTGCACCAAGTCTTATTGCGGCAACAGCAAAAAATTAAATCGACCGGCATGGCCTATCTATTTTCGGCTGTCTGCATCATAGGCGTTGGTGCCACAGCCTTCCTTTTCGATTATTTTTTCATTCTTTTCTTTAATGAAGGGATGCAGTTACCCGAAATTTTCGGGGATGACAAGGTAACCAATTTGTTTATCCGTGGCGTTTTAATCAGCGGGTTTAACTTTTTTATCATTTACTATCTGCAACTGCTTCACGAAAAGCAACAACATAGCCTGGAAATCGAAAAGTTGAGGCAGGCCCAGTTGGAGGCCGACCTGTCGTCGTTAAAAGAACAGCTGAGCCCCCATTTCCTATTCAACACGCTCAATACGCTCAGCTCGCTTACACAGGAGAAAAGTGTAAAAGACTATGTGTCTGAACTGGCCAATGTGTACCGCTATATGCTGGCTTACAACAAACTGAACAAAGCCACCTTACAGCAGGAATTTGAATTTATGCAATCGTATCTTTATATCCTAAAAACCCGGTTAGGCAATGCTATTTGTATCGATATACAGGTCGATGATCTGGTGATGCAGCGTCGTATTCCTCCACTCACCTTACAGTTGCTGATAGAAAACGCAATCAAGCACAACGTAGCCTCTATCAACAAACCCTTACAGATCACTATCCGTAACGAAGCTTTAGATCTGCTTGTGGTATGCAATAACTTTCAACCCAAAAATTCAACGCAATATTCAGCCGGAATTGGCCTAAGCAACCTGATGCAGCGCTATCAATTGCTGTTTGGAAAGGAAATGGCAATAGAAAAGACGGCCGAGTTATTTTGTGTAAAATTACCCTTAAGCAATTTATGAACATACTTATTATTGAAGATGAAGTTCATGCAGCCAGGGAGCTGCAGCGTATCGTGCAAAAAATCGATCAGCGCATTACTGTCCAGGCTATTATTGATAATGTGGAAGAAGGAATTGTATTTCTGTCGTCAAAAGCCCAGCCCGATTTAATTTTCTCCGATATCCAATTGGCCGACGGCATGTGCTTTGAAATCTATGATCATGTTGAAGTGAAAAGCCCCATCATATTCTGTACGGCATACGATCAATATCTGTTGGAAGCTTTTGAGACGAACGCCGTAAGCTACTTGCTGAAACCCATTACCGAGGAGAAGGTAGCGAATGCGTTACATAAGTTTGAGCAATTAAAGGAGGCATTTGAACCGAGAAAAGCATTTGCAGCCATTGAACAGCTTTCACAGCAGCTCAAGAACCCCTATAAAGCCACCTTATTGGTTGATCAACGGGAAAAAATAATACCGCTTCCGGCAAAAGATATCGCCTTCTTCTACCTCGACAACACGCTGATCAACATTTTTACCCTTCACCATCAGCATTATTACATTTCCACGAGTTTGGATGAGCTGGAACGCAGCTTAGATCCCGATTTGTTTTATCGGGCGAACCGGCAATTTATCGTGAACCGCAATGCCATTACGGATGTTGAACGTTTTTTTTCCCGGAAGCTGGTGCTCCATCTCCATATTAAGCCTCCCGAAACCCTATTGATCAGCAAAGCCAAAGCATCTGATTTTTTAAGATGGTTGGAAGGAAATTAGTTCTTTTTGAAGTGTGTTTCCCTGTACTTTTGCGGTGAAAGTTGATGATATTTTTTAAAAACCCGACTAAAATAGTTGGCCTCACGATAACCACAATGGTAAGCAATTTCGTTGATCGGCATATCGTTTTCCAGCATGACCAACGCTTTTTTCAATCGATATTCATTCAATAATTCGGTAGCATTTTTATTCAGGATGCGCTTAAGGTTAAGGTGTAGCGATGTGCGACTGATGTACATCGCTGCGGCTATGTTCTCGATAGACACTTCCGGATCGGCATAAAGTTTCTCCAAGGTAGCACTTAATTTAGACAAAAAATCCCGCAGCCGATAGTGAAAATCTTCTCGATGTACTGACAGGAAAATCGCGCGAAGGCCGCCACACCATGTTGGAAGAATCATTTACCATGGCTATTCGAGATGAAGACTGGAAATACATTGAACCAGTGTCTAAAGAGACACCAAAATGGTTGGCCAACAAGAGGGAAGAGACCGGCTTACAGCCAACGCCACAGCTATATAATTTAAAGGAGGACCCGCAAGAGCGGCATAATTTAATTTCCCAACACCCTGATATAGCGAGAGAGCTGGCAAAAAAATTAAAAGAAATAAAGCAAAAGAAGGAATGAGCGGTATTGCTACCGCCCACCCTTCGACCTAGCGAACGTGTTTATCTTTTTTCCCAGTAATTTAATGTACTACTACTGTTGTGGAATATTTTACCTTGGGTGCAGCAACCACTACAGGAGTGGGGTTACTTAAGGCCACGACGGTACCAATGGCAACCGCCGCCACAGCTACCGGTGTCGGCGTTACGACAACAGGTGCAGGAGCCACCACTACTGGCCTAGGAGTTACCACTACCGGCCTAGGAGTTACAACTACCGGCCTAGGGGCTACCACTACTGGCCTATGAGTTACCACTACTGGCCTATGAGCTATCACCACAGCGGGAGAACGGTATACCGCCGTTGTCCGTACAGTACGGCGCACAACAGTTTGCGCCTTCGATTCGGCCAGACTTAAAGCCATCAGGCAAAATGCGAACAAGATGATCTTTTTCATATGTTTCTTATTTTGAGTAAATCCCTTTTGTTGTTTAACGATTTTGAAAATGTTCTTTTATCATTTTCTTGTTTTCCTCTTGATGTTCTTCGAACTTTTTATATTGCTCGTCAGTCAATAGTGCCTTTAACGAAGTTTTCCGTTCTTCGCCTGCAGCCCGCATTTTTTTGAGCATGGCTATTTTGCTTCCACCTTCACTTTTAATTTGCTGGCTTTTGGCTACAAAGCTTTCATTAACGGCCAATACTTTCGGGTATTGCTCATCGCTGAGACCTACTTGACTTTTTAAGCTGTCGGTGATGGCTTTAGCAAACTCCGATTTTTCTTGTTGTGCTTGCGAATGATTGGCAAAAGCGATCAATAAGGCAAGTGCTAAGGAGGACAAAAAAACTTTCATTTTTCTTTTCATGGTGTTTTACATTTTACGGTTATTAATTTGTTTTATTTGATAGTTTGGACTGCTTGATCTTCGCTGATTTGTACTTTCGGTGATGAAACGGACAAATCAACCGATGAAGCAGGCTTAGTTATAGTTCAATAACATAGGGATTACCGTTTATGACCAAGGTGGCCTTACCCTTCCCATTGAAGGTAATTACTCCGGTATAGTTATAGCGGTTACCTCTTTCATTTTCTTCATTGTAGGAAACCTGCGCTGTTCCGCTATCAATTTCGTAACTGGATTTATTTACGGCAATATCCTGTAGTGTATAACTGATTTCTACATTTGTGATGCCCTTTTCGCCGGTCTTAAATTCTCGTTTACCGAAGCTTCTATAGGTTCCATTTAGCAGGGTAGCCTCATGGGTTTTGTGGAGCTGGGTAAACATCCAATCACTTTTTACCGCTTCATCGATGTATACGCGTATTCCATCATTTGTGCCCGCCATAGTGAATGCGTAATTAAATAAAGTGGGGTTGCCGAAACTATCACAGCCTACCTCATACATCCGATCCACAAAATAGTCGTAAGAATGGTCATCGTAATCTGCAATTGCCTGAATCGTGTCCTGGTAACTTTTCCCACATTGGACACTATCCTTAAAATCAAAAATCCCTTGCGCCGAAGCATGTGCCGTAGCAATACTAATGCTGGCTGCCAGCCCGTTCGATTCTATTTTCAGTGAATTGGTAATGACGTTCAAAACCTCTTCCATATCATCTTTCACAACTTCCTCCTCGTCGTCGTCGCTGCACCCCGCGAAAGCTGCTGACAGCGTGAAGAATAAAAGAACCGGAAAACCCGTTGAAAACAATCGGTTTAACGCGGGCAGCTGTTTCTTCGTTTTTGTCATATCCTTAATGATTGAATGTTCTTAATGCCACAAAAGTAGATTAGTGTTGATTGCAAATAAGCTGTAAAATACATAAGACGGGCAAATTGGCAGCTGAACGGTTTATTCCCGGGATTAATCCTGCCGTCATTTTAGGGAAGTCTTTTATTTTTTTATGATGAACCACCGGTCTTCAACAAAGTCACCTACTGGTTTGCACATCTGTCCGTTTTATTCATCAATCTGCCCGCTTTAATAAATTTTACCGATATACAGCGAATTACTTTACGAATTTTGAAGTGTTGAATTTTAGTTTAGCGAGCAAGTGCAAAATTTCAAAAATAAAAGAGCTATGAAAAGCCAGTTATGGTATTTACTGCGCATCTTGTTTGCGGCAGCACTATTGTTCAGTCAGATCTGGGCCTATACCCAATGGTATAAACATATTCATGCAGATTCCCTATCCAGGTATTTTGTGACGGAAATTCCTTACGTTTGGTATTACGAATAAGACGGGCAGGAAGACACTGCTCAGCTTCTCTGGATTTGAGGATAAAACAATGGTCAGCTGAAAAAAAAGTGGTTTATCTTTAATTAAAGGATCGCCGAAATGCTAAAGGAGACTGATTGGTTTTTGTTTTGAACAATTTACTGAACGACTGTGGGTGTTCAAAGCCCAGTTCATAAGCGATTTCGCTTATCGATAAGGTTGTTATACTTAAGCGTTCTTTAGCATAATCAATCAGTTTGTTTTGAATATGTTGTTGTGTACTTTGTATTAATACATGGGCAGCTTTTTCCGGATCACAAACCATACATTCTTTGTGTTCATTTTTAATTCGTTTAATAGTTCGTTTAAATGATAAGATAAAGATGATGGGATGGACAATGATTTACGTAGTCGGATCAACAAATGATGTAGTCAAATCGTGAAACATTTATTTATTCGCGCCAATAACATAGCCAATAGACGCGACGGCGTTTAGGCCACGTACCGATGTGATATTACCTACCGACTCAAAACTGCCCGAATGGAAATAGACCAATTGTGTTCCGAAAATCAATCTTTTGCTCGGTCTAATCCCGAATCCGCCGCCGATCTGAACATGCGGCACCGTTCTTCCTCTCGAATTTAGATTAATATTGCTTGGATCCTTAATCCTTCCCCAAGCCGCATTAATATGAAGGGCGCCGGCACCAAGCAATGCGTAGGATAGTAACTTGCCCCTCTTAAAAAAATTATATTTAACACCAAGTGTTACCGGAATGATCCCTCCGCCTTCCACTTTAAGCGACTCTCCTGCTACCTCTGTCTTTGTCGGCCCCTTCAGTATCGATAAATCGATAAACAAGCCAGCCTTATCATTGATCCATGAAGTCACACTGATTCCAAGATAACTACTCGACTCGCTCATGTCCAAATAACTTTTGTCTTCTACTTCAGATTTTACCGAGCCAGACATCAAAAAAAAGCCTGGTTGAAAGCTAATCACTACCCTTTTCTTCAAACGGTACATATTGGCAGAATCTGCCCGTTTTTCCATTTCCGGATCGGGCACAAGTGTAAAAAGGGAAGACGTAGTTTCATAATGGTTGGCCAAGGTGTTCAGGGTGGTGAACAGGGTTTGATGATCGTCCATGGTGATTTCGTGAACGCTTGCAATTTGGGAAGTAAGTAAGCTTTTTATCTTTTCAGCCAAGCATTTGTTCCCGATATCCGTTAAAAGATACACTTTGTTGCGGTTTATTTTAAAGTTCGTATACATATCGGAAATCATCGCACGGATAAACGCTTGATCGTGCTGCACCATTGCCGAATCGCAAATCCAGTTTTTTTGAAATGCCTGGGGGAATACAATAGCTGCTTTAATAGCAGAGAGGTCTGGCTTGATAGATGCATACATTTGATAAGCCGTTGAACCGTTTTCGTGCAATACGATAATTAATGGCAAATTAACCGGTATATCTTCGGTGCGACCGGCATGGAAGAGGTAAGTTCTGGTTTGCCCGTTCGTGTTTTTCATAAATTCCCGCTGTGCAAAGGCCGTTTTGGCAAACAATAGAAGAAAGAAGGCTGGAAAAATTGGTTTAAGGTAAAATCGCCGCATAAAGCTTCTTTTTAGTGTGATCAACATTTAATTCGCATGAAGGTAGAAACCAAGAAGATGAATGCAGCCGGAAAACTTGCGGAAGCGGGCAAATAGGTTGATCAAACGAAAATTCAGACGGTTTTGTATTGCGGTCGACCTTTTATACGTGTCGACCGCAAGCTCCCTACCTCAAATAGAAGGCAAGTGAAACAGAGAGCGTTTGATTGCGTGCCCCGTTCAACTGCGCGTAATCAACGGAATTATCAGGCACATCGGAAAGACCATGTGAATAGGTGATGGATAATTTACTGAAGGGAAAATTAAATGCGACCCCTCCGATTAATCCCACATCAAATTTATTAAACTGGCTATAGTCCAACTCCCCTTCACCATATAAGTAGGCCGTTTCAACGTCGTAATTAGCGTCCAACAGATAACTGCCATATGCACCCACTACGAAATCAACAATACTCTTGGTGTGGATATTCCATTTTAAAGGAAGTTCCAAATAATGCAGTTTGTAGTTTACCGACCGGTAATCATAAGGATCGTACAGATAATCGATTTCGGCACCCTTCTTTGTATATAGCAATTGTGGTTCGAACGAGACCCGTTTGCTAAGTGGCATACTGTAAGAGAAGCCGATATGGTAACCGACCCGGAAATCGGCTTCTGCCGACTCTGTATTGTAAAAGCTGTTGCCTTGGATGCCTGCCGTAATCCCAAAATGCGGCTCGTGGATGCTGTAAACTGGGACGGTATATGCATTTTCCTCTTTTACCTGTCCGTACATAGCGGTAGCGCTAGTGAACAGGAGAAATAACAATGCTATTTTTTTCATGATGATGTTTCGTTTAATGTTCAGTAATCGATAAATTATGTAGATTCACGGTAAACGTTTCGCCCTCGTCGAAAACGACCTTTGCTTCATTTTCGTTCACAAACTCCACCTGTCCGTGATAGGTGTAGGTTGGTGATGAAGACCCGTAATTTTCCGTCAGGGTGAAATCGGCAGTACCACGATAAATCTTATCGGATTGTTTTGAAAGGTACACGTCCTGAAGTTCGCTTTCAAAAGCAAATTGGTAACTGTTTACACTCTCCACCGCGTCTAGGCCTCCTTCACGTTTGTACATACCGTTAAACACTTGATCGTTTGCATTGCTGCTTTTTCCATCAACCGTGAAAGCCAAAGCAATGTGATGTTCGTATGAGCGATGGCCCTCAAATACCTGTTTCGCTTCAAGACCATATTCAATCGGTTGCGTATCACTGCACGGCACCAGGTAATTTTCTGCACAGTAATAGGTATAGTGCCCGTAATGCCAGGGCATCTCCCCATCAAGGGTATCGGATTTACTGTACGGCTTATCACATTCCGCATGATCAATCAGCGTTTCAGCCGCATAGTTTATGTTGGCCACCATCCCATAGGCTTGATAAGCCAAGGATACGGCAATAGCATTTTGGGCATCGGTATACGCATCATCCGGATCGACAACGACAACATCATCATCTTCACAGCTGCTGAATAGCGTAGATAACAGGGTTAAGGCCCCTATGAACAAAAGTTTAATTTTCATATTTTGATATTTTGAGTTTACGTTTTATGTGTCTGAGAATGAATCGATATTACTGTGGTAAGCTTTCTTCTCCTACCAGCTTATAGACTACCCGATCTCCTTTGAATACTTCCTTGTACCAGAGTTTGTTGTAACGGTAATACACCTTGCCTTCAATTGTAATCTTGGTAGCCCCGTCAGGGAGTGTGGAGATTTCTGTTTCATTTGGCCCTTCAGATTCATTATTACCTGATCCATTGCTATCAGCCTCTTTGCTTTTTTCTCTTTTGTAGTAGACCCCATCTTTAAAGCTGTAAGGTGTAGACTCCTGACCATCTGAATATGATGTATACACTACACCCGGGCCGTAGAAATACGGCCAATAGTAGCCGTAATAATAAGGCCAATAGCCGTAAAATGCACGGGGAGCGGCAACGATTACATGAGTTGATCTCCAAGGATAGTGACGATTGACGGCTATAGGTCTTGATACGGCCACCGTGCGGCTATGCCTAACCAAAACCTGGCCCTGCATGCTCTTAATCGATCCTAGAACGAATAAGCACGCAAATAGGGACTTTTTTAGGGACATGATCTTATTTTTCATAACTAACTATTTTATTTGATCCATGTCACAAATATCTGCCGGGCGGGCTTCGTGGCACATTGAATTTTCGGTGAAGCGGACAAAATTCAATCTCAAGTTTTAATTCTTTTCCTTTAATTAGGCATCATATTGCATAGAAAAGTTTGTCAGTCTTTCATTGACCACTCGTTTTTCTTGCGGAAAAATTGAGTAATCCAGGAACTATCAATAGGAATATCCAAATGAAACTGTTTTTTAAGGGGTGGTTTAGCAGGCTGCTCAATGCAAAAACCACTTCTTGGCCTTGGGGTTTAGGCCGTATTTAATGGGCTATTCAACAATTCGGTATGCTGTTCATCGATCCAGCCATTTTTTAAATTCCGATACTTTGTTTTTGCTGATGATGATCGGTTCGGGGCATTTGGGCTTCGTATCTAAACGCAGTTGATTTCGTCCATAAACCCATATACCGGCGATTGCATTAATATGGACGATGTACTGTCGGTTGGCCCTATAAAACAGATCATTGTCCAACTGTTTCATCAAATCGTCCAAGCTGGTGTTGATGCCATACATTTTGTTTTGAAAAGTCATCACCGACACATTATTCGCTATAAGGGTGATGTAAACGATTTCTTCCACGTAAATGGTAATGATCTCGTCTTTCTGATAGGCAAGAACGCGTTTTCTTGTGGTATCCTCTTTTGGTATGGTGTTGAGGGCGACATTATGCTGCTTCGTTTCCAGTTGACGGTTGAGCAGACTCAGATTATTGATTTCTTCGTTTAATACGGAAATTTTGAGATTCATCCCTTTTTCATATTGGCGGTATATCAGCCTGATGAGCCAAAAACAACTACCCGATATCACAAGGACTAGCAGAAAGGTTCCCATCAGAAATTTTTGATAGAGATGATCCAATTGTGTTTGCAATACCATCACATTGGCGTGGCTAGCCAGCATCCAGTCGGTTCCTTTTACCGGATAAACGCTTACAATTTCGGAACCACGATTGATATGTTCGGGAAAAGTTCTGATACCGGAGGCCAGCTTACCGCTTTTGAGTATATGCTGAAAACTTTGTACGCTACCGGAACCCGAAAAGTGGGAATTGCCGGCGTCTATTTTCATTCCCACCAGTGACGGATCAGGATGGCAAAGTTCTATTCCATCGGTATTGTACATACACACAAATTCGCTCTGCACATCTGTATTGAGAATACTTTGCTGTAAGTTGTCGATTACTTTTCCGGGAGGGACACCATGCTGAAGTTGTTGTTCTAACAATATACCCAACTCGCGGATCTCCCTTTGCCCCGATTGCGTTTTTTGTACTAAAAGTGCTTCGCCTGCATTGGTATAATAGTAACGTAACGCTCCCCATCCTGCCACTATAGCAACCAAAGCGATCGCAGAAAAAGTGAGTATGTAAAGTTTTGTTTTCTTCATTTCCCGATTCAACCCCACTAAATTAATTTCTTTAAAATGGATATGAAAGTTTTAGCCGCTCAAAATCCGCTATGGCACATTATTTCCGATTTTGGCATTCCCCTTTAACGTGAAATTATTCCGTTTTAAGCTCAATTATCTCCCTTTCGGCAACAGGTATAGCTAATAATAAATTGATAAACAACACTTTTGCTACCATAAAACGGATAAGGCAAGTACAATGAAAAGAGCAAGCTTGATTTTAACACTAGTTATAATGGGTATCGGATTATTACCATTTTTTGGTCCGGAAGAACCAACGTCTGTGCCGGCTAACGATCTCACCGGGATACCGGATAAGGTAAACAGCATTATCCGAAATTCTTGTTTCGATTGCCATTCCACACAAACGAATCTGGAGTGGTACGACAAATTAGTTCCCGCCAACTTTTTGGTGTATGACCACATTTCGAAAGGCCGTGCAGCGATGGATTTTTCTAAATGGGACTCATTGGCACCGTCTGCACAGGATAATCTACTTTACTATTCATTGAATAAAATACTGGAAGGGGAAATGCCATTGTCTTCTTATACAACGGTTCATCCAACGGCCAAGTTATCGGCCAAGGATATCAAAGCGCTGAAAGACTTTCTGCTAACCAGAACGCCACGTAAACTTTCGGACAGAATCAAAATCCGTAAAGCCAATCAGCAGTTTTCTGAATTTACAAAGGGTAAAACGACTGTTTCCCAACAATCGGTGCAAGCTGCTCCCAATGGTATTGCATATATTCCTGGCTACAGAAACTGGAAAGTAATCAGTATTTCAGACCGTTTTGACAATGGAACCATGCGGATTATTTACGGTAATGATGTAGCCGTGAAGGCTATTCAGGAAAATAACATCAATCCTTGGCCTAACGGAGCCGTTATAGCCAAAGCCGCCTGGAAAGAACAGGTGAATGCCGACGGAAGTATTTCCACCGGGCAGTTTTTTCAGGTAGAATTTATGATTAAAGATTCTGAAAAATATGCTTCCACCAAAGGCTGGGGATGGGCACGGTGGCGCGGACCAGATTTGAAGCCTTATGGAGAAAATCCTGTATTTACAGCGGAATGTGTAGCCTGCCACAAACCGTTGAAACACAAGGACTATGTATTTACCAAGCCGTTAAACTTGAAAAGTTACCTACAAAAAGCTAATAAAAAATGAAATATACGATATATATACTCGGTTTTGTATTCGCCCTATTCAGCTATGGCTGCCATTCCAAAAATGAATTGGGCTTGAACGAGGGTGCATCTATAGATAATTTAGGAGACTTACCGGAAAATCCGCTGCTACTGAATGCTATCACCAGTGCTGTTGATCCGAAAGACAGCATAATGGCCGTATTATACGGAAATGACCTAGCTTTTGATCATCTTGCCTCAAATGCAGCTAGTGAATATCCGTCGGGAGCCATATTGTACGAAGTAACCTGGCAATTGGAAGCAGACGAACAATGGTTCGGGGCAAATACTCCCCACAAAGTAAAAACCATTGAACGTATTGAGTTCGGCGAAAACAACGCTATTGAATACCAGCTTTTTAAGGGCCATATCCTCCAAAACTCCGGGCCAGTTGAGCCATCAAAAAGAATAGCTGTTATTTTAGGGCAAAGAATAGCTGTTAGTCCCTGAAAAGTAAAAGCTATACTATCACGAAAGCAACACGAATATTATCATTTATTTTCGGCTTTTTTGCACCTGCATTCGCGCAAGAATCAAGCGGCATCGCAGTAAAAAAGACACCGTTTCCATAGGTTTCGTGGTTTATGACGGAATGTTTTTACAGAACTTTGCCAAACTGTTGAAAGTTTTTTAAAGCTCAAGAGCTCACCAAAGGCAAGTATCAGTTGCTTAGGGTAAGCAAATAGCAATAAGACGGTTGTCAACGAAGGATTGGCATCCTGTACAAGAACTTGTGAACGTCGCCAGACCATCTTCGGACCGGCTACTGACCCGAAAAAGGTACGATCCGAGTCTGGTCCGACTCACCACCGGGTTAGCCGTACCAAATACACAGTCGACCTCGGTAGAGACTTGGGAGAAAGTCGAGAGAGAGTCGGGACGACACCAAAGACATACCAAAGATGGTCCGAAGAAAGCCTCATTACTTTTCTGCATATCTTAACGAAAAGAACGCATAGCTCATTTTGGTATAGCGAATTCTTAACGTTGGATTTTGGCAGTTTTAATGAATTGAGGCGGTTTTATTTACGCAATATTTAAGCTCCAGTTCGTTCAAACATCCTCTTTTATTTGCGCTCCTCGTAAGTGTTCAGATTATTGCTTTTTCCCGCATTTTTTCGAACAATAGTAAAAAAGTATTAAAAAATCATTACTTTAGTCTTTTAAATGTCATAAGAACATTTAAAAAAAAGCCTCTTATAAAACTATTACACAGAGATGAAAGCGAAACCAATGGTTTCGTTCACTTTAGTGAGGAAAAAAGCCTTGTTGTCCGTCTCTATATCAAGGAGCTAAAATGAATCGAGGGGTTTATGAAAAGACAAGCAGTTATCAATTAATATCAATCAGTCCTTAAAATAATATATTAATAAAATGAAAAAGAAAATATATTTGGTATTGGCGATGCAGTTCTGTATAACATTTGCCTTTTCTCAATCATTGGAAATAGCTGATTACCCTATTCAGAAAATTGACCTGCGGCAGGTAAAACTTAAAGATAGCTTTTGGCTACCCAAAATTCAACAGATTCAACAGGTAACCATACCTTTTGCCTTACAGAAATGTGAAGAAAACGGTCGTTTCGAAAATTTTCTTACCGCTGAAAAAGTTATGCATGGCGGCACAGGGAAAGTATTGGGAAAAATGCCTTTTGATGACACAGATCCCTACAAGATTATAGAAGGTGCTTCTTTAACGTTGATATCCAATCCCAATCCTCAACTTGAATCCTTGCTGGACAAATACATAGCTATCATTGCACGTGGACAGGAACCGGATGGCTATCTTACTACATGGCGTACCATTAACCCCACTGCACCGCCGGCCAATTGGGTAGGAAAATGTAAAGAAAGATGGGATAACCTGGAAATGAGCCATGAATTATACAATAGCGGACACCTCTTCGAAGCCGCAGCCTCGCATTATTATGCCACAGGCAAAAAGAATTTTTTACATATCGCATTGAAAAATGCGGATCTTTTGGTGAAAGTTTTTGGCACTCCCAATAATTACAATATTCCGGGTCATGAAATTGTGGAAACAGGATTGATTAAATTATACCTCATTACCGGTAAAAAAGAGTATTTCAATCTTGCGAAAAAATTCATAGACCTACGCGGCACATCCGAACACCGCCACGCGCGTGGCGAATACTGGCAAGATCATAAACCTGTTTTGGAGCAGGACGAAGTGGTTGGCCATGCCGTTCGGGCCGTATATTTTTACTCGGGCGTAACAGATATAGCCGCTATTACTAAAGAAGATAAATATAAAGAAAGCATCCAAAAGTTGTGGCACAATATGGTGCATCAAAAAATGTATATGACAGGAGGTATCGGCGCCAAACACGACGGCGAAGCTTTTGGCAAAAATTATGAACTGCCCAACCTGACCGCTTATAACGAAACTTGTGCCGCCATAGGAGGCGTAATGTGGGCCGACCGTATGTTCCGAATGAATGGAGATGCAGATTATTACAATGTCTTAGAGAGAATGTTATATAATGGCGTATTGTCTGGTATTTCACTGGATGGAAAAGCTTTCTTCTATCCCAATCCCTTAGCATCGGATGGCGTTTACAAATTCAACCAGGGAAATCTTACCCGTGCAGGGTGGTTCGACTGCCCCTGCTGCCCAACGAATTTAATACGTTTCCTACCCTCTATTCCGGCACTGCTTTACAATACGGATAAAAGAGGTATTTACATCAATCTCTTTGCCGCCAATGAAGCAAAGGTTCCTTTTAATGGTACGGATATTCATTTTGAACAAATAACGAAATATCCTTCCGATGGTAACGTTGCCCTAAAAATTGATCCGGCCAAAAGAACCCGTTTTTCATTAAATATCCGTATTCCGGATTGGGCAACCGACACAACGGTTTCTGAACTGTATCATTTTGAAAACAAGCTGAACAAAACGCCACTGATAAAAGTCAATGGTAAAAAAATCAATCCTAAGATTGTAAATGGTTATATGCAGATAGAACAAAACTGGGAAAAAGGAGACGTTGTAGAAGTAGCCTTGCCTATGGAAGTTCGTAAAGTAGAAGCCAGCTCACTGGTATCTGAAGATAAGGGTAAAACCGCCATTCAGTATGGCCCGATCGTGTACTGTATCGAAGGCATTGATAACCTCCAGTCATTTGATAAAATTTTTGATGCGAACGAATTTCAGACACGATACCATACCGAAAAACTGGGCGGCATCACGGAAATCGTAGCCAAAGATAGTCAATCCGCTATCTGGAACTTCATCCCCTATTATACATGGTCCAATCGGGGTGTGGGCAAAATGAAAGTATGGTTAAAAAAGTAGCTCGTTCAGTATACAGGACTGCCTCGCTACGCTAGGCCATCCTTAAGGGGATGGCCACAGCCAAAAAGTAGCCAGTAAACCATTTGTTCGACTGCTATAGGATGGAAAAGATAGCTTATAGGTATGCCCTTTCTGAAGGATGACCGCTCACTCCCGAACCTGTTTTGCGATCTCTACCAAAAACTTTTATCCAGTTCAACCACTTCTTTTATCAGCCCCGTTCAAGCGGGAATATCGATTTCATCAACCGATTGATAAACCTTGTAGAAAATCTGTTTGTTCGTTCCATGTGCCAGATAGTTGTTTTCATCTTTCAGTCGATTGCCATACCAAAAGCCAAATAATACTCCACTTTTTATACCGCTTCGGGAGGGACAGATGCGGGAAATATCAAGCAAATGGATTTATTGCCGTAGAAAAACGGAACATTGTAGGACAGTTTCTCTTTTCCATATCCGTTTAAGGTTTCTATCGTTATCTAACGCAAAACATCGGTCAGCAACGCCTCATCTCTTCGAAGAAACTCAAATAGTTCTACCGGCGACCGGAATTTCAGCTGCTCTTTTGCCATCGTTTAATTTAGTTGTACAATGATTGGGAAGCTCATGCGTAATAATCACCTCTTCACTCTGAATGTCAATGAAGGCCAAATACATTGCTGAGTTTTTTACTTTTCAAAGGTTAATAACAATTTGTCCAGTTGCTGAAAATCTATTGTTATACCTTCTTTAAAGCCCATCGCTATCTCCTTTTCAAGGTCGTCAAGCGTATCGTAAGTCAGCAGCATATCTACCTGTACTTTATTATCTTTCGGGGTAAAGCTGTTCTCCCATAAATTTTGAGGAAGCGCCGGGTTCATCGTGCCGTTTTCATCACTAAATCCGCCTTTTGATGTAAATGATTTTTCTTTCCTGATAGCAAGAAAGTTGGATTTGCTCCAATGTTTTTCACCTTCAGGGCTTACCATTGCGTAGAGCCAAAAGCCGCCTTCCCGAAAATCCATTGTCTTGGTTTCCGCTCGCCATGGTTCCGGCCCCCACCACTGATCGAGCAATTCAGCTGTTGTCCACGCCTGCCAAACCAATGCAAGGCTTGCAGCAAATTCGCGGGTAATGTGAATGGTGTTGTTTTCTTTGTTGACGGTGAAGTCAAATAATAATGTCGGGTTCATTTTATTTATTTTTTAGTGTAAGTAATAATTCGTCTAAATTTTTAAGATGTGACGAAAAGCCTTTTTTGTGGGCATCTGTAGCCATTTTTTCAAACATTTCGGGACTTCGGTATTTTTCAGTCATCGTTACGCGTGTTTTGCTCCCGGTAGTTATCGGGATTTCGCTGAAAATTAGGCTGCATTCGGTACGTGCAAAATCCGGACTAAGCCTTCCGTTTTCATCGCTGAATGCCCTCAATTCCCTAATGCTTTTTTCATGTTCGATTTTTTTGTAATCATACCGGCTCCAGTGTTTTTCCCCTTCGGGGCTTACGATCGCATAATGCCAGAAGCCGCCTTCACGGAAATCCAACGCTTTTGTTTCTGTTCTGTACGGGTTTGGAGCACACCATTGGTCGAGCAGTTCGGCTGTTGTCCACGCCTGCCAAACCAAGTCAAGGTTGGCATCAAATTCACGTTTGATGTGAATGGTTTTATTTTCCTTATTTACGGAAAAATCAAATAAGAGACTGCTATTCATTTTTCTGTTTTTTTAATCGCTGCCAATAAGTTGTCTAATTGACTAAACCTTGTTTCCCAGATTTTGCGGAACTGGTCTAGCCATTTATCTATTTCTTTCATTTTGTCAATTTCAAGCTGGTAGTAGATTTCCCTGCCTTTTTGCTCCTGTTTTACCAATTCGCATTCTGTCAGGATGCGTAGATGTTTAGAAACAGCTTGCCGGGTTGTGTCAAAGTGTTCGGCAATAGCATTAGGTGTCATCGCCTGTAATGCAATTAAGGCAATAATTCCCCGCCTGGTCGGGTCGGCTATGGCTTGAAAAATATCTCGTCGTATTTCCATTATGCAAACATATGGTTGCAAATATAAATGCAATCATTTGGTTTCGCAAATTTTTTTGAGATTTTTTTTTTGTTAGCGCTTTTGTGGTTTTGTCAGCTCGTTCGAGTAAACTCCGTTCACTAACTCTTCACGCATCACTCAAGACATTCAAAAAATACACAAAAGCCCGCTTTCTTATTTGGAGTTATTCTAAATAAGTTTAATTTTGCAACGATTTATGGATGCTCCTCATCAGATATCATCTCATACCACAGCAAACACCGTTTTCGGTGAAGCGGATTTCGAATTGCTTTACCGTTCCCATTGGAAAGGCGTATTCCGTATCTGCTATCACTATGTGCAAGATCAGGAGTTGGCGGCAGATCTTAGCCAAAATGTATTTGAAATGGTCTGGCGAAAAAGAGCGATATTACAAGCGGATACGGCAATCGACCGGTACCTGTACCGGGCCGCGAAGTTAGAGGCTCAATCTTTTTGCCGCAGCCAAGCGCTGCATCGCCAACATGAAGCACAACTTCAAGAAGCACAGGCGCAAGGACAAGCGACGACAGAAAAGACTATCCTCCTGCGGGAGCTACAGCATCAGGTCAACCATCTACTGGCAGAGCTTCCCCATAAAAGCGTTTATATATACCGTTTGAGCCGAGAGCAAGGTTTGGACAACAAAAGCATTTCCACCCAACTGTCTCTTTCCGAAAAGAGCGTAGAATACCACTTGTACAAAGTGCTGAGTTTTCTCCGTAAACACCTATTTTCCTAGCAAGCGACAAAATTTTTTAAATCTTCTTTAGGAAAAAAAGACACTTATACCGTATCTAAATAAAAGGGCTGCAAAAGCCTTGATGCATTGCATGGAAATCACCCAGGAGCTATTGGATAAATATTACCTCGGCCAGTGTACCTTGGCAGAAAAAGCAGCCGTAGAAAATTGGCTCGCAGAAGAGGAAACATTTGGGGAACTACCCGAAGCGATCGATATCCAAGCATTGGAAGACCGCCAGTGGCAGCAGTTTTCTAAAAAGCTAGCCGGGCAGCCAATACGACAAAAGAAAACCAAAATCTTTTGGGCCTTGCTGGCCACCGCCACCGCGGCCTCATTCCTATTGTTCGTAGCCAACATCTTTTATTTTACACGCCAAAAGCAGGAACCGCTAAAAGCCGATATCCAGTATACAGAAGTCAGCACCAAACCCGGACAAAAAGCGCAGTTTCAACTATCTGATGGTACCGCGGTATATTTAAATGCCGCCAGTACCATCCGTTACCCAACACGATTTGCAGGAAATAGGCGGGAAGTTTATCTCCGTGGTGAAGCTTACTTTGCCATTGCCACAGATGCGGAGCGGCCATTTACCGTCCGCAGTCCGCAAACCCTTACCCAAGTGCTCGGTACCCGTTTCAATTTAAGGGCCTATCCCGATGAAAAAGAAACCACGCTGGTTGTGACGTCAGGGAGGGTAAACTTTGCAGAAAAAGAGGGGAAACATGTTCTTTCGCTGCAGGCCGGACAGCTAGGCCGGTACCATAACGGAAGGGTGACCCGTTTGGACAACGTCTCGACGGCTAAATACATCGCCTGGAAACAAGAGCAGCTGATCTTCGAGGATGAACCCCTATCGTCTATTTTTAAGGAGCTGGAAAGGTGGTATGGTGTGCACATCACGGTATCAGGCCCGCTACTGCTCAGCCAACGCTATACTGGTCAGTTTAAACAAGCATCTCTCCAAAAGGTATTAAGAACCATCAGCTTTGCCATTCCCTTTATTTTCGATGTAAATAATAATCAGGTATTTATCAAAAATTCGCCATGAACTCGCCATAAAGAAAAATTCAGCTAACAGAAACGATCAAAACAAAGCCGGCACCCCATCGCCAAACGTTGTGCCGGACATGTTAAACCATAAATAATTCATTTAACAATGTACAAAAATATACAAAGCCGTATTTTTTTAATCAAAAATTACCTAAAATATCAAAACAGCAAGCCCAGTCGCCTGCGCGGATCAGTCATGAAGCACCCTATTGTAACCCTATGTGCTGTGCTTCTCCTAAGCCTACCGGCCAGCGGCCAAGAGCCGGTATTAAACAAAAGGATTTCCTTACAGATCAGCGGAAAACCTCTTTCAGAAGCATTAAAGACGATAGAAAACGAGGCCGGAATACATTTCTCATACAGCAGTACACAACTTAACCTGGATACGCCCGTCGCCATAGCTGCTCATAACGAACCCATTGGTAAGCTGCTGCAAGAACTGCTGGGCAAGCAGTTAAAAGGCCTGCTCGTAGAGGGGAACCAGGTTACCATTCAGACCGGCAGCAAAGCCTTCGGAATAAGCGGAACCGTGACGGACCAGAGCGGACAGCCGATATCACTCGCCACCATTAGCATCAGCGGCAAAGGAAGTACCCGTACCGACGAAAAAGGACAATTTACGTTCCATCAGGTTTCGCCTGGCCATTACACCATGGATGTCAGTGCCGTCGGCTATAAAAAAGCAAGCCAAGCGGTAGAAATCGACAACGAAGGGGCCATGTTAAGCCCCATCGTCCTACAGCAAGACGGCCAATTATCAGAAGTTATCGTAACGGCCAGCCGCACACGGGAAAGTATTGATGAGGTCCCTTCCTCTGTCAGTATCCTCAACGAAGAACAAATCGCCCAACAGGTTAACATCAACAATTCCATCAGCGATATCCTTGCCTTTACTATTCCAGGTTTAGGTCCGTCTACCAATAAGGCAACCAATTCTGGCCAGACGTTGCGTGGCCGCAGTGTATTAGTACTTATCGACGGCATTCCCCAATCGACGCCCTTAATGAACGGCAGCCGCGACATCCGCTCTTTGGATCCAGCGGTAATCGAACGTGTGGAAGTGATCAAAGGCGCCACGTCCATTTATGGGAACGGTTCTGGCGGCGGTATCATCAATTACATCACCAAAAGCCCTAAAGGAGACCAAAAGATTGGCGGGCAGAGTTTCGCGGGCATCAACGCCTACCCGGCCCATGCGGCCAACACCGTTGGTTATCGCTTTTCCCAATCGCTATATGGTAAGCTGGACCGGTTTTCTTATGTTGTTAACGGCACTTATAATTCATACGGTTTATTCAAAGATGCAAAAGGCAACGTTCTTGCCCAGAACGATGGGCTCTCCCAATCCTATTCTACCGATGTGTTTGCCAAAGCCAGTTACCAGTTCAGTTCCACCAGCAGCTTAACTGTTGCCTATAACTTCTTCCGGAGCTTGCAAAACACCGATTATGTGAATGTTCCAGGCGTATACGGGGTATCGCCCGCAATGGGCCAACCGGGCATAGATCCCGGCGCACCAACCGGTACCCCCCAGAATCACAACGCTTACGCCACCTTCCGTAAGGACCAGCTTCCCCTCAACAGTTCCTTGGAACTAACCGGCTACATCAACCGCTTTTTATCGACCAACCGTTATGTCGAGCGTGCCAATGGCTGGTATGGCCCGGGTCAAACACAGATCAGTTCCAAGAAAAAAGGCTTGCGCTTAAATCTGCATACGCCATGGGTTACCAAAGCACTCAAAGGGAATGTTACCTATGGGCTCGACTTTCTCGGAGATATTACCAGCCAGCCACTCCTGGACGGGCGGATCTATATTCCGGACATGAACATGACCAATTTTGCTCCCTTTTTACAGGTAAAAGCAGATCTTTTCGATCATTTAATCTTAAAAGGCGGATTACGTTATGAAAACGCCCGCGTGAAGGTAGCCGATTACCATACACTGCCTAAAGGTCCGGGAAACGAAGGCAGTATTGCTGTTAGCGGAGGCAAACTCCATTATAGCAGCACCATGTTCAATGCCGGCTTAAGATACACGCAATACGAAGCTTTCAATCCATTTGTAAGCTTTTCGCAGGCTTTTGGTTTGAACGAGCTCGGCCGTATATTGCGGTCGGCCACCGAAAATACGCTCTCCCTTTTGCAAACCGATCCTATCATCACCAATAATTATGAGGCAGGCTTTAGCAGCAGGTTTTCTATCTTTTATCTTACAGGCGCCTATTTTATCAGCACCTCTAAATTGGGGGCAGATCTGGTAGCCAATGAATTTGGCACTTTAGTGGCGCAGCGCGCACCCGAAAGAATCCATGGCTATGAATTGACAGCCGATGCGCGCATAGATGAGCAATTGTCCATCGGAGGCACCTACGCCTATGTGGAAGGAAAAGCGGAGCAGGAGGATGGAAGTAAGACCTATTTAGGTTATTCGCGCATTGCCCCACCTAAGGCAACTGGTTATATACATTATTCGCCGGTAGAAAAACTAAAGTTACATCTGTATTGGGTATATACCGGCAACCGAAACCGTTTTGATCCACAGGAAAACGGCAAGTACCGTAGCGGCCAAGGACCGGTAAAATCCGTTCATCTGTTTAACTTCAGCAGCTCTTATGCCATCAGCAGCGCCTTTACGGCAAGTTTAGGCATCGAAAACCTGTTTAACAAAGCCTATTTTCCATTCTACAGCCAATACAGTGCAAACGACGACCAGTACGCTATGGGAAACGGTGCTAAAGCCAGTTTGAACCTTAGTTATACCTTTTAACGCATGATAAAAAAGCAGATCGGCTGGATACATCGCTGGCTGGGCCTCCTCACCGGCCTGGTTGTGATAACCGTGAGTTTAACCGGGTGCGTTTATGTTTTTGTAGATGAGTTAAAAGCGGTATTTTACCCGGATCGGATATTTGTCCATGCGGATAACCAGCCGCTCCAACCCCTTTCGGTGATGATGGCCAATGCCCAAATTGCTGTTGGGAAAAATGTCCGTATCAGTCGCTGCGACATCTACCCTGCGCCAAACCGCAGCTGGATCTTCCGTGCAATGAAAACCAATCCCGATGGCATAGGCCATTGGGATTATTACCAGTACTATTACCGCATCTACGTCAACCCCTATACGGGAGGCGTCATCCATATCGAAGATACGCGCAATGAATTTTTCCAGCTGATGCTTAGCCTCCATACCGATTTGCTGCTCGGGCATCGCATCGGACAGCCCTTAGTTGGTTCCTGCATACTCCTGTTTATCGTCCTGCTTATCAGCGGACTGGTGCTATGGTGGCCTAAGAAAGCCAACAAAAAAGCTTTAAAACAAGCGGTTATCATCAACTGGAAGGCCAAATTTAAGCGTCTTAATTATGATCTCCACAATGTCTTCGGTTTCTATGTGCTGCTTCCCGCTTTAGTGATTGCACTTACCGGGGCGGTATATGCCTTCAAGTGGGTAGATACCTCCCTATACTATGTCTTCAGTGGTGGAAAAGAGAAGGTAGAAAGACGTCCGCCAGTACCCAAAGTACCAGCAACAAAGACCGCCGTGGCGCTGGATAAGGCCTTGAACGACGTGCTGCATACTTACCCAAAGGCAGACATGATCTCTACCCGTTTCCAAGATCAGGATGGCGCCCCTTATGAATTCCAGGTTAGGCTACGGCCAGGGCGGACTTACCATTTCCACTGGCTGTTCTACGACCCGGCTAAGGGCAGGCTCCTTTACCACTATGGCACCACCGATCTCCAGCTGGCCGAAAAGGTCCGTGCACTCAATTTTGACCTCCATGTGGGCTCTTTTGCCGGGCTTCCCGGTAAAATACTCGCTGTTTGCATCTGTTTAATATGTGCTTCACTTCCCATAACAGGCTTCATGATCTGGCTCAAGCCCAAAAAGAAAAAAAGCTATTGGTAGTTTATGCGAAAATCAACATGCTATAGTACTCATTAATCATTGGGTACTTTTTAGGTCATTAATTTAAGAAAGGAAGCGTGCGTAATTGGTTCTGTGCGGCTTCCGTTTAAGTCAAACAACAGGATTAATCAATCAAAAGGATTGCCTCGCTACGCTCGGCGATCCTTGGTGGGGGTGGCAACAGCCAAAAAGTAGCTTGCGGCACTTACTGTGCCTACGTCATTTAACAGATAAGGGCAAGCTCAAGTAAACTTGGCTTGCCCTTATCTGTTAAATGACCCTGCTATCGCGGGAGCTACTTTTTTGCTGGTCGGGGTGACAGGATTCGAACCTGCGGCCTCTTCGTCCCGAACGAAGCGCGCTACCGGGCTGCGCTACACCCCGAAAGAAGCGGAACAAATTAAACTATTTCCCGTAAAAGTTACAAGTATACCTTCCGATATCGATTGCGTAAAAAGTTTAGGGTTTTTACCGCTTTTCGTCTGGGATGTAGTATACTTGTAATGAAGAGCATTATCGCATCTCAGCGGTGGCTATACTTGATTATAAACTACAAAACCAACATTATGATAACAAAAAACGAAAACTCGCGTCGGGAATTTATCAAAAAAGCATCTGTCGGGGCTGGTATCATCGGTCTGTCTTCCATGGGCTTCAGCGCTAAAAGCTATAGCCGCATCTTGGGGGCCAATGATCGCGTACGGGTGGCCATTGTCGGCTTTTCCAATCGTTTTAAAAGTTCACTGTTCCCCGCTTTTCTCGATCATTCCAAAAAGATGAACTTCGAGTTTGTGGGTGTTTCGGACATTTGGAACCGTCGAAGGAATGAAGCGGAGGCCTTCGTTAAAGAGAAGGCAGGCATGTCGATCAGCAAATACCGCAATAATGACGAGCTCTATGCCCAGAAGGGTATCGATGCTGTCATCATCAGTACCGCCGATTTTCAACATGCGTTGCTTGCGGCAGAAGCTGTACGTAACGGGAAAGATGTTTATGTGGAAAAGCCCCTGGCCGAAACCATAGAAGATGCCAAAGAAGTGTTAAAGGCCGTAAACGAAACGGGAAAGATCTTACAGGTGGGATCGCAGCGTCGAAGTGCACCCAATTACATTGCCGCTAATGAATATATCCGCTCGGGTAAATTCGGCGATATCAAAATGGTGGAGATGACCTGGAATGTAAACCAGCCCGGCCGCTGGCGCCTGCCACAACTGACGAAAGAAATCCGCGAACAAGATACCGACTGGGATCGTTTCTTATTGAATCGGCCTAAAGTGCCCTGGAATCCGCGTTTTTATTTGGAATACCGCTTGTTCTGGCCTTACTCTTCGGGTATTTTCGGGCAATGGATGTCGCACCAAATCGACACGGTACATTGGTTTACCGACCTGGAACACCCGAGGAGCGTATCGGCAAACGGTGGCATTTATCTATGGAATGACGGAAGAACTAATCCGGATACGGTAACTGCTGTCATGGATTATGGTCCGGCCGACGATCCTAGCAAAGGCTTTCAGGTACTTTATACTTCGCGTTTCACCAATTCGGCAGGAGGCACAAAAGAGTTGTATTTTTCTAATGCCGGATCACTTAATCTCGACACGAACGAGGTAACCAGCGAAGGTGGATTAACACAAAAAATGGCCGACGAAATGGGCATGAAAGCTAACTTATTGAAACCCTTCACCTTACCTAACGCCACGAAAATAGAAACGGCAGCCAATACCGGTGCAGATCCGATGACTTCGCTGCACATGCTCAATTGGATGGAGTCGGTACGCGATAGGAAAACGCCACATGCCTCGGTAAAAGCGGGATATAACCATTCGTTGGCCAATATCATGGCCAGAACAGCCTTAGAAACCGGAAAAAAAGTGACCTTCGACGATGCTAAACAGGAAGTTGTAATCAGCTAGCTATTCATTATAAAATGAGAAGAAATATGCATATCATCTATCTTGCCATGGCCGCCTTACTGGCCATAGCAAGTTGTCAGCAGGCAAAGAAACAACGTTTCGCGATTACCGAAGATAAAAGTGCTAAGCGAATTGATATCACCGTAGACGGAAAACCATTTACATCGTACATTTATCCCGATACCATCATGAAGCCGGTATTATATCCCCTCCACACTTCAGAAGGCACCTTAATTACCCGGGGATGGCCCATCGCACCGAGACCCGGGGAACGGGTTGATCATCCGCACCATATCGGCATGTGGTTCAATTATGGAAATGTCAATGGGTTGGATTTTTGGAACAATTCTACTGCCATCCCTACGGAAAAGAAAAAGGAATACGGGACGATTAAACATGCGCAGGTAAACAACATGAAGGCTTATGCCGATCATGCCGACCTGGAGGTGACCTGCTATTGGCAAAAACCGGATGGAACACCGATCCTGAAAGAAGACACACGTTATCGCTTCGCCGAAGAAGGCCATGAACGCAGTATCGAACGAATTACCACGCTTACTGCATTGAAGGAAGAGGTACACTTCACCGACAACAAGGAAGGACTCATCGGGATTCGACTGGCCCGCGAACTGGAGCATCCTTCAGAGGAATCGGTATCCTTTACCGACGCCAACGGAAATATTACCGAAGTGGCGAAACTCGATAATGAAAAAGTTACGGGCAAATACCGCAGCAGCGAAGGACTAGAGGGGGACAGCGTTTGGGGTACACGAGGAAAATGGGTGAATTTAAATGGACAAATCGAACAAGAACCCATTTCCTTGGTTATCCTCGATCATCCTGATAATGTGGGTTACCCTACTTATTGGCATGCCCGTGGTTATGGTTTATTTGCTGCCAATCCATTGGGACAAAGCGCCTTGAGCGGCGGCAAGGATACTTTAAACTATGCCTTGCCGGCAGGAAAATCGGTAACCTTTAAGTATAAGGTGCTCATTCATTCCGGAAGCCATTTAACCGACAGTCAGGTCAACAAGGCTTTTGATGTTTTTGCTAAAGAAAAGGATTGATCCAAAAGATTTATTGATGTGGTATAGGGGGATGTAATACCTCCAGTTCCAAAAGCCCCCTATCAAGGTCATACTTCGGCGCGATCTGTGATCGTGCTTTATAGTAGGCTCGGATATTCATGAGTTCCTGTTGCCCCCAGTCGCTTAGCGGTATCCACTTCCCGCTATAATTTACATGAAAGACTTTTTGCTTGTCGACATCTACGATAAACTGAGCGTCTTTTTCAGGTTGTTGCTGTATATACCCTTGCAGCAGAAAATAAGGATATCCCGGCGAAGGCTTTTTCAGGATCTTAAACTGCAGATCCAAGGAACCTTGCTCCTCCAACGCCAGATTAAAAGCATAAATCATGTTGAGCGACAGGAGTTGGTCAAACCAGTCGACCAGCTCCTGCTCTTTCCTGGTGTAATGAACAATACTGTCGGCCTGGATCAAACTGAGCTGTTCCCTTCCCTTCTGCGCCTGAACTGGCAAAAAAGGGAAAAAAGAAATCATAACCACTATCACTCGCTTTAACATATCGTACCAATATAAAGGAGATCGGAATATAAAACAAAATTCTTGCTTTATCGGCTTCAACTTTATACATTTATTTTTTATGCGGTTATCAATCATAGCGATCATGAAATTAACGACCAAACATTTACCTATCCGAAAAAGTAAAACATATTCAATCATCCTGTTGCTTACTGCTTTTTTTTCTTTTACCTGGGGGTCGATCGCTTTTGGGAAAACACGACAAGACACGTCTGTCGTATTAAAAATCGCTGAAGGTTATATCAAAGGAACACTTGAAGACAGAACAACGGTGTACAAAGGCATCCCTTATGCCCGGCCCCCTATCGATCAGCTCCGCTTCTTACCTCCCCTTGCACCAAAATCATGGAAAGACACCCTAAGCTGCCAAACGTTCGGTGCGGTCGCTGCGCAATCTTCCGGAAATGAGGTGGTGGGCGATGAAGACTGTTTAACATTGAATGTATACGCTCCCTCCAATCCATCACCTACCAAACGTCCGGTTTTAGTTTGGGTACATGGTGGTGGCATGACCGCCGGGGCGGGAAAAGGAGCAAACGGGCATGCCTTTGCCGACACAGACAGCATGGTTACGGTTACTATTAATTACCGACTCGGTGTATTCGGTTTTCTTTATCTGGGCGATCAGGGCGAGCGTTATGAAACGTCGGGCAACAATGCGCTATTGGATTGCATCATGGCCTTAAAATGGATACAGAAAAATATCGCTTCCTTTGGTGGGGATCCTGCACAGGTTACGGTAATCGGCGAATCGGCGGGAGCCAAACTATCAAGTACCCTGCTTTTGGCCCCGCAAGCGAAAGGCTTGTTCCATCAATTGATTTTGGAAAGCGGCAGTGTACAGTGTGTACGCGATAGTGTTACGGCTAAAGCGATACGGGGGCGACTGCTAAAGGTACTGGGGCTCTCTCGGGTTTCCGATTTGCTTAAGCTTCCGACAGAAACACTGATCAAAGCCCAGGCACAAGTACTCAATGGCGTTCAAGGCACCAATTATTTCGGCCCCGTAGCGGATGGAAAAATTATTGATGGTGATCCTTATGCCTATATTAAAGCGCACCCGCCCCGCGGAATTCGCGTACTGATGGGAACAAACAAGGATGAAAGCCGTATGTTTATAAATGCAGATAAACGCTTGAACCAACCGGATACCACCTGTTTAACCGATTGGTTTGGAGAAAATTTCCATCATGTCCTAACAAGCTATAAGGCGCTGAGCCAAAATGTGGGACCTAAAAAGGCCGCAAAACAAACCCTTACCCAATATATGTATCAACTGCACAGCTACCGACTCGCCAAAGTATTAGCGGCGGTTGGCACTCCAGTATGGATGTACCGGTTTGATTACAGTGAACATCCGGACGGCGCTACACATGCCGATGAACTACGTTATGTGTGGCTGGACAGCAAGCAAAGCGATCCATTCCACATCCATCAACAGTGGGTAGCTTTTATAAAAGGGCGGCAACCAAATACCGAAAGGGAGTGGCCTGTTTTTCAATCGAGCAGTTATCCGGTCAAAATTATTGATCAACAGGGTCGAATTGAAAAAAATGGAATCATTTTTGACGATCCACATTTTCCTTCATCCATCTTTTTACTAGGGCATTCAGAAATTTATTAATACTCGATTAGGGATCACCTATGGTATGGATTATAGATTGGAGAATCAAAAGACCTTTACCACAAAAAGCTGGCTTTCGCATAAGCAGAACGGCGATCACCGGATTACGTTCCCGATTCCTCAACAAACGATTAATTCAAACCCTAATCTCACACAGAACCGAGGCTATTAACGATCTTATTTAGTGATTCCAAGTATATGAAAACAAAATACGCCTTACTTCTTTTCCTTGCTTTCGGCCTATGTGTCGAAAGCAAGGCACAGGTACAAAACCGTAAACCTTTACAAGCCAATCCGTATATAGAACTACCCTTGGGCAGTATTCAGCCAAGAGGTTGGTTGAGCGATCAACTTAACCGTATGAAAACAGGTTTAACCGGACATTTGGATGAACGCTATCCGCAAGTGGTCGGTCAGCGAAATGGCTGGTTAGGCGGTGACGGTGATGCGTGGGAAAGAGGCCCATATTGGATAGACGGACTGCTTCCCCTGGCCTATATCCTAAAAGACCAAGAGCTGATCAATAAAGTAAAACCTTGGATCGAATGGACCTTAAATAACCAGCGGGAAGATGGTTATATTGGACCAAAACCCTTAAAAGAAAAATCGAAACCCGAGCCCGGCATTCAAAAAGAACCGGTGGAAGATTGGTGGCCCCGGATGGTGATGCTTAAGGTCCTGCAGCAATATTATAGTGCTACTGGTGATAAACGGGTTATTCAGGCCCTGATAAAATACTTCAGATACCAGCTCAAAGAGCTACCGCAACATCCATTGGATCAATGGTCGTTCTGGGGCAATCGTAGAGGTGCGGATAATATGATGGTGGTACATTGGCTGTATAACATTACCGGCGAATCGTTTTTGTTGGATCTGGCCAATTTACTGTACAAACAAACCTTCCCCTATACGACGATTTTTTCTAATGATTACTTTAAAAAGCAAGAGGGTATGGAGCACCTCTATCCGTTCAATGTAGGGAATAGCTATCCTTATGATCAGGCGCTTATCAATAAAATGCATGTTGGGCAGCTGCAAAGCTTCCATTGTGTAAATTTGGCCCAAGGTATTAAAACACCGATCATTTATTACCAGCAACACCCCGACTCCAATTATATCAAGGCCGTAAAGAAGGCCTTTCGGGATATAGCCATCTTTCATGGGCAAGCCCAAGGGATGTACGGAGGCGACGAACCCTTGCATGGCAATTCCCCGACACAGGGTATTGAATTTTGCTCGATTGTGGAAATGCTATTTTCACTGGAAAGCATGTTAGCCATTACAGGTGATACCGAATTTGCCGATCATCTGGAAAAAATTGCCTATAACGCCATGCCTACGCAAGCCACTGATGATTTTAATAACCGGCAATATTTCCAAAGTGCAAACCAAGTGTTGATTTCCAGAGCTAAACGTAATTTTTTCGAGGATGATGGCCATCAAGGAACCGACCAGTGTTATGGTTTGCTTACCGGCTATCCATGCTGTACGTCCAATATGCACCAAGGATGGCCTAAACTCGTGCAGAACCTCTGGTATCAAACAGCGGATCAAGGCATCGCAGCGCTTATTTACGGACCAAGCGAAGTTCAGGCCTCCCTGGGTAAAGATCAAACTGTTCGTATCAAGGAAGAAACCAATTACCCTTTTGATGAATCTATCCAATTTTCACTGCACATGAAGAGGGAACTACACTTTCCTTTTCATTTGCGTATCCCAAGCTGGGCGAAGGGTGCCCGTATTACGATCAACGGAACACCTGTAAATAACATCACAACACCTGGCAGCATTGTAAAAATTAACCGGACTTGGAAAGACGGGGATAACGTTAGGCTGACCTTACCCATGCATATCGAAACCAGTAGATGGGCCGAATCATCGGTAGCGGTAGAAAGAGGCCCCTTAATCTATGCACTAAGAATTGAAGAAGACTGGCGTAAAGTGAGCGATGTAACATATTTCGGTGATTTTTATGAGGTATATCCGAAATCCGACTGGAATTATGGCTTGCTGGAAAAAGCGGTAAAAGACCCGTCGAAGGGATTCGAAGTCGTAAAAAATGATACAAAAGGACAATATCCCTGGAATTTAACCGGCGCTCCGCTAGTATTGAAAACACGTGCCAAACAAATTCCGGAATGGAAGTTATACAAAAATATGGCCGGCCCACTCCCTCACCAGTTTTCGCAGGCTGAAGAGGTGGAAACCCCTATTGTTTTGGTTCCTTATGGTTGTTCAACACTACGAATTGCACAATTTCCTGTAGTTAACTAAAAAGAACCGTATCCTGTACAATAAATTATTTAATATATAGGCGGACAACGAATTGCAGTCGATAAAAGCCAATCATGCATATATTCCAAGTAAATTCGGAAAAAGGAAGAAATTCCACGATGCGCTATTGAACTGATTAAAGAAGTTAGATGATTAAAAAATTATCAACAGCAAAGACAAGGTGTCTTTGCTGTTGATAACCTGAACCTAGATAAAGCTTGGATTCGCTTTTTTCCGGCTATGATTCTCCATAATAGGGAGAAAATGTTCTAAAGCTAACAGAATCGGTTTGTGTATTGACCTTCATGATTCTCATTTTACCATCTCCTCCATTTTTTTGTCCCTGATAATCGCTCATAAAAATCCGTATTTTGTGTCCATCGAATACTTCCTCACGATATCCTTCTTTTACGTGGCCACATAAAAAGAAAAGAATATTCTTATTTCTCTTTAAGCCTTCATAGAGTCTTAAGCCTTGATTGTTCCATGGGTTTTGTCCATGCTGCAATGGCCCCCATTTCAACATACCATGACTCACAACAATAGCCTTCGCTTTTGGATATGCCTTCACGAGGCTATCCGCCCATTGTATCATGAAGTCATTTTTGTCTTCGTAACTTTCATCGTAAGGCAAGTATACCACAATATATTCCTGTCCGCTCACGGAAAAATGATCGAAATGACAATCGTTGTTGTTCTTACCCAGAATATTGGCATGCCCTCCGTAATACGGTTTATCTTTAAAATGATCAACGCCAAAAAATTGATTATAATAGATAGACGTATTCCGCACCGGATTCAAGCCTGGGCGACCATGATAGTTTGGATCTCCGGGCTTATATACCGTATCCGCTTGATCGTGATTACCTAAAGCAATACCATAAGGAATACCATGAGGCATTCCGGGCAAGGGCTTTTCGAGGTCGTAGAAGCCGCCGTTATCCTTCACATTCTCCCACTGCTTCAACAGCGGCACGCCATGTTTGGAATCGTCCACATTGTCCCCCAAGCCAACTACATACACAATACTAGAGTCTTTATAGTTTTGCCTTATCCATCGGATCTGTGCGCGGAACATCTCGGGCGTGCCGCCACGGGTTTCAGCAGTATAGTATTGGATATCCGGGATAAGGGCTATATTAAAGTCAGCTCCCTTTACTTTTTCTTTTTTTAACGCATTTTGGGCAAAAACCGCAGGTGATAAAAGTAAACTGCCTATGATCGATAAATATAAAAAGTAACGTTCAGCTACTTTTTGAGCCAGTATTTTTTTCATAATAAATTTCTATTTAATTATATCCGGGATTTTGTTCTATTTGAGGATTTAACACAATTTGATCGGAAGGAATCGGAAACAGGTAATAATGCTCAGGAAAAGCTGGTGGTTGCCCTTCATAATCGATATATCCCTCGGCAGCATCATTTTCTATCGGTACATTTTTTACTTCCGATCTTGTTATCCATCTGCCTAACTTTTTTTCCGTAGCATAATCCATTTTTTTCCACCTTCTTAGGTCATCCCAACGGAATCCTTCACCCATTAATTCGATTGCGCGTTCACGCCTAATTTCCCAAAGCACAGGATCAACGGCAGAATCGCGCGTAGGATCTGCCGGAATTGCACTAATGACCAAGGGAGCGATATGCCCCCGATCTCTTAGTTTATTGATCGATTGATCTGCAATCTCCTGATTAAACTCACCCAACTCAAATTTCGCTTCGGCATAGTTAACCAAGATTTCTCCCATGCGAAAAACGGGTGCGTCCGTAAAGTCCTGCGCACTCAAATTGGATAAAAAATTGGAATATTTATACAATCGATAGCCGGTATAAGTCACACAAAAAGGTTGCCCGTTATTATCATCCACGTAGTGTGGTTCCTGTTGTACGATAATTCTCGATAAATTATTTGTCGGTAAGGTTTTATGATCATCATCTGAAATTTCATTCATCAGGTCGATGTATTCCCGATCAGCCGCATGATCGGTAAAAGACCATTCGGTACTTGTTTTATTGGGTGTATTGACTTTAAAAGGTGGAGGTACCGTATAATACAAACGCCTATCGCGATTTCGGAATTCAGTATAAGGCGACTTGTCACCTGCAAATAGGGGGCTTGTCCAGCGAGTTTGTCCATCAGTCATCAGGTACATATCAGCAGCCTTTTTCGTCAAGTCATGACGGCTGGTGCTTGTCCGTTCGTTTGTGGACAGCCTATGTACCAATTGGTTTGGCTCATATGCTTTATAAAGGATAATACCTGTTATGCCTGCCAAAGAAGCGCTGTTAAACAGCTCATCATAGTTAGGATGGAGGTTCGGAAAAGCTTCTATTAATTTTTTTGACGCATCAGCGGAAGCCCTTAAATAGGATTCTTCCCCTCCTAATTGGTGATATTTTCGCCAGGTACCCTCTGCGAGTCCAAAACGTGAAAGGAATGCCCGTACTACATGCACGTTAACCGTATTAGCTCCGTCGCCTTCTGGTTTTATATGCTGCTCTGCCCACAGTAACTGTTCCAAAATCCGGCCAGTTACCTCATCCCTCGGCGTACGCGGTCCAAACAAGATCTCTTTATCTCCATCTGTTATGGCTTTTTCAACCCATGGCACGGCGCCATATTTATTAACCAAATTGGCATAATTAAATGCACGGAAGAAGTACCCCACACTTTTCCAGTGGTCTATATCTACCTGGGGCATACCCGATTGATCCAAATTATCAAGCATAATATTGATGCTACGGATATTTTTATAAGGCGTACTCCAGCCTGTAGCTGATGCAGGTACGATTACCCTTCCCCAAAGCCAATCCGACTGGCTATTGGGAGAAGCCGTTAAAAAAAGATCGCTGTTGACTTCCTGATCAATCACCGCAGGATCATAACCGTCAAAGACGTTATAAAACTGCCAAGCGTATGTTTTAATGTTTTCGTAATTGGTAAAGGTAGCTTGTTCGGTAAGTTGATCTTTCGGCAAAAGGTTCAAAAAATCCTTTTTTGTACAAGCTCCTAAAAAGAAGCCAGTCATGATGAACAGAACAACAATTTTTAAATTATACATAACGATAAGTTAGAAAGAAACGTTAATACCAAAACTGTATTTCTTAAGAAACGGATAGGATCCACCCGATGTAATATTCACGTTGTCACCCGTAAGGCCATCAGGCATATGGTCAAACGTAAATAGGTTTTCGCCGGAGAAATATATCCTCGCACTTTTAACGCCAATTGCATTTATCCAATGTTCTGGAAAAGAATAACCTACATTGATATTTTTAATCCGGAGATACGCGGCATTTAATAAATATTTGGTTTGTTTCCGTTCACTATTACTTGTATTGCCGCCTCCGTCGGGATACATTCGAGGGTAAAAACCATTCGGGTTTTCAGGTGTCCAATAATCCAGCTGGTGCTTAAAAATTTCGCCGAACTGCCCGTCATATGGCCATATCATCCCGTTACTCAACCAACGATCCCGTTTTCCCACACCTTGGACAAAAAACGAAAGATCGAATCGTTTGTAGGAGATAGCGCCATTTAACCCGAACTGATAACGGCGCTCTGAATTTCCGATCACACGTTGATCTCCTGGATTACTTAACGTTCCATCTCCTGCATTAATCACCCCATCCCCATTCCGGTCTACATAGCGGATATCACCCGGATTTTGCTTATTCTCCATCCCTTGAAAGGGTGCAATGCCTGGTTTCAGCGTTCCGCCTGTCAAATCCTCTTTCAGTGTTCCCGGTTCGAAATCGTCCACCGTGAAATAACCTTGCGTAGTATATCCCCATATTTCGCCAATACGCTGCCCTACATAATAATTGCTAATCAGACCCGCTTCATTGTTAAACCGCGTGATATAACTCTTATTGTCCGACAAATTAAAACCAAGAGCATAGTGAAAATTCTCATTGCCATCTTGCCAGCTTATATTCAGCTCCCAACCCTTCGTCTGCAAATCTGCCACATTCTGCAAAGGTGCCGATGCACCTAAAACTGCGGGCAATTCGGCACCTGGAGCAAGCATATTCAAGGTTTTCCGGTTATAAAGGTCAAAATTTGTTTCTAGGCGATCGTTAAATAAGCCTAAATCGATCCCTACATTGGCAGTTTGGACAGTTTCCCATGAAAAACCGGCGCTTACCAATGTTGGAGAACTTAACGTCAAATACCTTAAATTAGTTCCTGGGTCAATCCATTCCGCATTGACCGGATTCATGGTCGGTATATAGGGATAGTAGTTGTTTCCAGTATTTTGGTTACCGATTTCTCCCCATGATCCACGCAATTTTAAACTGCTGATCAAAGGTTTTACCGCACCCATAAAATGTTCTTCACTCACAACCCATCCTCCCGATACCGAAGGAAAAAAACCAAATCGATCGCCGGGAGCGAAGCGAGATGACCCATCGTAGCGTCCATTTGCTTCAAAAAGATAGCGCTCCTTATAGTTATAAGTTAAGCGGGCAAAATATCCTGAAATGGCATAATCGCCAAAACTGTCACCACCCGAAATAGTACCTGTACTGGTAGAAACGGAAGGCACTTCTTCAGTGATAAGACCAATTCGCTTCACATTAAACCCCTCACTCTTGCTGATTTCCTGGTTAGTTCCCAACAAAGCCGAGAGGTGATGATCGTTGAAGCTGGTCTCATAGTTCATAAATAAGTTAAGGGCATGGTAATTGGTCAGGCCAGTAGAACGTGTATAAGAGGATTCCGGATTAATATAGGTAAGCTGGTACGTATCGGCCGACATATACTGATTTTTTGTTTGGATTTCCCTTCCGTTCGTGGTTGTTCTATCAAAGGTGTATTCACCGGTTACCTTGAAGCCCTTTAATGGCGAGTATGCCAACCTTCCAAACAAACGAAGATCATCTCCAAAGAAGGTTGAAGCCGGTTCATAAGTCAACATATTATTAGAAGTCAGATAGGGAATTTGACTGCCATCAGGTAGCGTAGCCAGACCCGTGGGTGCATAGGAACTCAGGTTTATGGCCCTTCCAATCACGTTTGGATAATTTCCAGGAGTAGTTTGCAGATCATTTTTATAATAAACATTGATCTCTGTATTCAGATTTTTCGTTAGTTCCGTGCCCAAAGAAGCATTGACATTATATTTCCGGTAACGATCTTTATCGGTGATCATAATGCCATCCTCATCGTCATAAGCCAAGGAAACCCGGTAATAAGTTTTATCCGACCCTCCGTTAAAAGAAAAATTGTGCAATTGTTCAAACCCCTTCTGGAAGAATTTTCCATATAGGTCTTGATCTGCCAAGGGATACATCACCCCGTCGATCGTGGTGCTTCCATCCGGATAAGCTGCTGGGTTTTCCTGATAATCCTGCAATAAAGAAAGCCAGGTTTCTACATCCTGTCCTGCCCAGGCATACCGGGTTCCAAAATCATGTAAGGCAGTAATAAATTCCAGGGGGGAGGCTTTTACAGGCAAAGTGGTTGCTTTGCTAAGGGTGACATTATTGGAATAGGTAAAACTAACCGGTTGATTCTTATGTCCCTTCTTTGTTGTAATCAAAATTACGCCAAAGGCGGCACGAGCTCCGTAAATAGAGGCAGCGGCTGCGTCTTTCAATACCGATACCGTTTCGATATCTTTTGGGTTGACATCATTGATGGCCATCGGCACATTATCGACCAATACGAGTGGTGTCCCGCCGTTAATAGAAGAAAAGCCGCGGATGTTGACTGTTGTTCCCGGTACACCAGGCTGGCCCGAATCGGATGCGATTTCGAGACCCGGAATAGCGCCTTGCAAAGCCTCTGTTGTGGAAGCGATAGGCCGGTCCCTTAAAACATTGCTCATGTTTACCGAGGCAACTGCTCCAGTTAGGTTAATCTTCCGCTGTTTACCATAGCCCACTACCACCACTTCATTCAAACCAGTATCATCAGTAATAAGCTGTATATCAATATGTTGCTTTAGTCCAACAGGCACCTCTCTTGGCTGATAACCTATAGAAGAAAAAACCAGCACATCATCATCTCTTGTCGAAGTAATTGAAAACAAACCATTTTCATCTGTGCCGGACTTCAGGCCAGTCCCTTTTAACCTAACCGTTACGCCGGATATGACTTCTCCCTTTTCATTAACCACTTTACCTGTTATCTTTTTTTGATGGAGGGCAGTCAGCGTAATATATCCACCCAGAAATTCATATGCAATCCCCAGCTTACTTTTAAGTTGGGCTAGCAAAGCCTGTACGTTTACTTTTTTCGACTCAAGGATTATCTTAGAGGCAAGCCGTTTGTTGACTTCCTCTCCATAATTAAATTTAAAATCCGATTGCTCTTTAATTGCCTCTACAAGACGTAAACCACTCATCTCTAAAGAAGGAAGTTCAATAACTTTCGCTGGCAATTGAGCTTTTACCGAAGAAAAGGCAAAAATTGTTGTCAAAAAAACGGCGAAATACGTAATATTTTGTTTCATTTGTATACAATAAAATTTGAGTTTAGATCTCATTAGTTTATTTGGACGGGCTTAGCAAAAAGTCGTCCCCTTAAAGTCTGGTCTGTTGGCGCAGATCAGATTTTTCATCTTTTTTCTATTCCTTCTTTTTTATTCCCTCCTTTCTTTAATTAAAATTTGATCTTGTTTTATGGTATAGGTAAATGAGGCAGATTTAGAAAGCATATTTATAACATCGGTCAAAGCAAGATCTTTAATATCAATAGTAATCTTATGGTGAAGAACAGAAGGGTCTATAACTTGAATATCCTTCCCATACCATAGGCTAAGGTCCCTTAGAATAGTTTTCAAAGGTGCCTGCTCATAAATCAGTTCGCCTTTTAACCATGTACTAGCTTTGACGAGATTTATTTTTTTGATTTTGGAAATCGCCGTCGATAAATGATATTGAAGCTGTTCCTCCGGCATTAAGGTCGCTATTTTTTTGCCATTAGCGGAAACGCTTACTTTTCCTGTATGCAGGATAACAACATTTTCATCGGATTGGGCTGATGCATCCACTTCAAAGGAAGTTCCGAGTACCATAATATCTAACGATTCCGTACTGACTAAAAACGGTTTATCTGCCCTTTTGGCAATATCAAAAAAGGCCTTACCGGCAAGCTTAATTCTACGGCTGGCTTTGTTGAAATCGGAAGCTATTTGCACCGTCGATCCAGGGAACAGAGTAATGGAACTGCCATCGGGCAAGTTTACTCGTTTGATTTTACCAGGCGATACCTTTGTTTCTTGCCAGATCAATTGTTCTGGAGGCGAATTTTTCCGGCCTTCATTCATGTAAGTAAATAAGATACCACCCACGCCTAACAGTAGGATTACTGCTGCTACGTATTTAAATATCCGCAGATGCGTTTGTATTCGAATTTCTTCTTTTATCCGTAACTCCTTGTTGAGTTTATGCCAAGCCCCATCCACCGCTATTCGATCCATCGATAGCCCTCGCTCCCGTTTTAAATCTGGGAAAGCTTTGCGTAAACACTCTTCCAGATAATTGTGATCAACGTTCATAGCGAGGTAAATCCGAATCGCTTCCTCTTCTTCCGGTGGGCAATCTCCGCGAAAAAAACGGATAAGGATTTCTGGACTTGGTCTGTTCATTTTCTTCTTTTATATGGGAAAGCCTAAACGGTATACTTATTTGCTGTGCTTTCTTATATTAAAGACGAAAAGTGAAACATGAACAGCTATTCTTAACCAAAACTTAACATCATTATGGAAACACTTAACACATTATCAATAAATATTTAACCTTTAATGCTCTTAGCAAGCAGAATTATAATTAGCGGAATCGCTTCGGCGTGTTCACCCATGGTTTGGCGAAGCATTTTAGTGGCCGACTTAATATGATTGTTGACTGTATGTACAGAGGTATTTGTTCGTTCAGCTATCTCCTGGTGACTTAAACCTTCCTCTCGGCTCATAAGAAATATCTTTTTTCTTTTTTCCGGAAGTTTATCGACAGCCTGAAGATAACAGTTTTCCAATTCTTTGAACGTTAGCTCAGGATGGTTCACGCTGCCCAGTAGCGCAGGCGATAAATTTTCAATTTCCTCCATCTTTAAAATTCGCTTACGGCTGAAATCGATAATCTGGTTCCGTAGCATCTGATAAATATATTTTTCAAAATCACCTACTTTCGAAATATGTGCCTTGTGTCGCCAAAGGTTTATAAATACATTCATCACCATTTCTTCACTATCTTCCTTGAGTTTCATCGACTTTAAGCAAATAGAAAGCAGTTTGGGGTAATAAAAATTAAAAATATAGCGGTAGGCATGATCATTACCTTCGAGCCAACTGTTGATATATTTTGTAATTTTTAACATGAATATGGCAATGCGGGTAAAGGAAGTCATTAAGTATTAGATGTATGTTAAAGTAAGATGAATTGTATATTTCCTGACCGCTAACCTTACCTTCACTATCGAAATTCGAAACAAAATAATGGCAGCAAGAAGGAATAAGAAAAATCTATAGATATGCAAAAGAAAAATGTAGTTGCCAATTTTAAGCTATTTTCCAACCAGAGCTTTATCCGGTGAAAATCATCGGTCGATAAGAATACATAGAAGAAAATCAGGCGGTATTTAACGATAAATATCTGCTATCACCTTTTTTTCATTGAGACATTCGTAAAGAGATTAGGGAAAATAATCAATTAAAAAGGGAGCCCGCCTTTATTTGGTTGGGCTCTTTTGCCTTGTCATTATGGTTTAGGTTTTGATGCTTTTTAATTTTCACATAAGCCAACGCCGCAAGAGCGGCTAAGACCAACCAAAATAAATCGATAAAGAAGATATCCGTGGCCCCACTGGCCCAAGTATACCAAAGCCAGTTGTTGGCACATATTCCGTTTGCCAAAGGTACGCCAGCCGAAAGAACCGCTCCTAGCAACAGGGTTTCGCGATTGGTACGTTTCAGCGTCCTTCTACCGATATAATACAACGACAGGACCAACCAGCTATAAAAATAAACCTGATAAATGAGTGTCTGATCGGTTTTACCTATCACTTTGATCAAGATGAAGGAAAAGGCAGTTACCGGAAACATGGTTAAGCATACCGCAAGGAAAATGTTCGACAACCAAAAATTAAACTTGCGTTTATGCCGGGCCACACTGTTTTTATCGCGGGCCACCAGCCAGATCATAATCCCGGAAGCAATGACCACACAACCGGTTATCCCGAGGATAAAATTCGCTATTTTAACAAAATAACCGCCATAATCTCCGAAGTGTAAGCGGTAAACCATACTTTTCAATACGGCAATATAGCTCGGTTGATCATACGGCGAATGTTGTTTCAATACCTTACCCGTTTTCATTTCGTATACAATTTGGCCCGCACCGGCAAAACTTCGTTTGTGATCGGCCTCCGCTTCAATAACCAACATCATCCCTTCATCGCCATAGTTTTTAATGGTTACACGGTTCAACTCTGCTCCACTCCACATTTTTTGCGTATGGTCTACATAACTTTGGACATCCGCTTGATCAGTAAGCGGCTTATTTAGAAAAGGTGTCTCCACCACGGCGTTATATTCCAGTTCTTGCAGCGCTTTATCCATGTTTCCCTGATAGAGAATTTGGCTGAACGGTATAAGGAAAACTGAGTTCACTATTAGAATAACCCCTGTAAAAGCGAAGACAAACTGAAAAGGAAATCCAAGCACCCCTAAAACCGTATGCAGGTCGGTCCATACTGTTTTCCATTTCGACCAGGGCCGGAACAGGTAAAAATTCGATATCAATTTATCCCAATGCAGTAAAAGGCCGGTAATCAGTGCAAACAAAAACAGAAAAGCCACCAAACCTGCAATGATGTAACCAACCGGATATCCGATATTGATGGGGAAAGCTTGGTTCAGTTGCGCTAAAAAATGCAATCGGTAAAGAAATTCACCCAAGTCGTACGACTCGGCATAACTGCTTTCTTTATGATGCGCATAGTTATAATCCAGATATCCGGTTTCTTTGGCTTTCGGGTTATTGACGGTATCTTGTGAGGCTCCTATATTCACATAACAGCTAAACGTACTGGGATATAAATAGAAAATTAGGTCTCTACCCCTTAAGTCGTACCTTTTGTCGAGCGAATCCAGCAACGTATTATAGGCTAAGTTTTTTTCGGCATTTTTAACCATTGAGGTGTTACTCTGCCAAGCACTGATTTCATCTTTAAAAAAAGAAAATGAACCGGCGAAGAAGATAACATACAGTAAGGCTGCAATAATAATCCCACTGATCGTATGCGTATGAAAATAGATATTATAATTTCGATTATTCATAAAGCTAGATGGCAAAAAGATAAGGGGAAGAAAACAGTAAGATCAGTAATAGATAGATCACCCAAATTTTCCAGGCAGACCGACAAAGGAAGGCAAAGAGCAAAAGCACGGCCCATAAGATATAACCAACAGCAATTCCAGTAATCAGTATGTTTTTCCGTTCAAAAAAATAGGCCAACATGGAAAAGAAGGAGATGACCACACCATATCCACCAAAAAATCCGGCGGTTATTTTCAGCCACCGCTGCCAAGGTGATCGCGTAAGGTATTTTTTATTGGCCGGCATATTTAAAATATAAAAACTTCGAAAACCAGAAGAAACATGTAGAGCACAAAAAGATGAGCCATACGGAAATACCGGAAAGGCGCGAGTATAATAACCAGGCTTCCCACTCCCATCAAAACCACTATGCATCCAAAAATTCCGGCACCTACCCCAAGTAAATAGACTCCAAGTATTCCTGCTAATGATAGTAAAAGCATACTAAGGAAAAGACTTAGGCGTCGGTATTTATGCAATGTGTTCAAGACAGCCGTTTTATTATTCACCACTTTAACCCGTGCGGAACGGCTATACAGCAGATAAAAGGCCATTAGGAGTAAAAGAAAAACAGTACTATACATCGTTCAAAAATTTTATCCGCTCTGCACGAACAAGGAACTCAACACTTTTGTTTAGATTAATTAAAAATAATAACAAAAGTATAAAAAAAGTGGAACGTTCAAAATATAGCTTTCTTTATTTTTTAAGATAAATGCTTTTGCAGTAGTGGCCATCCACTTTCTAACGGCTGTTCATCGGTATTAATACGACTGTAAAAAATTCAGAATAAGACAACTTATTCATATAAAAACATCCATTCTATGGAGATGAAAATGAAGCTTACAGCGTAATACAAGTATAAATAGTAATTATTTACGATAAAACAGACATAATATATACAATAAAAGACAAAAAGAATACTAAATACATAAATATACAATCATAAACAACACATATTATACATACTGCAATAAAACAACCATATAAAACAACATATTAAATATAAAAACAAGCTTTAATAAAATAATTTTACCATAAAAATTGATATTTTTTTACTATAAAACACTATATTAGTATCGTATTAACCAACAAATACAACAATAAATTTAAATTTCTCATCAATAGCTGAAATTTTCATAAAAAATACATATAAATAAAAACAAAAACCATGAAAAATTCACTAAAACAGGACACATTCCTTGCTAGGGCTCGTCTTCATGTCTAAATCATCTTGTTGAAGAAAGAATGGCAGACAAAGACTGGTGGATAGCTTGATCATTCTTTCCCATTTCTAAATGCAGCCATATGCTTAAAACCGATTGGTTTTAAGCATATGTTTTAACCTATCGCAATGATCAAAAGCATTGCAAGGGATGTCTTTGCTATTTTTTTAACATAAAACCCTATCTATTTAATTCCATTTTTAATCCAAACAATCATGGCAAAAAGTCAATTCCATCTGTTCTACCTGCTCGCTTTATCAGGTATCTTTCTGCTCACCACAAACGCTTTTGGACAAGCGCAAAACACCCAAAAAATAGTCGGCACCGTAACCGACTCGTTAAGTGGTGAACCGCTTATCAATGTCTCTGTTGTGGAAAGAGGCACCACCCGGGGAGTTGCCACCGATCAAAACGGCCGCTTTTCCATTAATGTGTCCCCACAAACCACCCTGCTCTTCTCCTACATTGGCTATAAACGCTTAGAAGTCAAGGTCGGTAATCAAAACACCTTAAATGTGCGCATGGCGTCTGATGCACAACAGCTGAATGAAATCCTGGTAGTGGGATACGGAACACAAAGTAAAAAAGAGTTCACCGGTTCGGCGGCACGAATTTTAGCGGACGAAGTAAAAGACGTACCTGTACAAAGTTTCGATCAGGCGCTTAGCGGCCGCGCTTCGGGTGTCAATATTTCGTTACCAAACGGCGTATTGAACAATGCTCCAGTTATTCGTGTACGGGGCATCAATTCCATATCGCTTAGCTCCTATCCTTTAGTGGTAGTTGATGGAATACCCATCAATTCGGGAAATGTTTCTTCAAACAGTACCGTACCCAACAATCCTTTGGCCGATATCAATCCCTCCGATATTGAGTCGATCGACGTGTTAAAAGACGCGGCTTCCACTTCAATCTATGGATCGCGCGCGGCAGCAGGTGTCTTACTTATCACGACAAAAAAAGGGAAACAGGGCTCCATGAGAGTCAATTATTCAGGCTGGGTAGGCGTAAGCAAGGCCGTCCGCCTGCCCAAACAGCTGGACGCTCAGCAGTACATGGACATTAAAAACGAAGCCGTACTAAACAGCAAAATTCTCGGTGGCAATACCGATAATGATGATGTCGCCTCTGCCCTATTCTTTCCCAGCTATAACGAAGATGGTTCGCTGGTCAACACCAACTGGTATGATTACATCTACCAAACAGGTGTATCGCACAATCATGCCATCAATATGAGTGGAGGTTCGGAAAAAACACACTACTTCTTTTCGGCCAACACATCCGATCAGCAAGGGATCTTACAGACCAATGAATTCAACCGGCGCGGCATCCGTTTCAATATTGATCATCAGGTTACTCCTTGGTTAAAGATTAACGGTAGCGCCAATTACACCAAGTCGTTTAACCAATCGCCTAATTCGGGGTCGCTGAACGGTAATGCACAGCTCATCGTGGGCGCCGCGCGGATGTCCTATATTCTTCCGCCAAACGTGGCTCCCTATAACCCCGATGGTACACCGAATATCAATCGCGATAATCCGGCCGGAACGATCGGTAATGGAGCAAATGAGGTAACCTGGGTATATTACAATCCGGTGGCGCTATTTAACCTCGCCAAATACAGTTCGGCTAACGATCGTTTATTAGCCAATTTAGGTGCTACCCTTAATTTAGCGAAAGGATTAAGTTTCACCACCAATTATGCGGTAGATCGTTTAAACACACTCAACATCAATTCCATCAGTCCGGTGCAGGGCTCTGGTTCGTCTACCAACGGTTCGGTAACCAACATTACCGCGCTACGGGATAATTGGGATTTTACCAACACCTTAAATTATGATGTACGTGTTAACGCACATCATATTAGTGCTCTATTAGGTTATGATGTTCAGAAATTCGACAATAATGCCTGGGGGGCGAATGTGACTCAAGCTGCCGATCCTTATTTTGTGGACTATCAAGGAAACTGGGGCAATATTTCGCCAAGTGGAAACATACTGAATAGCCGCTCTTTTCTTTCTTATTTTTCCCGCTTAACTTATGATTTTAACGACCGTTATTTTTTTACCATTAATTTTCGAAGGGATGGAAATTCGGCTTTAGGGGCAAACAAAAAATGGGGTAACTTCGGTGGTGCTTCTATTGGCTGGGCGTTATCGGAAGAATCCTTTTATAAAAGCTCGGCACTCAGCCAGGTCATGAATGCCGCTAAGCTGCGGGCCAGCTGGGGGCGCGTTGGCAACGGAAATCTTGCCAATTATTACGGTTCGCTCAACCTATATGCCTCCGACCTGTATGGCAGTGCACCCACTTGGGCATTGAGCCAGGCCGGAAACAGCGATCTAGGTTGGGAAACCAGCGAGCAAACCAATGTAGGTGCCGATCTCAGTTTTTTCCAAAATCGTTTACAATTTGAATTCACGTATTTCTACAACAACGTAAACGGACTGATACTCAGCGTACCACAGGCGCCTTCAAAAGGTATTCCAGATGATGAGATCTTAGCTAATGTCGGTTCTCTGGTTAACAAAGGGAGCGAAGTGGCGATTAGCGGGGACGTAATCCGCAAAGGTAAATTCTCTTGGAACACTTCTTTCAACTTTACCCATATCAACAATGAAGTTACCTCTTTAGTCAACGAGGGCGACCGCATTTTGAGTATTTCCTCGAGTTCTTCCAATATCTTCAATGTCACGCAGGTTGGATTACCTGTCGGCACATTGTTCGGCGCCATTACCGATGGCGTTAACCCGGATAATGGCCGTAGAATCTTTATCAATGCTGCAGGTGAGCGGGTACAATTTAGCCATGTAGCTGGCCCAGATGATTACCGCTGGTCATATTTGGATGGAACGGAAGCACCGGCGATATCCGCCGCCGATTACCAACCCATGGGCAATGCTTTACCTAAATGGTATGGCGGTTTCAACAATACATTTACCTATGGAAGCTTTGATTTAGGACTTAATTTCACCTATTCGGGCGGAAATTATATGCTCAACGGGAATACAGGGACCTGGCTCGATCAGCGGATGTTCAATAACTCAGTAAAGGTACTCGATCGGTGGACCACCCCAGGACAGGTTACCGATGTCCCCCGCCTTGTATATAACGACAACTTTGCCAGTGCCAATATCCCGAATATATCTGCCTATGTGGAAAAGGCCGACTTCCTTCGTTTGCAAAGCGCAGTATTAGGCTATAAACTTCCAAGTCAATTCTTATCGAAAGCACATATTAGCTCATTACGGGTATATGTGCAAGCCACGAATTTATTTCTAATTACCGGTTATACAGGTGTAGATCCAGAATCGTCGATTAACGGGAATACCACAACCTCGCCCGGTATTGAATACAATTCCATGCCAAATTCGCGAAGCTTCACCCTAGGTGTTAATTTAGGTTTTTAACGACAACAAGGATTAAGTAATGTAATCATAAATTTAGTAATATAAACGATGAAAAGAATGAATTTGCCCCATATAGCTGCCCTCATCGGTATCTTCACCGTACTGCAGTTGAGTTCCTGCAGTGAAACGGAATACCTAGACAAAGTTCCACCAACCGAACTTAGTGCGGATAATATTTTTGATACCGCCGATCGGATAGAAGGACTTGTAAACGGTATCTATGCATCGATTAAAAGTTCTAATCTATATGGCGGTCGCTTACTACTGTACCTAGACGTCGGAGGGGAAGATTTTATCAATACAACGGTCAACTCCTTTACCGCCTTTGACGCCTGGGCGCACACCTATAATTCGGGTTCAAATGATATCATCAACGTATGGTCTGATGCCTATACCGCCATCAATAACGCCAACATCTTGATTGACGGATTAAACATCCCCGAACATGTAGCCGTGGTAGGCGAAGAGCAAGCCGCAGCCTATATTGCAGAAGCCAAGTTTTTACGGGCATTAGCTTATTATACATTGGTAACCGTTTTTGCGCGCCCTTATACCGAAGACAATGGGGCTTCGCCCGGGCTTCCGCTTCGCCTGCAAGCCGAAACCACTACCGAAAACAACGATTTGGCGAGAAGTACGGTTGCCGAAGTCTATAACCAAATCATTCAGGATTTGGATGACGCGGAGGCCAATTTACCGGAAAGTTATTCAACAGCCTTATTAAATGTTACCCGTGCCCATAAAAACACCGCCATTGCTTTAAAAACACGGGTCTACCTCAATCAAGGCAATTGGGCACAGGTAATGACCGAAGCCGCTAAGATTGCTCCTCAAAGCCAAGCACCTTTTTCTGCGACCACCGGTGTTGCCCATACCCTTCAACCTGATATCGTAAATACCCTGATGAGCAATTTCACCACTACAGAGTCGATCTTTTCCATGCCTTTTACCGAGTTGGATATGCTGGGTGGTCAATCAGCTATTGGCTATATCTACAACGGTAATGCAGAATATTATCTCAATCCGGCCGGCGTATTAGGAGAAAGTCAGTGGGGCGAAGCCGACGCACGTAGAGGCTTCCTTCGCAATAATAGCAGTAATGGCCGTTATTATTTAACCAAGTTTGGTGAAGATGCCCCATATCTCATTTATATGCCTGTAATCCGATATTCGGAAGTACTATTGAATTATGCCGAAGCAGCAGCAGAAACGGGTAATCTTAGTTTGGCTTCAAATCTCCTTCGGGCTGTGCACGCCCGCTCCGACGCTTCCTACAACTTCCCGGCAGCAACAACGGGCAGTAGTGACGCACTGGTGGAGCGTATTGCTATTGAACGGAGGATCGAATTACTTGGAGAAGGTTTCCGGTCGAACGATATTATGCGTCGCTTACTTCCTTTCCCAGCGAAACCAGGCCCTACTCCTGCCCCAGCGGTTCAGCCAAGTGCTTCCAACTACATTTGGCCAATGTCGAATAGTGAGTTGGTTAGCAATGGATTGATTAACTAGCTACAAAACAAAGGGAGATAGTTAAAAAGATGCCGTATAATTGCTTCTTTTTAGCCATCTCCTTGTTTCAATTACCGTAATTGCTATTGCAGGAATTAGGTTATATACTTTTCGTTTGTCCGATTGGCATTCTGTCGCCCGTTATCTTTTGAAAATCCTTTACGGAACCCAACAGTAGCCCCCGACCGACTGACGACAAATTGACGAGTGAATACACCAAGACACATAACAAAAGTGTAACTACAAGGCGTAATACAGGATGTGGAATAAGATCTGCTAAGTTGTACTGAAAAGGTTGATGGAGGTACATGATCACCATAGAGCTCTTGCTTAATGTGCTCAAAGTCACCGACACCGCCTTTATCATTTCAAAAAACTTAGCCAATACAATCAACGTTACAATAACAATGAGCGATGAAAAGTAAGTAATAAAGGGGAAACCGAGAATATTCAGTTTAATGTCATACTGATTTTCCGGGAAAAAATAAGTAAATAAAACAACCAGAATAAACAGGATATACACTACGATTTCGTTCAATTTATTATATTTTTTGAATTGGAAACCAGCGTAAAAGAAGGGCGCCGCTGCAAATGCACTTTGTAAACCCCAAGGAAGCCAAAACTTACGAAAAAACGCACTGATAAAAAAGCTGATAAGCAACGATCCCAGCATTATCCAAGTTACGGTACGTTCGCTGAATTTCCGCAACAAGTAGCTTAATAGCTGTTGTACAAAGAACAAACAGGTAACAAACCAAAAGGCTGTAGACCATCCAACTAAAAGTCGGCCTCCTAAAATCCCTCTCGCTATTGCAGAAATAGCCGAAATATCGCCCTGCTGTACATGTATGGTGGCTTCGGGCACGTAAACAAAAAATAAAAAGAAAATATAAGGGATAATTAGATGAATGATTTTTTTATACAGGTATTCCTTGGGATCTGTAGGTACTTTAAATAGATAGCCGGCAACAAAAAGAAATAAAGGCATCCGAAATAAAGAAAAGGTTTGGGGTGTAATTCCGCCTATATGGCCAGCGACAACAGCCACTATTCCGATCCCTTTTAAAACGTCGATCCAAATTTTTCTAGTTACCGTTGAACTCGTTGTCATTTATTTTTTTTTAATTCAAAACTATCAATAGTTGAGCCTTCTGCCAAGACAATCATTTATATGTGTAGTATTTTGTGATTAACAAAAAACCGGTATTTCGCTATTTTACACATCATTCATTCCTTATTTTGAGAAAATATGTCCTTTATTTTGCAGCTCTTTAAATTAGTGAAACAGAATTTCTCGACAAACCACACTACTCAACAGCACCTTTTAAGTAAAATCTGCTGTTGGGAATCCTTTTTTCTGATATATGCACTATAGTTTCCATAAATAGCGACCCAGTAACGAATTTGTTAAAGATAAATAGCTATAATACCGCTTATTATAGATAAGTTTGCTCAAACTATTCCAAAAATCATTAACAACATGAGAAGAAAATTACTTATTGTCGCTTTTGTGACCGGTATGATTGGTAATGTGCTGGCACAAGAGCCGGTCGACCAAGCGATGGTCAGCAAACTACGTGAAGAAGGCCTCAATCATTCCAAGGTAATGGAAACCGCTTTTTACTTAACGGATGTGGCGGGCCCGCGTCTCGCCGGTTCTCCTGGCTTAAAGCGCGCTCAGGAATGGGCTGTGAGTCAACTAAAAAGCTGGGGCTGTGAAAATGCTAAGCTCGAATCGTGGGGCAAGTTTGGCAAAGGATGGGAAGTACAAAAAAACTATGCAGCAATAACGGTGCCCTATTACCATGCAATTATTGCCATACCTAAGGCCTGGACACCAAGCACCAATGGCTTGATCAAAAGCGACGTGGTTCTAGTCAAAGCAGATACCATTACGGATCTCGACCGATATAGCGGCAAGCTTGCAAATAAAATTGTCATTTTTGATACCGAACCACTGCCCGAACGAACAATTAAACCCGATTTGGCCCGCTATACCGATGAAGAATTAGCCGAAATGGCCAATGCTGAAATGAAGAGCGACCAAAGACCGAACCGGAACGTTCGCAACAATCCCCGTTATATGGCCATGCGCCGCATGATGGCCCTACGTGCACAAATGGCTTCTTTCTTTGTCAAGGAGAAAGTGGCTTTGGTATTGAGTCGGGCACGAGGTACCGATGGCACCGTCTTTACGACCAATGGCGCTTCATATGCGGATACCGCTAAAACGGTGGCACCTGAGCTGGAAACGAGCGCCGAAGATTATCAACGCATCTTACGCTTAGTTAAGGCAGGCCAAAAGGTACAACTTGAAGCAGAAGTGAAAACCCAATTCTTCACGGACGATTTAAATGGTTATAATGTAGTTGCTGAAATACCGGGCACGGATCCAAAATTAAAAGATGAGGTCGTAATGATTGGTGGTCACCTCGATTCATGGCATGCCGCTACCGGGGCAACCGATAATGCTGCTGGCTCTGCCGTGATGATGGAAGCAATGCGCATCCTAAAGGCAGTGGGCTTTAAACCCAAACGAACAATCCGTATTGCACTCTGGAGTTCGGAAGAACAAGGACTTTGGGGTTCACGGGGTTACGTAGCCAAGCATTTTGGTGATCGCAACACCATGCAGCTGAAACCCGAACAAAGTAAAATATCTGCCTATTATAACTTAGATAACGGTACGGGAAAAATCCGTGGTGTTTACTTGCAAGGCAACACTGCGGTAAAAGATATCTTTAAAGCTTGGCTTGCGCCTTTTAACGATTTAGGTGCAACAACACTCACCATCAACAACACAGGAGGGACAGACCACTTGTCTTTCGACGCTTTAGGCATTCCTGGTTTTCAATTTATCCAAGATCCGATGGATTACGGTACACGTACACACCACAGTAACCAAGACACATACGACCGCCTTGTAGAAAATGATTTGAAACAAGCTGCTACCATTATCGCTTCCTTTGTTTACCATACAAGCGAACGTCCGGAAATGTTACCTCGCAAAGCGCTACCCGAACCTGTTCCGGCAGATCAGCGCCGTTAAATGAAATAAAAGAATTAAGGGGAACGTTCAATTAAGAGGTTCCCCTTAATCTGCTAAACCAATTGTTTCCCTTTAGCTGTATTTTTTATCTTTGCCTCTACCCTATATGGCAAAAATGGAACACTTGCTAGACAATCCGGTATGGAATGCTTTGATATCGGGGAATGAGGAGTTGTCTTATGGCACTGACACTGTAAAATACTTTTCTCCAGACGTTTCTCCTTTTGTTGGTTTAAAAGATTACCATACTGATCATTTTCTTACCTTATATCACCAATTAGAAAACGGCCGAATCTGCGCGGTTGCCTGCAGCAACGAAGTCACTATTCCGGATTTTTGGAAAACGCTGCACCAGCTTAAAGTACTGCAAATGGTTTATAACAGATCCATCAGGCCGACAAACGTTAGTATTAACGAATCGATTGTTTCGTTAACGGAAGCGCATATTCCACAAATGTTGCAGCTCACCCAACTCACTCGTCCAGGCCCCTTTGAACAAGACACCATTCAATTTGGCCATTATGAAGGAATTTTTCATGGCCAGCAGCTCATTGCCATGGCAGGACAACGGCTATATCCTCAACCCTACGCAGAGATAAGTGCCGTCTGTACCCACCCTGATCATACCGGAAAGGGTTTGGCCGGACAATTGATCGAAAGCCAGATTGCCCGAATGCTTTCTGCTTCTGCCATACCCTTTTTACATGTCGTGCCCGAAAATAGCCGTGCAATAAATTTATACGAACGCCTGGGTTTTACCACACGGACAGCATTGTTTATTTCCATCATCCAAAAACCGTAGATCGGTAGTGTATCGTTAATCAATAAGTGGATTCAGGCAACGAGGTGCAGGCTTAGTTGGAAAAGACAGTTTGACAAAAAAATGTGAATAAGCTTAAATTCTTTTGACAAAGCGGAAGGGATTAACCTTGTAATCACTTAGCGAATTTCCGAAATTTGCAAAACCGACATCATTGTAGCCTATATTTTACGATTTTGTAAAAAACAAACCGAAAAAAGAAACGTTTTTATTTTAAAAAAGGATTTTAGCGTGCTACCTATTACCGACCAACATATCATTTACGAAGATCAACATCTGATTGCAATAAATAAGCCGGCCAATTTTTTGGTAGAAAAGGCCTTGGAAGGCGATATATCGTTGGATGAGTTATTGAGTCAGCATTTATCTGGAAAATACGGCAAACCTATACATGTGCATGCCGCTCATCGCCTCGACAGGCCCGTTAGTGGCGTACTGCTGTTTGCCAAAACCATGGAGGGTTTACAAGGAATGCAAGTATTGTTTAAATATCGAAAGATCAAAAAAACCTACTGGGCGTTGGTATGTAACCCACCCTTGCTGCCTCAGGGCAAGCTCGTTCATTGGCTTACACGTAATACCGAGGATAATATTACATTTACGCATCCCGAACCTTGTCCAAATAGCCTTCGCGCGGAGTTGGATTATCAGTTAGCAGGTGAAATCGACGGATATCATCTCTTAAGGGTATATCCGCTTACCGGTCGAACACATCAAATTCGGGTACAATTGTCTTCTATGGGATGCCCCATTGTGGGCGACTATAAATATGGTTTTCCAAAAGAAGGAGGCCGGCCTTCGATTTTTTTACATGCAAAGGAATTAGCTTTTTATCATCCCATTACCGGAGGAGCCATTCATATTGCAGCCGATTTACCTGAACATCCTTTATGGGAAAAATTTGAGATATTCGATAATTCTTCTCCCATCCAATCGAGCGGTGAAAATGGGTTATCCCGCTTTCTTTAAGGAGTCTGCCACCCGTTTAATATACAGGTAATTGGCAGAACCACCGATAAGCGCTCCGAGGATAGGAACCAAACGTTTGGTGGTTTTCGCCCCCATATTAACCATGAGCCGTTGCGTAACTTCTTCTATCGCTGTTTTGGTTACGGAGACGCCTGTATCAGACTTTATCGCCTCAGATAAAAATGTTAGAAATTCTTCAAAGCGGATCTTACTATCACCTGTATGGCTATACCGAAAGGCAAGGGTTACCCGGAATTGCTGCGTGATGACGTTGATCATATCCAAAGGGATGCCGATGAGCATGCTGCCGGCACCGCCCACTCCGGTAACCACCCCCGACCCTGCTGCCAAAATAGCACATTGATGGATAAAGGCGTCTAAACCGAGTTGGTCGACGCCTTTTTTTATCTGCAATTGATTAATCTTTTCAAAGATATACCGAAGCCCATCATTAGAAAGGCCCTGCATTCCCTTACTCACTTTTCTGCTCCAAGAGCCAAACTTTGCCTTAGGTAATTTAATGCTCTTCATAACCCGATATGGACGTAAAAAACAAAGATAAGGAAATAAAAATATTGGGTTCCTATCCATGTTTGATTTCTACTCCTAGAAGTTTATAAAACTCCTTTAGGATCCGCTGTAATAGCAAAACGGTGTCCTCGTGTTTCCTTATACGTTTGGTCGCCCACAAAATCATGTACCGCCGTAGGCACAGAATCACCACTTTTACGGTCGGGCGCTAACGTATCCACCTCAAAACCAACAGAAAGCAAGGCCTGATAAGGAACCATTGCTTCATAATCTTCTACATAATCGCCAGCCAATAATAAAATCGTCTTAGCCATATGCTTTTTATTTTATTTAATGATTAAATGAATTTTCTTACTGCTTAGCAACCCGATAAATTTTCCCTCCATCCGTAGTTGCGTAAAGTGCTCCATCTTTGCCTACCGTTATGCCTCTAAACCGCTCTCCCTTGTCGTTGAGCAACCATTCTTCCCCGATTACTTTATTGTCTTTAATTACCAGGCGGGATATCCTTGTACTTCTGAGCCCTGTTACAAAGAGGTTACCTTTCCATTCCGGTATAGCATTGCTATTATAAAAGGTCATTCCGCCCGGCGCTATGACGGGATCCCAGTAATAAACCGGTTGCTCCATCCCTTCCTTCTGCCAGATGCCATCACCTACTTTTTCTCCACTATATTCAATTCCATAACTAATTACAGGCCATCCGTAATTTTTTCCGGCGCGGATGATATTGACCTCATCGCCACCGCGTGGCCCAAATTCGGACTCCCACAGTTCGCCCGTTTCGGGGTTCCACACTAAACCGTCGGGATTACGTAAACCATAAGCATAGATTTCCGGTCGGGCATTGGGCGTATTGGCAAAGGGGCCGCCCGGAACGGGTTTTCCATCTTTGGTGATGTGGATGATCTTTCCTAGGGCCGAACTTAAGTCTTGTGCCTGTACGCGGATTTCTTTTGCCGAGCGCTCCCCGGTACTTATAAAAAGGTTTCCTTCTTGATCAAATACAATGCGCGACCCAAATTGCAAATCTCCTTTATAAGCTGGCGCAGCCCGATAGATAACTGTTTGATTTTCGATTTTCGTTTCGTCAGCCGACAACCTCCCTTTGGCAATGGCCAACAAACTGCCTTCTGGTCTTTCCTCCGCATAATCCCAATAAATGATCCGGTTATTAGCAAAATCCGGATCGATATTGACATCCAACAAGCCTCCCTGTCCTTTATCCACCACGGCAGGCAAACCGCTGATCTTTTTGTCGGTTTTTCCATCTGCTGCCAAAATCTGCATGGTCCCTCCTTTTTCGGTGACCAGAAAACGGCCATCCGGCAAGTTACATATAGCCCAAGGGCGGTCCAACCCACTGTTCACCACGGTAATGGACAATGGAGTGTTTGTCTTTACCCCCGATGCACGGGTTTGTTCTGGGAAAACGGGTTTATAATCCGTATTGGCCTTTTCGGTTTCTAAAGAAGGGGCTACGGTATCTTGCGTGCTGCTTTTATCGGCAGCGCTTCCAGCACTATGATTGCATGCAGAAAGGGCTGTTAAAAAGGCCGCCCCCAGTACTAGGTTTCTCGAGTTCATCGTCATCTTTATTTAGTTAGTTAGATATATCGTACCGTACGTTAAAATTAAACATTTTAACCCGCTTATCCTTGCTTATTTTTTAAGGAGCCAACAGGCCTTCACGTCATGTTGAAAAAAACAGGGTTTCGCCATTTTCTTCTTGTTCGATGGATAAAGCGAAGTTTGGATTATTGACCAGATCACCCAACTGCAAAGCCAATGTTGCTGCGCTATCAAGCCAATCATACTCGATGCTTCGCCATCGATTTTCCGGCATCTCATATTCATTCACCGTTGGGCATGCTGCCTGGTCACTTACATTGAACTTCCTGTCGAAAGGAAGTATTTCCGTTAGATGGTCGGTATCGGCCAGTATGGCCTCAGCAAAAGCATCGCTTGCCGTCAATGGATCGGTTGGATAACTCCTTCTTCCTTTTTGCTCAGGACGTGGCAGTACCAAAAATCTTAGGCCTCGTGCATTTGGAAAATCCGAGATGACATCGCCAATTTTCACGTATCGAATTTTGTCGATTCTTAATTTCTCCGTTACTACCTGCGGTTCTACATATGGAACGGAATGCCGCACCAAAAAGTCGTTTAAGTCCTTAACGAAGGCCGTATTTTGCGTACTATCGTTTACCAGTAGGCTCAGTTTACTGCCCACTTTGGCCAAGGCTTGCTTTTTGGTTTCAACTTGTTTGTCTTCAAAACCAGTTCTCTTGTCTTTGCCTCCTAACCAAAGCTCGTTAATGCGCAAATTTTCAATAAAGCGCTTTTCAAGGGCTTCTAAGTTGTACAAATGCTCCTGAAACCGGTTTGTAATAATCAACAGATCTAAACAATCGCCGATAACCGTTTTTAGGTCTTTTTCAGCTTTTTCACCGGCAGGTATCCTATCGGGGGAGATGCTGCAATCGACCATCATCTTAAAGCAGGCTTCATCACCGGAAAAAAATTTCAGGACAGCATAATTGCTCGTTCCTATGCGGTAGATCTGCGTATCCGCTCGATTTATCTTTTTCATCTGCCTGGCCATATTAACGCATTTGATGTAAGAAAGAAAAAGGCTCTACATACTGTACGGTCTGCCTATCGGAATATCGGGTATAACCCTTTATTTCGGATGGCGGGAAGCGGTTTTGGTACCGTTGCTGCGCCTCAATACGTCTCCTATCTATTCGGTACTTTCCAACTTTCAGCATTTCCCGATCTAAAATCGGCTTGCAGATCGCAAATCGAAGCGTTGCCGCATCTAAGTCAAATATCAACGTACAGGCTCCCTTTAACACCTGATAATCATCCCGTTTTTCTTCATTTTTTCCTGGATGGATAATCTGACCATCCTTAAGCCGATAATAACATTCCTGCTCGATCGAAAAGACAACTTGGTTTACCTGGCGCCCATTCGGGCCAACGCGATTTACTACACGAAGATTCTGGATTTGGAATAAGGGGCCTTTGTAATTCCGTTGAGTAGAAGCCTTAATGCCAAAAGCTGCAAAATCATCAATAAAAACCAATCCGGAGAGCCGAACGAAGTCTTGCGAATTGGAAAATTTAGTTCCGATCCGACGATGTAAACCGACTATTTTATGTTGTTGATCGTCGTATTTACCTGCAATATATTCACGGGTACGATTAAAAATAGCCTCCCTGTTGGTTATATATTGCATATCGTGTGCATAATCCCGAAGAAAGCGGCCGATAATTTCCAATAGGTTATCTACAGGCAGTTTAGCAGGATCAACAAGGAGTATTTCCGGATGGATTAAGGGTTGCCTTAAACTTTCCACACTCAGGGTTTTGATGCCTTCGGGATAAATGCCGCGCCGACGAAAAGCATCGATGAAAGCCAGACGATAATCGTGTTCATCATCTGCAACCAATTCCATATCCGCTGTAATAATAGCACGTAGATAATCGCCAAAGGTAATGTCTATAGGCGGACAATAGTCCAAAGCCCGAATACACATGTTCAACACATGTTCTGCCGCTTTGGCCGCTTCATTTGCCAAGCGATTAACCAAGTCTGGATGCAAGCTTCCTTGCGGTAATATGCCCGTACCGTTCGATGCAATCCGCAGTAAGTCGGCAGTACGTTTTTTGTAGATGGTGATAAAAGCTTCGAATACTGCAGCAACCAAGATACTACCTCGTTCGTGAGGTTCCACAACGCGTCGATAATCTTCCGGAGAGGGGATTTTCGGTTCCCACGCGCCTGTGGCCTCGTTCACCTGGCCAATGGCATCCCGTAGACTACCATACCGGCCTGTGGCCGTGGCAAACTGCTGCGCCAATTGTCCGAGTAGATGTTGACTGGCAAGATTACCGCGCGTTCGGGCAATCTGCTGTTTCAACACTTCTGGAAAGGTAAAATGCTGAAATAAAGCGACGATATCGGCAAAAGCTTCATGAAAAGCCAACACATCCGGATTCGTGGGATCATGATAACTTCGGTGCATGCCATCCAATATGGCGTGGCTGAGTTCGTGTGCAATGATATCATGACTGAGGCAGGTAAAAATCAGCGAATTGGGCATCATTAGGGATTGATCGGCCGGCGTAGCCGAGAAGTAGCCAAACAGAATGGCTTTTTTCTGCGGACTGTAATAGGCATTGGCATCCCGCATGGCATGGGGATATAAACGCAATCGCTGTACATAAGCTTCATAGGGATCCGTTTTTTTCTCCTGATGCAGGAGCCGCGATGCCCACAACACTTTTCTTCCCAAAGCCCGTTCAAAATGCATAATGGTTGTCATAGCCACCGCATAAACCATCTGCTGGTGAAATAAGGGGTTGCTTTCGCTCGGTGCCAAACCATGATCGGCCAATACATAAGGATCGTCGAGATGGACAGGTAAATAAAACGCGTTTACTGTAGGATCATAATCAATCACCTCCACATATTCGCCCACAGGTCCTGGGGCTAAATTTTCCCAAGGCACTTTATAAATTATGGTATTGACCTCCGCCGTGTCGAGTTGTAACGAAAGACTGGGATCGAAGGCATAGCCTTTAAGTTTCCGAAAAGGAGGAGGTAAAAAGAGATTATGGGAATATAATACCATAACGATAAGGATCTTATTACAAACTTACGTGAAATTCCAACAATTAGCTGCTTTTCTCCTCATTACGAAACCAAAGAATCAGACTCTTTTTGAAAAAGTGATAGAATAGCCACTTGACGCTCCTTTCCTTTTAAGGAGATATCCCCCAATACCTTACTGCCAAATTCTTTGGCCGAATGGAGCAAATTAAATAGGTCAGCACTCACAATAACTTCTTCCTTTAACTCACTGCACTTTCCCAGAATACGGGAGGTAGTATTCAATACATCTCCCGAATAAGTAATATCTCTTTTTATAATACCGATTTCGCCGGCTATTACATTTCCTAAATGAACACCCGCCTTAAAAGTGGGAACCAAACCATATCGGTTCAGGTATTTTTCTTTTTTTGAGGCAATAGCCTTCTTAATATCGAAGAAACACTTTAAACAGTGCGCATTTTGGATACCGTCCTGATGCGTCCAGGCGACGACCACCTCATCGCCGACATACTGATAAATATATGGCCTTTATTTTCAAGAATTGGATTGGTAATATCAGCAAAAAAATCTTTTAATAAAGCATGATATCGATCATTACCCAATTTTTCGGCTATACTAGTAGAGGCATTGAGGTCCAAAAACATAAAAATCCGTTTTTCTTCCTTCGGTGTATTATACTTTCCGCTAATAATATGTAAAAAGGTTTCGTGGCCAAATTTGCTACTGACCTGTAAGAGCAGCTGCGTGAGGGCCACAACAAAAGCCCAAACTAACCCATTCTTTATAGGGTAACTATCGGTAATGAAATCAATAAATGCTTGCTGGGTCATCGAATCCGATAAAGGCCTTCCCATTTGATAAGGAACGATACTCAAGCCCATTACTAAAGTGATCAAAGCAATGATGCATATAAAACAACTACTGACGATGACAATAGTATAACCGTAAGGTTTATCCCGATATTTTTCGTTCACATAGAATACCAGTATACTACCGCCCAATAAGGCGCCGATGACAGCGGCACCCATATTTCTAAACAAGGAAATCCAAAAGGAATAAGAAGAAGAAGGGCCTAAAGATACGTGGGTATGCAGTACCAAATGATCGTAGACAGCAATAAAAAAACCAATAATAAGCCAACTGATGAGAATTGTCGTCAGCTGCTTTAGTTTTAAACAGGTTCCTCTTTTCATAAATGGTATATAATGGTAGATATGGCATAAAATTAGCTTTTTTTGGTTTTTATCCGTTATTCGTACCATTATTATTTGTCCGACTGATTCTCCGAATTACGCATGCTTTCCACAATTCGCTTTCGATGCATCGTTCCCCAGTTCCTTAATTCCTCCAATACTTTTCCAAGTGTTTGGCTATAAGGCGTTAACTGGTACACCACCGTTACCGGCGTTGTTGGATAAATAATCCGCTCGACAAACTCATTCAATTCCAGTTCTTTCAGTTCTTTGGAAAGTATCTTCGGTGTAATATCGCCGATGGCCCTTTGGATTTCATTAAAGCGCTGTGGCCCGTCTCCAAGCGTTGCAATCAAAGGTAGTTTCCACTTACCGTTCAACACATACAAAGCATCCTTTACCGCAGTAATATGACCACGGCACGCTTCTGAATTTAATATCATTTTACCTGTTTTGTCGGGCTTTAAATAATTTGCCGTTTCCTTTTCTCCCAGTTTCATAGCCTATAGGTACTATCTTCAATGATACCACTATCCTTTAGTATACTAGTATATTTTTGATAGCAAATGTACGTAGTTTTACCTTCAAAAAAAACAGAAATTAAGATGAAGATTTTACATGTGATTTCAAGTCCAAGAGGCGAGGCCTCTTATAGCATTAAATTGGGAAATGCCATTATCGACCAAATAAAAGCGAAGTATCCAGATAGTACGGTAAAAGAGGTGAACCTGGTGAAGAGACAGTTTCCTCATTTAGAAGAGGCTCATCTTACCGCCTTTTTTACACCGGCAGAAGCCAGAACTCCAGCCAATGAAGAAGCTATCAAATATTCAGATGAAACAATTCAAGATGTTATGGAAACGGACATCCTGGTAATCGGCGCTCCGCTTTACAATTTCGGTGTACATTCTTCCCTAAAAGCCTGGATTGACCATCTTGCCCGTGCCGGTGTTACCTTTAGATATACCGAAAATGGCCCGGAAGGCCTAGTGAAAAACAAAAAAGTATATATTGCTTTGGCTTCGGGTGGCGTCTACTCTGAAGGACCAATGCAGTCATACGACTTCGTTGCACCTTACTTAAAAACAGTACTTGGCTTTCTCGGCATGACCGATGTACATATATTCCGGGTAGAAGGTTCTGCTATACCCGAATTAGCTGGGCAAGCCTTGGAAAGAGGAATTAAAAATATCCAATTAAATTAAGATTGTAGATCAGTACAGAAAGGATCTGGAATAAATTGTTCAGACCTTTCTGTTATTTTCGCTTCGATTTATCCCTAAATCTAAGCTAATTTACCGGCCATAAAACTTAGTCTTGACCAACAAGCCCTTATTTCACCAGCGTTACACTTATTTAACCTATCTGTATCGTCTATCACGTCATTTTTATCAGCCTATTTACTAAAAAGTTCTACTTTTATTCGTAAAGCAGAATAAATTCAAGAAAAAAATTAGACAAATACGTTTATTCACATCATTTTTACAAAAAATAACAACACACAGTTATTTACTATAAAAAATTAGCTGTAATTTCAGCCAATAATCACTATTCAACAACATTAACCGTTTTACCAAAACACGAATACCATGATATCACGACTACGTATACCAAAAAGCTGAACTGATTTATCGCTTACACCTCAATCCCTAAATAAAAACAGCCATACTTAACTATGAGATATTCCATTTTAATCGCTGCTGCGTTAATGGCCTTCGGCCAAAGCAGCTATGCCCAAAACCCGCGCAATGGAGCCAATCAACGTCGGACAGAGCAACCTGTGGCCTCCATTTCGACCGCTACTCAAAACCTAAAGAAATTCGACGGTTATTTTAACTTCTATTACGACGAAAAGGGGGGTAAAATCCTGTTGGAAGTCGACAAATTCGATCAGGAGTTCCTCTATTTTGGTTCCCTGGCCGAAGGGGCGGGGAACGCAGCCGAAAAGGGCATGGCGTCTGCCTATATTGTTAAATTCATTAAAACAGGCCCTAAAGTATTCCTGTTACGTCCTGAATACAATTATCGCGCCGTTACTGATAACCCTGATGAGGTAAAAGCAGTAGAAAGTGCCTTTGCTAAATCCATTGTATGGGGATTTAACCCGGTAGCTACTGAAGGTGATAAGGTGTTGGTCGACCTCACCCCTTTCCTTATTCGCGATAGTCAAGGCATTGCCGCTAGCTTAGCCCGCGGTGGGCGCAGCAGTATCCCATTCCGTGGTGGCGCCCCTTCCGGTGGAACCAGTTTCCGTTTAGATGAAAGTCGTTCAGCCATTTTTCTACCTAACACCAAAAACTTTCCGAAGAATACCGAGTTTGAGGCCATGGTTACCTTCACTAACGGCATGTCTTCAGGTGGTGGCAGATATCGGGGCGGTGGTATTGCTCCCGACCCTTCTGCCGTTACGGTACATTTGCATCAATCCTTCGTCGAACTTCCAGAACCCGGTTATAAGCCACGTAAATTCGATCCACGTACAGGTTTCAATGCGTTCTCCTACACCGATTTTGCTACGCCGATGAAAGAACCTTTGGTGAAACGTTTTATCCGCAAACACCGTTTGCAGAAGAAAGATCCCAGTGCTGCCATCAGCGAACCGGTTAAACCCATTATCTATTATGTCGATCGCGGAGCGCCCGAAGATGTCAAAAAAGCGTTAATCGAAGGTGGGTCTTGGTGGAACCAAGCTTTCGAAGCAGCCGGTTATAAAAACGCCTTTCAGGTAAAAGAGCTGCCGGAAGGGGCCGACCCCATGGATATCCGCTACAATATGGTAAACTGGATCAGCCGAACAGGCAGTCCGAGAGCCTTTTCTTACGGTTCGTCCTATAGCGATCCGCGAACAGGTGAAATCATTAAAGGCGTGGTAACCCTAGGCGCCGACAGACACCGTCAGGACTACCTGATTGCCGAAGGTTTGCTCCAACCTTACGAAGCCGGGAAACCCATACCCGACAAGATGAAAGAAATGGCCCTCGCCCGTATCCGTCAATTGTCGGCACACGAAATCGGCCATACCTTAGGCTTTACCCATAATTTTGCAGCCAGCCCCAAAGATCGTGCATCCGTGATGGATTATCCTTTTCCTCGTATCCTGATCAACACAGATGGTTCGCTCAATCTCGATAGTGCTTATGCTACCGGTATTGGCAGCTGGGATAAACGTGCTGTTATCTGGGGTTATTCCGATTTTCCTCCCGGCACCGATGAAAACGCAGAACTGGACAAGATTATGCAGGAAACCTTGGCGCAAGGTTTCCAGTATATTCCGGATATCGGTGGTTACACCCATCCCGTTTCCCACCAGTGGGATGATGGAGCCGATCCCATCGACCAGCTGGATAAACTGATGAAAATCCGCCGGACGGTACTGGATCGTTTTTCGGAAAAGGCTATACGGGATGGCGCACCCATGGCCACTTTACAGGAAGTGCTCGTGCCTATTTATTTATTACATCGCTATCAAATCGAAGCGGTAGCCAAAAGTATCGGAGGTCTGTATTTTACGCATGCTCTTAAAGGCGACGGGCAAACACCTACCCGTATGGTCGATCCTGAGCGGCAATGGAAGGCTTTTGACGCGTTAATGACCACTGTTAGCCCGGAAGCTTTGGCTTTACCCGAAGAGTTGATTAAAAAAATCCCACCCCGCCCTACGGGATATCCGGGAAGCATAGAATTATTTTCAGGACATACCGGACCTACTTTCGACCCGATAGCGGCAGCCGAATCCGCAGCGGCGGAAACACTTTCGTCGCTCCTGAATGCCGAACGTGCAGCGAGGCTTATTGAATATCAAGCACGCGATGCCAAACAGCCCGGTTTTATGGCCGTGGTTGATAAACTATTTGATCATACCTGGAAAGCCGATTTACCCAAAGGGTATGCAGGTGAACTACAGACTATGGTCAATAATCTCACGCTCAAATACCTTTTACAACTAGCCGCCAATAAGGAAGCTTCGGAGATTGTACGTGGACAAGCCTTATTGAAAATTACCGAACTTCAACAGCTGCTTAAAACAAAGGCCAATGGGGGAAGTAATGAAGAAAAGGCCAATGCCATATTTGCACTGGGCCAGATCGCTGACTTCGAACAGCATCCGAGCGACTATCAGGTAGAACCTGCCGCTACGATGCCTCCGGGAGCACCGATTATGCCAAATATAGATTTCTTAAAACAAGATAATAGGCTGTATTAACAATCAGCTATCGGAGGTCAGCTATCAGCCTTATTTGCATAATAAAGCTGATAGCCAAGAGCCGATTACTGACGGCTAATGCCTAACAGCTAATAACTTTAGCAATCCCTCTATATAATAGTAATCCGCATACATGAGCGGCACATCAATTTCGCTACCATGTGGTATGCTACCCACGCTATGTTGCAAAATAAAGCCCTGATTGGTCCCTAACGCAGCGCGATACGGCGGTTTACTTAAATTCTGTAAAATGGTTTCTGCAACTTGTCGATATTGCTGTGCCTCTTTTTCATCCACTTTCTCCGCTAAATCGAGCAATCCCGAGGCTAAGATAGCTGCCGAAGAAACATCCCGATTGGCGTTCGGGATATCCGGCGCATTAAAATCCCAATAAGGCACTTTGTCTTCCGGTAAGTGTGGATGGTTCAGGATAAAATGAGCGATGCGCCGGGCTTGTTCTAAATAGCGCTTTAAGCCCGTTTGCCCGTAACACATCGTATATCCATAAAGACCCCATGTCTGTCCCCTTGCCCAAGCCGATGAATCGGCATATCCTTGTGCCGTTTGGCGATGCAGGACCTCCCCTGTTTTTGGATCATAATCCACTACATGGTAAGAACTGTAATCGGGCCGGAAATGGTTAGCCATGGTTTTATCAGCATGCGAAATAGCAACATTATAAAAACTCGAATCGCCCGTAAATTGGAAGACCTTAAACAGCAGTTCCAGATTCATCATATTGTCAACAATCACCGGATATTGCCATCCCTTCTTTTCTCGCATACCTTGGTCAACATTCCATGATTGAATCAGCCCTACTTCCGGGTGAAAACGTTTCAAGAGCGATTTTGCAGCCTGAATCATGACATTCCTATAGGCCGTATCGCCGGTAATACGATAAGCATTGCCATAACTGCAGTTGATCATAAAACCAACGTCGTGATGTCCGGAAAAATACTGCACCGGTTTAAGCAATGCCGTCCAATATTCTGCCTGCTTTTTTAAGCTGGTGTCTTTGCTGTATTCATAAAGATACCATAATGTTCCCGGGAAAAAGCCACTGGTCCAGTCGTAAATATCCGACTGCGTCATACGTCCTTGTTTGTCTACGGACTTCGGAAGCCGATCCTTTTGTAGATGACTTAACGTATCGATCATATGTTTCGTTTGCCCAACCGCAAACTCAAGGGCCTCGTCGGTCGACGATGGTTTGTTTTTCTGTTGGCAACCCAAAAGCAGGGTCAGCAAAAGGCATGCATAAACCAATTTCATCGTTTTGTGTTTGAAATAAGTATTCGACTGTTTTTTATTTAGATTTTACGATTTCAAAGATATAATTCCCTATCGTTTTTTCTTGCTTAGCCGAAAAAACTAATTGGTATAGTATACCAGTCGGCCAACTTCCAAGTAATCGACTATCATCAATTGAGATATCCACCACTTTTGGATCACCGAAATGATCGACATCATAATGAATTTCTACCCATTCATTGCCTACCGATAACCGACAAACACCAGGCTTGATCACTTTAGGTTTACATGGCGTTAAAAAATGCAATTCATTGGCTTTCTTAAAAGACCCTAGTCGAAATTGGTCGTCAACCACAAATTTTCCTTGCTTGCGGTCCAAGGTATAGCGGCGCACCCAAGATAGCACGTCCGCCTCCTTCGGGTAAGTTCGGGTTAAATCTGCTGAGAACTGCAGTTGTTTACCACCTTTAAAATCGACCTGTGTAGCACGATAGGTAGGTCCAAAAGGTTGTTCATAGCCATTGGCAACAGGGAGGTTATGAAATCCCGATTGCATTGTCCAGATTTTATAGCGGTCTTTACTAAAAGTTTGTTTCGTGTAGGTGCCCACACCTGCATCAACCAGGCAAGGCAAGCCGTTATAATATAGCACAAAAGAGCCCACATCATTATGGTTATGAAACTCATCATTATAACCTCCCTTTGCTGCAAAGTAAAATCCTTGCTTCGATCCCGGATGTTCCCGACCACCGGCGATTTCGGTTTCCGGGAACCAATATTCACCAATCAATGGCTCGGCAGCTTTATCAGCTACCATTTTAGGCATCCACTGCAAATCGTTCAACATGGCATATATGCTGCCGTTAACCATGCCTTTATCTAAACCTCTTTTTTGCACATAGAAACTACCGAAGTTTTTCATCGTTTCATCGCCAACCGCTGCACCATAGCGATAAAGCAATCCGGCATTTACCGTTCCTTTGGCACTTGCGTCGGCAAAGTTCACAAAATAAGGATCGCTGATATACACTTTATAAATATATGAGCCGATATTCTTTACCAAAGGATGCTGAAATATGCTTACCTTTCCCCCTGTTGCCATATTTAACAATTCCAGGTATTCAAAAAATTTACCCCCAGCATGCGACCAATACGAAGGTCCTTCTTCACAAGCGCCATCATCATGATAATAATTAATAAACTGATCGACCGAACGCATCGTTTTATGCACGTATTGCGCGCGTTTAGCCGGATCGTTTTCAATTAACAAAATACAGGTCAATACATTAAAGTTAATCCAGGGATTCCAATTATTTACCCGGCTCGGCGTACTATCTCCAGTCAAGCCCATCCACCAAAAATCGTTATGCGCATAATACGGCTCAAGGATTCGCTTTTTAATTTCCAATTCGATACGTTGCGCAATCAACGGACTTTCTTTATCGAATTGCGCTTTAAAGAGATAATGCGCCCAAGCGAGCCAAGCACCCATCTCGCCAGCACCTAAATCAACCACCGGTGTTTGTACATCCGGTAATTCAGGGTTGTGTTTCTGTAGATACAGATGGGCCGACAGTACCCAGCTGCTTTGCTCGCACATGGCCCATACTCCATCAATAATCTGATCGATAAAACGCCCCTTGCCTTCAAAGAGTTCGGCCATCATTAATTCTTTTAAAGCAGCCTTTCGCTGATTATCCGGATTTTGCATCTGTACACGGTTACCCGTTCTACCTAGCGCCAAATAATCGGTCGCCCTCACATTATCCCAATTAAAAGCTAATCGGCTTTCTCCTCTTTTTATAAAAGCCTCCCTTACCGAAGCAGGTTGGTTATTCCAAAAGCTTCGATCGGCGTAAGTAGGAAATTTAACCCACTGTTGATCAGGTATTAAATATTTTTCCATATCCGACTGTGAAGCGGATTGCATTAAAAGGTCTCTTTTCTCCGATGCGTGCAGTGAAACACTCGCAAAGAAAAGAACCAGCACTCCGACCAGCTTTATGGATACGTATTTTATGGTTTTCTTCATCATGACGTTTTTTGATAATGGTTCTGACGTATTTAAAGGACTAATAAGTATCTAACAACGTTTTGGCCTCGGCAACAGGATCGGCGTAAGGCTGCAACTTACTGATACCGGGTGTTTTAATCCATTGTTCTTCCCAGGCAGCACGTTCTTGTTCTTTCCCCGAAAGCCGCAACGTAATTCGCGGAATATAATAATCACGGATGAGTCCGCTCCAAAGTCGTGCGGCGTAATCGTTTTGTACACCACCCCAAGTAGTGATCAAGCGTTTGGCATTCGACTCATAATAGTCTTTTGTTGTTTTGTTCTTTCCTTTTGCTCGGGCGAAATCAACCCAAGCCTGCAATCGATCAGTTGGATGCGATTCCAACAAACGGTCGATCGCTTTCAAGATATCGATCGTTTGTTTTGCCAACTGCTCCTTACGTTGTTTTTGTCCGAGTGAATCGGCCTGTAGGGCCTCTGCGTAATATTGATCGGCCTTCGCACCTAAATAATGCATGACAATTTCGAGGGCATCATTCCGGTAAAGCGGACTGCTTTTCAGTTGATCGGCACAAGACAAAAATTGCTTAGCAGCCTGCAGGAAGCGCGAATCGGAATTCATTCTTCCTTTCCTTCGCTGATCGAAGTTTACGGTTTGCCACAAGAACCTTGGATAAGCCCCAAAGCTGCCATAAGCCGTTTCGGTTAAACCCTGCCAAGCTTCCTTCATCGCCTGCGGGTAGCCTCCATAACGTGCTTTGCTGTATCGCTCGAGCCAACGACCCAGATCAATAGGCACCCTCGCCCAAGCCATATCAGCTAATAGTTCGTATACCACTTCATTATTTTCGATACCTTCAGGAGCAAAACCAAAGCCAACGAGATGCTGGCTATAAGGCGATCGTAAAGCGTCTATAGCACTCGATGCATATTGCGATAACACGCCTGTCCATGCTGTTTTTCCTCCAAAATTGGGCACAAAACTGTACACCCATTGCTTGCCATAAAAACCTTCATGTGTTTTCCACACCAAAGGGATATGCCAAACATGTTCCGGAAATTCGTTAGCCAGATCAAGGATCATCATTTTATCATCCGGCACTTTGGCCAACATGGCTTTTAATGAAGGTTTATCCCAAAAATCAGGTTGATAGCCAAAAGTCCAACCCTGCGTTACCCATACCGCATCCGGGTTGCCGGCATGAATAGAACGGTAAATCGATTCCCCATAGTCGCCCAATAGCGCATACTTTTCTTCCGGATGACCTTTCGATACAGGCACATCCATTTCATTAAAACTATCGGAAAGGTAAAATTGGTTCTTTCCGAATTCCTTTTCCCATTCTTCAATAAAGAGTTTGCCGATACGCTCAAACCAAGCTGATCCGGGAGGAAGCATATAGGCGTTATATTCGGAGGGAAAACCACCCCATTTTAAAGCGTTAACTTTCAGTTCCGGATGTTTTTTCTTAAAGCCTTCTGGCACAAAACCGGCAAAGGCAGGCGCAATAGGATGCATGCCTAAAGCCCGCATACGGTCAAGAATCTGATGTTGCAAGGCTAGCTGATCCCGATGCCAATGCTCAGGGATAGGTCCATCCCATTTATTTAAATTCCCCATGCGGTGCCAGGGAAGGTGAGCGGGACCGGTAAAAAAGTCGACAATTTCGGCCTCACTTAGTCCCAACCGCCTCCACACCCGGGCAGCAATGGCTTCGCTCGCTACGGTGGCCAAAGGCATATTGATACCGTGTAAAGCCATCCAGTCGAGCTCCTTTTCCCATCGGTTCCAGCCCCAATACGGCGTAGTATAGCCAAAAGTAACCACGTTCAGGTAATACCGATAAAGATAAGGGGAAACAATAGCTTTTCCCTCATAATCCGGCCATATGATTGGGATCGGCACATGTTGCCCACTCCAACTCACCATACTGTAGCAATGATTACGGAGATAATCGTAAAAGCCGTAGCAAATGGCTGAAGGACTGCTTCCTTTTATGCTCAACACACCTGCTTTGGCACTTACTTCAAAAACGTCCCGATGATCCGAATCGGGTAATAGCGCAAGTCGAATATCCTTAGCCTTCGGTCCAATCAATCGATGAATAACCTGTCGGGATGACGTTACAATAGCATCTTCATTTTTTACTTTTTGCGCCGACACCTCTGAAAAACCTAAGCAGATTAAGCCGATCAAACTGCAACAGTAAATCCATTGTTTTATAGACATACATCCCCCTTATTTAATGGTTAGCTTCGCAAAAACGGGTAAATGATCTGATGCATAAGGCTCATTAATGACCTCATGTGTACACACATCAAACTGCGCTGCCTGCCCGATCATAATAAAATCGATGGTCTTCGAAGGTTTTACCTGAGGAATGGTAAATCCACAGGCACCTTTACAGGTATTGGTAAAGCGCCTTCCTAATTCCTGAAGCGCCTCACTTTCGGGCGTGGCATTAAAATCACCACAAAGCACGGCAGGCAATTTTTCATCCTGAAAAATGCGGTTAATCTCTTGGGCCTGCACCTGCGCATTTCCTTTTGTAAAATCGAGATGAGTACAAATAAAACGTAGCTTTTTCCCGGGCTTAGGTTCAACACTTACACTAGCCACACCCCGTGGTTCACCTCCAACGCCCTCCTTATTGGGCAACATAAAAGAAGCACTGTCCAAAAAGGGATATTTACTTAAAATGGCAATACCATAATCACCGCCTTGATGATCAATGGTTTTCACAAAAAAGAAAAACATGCCTGTAGCTTTGGCCAATTCCTTTGCCTCGTTAAGGTCTTTTCCTGAACGTTCGGTATGGACATCCACTTCCTGTAAAGCCACTAAATCTGCTTTTGTTCTTTTAATTACCTGTGCTATAGCCTCCAGATCAATAACATCGGGTCTGGAAGGGGGGGTAGCATGGTGTATATTATAGGTTAGCACCCTAATTTCTGTATCTTTTCCTTTTGCTCCACTAAAAACAAAAAGCAGCATCCCTAAAACCGGAAGTACTTTTATCCATGCCATTTTCTTTATATTATACATCTTCTTATTATTAGTTATACATCGCTTTTACTTGAGCAGCATATTTTTCATGTAGGCTTTGCGCCATTACAACTGCGTTGCCTTGCGCCTTATCCGGATAACTTTGATGCGCATGTACCCACTGCCACTCCCAATTTTTCATCTTTTCTTCAAAACCTTTTAGGTCGGGTTTTACCCCTTTTTTATGGCAATTTTGTAAATAGGTAAAGAATTGTTCCCAACGCGATTTATAAAAGCCCTTCAACATCCCGTTCCATTGCTTATTGGCGTACTCGTGCAAATTGGCATTGCGGTCGCCCCACAGGGTAATCAGGTTTCGGGCATTTTTTTCATATAATTGCTTTTCTTCCTGTGTATCGCCTAAAGCCTTCGCTCCCTCCAACCATTTTCCTAACAAAAAATCCCTACGTGTGCCCAATAAGCGATCCATATCGTCTATCACTGTTAAGAAAGCCTGTGTATAGCATTCAAAGTTAGCCCAATCACCTTTTCTATACGCCGACGCCCAGCTTTGTTGCAACGTATCAGCGTAATTTGCCAATACTTGCCGACTTAAGTCGACCAAATCGTACTGAAAGCCATCGCTCTGTTGAAGTTCATCAGCTGCCTGCATCAGCAGATCCCAAGCGGGCAGCAAGTCTTGCGGTCGATAATTTTTCTCCGTTTTCGTTCCGTTGGTACTTTTATCCAAGGTAGGGCGGCCAGTAATGATCGACTCCGGACCACCATTCAAAATTCCACCTGTATATACGGTGGCATGCAAAATTTGCCAGGCCTTGGCAGCCGCTTCATTACGTTTACCATAGCGGCGATATGCATAATCGTCTAACCAAGAAGTTACATCGATCGGTGTATCGCACCAGACATGTTCGAGCATTAAGGCATACATTACCGGATTTTGCTCAATGGCTTCCGGCGTGAGCCCAATACCTACCATATTTCCAGCGTTCGGGTCTCTCAAGGTTAAGGCCGGGCGCTTAGCTACCTCATCCATACGTCCGTACAAACTTACATTTCCACCGAAGTTATGCAACATGCACCAGATCCAAGGTTTACCGTAATAAGCCTCGGTTCGGTTCCAGACAGGATGGTTTTCGCTCCACAAGTCGAGTACCATAAGCTTGTCGTTAGGCACCGCATTCAGCATGGCTTTAATCTGCGTAGGTTGCCAAAAGGAAGCATGAAAATGGAACAACCATCCCTGCATAATCCATGTAGCTTTTGGATCGGCCAAAGCCATCGATTGATATACTTTTTTACTCACCGCACTCAGAAAAGTAGAATCATTGGTTGGCGGTGCATTTTCATTAAACGTATCCGAAGTATAGAAATGATCCGTTCCGAAGGTCTTGATTTCTTCCTGCAAAAAACGCTTGCCCACCTCCGTAAACAAAGGATCAGATGGATCAAGGATATACACTTCGGGAAAAGTAGACCATTTCGTTTTTTTTAATTTAGCTTGGGGAAATCTTTCTTTGAAGGCCGCGGGCACATGCCCGGTAAAGGCCGGTAAGATCGGCTTCATTCCAAAAGCACGTTCCCTTTCCAATATCTTTTTCTGTAAAGTTTCCTGCTTTTGCATCAGGCTTTTCGGTAGCGGCCCTCCCCAACCATCAAGGTTACCCATCCAGAACCAGTTAAAATAAGCCGGACCACTAAAAAAACCTATTAATTCTATATCAGTAAAACCCAAGCTTTTATATACCCGATCCCATACCGCGTTCTGCCCGGCAACGGCTAATGGAAAATTGATTCCGTTTAAAGCCATCCAATCGATCTCTTTTTCCCAACGCGCCCAATCCCACCAGCTCATACTATAGTTAAAGGTGCAATAATTGAGGTAATAGCGATAAGTATAAGGCGTTGTACGATGCAACTTTTTTGGAACTGCCGGTAAAATTGCCGGCAGTTCCAGGTTAGTTCCATTCCAACTGATGTCGCAATGGCCATATTCCTTTAAGTAAGCATTCAGCGCACTGGCAAGAGACACACCATTGTTGCCCCTCAAGACGATCTTCCCCGCCTTACTCTCGATTTCAAAAACATCCTTCTGCTGTTCAATCGGAATATTTTCCAGTTCAAACTGATTTGCATGCGCCGGAATCAAGCGATGGATTAATCCTCGCACAGCTTCTATTCCATCCTGTGCCTGCGACAGCAAAGGAAAACAGCAAAACATGAGTCCCGCAACCAGGTTCTTTCCAACAACAAAGCCTTTTCTCATTTTTTAACTTCTATTTACGAGTAAATATCATTAATTCCAACCAGGATTTTGCCCTAGTTCCGGATTGCGTTGTGTTTGCACAAGTGGAACCGGCAGCAGATAATTTTTAGGATCTTCGAAACGTCGCCCTGTCAATACGACAATATAACCTTGCGCATCCACGGCCACATTACTTACTTGGTTCTGATCCATCACGAGGTCGCGTTTTACCCCTTTGGTGTCGAGTGCCAATAAATCCCCCTGTTTCCAACGCATCATATCAAACCAGCGCTGCCCTTCGCGGGCAAGTTCTACCCTTCTTTCACGTCGGATTTCTGTACGCAGATCCAATCCATTCTGGGCTAATTCCGTTAAAACCATTCGCTTCATTCCTACGCGATCACGCAGCAGATTAATGGTTTTATCCACGTCCTCCTGCGTCAATGTTCCCTGCTCCATTTTTGCTTCAGCATAAGTCAGGTAAACCTCAGCCAAACGGATGAGATGGATATCATTGGCATCGCGGTTTACTTGGGGCACCGTGGTTAATTCCACATACTTCGTAAAATAGTATCCTGTTATGGTAACGCATCCCAATTTATCGGCAATAAACTTAGGTGCTGTAAAAATAGTTGGATCGGTATTGTTCGGATTGCCATCCCGTTTACCTCCCCAAGCCGCGCCCGGTGCTAAAATGGTTTGCTTCATACGTGGATCGCGGTTCTCAAAAATCGCTTCATAAGTATCCTCTTTATATAGAGGGGAACGATCAATAGGTAAACCATCCACGCAGAGGTAAGTATCCACTAAGGCTTTGGTTGGATTATAACGGGCAGCCTGATCGGGCACTTGCGTTTCGCGACTGATATTGTGCCGGCTTACGTCGACTAAATTCAGGCGTGCGGCGATGGTTTCATGATTCGTGCCATTCGCCAATTTGCCGGTATATGTAAACAGGTCGTAATAGTCTTTCTCCGGATTTCCTGTAGTATAGAGGTGGTACACGCCTAAATCCATGACCGCCTGAGCCGCCTGTTCTGCTTCCGTCCAACGGCTATCATACAGCGCCATCCGTGCCTTTAAAGCCAAAGCTACACCTTTGCTGAAGCGCCCTAAAGCGCTGCCTGTCATCGGCTCGGCTTGCATCATTCCTGCTGCGTCATCTAACTCAGCAAGGATAAAATTGATCACTTCCTCACGAGGCGTGCGCGGCCCATACAATTCATCAAGTTCCAAAGGCTCGGTAATCAAAGGCACATCGCCAAACAATAACGTTAACTGCATATAACAATAAGCTCGGATCGTCTTTGCCTCACCGGCCATCTGGTTCTTAATTTCCTCACTTACTTCCGTAGCCTGTTGGTAATTCTGTAAAAACACATTGCAGCGCCGGATACCTTTATAGATATCTGCCCACCAAGTGGTATTGAGCACACTCAGGTCCGAACCGTAAACACCTGCACTGATCAAACGATAGGCATCGCTGGTGGTCGAATTGATACTATTATCGCCCATTTGATCTAAGGCGACGGTTTCCGAGTTTTTGAGGGTTTCCTGCGCATAAAGTGCATTTAAAGCTAATTGTAACTGTTCTTCCGTCGTCCAAAAACTTTCATCCGAAATGGCATCCATCGGCTGCCGGTCTAAAAAATCCTTCTTACAGGAAGAAAATAGCGTAAGACTCAAAAGAAATCCGATATATATGATATTCCTAGTCATAATTTAATTCAAATTGATGTTTAAACCAAATACAAAGGTTTTTACCTGTGGATAAAAACCGCCGGTACTTACCGGCGATTCCGGATCATAACCATAGAAAAAATCCGTTTTCGTAAACAAGTTATCTGCCGAAGCATAAATCCGTAGGTTGCTCACCCGGAATTTTTCGGTAATGCGTTTTGGCAAGGTATAGCCGATTTGCACGTTTTTCAAACGCAGATAAGCCGCATTTTCCAGCCAGTAGGTTGAAAGACGCTGGTTATAACTGTAACCATAGGCCAAACGGGGGTAGCTCGCATCCGGATTCTCAGGTGTCCAATGATCCCGATGCACTTCCTGTGGATTGGTATAGTCGTTAATAAACGCGTGGCGAGCTGATCCGTCAATAAAACCATCGGCTTTGGCCACTCCTTGAAAAAAGAAGGAGAAATCAAAACCCTTATAAGCCAAGTCTCCTTTAAAGCCATAGGTATAGCGCGGAATAGGGCTTCCAATTACCTGCATATCCGCATCGGCTGTAATCCGCCCATCTCCATTTAAGTCCTGATACTTAATATCACCGGGTTGCATGGGGTAACTTTCATCATAAGGAAAACGAGGAGTATAAGTATTGGTCGACGCATCATAATCAAAATCCGCAATCTGAGCAATTCCTTCGGACACAAAACCATAAAAAGCGTTAATGGGATAACCTACCATACGCACTTGGTTACCCACCGTAGCCGGTGCATCGCCTAAGCTCAGCACCTTGTTTTTCACATCGGAAACATTGGCGCTTACGCCATAGCTGAAATCGCCCTTACTATCTCGCCAAGACACTTGGAGTTCCCAACCCTTGTTTTCTACTTTACCAGCGTTCTGTGGAGGATAAGCATTACCAAGCACATCAGGCAACGGCACATTGAGGAGGATATTCTTGGTATTGTTGACATAATAATCGACAGTAATACCCATTCTGCCTTTTAACAGGGTGAGGTCGATCCCGATATCTTTTTTATCCACCGATTCCCAGGTCAGGAAGCCATTAGGCACGCCAGTCTGCGCATAACCAACAGTTAGTTCGTTACCGATCGGTTCGGCCGTTACCGAACCGATGGTTGCCAAATAGGCATAATCACTACCCACCTTATCGTTACCCTGTGAGCCGTAAGAGGCCCGGATTTTTCCGAATTCAATTACATCCTTCAGCGGCGCAAAAAAAGCTTCTTCGGAGAATGCCCAACCTAGGGAACCCGAAAGGAAGGCATGCCATCTTTTTTCAGCGGCAAAGCGTGACGAACCATCGTAACGCATATTGGCTTCGGCCATATATTTTTCGTTAAAAGCATAGTTGATTCGCCCTAAGACAGATCGCAGGGCATTCTGTGACGCTGTTGCCGAGTTGAGCTGATTTTCGGTTCCCAAGTTCAGGTTCGGCACATCCTGCGTAGGTAAGTTGGTACGCGAGGCCTTAAACGTTTTGCTAATCGTTTCTTCCGAAGAAGCTGCCGCCATGGCTTTGAAATAATGTCCTCCCTTAAAGGTATTTTCGTATTCGGCCATACCCAGAAAGGTCTGATAAAAATTGGTATAATCGGTATTTGTGAATGTATTTGGACTATTGGTTTGATAGATTAAGGAATTGTCGTCCGGACTGTAATAATTAATTGTTTTACTAAACACTGCCCTCAACGAATTGGATTTGACCAAACCATATTGCCCACGCAAACGGAAGTGCTTAGTGATATCCAAGGTTGCCTGCAAATTAGTGGTCAGCTCTTGTGAACCAAAATCGTTGTATCCGCCATCCGTAACCACTGCCACGGGGTTTCTCGATCCTCCCAGATATCCCCATCCACCGGTGGTGAAGCGGACAGGCACTAATGGCGAAATCTGGTGAGCCGCATAAATCGGCCCTGTACCTGCCCCTAAATCCTCGTTGGCTCCCGAATAAGCCCGGTCAATATAACCCACATTGGCATCCAGCTTCAATCGGTCGAGCAAGGTAGTCGTTAACCGCAAACGCGCATTATGTCTTCCTGCATGATAATTATTGCCAGTAAGTAGTCCTCCCTCCTTCAAATAGGAATAAGACGCATAATATGTTGAATTATCAGACCCACCAGAAGCTGCTAGGGTATGACTTTGCTGTGGTGCGCTGCTCTCGTACATCTCCTCTATCCAGTTGGTATTGGCATAATGATTCGGATCTGAACCACTGCGAGCTATTTCAATCTGTTCGTCGGTATAACTGGGATTGGCACCGACGTTCAATTTAGATTCGTTTACCAGCTGCATATATTCCACCGAACCAAGGAATTTGGGCAAGGCCGTTGGTGTTTGTAATCCAAAATAGTTTTGGTAAGACAAGCCTGGTTTTTCATTGTTTTTGCCCGATTTGGTCGTGATGAGAATCACACCGTTTGCTCCCCGAACACCATATATGGAAGACGAAGCGGCATCTTTCAAGACCGTTACACTTTCGATATCGGCCGGATTAAGAATATTGATATCGCCACTGGGCACACCGTCGATGACCAAAAGCGGACTGGCATCATTGAGTGTACCAATACCGCGAATGCGAATCGTTCCACCGTTATTCCCTGGAAGTGCCGTATTGTTTACTACCGTAACACCGGGCATTTGCCCCTGCAATACCGAACCAACGGAAGTGGTTGGCCGCCCAGCGATGTCTTTTGTGCCAATGGAGCTGACCGATCCGGTTACATTTACCTTTCGCTGTGTACCGTAACCAACAATAACCACTTCATTCAATCCCAGTTGATCGGCCCGCAGACTGATCGTTATTCTGTCCTGTCCATCTAAGGGAATTTCCTGCATGGTGTATCCGGTGTAAGACACTACCAAAACAGCATCATCATCTACATTAGCCAGGGTAAATGCTCCGTTCTGGTCAGAAAGTGCACCCTGGTTTACCCCTTTGATCCGAATTGATGCTCCCGGCAAAGGTTCGCCTTTTTCGTCGGTGACGAACCCTCTTACCTGCTGCTGTCGCTGTTCTTTTTTGGTTACAACAATAGTCTTATTTTCTACCACAAAATCGAAGGGCTGCCCTTTGAAACTTTGTTTAAGCGCTTGCTCAACGGGTACATTCTGCAAGTTGAGGGTGACGGGGGTTGCCTCCTTGAGTTCGTTATATTTATAAAAAAGAAAGTAACCACTTTGTTTGGCAATATTGTCTAGTACCTGTTCCAAAGGCATATCCTTGCCCGATAAATTAACTGTCTGCGAAAAGGTTTTTGCACTGATCTGGCAAAGACCGATAAGCCATAAAATCGTTGTTAATTTCATAATCAGGAGAATTTTTGGCGGTAACAAAGAAAGATAGTCCCGTGGTTGACCATAAGATTTTAATTCCATACTTTTACAAGAGTTTGGGTTTATAAAAAATACATCTGAAAGTTTTTTTGACATCCAAGCACCCGCCTAGCAGGCACACACGCTGGAAATGTTGCAGCATTTCCAGCGATTTTTTTAGTCTTCATTTTAGGTCATGTCATTCTTTAACATAGCATACACAATTAAATTGTTTATTGGTCCTCAATTGGTTAGTTTATAATAACATTAGCGTTCGCCCTTCCATTTTATAGCGCACTTTACTCAGCTTCAGAACCTTCAATATATCGGTAATATCTGCGCTTCGCGGTAACCGTCCCACGAATATATCTTCCTGCTTCTCAGATCCATTAAAACGTACATCTACATCATACCATCGTGCAACCTGTCGCATTACCGAATGCAGGTTTTCTTTGTTAAATATGAAGTAGCCGTTTTTCCAGGCCATCACCTTCTCTAAGTCGGCAGCCTGTATGAAGAACGCCTGATCTGTTTGCCGCAATATCGATTGTTGACCGGGTTTTAACACGTGTTCGTGATTCGATACTCGTACTTTTACCGCGCCATCCAACAGTGTAGTTTGCACCAGGCCTTCATCTTCATAAGCATTTACATTGAAACGGGTACCTAATACGTTTATCTGTTGATGATCCGTTTGCACGACAAAAGGATGTTTTGTGGCAGGGGCTACTTCAAAGTAAGCCTCCCCTTTCAGTATTACCTTTCTTTCTTTTTTCGAAAAAGTGGTTGAATAGGTTAATGAAGAGGCGGCATTTAACCATACTTTAGAACCATCAGGCAATACCACTTGATATTGTCCCCCACGGGGTGTTTCTATGGTATTAAAAGCCAAGGGGCCCTCCGGTTCTACCTTTTTTACTTCATATACCAATTGCCCCTCAGTCGTTTTTTTTATGCTCAGCCCTTGCTCGTCTGCCAACTGACCGTTACTCGCATCATCCAGGGTTATTCTTTTTCCATCAGATAGGGTCAATACGGCTTTGTTTCCACCAGGCTTTATGGGTGTCGAGCGCGAAGCCTCAGCTAATGCAGTTGCCGAAATAGGACGTTCTGCCGATCGGTTATGGAGCAAAACATAAACAGTGGCTGTTACTAATGTAAAACAAGCAGCCGCGGCTACAATTTTTATAATGGATGATCGCCCGCGTGTCTTTCTACGATCATGAAGTTGTTGATGAATTTGCTCAAACAAAACATGCGCTTTCTCCTGTCGATCTCCTAAAAGCTTCTCGTCCCATGCTTGTTGCGAGTGGTGAAAATGGTTATACCACTGATTATATTGCGCCATTTCTTCATCGTTAGCTGTACCTTGCGCAATTTTTTCGGCCAACCTAAGCAATTCCTCTTTATGCATATTTTATGATGTGGGAAACTTACCCTTATACATGAATAGCACTTCAACAGGCATCAGCACCCAAGCCGAAAAAGAAAAAAATAAGAAAAAGATAAATTTATAAAAGGATACTCCAGAAAGACATTCTGCCCAAGGAAATCCGGAGCTTTTTTAGGTTAATATTCATCTGATTTTCGACCGTTTTCTCCGAAATACCCAATTCTTCCGCGATTTCTTTGTTTGTACGGTATTCATATCGGCTCATATAAAAGATTTTCTGGGCGCGATCCGGTAAGTTTTCACAGAAATGTCGAATAATCGCTTTCAGCTCGCGTATTTCGAGGTCATCGGATTCTAATAGCTCTTGTTGTGTTTCTTGTTGAAGCGCATAGGTAAAAAAGGCTTCTTTTACTTTTCCGTGACGAATGATATTGGCTACTTTGTATTTCACAGCCGCACGCAGATAAGGTTCAAAAGCACTTATGGTATGCTTTTCGCGATTGGACCATAACCAAATAAAAATTTCCTGTATAAGATCATCACAGACATCCGAATCACGCAGGACCTGAAAAGCTGAGCGGTATAGGCATTCCCAATATCGATGATAAATCGCCGTAAAGGCAGCAGAATCTCCTGATCGAAGCCGATCGGCCAATTCAATATCGCTACAGTTGTAGTCTTCTGCCATGAGTATCTCTGTTTTAGGTTAAAAAACGGTTACCAAATATAATAATTTATAAGAAATTACAATATTTAGTAAAAAATTAACACTAAAACAGCTTGACGAAAGACAAAGTCACTCATACAAGCACCTTTTACTGAAAAATTGAAATTTGCTTCTTTATTTGCGTTACATGTCTTATTGTATGATAGGTATTGAGCCCTAACCATTCCAAACGCGTAAACTCCCCGTATTCGGGAATAGCAAAATCGGTACAAATACGCGATAAGTCGTCGTGCTGCCATACATCCCGCTGTTGATCGATACGCGTGCTCAGACCAGCTAAAAGTTCCTCCTTTTGCACCGGATCGTCGGAGGGAATAATATCGGACGGTGCCGGATAGCGTTTTTCGAAATCCAGAAACACTGCTTTTATCTGCGGTAGCTTTTGATCGATCGCCCGATCTGTGGCTTGTGTATTTCCTCTCATGATATAGAAGGAAGCGTACGACTTATACAAATGCGAGCCCAACTGTCCAGGCGTCCACTTCCCGGGAATATACACCTGATTCAACTGTTCTTCACTTAATGAGCCTAGAAGCCCTTGCAATTCTTGCATGGTATGTTCAAACAGCTCCTGCAAATTTTGATATTGATTTTTCATGGTTTATCGTCCGTTCTATTGTACTGACACAAACATAGAAAAGTTATTTTCGCCCCTATAGGTATGAAAACGACAAAAAGGGATTAAATTACGACATAAGCCTAATGATCTATAATTCGATGGCCAATAGGATGGCAGCGTTGGATAAACATTCGATGTCCAAGCCCGATACCTGCTTTAAAGCTAAACTGTCGCCTTCATATAATAAGCGTTCCTCCACTTCACAGGCCCCTTCCAGGCTATACAAAAAAACATCACCCTGCTTTTGCTGCAAATTAAAATGATATGTCCTTTTCGCGTAAAATACCCCCATATAGATCCTGAAAGGATAATAGGAGCCGGTCAACAACAACATTTGGTTTTTTGTTTTATCAACGGAGAGCGACCATACTTTTGCATCAAAAGATGCTATTTGCTCGGATTGAACGGCTACTTGTATAAAGGCGAGCAATTTTTCTATTCCACCGCCAGCACGGAGGTTTAACTCGCGGTCTTTATCTATACCTAAACAAAGGATCTGTCCGATTGCCACGACTTGCTCATCATCACCACTTTGCACAATCAGCTGGCCATGTAGTGGAATAAATAACTGGAATGTATTGGCTTTTACAGGAATATGGGTTAGATGATTACGGTCGACTTGGAATTCATTCAATTGATAAAGCTTGCCAAAGGGTCCCTTATCGGGATGAAAGAAGGTACCATAATTAAAGGTGCTCCAAATCCGTTCTTTTTCTTGATCGGAGCACCCACGTTGATCGGCTATATAAATTTTTGCTTCCATCATTGGTTAAGCACTTACTTTGATCGTAATGCCCATTTCGAATCCATCGGCCAAACTGCCGGTTACGGTCGACATCTCCTTTTCTACCCCATCACTAAACACATTGTCCTTAGCGTTATAAGTATATCCACTGATTCCTTTGGTATAACCGTAGTCGGCACCCGTGGTATTTACTGTTTCGCATAAACTATCCTGAAAGGCAATTTGGGTGACCAACAAAGATTGCCCACTGCTATTATAAATATGCACATGAATATGTGTCGATCGGCCTTGGTACCATCCCGGAAAAATCGTTTGAAAAGTAACTTGCCCGTTGGTGTCGGTTATTTGCCTGCCCCGATACCAATGCACACTTTGGTAATTGTTCGATTGCATTTGCGTTCCGCCGTATTCTGAATAATCGCCGTTGACATCACAATGCCAGATATCCACTATTGCTCCTTCGAGTGGATTGCAACTATTGTTAACATTTACAATGTTGATTACCGCCTTCATATCGGCGCCCACTCCATCGCCCTTACGGATATCCGACCGGATATAAGATGACGGTGTTTTTGTAGGAAATGGCCCTTCTATTTCGGTTGGAGTTACCGTACAGCTGCTGTCTACAGTAACATCAGTTCCTTCTCCGGTATCTGAAGTTAACAATCCGTCATCTTTTGAACAAGCCTCCATCCACAACGGTGTCGAAAGCGCAAAGAGCGACAATGACTTGATGAATTGCTTTCTTTCCATAGTGTTTAGTTTATCATTTGGGCAATGATAAAAAACAAGGTTGTTAAATAATGTTAAGTGTCGATTAATGCAAAGAATGTATAGATTAACGTTTCAATTTTTGGGACACTTCGTCTAAATAACGAAGGCCTACATTGATTGTTGTGGTTAAGAGCTTCACTTTTTTATTCGAAAACGATTGGATATGGCGAAGAGCGATGATGAAACTCCGATGAACTTGCAAAAAATGCTCCTTGGGTAAACGTTGCATCATCCCTTTTAAGGTAGATAAAGTCAATATCGTTTTTCCATTAAGCAGATGGATCTGTACATAATCTTCCATTGCGGCTATAAATTCAATTTCCGATATATTGATCTTAATCAATTTATATTCAGCATATACAGAAATAAAGTTATCCTTTTCTTCCTGCTCACGTTTGCATTGCTGAATTGCCTTATCAACAGCTTTTGAAAAACGCTGAAAGTCAAATGGTTTTAAAAGAAAATCTACCGCACTGAGTTCAAATCCGTCATAAGCATAATTGCGATATGCCGTCGTTAAAATAAGCAAGGGTTTTATAGGTAAACGTTTTATGAGCGTTATGCCATTCAAATCCGGCATATCCACATCCATGAACAGCAAATCAACCGTATGTTTTTTCAGAAAGGATTCAGCGGCTATTGCGTTATCGAACGTATCCAGCAGCACCACTTCGTTAAGTCGTTTAACAAATTCACTGATCAATTGCAAGGCCAAAGGTTCGTCATCAACGGCGATACAGGTTAACGGCATACTAAACATCTAAAATAAGTGTAACGCTAAAAAAACCATTTTCTTGTTCTATTTGGAGATCGTACCGACCGGGATAAAAGTGTTGCAAACGACGTTCGGTATTGCGGACACCTATACCGGAAGTTTCTATTTCGGGACTTTTATGGATTTTATTTTTCGCCTGGAAATAAATCTGATTGTCCGTAACTTTTACGTAAAAAAAAAGAAATGATTCCTTTATTTTGCTGATACCGTATTTAAATGCGTTTTCTACAAAAGGCATAAACAGTAGCGGCATCATGGTTTTAGTCCGTTCTAAACCTTCATATCGTTCTTCCAATTCTACGTTACCTCCCCATCGCAATCGTTGTAGGCCGATATAGTCTTGCATGGCTTTTACTTCGTCTTGTACCGCCACTTCTCCATCTTGTGGTTCTTCCATAAAGTAGCGCATTAGTTGACTCAGCTTGAAAATACTCTCCGCTGTTTCCGCGTGATTGGTTAAGGCAAGCGCATAAATATTATGTAAAGTATTGAATAAAAAGTGGGGATGTACCTGCGCTTTCAAGAAAGACAATTCTGCTCGCACTTTATCCGCTTCTACTTCACCTACTCGTTTTTCAGTAACCATCCAATAGTGGATAACCCTGCCCGCTGTGCTAAGCGCGATAATCATAAAAAATATATAAATCGTAGCCAAGTCAAAATGGCGGCCACCAGGCATACCGGGACGATGCTTATCAGGAACGAAAGGTTGTTGGTGAGGAAACGGAGGAGGCATTCTTGTGTTGACTGGCATTGCGTTATTCATATTTGTCAAACGCATCAGCCTGTCGAAAGGTCTTAAAATGTAGAAAAAACCCAATAGCAGCAGCGCAATAAAGCCGTAACGCCAATAATGCTTTTTTACCAGAAGATTGGGTATCAATACATAGGCATTCAACCAGTAAAGCAACATAAAACTACCACAAAACAACCAATAAGGAGGAGCGGTAAGAATCTGCTGAAAAGAACGATTAGAATCATTTAAAAACAGGAGCGGCAGCGACATAAAGAGTAAACAGCCCAAAGCCTGCAATAAAAATGCGATTTGGTGATACCGATATTTCATATACCTATAAAATAAGCTTGCACAAAATAGCGATTATTTTCCAAAAAGAGGGGGCCTGTTGTCTTAGACAGATTCCCTTCTTTTTTAGGGTCGTTAGTTAAGCCATGAAGAACATTTGGAGTTGCGTGGCGACGGTGCATAAATTCGGCAATTATTTGTACCTTGCATTATTTTAGTCTGCGGAATTAATGAAAATTATACTAACCGGCACAACAGGAATGGTGGGAGAAGGCGTCTTATTGGAATGCCTTCATCATCCGCTAGTTACTGAAATATTGAGCGTTAGCCGTAGGCCCTGCGGCAGAACGCATCCTAAACTAAAGGAATATATTGTACCCCAATTTATGGATTTAGCTCTGCATGATGAACACCTAAGGGGTTATGAAGCCTGTTTCTTTTGCGCAGGAATCAGTAGCATCGGGCTTAAGGAAGCCGAATACAGTCGCATAACCTTCGACACAACAGTCCATTTTGCTGAAGTTGTTCTCCATCAAAATCCTGATGCCGTGTTTATTTACGTAAGCGGTGCAGGAACGGATAGCACAGAAAAAGGCCGGAGCATGTGGGCACGCATCAAAGGAAAAACGGAAAATAAATTGGCGGCAATGCCTTTCAAAAAAGTGTATAATTTCCGCCCCGCTTTTATGAAAGCGACAGAAGGACAGATTCATTTAATACCACTTTATAAATACATTGGCTGGATGTATCCACTATTGAAAGCCATTGCTCCAAATGGCGTAAGCACCCTTCGGCAAGTTGCACTAGCCATGATCCGTTTGGTACGTACCGATTTCCCGAAAACGGTTGTCTCCGTAAAGGACATCAAGATCTTATCCAAAGCATAAAGCTTCCCCTTAAAAAACAGTCTGCGCTTTCTGAATGGTTTTACTCAGGTCGATACCTTTCCCCAATACGCCTTTAAACAGGTCGCCCGTTTCTTTCAATCGATCGAATGCATTATGAATGGTAAAGTCGCGCATCGAAAGCCCGGGTTTCACCTCATCCCAACTCAGGGGCATCGATACCGTTGCCCCGGGCTTCGGCCTTAGCGAGTAAGGGCCCGCAATGGTTGCACCAGGCCGGTTCTGTAAAAAGTCGAGATACATCTTGCCTTTTCTCTTCACTACTTTCCGTTCTAAACTGGTAAAATCCGGCAGTTGTTCATGTACAAGATTGACTACAACTTTCGCAAAGAGCTGCGACTGTTCATAAGTATATTGCGCTGCGAGGGGAACATAAATATGGATGCCGGTAGAACCAGAGGTTTTAGGGTAGCTCGGTATATCAAGCGCATCCAATACTTTCCTCACTTCCTGCGCTGCTTCAATCACCTGCTCAAAGGTGTTTTGATCCGGATCAAGATCGATTACACAGTAATCCGGATTATCGGGCGACTGTATCCTGCTGAACCAGGGATTCATCTCAATGCAACCTAAAGAGGCCATCCAAAGGAGCGTCGCCTCATCCGATCCGACCAGGTATTCCTTATGTTCGCCTTCACTGGTTACATATGGATAGGTTTTGGTAATCCAATCAGGAGCCTTGCCTTTGATGTCTTTCTGATAAAAGCTAGGGCCTTTAATTCCATTGGGGAAACGGTTCAACGACATCGGTCGGTCTTTCAAATAAGGAAGAATGTACTCGGCTATCCTATAATAGTAATTGAACATATCCCTTTTGGTAATTCCATCATCAGGCCAATAGACCTTGCTCAAGTGTGTAAACTTCAGTTCATTACCACATATTTTGCGTACCTGGGTTTCTTCCTGTGGGTTCAATAGGGTCCTTCGTTCGTTCTTTGCTGGTTTTGTGACACCCGACAACGAATCTCGTTCTGCTTCGGTTATCGTTGTTTCTGTATCGGTAGGAATTTCCAACACCACTTCTTTTGCATTTTTGTCTACACGCATGCCTTTAAAAGAAGCCTGCCGGAATAGGCCCTCGCCGGTCACCTCTGCATAGTTCACTTCACATACCAATTCGGGCTTTAACCATGTTGGCTTTGCCCCAAGGCGCTGCGGGCGGAAGCGTGAGGGCTTATCCACATCAGGCGCGATGGCAAAAGGGCTTTTATCGGTGATTAAGGGTTTAAACTGCTGCATCATTTCCTTCTGCATTTTATCTGAAAAACCTGTACCTACTTTACCCGCATAGTGCAAATTTTTGCCCTCATAAACGCCCAAAATGAGTGCGCTAAAGAGCTTTGACGTTCCCTCATTGCGGGTAAATCCGGCAATCACGACCTCTTGCCGACGTTGCACTTTTATTTTCAGCCATTCCTTTGAGCGCAAATCGGAAGTATAGATGCTATCGGCCTTTTTAGCCATAATGCCCTCCAATCCTACCTGTTCGGCGGCATCAAAAAATTCAATTCCCCTAGCCGAAAAAACTTTACTCTGACGGATGCGTTCGTCGTCGGTAGGTAGAACATCCTGTAGGATCGCCTGCCGCTCGCGCAGTGGTAAGCCCATTAAATTTTTCCCTTCATACCATAAAATATCAAAAACGTAATAAACTAAGTTACCGTCTGCCTCACTACGCCAATTCTGTAAAGCACCAAAATCGGATAAACCTTTATCATCCAATACCACAATCTCGCCATCAATTACCGCATTGATTTCCCATTGCTTTAAAAGATCAACAATAGGATAATATTTATCGAAAGGGATGTGGTTACGCGAGATGAGTTTAACATCGGTTTTACTGATTTTGGCGATAGCCCGGTAGCCGTCCCACTTCACCTCATACACCCAATCGGGATCATCAAAAGGTTCATCAATAAGGGTTGCTTTCATCGGCTTGATTTTATCGGGAGCAGGGGCCTTTGGTGCTTTTTTGAGCAGCGCCGCAACATCCATTTGCTGTGCTTCGGCACTTTCGGTTACATCCTCAGCCAAATGTTCGTCTGCATTTTTGGTTTCTTTCTGTCTTGATTTTTTTTTTATTTTCTCTTCATGACCATTTTGCCATACTCTATCCCCGCTCTTTGCCGTTTGCGCTATCGTTTTTCCGGAAAGAACAGATTTGTCCTTTTTAGTGATATCCTTTTTGCTGGCAAATTCATCTTTATGCTTAATCAGCAGCCAGCTGTTCTCGGCCATGCCTTGCGTCTTGACCAGTGCATATTCGCCTTCTAGCTTCTGACCGTGCAGGCGGATTTTAAGTGCCCCCTTAGCCAGCTGTTCCAACAGGTATTTTTCTTGAGCTTTCTTACTTTTTATTGGCTCAGTGGGTTCATAGGTTCCCTCATCCCATACGATCACTGTTCCTCCACCGTATTCATCTTTGGGAATGATTCCCTCAAACAAGCGATAATCCATAGGATGATCTTCAACCATCATGGCCAAGCGCTTGGCTTGTGGATCAGTAGAAGGTCCTTTAGGTACTGCCCAACTTTTCAGTACACCATCCATTTCCAAGCGGAAATCGTAATGTAAACGAGAAGCGTCATGCTTCTGCACCACAAAAGTAAGATGCTTTCTATCTGGACTTTTACCTGCTTTCGGCTCGCTGGTTTTTTTAAAATCTCTCTTTTTATGATATTGATCAAGTGCCATAAAGGATGCGTATTAAAGCTGCTCATTTATAACAAGCAAGGATGAGGAGAGTTTGAAACAACCTCTTCCTAGCTTGTTATGGCTTGTTATACGCTTTAGTTACTTCCTTTTTCCAATACTTGCTGCTCCTTCTGCAATTGTTTTTCCAAATCGGCATAAGCAATGTCCTGTACACCTATTTCCTGATCAATGGCCAAAGAGGCCGCTAGCCCAGCACTTTGACCTAAAATCATGAAAACTGGCTCCATGCGGATGCTGCCAAAAGCTATATGTGAACTGGAAACACATACCGGCACCAGTAAATTGGTGCATTCCTCTTTCTTTGGAACGAGCGCTCCATAAGCAATTTTATAGGGCCCGTTCTTTGGAGAAACACCGATATCCCCTTCGTTTTGAACGAAGCCATCAGGCTTAATATACCGTTGCACATTATGCGAATCCAAAGCATATGACCCCATACCAACGGAATTGTTAATCGCCCGGTCGCCAAAGACATCATGCTCCGTCATGACATAATTGCCTACCATCCTTCGTGCCTCACGCACATAAATCTGGTGCGGCCAGTTACCATTGTCGGTAAATTCATCTTTAGCCAAACCCCATTGCGCCATCTCCTTGCGTACTTTTTCCGGCACTTTAGGATCGTTAGCCAAAAAATATAGCAAGCCTTTCTGGTAATCTTCGTGTGCCTTAATGATTTCTTTCCTCTTTTCGTAGCTGGCGTCCGGATAATCATAATTCATCCCAATAAAATCCGTACTGAAGGGCCCATGGTTGTTCGTATCTGTCTTTCGGTTCGGTATAGGATCGAATTTCTGAAAAGTTTCGTTCCAGCCCGAGGCGTATACCCGGGCCAGCAACTCATAATTTGCCGGATTATAATTCGCCGGTTTAGGAAAAGCCACGCGGTTATCCGGATGATTACTTAGGCACATCCGAAAGCAGTAAGCTTGCAATCGTTTATCTGCTTCGCCATATTGCCCCGGATCATCAGCCGATACGCCATATAGCAAACCGCTGGTACTATCGCCCGGAATTTTATAGGGACTGATGTCCGATTTGAAATAATGCCCATGGTGTAATACACCGGTTTGTACGCCATTCCACTTTTCGCCATACTGACTATTGGCTTCACGCCCCACGTGATAGCTAACACCTGCGGCGGCCATTAAATCGCCTTCATAAGTAGCATCAAGAAACACCTTGCCACGAAATACTTGGCCGTCGACCGTCTTGATTGAAACGATTTTTCCTTCTTTTTTCTCCACGCCGTTTTCCCGGTCGAGCCATTCATCACGCCGGACATCAACAGCATATTCTTTTACATAATCTTCAAAGACCTGTTCGGCGACATGGGGTTCAAATATCCACATCGTACGTGCATTACCGTCAATAGCGGGCGTTCCCTGGCCCTTATTACCATATTCACTATGTTTCTGCCACTGCCAGGTAGCGCTGTCTTGGTACTTCATAAATATGCGGTGATAAAAATCACGCGCTAAGCCGCCAATCACCGATTTATCTCCCGTATCGGTGAAACCAAGTCCACCCGAGGAAAGTCCGCCCAAATGTTTATCGGGCGAAACCACGATAACCGATTTACCCGATTTTTTTGCTTGCACGGCCGCAATGATTGCTGCCGAAGTACCGCCGTAAATAATAATATCCGCCTCTTCCCCTCCTTGCGTTTTGGGATTGCAGGCGCTCGCAACATATAGTGCAAGAATAAGCCAAACTAATTTTTTCATCATGTCAAACAATCTATGGTTTATAATTTAATTCAATGTTTCCACATAATCTAAATCCTTATGAAAGGTCTCTTTCATCCCCGTCATCGCCCAAAAAGCCAGTGCCAATAAGAGTGCACCAACCAAGGCCCCTCCATAAATCAAGGAACCGCTCCATTGCGTAAACAAATGGAACAAAATAGTAGAGGGCACTAAGGCACCACGGGCAAAATTGGGTGCCGTTGTTGTTACAGTTGCCCGAATATTCGTTCCAAATTGTTCTGTCGAAATGGTCATAAAGATTACCCAGTAGCCCACCGAAAACCCCAATAAGCCGCATAGAGGATAAAACCAAGTTAAGGGTATTCCGGGTACAAAAAAGTAAACGCTAATACTGACTACGGCCAATACCAAAAAGCGATAGACCACCTTTACCCGGCTTTGTAAAATTTGGCTCAATAATCCACTTGCTATATCGCCCAAAGCCATCCCTCCATAGCACCATGCTACCGCAGCTCCAGCACTGATTGCCCCTTCTACACCGAGTAGCTTGCCAAACTCGGGGGAGAGTGTAACCAAAATGCCGACGACATACCATAAGGGTACACCGATTAGGATACAGCGAAGGTATTTCAGCAAATTGGCTCTCGAGCGGAATAATCCCAAAAAGTCTCCACGTCCTTCCGCCTGTTTTGCCTGCTGGAATAAGCCCGATTCGGCTACGCCAATACGGAGGAGCAATAGCAAGAGTCCTAAACCACCACCAATGAAGAAAGAAGTGCGCCAATGGAATAAATCTGATACAAAGTAAGCCACTACTGCACCAGAAATCCCTACCGATGCTACCAGTGTGGTAGCATAGCCCCTTTTTTCCTTCGGCATTAATTCTGCAACCAACGTAATACCCGCACCTAGCTCGCCTGCCAGACCTAAACCGGCAATAAAACGGTAAATCGCATATTCTGTGACGGTATGGGCGAAACCATTGGCGACATTAGCCAGCGAATAGAGCAAAATCGACCCGAAAAGCACGGAGAGACGTCCTTTTTTATCGCCCAATATTCCCCAGGCAATTCCTCCTATCAACATACCGGCCATCTGAATATCGAGCAGCAAAATACCCGTGTCGGTCAATTTCTCTCCGCTCAGGCCCAAATCCTGTAAACTGGGTATACGTACGATGCTAAACAATAAAAGATCATAGATATCAACGAAGTAACCGAGGGCTGCAACGAAAATAGCAGCGGCAAGTTTAGTTTTTTGATTCATAATTGTTGTTTATTTCGGCTTTCCTGATTTTTCAGTGCATAATGTCTTCCTAATATATAAAACTAAATCGATGTATCTTCCTGATCGTCAATAGGAACAAACAAAACTGCATTCGCAGCAACTGTACCTTGTTTTCCGGCTGTGCTCAACTCAACATATACGGGTTCTTTGCTTTCTATAACATTGACTTGTCCGAGATGTACCCAAGTACTGGAAGTCTGCCCTTTGATTTCGATGTTCGATAAATCCAATTCGCCTTTGCTAATTTTCTTTCCATTAAAAATGGTATAGGGAAATTGTGGTGCACTGCTTTTGGCCTTGGGATAGTAGACATAAACCGCATATGATCCGGCTGGAAGCCCTTTAAAATTGAACCTTGCTTTATCTACTCCATCTTGGGCTGTTGCCCGAACATAGTTTTTTCCGTAACCTTTACCGTCGCCTTCCTCCCATTGCCCTTCGAATTGAACCGATGCACTATCGGTACAAACTACTAAATGATCGATCTTACGGCCATCGGCTTTTGGATTTGCAGCAAATACACTTTTAATATCATCCGTTTTTACTTGCTGAACAGGTAATTTGCCATCAATAGCTAAACACGCAGCTATGGCAGCCGACTGACCCAAGACCATAAACACCGGTTCCATACGGATAGAACCATAGGCGATATGGCTGGCCGACAGGCATACTGGCACCAGCAGATTAGTGGCCTCTTCGCGTTTCGGCGTAATGGCCCTATAAGATATCGGGAAGGGAGGAAAGCCTCCCACTTCCACATTACCCTCATTTTTGACCATAGCATTTACTACCAGCCGATCACAGTTATGCGAATCCATGGTATAGGCGGCATAGCCAATGTCGTCATCCGCCACCTCACGGCCTTGGCAATGGTGTTGCGTCATGACTAATTCGCCAATCATTCGTCGTGCTTCGCGGACATAGAGCTGGGGCGTCCAATGGTTATGGTGTACATATTCGTCTTTAGGGTAACCCCATTGCAGCATTTCTTCCCGGATAAACGCCGGTATCGAGGGATCATGGCCAATGAAGTAAAGCAGGCCTTTAGTGTAATCTTCATGTGCCTTAATAATTTCCTGCCGACGTTTATAGTCGGCTTCGGGATATTCCCAGCTCATGCCAATCATGTCGGTAGAAAAGCCGTTCCGGTTATTGATATCCGTTTTGCCATTAGGCATCAAGCTCCAGATAAATACGTCATTTAAGCCTTTCCAAGGTTGGATTTGCTTTTGGCGGCGCAACAATTCATAGCGCTTAGGATCATAATTTGCCGGTTTAGTAATTGGAATACGATTTTCGGGCACATTAGTCAGCGCAATCCGGTAGTTATATGCCTGCACTTTCTTATCGCCGGTTCCTTGGGGAAGTACCTGTTCATTGTTAATTCCCCATAGCAATCCACTATTTGGATCACCAGGTATAACATAGGGGTCGACTCCATCTGGAAACTGATGCCCGTGGAGCAGCTGCACTCCGTTCAAAGTCTCATCATACACGCGATTGTCCTCCCGACCCACGTGGTAGGAAACACCCGACTTAGCCATTAGGTCGCCCTCATAGGTACAATCCAAAAAAACCTTAGCGCTGACCTTCATCGATGCTGTGCCTAAATGATCGGCAGGTTGAAGGGCAATGGCTGAAATTATGGTTTTTTGCTTTTCCACATTCATCAACACCTGTCCATAAACCACTTCGGCGGTGCAATGCTCTATATACCATTTAAATATATTTTCGGCCACATGGGGTTCAAAAATCCACTGTTCAAAGGTATGGTAATGCTGTCCTATTTTACGGTAAAAGTCTAGCGCGAGGCCACGAACCACATATTTGTTGCCAATATCGGTTTGGCCAAGCCCTCCGGAACTCATCCCTCCAAGCATTTGTCCGGGTTCGATGAGCAGTACCGACTTACCAGCCTTTGCTGCAGTGTATGCCGCAATAACACCAGCTGATGTGCCGCCATAGATACAGACATCAACTTGTTTTGTCGATTGCGCATGACCAATAACAACCGAACCAAAGAGTACAATCGATAGAAAGAGACGAATGATCTTCATTATATTAGTAATTTGGGTTTTGTTCACCGTCTTAGTAACCGGGGTTTTGTTCTCCCTGCATGGCCTGATTGTATAGTATTTCTGAATTCGGAATCGGCCAAAGCATCACTTTATCGGCTACCGTTATGCCTTTAACTGCCAAAATCCGTTCTTTTGCAATACCAAGCCTAACAAGATCGAGCCAACGTTTACCTTCGTACATGGTTTCGTAACCGCGTTCGTCGATTACCTTGTCTAAAAAAGATTCCAATGTAAAATCTTCCAATTTAAAATCAACAGGCGACGGTATCATAGAAGGATATCCATAGGCTCTTCTATGAATTTTATTTAAACTTTCCAATGCCTCTGCAGTAGGTGCACCATTAGCTCTTGCCGCTGCCTCGGCATGGAATAATAATAAATCAGCGTAGCGATACCATGGATAATCATTGCCTGCGCCAGAAGTTGCATCCGGATCCCTGAACTTTCTAAATAAGCAAGTACTTGGACCTAATCCAATGTCTACATTATAAAGAATATGTTCTTTTCGAAGATCGGCGTTATCCCAATTTTTTATAAAGGGATTATTTGTAGAGTCGGTATATTGGGCATAGACCCCACCCGGGCCATAATAGTTATATTCTGCCGTGGTCCGATGCGCATAGCTTACCAGTCCAAAACCTTGCTGACGATTATATTTGAGATAAAAGATTTCTTCCGGTGTATTGATAACATCAGGTCCGAATATTTTCTGAAAATCTTCAGAAACAGAAACTTCTACAAGGGAATACCTTCGCGATGAAATGACTTCAGAAGCCTTTGCTGCCGCTTCATTCCAGTTATGCAAATACAAGTAAATTTCTGTCAACAGTGTTTTTGCCGCCCAAAGGGTTGGTCTACCCAAGTCTTGCACTGTTTGTGGAAGACCTGCCTCAGCATCCAAAGCGTCCTGAAGCACCAACTGCAAAACGTCGTCTACTGAGGAACGAGGTACATTCGATTCATCGATGTTTGCTTCCGTACGAATGGGTAAACCACCAAAGCAACGCACTAAAGAAAAATACATCATTGATCGTAAGTATTTTGCTTCGGCTATAAATACCGTCTTTTCTTCATCACTTATTTCGGTAGATAAAGGTGTTTTCTCAATAACAATATTCGCATTGCGAATAGAACGATATAAATTATCCCATACCGTTGCTACCCGATTGATATTCGTATTATCTAACCCCTGATAGGTACTGACCGGGGCTTGTGAACCTCTCGACTGTCCGTAGTCTGGCAATCCTTCCAATTGGGCGGGATAATTTAGCCCGTATGCGTTCCCTTCTCGCATCGGTCCATATATCGCATTTACCGCGGCACGAATTTCAGAGGCGGTATTGTAAAAGTTCTCTTCAGCAGAAGATTTTGGTTTCTCGGTTAACGTATCCGAACAGGCTGATAAGAAAAATAATCCGACTATTCCTATTATTAAATGTTTCATCTTGATTTCTCGTTAAATGACAACCGTTAAAAACTTGCTTTAATACCTAACGTAAACGTTTTTGCCGTTGGGTAGACATAATGGTCTATACCGAGCACTATAGAGTTCGTACTACCATAGGAGTTTACCTCGGGATCGTACCACGAGTAATTCGTTATCGTGAAGAGATTTTGTGCGCTGATATAGATTTGTCCTTCAGACAACCAGTTTAATTGCCACTTTTCCGCGGGGAGGTGGTACGCTAATTGCACGTTTTTCAAACGTAAAAAAGAACCATCCTCTACGAAGCGATCTGACATTTGTGCTTGCGAGTTGGTCTTAATGACTGGATATTTAGCATTGGTATTTGTTGGTGTCCAATGATCTGTATAAACTTCCCGCAACATATTCAAGGCCTGTCCATAGTCGTATCCCTGTCCTTGGGCACTCAGATTATAAATATCATTGCCTTGGCTACCTTGCAAGAAAATAGACAAATCAAAGCCTTTGTATGACATATTCGAGGTAAGTCCATAAGTAAATTTAGGATTCGGATTACCAATAATTTGTTTATCGTCCAAATCTCGTATACCATTGCCGTTAAAATCTTTATAGACAATATATCCGTTCTCATCATAGCCATCTTCCACATATCCATAAAATGATCCCAGCGGATAACCTTCACGTAGGATATTGATGTTATCAAAAAGTGCTACACCGATCACGTCACCAAGGATATCGGCCCCACCATAAAGCTCCATCACTTTATTCTTGTTGAAGGAAATATTTCCACCGAGTTGCCATTTAAAATCATCTTGAAAGATATCGCCGCTTAAGTTTAAATCAATCCCTTTATTCTGGATTTTGCCCACATTCTGAACGGTGTACTTGTAGCCCTGTGATGCTGGTAGCGATACATTATTCAACAGATCACGTGTATTCTTAACATATAAATCGGCCGTAAAGCTTAACCGATTATCCCATAAGCCCAGATCAATACCTAAATCCGTTTGTGCAGTGGTTTCCCATTTTAATGGCCCGGCCAACCGGTCACTAGGCGAATAAGCCGGTGTCAATGCGTCGCCAAATACAACCTGGCTAGTAACCAATTGGTTTAATGTATAATAAGGATCGATCGCCGTATTCCCGGTCTCACCGTAACCAATACGAAGTTTTAAATCCGAGATAGCCGGCACCTTTTTAATAAAATCTTCTTCTGATAAACGCCACGCTAAAGCGGCAGATGGGAAATAACCCCATTTCTGCCCTTCGCTATAACGTGAAGAACCATCCGACCGGAAACTAACAGTGGCTAAGAATCGATTATCGTATGAATAATTAACACGTGCTAAGTACGACAAAAGGCTCCATTTTATATAGGAAGAGGTTGGAATACCCTGGGTAGCCGCTGCGCCAATATCGTAGGTTTCCTGGTTATCACTGATAAACCCAGTACCTGATGCCGAAAATGTAGTAGCCACATAGTTCTGGTAGGTAAAACCGGCCAATGCATTGAGGCCATGTTTGCCAAATTCCTTTTGATAAGTGACTGTATTTTCGCTCAGGACGCTTGTCGTTTTAGGTGTCGAAATACTAGCAGATCCGGTTGAGTTAACGAACTTGGTGGTACGGTAAATATCGGTACGTTCGTTCGTATTTTCGATACCGCCCAAAGTTTTAAATATTAAACCTTTAATAGGCTCATAACTTAGTGAAAGGTTCGCAAGGACGTGATCAGATTTCGTTTTATTGGATTCCTGCTCCAAGAAATTTAACGGATTGACAATCACATTGGAACCCCAAGTATAGGCCTCGGTCAGATTGGTATAGCTTCCGTCTGCATTATATAAAGACATTGTTGGATACCCCGATAGTACGGCCGATATTAACGAGCCGCCTCGATTCCCTTTTTCTGATTCTTTTCTGTTTTCATCAAAGCGACTTAATATCCCGCTTAGATCAAATTTGAGCTTGCTGCTAATCTCCGATTTCAAATTAACACGTAGGGAATTCCTGATATAATCACTACCTACGATAATTCCCTCCTGATTAAAATTACTTCCTGAAACAGAGAACTGCGTCTTCTCAGATCCTCCGCTAATCGTAACCGTATTGTTGATAATCGGTGCCGTGCGAAAGACGACATCCTGCCAATCAGTTCCTTCACCAAAAGAAGCTATTTCCTCTTCGGTAAAATGAGGTGTTAAACCGTCGTTTGAAGCCTGTTCATTATAAAAAAGGGCATATTCCGTAGCATTCATCAAATCAAGTTTTTTGCGCAATGATTGACTCCCTACATAACCGTCATAATCGATTTTTACTTTTCCCGACTTCCCGCTTTTTGTTGTAATCAATACAACTCCGTTAGCGCCCCTTGAACCGTATATAGCTGTAGCAGATGCATCTTTAAGAATCTCCACTGATTCTATATCTGTATTGTTTAATAATAGCGGAGAACCCGAATAGGGGAAGCCGTCCACAACATAAAGTGGCTCGTTGCTCCCTTTTATAGAATTTGTCCCTCGAATCCGAACACTGATCGGACTACCTGGAGATCCGGTATTTTGCGACACATAAACGCCAGATGCTCTTCCTGACAATGATTGCACCATATTAGTAGAGGGTACCTGACTGATTTCCTCTGCCTTTATGGAAGCCACTGATCCGGTTAGATCTCTTTTTCTCGCCGTTCCATAACCTACAACTACTACTTCATCTAAATCGCTAACCGATTCTTTCATTGTAACATTCATACGACTTTGATTGGCGATCGGCCGCTCGATCGTTTCAAAGCCTAAAAGACTAAACACCACGAGGCCAGCCCCTTCAGGTAAATTGAGTTGATAATTTCCCTGCTCGTCCGTTGAAACCGCAACCGAGGCTCCTTTTACTGTTACCGTTACCCCTTTAAGCGCATTTCCTTGTTCATCTACCACTCGTCCACTAAGCGCCTTTTGCAACGTTTCAATAGACTGAAATTTTTTCTCATTAAGGTAACTCTTGTTTGGTCGAATCACAATGGTCTCATTTTTCAGGCTCCATTCCAATGATAGCGGATGTAATATAGCAGCCATTGCTTCTTTAAGCGACACCCGCTCCAAATCTACTTCTATATTTTGATCAGCTAAATCCTTTCCATACAGGAAAAACGGATGCCCACTCTGCTTCTGAATATCCCGCATCGCCTCTGCAAGTGTCATACGTTTGGCTTTAAGCGTAATGGTCTGGGCAGAGCTATTGGCCGTAGCCTGCATTACGGTTAAAAACGTAATAAAAACTGCTAATTTCATAATCAGTAGCAATCGGTAAGCTAAAGGCAACGAGATGCCTTTAACAGATGCGTAAAAAATCATATGTTTGTACAGTTTGAATGATGTAATATAATCGGTTAACTCCACGCTACAGAAGAGTAGCCATTATGCGGCATCCAAATTACCGGATGGTGTCGCGAGCACTATCCGGTTTCAAGTTACCGCCTAACATGTTCTGCTAAGTTTGCATTTTAATCATCGTATGTTTTTTTAATTGGTTAATAATTTGGTTTATTATTGTGTATAATAGTTCTCAATAAACCAGAAGCTTATTTTTTGCCCCTACTTTTTCAATTTTGAACCTTACTCCTCCCTCCTGTAAAATTTCAAGTACGGTGGCTAAACTCTTGTTCCTGCTAATTTCACCATAAAAATAGGTGTTAGGTATTTTGCCCTGGTAAACGATCTCTACGTCGTACCATCGGCTTAATTGGTTCATCGCATCCGTAAGCTGCGTTTCATTAAAATAAAAAACACCCTTCCTCCAACTGATAAAAGACATCAGATCGACCTCGGATACTTGGCCTCTCCCATTTTGCACACTACTCTGCTCGCCCGGCTTAAGGATTATAGCTGTTTTTTTATGCTCCAGCGTATAGTGCGATACACGAACGGTGCCTTGCACAAGCGTTGTTTTTACTGACTCCTCATCTTCATACGCCGAAACATTAAATGCGGTACCTAATACTTCTACCGTTTGTTTATGGGTTTTCACTAGGAAAGGTACAGGAGTTCGGAGTTGCTTGCTACGTATCGGTTTGACCTCAAAATAGGCTTCACCCTCCAGTTCCACAGTTCTTTCTCCTTCATTAAAATGTTGGGGATACCGAAGCGTCGTTGCTGCATTAAGCCAAACCATGGTACCATCAGGGAGTTTAATTCGATATTGCCCTCCTTTAGGTGTGGATATGGCCATTTGATTCGAATCGGCCGCTATTTGCTTTTGCTGATTGTGAATAACCGGGACGCCGTTGCCGTATCTCACCTGTTCTCCAATAACAATTTCTCCTTGCTCTGAACTTAAATCAACTTTCCGGCCATTGGCCAATGTGAGCGTTGCCCGGTTTCCTCCCGGTAACGCATCGCCTCCAAACAGACTACTCGGTGTTTGTTCTTTGGGAACGTGACGCTCATATCGATAAACGATAATCGTTGTGCACAGCAAAACAATCGAAGCCGCTAAATAAGGTATCCAGCTTGTTTTTTTTTCACTTCTTTTTCTATTTTCCAGTGGATTTTTATTTTCCGCCGAATCAGTACCTTTCCGAATATGCTGGCGCATACGATGAATCGAGGCCTCCTCATCCTGACCATATACCTCGTGAAATGCTTGCAAAGCGGTATTTAAGGTAGTTTCATCACCGATTTCCTGAAGAAACCGACGGTTTACCGGATGCTGATCGGCCCAAGAACCCAATTCCTCCCATTCTGAAGCATTGAGTTCATCGGCAACATAGCGGTAAAGCAGATATATGATACGTTTGCTCATTTCCACGGTTCGAATTGGTTACTTTCGATGTTAGAAACAAAATGGAAAAGCAAATCTTACATGAATGGATTATTTTTATATAAAATCCAATTTATAGGAATCGTTCACCCAACTGATATAGCATCAAGGAGTAAAGCAGCTTATCATGATTTTTGAAGACCATACGCAACGCTTCCATAGCGCGCGAACGATTGGCAAAAACGGCTGTTGCTGACATCCGCAATCGATCGGCGATCTCGTCTGTGGTCAAGTCCTCGAAATAGGTCAACCGGAATACTTCACGCTGTTTTTCAGGCAGTTTCATAACTTCCTGATAAATTAATTGCATGAGCTCTGCACGAATAATTTTAACAAAAATATCCGGATCAGTACTTTCCAATGACGCACTTGCCTCCTTATCAAAAGATTGACGGTTGTGAGCCGATTTAATATGATTAATGCAGGCATTTTTTGTAGCGATATATAGAAAAGCTTTAACGCGATCTTCGGTTTCAAATGTCGTTCGATGATTCCATAATTTAATAAAACTATCGGCTACAATTTCCTCGGCTACTTCCAACTCAGGTACCATCGATCGGGCAAAAAAGAGCAAAGCGCGGTTGAACGTGGAAAATAGCTGTTCTAAAGCGCCTTCATCGCCAGCTTGTAAAGCCTGCATTAAATGCAGGTGATCATACTTTTGGTTTTGGTTAGTTTGCATGGCTAGCGCTTTCTACCGTTTCTGGCTGAAATTTAGGAATAATTATGCGATAAATAAAAAGGATATGTTTTAATATAACAAATAAAACCTCATCCTTAAAAAAGCAAGGATAAAAATTCGGGAAACAGAAATCAAAAAATCAACCTCTTCTTTATTTCGTTTCCGCATTCCACTTCAGATAAATCGCTTTCACCCGTTCATGCGTAATTCTTCCTCGCTGTACGAGTTTATACCGCTGGTCTTCATTGTGCGCTTTGAACTGGTTCAGTCTATTCTTCCAGATATTCAAGTAGGCAAGCCGGCCAAGGATGGTCTGATCTAATCCCAATAAATCGCAGGAATAATCACCTAATAAATAGTGATTATAAAAGAGATGTATCTCGCGCATCATTTTGCGCCCAAGTTGGCTGGTGGGATAATAAGCGCGAATTGGTTCTTCTTGCAAGGCCTTCGCCAAGGCTTTGGAATCGGCATCACCATCGGCCTGTGTCATCGTCCAATAATAGAGTGCTTCTATGGCTTCATTTTCGTTATTGGGAAGAATTTCTAAAGGAATACCGAGCAGGTAGCCGATATATTTCCATAGATGGAAAAGCCCTCTACTTTCTCCTGCTAGTGGATGGATACCCATTTTTCTCAGACCAACCAAGTAAACGAGGGAAAAACCTAAATTAGTAGCCAACATATCCCAGGCATTCAGTGGAATACCCCATTTGGAAATAGCCCAATCAGTAGAACGCAAAATATTGATCCGCGCAAAAGCGTGGATCATACGGGTCTTGATTACAGCATTAAATCCGATACTTCCATACTTCAGCGCATCGTTGCCTGTGATATTGACCCAAAATTCAACCGTTTCAGAAAGGCGTTTTACCGCTCCTTTCTTCAGCGCCCCGGTGTAAATAAGTGGTTTATTGATAGCAGCTGATTCGTAACCACCCATTAGGCAATAATCGCGTAGCACGATTAATCCGGATAACCCGCTCCGTTGACTAAAATCCAGTCCTTTTTGCAGTAACGACCAATCCAACCAGTCGGGCATAACCCGGATGCCGGAAAAGAATTGATTCAATATTCCTTTATGAGATGCGTCGATTTGACTAGGGTGTTGTATGTAATCGGCAATTAATTGCTGCGCCTGTGGAAAACCTACAGGTAAGTGCAAGCACTCCACCATGCGGTCTGCCGCTTCATCTCCCTTGAACAAATAGGGCACATAACGGTCAGCTTGATTTAAATCGGGTTGATAGCCCAATTGTTGAAGCAACTGTTTCCCGATGCCCTCTGTCCAATAATGAGCGAAAGAAGCCGTATTTATGCGATATCGTTCAGCGGTATTCATTAGTTTCGTCAACGTTGCAACATTTCTTCGAATGTAAAAATACGATATTAGGAACGGTTTAGCCCAATAAACCAGCATCAGCGTGGGTAGGGTTACCTTACCAATGTCATTACCGATTTGGCTACTTCTTGACTAGACCAAGGGGGTGGCGAAAAGCCTCTCTTTTTGATCGTTGGAGAAAAAGCTACATTATTCCGAAGCAAAAAGGAAACGCTGATAATATACTTTGCAGATTGGTGTTGAAGCTAAAGACAGACCAATGAAACACACAAAAACGGTTTCCCAGGAAACTCCAAATAGGTAGGGTAAGAATAAAAGGAAAACACCTATACGCATGATCTCTAAATAATAGACATAACCTTTTTGATCCAATAAAGCACCACAATTGATCAGCGTTAATAAAATCAACAGAAAAAGGAGTGCAAATAAAATGGCCGACAAATAATAAAAAAAGAACATTTGCAAGATCAGTAGCATTAAACAAGCAGCAATCTGTAAATTGACATAACGTTTTAAGCTCGATTTTAACGTAATTGGGTTTTTCTTGATGTTAAACTTCCGCTCGAGCACTTTCCGTATATTAGGGTTCATGTATTTAGGTCCGCCAAATATCGCTAAAAATTTGGCTTTTAAAGTTGGCGCCTTAACAAAAGCAACCCATATTTCGAGGTAATAATGGAAATGCTGCCAAAGAAAACTATTGCTCTGTAAAGGATGAACAATACCATAACGCGGCTCTTCTTCCTCTTTCATGAATGTACCAAAAAGCTTATCCCAAAACACAAAAATATCACCGTAGTTTTTATCCAGGTACTTTTCGTCTGAAGCGTGGTGTACACGATGAAGGGAAGGTGTAATCAACACATATTCCAATAAACCCAATTTACCGATCAAACGGGTATGGGTAAAGAACGAATAAATGCCATGAAACAGTAAAATCGGAATCACCATCTGGGGTTGAAAACCGATTAAAGGCAAAATTGACCAAAAAGCCGTTCGGATGAAAGCCTGAAAAACGGTAATCCGCACGGCTGCAGTATAATTAAATTCTTCGCTATGATGATGAACGATATGTGCCGCCCATAAAATGTTGATCTCATGGCCTAAACGATGGTACCAATACCAAACCAGGTCGGTTGCCAACAATAAAATGATCCAAATATACCAGGTATTACCGATGTCAAAGAGATGCCAGCGATTATATACGGCATAATAGATGGAATAAAACAAGGCCGAACAAAATAAATCGAAGAGCCTATCCAAAATACCTACCGATAAATTGGCAACTGTGCTTTCGTATTTAAAAACATGGTTTACCTTTTTTCGCTTTGCATAAAGGTACTCCAAGTACATAATAACTAGAATGGCCAAAATCCCAAAGGCTAAATAATTCAACCGCATTTTATTTATGGATTAGATTGTTCCCTCTTGGCTTATTTGCAATATCATGACGCTTGCTTGCTTTTTTAAGCAATACCTGCCTACATTTTAGCAATAAATAGCGGTTAAATATAAAAATGCTTTTAAAAACAGCTGTTAATTTAGTGTAAAATAAAAATTAAATCCACATCCCTATCCGCCTCACCTCGTAGTCAGGCTTCTGTCTTCAAGATCAAGCCATGCTTTTTATTCAGCAGGCCAAGGAAAAACCGAACTCTCCCGGTGTGAAGTTTTCATCAACTGATCAATCTGTTTTACGATATCTGGATGCTGCGCTGCGACATTGTGCACTTCCTTCGGATCGGTTTCCAAGTCATATAGTTCGATGGGAGCTGCTCTATTTTTAAACAAATTCAACCGTATACCTTTCCACTTGCCCATTCGAATGGCCTGTTTGCCTCCCTGTTCGTGAAATTCCCAATAGAGGTAATCATGTTTTACTTGGTTATTCTTACCCAAAAGGGCGTTAACGAAAGATAAACCATCAAGATTTGCCGGTAACGCTTTCACATCGGCAAGTTCAGCAAAGGTGGGTAAAAGGTCCCAAAAGGCCCCTGCAAAAGCACTCTGCTGGCCTGCCTGAATATGAGATGGCCACCTAGCGACAAAAGGTTCGCGTATTCCGCCTTCGTAAAGATCGCGCTTAAAGCCTTTAAGTCCGCCGGCACTGTTAAAAAAACGTGGGTCGGCACCGCCTTCCAGATGAGGGCCATTATCACTCGTAAAAACAACTAAGGTATTTTCGTCGATACCCAATTCTTTCAGCTTATGTAAGATTTGCCCAACATACAGATCCAGTCGCCCAACCATCGCTGCAAAGGTAGCATGCGGATAGGCTTGAGAAGTGTATCCTCCAACTCTTGCTCCTGGTCCATAATCATTGCCTTTATAGGCATTTTCAGGAAATTTCCCTTTGTAATATTGAAAAATACTGTCGTCTGGAACCAGCAATTCGGCATGAGGGAGCGTATAAGGCAAGAACAAAAAGAAAGGTCCCTCCTGATGCGTTTCGATAAACTGTAAAGCCTGCTCCTGGATCATATCAGGGGCATATTGTTTGTTGTTCAATAAATTGCCATTTTCCAATAACGCTATCCGCTGATGGTTATCCCAAATATGCGTTGGGTAATAACGATGGGCCAGTGACTGGCAATTATAGCCATAAAAGCGATCGAAACCCTGATTATTCGGATCGCCGGTCGACCCTACAGGACCAAGCCCCCATTTACCAAAAGCACCTGTTTGATAACCGGCCTGTTTCAGCACTTCGGCAATCGTAATAACAGAATCGGGTATGGGGTACTGCCCTTCTGGCTCTACCCCCTTGTTGCCTCGAATAAAGGTATGTCCGGTATGCTGCCCCGACATTAAAGAGGATCGCGATGGTGCACATACCGAGGTACCCGCATAAAACTGGTTGAAGCGAATACCTTCGGCAGCCAAGCGATCAATATTTGGGGTATTGATCAGTTTTTGGCCATTGAAGCCGACATCACCATAGCCAAGGTCGTCGGCCAGGATGAAAATGATATTTGGCCGGTCTGCCTTTTGTTGGCCATATGCCAGTGAAAGGATACTCCACAAGTATATACCGATAAAAAGTGTTATTTTATTCATAAGCCTGTTTATTAAAAACATGTATCACGTTCATTGTTTATTTTTGGCTAAGCCAAGCCATATTAAGTCTCCTTTCAAAGTTAATCACTTTAACTTCATCATGACAACCCAAATAACAGTTAAGCCAAAAGTAGCGTAACAAATATGTTGAACACCTGTGCAATCAAGAAGGCATATAAAGGTATATTAATCAATTTTTAAACCCATGCGAACTTAATAGGAGAACAACGAACGTTATACCTAATGGAAGGTTTATCATGGTTATCTATTTCGGTGAATCCATTTTTTATTCAAGTATAAAAAATTAAAAATTCATCCAAAAAAAACCATCACCAAATTCCATGGTGATGGCAAATAGCGCAAAGCAAGCACTTATGGCAGGTCAATCATAGTAGCCTCAATTACCTTATTTATTGATGAATACCGAATTTGGTAGCTATAAAGCCTATTCACTTTACCGGCTTCACCTCTTACAAATTTTACATCCATAGTTCGCATGTATTCGTGACTGTCAGCTAAGTTGATATCAGTCCATGCGTGCTGAAACGGTTTTACTTTGAGTTCTGTAATATCTACCCCGGTAGGCAACCGTTCTGGATTTTTCTCAAAATAGCTTTGCAAGCAATCGGAAAAATCACTTATAGCCATTAAATGGTCCATATACTGTTGTTTTAGTACAGTAAAATTACGGATAAACAATTAGTTAGCTAGGAGTCAGCAACAAGTGTTCACTAATTGTGTAATTTATACACACAATTTCCTTGTTTTTCACAAAAAGAAATGATTAAAAGGATTCTTTCTTAGATTAAAACGGATTCAAAATAGGTTTTTAGCGAAATATTGATCAAATCGATGTCGGACAGGGTGACTCCTTCATGCGCATAACATGGCAAGCCTTTTTCTAGGGCTGTAAATTTTGGTATTAACGGCGAATAAAGACATACCATGAAATCAGCACAAATAGCCATACGATTTATTGTATAGGCATAAACAATCTGTTCCATCGAATCTTGTCTAGCAAAGTGCCCTTTTCGTCCCAACTTAACCAAACGAACAAGGGCTTCCCTACAATATGGTCTTCAGGTACAAAACCCCAATAGCGCGAATCCAAGGAATTGTGACGATTGTCTCCCATCATCCAATAATAATCCATCGCAAAGCGATAATCGCTTGTTTTCTTCCCATTGATGTAATAACCATCCGACTTTTCTTCCAAGGTATTTCCTTCGTATACCGTGATTGCTCGTTTATACAGCGAGGCCGTCTTTTTGTTGAGATGCACAGACCATCCTTTTTTTGGTATAACAATAGGCCCGTACTGATCCCTATTCCAAACAGCAGGATAGCCCTTAGGGAAAATGTCATCCATAGGCTCGGGCGTTCCCTTAGGAAGAATAAGCGGATCGACTTCTTTTACGTTCGTCCATCCCCTTATGACTTTGGCCAATGAGGGTGTTAAATAAAATACATAGTGGTTGGGCTCGCCTGTAGCACCACCTTCTATCCGTAAATCGTTTATCCGCTCCGGATTGATGTCCGTGCCATCGGTCAGCACTTCATATAATAATTGCCCTTGAACCGGTGCGGCTTGTTGCTTTCCATTCACATATATCTGTGCATCGACAATAGAAAGCGTGTCTCCGGGTAAACCGACAGCCCTTTTTATGTAATTATCCCGCTTATCGACCGGTCGGTTCAATGGCGCGTCAGCATCCATTGGATAATTAAAAACAACGGCCTCATTATGCGCAATGGATTGAAAACCAGGCAGGCGATAATAGGGCAGTTGCACACCATCCCAATACGACTTCGTATCTATCAGCGGCAGCGTATTATGTGCAAAAGGAAAAGCTAGCGGCGTAATTGGCAAACGTGGGCCGTAGTGAATTTTGCTCACAAAAAGAAAATCGCCCGTCATTAGGCTCCGTTCCATCGACCCGGAAGGAATGGCATACGCTTCAATGAAGAAGGTACGGATTATGGTGGCTGCCACAACAGCGAACACCAATGCGTCTGCCCATTCGCGCAAAATGGTCTTTTTATGCGGATATTGTGCCTTAAAGGTTTCAGTAGCCGACTGACCTAAATAGTTTATCCGCGTATCTGCACCCCACAATGGAAATAGCACGAAAGGAATAGCGACGGCCCCGACCTGATCAAAAAAAGAGCGTTTCCCAAAACAGCGAACGAAATCGAGGTATAGGCTTATGCCTACCAATAAATTAACAATAGGCACAAAAAGGAGCAGCAGCCACCAAATTGGCCGACCTGTTAGTTTAGTTATCCGATATTCCCGGTAGATGGGAATCAGCGATTCCCAAGCCGGGCACGCTGCCTTTTTAAAAAGCAGGGCAAGTCCGATCTGTATTCCGAGATAAACGATGATCAAAAAGGCTATCCACATGATTGATGATATTGTGTACCTTTTTGACATACGTAAGAGACGTATTGTTACAAAATGCCCCGTAACAAAAATGGACGGCCTCGATTTCATGCGGGCAGTCCATTTGTCAGTATTAACTATAACCTTAGCCGAATGAACCGGCAAGGCTAAAAAATTAAATCGCTACGCTTTGTGTATCAATTGCCGGAGTCTTAGCCACTTGCTTGCTGGTCGACTCAGTTAGTTCCCGATTAGCCAGTGCGCGACATTCTTCAATGGCATGACTGAACATCATTTGTTCTGGCGGTGTTTTTTGGGTAGCAGCTGATGGACCTCTAAGCGCTCCAACAAGCCCCATTTCACGAGCTACATACACATAACGGATGGCATCGATTACCACTCCCGCCGAATTCGGCGAATCCTGAACAGACAATTGAGCATCAAAAATAACCGGAGCTCCCATAAACCCTTCCAATTCTAAACGGAAATTAGCCACTTTATTATCGCCGTAATAAGCAATGTATTCAGAGGGACCTGCATGTAAAAAGCTGTTTTCAGTAGAAATACCCCGGATATCGTTTTGTGCCCGGATCACATTTTCTTTGGAGATCTTTTTGGACTTCAGTCGGTTTTTGTCTTCCATATTCAAAAAGTCGGTATTCCCACCGACGTTTCTTTGTATATGCGCTTTTACATGATGACCGCGTTCAAAAGCCAGTTCCTGAAGCATTTGGGAAACGATGCTTGCCCCAAATTGGCTTCTCATATCGTCACCGATCAATGGAATTCCAGCATCAATAAATTTACGCTCCCAAGTAGGGTCTGAAGCAATAAAAACCGGAATGCAGTTCACTAGGGAAATACCCAATTCAATACAGATTTCAGCAAAAAATTCGGTAGCAATTTGTGATCCTACCGGAAGATAGTTGATTAATACTTCGGCTTCATGCGCTTTCAACTGGTCAATAATCGCCTGACGGTATTGGCCAACCAAGCTTTGATCGTAAGCAACTTGCTGATCCAAACGGTCGGTAGCTTTTAGATCTGCTCTCACCACAAACCGTTCGGCTTCGGGATAGGCGCTCATTAACGGCGACACCCCATCCAAAACAGGGGATGGGTAGATCGGTGCTTCTGAACTGATTTGGTCATTTAAAACCATGGTACAGTTCGGTTTTGCGAAGATGGCTTCTTTCAAAGGTTTGCCGATTTTACGTTCATCTATGTCAAAGCCACATACAAATTCAATATTTGCGGCGGTATACCCTCCGATATTGTCAGCCATCAGCCCTGATTTTTTCTCAGGATGTCTGGTGTAGTATTCCACACCTTGCACCAATGAACTAGCACAGTTGCCTACGCCTACAATAGCAACTCTAATTTTATTGTCTCTCGATTGCATTATATGTATTGTTAATTTGCGCGGTAAAAATACAAACATTCATAGGTATTTTATTATTTATCATCAATTTAATCACTTTTTAACATTTCTATTAGATTAGAATCGTATAGCCCGCTTTACAAAAGCCGGGCGACCGGTTTATTTCACGCGCTTAGGTTAAATCCCATTGCTATTTTTGCGCTAAAAACAGCAGGTAATCCAAGGAAACAAAATAAAACAGGGAGAATGAACAACAACCACTTTGACAGCGATTCGTAAATGGGGTTTGACAACCGCTAACAGCTAAAACCTAGCAAGTGATATCTTCATATCTCCCTCAACTTCTCAAATAGGAGGCCCCGTTGATATCGACAATTCCAGCACTGGTAAATTCAAGCCCATCGCTTGCATAAACAGCAACGAGCCTAGCTACCTCATCTGGTTGGGCAACACGTCCGAAAGGGCTCTGTTTTTTTATTTGCTCACCGAGCGGACTTTTCAACACGTCATGAGCCATGTCTGTATCCACAAAGCCTGGGGCAATGATATGGACACTGATATTATAAGGAGCGAGCGCCACAGCAAGTGATTGACTCATCGCATTCAAACCCGCTTTACTCGCACCGTAAGCCGGATGATCGGGTTCGCCCCGGAAAGCGCCACGCGAAGAAATATTGATCATTTTTCCATATCGCTGCTTAACCATCAGTCTGGAAGCGTAATAACACATGTTTGCTGCACCCAGTAAATTTGTTTTGAGCGTCTGCTCCCAACGGGAGTTCCATTCTTCAAAGGAAACATCCAAAATCGGGTGCTCAATAAAAACACCGGCATTATTAACCAAGATATCCAAAGAAGCATACTGCTTGGAAATAGCATTAAAGCACGCTTCGATTGCAGATGGATCGGTTACATCCAAGGCGTAAGCGGCATGTTTTCCCGGCGATAATTCCTTTAACATTTTTTCAGCCGCTCTTTTACCCGTTCTATAGGTAATCATCACATTAGCCCCACATTTCGCGAAAAGCTTCGCTGCAGCATACCCAATGCCTTTGGAACCGCCGGTAATCAGCACGTTTTTATCCTTAAATTCAAATATCATTTTTTGTTCTGATTTATTATGCAGATTAGTTTATTGCCTAGTACGGTTGTCTGTTTTAATAACTAAAAATACTTAGGATTTGCTAAAATTTAATAAAGATGCAAAAAATAAATCAGGTCCAATTTATTGAATGTACCTCATTTGGGCACATCCGCCTTTTTAAACTTCCATAACTTCTGCTATTTCTTTTGGCAACTGTACCTTATATGGTGAATTTGCGTAGCTATCGACTAAAATTAAAACGCCTCCGCGTGATCCAATAGTTTGAGCAATTCTTCATCTGGAAAGTCGCCGAATTGCTCGTACACTTGTCCCACTGCATAAAATGGTTCTGGCTTGGCCAATATTTCTATTTCGTCGGCTTCCCAAAGTTGCCGATCGAACTGTTTACCCGACACGGGTACTGCAATAACTACTTTTGAAGCCTTTTTCTTTCGGCATAATCGAATTAGCGGAACTAGCGTCACACCTGTCGCAATTCCATCGTCAACGAGGATAACCGTTCTTCCTTCCATATCCTGCAAGGCTCTCCCCTTTCGGTATTTTTCAATCCGGTTTTGAATTTCCTGCAATTGCTGATTTATAATATGGTGAATGGTTATTGGAGAAAGCCCCTCACTATGTTCATCGGCAATATAAACCGACCCATCCTCCGCTACTGCACCAAAACCATATTCCTTATTGCCCGGATAAGGTAATTTTTTGGAAATAATCGCTTCCAGATCAGCCCGCAGCTGCTGGGCAACATAATAGGCTACCTCCACTCCACCTCTTGGCACTCCCGCAATTAACGGATTTGCTGACTTATATTTGGCGTCGAGCAATTTGGCCAATTCGCGTCCGGCATGTGCGCGATTTTTAAATAAGAAAGCTTGTTCATTAAACTTCATCTTTGTTTATCAATTGGTATCTAATGAATAGCCCGCAAATACGTTTCCACACCAAGCCAAGCCTTTCCTTTTATATTAAAAAAAGCATATCACCTTATCTATAAACGATATATCATGATTTTGAAGAATGAACCATTCTTGGCAGGATTTTATAGGTGTCCTAAAAATATGTCGATTTCACCTCACGATACTGCCACACTAACCGATGTATCACGAATGTATTACCTCCTGGGAAAGAACAGTAATAAACCCGACAAGTAGTTGCACTTTTGCTATTGCATGCTGCAAACAATTGCTTTCTCATTGGGTTAAACAGATATGAACAAAGTAAATAACCCTTTCGAAATTCAATTAAAAAATCCTATAGATGGCGAGCTTCTTACCCTGTTTATACGACATGAAACCGAAACTTTCGACTTCGATTTCAAGGGGCAAAAGATATCGATTATCAATAATGGGGATAATTCCTGGAGCGCCATAACGAATAACATAGACCAGGTCCTTGTCAATGCTATCGGAACAGCAATCGAAGCTTATTACGCTAAATTGCCGATTTAATTTCCATTTTTCTGGGTGATTGCTGTGAATAGAACTCGCGAAGAGAAAAACAGACAAGCTTATCGGTAAAATCACTTACCATACCCGTCGAGCTGGTGTCTATTTTTACGGAATCTGTCTCAACAGAATCGATTATTTCGAACGCTACTCGTTAACATGGTATTGTATTACTTTTCGTGCTAATTGCCCATTAGCGCCGACACCTTCTATGGTGATCCGATATGTTCCGGCATTTTTAGTATTAAAGAAGCTAACATATGCCCTACCGTCTTTACCCACAGGAATAGCAGGATTCCAGTACACCGTACTGCGTTGATCGGCCAACGCATCCATCCGTTCAGACACACCATATTTTGGGGTGTAGAATTCGCGCACGTTGCTAAAGCCTTTTGGGGCATAAAGTTGCACACTGTAGTCTGTACGTTGTGTGGGCGACCATCCTTTGGTATTAATTAGGATAACGCCCGCTATCGCTTCAGCACCATACATATTAGTCAACGATGGCGAACGCATTACCTCTATACTCAAAATTTGCGTGGGATCAATTAAGTTTTGTTCAAAGATACCGACCAGGTCCATCAAATCTCCATCATCGTCCAATCGAAGCTGGCGTCCATCGATAAACAATTGCATTCGTCCCCCTCTGGTGGATGTGGGAAAAGTTACCGGGCCAATTTTCGTTTGTTCAGTACGGAAAAGAACTCCACGCAAACGCCCTTCAAGACACATACGTAAGGTGGGACAGGTTCCCAGCTCATTACCCGAAATGACCTGATCAGCTCTACCTGGACCATTCCGGTTATAGGAAACAGGTAACTTTTTCTCCATTTTGCTCGTAACGATCACTTCATTTAACTTGATCATTCGACTTTCGAGTCCCAAAGCGGTCAATTCCTGATCGTGCCTTTCTGTACTTTCCTTATATGTCTTTAACCGTTGGTTGACATTCAAGCTAAAATCTGGCATATTTTTATTGGGGGTCACCTCCATACTGGGTATACCATCCAATATGATCTCCACCTTATCGCTTCCTTTATCCGTTCTCCCTTGAATGGTAAACTTGATACTATCCGTTAAAAGCAAGTTATCAAAAACAAAATGCCCATTTGCATCCGTCACCGTATCCAAAGCAATATTGGCGGCTGCAGAAAAAAGGGTGATTTTCCCGTTAGGCACCGGCTTTCCGTTACGAAGCGTAAGCAGTTTACCTGAAATCGACGACACCACTTTTTCCGCCGGATAAGTTGGTTTATTGTGATTTCCGGCTAAAAGGTCTTTCCATACAAAACGACGGTATCCTTGCGTCATCATTAAAAGGTCCAGATGATCACGCTTTTCATCATCTACTCGCGTAAAATAATAGTTTGGCTGTTCGATATAACCTTTCAGGCTGGATTGCAATAAAAGCTGCGAAAAGATAGTTGTCTCCTCTTCTTCTTTAACCGGAATTTGATTTTCATCGATCACGGCCATGGAGAAATTTCCCATAACTGGATTTCCCTTACGATCCTTTACCAAAAGGGCGATTTTCTTCTCACTTCTAGGCTTTGAAGAATCCGATGCCCCTTCCAACGTCAAGCTTAGTGTATCCGGTTGTTCAATATAAACGAGACGTTCATTCACCGCTTGTCCATCACGAAATAAGGTAAATTGCACAACACCTGACTGCTGTTGCAAAGGGATGTGCAGCGTACTTAAGGGTCGATTGAGTGTTAGATCTGCAGCGTAAAGCACTTCGCCATCCGCTTGGGCAATGATACTGACAGGCTGACCTAGCAGATCAGCACTACTCATAATCCGCGCTATTAATGTATCCTTGCTTGTTTCTGGATATACCGACAAAATATACCCCGATAACCTGACTTCAGGTAGCGTAAAACTTTTTACACTTCCATCGGGAAAGGTAATTTTGGCCGTATAAGTTTTTGCAGGCTCTGGAGTGAACATAAACTGCCCCATACCTGCGTGAATGCTATTAAACTCCGCCAATGCCTGTTGCTCTTCATTCAGCAGAACTCCTTTTACCGTGATTCCCAGTCCATCTGTTCCAATAGCTTTAAAAGCAACTCTGCAAGGGAGTCCCGCAACAAGGTCTCCACTCTCAGGAAAAAACTGCACATCCGCCCTTTCATATTTTACCTGAATAGGAAAAATATGCGTTGCAGTCTTTTTTTTCTCCAAGCTTATTTCGCTTACGACAAATGCACTAGCGGTGTCACGCAGCACCTGCTCATTTAACGGAATCAGCAACACTCCTTCACTATTCGTCATGGTACGGCGTCGACTGAGCAACTCGGATGGAGTGCGCATCATATAGTCGACACTTTTGTTCGCAAGAGCCTGCCCTCTAGCATCAGTAAACCTAATCTGCATTCCGCTAACTTTTCCCTCAGCTTTGTCGTATTGTAATGTAGCTTCCGTCTGAATCCCATCTGGGTTCATCGATCCAATAAATAAGGGCCTGTCATAGAAATAATCACTGCCAGCATTCCGCATCCATTGGGTATAGGCTCTCAGTCGATAGTTACCTGGCCTTAAATCCACGGGTAGATCAATATTTCCCTTGGCCATACCTGCCATCACCGGCAATTTAAGTGAAGAAATCACCGAATCTGTCGATGAAATGAGATCAACATAGATAGCACCACTCATGGAGGAAAGCTGATGACGTGCGCCGATCACCGTGTACGTTTTAAACCATACCGTATCACCGGCTATATAATAGGGTTTATCCAGATGTACATGTACCTTTTCCTGCGGAAAATCTTTTGCCCATGCTTCCAAGGGTTGGATTACCTGCTCTACTCCCCGCTGGGCTTTCGCCTGAGAAACAAGTAGCATCAGTAACGAAAATAACAAAGTATAGCGATTAACCATTACTTACATCATTAGTTCTGGGGTAAGGAAAGCACACGCCATTCCGACATTTGAAATAAAGACCCTGCATTAATAGCCGTTACATATATCCGATAAAAGTTAAATGCTGTTGAATTGGCGAAAGTAAAAGTTTTTGTTTCCCGACGGCCGGGAAAATCTTCACCTTCCCGGATATCGAGCGTTGTCCAAGTTTCACCGTCAACCGAACCTTCCAAACGCCAGTTTAATGGATCGCGATCATCCGCATCATTCCCAGAAGTGAAGGTGTAACCACCCAATACAACGGGTTCATAAAATTCAAGCTGAAACCATAAGTCACCGGAGAATCCCGAATTTAAAAATTTGGTGGTAATATCATTATCCACTAATTTTTTTGACCCTTCCCCCGCATCAGGTCCACCGTCATTATCGCGCGAAACGGTGAGTACGCCATTCGCTGTTACATCACGAACAATACCCAAATCGGTAAGTAGTCGCGTAATTTGTAACACCGATCCTTTAGGGGTTTTTCCTTGCAAGGTATAATACTCAAACTTCCCGGTTTCCACAGGTATGTCAATAGCCCTTTCGGTAGATACCGGATCTCCACTGGCCGTCTCTCCGGAAAACCATTTGACTTCGCTCAGCTTAACTTCTGTATTTACAGCCAATCCCAACGTACCCGAACCTGTTGGGTGGGTATCCATTTCCATCAATTGGTCGGGCTGTATTTCAATTACTTTTTCGCGCTGTGCCCAATACTCCTGACTGTTTTCAGCGCGCATCATCACAGTAAATGTGCCGGTTTTTAAAAAAGTATGTATCGGAGAAACCTCTACCGCACTGCTATCGTCGCCAAATTCCCAACGCACAACAGAAAAGTTTGTCGATTCATTTTCAAAGCTATAGGTAAAAGGATCGTCTTCTTCCACCTGTTTAACCGTGAAAGCAGCCGTTGGTTTCGGTTCTTCCGGCTCTGGCACTGTTTCCTGTTCTTCTTTGCAGCTTGAATAGATGGCTAAGGCCAACAAACTCATGCCCAATATTTTTTTCATTTTTATTTCCATAGTTAACATATCATCTTCAATTTCATTTATTGTTAACAATCATCCATTTTTTATGATCGGCCCCTAAGGAACGCGAATCAATCGCCATTCGGCCACTTGAATAGCACCGCTACCATTGTTGTTCGTTATATTTATACGATAGTATTTATAGGCCTTTGTCGCATCAAAATCGTAACGTTTGGTTTCGAAACGATTTGCAAATGTTTCGCCGGTTCTTGTGTCTAAAGTTTCCCAGGTTTGCCCGTCATCTGAACCTTGTACGTTCCAGTCTTTTAAATCCCGATCCGCAGCGTCGTTTGCTGAAGTGATCGAATAAGCGCCTATGAATTGCGGTTCGTCGAAAGCCAGTTGGAACCAGCTGTCCCCCCTATAGTCTGGTTGGAAGAATTTTGTATTGATATCGTTATCTATCAATTTCGATGAATTTTCTCCTTCATTTCCGTTATCATGATCAACGCTCAAGGTACCTTGACCGGTAACATCAATCTCCATTACATATTGCGGGTAGATTACAACGACTACATAGTTCTTGATCGGGTCTAAAATATGCCGCGAAGTTTCACTTAATTTCACCACAAGAGCTAGGGTATGATCCGCATTTTCTTCTATGGTAGACCATGGAACAATCAAGTCCATCGCTGCTTGACTCAAATTACTGCCTACCTGATAACTGGCGTTTAAGTTGTATTGCTCTGGAGAAAGCGGTATCGTATTTGCCGGAAGCACTCCTTTTTGAACTAAGGTAGCTACAGTATCGACATCGACAGCAGTTGTTACCGTAAAAAAGCTGCTTGGTGTACCTGCTAAGCTAATCCCCAGCGGGATATTGATACCCGCCGAAGTGACGTTATAATTTTGTCTATTGCGCACAGTTAGCAGATCTCCACCACCATTGGTAATAGATACATAATGAATTTCATCTTGCTGAAGGATATCATTTGTATTAAACACAATGACACTGGCACGCTCGTCTCCTACAAGATTTCCCTTTCCAGGGTCAACTAAATTATATGCAAAAGCTACTTTATTTCCATAGAAATGTTCCAATTCGGAAATACTGATTACGGCATCAAAGGTTGTCTCACTTGCTCCGTATTCAAAATTAACAGCATTTGGAATGGTAATCCCGTCCGAAGGCAAGGCATACACGTCGGCTAAATCGCCCCGTTCAAGGAGTGTGTTCACTGTATCGGCATTCAGTTGTAAACCAACCTGAAAAGCCTTTGCTGCCGGAGACGACAAGGTCACCTTTATCGGTATCGTCACGGCGTCACCGCTTTTTACCATATCACCGCTGATGCTTCCCGCGGAAACCGTTGTAGTAACATTTTCCCGGAGTGCAAAATCCTCCAAGTCGCTATCTTTACATGATGCATAGATGAGGTTACATAAAACCACGAACAGAAGCCATTTATGATGTTTATTCCGTTTGTTCATATCCTTTTATATTAAAGGTAAAATACTATTCGTATCCATACTTATTGATCGAGCCAGGTTTTTCCATCTAACTGCCAGCTTTCCTGTCTGGATATCTTGAGCCATGTAAAAATTTGTGTTGGCACATCAAATGTACGTGGCACCAAGGCGCCCAGATCATCGGTGCTTGGCGCACATAGGTAATCGTTTAATCGGTCGTAACTAAAATCATCTGTAGTGAGGGTTAGATGATTTCCAAAAATACCCTCATCTATAAGAGTACCATCCGTATTGTTGACTACTGGCCAATAACCCGCCAAATAAGGATAGTAGGGATGGTTTTCGTCAATACTGGTTTGGCAAGCATAGGTAGCAATTACGTCATCTGGCAGTGCAGCTTTCCAAATACGGACATCTGCCACATAGGCGTCGGGCTCGCCGTGCCCATTGCCGTTAATATATCCAATGGTAAGCGGGGCGTCGGTATCCAAATTACCCCAACCTTGAATATTGGTTTCATTATTAAAGGCACCATTAGTATAGGTGCGGATAAAACGTTCACCGTCGCGAACCACGCCAACCACCGCTACACTGCTCCAGCTGGCGTCTGCCAAAACCCCACCCCGTACCTGATCACCATTACCCGTTCCTCTCGCATTGAATTGCCAAAAATTATCTTCCAGAAAAACTACCCATCCGTTGGAAGGCCAGCCCGATGACCATTCAGGACGTTTCCCCACCAAAGCGGGATAAATATTTTTGATAGGTTTATTCTTTTTTATCTTCAGTTCGATGGTAAACGCGCCGGTATCCAAGTTATAAATCTTATTGGCTTCCGCGTCTTCTAGGATAGCATGACGTTGTCCTTCAAAACGGGCAAAATCACCTTGAAAACGATTACCAATAAAAGGCTTGGTAATGTATCGTGTTTGATAGCGCGGAGCGCTAAAAATAGTGAACGTATTGGCCACTGGATTGCTAAATACGGTGTTATCGCTCTCTGCAATAGGATAGTTCCCGCCAATACTTGAGGTCACTACAATTAACCAATTTTCCTCACTATATGTAGGCCGGGCTTCCAGTGCATTAAGTAACTCGCCTAATTGATCATCAAATGTTAAAATCGCATTCTTGTATGCTGGTTTGGAGATATCATAGCCTTCAGAATCACCGATGGCGTTTGGGTTGCTGAAATGTACGGTGATAAAATCAACGTCCTCATCTCCCAACGCCGTTACCGCAGCCGATGCGACGGCATCATCATCCGGTAATACTTGACTATCGTCGGTATCAGCGGTTAAATAATCTTTAAACAGTTGAGACGTAGTGAAAACGCGGATATTGGCTTCCGGATCCGCGTCTTTAATGCGTGTGTAAATAAGTGGGTAAGTATCTAAATGGATATTACTAAAATCATTGTTAACAACACCATGCTTTGTTTTGTTTACACCGGTCAATAAGCTCGTCCAGTTGGTTCCTGGTTCGGCTGTTTCCTCATCACCAAGGGATACCCAGGAGTAAATGGCATTTTTTAATAATGTGTTTAGGTTTGGTGGTTCAGCCGCTTGGATAGATTGTCCCCGAACCCCATCTACGATAACATACAGCACTTTGGGTTCGCCATAGACTACATTTACCGAATCATCATAGGTCTGATCGGGTATTGTTTTTTCAAACTCCTGCTTACAGGAAATAACAAACAAGGTTAGGGTGACAACCAAAACACCGATAGGCAATAAAATCCTCTTTGTTATTCGATATAGCTTATTCCGTTTCATCTGTAAATAATTAGTTCATTCCTGTTTTATTTTAAGGCAACGTAAACTGTTGTGGCTGGCCTATTCGATCAGCACCCTGGTGATATTATTCACATCTTCGCCATTAAACTGTGAAAAATTACCAATTAAAAGCAAAGCACGTTTTTCGTCAGCAGATTTAGTTTCAAAGACATTGTAAAGCGACCCGGTAAAACTTCCAACGGCATTATATCCCACTGCCAACGTACCGTCGGTATTAAGTATCATAAATCGGTTGCGTACTCTATTATCATATTTTGTAAAACCGCCACTTACCAAGATGAGTCCGTCGTTCAGCTGTTTAGCAAAAGACGGTAAACCGTTTTCAAATACACGAGGCGCAAAGGTATCGTCCAAAGAACCGTCTTCATTTAACATAGCCATACTAACTTGCGGTTGCCCGTTGTAGGATCTAAAATTGCCGCAGACGATATATTTATGGGTGACCGCATTGTAAGTCACCGAAGAAACTCGATAGTCAAACCCCGCGCCACCCGCGTTAAAAGTCTCGTCGACCGTTCCATTGGCATTTAAACGGACTATATAACCGGCCGGTAGGCCATCAAACTGATTAAAGTTACCGAACACCAACAGTTTCCCCTTCAGTGCACCCTCGTTATGATAGTAGGTATCGGAAGAACCATTAGGCCCCGTTAAGCTTTTGTTTGCACCGCTATCAAAACGATACGTTTTATCTAAACTTCCATCCAGATTCAAGCGGGCTAATTGCCTTACTTCTGTACTGTCTACAATCACTGTATCACGGGTTTCCAGGGCATTTGGTTTGTCGTATTGCCTGGTTACATAATAGCGAAAACTGCCTGTGACCAACAGTTTGCCTTCTTGGTTGTAAATCCGGCTTACACTGCCGTCATCAAAACCGGCATTGAAGCGTGCGAAATATTGAACCGTATCGTTTTGATTAGGCCTTCTCCAGGTGTGCACACCCATGGTATCAATGCTGCCATTATCGTTTAGCATGGTTAAGTTGCTGATGTTACTCGTACGCTGTGCATAACCGGAAAAAGAACCGCCAATAAAATATTTGCCATTTACTTCCAGGATTTCACTGATATAACCATTCGCTCCCGTTCCCGACTTTAAACCTGCATCGTAGGTTCCATCCAAAAAAGTGCGTGCAATCCGGTTTATCGGTCTGATAATACCTTTATTATCATAATTGGTAAAATCGCCGACAACGATCATTTTATCGTTATCGGTAAATAAAATGTCGGCAACGGAGGCGTTGGTTCCTTGAGTGGCGACAAAAGTTGGATCAGTCTTGATTTTGCCATCCACCCTAAATTCAGGCCCAAATACCACCACATCCCCTACGGATATGGATGTTATACCCGTACTAGCAAAGTCGGGCACTGTCACGGAAATTTCTTCGTCTGTTATTTCTTGTATGGCAGCTTCCTCTCCGTTAAAACGAAAGACAAGCTGATCTTTGTAGTCTAAAAGACCTTGGGCAGCAATGGTCACCACCGTACCTGGCAGACCCGATGCGGGTGACGGTATTTGCGCGCGATCAATTGTAATACCGAGAGCAGCTTTCCCTTCCGGATAGGGCTCACCAAATTCTTTGGTTTCTTTTGAGCACGACAGGATGATGATATACCCCAGAATACTCAAAGCCAACCCCAACTTGTAAATAATCCATCTCATATGTCTATAGTTTATTTTTAATACCTTATGTGCTAGCGCTTACTTTCTACAATATCGTTTATGACTTCCAAACTGTTAAAACCAAATTCCTCAGAGGTGTAATCCAGGGCGTGTACAACGCCATTCGTTGGTTGTATATCGGAAGAAGCTACTTTGTTGACGATCCAAGTATCCGGATAGGATAAATTTGGAATATAACAGATATGTAATTGTCGATATCCCATATATTTCAATGTTGATTTGCCGTCACTGCTTACCGCATCGTTATATACTACGCCTATTTTACTGACGGAGTTATCGTAGGCGTAATAATTTTGACCGGGATAAATATTCAGCACATCGAAATCAACTTGAGGATAATCGGCGAGTAAATTTTTACCTTTAAACATGTAGCGAAGCAGGTACTTTCTCCAGATAAGTGAATCTACGTCGCTCAGGGTTTTGATCGTGTCCCTGTTCAAGGAATATAATACATCATTTGCACCGCCCGAACGATAATCGCCTATTAGATCTTTAATATCCCGATCTCTGGGGCAGAAAAACGTAAATTCATCCTGATTAAATGTCTCCTCTAAACCCGCTAGCCGCACGATTTGCGCAATGGTATCAAACTCGATGGGTTTCGAGTCGAGATAAGCCATTATTGTTCCCTCGAAATATGGGTTAGCCAATCCACCATCGGTATAATAATCATCCTTGTTGCAGGCCGACCCGAACAACAGCGCGACCATAAGGAAAACGCCGATTTGCTTAACCGATTTTATCATTATTTTTTTCATCTTTAATTTTCTTAGTGCCCAAAAACAATTAATTACCACCACCACCCGGTAACCAATATTCATTCAGTACCATGTATGGATTATTCGTTAATGCATTGTTATTAATTGGCCATGTCCAGGCTCTCCGGGTAAACTGATCCTGGTTCAGCGGATGCACCGCCCAAGTACCGCTTAAAATCCGCCGTGTACGTATTAAGTCGAAGTAGCGATGCCCTTCGCCGAACAACTCGCGATTTCGCTCCATAAAAATGGCATCCTTAAGCGCTGTGCCGCCTATTCCGGCGACCAATGGTGCCCCGGCACGTTCACGAATCATATTTAAGGCTTGTATCGCCTGGTTATCCTGCCCTAGATTGGCTAATGCTTCTGCCCATAGTAAAATCCCGTCGGCATAACGGAAGATTAAAAACGTATTATCGGGATTTTCATCTTCGTTTCCTGACGCATAAACGTTGAGCCCGAATTTCCGGGCAACAAACTGTCCGTTATCCGCGAGCATATCTTCAAACCAAATGTCCTTCCGCTTATCGGCGTCGCTGGCAGGAAAAAGCTCCTGCATATATGTCGATATAAAATAGCAGTGGCTCAGTTGGTTATTAAAACGTGGAAACTTATAGGGCCACCGTAGAAAATGGTCGCCAAAGGGAGCCAAAGCGGCTACATCATCTCCATAATTGATGCTGCGATAAAATTCAAATAAGCTTTCTTCCGAACGTCCTTTGGTTACGGCTCCCCACCCATCATCATCCATGGGCAGTAACCGATAGGCCCCACTGCTTACCAATTCCTGCCCCAGCGCAGCCACCTTTTCATAATAGCTTGTGCTGTGGCTTTGGTCAAAACCCGCATTCCACATATTCATGTGCATCAGTAAAGCGACGATACTACCCCTACTTGCCCGTGCCCCTCGCTGAGCGGCATCAGCAAAAGTCCAGCTGATATTCTCTTTTTGGGGCTCCAGATCGGCAATACACTTGTTGATTACCGAAACCATGTCCTCCCTCGGAAGTGGGTCTGCTTGATAGGCGGTAGTGTAATAAACCACGTCACCGTATAGCCTCACCATCCAGAAGTAGGTAAAACAACGGAGAAAAGTGGCCTCGGCTAAGTAACGCTGCGTATCCGAAGCACTCAACGCCTCGATGCCTTCATTCAGCTCATCAATTAAGATATTCGCACTTTGAATAACTTTATAATATCCCGACCAATCGGTAATGCGCGACAAATTATAAAAGCCGGCATAGGGATCAGTGTTCATCGCATTTAGCAGTTCATTTCTACCCAAAACCTCCACTACCCTTCTTGATTCGTAATTATTTGCTCCCGGGGAGGCTACGATCTCGCCCGTCCTAGCTTCACCGATCGCTCCGATCACCCAAGTCTCATTGATCTTGTCGAAAAACGTACTGTACATATTAGCGATGTTAGCCTCTATGTCGTCCTTGGTCTGATAAAAATTATTACCGGTAAGACGGTCTAAAGGCTGAACGTTCAGGTAGTCTTTACACGCTGATGCACAGCACATGAACATCAGTATCAGGCCGACTTTTTTTAGCTTTTGTATCATAACATCTGTTCTCATGCCTATCGGTTTAAAATTCAATATTACATCCAATATTATAGGTTCGAGGTACCGGATAACCTTCGGATATATCACGGCCCATACTGGTTACATTTTCAGGGTTGGGTCCTGAATAACCACTGAATGTGTACACATTATCCATAGAAACATATACCCTCAAGTTATTCAAACCCCAGCTGCGCACTAATTTTTTGTTAAACATATAAGACAGTACGATATTATTTATTTTTAGATAAGAACCGTCTTCCGCCCAAAGTGTCTGATCGTAGCGAAAGGGATTGATAAGCCCAATCCGGTTATAATCATAGGCATAAGGGTACTTCGCCACATCGCCTGGTTGGCGCCACATATTAAATTCATCTAGGGGAATTACTGCAAATTTATCAGCAAGCCCATAAGGATCTGCCATCAGGTTAAAGCGGGCAGCTAGCGCATTGTTCAGAATGGTACGTTTAGCCGTAAACGAAGCATTGATATTTAAACCAAAACCTTTATAACTAATATAGGTCGCTAGACCGCCCGTGAACAAAGGCGAAGCATTTCCGGTACGCGCATAATCATTTTCATCCAATATATAATCACCATTTTGATCTTTAATAATTGGATCTCCTGCCCGGAAAGGAACATTGTTAACGCTATACCGTAAACCTGTAGCCGGATTGACAGGTACATCATCGTCCGTCGCATAAACACCTTCGTTGATCAACAGATAGTTCGATAAAGTAGGGGTTCCTACACGGAATACATTGTGCTGCAAATACGTTTCCTTATCTCCGCTATTGTATTCCCAACGGATAAATTGTCCGCCATAATGATCTGGTAATTTAAACAGGATATCCCGATTATAAGCACCGTTTACAGTGAACGTTAAATTAAAAGGACTGCTGGCCGATAAAGGCCGGATGGTAAAGGACAATTCGTGTCCATAGTTCACGATCCCTGCATCATTACTATTCAACTTACCAAATGCGGTGACATTAGACAGATTTTCTTCAAATAAGAGGTTATCTACTTTTTTATAGTACGTATCATAAATAACCTCTAATTTATTATTAAACAAGATCAAGTCGAGTCCTGCATTATATTGCGTAGTTGTGGTTGGTTTCAGCGCTGGATTAGGAATTTGGTCGAAATTTACGCCAATTCCCTGTTGCCCGTTGTAATTACCGGTAATGTCGTATTTCCCGTAAATCCGTTCTAGCGTTCCATTGGGTATTACGTTAATTCCCCAACTCAAGCGCAGCGCCCCGGTATTTAGCCAATCCCAATTGCTTAAAAATTCTTCTTTATTAAAATTCCACCGAAGTCCGACGGCCGGATTCCTGGAATATAAATCGTCAAAACCGTTGCCCGAAGAGCCGTCTAACCGATAGGAAAGATCCACAATATACTTTTTATCATAATCGTAAGAAGCTGCCAAGGCAAAAGATACGGCACGTTCGTCCATAAAGTTCGTCAGAACCCCTCCCCCTCTGGAATAATAGCCGTCAAAACCTAGAGGGCCTTGAAACTGGTCGTTCGGCGTGCGCTCCTGCTGGGTAATGGAATTCTGTCGATCGCCTTTACGGACCTCATTAAATGCATTGATGAAAATATTATGATGATCATGGAAGGTTTTGGCATAAGTTAAATTGGTACGGCTATATAGAGTCGATTCACGACCGTTGAAAGCATACACTTTAGCAAATTGGTTATTTGCCGCTGCTGGCGTGAACGTATCTTCATTCGAAGATTTAAATTCATAGCTGAAAAAGGTGGTTGCCCTTAACCCTGGCAAAAAGGAATAACTCAGTTCCACTACCGGCCTGATTACCCGTTCGTCATTATCGTTTACCGTATTTAAGGAAGATACATAGTCGGCACTCGCTTGGAAGAAAGAAGGGCCCGGAAGCAGCGTAGACGACATCCCCCCTTTTGAAACACCCGTTTGAAGCAGGCCCACCCCATCACCTTTATTTTGTTTTCCCATCTGGGCATTGACCTGTCCGGTAAATTTAAATTTCTCATTTGGTGCATATTCCATGCGTAGATTCGCACTATAACGATCAAATCCGGTGTTCTGGATCACCCCTTTCTCGGTATAGTATCCTAAATTTGCTTTGTAGTTAAAGGTTGGGTTACCGCCATCGATTGCCACATTATGACTTTGGTTATACGTGGTGCGATAATACAACGACTGCCAGTTCGTCGAGTTATTATAGTAAGCGTTCAAACTATCCGATAGGTAAGGGGTTTGCGTCAATTGATCGATATCGGCTTGTCCGACCGCATTCGTTAGAATTTGCTGAATTTTCAGCTGTCGTTCTAAATTCCCTCCCAACGTTGCTCGAAGTGCTGGAGGGGTTTTCATAAAGGTATTATTGGTGTACCGTACACGAGGGACCTCCGAATTTCCCCGCTTCGTGGTAATAATAATCACCCCATAGGCAGCCATCGATCCATATAAGGATGTAGCCTGGGCATCTTTCAAAATTTCAATGCTGGCAATATCTTCCTGTGGAATCATGGAAAGAGGGCTTACACCCGGTCCTTGTTGATCGAAGCCATACTCGGAAGCTCCATCTGCATCTAATGGTACGCCGTCAATGACGTATAAGGGTGAGGTGGGTTGTAAGAATGAGGAACTACCGCTACCCGATACCGATAATGTAGACAAGCCCCGAATTTGCGTTGAACCACGAAAGCCTGGGGCACCCGTATTGACCTGCACATTTAAACCCGGTACCTTTCCTTGTAATAATTGCTCAACATTAGCTACTGGAACATCCTGCACCTCGTCGCCACCAATTGTATAAGAAGAACCTGTGCTCAATTCTTTAGAACGGGAAACAAACCCCCTGACTACTACCTCTTCCAGCGCGCTTTCATCTTCTTTCATATTTACCGTTAGGGTGGTTTGACCAGGTTTTAACGTTACCTGTTGTTCAACGTAGCCAATAAACTTAAAAACAAGGGTTGCACCTGGTTTAGCTACGACGTTAAATTCACCTCGTCGGCCCGTAATACCAAGAACTTTTTTTTCTGAAATGATCGTAACGCCCGGTATGGTAACTTTTTGCTGATCATACACCACACCAGATACAGACACCGTTCCCTGTGCCCATATTTTGCTGAATAACCCACTGACTAGAAATAAGGTTACCATCAAAAAAATCATTTTGTTTGTTAGTGTTCCTATACTTTCACTAACACTTAATTTTAAGTAATGAGTAAAACTCTTCATAATATTTCCCAGGTTGATTATTCGTCCTCAAACTTTGGAAGCTCACGGCGAAAATGAAAGATAATCTGCCAATCCCCTTCCCTATAAATTTTAAAATTAAGTCCTACATAGCCAGTGGTGCGAACGCTGTTAAAACCCAATCTGGAGTAAGAAAATTCCACTTTTGCACTTCCACCAGACGTATATTTTGTACTTACCGAAGTTAATGGAATAGGGTAGGCAACATCATATTGCACATATTCACTTGTACTGACACGATTAAAGCCATGTACGAGCTCATCCCACCGTGTTTCGTTGAACTTAGCTGGGTCGATCGCCGTGGAATCAGGCCCCCAAAACACAAAGCGTAAATTATGTCCGTTTCCTCCTTCAAAGGGGCGTATATACACCACAACATCCTTTTGATCGTCATCGGTAACCAATTCTCTGTCGCTTTCTGCGCCTATCACATTGCTCAACAATGACGGGCGGATATAATCCCGCTTGTTCGGATTCCGCGGATCTTTAGGATCGGGAGCTACTCCCCCCGTATACGGATTAATGTCGTTATTCGGCTCATAAGGTAATTCTCGCCACGGAATAAACTGAAAATCGCGAATAATCGTTTCGCCACCTACGTTACTTATCTTCAGATCGAAGTATCGTCTATCTTGTACCAGATTACTGCTATCTGCCGGTCGTGGGGCAATGAGCTCGTTATTGGATGATGCCCATAAAACAAATTTACCCGACTCCTGCACTTCAAACATGGGTCTGTCTTCTATTTTACGTTTAGCCTCTATCTCTTCGAGGGTTGTCTCATTTCCGGTATATTCCCCTGTCCATACATAAGTAGGACGCACCTGAAAAATATCGGTAACGGGCCTCCCATCACCATATCGAGCGTTGACAATCTCAAAAGTCAGCGGTTTGGTTGAATTGTCCGTATTCGGTGTACCCAGAACGGTAGTACGACCGATTATCGGTTCAAAAATCTGGCTTGGATAATTAATATTTGGACTCAGGAATTCCTGCTCTTCCGGCAAATCGTATATTTTACTGCAACTAGGTAAGCTAAAGATTGCCCAAACGATTCCCAAAGCCGAATAAATAGCCTTTATCCGACTTCGTTTTGTTTTATTGACTAGTTTATCCATCGCGTATGGTAGCTAATATTTTATAATTATTCTATTCTTCCTTATTCACACTCCAATCAGCCATTTGCATAGTACCTCCACTCAGTACCCGGGTAATATCCAGTTGGTAAAATTTATAGGCCACTTTATTGGAAATCCGGAACACGCGCAGTTGGAAACGCTGGTCGAACAGTTCTCCGGCGCGAGAATCCAAAATAGTCCAATTTTCACCATCGTTTGATCCTTTTAAACTCCAATCAATAGGATCTCTTTCGGGAAAGTCGTTAGCCGAAGTAATGGTATAAGCATTCGCCGCTGCTGGTTCATTCAACTCAAACTGCAACCACACGCTGCCCATGTCTCCAATGAGGTACTTGGTTTCCACATTACCATCAAATGCGTACTTAGAAGCTTCAACAGCATCCGGACCGCCACTATTTTCTCTGGAAACGGTGCCAATACCACCAATAGTTTTAAATAAGTTAGGGGGTGGCGGAACATAAGTTAACCGACTAACGAAATCATTAAAACCAAAAACATGATCGGCACTCACGACATGAATAACACCGTTTGTCGTTTTTAAATTGATAGAACCCGTAGTCGTCGATATCCAGTTACGTTCAAATTGGCTTCTTTTGGTATCACTCAGTTGTATAACAGTTGGACCGCCATCTGCGTAACCGGAAGAGGTGGTTTGGAGTAAACGTCCATGCATCGGATAGCCATATTTTACACCATATAGCGGCAAGCCATCCTGGGTGGCAAGAGAGTCGCTCGTATATTCTCCCCTGATAATATACTGAGTAAGCATCGTGTCTAGTTGATTACCATCGATACTTGTTAAATATTCGCTTGGTCTATCATTCAGCTTGCGGAGGTTGTTCAAGTTGGTTAAGGCAAGTTGAAAACTCGAATTTGATAGCGCAAAGAGCGTAATGTTGCTGTCGCGCAAGGTGCCCTCCAACTGCAAACGATCTACAGCCTTAAGTAGCGAATCATAGACTCCTGGTTTACTTTTTAAATATTCGTAAACATTGCCATTATACCCTTTTTCTAAAATAGCGGGATCATAATAACCATCATAGTTGCTACAGGCGGCCATTAGACTGATCAAAGCCAGCAGCATGATCGAATAAGGTTTCTTAACTATTTTCATTCGAATAATTTTTTAAAACGTAATGAAACTTGCATGAGCGCGATTTATGAATATTTTTATGAGTGGCAGCTCATGCGGGTTTCATATACTTTGCACTCATTTCCAGTAAGCGTTTTGTTCCAATTGATCGTTCTGTGTAAGTAATGACCTTTCAATAGGCCAGTAAATTCCGCCTTCATTGATCAATTTAGAAAAGTTAGGATCATTGTTTCGGACACGTTGATATCGAACCATATCATACCAAAGATGTCCTTCACCCATTAGTTCACGTTTACGTTCTTTAAAAATGGCATCGATCAAATTGCCATTGAGGGTTTCATTATACGTCTCCAAACCGCGCAACTCCCGAATAACATTGAGGTTCTCTATCGCTTCATTCCTCTCCCCTAAAACGGCTAAGGCCTCGGCCCTCAGCAGGGTAATATCTTCCAATCGGGTCAAAACGATCGCACTCGAAAAAATCCGAAAACTAGGATCAGCTGTGGATCCTCCCATAATACATTTTACTTTACTGAAAATGGGATATTTACCATTAAAATTGGTAAAGTAGGTTTCGTTAGTTGGATTACCTAAAGTGTCCAAACTAAAACGTTCATCGCCCGATTCGTCGAATACAGACAAAATGGAGTCTTTGGCGAGATAAATATCCGGAATACTCTTATTCACTACTGGAGCGGCGAGCGTAAGCTCCTCCAAATGCCCCGTAAAAGAAGCATCCACATGCCCCCAATCGAAATTAAATCCGAAAAGATGATTGTCCCGCTTCCCGAAGAAAAACCCGTTCGCATTCGTAAGATCAGCTGTTGTGGTATACCCCATCCTCGCCTTCGCATAATTGTCCATAATGAATTTGGTATAAGTGGCCACATTTGGATAATTTCCCTGCCATGCTGCTAGATGTGCTAAAAAGGCATAAGCAGTAAGCTTGCGGGCAAGGGCTCCAGACCAACGTGTAGCGTCTTCATTATAGTAATTGCCTAGCTGTTGTTCATCCCCCGAACTGTAGAGGTAAGGTAGATCGGCTGCCGCAGCAAGCATTTCCTGTTCAGCCCAGGTCAATACTTTATCCTGATTATCTCTAGGTTTATTTTCAAACTCACCATCGTGCGAAGAAACAATCAGGGGAACATCACCCCATACGCGAACCATATAGAAATAAGCGAAAGCCCTTAAGAATCGGATCTGGGCAATGTCTACCGTCATATTATTATCCGAATAGCGCTCGTCTTTTTCTTTTACTTCATGAATCCGCTCCAAAAAAACATTTGCGGCATTAACTACTGCATACCACCGCCGCCAGTTGGAAAGGGCATCTATCGAAGAATAAGATGCAGTAAGATCGTTCCCGATAATCGCTTTTAAATCTTGACGGGTGGGGGCTGTAAAATTACCTGAACGAACATCTCCATAAAGCCAATACGCATTATTATCAGCTAATGCCGCACGAACTAATCCATAAACTCCGATAAGAGCCGCTCTGGAGTCCTCCATCGTTGCCCACATATTTTCTTCACTCACAACACGGGTTGAATCGACATCCAACATTTTCTTACAGCCGGAAAACAGCAATCCTCCGATGAGCACGAATACCGTTATACATTTACATTTATTAAAGGTCATATCGATAAGCTTGTTGGTTATAAATCTATTTTAACTCCGATGGTGTAGGTTCGCGGGATGGCTAAACCATATCCCGAATCATAACCTGTGTAGTTGATCAACTCCGGATCCCGCCCGGTATACGACGAGATCGTGAAAAGGTTATTCGCAGTACCATATAGGTAGATGCGATTTACTTTTGACGATTTCTGCGTCAACCATTCCGTTAAATCGTATCCAATGGAAATCGTTCTTAGCTTAAGGAAAGACGCATCTTCCAAAAACAAATCCTGATCTGTTCGATAAGGGATAACTGTACTCCATGGATTATACAAAGGATATTTACTGTAATCGCCATGTTTTTCCCAAAAAGTAATTTCTTTTACGGAAGACATATCGATGACGCCTTCACGGTTGATGAAGTTAAAGCGGTTAGCCATATCCTCGTTAATCACTTTCCGACCCAGGTTAAAATAGAAGTTAATACCCAATGACCAATTGCGATAACTGAATTGATTATTAAAACCACCGACTACTTTCGGGAAAATATTACCCATAAGCGACTTATCTTCATCGTTTATCTGGTTGTCTCCATTCAAGTCTCTCCAGTTAGGGTCGCCGGCCTTTAATGTAATACCATTATAAGTCTTTAGCGAACCATCTACTTCGGGCACCTCTTCGTCCGCGGTATAGATACCATCATTAGTAAGTAACCAATATTGGTCGACAGGAGCACCAACACGTAATAAGCGATTATCGATAACCAATTCATCTAATCCCCCGGGCAATGCTGTCAGCTTGTTTTGATTGATATTGAAATTTAGGGATGAAGACCAACTCCATTTGTTTTTTGATTTGGTTAAAATATCCGCGCTGATTAAGATGTCGACACCGGTATTCCGAACATTCATCCCGGGTTCGTAAGCGATTTTATAGCCATATTCGGCATGAGCCGGAATTCCCAATAATTGATTTTTATCTTCTTTTAGATATCCATCTATGCTCGCTGTTAATCTATCCTGAAAAAAGCCGATGTCCAAACCTAAATCCACTTGATCGGTGTACGCCCAGGGAATACCGTAACCCACCCAGCCGAAATTATATGGTCTCGTCAATACCGCAAACGCATTATATCCGGGTGTAGTGGGATTACCGGTAAACGTAATATCTGCAGTGTAAGATGGCCCTTGAGAGAAATTATCATAAGCATTTAACCGGCCTAAACGACCTCCGTTAAGCCGGAGATTTAAGGTCGACCAGCTATCGTTTTGTCGTAGAAAATCTTCCTTCATATTCCATCCCAGGGAAAGTGCCGGCGTAAACAACCATCGTTCCGTCGGTTGTGCATTAGAAGAGCCATCCGTGCGCAATAAAAGCGACAGGGTATACGCCCGGTATTTATAAGATGCTTTGCCGTAAAAAGACACGAGGTTTTGTTTGGTACGGTCGAGAAATTTGTAAACCAACTGCCGGGGAAAAGCAGTGGGATTCAAATAATTACTGTTATTGGGATCTGATTCCAATAGGTTAAGCTTAATATAATCGTTGACCCCTTTATAAGCATAAGCATAATTGTATTTATAGGTGTCCCATTGCAAGACGTTACCGCCTTGCAAGTAGAGGCTTTGATCTTCGTCGATTTGCCAGTTGTAACTAACAAAATTATCATAGATCAAGCGCTGGTTGAAGCCATAATAGTTAGATGCATAGCTGTTCCCTTCCAATAATGGCCGCGGATAAAATATATCGCGATAGCCTTCATTATAATCTACAACCAGTTGTGTGGTGTATTTGAACCGGTTGAAGTCGAACACGAGTTTGGCATTTCCCTCAATAATGTTCGTGTAATTATTATCAAAACCATTATCATAGTTACTCATGTATTGACTGTATACCGTATTATTGGGTGCCAAAGGAGCCTGCAAGTCCGGCAAATACCCGATTTCCGCAAATCGGTCCCGCAGATTATGGTTGCGTTGTCGATCCAATCTGTTACCGTTGATCATCGCTGAGAAAAGCAACCACTTTAAGGGTTTCAGATTGATGTGAAACATTGCACTATAACGATCAATTCCGGTGTCGTCTGCAATGCCTTCACTTCTTAAATTACCCAAAGAGAACCGAAAGTTAGCTCGATCCGTTCCTCCGGAAATATCCGCCGTGACCGCATGTTGCAAGCCGTTTTGGTAATAGGTATCCGTCCAATTAGAAGGACCGTAATAATCTGTGTTTAACGAGTCGCTCAGGTATAAAGGATAAACATCATCTGCCGAATATTTGCCTGTGGAGGTGTACAGGTCGTAGAACTGCTGTCTAAATGCATTTTCATACTCACCGTTAATGGTGGTAACAACGGGTTTTTGCGCAATACCAAAATAAGCGTTAGCACCTATTTTCAATTTGTTTGTCGTCTTTTTAGTTGTTAGTACGATTACTCCATTAGCTGCCATCGGACCATACAAAGCCATACCGGCCATATCCTTAAGCACCTGTATCGATTCGATATTATTCATATCGATATTAGATAATAAATTGGTAGCCGGGCCAATCCTATTGAAATCGTATTGCTGGATATCAAAGGCAAAAGGATGCTCCCCGATCAACGGAATCCCATCAAGCACTACCAAAGGTTGCGATTGGTAGATCTCCTTTACTGACAATATGGGCATCGGTATGCCCCGTATATACATCTGTTGTAAGGTTCCAGGCTCTCCGTTGGATTCTTGAATATATAAACCAGGTGTCTGCCCTTTTAACGATTGCTGAAGGGAAATTGCAGGGAACAAGGTAAGCTCCTCAAGAGAAGATCCGACAGTCTTAGTTGATCGATCGGTAAAATTTATCTCTGGATCTTCCGCATGCAAGGAATCTATCACTTTTTTTGCTGTATCCGCAACAACAGAATCTTGAACGGTTAGAGCGTAGCTATTGCTCAAAATCAGAAGAAAGCTACAATAAAAAATGGCCATTCGTTTATCAAACCATTTTACATGTAATTTTTTCAGCATAATTATTTATTTAGGTTTACGCCACTAAAAATATTTGACCATATTCAGCCCATCCCACTATAAAAAACATAGTAAGCACAGTAAACTAAATTTTCTAAATGGTTCTTTGCGATGAACTAGTGCAAATAGCCGGTTAAAATAGTATAGTATATAACGCCAGACAAAGGCCTGAATTGATTTTCAAAATTCGGTAATTATGATAACTGAATTGAATTAAAACGATTTAGCTTGATGGCAAAAAGTATCTTTTCTTCATATTTTGATTTTTTTAAGTTTATAATTTCTTTAGGTCTCCACGGTCATCAAGATCTCTACCCGATGCTCACAATACAAATGAATGTAATATTTTTGTGATTCCCAAATGATCACTCAACAAAGACAAGAAACAAATAAATAATTATTTAAAAATCAAATAGTTACAAATTGTTAATGGATTGTTAATGTTTTTTGTAGCTATCGGACCGTTAATGTTTCTGGCTATCATAGATAGCCAGAAAAGAGTTATTGACGGCCACGCCAGGCAATGAAATAAATTTATCAGGCACCTAAACGATGGAGATAGCGAGTATATCTCCTCCTTCTGAAGCAATTAAAGCAGACAAACGAAATATTTCTTAATATTAAAAAGCAACACCTGATTAAAAATCAGTTACGGTATCTGTCCAATTGGTATCTCTTTTTGCCGAATCCGTTCCAACGGAATCGATCATCTCATTTGCAGAACTGTTATCCTTTTGCTGGCGTCCACAGCTAAAAAAGGAGAACGCGATAAGGGTTATAAAAAATGTTTTCATTTTTTTATCTGTTCAATTTTAGTCAAAACCACCAGAAGCAGCCTACAGCCGTTTCTTTTTGATGCTTTTTATCAAAAACAGTTAAGCGGACTATTCGTTTTTATCAATTTGATAAATTAACAAACCTACCTTAAGAGGTTGATAGGAATACTGACAAATGGGACAGTTTATTTTTAGATTTTATTCACAGAAACCGATCAAATAATTCCGAACTGCAAAATTCGTTTTATCCCCAACTTTTCTAAATGCTCCACAGCTGTTTACCCTCATAAAAAAGGCAAAAGAACTTTAGGATCTTTTGCCTTTTTTGGGTGGACGATCGGTCTCGAACCGACGACCCTCAGAACCACAATCTGATGCTCTAACCAACTGAGCTACGCCCACCGTTTTTTAGTGAGGCAAAGATATAGATTATCACAACATGGCGCAAATATTTTTTTGCCAATTTTTAAGCCTTTGTTTTTTATTATCTTCGCTTAGGCCTTTTCAAAAGGTGAACAACAAAAAACAGACAAAATGGACTGGGGCTCGGCAATTAAAGATTTTAAGCAATATCTCCTCCTGGAAAGGTCGCTCTCCAAAAATTCGATTGAAGCCTATCAGCGTGATGTGGAAAAACTACGGCAACATGCTGCCTGCACGCATCAAAAGCCGCCTCACGAAATCACTACCCAGGATATTCGGGATTTTTTAATTTGGATCAATCAATTGGGAATGACACCACATTCCCAGGCACGTGTGCTTTCCGGCATTAAAGCTTTCTACCATTACCTAGCCTTGGAAGAAGTAGTAAACGAAAATCCTGCCTCCTTAATTGAGGGACCAAGATTGGGCCGCAAACTGCCGGATACCCTCAGTTTAACGGAGATCGACCAGTTGATTGCTGCGATCGACCTTTCCACAGCAGAAGGCCCAAGAAACAAGGCCATGTTAGCGCTTTTATATAGCTGCGGCTTACGGGTAAGCGAGTTGGTTAATCTCAAAATATCGAACCTTTTTTTGGATATCGATTTTATTAAAGTTGCTGGTAAGGGTAATAAGGAAAGGCTTATCCCTATCGGTCAATTTGCCGCTAAACACCTGAACATTTATCTGGAGCAAAGTCGCATTCATTTCCCTATAAAAATGGGCATGGAAGATTTCGTTTTTTTAAACCGTAGGGGTGCTCCCCTATCCAGGGTTATGGTCTTCTTAATTATTAAGGACCTAGCTACTAAAATTGGGTTAAATAAACAAATTGGCCCACATACCTTTCGGCATTCTTTTGCCACGCATCTCATTGAGGGCGGTGCAGATTTACGCGCAGTGCAAGATATGCTCGGGCACGAGAGTATCAGTACCACCGAAATTTACACCCACCTCGACCGCGATTACCTACGCTCGGTATTGATCGATTTCCACCCAAGAGCATAAATGAGTTAGGTGCTAAAAACTAAGAGTTACGAGTTACCGGTTAAACCGGATTTAAGCGTTTCCGCTAGAATACGCAATACACACTACTCAATACGCACTACCCTTTCTTCAACACAAAAGGTACATATACGCCAAATGTGATGTTTCTACCTGGATTATATACCCCTAATGTAGGATCGGTTTGATCCAGTCTACCGGGTTTGAGGCGGCTCAGTGCATCGTAATATTTTTTGTCCAGTAAGTTGTTTCCGGAAATATAGAGTTTTAGCGGTTGCTTTCCTGCAAATAAGGTTGCACCTATACTGGCATTTAACAATGTGTATCCACTTGTTGCGGTTTCAAAATCAGGATCTATTCTGTTTTGTTTAAAATAATTCGCTAAACCAACAGCAATAAAAGGCTCCTGAACCCCGTGGATTGTCGGTTCAAAACGCAATTCGTTCCGCAGCATACCGGCGGGAATAAAGGCCAAAGGTTTATCCATCGTGATATTTTCGGCATGCGTATAAGCAAAAGTATTTTCAAAATGAATAAAAGAAACTGGGTGAATAACCAAGCTTGCTTCTGCTCCATATAAATTAGCGTTAACTTGTCCGTAATGGTATACCGGCGTGGCGTTACCTTCTTCATCATCCAAAAATGAACCGTTAAAGGAAGCATAAATATAGTCGTGAATATAGTTATTGTATATGCTAGCCCCGGCACTGATAAATTCGCCTTCATATGCTAAGCTAATGTCGGCTTGGTAACTGCGTTCGGGAGATAGATCGGGATTACCAATCTCATAACGAAAGGCTCCTTCATGTATACCGTTCGAACCCAATTCGGCGGGATTTGGAGCGCGAAAAGCGGTACCGGCGTTGGCCTTGAAATTCCAGGCCTCATTAAATTGATGGGTAAACCCAATTGCTCCGCTGAGGTTCGAAAATCGATTCGAAAAGGGTTCGAAAAGCACTTCTCCGTCGGCTAAACCCAAATGCCCTTCATTTTTCCGATAGTCATAACGTAAACCGGCATTCAAGGTATTACGCTCCCACGATTTCTTTACGTAAGCAAATACACCGATGCCATACGTATCATAAGCTGGCACCAAAAATTCGCTCCCTCGGTTATCACTATGCCCTATTTCTGTACTGGCCCCAAAAACAGGCTCCCATCCATTTTTACGCCCGAGATAATATTTTGCATCACCGGTATAAGTATCCAAATTAAAGAAAAGTGAAGGATCAGGGCCGTCCTCCAATTCGCGTCTTTGGTTTTTTTGATAAGCCAAGTCTAATTTCAAATGGCCATTTCCGATGATCAGGTTGTTATTCAAAGAAATTTTATAATGGCGGATATCTTGTTTCGGATAGGCAATTGATCTGTTTTTTAACTCCTTTTCGGAAAAAAGGTTACCCTCTTCGTCCACATAATTTCCATCTTCATCAAATTCGGGATCGTAAAAACCTATATTGTTCCTGAAGCTGGAGAAATTTAAATGGGAATATCCCCACGACTTATTAAGGCCAATCATACCGCTTAGATCGGTTTCATTAAATCCCGAATTCGGAAAATAACCCGTAGGTGTTTTAAACGCATATGCATTTTTATACGTTGCCCGGCCACGCCATACCAAACCCTGTTCATTCCCATCCAACATAACCGAACTACTTGTCTGTCCGTTATTTGCGGAATAGTTCGTTAACACTTCGCCTTCAATTTGTCCTTCTGGAGCAGGTAAAGGTTCAAGTATATTAACTACGCCGCCTAAAGCATCCGATCCATATAACAGGGAGGCAGCACCCCGCAATATCTCAATCCTATCAGCTTTATATTGGTCGATCTCCACGCCATGTTCGTCTCCCCATTGTTGCCCTTGTTGTTTAATTCCATTGTCCAAGGTAACAACACGGTTATAACTTAATCCTCGGATAACGGGTTTGGATATTGCCGGACCTGTACTGATCTGTGTAACACCGGGTACTTTGGCCAAAGCATCAATTAAATTAGTAGCGGGTTGCAATAGCTGATTTTTATCGACCACCGTAACCGCTGTGCTGTTTCGCCGACTATTGCCCGATACGGCCGTACCGGTCACGACGACTTCCTTTGCTTCAATCAAAGATGCTTTCAATTTAATCTCGACCGATCTTGAAGTGCTTAAATCGATGTCTTGGGTATACGATCCATAACCGATATAATGCACTTCCAATACATATTGGCCTTTCTCAGGAAGTTGATTAAAGACAAAACGACCTTGATCATCCGTAGTCACTGTGCGTCTTAAATCAGGAATAGATACCGTAGCGCCCTTGAGCGGCCAACCATTTTGTTGATCCAACACCTGCCCTTCAAGTGTTGCTGTATTCGTGGCGAACAAATTAGTATAGCAAAAAAATAGGAACAGAACGAATACCGAATAAGTACGTTTCATCTTTGGGATAGAATAAGTTAAATGCGTTTAAGCAATGAATAAAAAATGAATATGGATTTCCTTAGCTTGTTACCAATGCTATCCACGGGGTGGCCCTCGAAGATTAAAATGATCTGCTAAGCCCGCATATATCGCCTGTTGATTGCCGATTCGAATGAGATCAGCCGTATTTTCATAACAAGATAACAGCAAGGTTGTCGTTTCCTGAAAAGCCTGGCGGTCTAAATGGAGGGCACAAGCTAGGCAATGACTCGTAAAAATGGATTGTGAAAGCCCTTTACTAGTGTTGATTTCCTGCTTATTTTTTTGGGAAGATGAATAATTATGTTGATGGTAAAGATCAAGGGGAATCACTACTATAACAAAACATAGCAACAATAGCCTCGCCATCATTATTTTAACCGTAATATTCAAAGTCCTAAAGCTTATCCTAAAATACAAATTTCTTTAAAAATCTATAAAGATTATTCCTAAACCATTCGTATGTAATCACTTTTACAAATTTGTTACATAAGAGCCGGTATTAAATTTAACTTTTAAAAAGAGCAGGATATTCGTTGTAACGCAAACACCTTATCTGCATACTATCACATATTTTCTTTTCATTTAATACTTTTCATTTAAGTATATTTATTACCCACTTTAATAAAAACGAGTATATTTAAACTAGAGATAAGATTTTAACAGAAAGGTCTTTCTGCTTTCGAACTATTTAAAATCTGTGAAGCGATATGGCGTTATTAATGGTTCAAAAATTGGCTCCGCTGCTCATTTTCTGACTGCGTTAAAACAGCAAACGTGCAAAAAGGGTTTTAAACAACAAAAAAGGGCCGAATACAAGTATCCGGCCCTACATCTACCTATGAAAAACATGCCTTAAGCAAGGCATTACAAAAATAACGCATTATATTTACATCACCAACAAAATATTGCGTTATTGCAAAAATAATTTATCAACTTCGGTGTTTTTGTAATATGGTTTTTTATATTAGGTTTGCAATATTGATTTAATTGAGTGTTAAAAAATGAGTCTTACACTATTAGAAGAGTATATTGAGTCGGGGAATGCGTCTGCTATCGACAACTTGCTGCATACAAACCCAACGCTCTGTCAACAAAAAACAAGTCACGATATCTCTCCCCTTCTTTTAGCTTGCTATTACAACAAGCATCAAATTGTCAAGATCATCCTACAGCATACACAAGAAATTAACATCCATGAAGCCGCTGCCGCCGGATTAACGGAAGTAGTCAGTGAAGTATTGGAAGAAGACCCCAATTTATTAAATCATTTTTCGGAGCATGGTTTCACTCCATTAGGAATGGCTACCCATTTCGGGAATACCGATATTGTTCGCTATTTACTCTTAAAAGGGGCCGATGTGAATTTGCCTTCCCAAAATGGCTATAATGTCTATCCGCTCCATGCAGCCGTGAGCAATAATTTTGAAGAAATTGCTAAAATGTTAGTAGAAGCGGGCGCTGAAGTAAATGTCCTCCAATCTTCGCGAACAACCCCTTTACATACGGCAGCACAAAATGGAAATATCGAACTGCTTATTCTACTCCTTGAAAACGGCGCCCGGGTAGATATTAAGAATGATTTTGGAAAAACCCCAGCTGATTTAGCCGAGGAGAAGGGATTTATAGAAATAGCCAAAATTTTAAGCTAAGGGATTTAAAAATCCCAAAGTCGATGGCGCATCCGTTTAACAAAGTTACGGATATCCAATACAAATCCCGCCAAGAGATAAAAGATGATAGGAAACCCTACAGCTAGAAATGAAGAATAAATAAAGAATAAACGGATTTTTGAAATGGAAACGCCTAACTTTTCTCCTAAATAGGCACAAACGCCAAATGACCGCTGTTCAAAAAACACCATGATGCGTTGTATCATAATCTCGTATTTTGTTTAAAAATCTCCAACCCTATACCGCAATCCAAGCAATGCTTATGATCACAGTATTTCTGTTTTAACTGCAATAAAGCCTGTGAATCTGCTGCAGTATTCACCGCTATTCCCGCTGCCTGATACTTTTGTACAATATGATTCTTTTCCGCCCGCAATTGCTCTAACAAACTAACAGCATGGCAAATATACAGCTCTTTACCAATATATTTGCCATAACTAAATAAAATAATTACCGCCGTATTCAGTATGATATTCGTCACTGATGCCTCGCCTAAACCAGCACTATGCTTTACTTTGGCAGGCACTTCAAACCGGTAATGATCACACCAATAGGTATTGAAGGGTAATCGACTGAATAAAGACCGTAACTCATCGACAGTTGGCATATCAATAATAAAAGAAAATAAATGCGATCCTCCCTTGCACCAGGCGGCAAACTGTCCCAAACGAATGGTAGGGAAATTAAGGGGCCGCATCTTCAGGAATTTCCAAGAGGCCCGGTTTATCGGCTTTAAGCCATATTGTAATTGAAATTGCCGGTATCTTTTTTGTAACGTTTTTGGGTAAGCTTCCGTAAAACACGTATTCTCCAAAAAGCCGGACTGACCAAATATAAGCGCATCAATGGCTAAGGTCTCATCCTTATGCTTTAACAGCAGCTTATAGGGCAAACTTTTAGCCATTTGTTCAAAAGGTAAGGCATTTGTTTTAAAACCGAAATTTTTGGCCAGCAAGATATAGGTCAGCTGCTCCCAATCGCCTTTAACTTCGTCTAATAACTGTCCAACTTCCCGGGCCTTGGCTTCTAATCGTTCAACGCCTATCCTCGATAACCAATGGCTTATTTTGAAGGGTTCAATGTTTTGCAGATGGGCACGACATAGCAGCCAATCTTCTTTTGCTAGAAACCGGGCATAATGCCCTAGGAATGTTTTCGGTAAATAAGCACTTACGACAAAGGTTTCGGGAACGGTACCGTCATGTAGGGAAATCTCTTCGTCAAATTCATAAACAACATGTAGCACGACATTATTATAGGTTGGGTCGTCCTGATGTTGATGTTTACGCCAATCAGACGATTTTACGTGAATTTCTACATTTCCAGCCCATTCAACACCATCGATAAACAATCGTGCTTGTTCAAAATCAGGTCCGGCATGACGATTGTGGATTCCTGGAGATCGAACGTCGAGCGATTTCCCACTTAACGTTTTCAGTTGATTGGCTTGATATAAACGGTATTTCCACACATAATGTAATATGTCTTCGGTTAATTTCATGATTATTTGGTTTAGGAACCATGAAATTAATGAATTTTTAGTAGAAAAGAAAAAATATACGATTTAATGAATCGTTAAAAAAGAACATTTTTATTAATCCGAATTTTTAAGAATTTCGCTGACGCTTTTATTCTTCTTTTTCATTTGTTTTAAACGACACTTATGCTTTCCACTAGCGGAAGGTTTCTGCAAAAGGGGTTCACTAAACTCAGGTACTCGAGTGATCTCATGGCCTGTGCCAATTTTTTCGGGAAACACCTTAAAGTGAACACTTAGTGAATAAAATGCGCTGCTGTGCTAGCCGCTATAGAGCTAGTGCCTCCGGGTGCGTACAGCAGCTAACTAAGGCAGCATTTGAGCAGAACGGGAGGCCATTGCGAGCAGGCCCAACGGACTTGTGCGTAGGAAGCACGGCCTCGGAGGATACGGCAGCTTGAGCAGTAAAGCATGTGCAGAAACGTACGAGTTTGCAGGTTACCAAGCGGATTGAGGAAGCGAAGCGGCTGCCATACGCGCCGTAAATGCTTTGCAAACAACTGCAACGTCGACTACGCCAGCCTTGATTTTTGTCCAGATTTTGATCAAGCAAAATCTGGTCGCCTGCGCGGCGATAGAGCGCAAAAAATGTTCGTTTAATAGAAGCATCCTATGCTTAGCAATGCCTATTATTCCGGATTTACTGTTCCTCTAATCCCTCGATTCACCAGCATTGCCGCCACAATATCACCGGTAGCATTGAGCAAGGTTGCTAAAGGATCAACCAAAGTACCGATAATCATCACTGCCGGAATGGCTTCGACGGGAAGATGATAGGCGGAAATCATCAACATTTCACCAATATAACCGCCATTCGGAATGCCTCCGGCTACCACGCTGACCAATATGGTCAAACCTACTGCTACAATTAACGTATGGGGCTCCATAAATGGTCTTCCGATCAGTGAAAAAGCCACCGCAATTTTGATAATGGACGACATGGATGAGCCATCTTTGTGCAACGACGCCCCTAAAGGAACCACTACATTAGCTACTGCATCGGGGATACTGAGTTTTTTTGCTGCCTCAAGATTAGGTGGAATAACGGCAATACTGCTGCAGGTACTGATTGCGGTAACGGAAGGTAATACATTGGCTTTCCAAAACAGCCCAACACCCGACTTTCCACGGGCAATAAAAGCGTACAGACTAAAAAACAGCACAAAGTAAACAAATCCGGCCACATAATACACCCCAAGCGGTTTCGCATAGATGCCGAAAAGCTGTGGCCCCACTGTACCCACCTGATAAGCAAAATAGGCACCCAACCCCACAGGAGCCAATTTCATCACATAAATAAGCAAAACCTTCATGACTTCATTGCCTGCCGACAAAAATTTGCGGAAAGACTCGCCCGCTTCGCCGGAACGTAAGGCAGAGAAACCCACTAAAAAAGAGAAGATAATAAATGCCAACATGTGCTCACGCGAAAGAAGCTGATTAAATTCGCTGACCGTCAAAAAAGAAACAGTACGCTCGCCCCAAGACATCTGCTGTTCTTCCCTCAATGCTACGGCAACATCTGGATTTGGTGCGAATTGTGCATGCAGTGGAAATAACCACAAAGCAACAATGGTAAAAACTGCCGCTATGACTACGGTAGAAAGGAACACCAGCATCATTGTAGATAAGATACGTCCTAACTTCTGGCTTTGGTCTATATTAGCCACCGCGGAAGCAATAGCAAAAAAGATAAGTGGAATAACTGCCGTGAAGAGCAAATTAAGAAAAATATCGCCTATCGGCTTCAGATAGCCTACTTGATCCCGTGCCAATAAGCCAAAAAGACTCCCAACTAGAATACCTCCTAGTAGTAAAAGGATGTTGCTGTAGTTTTTAAAAAAACCATTACCCATACTGCTCATATGTGCACGAAAGTAATGGTTTTTTCATTATTTATTAAGAAAATTTACTCTTTAACGCAGCCAATTTTAGGGCCATATCGCTTTCGGGTTCTTTTTGTCGCGAAGGAACCGTGTTTTTCCTGCCCTTCGTTTTACTAGTCAGTTTTTCTTCACTTTTCATACGCAGGGAAATACGATTTCTATTGACATCTACCTCAATGACCGTTACTTCTACTGGCTGATGTACTTTAACTACTTCATTTGGGTCTTTAATATAACGGTTGGTAAGCTGACTCAAATGTACAAGGCCATCTTGATGTACGCCAATATCAACAAAAGCACCGAAATTAGTAATATTGGTAACTATTCCCGGCAACTTCATGCCAACTTTCAGGTCGTGTATGGTATTTACGCCTTCCGTAAAAGAAAACACCTCAAATTTCTCCCGTGGGTCGAGTCCAGGTTTTGATAATTCATTTAAAATATCGTTCAAAGTAGGTAAGCCTACTTCATCATTTATGTATTGTTTTAATGGAATGCTTTTCCTCAGTTTTTCATCTTTCAGCAAGCTTGCTACATCTCTTCCTAAATCGCTCGCCATCTGCTCTACCAATGTATAACGTTCAGGATGAACCGCACTGGCGTCTAAAGGATTTTCGGCACCACGGATACGCAGAAATCCGGCAGCCTGCTCAAAAGCCTTCTCACCTAGCCGGGGTACTTTTTTTAGATCAACACGCCGTTTAAAAGCGCCATGCTGATTCCGATATTCCACAATCCCCTGAGCTAATGAAGGCCCTAAACCCGAGACATAAGACAACAACTCTTTTGATGCGGTATTGAGCTCTACCCCAACTGCATTTACACAGCTAATTACCGTATCGGCCAATGATTGCTGTAGTTTGGTTTGATCGACATCGTGTTGATATTGCCCTACTCCAATGGATTTGGGATCGATCTTAACCAACTCGGCCAAAGGGTCCATTAATCGTCTACCTATTGAAACAGCCCCCCTAACTGTAATATCATAATCTGGAAATTCTTCTCTAGCTGCTTCGGATGCAGAATAAATGGATGCTCCACTTTCATTAACCATTACAATAACTACCCCAGATACGTTCAGTTTCCGAATAAACTCTTCAGTTTCCCGTCCCGCTGTGCCGTTTCCAATGGCGATGGCTTCTATCTGGTGTTTCTCGATTAACTGTTTGATAAGCTGTTTAGCTTCTCCTGCTTTCATCGCACCGGTATGTGGGTAGATGGTTGCATTTTCCAAAAGCTTGCCCTGTTCATCCAAAGATACCACCTTACAGCCCGTGCGGAAACCGGGATCAATGGCCAATACCCGTTTTCTTCCCAAAGGTGCAGCAAGCAATAGCTGACGTGCATTCTCGGCAAATACCCGTATAGCTTCTTCATCTGCCCGCTTGCGGGTAAGCAAACGGATTTCCGTTTCCATGGAAGGCTTAAGTAAACGTTTAAAACCATCCTGTATAGCCAATCGAAGCTGCTGCGCAGCCGCACCGTTATTTTTCACGAAACGCCTGTCGATGGCCATGATAGCTTCTTCTTCCGGAACCTCAATATCTAAATAAAGGAACTGCTCTTTTTCCCCTCTCCGCATGGCCAATATGCGATGGGATGGCACTGTTTTAACGGGTTCCGACCATTCGTAATAATCTTTATATTTTACAGCCTCTTCCTCCTTACCCGGAACTACACGGGAAACAAACTGTCCTTTTTCCAAAAACAGCTTGCGCATTTCTGCGCGGATTTCGGCATGTTCGGCAATTTGCTCGGCCAGAATATCCCGTGCCCCAGCTAAGGCCTCTTCAGCCGTATTTACCCCTTTTTCGGAGTCGACATATGCCTCTGCCAAAACCTGTACGTCCTCGTTTCCCTGTGCGCTGATTACTTCTGCCAAAGGCGTCAACCCTTTTTCTTTGGCAACAGAAGCTCTTGTTTTCCGCTTTGGCTTATAAGGCAAATAGATATCCTCCAACACAGCCATCGTCTCCGCTTCTTCCACCTGCTGCCGCAATTCGGGCGTTAATTTACCCATTTCGGTCAACGATTTTAAAATCGCATCCCGACGTTTATCCAGCTCCCGTAACTGACTGATCCGATCTCGGATTTCGGCTACCTGAACCTCGTCCAAACTTCCGGTAAGCTCTTTTCGGTAACGGGAAATAAAAGGCACTGTTGCCCCTTCATCTAACAAGCCAATAGTTGTACGGATTTGCTTTTCGTTGAGTGCCAACTCCTGCGCAATCCTTTGTTCGTGTGTCAACATAAATGCATTAATTGTGGATATAGAAAAGACAAGCTTGCTCTTTTCGTAACGAAATTGGTTTATTTCAACAAAAGAAACAAGAAAGAAGATTTAAAAAAAGATAAGTTAATAGGCCTATGGAAAGGGCCCGATGTTAAGACTTTTGGATAGTATCGTTCGGTATTTCGTCAGTTTGTTCATCAACTTGACGGGTAGGATCGGCATCATTGGAAGCCTGCTGATCAGCACTACCGCTCTGCCCCTGATAGTCTGGCTCTTTTTTGCCACCATCGCTGTAGTCGGGTTCCTCTTGTTTAGCTTCCTCTGCCTGCTTCTTCGTACTAATCGGCTTACTATTTACTGGTGCTGAAACATCCAGTTCTTTTCCAAAATTATTGATCTGGTCATTAATATCCCGCTTGATCGATTCCGAAGCATCTTTAAATTCACGGATACCTCTACCTAACCCCCTCGCCAGTTCAGGGAGCTTTTTACCACCAAAAAGCAACAATGCTGCTAAAACAATCAGCACCATTTCTCCACCACCTATATTCAGAAATAATAACATTGAGTCGAACATGTCTCTTTATTTTAGTATTTTCAAAGCTATCAATTTTTATTTTAATGTACGAATCATTAAAACATTCTATCAAAATTGTTGTCGTTCTTTAACCATTAGCTGTCAGGTATTAGCATTCAGTTATTAGCTAAAGCCTAAGACCTAATAGCTGTTATCAAAACCCTCTATTGACATCCCATTTTTCCAGGTAATCGGCAATTCGTCGCAAAAACATTCCACCTAGGGCACCATCCACTACACGATGATCGTAAGAAAGCGACAAGTATAATAGATGACGAATGGCAATTACATCTCCATATTCCGTTTCGATTACTGCCGGCTTTTTGGTTATTGTGCCAACAGCCAATATCGCTACTTGCGGTTGATTAATAATCGGCGTCCCCATCATATTGCCAAAAGAACCGATATTGGTTATCGTGAATGTTCCGCCTTGTGTATCGTCTGGCTTCAGCTTATTATTTCTGGCTCGCTCGGCCAGATCATTAACCGCCTTGGTTATTCCTGTTAAACTTAAATGCTTTGCATTTTTGATAACCGGCACGATCAAATTGCCATTAGGTAAGGCGGTAGCCATGCCGATATGGATATCATGTTTTTTAATGATCTGGGTACCATTTACAGAAATATTAACCATTGGAAAATCCTGCAAGGCCTTGACCGTTGCCTCTATAAAAATAGGCGTAAACGTCAGCTTCTCATTTTCCTTTTTTTGGAAATCGTCTTTTACACGATTTCGCCAATTGACGATATTCGTAACATCGGCCTCCACAAAAGAACAGACATGTGGTGCCGTTTGTACACTGTGCACCATATGCTCGGCAATTAGACGCCGCATTCTGTCCATCTCAATAATCTCATCCTGTCCGCTGGGGAACGCGATTTTAGTTGCGCTTTCCGACTTTTTATCGGCTTCCTGGTTAGGAACTTGCACTTCTCCTGTTTCTTTTTTATCCGGTGCTTCAACCGTTTTACCGCGCCGGGATAAGTAATCCATCACATCTTGTTTGGTTAACCTACCCTCTAATCCCGATCCTTTAATCTGCTCCAATTCGGCTAAGGATATGCCTTCTTCTGCTGCAATATTTCTTACTAAAGGAGAATAAAAACGTTCTCCTTGATTAATATCATGGGATTCTTGTTGTGGTTTGTCTCCCAATTCGGCCAAACCCGGTATATCACTCGCTTCGACGGGAGCATCCTCATGTTGTACGGGAAACTGGCTTTCTTCTTGATCTACAAAATCGACCTGTTCATAAAACCCTTGGTTTCCCTCTTCTTCTCCTTCTACTTCCAAAACGGCTATGACGTCCCCTACCTTCGCAACTTCGTCTTTGGCAAAGCGGATTTCTGTTATCCGTCCAGCAACCGGAGAGGGTACTTCCGAATCGACCTTATCCGTTGCAATTTCCACTATACTGTCGTCTATATCCACCTGGTCGCCAGGCTGCTTTAGCCAATTTACGATGGTTGCTTCTGAAACGCTCTCGCCCATTTGGGGGAGAACTAAATCATATCTTGCCATATCATTCTTTATCTTTTGCCTGTTAAGACTTGTATAAGTTACAATAATAACTAAAAAAACGCAAAAAGGCCGAATATTATTTGTTTAATAGTATTTAGCTGTTAGGTATTAGGTATTAGGTATTAGCGTCAGCCATCGACTTTGTTCTCGTTTCATACTGGTAACAACCTCGTTATTAAGTCAAATACCTATTAGCTATCTCGTGCCTACCAATGACAAATACACAGGCCATCCTAAAAGACAACGGATTGTCGTTATGAACAACTCTGTGTATAGTACACCTCCTTTCAAGCTAATTGCCGACGGCCGATTGCTGAGCACCCAAAAGCTTTTCGCTTTCCGCTCTCAATACGCAATACTAAATACTTTGTACTAAATACTAAATACTTTGTACTAAATACTTTGTACTAAACACCAAGCTCTTCCTTCATCAACTGAAATAACATTACCAACGCATTAGCGGTTGCGCGTTCTATATTTGGAGTTCGAAGTTTTCCAAAGTTAAATTTTTTGGCCACAACTTTTGTTTTGCCCGCTACGGCTATCCAAACGGTACCTACGGGTTTTTCAACGGTACCGCCATCCGGACCGGCAATTCCGGTTGTTGCCACTGCATAATCAGTATGGTATTCCCTTTGTGCCCCAAGTGCCATTTCTTGAGCGGTTTCTTCGCTTACTGCGCCGAACGAGATCAAAGTTTCTTCCTTTACACCGAGCATCTTTGTTTTTAGCGTATTGCTATAGGTTATCGCACCCCCCAAAAACGCTGCACTACTTCCTGGAATAGCCGTAAATTGATGCGCTAAATAGCCCCCCGTGCAACTTTCGGCCGTACTTAAGGTTACTGACGATTGCGTTAAAAGGGATAAAATGATTTGTTCCAACGGCTCTTCACCAAAGGCAACCACGTAAGGGCACACCTGATCGGCAATACGTTGCAAAAAACAGGTTACTTCTTGTTCAAGTGCTGCCTTATCTGGCCCAAAAGCAGATAAACGCAACCTGACCTGTCCGAATTTAGGTAAGTAGGCTAAATGAATATGTGAAGGCAAATCCTCTTCTATCGTTTTTAATTGATCGGCTAAAAAAGATTCACCTATTCCGGCGGTAAGTAAGGATTGATGCACAATGCCTTGTCGACCAGGCATGCTCTCCAATCGGGGCAATACCTCCTTTTCCATCAGGTATCTCATTTCAGTAGGAACACCCGGCATAACCACGTAAATTTTACCTTCATGCGGAATCCACATCCCCGGTGCAGTGCCTGTTTCATTATGCAATACCTCCGCATTTTCGAGTATATCAGCCTGCTTCCTATTTGCTTCCAGCATCGGGCGATTAAACCGCTTGAATATATTTTCGACATGCGCCAGTACTCCCGGATGCCGGTAAAGACCTACGTTAAAAAATTCGGCCAAGGCTTGCCTGGTTACGTCGTCCTTTGTTGGTCCTAAACCACCGGTACACAGTATCACATCTGCTCGCATAGCAGCCAAACGTAACGATTCCTGAATGGCCCCTTTTTTATCAGAAACAGAGCTAATCTGCACCAGTTCAATTCCTAATAAATTAAGCTGTTTGGCTATCCAAGCAGAATTCGTATCCACAATCTGTCCGATTAAGATTTCATCGCCAATGGTTATGATTTCTACGTTCATTTTTTTAGCCTTCGGAAGTCAGCTCTCAGACGTCGGCTTTATTTTCATTACTAATTGCTACGACGTCGTTTTAACTAAAAGCCAATTATTACTTATTATTGAATATTCCTTAGTTTATCCTTCATTGACCGAAAGTAGCGGAAGGTCGATTGCCGATTTCCGACAGCCCACGGCTAAAAGCTATTATAATAATCATTCCGTTTCGTCAATTTCAGGTCTTGTAAGACGGAAGCTTTTACCCGAATATTAAAGGTATAGCTTCGGTAAGTACCAAAAGGAATCCAGCCGAACGACATATCCCAGCAGTGCAAGTCCCGATAGATGTTAAACTGCGTCAAATTGATCTTTTTCATCCTAAAATCGTATCCGGTGTTATACTGGATCTTCCATTTCGGCGTAATCGAAAAATCACCATGCAGGTTAATGGTACTGGTAATCGTCGATTCGGCATAAGGTTTACTGTACTGAAAACTGAAAGAAGCCGCGATATTCCAAGGGATATTGAAATCCACAAAAGCGTTCGGGTCGGAGCTGATCCGCGCCAGCTCCTGCTGCTGTTCTGGGGTCATCTTCGACTTATTCTGTTCCATCTGGTTCAGGTTATCATTCCTGCTTTTTGCTGCTGCCGGATTGAAACTGAAATCCATTGACATACCAAAACTGGTCAGTCGTGCCAATTGGCCGCCTTTGATGGCATATTCATTAACCCGGCGATAAGAGGGGACGCTGCTACCAGCCGTATAATACGTTTCATAACGGTAAGGGTCAAAACTGCCATTGAAGTTTAGTCCTAGTTTTTGATCGAAAAGTGCAGTGCGCCCCGAAAAACTGATGTTCGACAGATTAAACGAGTCGGCTACAAAGTTATAGTTCCCGCTGAATGTCAATCCTTGTAAAATCGGCACTTTTTTAAACCCGGTTCCCGTAGTATCGTCCTCACTGTGGACTTTAGCCTCGATATTATTATCTATGGAGAAGCCCATACCCATAGATTTACCGGCACTTGGCGTACCGAAAATCCCGTTTTGAAAAATGGAATATTTCGATATGTTGCCATAGGTATCCAAAACCGGTGTGCCATCGGCATAGCGCTCTTGTCGATAAAAACCAAAACGATCTTCTGAAAAATCTGGACGGTAGTTTAGGTTAACAGAGGGCGTAACTACATGTCGGATCGCCATGAGCTTTCCCTTTTTAAAATTTTTCTGCCCGTAAATCTTCGTCGACAAACCGGTCGAAACGCTATAGTCATAAGCGCGGTTAAAGCCCTGTACCGTGTCGATTACTTCTTTAAAGCCAGACGGATAGTTGTCGTAATGCTTACGAATGGATTGAAAATACCACCGCTCGGTATAGTTTACACTCGTGTTGAACTGAAAGTATTGCAGGACATTCAATGATAAACTGATAGGAATATTATGCTGAACGCCATTCTGGAATTTTTTGATACTTTCTTCACTAAAAAGTTCCCCTTCTGTCGAATTGATTGAATTCCGTCCCTGCATGCTATAACCCATCGTAATCCGTTGATACCATTTCTGCTCCCCTACCCGATCTTTGGAATCAAAGGGATTAAACGATGCTGCCGTTAAGCTAAAGGTGGGCAGCTCCAAACTGATCTGCCCGGTAGAGATATCTTGCCGATGGCTTAAGCTCGACGTAAAGTTCAATTTACCATCGGCAAAAGTCTTACCATAAGCAATACTCGACGACATATTGTTACGCGTCAGCTGATCGTAATTATACGTTCCTCCCGCTGCCGTATTAGAAAAATACGATCCGGTACCTACGTTGACCTGGGCACTGAAGGTTGTCCCCGGGTTGGCTTCTTGCCGTTGTGAGTGGTTCCAAGTAATGTTAAAGTCCCTCGATCGCGAAAAACCCGGTGTATTTTCTTCGCCATTTTTCGTATAAGCATAGCGAAGCGTAAAACCACCATCGTATTTATAGTTCTTTTTATAACGAACGGTGGCATTCGTTTCCCAGGAACCTTTGGTATACAAATTCCCCCGCAACTCGGCATCCCAATAATCATTAAGACCAATGTAATAGCCTCCATCCCGCAGAAAAAAACCACGGGTATAGTCTTCGCCGAAAGTAGGGAAAAGGATACCCGACTGGCGCTTGTTGGTTTTTGGGAAAAAACCGAAAGGGATCATAACAAAACGCAGTGGCACTTGCTCGATAACAAGATAGGCACTTTTTGATACCACTTGGTTTTCTGTCAAGATCACTTTACTCATCTGGATACCAAAATGGGTATGTGGAAAAGGCAAATTACAGGTGCTGTAAAAACCATGGCGGATAAACTGCTCGTTGTATTGGTTTTTTTTCACTTTTTCGGCTTGCAGTGAAGCGCCATCCATCTCGGTAAAAACGCCATAAGTCAAGCCCTTTCCCGTATCAAAATTGTACGTCAGCGAATCGACTGTGACAGGGGGTTCATTCCCACTTTTAAAAATTGGCCGCCCTCGATATTTACCGTTATGATCAATCATACCACTGGCAAACATGGTATGGCTGGTATTGTCTATACGGATATAATCTGCAGTGAGCTCCATATCCTCGTATTTAATCTTGGCATTGCCATATAAATGTAATTGATTGTTCTTTTTATCGGTAATTGTTGAATCTTCGGCATTGCTCATCACGATAGCAGAAATTCCACCGCTGTTTTGTTTCGCTTGAAGTGAATCATTGCGTAGCGAATCGCTACGTAGCGTATCCTGGGCGAGCGAATCGGCCTGAAGCGAGTCGCGCTTTACGGTATCTTGCAATACGTTCAGTTGTTTTCCGCTACTATCCTGCACAATAAACTGTTGTCCCGAAGCCAAAATTGGCACCAATACCCATAAAGGCAATAAAAGATTCCGAAAAATTTGGCTAAGCGACTTCAAATTTGATAACGAATATTATTTTTGCAGTAATGTATTAACGTGATTACTCTAATGTATGCCCAAGTTAAAGGTGTCCAAAATTAAAGAAACGATATTCAGCTTGCAAGTATAGTACTTTAGTTTTCATTCAACAGTTTTTAATTTGTAATCGCTACAGTATTTTTATTTTTACGTTTTCAAAAATAATATTTGTTTTGTTGCACTATATATTTCCTCTATAAATAAGCTCTAAATGGCAGAGGAGAGACCGATAACTGCGTAGCACTTATGGGTGCAGACGAAAGCAGACCATCGCGAATAACTTGCTTTTATATGCTGCGCGATTATATTGCACATAAAAGGCAATTTATCTAAGTTTGTAAAATAAAGGAACAATTAAGGATGATGAGTTTTTTGACTAGATTAGCAACTACCTTCTATATTATATCCCTTCTACACATACCAACGCAAAGTTTAGCAAATAAGTATGACCGTGCCTATAAAGTAAAAACAATTGTCATCGACGCCGGGCACGGCGGAAAAGACGGTACTACCCATGGCAATTTTTCTAAAGAAAAAGATATCACGTTAGCCGTGGCGTTAAAACTAGGAAAAGCGATAGAAGCTACAATGCCCGAAGTGAAGGTAATCTATACACGAACCGACGATACTTTTATCGAATTGTATGAACGAATTGCCATTGCAAACCGAAACAAGGCCGATCTTTTTATCTCTTTACATTGCAATAGCATGCCGATAACCAGCAGGCGTATTGTATCCCGTTACGTAAGGAACAAAAAAGGAAAGCGGGTGCCCGTCTACCGGACGGTACGTTCACAAAAAACTGACATAAACGGTGTGGAGACTTTTGTTTGTGGATATGGCCGTCAAGACGAACAAGATGTAGCGGTTCGGGAAAATGCCTCGTTATTACTCGAAGAAAACTATAAGGAGAATTACGATGGCTTTGACCCCAATGATCCGGAAAGTTATATTATTTTCTCGCTGATGAAAAGTCAGTTTCGCGACCTGAGTGTTCGGCTCGCTACCTTGGTACAGGAACAATATGCAAAAGCCGGAAGATTCGACCGGGGCGTAAAAGAGCAGAGTTTAGCGGTCTTGGCCAGAGCGGGAATGCCTGCTATATTAACCGAAATGGGTTTCATCAGTAATCCTGACGAGGAGAAATACATGAATTCAGCCAGCGGACAACAGGAAATCGTAAACAACATTGTCAAAGCCATCCAGAATTATAAAAAGCAAGTGGAAAATTAAACAATTCTTCATTTGTTCTTGTTCCATCGTACAATGCATGGATACGCCTCATTTGTAAAAATAAACCGCATAGCTTATATTTACAGAAAGGCGTACATTAATTTAATCGATACAGATGAGGATTTCCAACGAAACTAAAGTCGGAATTTTGGCAACGGTGGCCATTGTTGTACTTATTTTAGGATATAGCTTCTTAAAAGGAAATGATGTATTCACTAGCGAAAATACGTTTTATGCAAAGTACGACCGAGTAGATGGGCTCAATGTTTCTAAACCGGTCATGGTAAACGGTTATCAGATTGGTCGCGTATCCAAGATGAACCTGCAACCTGATGGCGAGATTCTTACCGAATTTAAGATCAATAAAAATTATGCTATTCCGGCCAATACCATAGCCCGAATTGCAAGTACAGATTTGCTAGGAGGAAAAGCCATAGTATTTGAACTGGGCGACAGCCCCGTTTATGCGCAAGATGGGGATACGCTCCGTGCCAATATCCAACGAAATATATTGGAGCAGGTTGAACCCGTACAGAAAAAGGCAGAAGCTGTAGTCGCCGTACTCGACTCTGTCTTGGGCTCGATTAACAACACCATTAACACCGATTTTCAACGCAATTTTAATCGGAGTATTGCCAGTATAGCCAATACTTTAAATACGCTGGAACATACTACCACACAGATTGACGCTCTTGTGGGCACGCAACGTGGTAAACTTTCCAATATCCTGAGCAATGTAGAAGCCATATCGGCCAACTTTCGTAATAATGGCGATAAAATAAATGCGGTACTGGGGAATTTAGAAAGTGTAACGGACGAAGTGGCTAAAGCTAATTTCCAGCAGACCATCCAAAATGCCAATGCCGCTGTTGCCGACTTACAACAGGTTGTAGACAACATCAATAGCGGAAAAGGATCAGTTGGTTTGCTGCTTAATGACGAGCAGCTGTACAATAACCTAAACAACGCTTCCAAAAATCTGGACAGCCTGATGATTGATTTACGGGAACATCCCAAGCGTTATGTTCATTTTTCAGTATTCGGACGGAAGGATAGACAGCGTAATTAGTTGTTCGTTCTTAGTTGTTCGTTGTTGACGTGGCCCTGGGGGTTGTCGTCCTGATGAAGGAAGGATCTAATCAATTTCAGGTAACGCGGTTTTACTAACATAACGAAAATAAGGCCGATAGCCGAAAACGGAAAGCCGACAGCTACACCAAAAACGTTTTCCCTTCCAAAGCCAATGCTGTATTCGGAAAAACGGCTTGGCTTTCTACCAATAAAGGTTCCAGTTCCCGATAACGCACAGAAAAGTGTCCGATCAGTAATTTTTTTGCATTTACCGCTATGGCAACCTCAGCCGCTTGCAGGGCTGTGGTGTGAAAAGTCTCCATAGCTCGATCAAGCATGTCGTGTAAAAATGTGGCTTCATGGTACAATAAATCCACATGTTGTATATATGGCCAATAACTTGGCGTATAAATCGTATCGGAACAAAAAGCGTAGCTACGAGGAACCGCCGCAGGGAGAGTCAATGCTTTGGCTTGATATAATTTTCCGTCCGGAGCCGTATAATCAATTCCTTTTTTGATTAACGGATAGTAATTTTTGGGGATTCCTAAGGCTTCTACAGCCTCTTTATTGATCTTCGGTAAGCGTTGCTTTTCTTTAAACAGAAAACCCGTGCAGGGAATGCGATGACTTAGAGGAAAGCTTTCCACTTCCAAATTGCTGTCCGAACAGATAACTTCTGCAACATCAGGATTAGTTGGCTGAAAATTCAACGGATAACGTAATACCGTTTCTGAATAACGTAATTGGATATCAATAATTTCCTTCAAACCTTCGGGACCAAACAAAAAAAGCTCATCTTTCCGGCCATTGAGATGCATAGAGGAGAGCAAACCGACCAGGCCTAAATAGTGGTCACCATGAAGATGGGAAATAAAAATATAGCGGATACGGTTCGCTTTGATGCCATATCGCTGCAATTGCAGTTGCGTTCCTTCCCCGCAATCAATCAGGCATAAGGTTTCGTTACAATTTAAAATCTGTGCGGTTTGATTTCTCCCAAATAAAGGTGTTGCTGAGTTGCTACCTAAAATCGTGACTTCAAACCTCATTCTTCGTCAGTGGCTACTTGCCCCCTAAATTCTTTTTCCAACTCTTCCATAAAAATGAGATCTTCCGCTTCGGCGGCACTAGGCACTACATTTAATACATCCTTTAAATTGGATAACGCAATCAGATTGGTAATTTCTTCGTTGGCACAACAGATCACAAAAATACCGCCCGCAGCCTGGCATATCCGGTGCGCAGTTAACGCACATCGTAGGCCCGAAGCATCTGCCGTTTTTGTGTTCGATAAATCCAATACAATATTTCGCTGGCCGTCTGTATTCAACAATACAAATTCCGATTTTATTTTTGGTGCGGTTACACCATCCAAAACCTCCTCATGCGGTGTGATAACCACATAACGTTCATGTTTATCAATTGTAAATTTCATCTGTAAATAATTTTATCCTTCGGTTAGCCCCGTTGCCTGCCATAGGTAAGAAGCTTATCCTATTTATCCTATCCTAATCAATGCGCTTATCAAAGCCCCGATCAATTTCCGAAACGCTTTAAACTAAATGTTTTAACGACTTATTTATGTTTGCTTCAACACGCTGCGTTATATTGGCAATATCGTAGCGAATAAACTTCTCTCCGGTAATTTGCTCGTACAGCTCAATATATCGCTCTGAAATGGAGTGTACAAGCTCATCATTCATCTCAGGAACTTCTTGTCCTTCTTTTCCCTGGAATCCGTGTTCAATTAACCATTTTCGCACAAATTCTTTGGATAATTGGCGTTGAGGTTGTCCTTCCCTTTGTAATGCTTCGTATCCTTCAAGATAAAAATACCGGGAAGAATCGGGAGTATGAATCTCATCGATTAAATAGATGGTGTTCCCAATTTTTCCAAACTCATATTTAGTATCTACTAATATTAGTCCTTGTTTTAAAGCAATTTCAGTGCCACGTTGAAACAACGCTTTGGTGTAATTTTCCAGCTGACTGTAATCTTCGGGCGAAACTATCCCCTGCCTTAAAATCTCCGCCTTTGAGATATCTTCATCATGGCCTATAACGGCCTTTGTGGTGGGCGTAATGATCGGTTCCGGAAGCTTGTCATTCTCTTTCAATCCTTCTGGTAATTTTTCTCCACATACCTCCCGTTTTCCCACTGCATATTCCCGCCAAGCATGACCAGACAAATATCCTCTGATCACCATCTCTACTTTAAAGGGTTGCGCAATCCTGCCAATGGTTACACTGGGATCGGGTACATCAATTACCCAATTGGGAACAATATCTGCAGTAGCCGCCAAAAATTTGGCTGCTATTTGGTTCAATACTTGCCCTTGATAGGGAATTGCCCGCGGCAATACCACATCAAAAGCCGATATGCGGTCGGAAACCACCATGGCCAAATACTGATCGGCTATCGTATATACATCCCTTACCTTACCTTTATAAAAGGCCGTTTGCCCTGGGAAATGAAAATTTGTTTCTTTTATTACGTTCACTTGGATAATTAAAAAGTAAAAATTCAAAAGTAAAAAAAGCTGCTGGCTTTTGGCTATCAGCCTTCAGAAGTCGGTAATCAGCTTTATTTTCGTTTCGCCAAGCAGCCGAAAGCCGATTTCTGATGACCGACAGCTAATAACTAAATATCCCCGTAAGCTTCCAAAATGCGTTTCACCAACTTATGGCGAACCACATCTCCCCCGCTTAAGTAAATGATATCGATCCCTTCAATATCGTCCAAGAGACGCAGGGCGCTGTTCAAGCCCGACTGTTGTTTCTTGGGCAGATCAATTTGCGTGATATCACCGGTCACGATAAACTTAGCCGTTGGCCCCATACGTGTTAGAAACATTTTCAATTGCATTTCCGTAGCGTTTTGGGCCTCATCCAGAATAACAAAACAATTATCCAATGTCCGTCCACGCATAAACGCCAAAGGGGCCACTTCAATTGTCCTGTTTTCCAGATACATTTTCAGTTTGTCGCTCGGTATCATGTCATCCAATGCATCATAAAGCGGACGTAGATAAGGATCTACTTTTTCTTTTAAATCCCCGGGAAGAAATCCTAAATTTTCACCGGCCTCTACCGCTGGCCTGGTCAGTATAATCCGTTTGATTTCTTTATTACGCAAAGCCCTCACCGCTAAGGCAACGGCGGTATAGGTTTTACCTGTACCTGCCGGACCGATAGCAAAGAGAATATCATTCTTTAAGATACTATCCACCATTCGGCGCTGATTGGCTGTACGTGCTTTAACTACAATGCCATTTGGACCAAAAACGATGGGCTCCCCTCCAAAGGGCGCCGCTGCTTTTTCGACAATACTTTCCGCCTCTTTTACTGCAGGCGTAGCATCTAATATCGTCTCAATATCATTATAATTAAGATGATTGTATTTTTCTAAATGAGCCAGTATTGCATCGAATTTCGATCTAAAAACACCACTCTCCTCTTCATCTCCCAGCACCTTTAAAGCTGTACCTCTCGCAACTAATTTAAGTTTGGGAAAATATTTCCTAATTAATTCAAAATGTTCATTCTGTGCGCCCCAAAGCAAGGCTGGGTCTACATGGTCTAATGTGATTTTTACCTCGTTCAAATTATTTCGTTTAATTAATTTTAACCCTCAATGAACAAACTCCCTATTTTCTATATACCCACTAAGTTCCTGCTTAATGGATTTTTTTTATTTTTGAAGTGAAACACCAACAAATTTGAAAAATTCGTGCTAGGTTTGCAGCTTCAAATCCCTACGCAAGATTACTAATAATGGAGCATAAAAAAAAGTATTACCGCTACTTGATATCAGGCATACAACCATTTTTAGAAAAAAAATAACTAGGGACGAAAATAGCGGATATAGACATATGGGAATTATTACATTAACCACTGATTTAGGCCATAAAGACTTTTATCAAGCCGCGTTAAAGGGGAGTATTTTAAGCCTTTATCCTGCTGTCCGGTTAATTGATATTTCTCATGCTATAGCCCCTTTCAATATACAGCAGGCAGCTTTTGTACTGAAGAATGCGTACCCCTACTTTCCCGAAAAAACGGTTCACCTCATTGGCATTGATTCGGTTTTCCATCAACATGTACGTTATTTGGCCGTGAAATATAAAGGTCATTATTTTGTTGGTGCAGATAATGGTATTTTTTCGCTTTTGTTCGATGATCTTCCTGATAAGGCTGTGGAACTGAATATCATGCAAGACTTAAAATTCTTACATTTTCCGCTGACCGACATCTTTGCCAAAGCTGCGGCACACTTAGCTAAAGGAGGTAAATTGGAAGATATCGGCGATCCGATAGATGAATTGGTAAAACGGGTAATCATTCAACCTATCATCGACGGAAATACAATCAGGGGAAGCGTAATCTATATCGATTCCTTTCAAAATGTCATTACGAATATCAGTAAAGAATTATTTAACCAGGTTCAAAAAAACCGGAATTTTGCATTGTATTTCCGGAGAAATGAGTCGATCAAACACCTGAGCTGGCATTATAACGAAGTACCTGAAGGTGAAAAACTTTGCCTTTTTGGTATTAGCAATCACTTAGAAATCGCAATCAATAAAGGCAATGCTAGCGGTTTATTGGGTTTACAGATAGGCGACATTATACGTGTAGAGTTTTTATGACATCATCTTCCTCCAGTTAAACAGATAAATAAACATGAACTATTTTCCATTCATTATCATCATGATGCTGCTCGGAAATATCGATAAAGCGCTTGCTTTTTCGGCAGACAGTACAGCATACGAACAACAAAGAGTTCGAGTAAACCGATTGCTCGATGAACGGAGAAGCAAATTCGGTGATTTCGATGCCAGTTTAAAAGCACGTACCGGTATCTTTGGCTTAAAGACAAAAAAGGATATGCAGGCTTCTATTGATATCTTAAAACAGATCGTGTTGACAGACAATGCTATCTTTAAAGAAACCAAGGCGCTACTTGATTTTAAAGATATCGAAAAGCAAGCCATCAGCAGTCAGGCAACAGAATCCGGCGAGCGCATTAGTGGCTATATCCACACCATTAACAAATTACAAACGAACCAAGATATGCTGCAACAGGAATTGAAGATCGTAAAGAAACAAAAATCGCTTTACCTGTATCTTTTTCTGCTCTGCTTAGTTGGCTTGGTCATAATGTTGTTACAACGTTTTAGAAGGGCAAAAAATTGACTTTATACTGATAGCCCTCCCAATTCGTCTATGTAAATTTGTACCCAGTGGAAAAATTAGGATTAATTTAATTAATGGCACGCGCTCGATTAAATAGTGGAAACGGAGTAACTGACGATCTACCTAAAACCAAAATAAACAAGGCTTCCTTAGTTAATTTAAAAAAGTTATTAAGGTATCTGCGCCCCTACCAAGGTAAATTTATACTTGCCTTACTTTTTTTGTTCTTGTCAAGCGTCGCTCTGCTCGCTTTCCCGGCTTTATTGGGCAGTATGGTCGATGCCGCTCAGGGCAAGCAGAATTTAAAATTTATACCGGCAAATATTAAGGTTATCGGCGCTATAGCATTCGCCATCCTCTTCTTTCAATCGTTTATCTCTTTTTTTAGAATCCGTTTATTTGTGGAGGTTGCCGAAAAAACCTTGGCAGACATCAGGCGCGACACCTATTTCAACCTGATCACCTTACCGATGGATTTCTTCGCCAACAGAAGGGTCGGTGAATTAAATAGTCGTCTTTCATCCGATTTATCGCAGATTCAGGATGTAATGACCACCACTTTTGCTGAAATTATCCGGCAGACCATCCTTTTGGTTGGCGGTATCTGCTTTTTATTTATTGTATCCGTCAAATTGACGCTGCTCAATCTTTCGATCTTACCGGTCATTGTCGTGTTTGCCGTCATTTTCGGAAAATTTATCCGTAATTTATCACGTAAAGCTCAGGATAAACTGGCAGAATCCAACACCATTGTACAAGAGACTTTACACGGTATAAGCAATGTAAAAGCATTTGTCAATGAAGCGTATGAGGCCAGTCGTTATCAAAATTCGCTAAAATCCGTCGTTCATCTTGCACTGAAAGGAGCAAATTACCGAGGTCTGTTTGCGTCATTTATCCTTTTTTGCATTTTCGGCGCTGTGGTCAGCGTAATTTGGTATGGTTCTTCCCTCATTTCAACGGGAGAACTTTCGGTCGGTAATTTAACCACCTACATCATTTCCTCCTTATTTGTAGCGGGCTCCATGGGCAGCTTTCCGGAGCTGTATGCCAATGTGCAACGTGCCGTGGGTTCCACAGAAAGGGTAATTGAATTATTGGAAGAACAAAAGGAAAATGTATCTATTCATCAGGAAGAAAATGAAATCCGGGAAAAAATAAAAGGCAACCTAACATTCAAAAATGTTCAATTTGCTTATCCTTCCCGCAAGGAAATTACTGTATTAAAAGACATCTCCTTTTCGGTTAAGGCCGGGGAAAAGATTGCCGTTGTTGGCCCTAGTGGAGCTGGAAAATCGACCCTCGCCGCTTTGATACTCCATTTTTATACGCCGCAGGAAGGACATATTTATTTTGATGATAAAGATGCCGCACACTATCAATTAACCGATATCCGTAATCAGGTGGCGATTGTCCCGCAGGATGTTTTACTGTTTGGCGGATCCATACGCGAAAATATTGCCTATGGCCGCCTCGACGCAAGCCCCGAAGAGGTAATCGAAGCCGCAAAAAGAGCAAATGCCCACGACTTTATCATGGGTTTCCCGGAAGGTTATGATACAACCGTCGGCGAACGAGGGGTTAAGCTCTCCGGAGGTCAACGGCAACGTATAGCTATCGCAAGAGCCTTATTAAAAGATCCTGCCATCTTAATTCTCGATGAGGCGACTTCTTCTCTCGATTCAGAATCGGAGCGCCTGGTACAGTTGGCCTTGGAAGAATTGATGAAAAACCGTACCGCTATCATCATTGCTCACCGGCTTTCCACCATTCGCGAAGCCGACCGTATTGTTGTAATTGAAAAAGGACGTGTCGTAGAATGTGGGACACACTGGGAACTTATTCAACATGAAACTGGATTATATCGTTATCTTAGCAATCTTCAACAAGAAAGAGTAGACGGTTAGACAACGATTTTAATCACAAAACGATTCACCCATTTATGAAGCTAACAGTTTGGGGTGCAGCCCAACAGGTAACCGGAAGTATGCACTTACTGGAAACCGAACGTTATAAGATTTTGATTGACTGCGGCTTGGACTATGAACAACGTGATCAATTGGATGAAAATGCTTACTTCCCTTTCCCTGCCGATGAGATTGATCTCGTCATCTTGACACATGCCCATATTGATCATTCCGGTAACCTACCAACCTTGGTTAACCAAGGTTTTCGGGGACAAATTTTGTGTTCTTCCCCCACCGCAGCCTTGACCGAATTGTTATTGCTCGATGCCGTCAATATCTTTCTTCGAAAAGAAAAAAAGAAAGTAAGAAGGGGTAATAAGCAATTTGTCAAATACCAGAAACCGTTGTATTTGCAAAAGCATGTGATGGATACCGTAGAACGTTTCGTTCCTATTTCCTTTCACCATCCTTTTCGGGTAACCGGCAATATTGAGGTCACACTGATTCCTGTTGGACACCTCTTGGGAGCGGCCGCTGTTGTACTGACTATCGAAGAAAATGGCGAAAAAAAAAGAATAGCCTTTACGGGAGACCTAGGACGAAAGCATTACCCTATCCTGAAAGATCCGGAAACCCTCCCTCAGGTCGACTATCTGGTATGTGAATCAACTTACGGTGGCCGGCATCACCTTGATCATGACCTTACTTCCCTTCTTATACAAACGATTCAGGACACTTGTATTAAGACTCCGGGAAAACTGATTATACCCGCTTTCAGCGTCGGCCGCACGCAGGCGTTGGTGTACAGTCTCAACCGGATTTTCAGCGAGAAACTGCTCCCTCCCGTTCAGATTTTTGTTGATAGCCCATTGGCTAATTATGCTACCGATGTTTATCGAAAACACCATCATCTGCTAAACGATGATGCTAAAGATTTTTATCAAAGAAAAGGCGACCAATTTGAATTTGAAAACCTGAAATATGTGGAGAATCTCGACGAAAGTAAAGATATTTCCAACTATTACGACCCTTGTATTATCGTTTCTTCCGCAGGAATGCTGGAAGGAGGACGCATTCAAGACCACCTTTATCAGAATCTTCAAAATTACTACTGCACCATCCTTTTTATCGGCTACTGTGCAAAAGGCACCCTAGGCCATCGCCTGCTAAGGGGCGACCCGGTGGTCAAAATCCGTAACCGCGAATTATCCGTTTACGCAAAAATTAAGCAGACCGATTCCTTGAGCGGGCATGCCGATCATCAGGACTTGGTGGATACCGTAAGTGCACAAGATCCAACGCAGTTAAAGCGTGTCTTTTTGGTGCACGGCGAACTACCTTCTATGCAACAATTACAAAGCGATTTAGAAGAGAACGGGTATAAAACGTACATTCCAGAAAAGGGAGAATCCATAATGCTCTAAAACAAATTCACCGTTCATCGGTTCTATAGTTATGAAACTGAAAAAATGGTTTTTTAAACTACTGGTTTCCCTAAACAACAGGCTGTTACCGAGCCTACAAGGTAAGGATCCGGCACGATTCACGAAAACGCAGAAGCTTCTTTTGGGCTGGCGCTATTGGACGCTGATAAACGCAAAATAGTAGCCAATTAGTTAAGGGACCCGATATATTTTTCCGGGGAGAGCAACTAAAACGCCCTGTATTTCCAATGCTAAAATAGCGATTGCCAGTTTGCTTTGTGCTAAATTAAGCCTTCTTGCGAGTTCGTCAATACTTAGTGCTCCGTTGGCTTTGACGAGATCATAAATCTTTTGTTCAAGCGGATCTAAAGCCAATGGTAAGGGCAGTTGCTTAGCGGAATTGAGCGGTTTTTCCACGGGTTCCCAATTCATCACATAGGCGAGGTCTTTTGCCGAGCCGATCAGATGAGCCCGATGGGTTTTAATCAAATGATTGCAGCCAGCAGAAAATTCATAATTTATACTTCCGGGAAATGCACAAACGTCCCGATTGTAAGTATTTGCAATTTCGGCGGTAATTAAAGCCCCTCCCTTTAGTGCTGCCTCCACTACAATGGTTACGTCAGCAAGGCCCGCAATAATACGGTTGCGCGAAGGAAAGTTTTGGCGATCAGGATTAGTACCTGAAGGATATTCGGTTAATAATCCACCGTCTTTCAACATATCCGATGCTAATAAACGGTTTGCTGCGGGATAAATCCGATCCAATCCATGCCCTAAAACGCCTACCGTCGGAACACCTTGCCCTACACAGGCTTTATGCGCATAGCTATCAATCCCGTAAGCTAAACCACTCACCACCAACACTTCATAGTTTAGCAGATCACTTATCAGCTGCTCACACAGTTCTTTTCCATAAGGCGTGGCATTGCGCGTCCCTACAACACTCACTATTCTTGGCGCATTCAAGTTTGCGTTGCCTTTATAATAGAGTAAAACGGGAGCGTCGGCGCATTGTTGAAGACGCACCGGATAGTCGGGTTCTGTCCAAAAAAGCACCTGAATCTGATGCTGTTGAACGAAATGAAGTTCCTTGTCCAGATCGGTGGAATACTGCTGCTGCGTAATTGCGTTTGCTACCTGATCGCGAATGCCCGGAATCGTTAATAATTGCTTTTTAGGAGTATGAAAAACGGCTTCTGCGCTACCGCAGTAAGTCAATAGCTGCTTGGCCAGCACATCTCCTACTCCTTTAATACGGGTTAAGGCCAGTTGGTAAAAAAGATGCATGTTTAAGTTTAGTGATGATTATTCTTTGAATAACAAAACAGCGCTAAGGTACGATTTTTTTGGCATTTTTTAGCTGTAGGTTTTAGCTGTTAGAGCGCTTAGCCATTAGCTATCGGTGGGCAGTGTTCTACTTTTCTTCCCTTTATCGTCATTCGGTTCATCAGTGAAATACGGGCACCAACTAACGCTTAGTTAACACTATTGATTTTCTGTATATGCCGTTCGATAGTATCAGCCAGTTCATTTGCAGGGATATTTTTTGCGATTATTTTTCCTTCAGGATCAATTAAATAACTAGCAGGGATACTGGATATATAATAATCGTACCTAACCGGATTATCCCAGCCGTTAAGGTCAGAAACATTATACCAGGTAAGCTGGTCTTTTTTGATGGCGTTGATCCAGCTTTGCCGCTCATGATCTAATGAAACACCGAGAACCGTAAATCCTCGATCTTTTAATTTGGCAAAGGCTGATACCAAGGCCACATTCGCTTCCCTGCAAGGGATACACCACCCCGCCCAAAAGTCTAACAGCACATACTTCCCTCTCAGGTCTGATAATTTGATATCAAGCCCTTCAGCATCCTTTTGAGCGAAATCAGGAGCTGTTGAACCAACGAAAAGACTGTCTATACGATACTTCAGCTCATTGGCCCACGTATTCGTTTTCAGGCTTTCAGGTATGGTATTCGCCAATTCTTTTACTTCGTCCTCGGGCATAAAATCAAGCTGTTCGTACAGAACTTTTGTGTTGATGGGAGAATCTGGCCTTTTCCGAATCCAGTCCGCAACGGCCTCTCTGGCACTTCGTTTCCATTTGAGGCGTGCTTCTTCCGTTAACTTTTCCTTTTTACGTAGCGTATCGGCATCAAAATGCTCACCGTTTGAGTATTTCAAATAATAACTTTGTTCCATCTTATAGCTTCTTTCCAAATCGAAAACTAACCTGTTTGTTTTTTTATACAGCAGGTAATCGTCATTAGACTTGCTATTCGTTGTAGAAAGCGCTATTGATAATGAGTCTTCTATCGTAACATGATTGATGCCAACGTCCAAAAACACACCACCCACATTGCGCTTGTCTATTCTTAGGGCGAAGTACTCCGGTCCTGAAGCCGGTACATCAAAGCTAAATTGGTTATCCTTAACAACGGTACTGTCTTTGGTTATCGTACGTTTTAGCCTGTCCGGAACAATCTGTCGAATCATTATTTTTGTACCGTCCTTTGCAAACGGAACACTGCCGATGAGCTGTATTCTTTGCTGTGCGAACGTCAACACCGGCATTGACATTAAAAATATAAAGCTAATTCTTATCACTTGATGATGCATGCTACTTAGATTAAGTTATTACGATTATAACACAGAGCCAAAATACTATTTTTTAAAACCATCTTTAAGAATACAAGGTTGACAGTCAGAACCAGGATTAATAGTTCCGATATATGGAGATATTCCAACTGAACATGATCTCCAGGCGTAATATATATCGGTCTATCATTCAGGTAGAGTACCTTGGGTTTATTGCCCCTATATATGATGGAGTAGTTTTGCTTATCATGTTTCTTGACTTCATAGTTTAAAGGTCTTTGCAGCATTGACCGATCCTTTATGATGAATATAGGACCACTGTCTTTTTTAATAATGGATACAACTGCTTCGTTTTGGGGACTACGAACGAGTGAGAAGACTGAAATACTTAGGAAAATACCTGAAATAGTAATTTTGACTGATCTTTTCATGGCAGTAGCGTTAAGCAATCTCTTGAACATACACTGTTTTCTAGGGACTGCTATAAACATGATTATTCACTTAACACCAATAGTTTCCGTTTTCACGCATACAGACGTTGTGCAAGTCACTATTATAAGGTTGTTCGTTGCAATTACCTTCATAAATATAAGTAACACATGTCTCCTACCTCGACATGGATTGTCGTTCTAAACAACTCCGTGTATACCCTCGTTTCAAGTTGATTGCTGATTATTGACGGCCAAACCTATCTAATCTAGTTCCTTTGATCAGCAGGATTCCTTTTCGGCGACAGCACAATTCTCACTCTTCAAAGCACAGAACCCGAACTTTTTCCCTGAAAATTAATTTCGGACAGATGAGTTAAGCTTATGACCGTAGTTTTTTTGCTTATTCAAAAAAAGTTATATATTTATGACGATAACTTATTCCTACACCGCTAATAAACTGATTATGAAGGAGATTTACAACTTTACTTTTACTGATTTATTTCTAAGTATTTCCTTGGTCTATTACTCTTGTAATAAAGATGACCTTCATGATCAGCAAAATTTACAACAATCGAAGAATTTCATTCCTGAAGAAAAAGCTATTGACATTGTTTCTAAACTTAGCAGGAGCAAAACTACCACCCAAAATAAGTTAGTGCAGTCACCCGTCGAGCATCCCCTGTTACAAAGCTTATGCAGGATATGTTCCGGTTTCAATTGCCTAAGTAATGAAATATTGAAACTATCCTACAAGTTATGACAACAGAAAAGTAATTCACAATATACAACCCTCAATTTAATAACGCTTATGAAAACTATTTTATCGTTTATTCTAATTATAACGGTTATTAGTGAATGTCAGAAAGAAGATCACGAAGAAAGTAATTCTGTCGTAGTCGATAATGCCATAGAATTAGCTTTAGTTGATCCTGAAGGGAACGACTTGCTCGATCTGCAAAATGAAAACGCTATAGAACAATCTAAAATTAACGTTTTTTACTTAATTAATGGTAGTTTACAAGAGGTTTACGATACAAGTAAGGATTATCCTCGTAATTTTCTGGTGTACAAACATGAAAATCAATATAGAATTCGTGTATTCTTAAATTCAGAAGAAAATGAGGCGACTCCCGAAACGTATATTCAATGGAGCGAATCTGATACAGACACCATAAAAGCAGAATTTAGAAGGAGCCCTTCTTCCTTGACTATTGATAAAATTTGGCTAAATGAGGAGGGTTTATGGCCTTCTGAAGATAAAAAGGAGTTGTATTTTACTTTAACAAAATAAATAATGCTCGCCAAAAGCCCGAAAAGGTTTGGGTATTGTCATAAAAAAATAGCGAAGCTTATGTAGGTTTCCGGTATTCTTGTTTTATATTAAACGTAAGCCCGCTTTCAAGCTGATTGCCGACAGCCGATCGCTGACCACTCAAAAGCTTTCCGCTTTATGGCTTTCTGCTTTATAGCTTTTCGCTTTATGGCTTTCCGCTATTAAACATCAGCCGTCGAAAATCAGTAAAACCACGAACAACGAGCATCGAACAACTAACAGTAAACGCATAACTCGCAACCCATAACTTACCTCGGCACATAAACAATGTACTTCGTTTCAAAAAACTCTTCTTTGAAATAAGCCGATAAAGGATATAGCTCTGCAGGTAATTTAGCCGTCTTTAACTCTTCGGTTAAATCCCCACCTTTTAAATACAAAATACCATTCGGAATGGCATGTACCGCCTGTTTCTTAAACTTATCTTTTACCCAAGGATAAAATTCGTCTAAGCGGGTCACCGCCCGTGATATTACAAAATCATAACGGCCACGCACCTGCTCCGCGCGAATATGTTCGGCCTTAACATTCTTTAATCCCAGGGCTTTGACCACTTCCTGCACTACTTTGATTTTTTTTCCAATCGAATCTACTAAATAGAAGCTCGTTTGCGGAAACAAAATAGCCAGTGGAATACCAGGGAACCCTCCCCCCGTGCCTACATCAAGGATGTGCGCATCTGGTTTAAAGGTTATCAATTTGGCAATGCCCAAAGCATGCAATACATGTCGTTCATATAACAAATCAATATCCTTTCTCGAAATCACATTAATTTGTGCATTCCAATACCGATAAAGCTCTTCCAACGCTTCCAACTGTTCCTTTTGCTGATGGTTGAGATTATTGAAATAATGATAAATTAAGGCGGCTCCCATATTATTGATCAGATTATTTCCATTGCTTACTTCTCGTAAAAGCAGCGGTAAATCCCATAAAACTAATGTAAACACTATGCATGATATCCATTAGGGGAAGAAATCCTTTTAAATTGGCTACCTGCAATTTTTTCATAACAGGAAAGCAGACCAGCATTTGAACCAAGAAACGCAGCAGAAACCCTCCCAATACAACCGGCCAATAAGCGGTTTGCAAAACGAGAAGCAATATGGCAGTTAAATAAAAGAATATGGTGCTTAAGGCCTGTAGGCTTAGCATCCGTTTGTGCTTGCCCCGATAAAGTTTCCCTGCCCCAAAATGTCGTCTTTTCTGACGTTGGTAAGCTTTAAATGTCGTCTTAGGATTGCTCCATACCATGGCATCCGGGTGGATGGAAATTGCCGTATTGTGGCGTGTTGCGTTCTGGTTGACAAAAAGATCATCGTCGCCCGACAAGGTATGCATATGGGAAGCAAAACCCTTTCCTTTAAAAAACAACGATTTGGTATATGCCAAATTTCTCCCCACTCCCATATACGGATTTTTCTTCAGGGCATACGATAAGTAATTCAGGGCTGTTTGATATGTTTCATATCGGATATACCGGTTAAGCATACCGGGTTTACTCAAATAAGGCGAATAACCCAATACGATTTCTACTCCGGGCCTAAATTCCTGCGCCAAATACCGAAGCCATTGTTTAGATTGCGGATAGCAATCGGCATCAGTAAAGATCAGATGTTCATATTTTGCTCCCTTTATTCCTAACGTGAGTGCAAATTTCTTACCGTGTTTATAGTCGGCGTGTTCTGTAATATCTACCGTTCTTAAATGGGGATATCGTTCTTTATACGCTTTTAGAACCCAGTTGGAATCGTCCTCTGAGCAGTCATTCACTACAATAACCTCATATTCAGGATAATCCTGAGCCAAAATTTCCGTTAAATAAGTACGGAGATTGTTTTCTTCGTTACGCGCACAAATAATGACAGAGACAGGGGGAAGCTTGGCCTGTTCATCCAATGCTTTGGGTTTAAAATTACGTAAAGCGGTATAAACAAATAGCTGATAGTAAAGCTGCAAAAGAAGAAACAGACAAAATATTCCAGGTAGAATGTAGGTCATGTATTGTTCCAAAGCAAATAGATATCTCTTTGCAAACATAGGCAAAATTACCTAACTATAGCTGATTTTTCTTATTTTTCATCCTTTGTGACGTGTTTATAGCGATTAAACCCAATGCTTTTCCGATAGACAATATACCTGATACCACCACCAACATTTGTATATAAACAGCAATTTATCTAGCTTTGCAAGCTATATAAAAGCTATTGCCGCACAGCAGCACCTCACATGAAGTTTACACTGCAATCTACTGATCAATTCTCTAGTGCCCGCGCAGGAGAATTGCAAACCGCTCATGGTCTTATCCAAACACCTATTTTTATGCCTGTTGGAACTGCTGGTTCAGTAAAAGGTGTACATCAACATGAGTTAAAAAATGATATTGAAGCCCAAATTATTTTAGGAAATACGTACCATCTTTATTTGCGCCCCGGCTTAGATATTATCCGTGCTGCTGGGGGACTGCATCAGTTTAATGGGTGGAATTATCCCATTTTGACCGATAGCGGAGGCTATCAGGTTTATTCATTGACTGAAGTTCGGAAAATTAAGGAAGAAGGGGTTACTTTTCGTTCGCATATCGATGGTTCTAAGCATCTCTTTACACCCGAGAATGTGATGGATACACAACGTATCATCGGTGCCGATATTATCATGGCTTTTGATGAATGTACGCCCTACCCCTGCGATTACCGCTATGCGAAGGCATCGTTGGATATGACGCATCGATGGCTTAAGCGCTGTTGTGATCGCTTCGATCAAACCGACCCTTTATATGGCTATGAACAAACGCTGTTCCCTATCGTGCAGGGATCAGTTTATAAAGACCTAAGAGAACAATCTGCCGAAACGATCGCCTCATTTGGCAGAGCGGGGAATGCCATTGGAGGCCTATCCGTGGGCGAGCCGGCCGAAGAGATGTATGCGATGACGGAAGTGGTTACCCGTATCTTACCAGCCGATAAACCGCGCTATCTTATGGGAGTAGGTACCCCAATCAATATCTTAGAATGCATTGCGCTAGGAATCGATATGTTCGACTGCGTGATGCCAACCCGGAATGCCAGAAACGGCATGCTTTTTACCCGGAACGGTATCATTAACATTAAAAATAAAAAGTGGGAAGCCGACTTCTCTCCGATCGATCCGGACAGCGACTTACCTGCCGATCGGGTTTATTCTAAGGCCTACTTACGACATCTGATTCATTCCAAAGAGCTTTTAGGAGCGCAGGTAGCAACCTTACATAACCTACACTTTTATCTTTGGTTAGTCAAGGAGGCACGCACTAAAATTATAGAAGGTTCGTTTTACGAATGGAAAAATAAAATGGTAAAACAATTGGGACAACGACTTTAAGAATAGTACTGAGTATAGCGTACTGCGTATCGAGACGCTATACGCAATACGCAATACGCAATACTCAATACGCAATACGCAATACTAAAAAAATGAATATCATCGACAAATATATCATCAAGAAATACCTGGGGACTTTTGTTTTCACCATGGCGATTTTTACTGTGGTGGCGGTGATATTCGATATTTCGGAGAAGATGGATGATTTCATGAAAAACCATGCACCTTTCTCTAAAATTGTCTTTGAATATTATGCCGGGTTTATTCCTTTTTACTTGAATTTTTTAAGTCCGCTGATCAATTTCATCGCCGTCATTTTCTTTACCGCCAAGATGGCCGACCAAACCGAGATTGTACCTATTTTAAGTGGGGGAATGACCTTCAGGCGCTTCTTAAGGCCTTATTTCATTTCCGCTAGTCTGATTTGCGTGGTAACCTTGGTTTTTAATATTTATATTATTCCACGAACCAATAAGCTGAAAATAGATTTTGAAAACACTTATGTAAAGCCGCTGGACAATAATAACAAGAGTTCCACGCATATGCAGATCGACACCAATAGCTTCGTGTACATCGACAATTTCGATAATACCCGAAAAGTTGGTTATAACTTTATTTTAGAAAAGTTCAATGGACAAGATCTAAAAGAAAAACTGATTGCCGACCGGATTAGCTGGGATTCGGTTAAAAATGTTTGGCGAATTGATAATTACAGCGTTCGTTTGATAAACGGTTTAAACGAAAAAATGATCAAAGGAACGTCGAAAGATACGGTGCTCGACATGGAGCCGCAAGATTTTGAAATCCGCGATAATGTATTCGAAGCCATGACAACAAAGGAGCTAAATGAACGGATCAAGAAAGAGGAAATTCGCGGAACGGGACTCATGGTGAACATGAAACTCGAAAAATACAAGCGCTTTATCTACCCTTTCTCGGCTTATATCTTAACGCTAATGGGCGTTTCATTGTCATCCAAAAAAGTACGGGGCGGAATTGGACTTAGCCTAGGTTTAGGTATCGCCTTAAGTTTCACGTATATTCTTTTTATTCAGTTCGCCAACATGTTTTCACTCAAAGGCGGACTTCCCCCAATTATTGCTGTTTTCATCCCAAGTATCGTGTTTTTATTAGTAGGTTTGTACCTGCTTTATAAGGCGCCTAAATAAATCATATCCGTTTTCCATGTCGACATTCAAAATGAATCGCAACATATTATTATTACATTTAACGGTAGTTGTTTGGGGTTTTACCGGTATCCTGGGGGCATTGATTTCTATATCAGCCATACACTTGGTTTGGTACCGGGTACTTATTGCATTTGTATCCCTGTTCCTTTATTTTAAGCTCACCAACCAAAGCATAAAAGTAAGTCGTGAATACTTGCTTAAATTCGTTTTAAACGGCGGACTGGTAGGTCTGCATTGGATATTGTTTTTCCAGTCGATCAAATCGGCCAATGTTTCGGTAACACTCGTCTGCATGTCGTCCGTAACGTTGTTCACCGCGCTATTGGAACCCCTGTTTAATCGCAAAAGGATAGCGCCTTTGGAGTTATTGATTGGCTTATTGATCATTTTCGGCATTTACCTCATTTTTAAATTTGAAACACAATATGTATTGGGTATTCTTTTGGGACTGCTATGCGCGCTTTGTGCCAGTTTGTTCAGCATTTTCAATGCAAAATTAATTCGACATAGCCAAGCGACAATGATTAGCTTTTATGAAATGTTAGGAGCTTGGTTATGGATTTCGCTATTTCTCTTCTTCTCCCAAAATTTCAATACAGAAATGCTGTTGAATAGCAACGATTTTATCTATTTACTGCTTTTGGGCACGGTTTGCACTTCTGCCGCGTATGTGGCCGGTGTATCGGTCATGAAAGAATTAAGTGCCTTTAGGGTAGCACTCATTACCAACTTAGAGCCGGTTTACGGTATCCTTCTGGCTTTGCTCTTCTTTAAGCAGAACGAAAAAATGAGTTTAGGCTTTTACGCCGGCGCACTGATTGTTTTAGGTGCTGTATTTCTTTATCCTGTTCTGAAAACCAAAATCGAACGGCAAAGGTTGAAAAAACAGCTGCCAGCAGTTTAGCTTATTCTTTCTTATGAAAGTCCAAAGTATAACCTGTTGTCCATTCGATAAAGTCGGCCTTGCCGCCATGGGCCTTGATCGACACACCGGTAAACCAGTTTTTGTATACGGCATAACGTACGCCAATGCGTAGATAAAAAGGTTTGGTTTCTCCATTGAACTCATTCCGATGCAGGTAATAGCCGATATTGCCATTTAGGAAAAGACGGGAAGTCAACAGGTGATCGACATAAAAGGCCGGAGCCCCAGAGAACAAAGCACGGAAACGTCCGTGCCGATCTCCCGCAACGTCATCGTCATTCCCCGAAGATGCATAAAACAGATTTCCACCTAGGCCTAAACGCCATTTATATCCCAAAAACCGACTCCAAAAAAAACCGAAAGTTGATTTGATGTATTGATTCGGATTACCGGTATCCAATTGTTTTAAACCAATGGCCAAACTAAGCTGTAATTGATCATTTTTTGAATTTGGCCTGATAAAATCCTTACGGAAATCAACAGGCCCTGAACTGGGGATATAGGTAAGCGCAGCGGTAAAGGGCAGCAAATTAATCCCCGTATTGGGCAACTTTAACGCACCATTGGAAAAATGATGAAAGGCAAGACCGGCTCCAAGTAAAAAATGCCGATTTAGTTGATAATTAACCTGCCCGCCAAAGTCAATGAAAACATTGTTTTTTGTTCCTATTACCAAGTTAAACGGATTTTCGTCTTCATTATAAGGATTGAACCGCCCGGATAAACCCAAAGAAATGCGGTAATTAAAATTCCATCGGCTATTTATCCTCGGTTTAATTGGAATGGACACAAAGCCGTATATCGCGTAAGGATTACCAACATGGTCTAAGCCAAAAGTGCTACTGTACAAGCCTATCCCATAAATCGGATAGTTGAATAATTGGTGATAAAAATCTCCGTCATGCTGTGTCTGCCATCCAATTTTCAGGTTAAACGCGTTATAATAAGCCCCATCAAGTGATTCCTTGGCCCGCTCGTTTCCATCGAGTATCCCTCCGTTTTCGTGTTCCAATTGAAAAATCAACTGCTTTTTTCCGCTTTCCGAAAAAAAGGAACTGTCGGATACACGAACATGTCGCGGATAAACCTGAGCTTGCGATGGGAGGATAAAGGAAAATAAAGCAATAAAAAAGAAGAAAAGATGTATCGTATTTTTCAACATATTGACGTATAGCTAATCAGTTAAGGCCCGTCTCGTTTCGGGAAAATAACGGGCAACGATACCCGCTTTTGTTCGGGCAAAGATAACAAACCTGTCCATTTCGCAAGGGCCTTTCCCGAATAACCAAAAATAAAGCGTTTAAACACCGCCAATACGGCTTCAATAAGAAAAACCTCACTTCAATATTTCAAAGGCCGCAGATCGCTTTAAATAAACTGAAAACCCTGTCGCTATACGCAATTCTACCGATAACTTACCATAATTCCACTCAGTTTCTTCAAAATCGACAAGCGATCAAAACAAAAGAAATATGGTTATTCCCATACCTAGAACTACTTGCTTAGTGTATTTTATAACCCTAATTACACGGATTTGTTGATCTTGGTTGTTGATCCATAAAAAAGCCAAGCGAAGAAAATCTGGAAAAGATCGCAACGTATCCAAAGAACGTTAACAGGATGGACACAACTATTCTTATCGCCCGGCATAGCAGCCACACAGAATTACCTTAAAAAGAGAAATTCTGGCTTCACCATTCTCCTTATTTTTGTCGCTTTCCGATCCACCTTATGCAACCCATATTTCGTATTCCGCCGCACTTCCACACCACACCACCCCTATACAAAAAGAGAACGGCCATTACACCGGACCTCTTTAGTATCCCCCTACCCGACTTCCCCCTCATGATATAAAATCGGACACCAGTTTTACACGATGTTCAGGCAATCAGTAAAGCAGTATTAAATTTACAGCAAAACATAAAAATACACGAAGTGATCAACGAAACTTATAAAAAAGAACCAAATAAAACCGGAATGCTCAAGGGGACAGGGCGCACTTCCTCATTACGGCATAAACGGAAAAGCAAATCGGCCCCATCTATTTAACTACTCACGAATAGATGTAAAACCGGCAACGGAAACACAGCTATCTTATAAATCCGACCATTAGGTATTATAAAAAAAACGAACACAAGCAAAATCGCGACGTGCCTTCTTACCGGTATACTGTCAACTCGAACCACCCAAAATCAACCGCTATTTCCAAGATTCGAGAAGTCAAATACTCCGAATTTCAAAATAGTACATTTCAAAGATTACACAACGCCAAAAAATAAGAGCATATGAAAACAAGACAAAAAGTAAAGCATTAACGAAATACCACTGCAGCAAACATTCATCAAAAAGATCGATCATTTGAAAAGATCATAGTGTAGATAACCAAAAAAAATATGTACATTTAACAAAAGGCGATTGAATGATCTAATAATCGAAAATAAGGATCTTATATTCATCAAAAAAATAGAAAATACGGTAAAATATATTATATATACTACATTGAAAATCAGTTTAATACAACATTATATTAAAGTAACTATTCACAAAAATATACTTTATAGCTATTCAGAAAAACTAAAATAATTAGCATAACCAGATAATGAATTTTAATTTTTACAATAAACAATTATTAATCAGTATATTTATATCATTTGCATCAATTATAAGTCCACATACCATTTTTGCCCAAATTTTAGCGCATGAACAAAACCCACCTAGTGTAAAATGGTGTCATATAGAAACGGAAGACTTCCAGATCATCTACCCTACTGAGTTTGAAAAAGAGGCACAGCGACTCACCAATATATTGGAAGTCATGATCCAAAAAGAAGTAAATACAATTGGTAAAAAACCAAGAAAAATTTCGATCATCTTACAAACACGTGACGTCAATGCCAATGGCTTTGTACAGCTTGCACCGCGGAAATCGGAGTTCATTACTACCCCACCCCAGCAGATGGATTTCCAAGATTGGCTAAACAGCTTGGCGGTACACGAGCTCCGTCATGTGGTACAGTTCGACAAATTAACCGGTCATTTAAAACCTCCCCTTTTTGAGCAGTTGGCCCTTGCCATTTTCGGCATTACCCTCCCTCCTTGGTTTTATGAAGGCGACGCCGTGGGTATGGAAACCGCGCTTAGCCCGGCGGGTCGGGGGCGGATCCCTTCATGGGATATCACATTTAGAACAAATACACTAAGTGGGGCGAAACACAGCTATCAAAAAGATTACCTGGGCTCATTCAAAGACTACACACCGGGCTATTATCAACTGGGGTATTTCATGACCACTAAATTGAGGCGCGACTATGGCGCTTCCATCTTGGACAGTTTATTGACCTACATTGCAAAGAAACCGATCGGCCCCTACCCTTTCAGTCGCTCGCTCGCTAAACTAACCCGCTTTAACACGGAGAACTGGCATAGCCAAACGGTGCAGGAACTAGATAGCTTATGGCATAGCCAACTAGACCGCATCGCTCCGGTCGACTACCCTTTTCTTCCCATGGTCCAGTCGGGCTCCTTAACGGATTTTCTGCTTCCACAGGCACTTCCCAATGGGGATATCCTTGCCCTTCAACGGAGCAACCATAGTGTATCAAAGCTTGTTCGGATCACGCCAAAAAAGCAGGTCATCGAGATCATCAAAACAGGAATTCAAACCCTACCTCATTTCTCTTATGGAGGAGGGAAGATCACCTGGGATGAATTCCGCTATGATAAGCGTTATCTCAAACGAAGTTTTCAGGTTGTCAATGTGTTCGACATGCAGACGGGCCGCTATCGCCAACTCACCCACAAAACCCGTTTGTTCTCGCCAACTCTCGGTAAAAGCGGAAAACAAATTGCAGCTGTTGAGATCGACTTAAGCAACCGCCCGGCATTGCTGTTATTGGACAGCGAAACGGGCAAATGCATCCGCCGCATTCCTTTACCGGAAAACTTAACGATACAGACACCGTCTTTCAATGCTTCCGAAGATAAAGTAATTGCTACAGCACTAAGTCAGGATGGTGCTAATTTAATGGAAATCGATCTCCTGACCGGAAAATGGCGTTTCCTGCTCGATTGGCAAAAACAACAGTTGGAGCGGCCGGTTTATACCACCTTAGGCATTGTGTTCAAAGCACATTTCAACGGACTTGATAATATTTATCTATTCGATACAAGAGATAAACAAATCAAACAGTTAACCAATATCCGTTATGGTGCTTTTAATCCATCCTATAGTTCGCATACCGGTCAATTATATTTCAACAATTATCAACCAAGAGGATACCTGATCAGTCATATCGACTTAGATTCTGCCGGCAGGAACAGTGCATCACAAACCATACATCATGTTATCAGCTATTTTAAGCCTCTCCTTGCCCAAGAAGGCACTGCAGACGGTCTGCCGCTCATCCCGAAGAAAATATTCCCTTCAGCGCCTTATAAAGAACTCCAGCACTTATTTAATTTCCACAGTTTGTCCCCGGTAGGCGATGATATTTCCAGTATCGATAATTTCGACTTAGGCTTACAGTGGCTTTCCGACAATCTACTCAATACGTTATCCACGCGCATCGGCTTTAACTACAACCAGAATATCAGTCGGATGGATTATTTTGCCTCGGCTTCATACAACCGATGGTACCCTAAGCTCACCCTGGAATACCGAAACCGGGCCCAATTAAGCAGCATCAAAAGACAGGATCAACCGGATGTCGTATTGCCTTTCCGCTGGCGTGAGCACGTTACTGAATTCAGGGCAACGGTACCTTTTCTTTTCAACCGGCTTAATACGATATACAATACCGCTTTTTCGGTGGGAACAAGCTACACAAGCCGATATGATTATAGCATACCTAACCTAAACATCCCTAATTTTGGCACTTTGCGGTTCCCGATATTGTTACAATACTATTTTAATCGCAACGCTCGGCAAAGCACACTCGACTTGGCTCCCAAATGGGGGCAAAATTTCAGCTTCATCTACCGGAACCTTTCCTTTGATAAGCGCTTAAATGGCGAACTCTTTGCTATGCGCACAACCTTTTACTTTCCCGGACTGGTTAATAATCATTCGTTCCAACTTCGGTTTAATGCACAACAACGTAGTGATGCATACCGCATGAGCAATGAAATACCCTTAGTTAGTGGTTACGACGAATTGAGGCCGTCTGATGTACATAATACCCTATTGCTCAATTATCAATTTCCGATTGCTTATCCCGATTGGTCGATCGGAACACTTGCCTACATCAAGCGCCTAAAAGCCGGTTTCTTTTCTGACTTTGAAAATTTTGCCCGAAAACAACAGTATGCACCCCGAACTTTCGGTTTGGAACTGCGCGCTGACCTCAACCTGCTTCGTTTCTATTTACCCAATTTTGATGCCGGAGTTAAAGCCATTTACATCAACGAAAGCGGCCCCAAAAAGCTAGCTTTTACCTACGGAGTAACCTACAGCTATTAGTTGTTGGTTGTTCATGAGGCCCGGGTCATTAAGATCTAAATAAAATTCATACCTTAGCTGTAATTCTTATCTGTTGGCTAAAGGCTAAAACCTAATGGCTAACAGCTATAAATTATTTCCCTATGAGCGCAAAAACGATATTCATCATTATTTTAACGGCGTTGGCGACCATTATTTTAATGAAAAACACAGATGAAGTCATCTTTTGGATATTTGGCGATCGCTATGTACCCAAATTGGCGGTATTGGGTACAATGTTTGCTTTTGGTTTGATCGTCGGACTTTTGCTCGGCCGATCTCGCCGTAAGGCAAAACCGGTAGAGCCGACCGACGCGACGACAACTGCCCCCTCAACGGATCCAAACGACGAATTCACCAATCCTTATCGCTCCAACCTCAGCGATGAGGATAGAAAATACATTGATTGATGCCTGTTAGTTGAGGTGATAAGGTTCTTGTTTCCTTAAGATCATACTTTTAGACGCCAAAACCAGCGCGACCACCATGGTGCCAATAATAATGGAAAGTACGATTTGAAACAAGGAATAAACATGTATTCCCTTAACCAGCGATTGGACGTCTGTGGTAATTTCTTTTCCCACCTGCGTCTGGATCTTTTCCATAGCCGCCAATTCATGTATGGCTTGATCTAACGCAACGCAGACCTCTTGGTAAGCCAGACTAGAAGACGTGGTAGCCGACTCAACCAGAAAGTCCCTTTCCAACTGTATACTTCGGTCGAACAATTTCTTAAAATCTCCCAAATGATCTTTTTCGTTAAGCACCAAATAGGTTCCACCGTACTTTTGCACCAAGGCTTCGATCTGCCGATCATAATGAGCTAATTGATTTTGCAATTCTTCTACACCCATAATCGGCTGTTCTTCCCGCTGCGAAGCAAATTCCAGTAAGGCATACTTCTTTTTATGTAAATTATCTGCTATATGAAACAGATCGGAAGAAGGTACCAGACGGTCGTCATATAAAGAACGTACCGAAGTATGAAGATAACGAACGCTCTGATCAACCAGCAGACGTACCAAGATGATACACGCCATGATGCAAAAAAGAAAAAAAGCCACCCTCAGCTTCTGATTAATGTAGTAGGTCCACTTCATCACGAAATATTAAATTGGTTAAATGCGTCTTAAAGTTAAAGCTTTATTACCAAACAATGGAAAAATCTCCCCTACTTATTTATATTTGTGCCTGTTCAATGTCTTGGAGTTCCTGAGAGACGTAAAAGTATATTGTTGTAACGTATATCCTTAAAATTAATAAATTATGTCAAGTTCAAAAATCATCTATACAAAAACAGATGAAGCACCTGCCTTAGCTACTTATTCTTTATTACCTATTGTAAAAGCCTTTACCGCCTCGTCCGGAATCGATGTCGAGACTAAAGATATTTCCTTGGCCGGTAGAATATTGGCCGTATTTCCAGAATACCTAACCGAAGAACAAAAGGTAAGCGATGCCTTAACCGAGTTAGGCCAATTAGCGTTAAAACCGGAAGCGAACATTATTAAATTACCCAACATCAGCGCTTCGGTACCGCAGCTCAAAGCAGCGATCAAAGAATTGCAGGCCAAAGGATACGCACTGCCGAACTACCCCGACGAACCAAAGACTGAAGAAGAAAAAGCAATCAAAGCAACATACGACAAGGTAAAAGGAAGTGCGGTGAACCCGGTACTCCGCGAAGGAAATTCGGATCGCCGCGCACCGAAAGCGGTAAAAAATTACGCCAAGAAAAATCCGCACAGCATGGGCGCTTGGTCGGCCGACTCTAAAACCCACGTGGCCACCATGTCTAGCGGGGATTTTTTCCATAATGAAAAATCGGTTACCTTATCCAAGGAAGACGATGTTAAAATTAGCCTGATCGATAATCAAGGCAATACAACGGTTTTAAAGGAGAAAACGCATGTGCTTGTTGGTGAAATTATCGACGCTACCGTAATGAGCAAGAAGGCACTGCTTCAATTCCTGGAAGAACAAATTGCCGATGCCAAAGCAAAAGGGGTGTTGTTCTCCTTGCATATGAAGGCGACCATGATGAAGGTATCCGATCCGATCATTTTCGGCCATGCCGTTAAAACCTTCTTCAAAGATGTATTTGCTACTTATGCAGCTGACCTGAAAGCTGCTGGAGCAGACCCAAATAGTGGTTTAGGTGCAGTTTTAAGCGCGATCGAAAGTTTACCAGCCGATAAAAAAGAGGCCATCCACGCTGCTATTCAAAACGATTTAAAAGAAGGCCCTGCTGTTGCTATGGTGAACTCAGACAAAGGCATTACCAACTTGCACGTACCGAGTGACGTTATCGTCGATGCTTCCATGCCTGCTATGATCAGAAGCTCCGGCCAGATGTGGAATGCAGAAGGCAAGTTACAGGACACTAAAGCCGTGATTCCTGATAGCAGTTATGCCGGGGTATACCAAACGACCATTGATTTCTGTAGGAAAAATGGGGCCTTTGATCCCGCAACCATGGGAACAGTGCCCAATGTTGGCTTGATGGCCCAAAAAGCCGAAGAATATGGTTCACACGACAAAACCTTCGAAATCCCAACCGACGGAAAAGTACAGGTAACCGACAGTGAAGGAAATGTACTATTGGAACATACCGTAGAAGCAGGTGATATCTGGCGCATGTGCCAAGTGAAAGATGCGCCGGTGCGCGATTGGGTGAAACTGGCGGTAACACGTGCCAGAGCTTCCAATACACCTGCCGTCTTCTGGCTGGATAAAAACCGCGCACATGATGCTGAACTGATCAAAAAGGTAGAAGCTTATTTACCTGAATACGATACGGCCGGTTTGGATATTCGCATTTTATCTCCGGTGGAAGCTACACAATTCACTTTGGAACGCGTTAAAGCTGGCGAAGACACCATTTCTGTTACCGGGAACGTATTACGGGATTATCTAACCGACTTATTCCCGATCTTGGAATTGGGTACCAGTGCTAAAATGCTTTCTATTGTACCTTTGATGAACGGTGGCGGACTATTTGAAACGGGTGCCGGCGGTTCTGCTCCTAAACACGTAGAACAATTCTTACAGGAAGGTCACCTGCGTTGGGATTCCTTGGGCGAGTTCCTGGCGCTTGCTGTTTCGCTGGAGCATTTAGGTACTAACTACAACAATCCAAAAGCCTTGATATTAGCGGATACACTGGATCAAGCGACCGGAAAATTATTGGACAACAATAAGTCGCCGGAAAGAAAGGTGCATCAATTGGATAACCGGGGCAGCCATTTCTACTTAGCCTTATATTGGGCAGAAGCTTTGGCTGCACAGGATAAGGATGCTGAACTAAGAGCAGAGTTTACTCCTGTTGCACAGAAATTAGCGGAGAACGAAGCTACGATCCTAGCGGAATTAGATGCGGCACAAGGCAGTCCGGTAGACATCGGCGGATATTATTTCCCCGATGACGAATTAGCGACTAAAGCCATGCGTCCAAGCGCTACGCTGAATAGTATTTTATAATATCAAGAGCGGTTACCGTTTTATACAAATTTATACAAAAAGAGGTTGTACATCTATCGTGTACAACCTCTTTTTATCATTTGGCAGAATTGTCCGGGCTTTCTATTCAGCAGAATATATATCTTTTATTATGTGTTTTTGTATTAAAAATTGGAACATGAAGGTATTAGTAGATATTCCCGACCATGAAGCTACTTTCGGGATAAAGGTCTTAAAAAGCCTTTCTTTTATAAAAAAAGCGAAGCCAATGACCACTGAGGCGGTTGAACTTTGGGACGACCTTAAAGAGGCTGCTGAGCAGGTGCGGCTGCACAAACATGGCAAACTGAAATTGAAAACAGCACAAGAGCTCTTAGATGAGTTATAGTATTATACCCACTCGTCGATTTGAAAAAGAACTCAAGCGACTAGTTAAAAAATTTCCTTCCCTCAAAAATGAGTTCGCTCAACTGATTAGCGATATTACTGTTAAAATAATTGCTATAAAATCCGCTTAGCTATAAATAGCAAAGGCAAGGGAAAAAGCGGTGGAGCAAGAGTTATCTCTTATCTTTATATCGAAACCGAAACGGTTTACCTGCTAGCTATTTATGATAAAAGCGAGAAAGCCAACTTAAGATCCAATGAACTTAAGGAAATGATTGACAGCCTAGAACTGAATTAAAAGTTTACGGAAAACTATTTTACATCTCTACTCCGCCCGCAACGACTCTACCGGGTTCGTCCAACTCGCCTTAACAGCTTTGTAACTTTGAAAAACTAAACACGATGTTTATCTTTGAATATACAATAGCATATCCATATGAATGAAGTCATTGTCAAATATAAGAACGAAAAGGCCTTAAAGGCACTGCAAGACTTAGGAAAATACTTGGGTTTTTCGGTATCTGAACCAACTACGAAAAAAAAGCCCCAAAAGAAGTATAAAATCAACGGTGCCACTATAATTAGTGGCGACCCTAATATCAATATCCAGGAACTCAACGAAATCTTCACAGCATCGGATATTGATGCAGAAACTTTACGCAATTCATCATGGCAGCGCAAGAAATAATCTGTGATACTGACGTGATGATAGAGTACTTTAACGAAAAAAAAGGACGACATGATCAAACAAAAAAGACAATTGAAAAAATAGGATTAAATAATGTACTACTTTCTGCTGTTACCGAAATGGAATTGATAAAAGGCATTTCCAACAGAGAACACGGTCAGATAGTCCACAAAAAATTAAAGCGTTTCAATATTATTTTACTTTCTCCCGAAATTACGCTCCAAGCGATTGAGTTGCTAAACACCTATCATCTAAGCCGCGGATTAGCTATCCCAGATGCGCTAATAGCAGCTACAGCATTGGAAACTAAGCTCAATTTATATACCTATAATGAAAAGGATTTTAAATTCATAAAAGGGCTTAAATTACATAGGGCCACTCAAATAGCCTAAAATTACGCTTCTACTCCGCCCGCAACGACTCTACCGGATTCATCCAGGCCGCTTTGATCGCCTGATAGGTGGTTAAGCCTAACACCTAAACAACTCCTCTGTCCGTTAGCAGACAATCAGATCAGTGATTTGCTTTTGGGCCGCTCTGGATTCCGGGAGCCTTAAAAGCATCCACACGTGAACCATATCGCTATACTCCCAATAATTTAAGGGAATTCCCAACGATTCAGCTTTCAACTTTAATTTCCTGGCATCGGCCACCATAATTTCTTTAGCGCCCACGAAAATGCTTATCTTTCCTAAACCTTCCAACGATCCATTTATGGGGCTCAATAGGGAAAGATTTTTGGGGGCCGATCCGGCATAGGCAGAACCTGCCATTAAGAGACCTTCTATTCCCGTAAAAGGATCCTGTTCCGCCAGTTCCTTAATTGCCGGATTGCTTAGCGTTAGGTCCAGCCAAGGCGAAAGCAGAATGATCTGCTTCGGTTGAGGTAAGTTTCTGTTTTTTAATTCCTGGGCAAATGCCAATGCCAAACCTCCACCAGAAGAGTCTCCCATCAAGATCAAATGCTCTGTTTTCACCTCCGTTCCCAGGCGTTCATATACCTTCAAACACATCGCAAAAGTATCCCGATAATCATGTTTTGGAGCAAGAGGATAATCCGGTGCAGTAACGGTGCAATTGGTATCTTCAATCAATTGAGCCAGAAATGACCAATGCACCCGGGTGAAACTTTGCACATATGCGCCCCCATGAAAATATAGAATATGGCTAGTGCTTCCTTTGTTTTTAGGTTTTATCGTAAAAACATGATGGCCATTTAACAAATAAGCGATCACCTTATTACGATGTATTATCCGACCGGTCGGCCATGGGCTGCTGTATTGGTGAATGGTGCCCTTAACCAACCGCTTTTTAAGAAAATCCTTTTTGTTAACCAATCTCAAAAGGACGTTAAAAACCTTACTCTGATAACTTGCCAATGGTATTTATTCGACTAACAATTCAAGCTGTATTTTGTTATGAGTATTTAACTTTAGTAAAAAGGATTTCGGATGACATGGCGTATTTTCACGACAGCACCTATGGGCATGAAAACTTCTGGCTAAGACTGGATAATGCAGCAAAAATCTATCCGGCGATAAAAGATAAAGAGTTAACTTCTGTTTTCCGGATCAGCACGACTTTAACGGAACGGGTAAAAATTAAACCTTTTTTAGATGCCATACAGGCGATAGAAGCCCGATTTCCTTATTATAAAGTGCAACTGAAAGCCGGCTTTTTCTGGTATTACCTAGAACACCGGCAACTGCCCATTCCGGTTGAAGTAGATAAAAAGACACCCTGCCGGGCCTTCGGCAAAGATGAACTGATGTTCCGGGTATTGGTCAGAAAGAATCAGGTCAGTGTGGAATTTTCCCATATTCTAACAGATGGAACAGGAGGGCTGGAATTCCTAAAAACCCTTTTATTGACGTACTTTGAAAAATGTGCTATTTCACATGCTCATATTTCATTTTACCGTCCGGAAGAATCTCCCGAAAGGGAAGAATACGAAGACGCCTATAGCCGTTATTTTAGAAAACTTGCGATACCACATATAAAAGTACCCCATGCGTTTCACCTTCCTTTTCCATTGAAAAAGAAACCCCGTTTTGCCATGTTGGTTGCTTCCCTGTCTACGGAAGTAATTAAAGCTAAATCGAGACAATACGATGTGAGTATCACCGAATACTTGACCGCTGTTTATCTCTACGCCTTACAGGAAGTTTATGATCAGCAATCCAAACTTCGTAAAACGATAAACAGAAAAATCATTCGCATCGAGGTTCCCGTTAATCTCCGAAAGCTTTATCCAACAAAATCTATGCGAAACTTCTCTCTATACGTATTGCCTTCGATCGACCTTCGCTTAGGCCATTATACCTTTGAAGAAATTGTGAAGCTTGTTTTTCATCAAATACAATTGGAAACCGATCAGAAACTGATCAGCAAAATGATTTCCCGCAATGTAGGCGGAGAACGAAATCCCATCCTAAGAAGAGTGCCTCTTTTTATCAAATCATTGTTTCTTTCCAAACTTTATACCATAGGCACCAAGCAATACAGTGGGGTAGTTACTAATCTGGGGAAAATCGACTTAGGCGATCAGGTTAACCCATGGATTGAAAAGTTTGTTTTTACTCCCCCTCCTCCTAATAAAGTGTTAAAAGTGAATTGTGGCATCGCGGGATTTGGAAATCAACTGCTATTAAGTTTCGGAAATATTACCACATCCCGGGAGCTGGAGCGTTTATTTCTGACGTTCTTGGTAAAACAAGGGATTTCCGTTAAAGTAATTGCTAGCTAAAAAGTCATGAAATTTTGCACGAATTGCGGCGTTGAGCTCGAAGCCTTTATGAATCGTTGCCCATTATGCGGGAAAGCCGTTTCGACTGGGGAAGGTACGGGAGAATACCTGCAAAATCAGTCCACTGTGACCGCGGAGGGACAGCCCCCCGTTTCATTTGATAAGATCGTCAACAAACAAAAAAAAATCGTGTGGGAAGTATTCTCTATCATTCTTGTGTCGGGCGCTATCGTCACATTGCTAATCAATTTTCTCTTTAGCAAACATATTACCTGGGCTGAGATTCCGGCGACTATCTGCCTGCTTATCTTTTTCTATGTTTCACTATTTACTTTTTGGAAAGGAAGCCTATTCGTAAAGATTTCGATCGGGTTTATAGCTGCCGTCGTTTTCCTGTGGCTACTGCATTTACTCAGTGGAAAAGCTTGGCCTCTTGGACTTGCCGCTCCCTTGGTATTTATTGGCAACCTTATCACCGTATTATTAATACTGATCATTCATCATTTAAGAAATAAAGGTATAAATCTAATTGCTTATTTCTTAATCGGATGTGCCTTTTTTTGTATAGGAATTGAGGCAGTAGTTTCCCTGTACCATAATCAATCGATTCATTTAAGCTGGAGCCCAATTGTTCTTTTATGTATATTACTGGTTGCTATTGTCCTACTTTTCTTACACTTCCGGCTGCGTAAAGGAACCGACCTGAAGCGGGATTTTCATATTTAGCTAAATACTTGTAAATTGGCTAATTGGGTGTTTTATTTCACTTTTGTTATCCCAAAACAACAAAAAGTCTTAAGAATGGTTCGCTTTTTTCTTTTCCATTGGCCTAAGATGATGCGCTACCTCACAAAGTGCTTCCTGCAACACCTCGTAAGGCCGATAGCCGGTAATCATGACGCCTTTTGCCCCATTTGTAAAAGTTAACGTAGGAAAACGACTGATCTGGTGATACCGCACTTTTTTTAAATCATCGCGAAAAGCTTCTAAACTTGGTTCGCGATAAAAATCCATACAAAAGCGATCGAAATCGAGCTCTCCCGATTCCTTTTCAGCCGTTTGTTTTGCAATATCTTTTAACACTTTTTTATCGGCTATATTTTGGCCATCTAACATTACCGCCTTTCTCACCGCTTTCAATAACTGTTCGGCTGCAGCGCTTGACTGCAAACCGGCTGCTTTAACGGCAACACAAGCCGGATAAGACGAATCAGGAGGATCTTTTACCCAAATATTTTCATTGATATGCATACCGGTAAGTTGTCGGGCCTCCACCCACATCGGCCCCATTTGTGAAGGGCGATGGATGTTTTGCAATGGATCATTAAATGCCGTCCAATTGCTGATCATACCACCCATACAGTAGGTATAGATGATATGATCAGCATACTCCCGGAGCAAACGCTCCCAACAAGGTTCAAAACCCCAGCTCCAGCAACAGAGCGGATCGGTATAATAAACGATATGGATTTTATTGGAATGGTGTTGCATACTTATGCGCCCTTATAGGTACTCCATTGGATATTTTCCTTCGGTGTTGCTTGAATCACCTCTTCAGCACGCACCTGGCTCAACGCCTCATCATTCATTTGGACGGTTTCTTCTGTACGGTCGGTTCCTTCAGGTTCTAAATCAACCAAGCCGCCCGAACTCCTCACCTCCGCCAAAGGATCTTCCACATACTGCCAGGTCTCGCCTAGTTTACTACTTGTCCCCTCATTCCAAGGTCCTCTTGCATCATTGCCACTCGACATATTGTAATAGCGATTACTGTATCGAGGATCACTTTGTAAAACACCAGGTGGAAAATTCGGCTGAATAGAATCGAGCGCTGCCTCGAATTGCTGAAAATGTGCCACTTCCCGGGTCATTAGAAAATTTAAGGTTTCCTTTACATAAGGATCGTCTGTAAATTTAAGCAAATATTCGTACACAATTTTTGCCCGTGATTCAGCTGCAATATTTGACCGCAGATCTACGCTTAGATCTCCATTAGCATTTACATAAGCTCCGCTCCAAGGTATGCCATTACTGTCAGTTAAGGTTGGCCCTCCTCCAGACAAGACACCAAATTGTGGGTTAACCATAGCCTCATGGATAAATTCTTCCTTCGCCGCAGAGCCATTTAACATTTGCATGATATCTTCATTGTCGGCCGCATTTTTCAACTCGCCGTTAATTCCGGTCAACAGCATTTGAATGGTAGCTCCTACAATTTCCAAATGGCTAAACTCTTCCGTTGCAATATCCATGAGTAGATCGTATTTATCCGGATAAGGATTTTTACATCCAAAAGCCTGAACAAAATATTGCATCGCCGCTTTAAGTTCTCCATTTCCTCCGCCGAATTGTTCAAGCAACAGGCGCGCAAACCTTGGATCAGGCTTGGAGACGCGCGCATTAAACTGAAGTTCTTTTACATGATAAAACATAGTTGTTAGTTTTAATGAATACTCTTTTGCTTTATTTGCTTAACTAGCGATGATATCGTTAAAATTCATGCCTCGTATCTTTTTTCAGCTGCAGCTTATTATTTTTTTTGTTTTTAGCCGGTTTACCGTAAATAAGGAAGGTTAAGCAAGATTACGTTTTTAACTGGGGTACAAGCGATGTCATTTTAATTGACAGTATTATCGCAAAAACAGTACACTATGAAAATACTGCCAAGAATGAAAACAAACTTAATTAGCCGTTTAGCTGTTCTATAAACAAACTTCATCACGTTAAAACAAAAACAAAATGGCAGAATATCGCGTAAAAATTTTGGCAGTAAAACCGGTAACGCACAATGTACAAGCTTTCACCGTAGAGAAACCAGAAGGATTTCAGTATACGCCTGGTCAAGCAACCGAACTGTCTCTGTTGAGAGATGGGTGGGAAAAGGAGAAACGGCCTTTTACCTTTACCTCCTTACCTGAAAATGAACACCTCGAATTCACGATTAAGTCGTATACCGATCACGATGGCCTGACCAATCAATTGGCCCATGTCGAACCAGGTGATGTATTGGAAATCAGCGATGCTTGGGGCACCATTGCCTATCAAAAAGAAGGCGTCTTTCTGGCTGGCGGAGCCGGGGTTACGCCCTTTATCGCTATATTTCGAAACCTCCATGCACAAAATCAAGTCGGTAACAATCAATTGTTCTTCTCCAACAAAACCACCCGGGATATGATATTGAAAGACGAATTTGAGCAAATATTAGGCGACCGCTTTTTCAATGTCATTTCCGATGAACAAACAGCCGAATTTTATAACGGAAAAATCGACAAGGCCTTTCTCCGTGAACATATCCACGACTTCACACAAGCTTTTTATGTTTGTGGCCCCGATGCTTTTACCGCTTCGATTCTGGATACTTTAAAGGAATTGGGGGCAAATCCGGAAGCCTTGGTATTTGAAAAATGATCGGTACTCAAAACGTTAGGCTGCCTTCATAAGCCTTCTTATGGTGTCGGACTAGTTACCGACCACCCCCCATCGATAATCAAACTTTGGCCGGTAATATGTTTTGCTTTATCCGAAACTAAAAAGAGTGCCGCATGAGCCACATCGATAGGATAACCCGGACGTCCCATTGGCGTTAGCTCCGACCATTGCTGCGCATAATCCGGATCCGTCATGGTTCGTTCGGTTAGCGTTGCTCCCGGCACAACCGTGTTAATATTGATTTTAAAGGGGGAAAGCTCCAGTACTAAACTTTTAGCCAGCATTTCCAGTGCTGCTTTAGACATTCCATAAGCGGCCAAATCTTTATGTGCCTGATGACCGGTTACTGATGAAGTAAATAAAATGGAGCCCCCTGAATCCTGCTTTTTCATTTGGTTTGCGGCAGCTTGGGTTAACCAAAATGTTCCCTCCACATTCACCTGTAATACTTTACGTAAAGAAGCAGAAGGATAAGTAAAAAAATCGCCAAATAAAGTAATTCCAGCATTAGCAATGACAATATCCAAGCGGCCATAATGGCTTACCGCATCCGTAACCAGGTGTTGGATAAAGGCAAAATCGCTTGAATCACCCGGATAGGCATAACAAGCTCCACGTTCCTGCCGAATGCGTTCTACGGCTTGCAAAGTCAATTCTTCATCTAAGTCATTCAATAATACGATGGCGCCTTCTGCTGCGAGCTGCCTGCACATTTCATAACCTATACCCTGTCCGGCACCGGTCACAACGGCCACTTTACCTTTAAAGGTTTGACTTGTTTTATTCGTTTCGTTCATATGGTCTATTTATTCATGGCTATCAATGAGAGTCGCGCGATACGACACTTCCTGAAGTTCCTTTCAAGAAATCGAAGTCAACCCCTACATGTGCTTGTTCCACATGTTCCACAAACAAGCGGACATATCCCCTTGCATGAGGATGCTGTATATCTTTTCGCGCTTGTCTTCGCCGGGCCAATTCTTCATCGTCAACCAATAGGTTTAATTGTCGATGAAGTACATCCAATTGAATCGGATCACCATCCTGCACCAATGCCAATGTACCGTTTTCAGCCGACTCTGGCGAAACGTGCAGTACCACGGTACCAAAGCCTGTTCCGCTCATCCTTCCATCCGAGATCCTGACCATATCGGTAATGCCTTTTTCCAATACCTTTTTTGGAAGCCCCATATTACCTACCTCCGGCATTCCCGGATATCCTTTTGGGCCTACATTTTTCAATACCAGTACACTATTTTCATCAACAGGAAGATCAGGGTCGTCAATACGTGATTTATAATCCTCAATATTTTCAAAAACGACCGCCTTTCCGGTGTGCTGCATCAGGGCAGGATCAGCTGCAGAGGGCTTAATAATAGCACCAGATTCACAAAGGTTTCCTTTCAAAACGGCCAGGCCGGAATAGGGTTTAAAGGGTTCATTCCAAGAGGCGATGACCGATTTATTCCAGTTTTTTACACCCGCTAGGTTTTCGCCCAGGGTTTGCCCATTCGCCATTCTGCATTCCTGATGTAAATACTCCTTCATTTCTTGCATTACAGCCGGCAGGCCGCCCGCATAGTATAGATCTTCCATAAAATATTCACCCGAAGGTTGCAGGTTGGCCAATAAGGGAATTGGGGCAGAAAGCTTATCGAAATCATCTAAGCATAAAGGCACTCCGATTCTCCCGGCAATGGCTAAAAGATGAATAACAAAATTCGTCGATCCCCCTATCGCCGCATTTACTTTGATGGCATTTTCGAAGGCCGGTCTTGTTAAGATATCGGAAAGTTTCAGCTCTTCCTTTACCATATCGACAATGCGTCGCCCTGACAATTGCGCCAATACTTTCCTACCGGCATCTGCTGCCGGTATCGCTGCATTGCCAGGTAGCGAAAGACCTAAGGACTCTACCATGCAGGCCATAGATGAAGCCGTACCCATAACGGCACAATGCCCACGGCTGCGGCACATACCGGCTTCCACCATATTGAATTCTTCTTCAGACATAATGCCCGAACGCACACTTTCCGAAAAGCGCCAAACATCGCTAGTTCCAATGTTTCTTCCCTCATACTTGCCGGTCAACATGGCTCCTCCGGAAACGACGATTGTTGGTAAGTTAACGCTGCAGGCCCCCATTACCAGTGCCGGCGTTGTTTTATCGCAACCGCATAATAATACCACACCATCTAAAGGATTGGCTCGGATCGACTCTTCGACATCCATACTTACCAGGTTTCTATATAACATGGCTGTAGGTTTAATGAGTGTTTCACCTAATGACATAACAGGAAATTCGAGCGGAAAGCCTCCTGCTTCGATCACGCCCCTCTTCACCGATTCTGCCAATTCACGGAAATGCGCATTGCAAGGTGTAAGTTCCGACCAGGTATTGCAAATACCGATAACCGGTTTACCTAAAAATTCATCAGCAGGAATACCCTGATTCTTCATCCAAGCACGATAGATAAATCCATCTTTTCCTTTTTTCCCAAACCATTGCTGACTTCGAAGTGCTTTACTCATGGTTAGATTTATAATTCGGGTAAATTTAAACATCTATTTGTATGAAGTCGAAAAAAATGGTAAATTGCCTTATCTACTTAAAAACTTAAGCCTTACTCATTAAAGAACCGTAGATCATTCGGGTGTAATTCCTACCAAGGCCGTACTTTATTTACACCAAATTCAGGATGAGTCCAGGGTGAGTCCAGCCTGAGTCCAGGATATCTCCAGGAAAAAGCGGTAAAACCTGGACTTATGCTGGAAAAAGTCTTTACACAATTTGCATTCATGGCGAAGTTGCTCCCTATTTGGCAGGGAGTAGGCACGAATAAGACCTGAATGGTATGTAAGCAAGAGTATAATCGAAAGGTGAGGAGTTAAAACCAATAAAATGATTGGTACTTAGCGAAGCTTTCGAAAAAAACAGTATTTATAGAAAAAATCAATGACCCTCATTTATGGCTAAACTAAACAAAAAAGGAAATTTAAAAGGAAAAATCGGAAACCTTATTTATCGGGAATATGGCGAACAAAACATCGTTCAGATGCACCCAGGTCGAGTTAAACAGACTGCCAATACCCAAATCGCCGCCAAGGAATTCGGTTTGGCAAGTAATGCTGCAGCCATCATTCGTCGGACTGGCCGACTGATCTATGCCTATAGTGACGGGCAAGTAAGCAGTCGATTGAATGTCGAGTTATTAAAATGTTTGCATCGGGTAGATAAAGCACCCGGGGAACGAACAATTTCCGACATCGATCCAACACCGTTAACCGGATTTCAATTTAACCTGGAAGCACCCTTCGAACGGTGCCTGAAGTCACCCCTTTATTGTTCCGTTGAAGTAGATGGCACGATCACGCTAAAGCAACAAGGTATAATTCGGGATCATATCAGTTATTTCCAAACCCGAAGGGGTTCTAACACGCAGGAATTTCTTCGTATAACTGTTGTGGGAATTGACTACCAAAAAAAAGACCTGCAGCTGATCCATCAGGAGGAATGCACCTTAGCCTCCTACAGAAACCCAACATCAGATTATCCACCTTTAGGTGAAACATGGCAATGCCAGAAACAACTAAAAGAAAATCAGATCGTTTTAGTATATGGTGCGCTACATTATTATGAGCGTGATTGGTTGGGGCGGACTAAAGCGGTGGAGGATCGAAAATACAACGCTGCCGGTATTTTATTGGCCTTTAAGGTAGACGCGCAAATGTATGCGCTGAACCAGCAAAGTACCCAAAGGGAAACGTATGAAGTGATGGATAAGCAAGAAGAAATTTATTCCATACAGGATGATATGATGAAGGACATTGCTAAAATCAAAGAGAAGAAGAACAAGAAGTAACCCGTTTGCCAAGGGGAAAAATACGACCCTAAACCGGCATAGCTTGGATCAATTCTTTTGACCGCGAGCGATAGCAGTAACTAGTAAAGAGCTACTACAATATAAAATATACCCAAGGTTGTGATGATAAACTTACCGATTTATGGCCTTTCATTATCAATCTGGAGACGTGATAGCGGCTAGGGCGCTTACATATGTCGGCAGATACCAGTTATCATCGCATTGCATCAACTTTAAACATAATTGCTATTTATTTGGACATTTGTACCTATAGCTAAAAGTTATGTCGCGGTATCTTTGGATTTAATTATCTGTCCGTCGTTATATTAATAATGTACTAACCAACAAGCAGGCCGAAATACAGCTGGAACACTAAAACATTATATTCCTAATTCGTTAATTAAAAAATTAGCTTATGAAAAAACATAATCTACAAGCAGTATTTTATGCATTAGTACTTATTACACTTTTCGCAACTGTGTCGACGACTGCACGTGCATCTTATCGAATACGCTTTATCTCCTCATTAAACACGCTGTCGATAGGAAAAGTTCCGGTTCAAAAGACGATAATCGGTAGAGTAAGTGATGAAAATGGACAAGGGCTAATGGGCGTCAGTGTTACAGCAAAAGGTAATAATAGCGGTACGAGTACCGATCAAAATGGATCTTTCAAGATTATTGTACCGGATGAGCAAGCGATTTTAGTATTCAGCTATGTAGGCTATCTAAGTCAAGAAATAGCAGTAGCTGGAAAAACTAGCTTAGACGTTATTATGAAAAGCGACTCGCAAGCCTTAAGTGAGGTGGTTGTGGTTGGTTACGGAACACAAACCCGTTCAAGCATTACGGGAGCTGTTTCTTCCGTGAATGCCAAAACGCTCACTGAATTACCTGTAGCCAGTACCGATCAAGCGCTTCAAGGACGAGTCGCAGGCCTGACCGTTACCAACAATGGTTCGCCAGGCTCCGCTCCAATCGTTGCAATAAGAGGTATCAGTTCCATCAGTTTTGCATCCGATCCACTTTATGTCGTAGATGGTTTTCCAACCGCCATTTCCAATATTGACTCGAGAGATATCGAGTCAGTTGATGTCCTTAAAGATGCGAGCTCCGCAGCTATTTACGGCTCGCGGGCAACCAATGGCGTAGTGATGATAACCACTAAAAAAGGTACCGCACAAGATCGCTTACAGGTAAATTTCGATTCGTATTTCGGCATCCAGAGTCCGGCAAAAAAGTTCAACCTTATGAATACGGCCCAGTATCTACGCTACGAGCGCGCACTGAACGGAGCAGATGCAGCGTTGCCTCCACGCTTAGAACCCGAAAATTTTAATCAGCCAGTTTACGAAGGAGCTACACAGACCTTTGCACAAACCAACACCGACTGGCAGGATGCTTACTTTCGTAAAAACCAACCGCTACAACAATACAACCTTTCGTTGAGCGGAGGAAATGAACAATCACATTTCTATACCGGGGCAGGCTACTTTGATCAACAAGGCATTGCAGAAGGATTATACTATAAGCGAATCAATTACCGACTTAATTCAGAACATGTTATCAGCAAGCTGTTCTCCTTTGGTGAAAATTTCTATGTTAGCCAATCCAAGCAACGTTTTGATGTGCCTGCGGGCAATCGCACGCCTATAGTAAATATGATCCGCATGCAACCCTATCTCCCCGTTTACAACCCTAATAATTTAGGTGGCTTCATGGGGCCTCAAAACAGCTTTGATGCATCCGATCCGGTTAATCCTGTAGAAATAGCCGATCTGGTTGAAAATATCAATAATACGACCCGTTTATTGGGAACAGCATATATAAGGCTTACGCTCACGCCTTGGTTAAAATTCACCTCCACCTATGGTATTGATTATTCCAATATCGCCATTCAAAACTATACACCCATTCATAATGATGGAGGTACTTCCATTTCTAACATAGCCACGATTGACAATCAACGACAATTATATACCACACATCTTTTCACACAACAACTTAGTTTTGACAAATCCTTTAACAAGCACAACCTTGGGGCAACGCTTGTCTACGAAAGTCAAGGACAACGTTACCGCAATGAAACTGCAAGTGGAAACCAGAATACAAATCTCGTAAAGACCCTCAATGGTGCGACGAATGTAACTGCCAATTCGGTTTATGAGACCAATTTGATCCGATCGATGCTTGCGCGTGTAACTTACGATTTTGACGGAAAATATTTATTCGCAGCATCTATCCGTCGTGACGGTCTTTCCGTTTTTGCACCGGGCAATAAGTACGAAAATTTTCCAGCCATTTCGGGGGGATGGAAAATAGATCGTGAATCCTTTATGCAAAATATCGCTTGGATCTCCGAATTGAAATTGCGTGGAGGTTATGGTATAACAGGTATCAATGGAGTGCTATTGGGAAACTATCCCTATTTGCAACCTATTCAACGGAACCAGGCGACCTATGCCTTTAACGGAACCATTGTAAATGGCAACGGATCTTTTTATAACGGCTTGAGCAACCCAGACCTAGCCTGGGAGAAGACGAAGCAAACCAATATCGGATTAGATCTAGGCTTGTTTGAGAACAGCATCACCTTAGTAGCTGAATATTTTAAACGAAAAACGGATAACCTGATCCTCACCGTCCCTACTCCGACCAGCTTCGGCTTCAACGGTACAGGGACTTTGGCCAATGTGGCCGCCATGCAGAATAAAGGATTTGAATTTCAGCTAGGCTATCATAAAACTAAGGGCGAATTTACCTGGAACATAACCGGTTTAATGAGCATCATTCGTAATAAGGTGTTAGGACTGAACAGCGAAAATGCATCGATAACTGCTGGAGGAGACGCTGATTTTGGTGGTGGAGGCCCGCTCACCAACACCGTCGTTGGTCAGCCTGTACAATCATTTTATGGTTACATCGTTGAGGGTATATTCCAAAATGAAGCAGAAATCGAAACACATGCCACCCAAAGCGGTGCTGCACCTGGCGACTTAAAATTTAAAGACTTGGATGGCAATGGTATTATTAATGACGGCGACCGGACCTTTATCGGTAGTTTTATGCCTAAATTCAGTTATTCGCTAAATTTCTCAGCTAACTATAAAAATTTCGATCTCGCCCTATTCTTTCAAGGAGTGCAAGGAAATGATATTTTCAACGCCGCCCGCATCATTCGCGAAGGTATGCCGCGTCTTTTTAATGCCGATGTATCGGTATTAAATGCCTGGACACCATCAAACACCAATACTTCCATGCCCCGTGCCGTAAACGGAGACCCAAATCAAAATGTGCGACCTTCTACCCGTTGGATTGAAGATGGCTCGTATCTCCGTTTAAAGAATATTATGCTCGGATATAATGCACCTGAAAGCTGGATAAAAGGTATTGGCTGGACAAATATCAGTAGCCTTCGCTTTTATATATCCGCTCAGAATTTATACACCGCAACAGACTATACAGGTTTAGATCCGGAAATCGGCTCGAAAAATGGCACATTAACGAATGGTGTTGATTATGGACAATACCCAAGTCCTCGCTCTTTTCAACTAGGTATTCAGGCATCTTTTTAATTGTAATCTCATGAAGACGAAAAAAACAATCCTATATACCCTCTTAATATCAGTAGGTTTTTTGGGCCTTTATTCTTGCAAAAAAGAGGCGTTAAATACAACCAATGAAAACGTCGTTTCTACCGATCAGTACTTCAAAACCGCTAGCGAGCTACAGGCAGGCACCAATGCCATTTACACCACGGTAAGAGGGATTAACCTGGTAGCTCGAGAATGGTTCTTTTTACATGATTTACGTAGTGATGAAGTAGCCGCCGGCGGAAGCCAACTGGAAGTACCGAGAGGACAAATATTAAACGGAAATGTTGACCCTACCAATAGTGTAATGAACGCTGTTTGGAACGGATTATATACGGTTGTCCATCGGGCCAATACGGTTATCGAAAATGGCCCGAACGTGACGGATGATGCGGCCTTACGTGATCGTTCACTTGCAGAGGCAAAGTTTTTACGTGCTTGGGCCTATTTCGAGCTTGTCTCGAAATGGGGGGCTGTACCCCTCTACACGCAAACGGTAAAAACACCGTCAGACTATCAGCCCCGGGCCGAAGTTTCGGCCATTTATCAACTAATTATACAGGATCTGCGGGAAGCAGCCGAGGTGCTTCCCGGTAAATCAAGTACAGAAAATGGTCGTGCAACTCATGCTGCCGCCAATGCTTTATTAGGCCGAGTACTTATGCAACAGGGCGATTATAGCGGAGCAAAAGAAGCACTTCTCAAAATTCCGACGTCGGGTGCAGATGGCTATCGTTTAACCGATCGCTATCTTGATAATTTTGAAGAGGAGACGGAATTCAACAGCGAATCGATTTTTGAAATTGTTTATGTCGACAAAGGTGATAATGATTTTAACTGGAGTACCGATGATTCGCCCAACGCCGCGCAGTCTACTATACGCAATCAAGAGTACAATCCGGTTGCCTGGCGCAACCTCATTCCTTCAAACAGGCTATTGAACGAATTTGAAATGACAGAAACAGGTGCCGAAAAAACAGATCCACGTTTCTCCTATAGCTTCTACCAAACGGGCGATCGCTACAACAATGGAGCGGATGTACTAACAGACGCCGATCAGAACGGAAACTCCTCTATGGTAAATGGCGTAAGAAAGAAAGTAAGTTTTCGCAAATTCATGATTATTTATAAAGAAGACAAAAGCAAGGCAAGTTATCATCCAGGTGGTAATAACCAGCGGATTATTCGTTATGCAGAAGTTCTGATCAACCTGGCTGAATGCGAGGCCGAATTAGGCAACTTGGCAGCGGCCGTAAGCTATTTAAACCAAGTTCGGGCAAGGCCGAGTGTCGACATGCCTCCTTACCCTACAACACAATTTCCGGTTACTACTAAAGAAGAAATTATCGAAGCTATTCTGCATGAAAAGATGGTTGAATTATCCAATGAATCCCTGCGTGACATTGACATTTTACGCTGGCGTCCAAAAGGCTACTTTGCCACCGAACCCATCGCTTATTTCCGGCCCGGCCGAGACGAGTTATTACCCATACCACAAGCAGAGCTTGATAATAATCCGCAAGTCAGTGGAAATCAAAACCCAGGTTATTAAATATTGCACTTATAAATTAACAGAGCTATACTAAATATGAGAAAAAGAAGGTTGATTTGGCTAATAGCCATTCCATTTATCTATGCTTGTTCAGGCAACCATCAACAACAACAATCGCAGCAAAGCGAAAAGCCATCAAATGAACAGCAAACATTTTTATCTCCACCTTTGATTCAGTCTATTTACACCGCCGACCCTTCGGCCCATGTTTTTGACGGTAAAATTTACATTTATCCTTCGCACGATATTGACGCTGGGACACCCGAAAATGATAACGGTGACCACTTTGCCATGCGCGATTATCATATATTATCTATGGATAGCATTCGTGGCAAAGTAACAGACCATGGTGTAGCGCTCGATCTGGATGATGTCCCTTGGGCAAAGCGCCAGCTCTGGGCACCGGATGCTGCCTATAAAAATGGTATGTATTATTTGTATTTCCCCGCCAAAGACCAAGACGATATTTTTCGTATCGGCGTGGCGACTTCCAGCAATCCAACAGGTCCGTTCAAAGCCATGAAAGAACCGATCAAAGGCAGTTATAGCATTGATCCGGCCGTTTTTGTAGATGACGATGGCCAGGCCTATATGTATTTTGGCGGTATCTGGGGCGGGCAATTGCAACGTTGGGAAACAGGAAATTATGAAGCGGATGGATCACTTACCGACCTCAAACAAGATGATGCTCCGGCAATCAGCTGCCGTGTTGCTAAATTGAACCCGAACATGGTAGAATTTGACGGGCCGGTGGAGCAAGCACTCCTTGTGGACAGCATGGGTAAACCTATGCTCGGTGGCGACCACGACCGTCGCTTTTTCGAAGGGGCCTGGATGCATAAATACAAGGGACGTTATTATTTTACCTATTCAACGGGCGACACACACTTTTTAGCCTATGCCATTGGCGATTCGCCCATGGGGCCCTTTACTTATGCTGGTCATTTCATGAAACCCGTTCAAGGATGGACAACCCATCACTCGATTGTTGAAATCAACGGCAAATGGTATATTTTCTATCACGACACGGAATTATCGGGCAAGACCCATTTGCGCAATGTAAAAGTAACGGAGCTCACGCACTTAGCAGATGGCCGAATAAAAATGATCGATCCGTTTAGCAGTCAACCCCAACAGGTTGATTAATCAATCGTTTTACACACCAAGAGCGGCAGATGTGCGTGAAGCCATCTGCCCTTGATGTTTTGTCTAAGAGCGGTACAATGCTATTCATTGGCAAGTTCCAGAACAACCGAAGCAGGCTTCAGGCCTTCCGACTGCACGTGAACCTCAATTTTTCCATGCTGATGCGCATATCCTCGTACGATAGCCAAACAGCGACCGTTAAAAGCAGCTCGCTCTTTGGATGCAAAGGAAACCAAATTGGTCGGATCTCCGTTATCCGTTGCAATGATCGCTGCGGGTCCTGCTATGGAGAACTGAAGTAAATGGTTAGCCTGAGGTACCAGGTGGCCCTGTGCATCCACTACACTGACCGTTAAAAACACCAAGTCTTTACCATCCGCCTTTAAGGTACCTTTATCAGCTTTAAGCAGTAATTTAGCAGCACTTCCTGCAGTCTGTACCGTATCTGTAGCCCATGACTTTCCATTTTTGTATGCCACTACCCGTAATTCTCCCGGCGTATAGGTAACCTCGTCCCAGCGAATGCGGTATTCGCCTTTTTGCTTTTTCTTACGCCCGAGCGAATGGCCATTCAAGAACAGCTCTGCCTCATCTCCGGACGTAAACAGATGTACAGGCACCACTTTCCCGATTCGATCGGGCCAGTTCCAATGCGGTAATAGGTGAGCCATGGGTTCATCCGGTCGCCATCGGGATTGGTAGAGATAAAAACGATCTTTTTTAAATCCGGCAAGGTCAATCAAACCAAAATAAGAATTTTTCGATAAGTAATACGGGGTCGGTTCGCCCAGGTAATCCCAACCACTCCAAACAAAACCACCTGCCACATAGGGGTGTGCATCCATCGTAGCAAACACCTTATCAGGTGCTGAGCCAAAGGGTACGGAATAGAGTTCGTAGGCACTCACCTGTCCCTTTTTATCGTCGCCCCCCTGTCCGTCTTTTACCGGAGCACTATTACCTGTGTAAACTGGAAAAAAGTATTCACCGCGACTGCTCACTGCAGCTGCATTTTCACTGCTCAAGATGAGTTTATCCGGAAATTTTTTACGAAAGGCCGGAAAGAGCGGAGCTGTCGTGATGCCCTTTAAGCCCCGGTATGCAGGTCCGTTCCGTATGCCTTCCCCTTGGTAGTTTAAGCTAATCACATCAACCACTTGCGGCAAAGGCATATTCGGTTTGGCATAATTCATGGAAACTGTGGTAAGTCGTGTTGGGTCTTCTTCCTTTACAATTTGCTGCAATTGCCCAGCCAGGCGCGCCCCTGCGGTATCGGTATATTGTTCGCCCACCTCATTGCCAAAGCTCCATAAAATGATTGAAGGATGATTGCGATCTCTACGAATAAAGGCGCGGATATCCTGTTCATGCCAGTCGTCAAAAATCAAATGAAAATCCAAGGGTGTTTTTTTCAGCTTCCAATTATCAAAAATTTCATCTACAACCAAAAAACCCATGCTATCGGTCAGTTCCAGCAACTCGGGTGCGGGTGGATTATGTGCCATCCGAATGGCATTACATCCTACCTCACGCAACAATTGCAGTTGTCGCTCGGCCGCCCTTCTGTTAAATGCAGCGCCCAAAGCACCCAAATCGTGATGTTGATTGACGCCTTTAATGAACACATGTTGATTATTCACCAACAAACCGCTATCCGGATGAAATACCAAAGATCGTATACCAAATTTAGTTTTATACTCATCCACTAGCTTCCCTTCTGCATACACCGTGGTTATCGCTACGTATCGATTAGGCTGCTGCTCGGGCGGCGGCCCCCATAATTTTGCTTGCTTCATCATGACCGTTCCCTTTACCTGAACGCTTCTTTTGGCTTCTACCTTAATTCCTTTTTTTTGAAAGCGGGCAACTGCTTGCCGTTCCATTCGGCCAGTTTCATCCAATACATAATAATCGGTTATCACCTCAACAGACCGTTCCCTATCGCCGTCATTATTGATCCAAACGCTTAAATCTACCTCCGCATCGCCGTTGTTGTGCAGTGCTGTTTTTACAGCTGTACCCCATTGCCCCACATGTATCCGATCGGTTTTCAGCAGCCAAACATGACGATAAATTCCCGCCCCGGGATACCACCGTGATGACGCCGGTGGATTATCAACCCGGATAGCCAATTGATTTTCGCCTCCCGGAATGATGTATGGCGTCAAATCCACTTGCCAAGAAGCATATCCATAGGGCCAGCCACCAACCAACTTACCGTTTAGCCAAACCATCGCATAAGACATGGCGCCCTCTATTTCCAGAAAAATAGATTTCCCGCTATCAGATGTCGGTATATCGAGCTTTCTGCGGTACCAGGCCACTCCTTGTACGGGTAATCGCCCCATTCCACCACCAACCGGTACCTCCCATCCTTGGTAGAAGGGGCCTTTTATTGCCCAATCGTGCGGTAATGTTACTTTCTCCCAGGTTTGATCGTCGTAATCTGCCCGGACAAAAGGAAAATGTTCTCCTGGATTGCCTTGAGGGCGTTTGTAACGTTTCTTAGCGTCCTTCATGAACGGATTACCCGTCGGCAAGATCCACGGTTTTAATACCAATTGATGCGCTTCTACTTGCACCCCTTCTGTCGGGCGGGCATCGGCCGCTTTACCATCTACCTGTTCAATTACTTCCGGACGCACATCATAAATCAGGCTATCAGCTTTTTGGCTATCCGTATATTTAAAAAAACGCCATCCCTCATTCAGGGAGCTGCGTTCTCTTGGTATATGACCAGTTTCTTGTGCCGTACATCCAAACAACAGGCCCAGGTATAATAAACTAAAGCTATAAATCCGACTCATATCACGTCATACATATAGGTATATTAAAAATCAACCACTTTCCAGTATGCTTTTTTTCGCTTTAACTCTGCATCAAACAGCAATGGATAATTTTTCCGTCCTGCAACCGGATAAAAATCCAACCATGAATACCGATCGGACAGATTCCAGAATGTAACACTAGTAATGTCAGCTTTATATTTTCTGAATATGGAAAAAACCTTTGCATATTGATTCATTTGCTTCTGTTCTTGTTCGACCGTCAACACGTCGCCTTCACCGGGATGCTTTTTCCGCCTATCTTTTTCCCAAGGGTATACCGACATATCCAGTTCGGTAAACTGCAATTGCAGCCCCAGTGATGCATATCGCTCAATAGCCTGTGTTAGCTCCTCGGCAGACGGTTCAAATATTGACCAGTGCGCTTGTAATCCAACACCGTGAATGGGTACACCCCCGTCTTTCAGCTGCTTTAGTAAACGGTAAATACGTTCTCTCTTTTCGGGCCGCTCGCTGTTATAATCATTATAGAACAAGAGCGCTTTAGGATCGGCTTCATGGGCATACTCAAAAGCTTTCGCGATGATTTCCTCTCCACCTAGCTGGATCCATTTGGAGGGTCGTAGTAAGTTGTTCGGATTATCGTCAATGGCCTCGTTCACTACATCCCATGCATAAATCTTACCTTTATACCTACCTACTACCGTTTTAATATGTTCTTCTAAACGCTTCCACAACGTTTCTTTATCCACGGGATTTCCATTATCGTCCACAAAAATCCAATCCGGTGTTTGTTGATGCCAAAGTAGGTTATGCCCTCGGACACGCAAGTGATGACGTTGGGCAAAAGCAACAATGCTATCTGCTAAGGCCCAATTGTACGTATTGGGCTTAGGATGTATGACACCCATTTTCATGGCATTTTCGGGTGTGATACTGTTAAATTCCCGGAGCAGCAGTTCTTTTTCCTCCCCTTTCAATGTCCCTGCATTAACAGCGACCCCAATTGGAAAAAAATCTTTGTAATAGCCTTTTAAACCTTCCACGTCCGTTTGCGCAGAAGCTAACCGATAAGACATTAAAAAGAGCAGGAACACTTTAGCATATAAAGATATCATATTCATTGTAAAAAATGTTCTATTTTATATCTATTAACCTGATTTCAGCTATTGAGTCTGAATGATCCCGCTTACTAATTTAACGACCGCAAAAAAGTTGACGCATAAATTCATTTATCGGGTCCAGACATTTCAAAAATATCCTATATGCATCGAATCGATTAGTAATAATTAAGAAAAAAGGGGTAAAAATGTATAAAATAGAAGTTACAATTTTAGTTGTTCATTAACACATCTATTTTTCACACTTCCGTTAAAGCATCAAGGTTCCTTGAAACCGACTGCATAAATTCAGAAGGTGTTAATTTATACTTGGTTTTGAATACCTTGGTAAAATAATTGGGATTTGCAAAACCCGTTTCATAAGCCACTTCAGCAATCGTCATATCACTCTTCTTGAGTAAATACGCTGCCCGCTCTAGTTTTACTGAGCGAATAAATTCTACAGGCGTCGTCCCGGTAAATTCAAGCATACGATTATAGAGGGAAGCCCTACTTATCGATAAATACGCACTTAAGGTTTCTACTGACAATTGGCTATCAGTCATATGATCTTGAATATAAGCCACAACCTTTTGCAAAAACTTTTCCTTTTCAGAAACGATTTCTTCTTCGGGCAGGGCAACGCTGACCTGTTTTGTATACGTTTCTTTAAACGATTGGTTGAGCGATAATAAGCTTTTGATCTTTGCCAATAGTACTGTAAAATCAAAAGGCTTCGTCATGTAATCGGTAGCGCCCGCTTCCAAACCATTCAACAAGCCATATTCTTCGTCGGCCGCTGTCAACAAAATTATCGGAATATGCCTTGTCCGTTTGTCGGCTTTTAGCTTTTGCACCAAGGCAAACCCGTCCATAACCGGCATCTGTACATCGCATACAATAATATCAGGATGATAGAAGAGCGCGCGTTGCCAACCTTCCTTGCCATCAGCGGCCTCATATAGCTGATAAGAAGATTTTAGGTTATCCTTGATATAAAAACGGAAATCGTCGTCATCTTCTACGATTAAAACAGCAGGTTTTTGAGGAGAAAGCGGGTTTCCCGCTGGAGCAATAGGCGCATCATCCATTTTTACAGACGGGTCGCCTGTACGCTTCTCTTTTGACAAGTCTTCCTTAGTGCGTTCAAGTCTCAAACAGAACGAAAAACAGCTTCCCTTTCCAGGTTCGCTGCTCACGTTAAGATCTCCGCCATGCATCTTTACAAAAGCCTGAACGATCGAAAGTCCGATACCCGTGCCTTGGTTTAAAACGTCAGCTCCTGTATCGTGCTGGAAGAAACTTTCAAAGATTCGTTGTTGGGCTACTTTTGGAATCCCTATGCCGGAATCCCTAATTGCAATAACCAATGATAGATAGTCATGATCAAGCTGTTGTTCTTCTAATTCATCTACATTCACCCGTATTACACCGCCTTCTGGCGTGAATTTGAAGGCATTTGACAATAGATTAAATAAGATGCGTTCTATTTTATCGTGATCAAAAAGAACCGAGGCCTCAGAAACAGTAGTAGAAAAAGCGTAATCAATCTTTTTACGAAATGCCATGTCATTAAAAGAATCACTCACTTCCTCTAGGAAGGCTATCAATTCTCCTTCGCTACAGTGCAACTTCAGCTCCCTTTCTTCCATCTTTCTAAAGTCGAGCAACTGGTTAACTAAGTTCAGTAAACGCCGGGCATTCCGTTTGATCAAATTGAGTTGGCTAGATGGTCCTCTATCTTGTATTTGGTTCAGCAAATTATCAACAGGCCCCATAATAAGCGAAATAGGTGTTCTAAATTCATGGCTAAGATTAGTGAGAAACTTAATTTTCATACGGTCTAACTTATGCAAATGTTCAGCTTCTTTACGTTCCTGCTCTAAAAGTTGCCGTGCCTGCTGCCTTTCCCGCTCTAAGGCAAATTTTGACTCTAACTTCTTGATACCACGGTGGCGTATATATAGTAAAGCACCCAATGCCATGAAGATATAGGCGATATAAGCATATATGGTTCGCCAAAAAGGAGGTGCTACCATAATATATACAGATTTGCCCTTTTTATTCCAAACTCCATCGTTATTACTGGCGCGTACATGAAATATATACTCCCCAGGGTCGAGGTTCGTGTAATAAGCCATGTGTTCTTTGCCCACTGGTATCCAATCTTTATCGAAACCTTCCAACATGTATTCGTATTGGTTTTCTTCCGGAACTGTAAAGTTCAGTGCTTCGAACGCGATTGAAAAATTCTGTTTATATTTCAGGTTAATCTCATCGGCGTACAGCAAAGATTCGCGAATAGGTCCATCTTTTGACGGTGAGATCGACTGATTATCAATTTTAAGGTCAGTCAATACAATCTGAGGGGCATTTTTGTTGGTCTTTAAATCAACGGGATTAAAATGGTTAAACCCGTTTTGCCCCCCAAAAAATATTTCTCCGTCAGACAGGCATAATCCAGCACCTAACATAAAAGGGCCTGGTTGTAGTCCAACATGGTAGGAAAAACTTTTAAATTCATTTTTCATGCTATTGTAGCAGCTTAACCCTTTATTTGTGCTAAACCACAATTTCCCGGTCGAATCTTCCACAATTCGGTGTATCATGCCGTTGATCAAGCCGTCGCTTTCCGAAAAGGTGACAAACTTTGTGGTTCCCTTTCGCAAAAGCCCTACGCCGTTACCACTCGTACCTACCCACATGTTCCCTTGTTTGTCGCGTTTTAGGGAAAGCACATAGTCGCTTGGTAAGCCGCTATTTAGTTTGTTATAGAAAGAAAAGCGCTTGCTTTTTGGATTGAATACTGATAATCCCGAACCAAAGGTGCCTATCCATATCCGGCCGTCCTCCCCTTCTTCTATGGCACGGATATAATTACTCGAAGGTCGAGAAGGGTCGTCCTCAACCTGAGGATCATGTACGTATTTATCTATATTTCCACTTTTAGCACGCAAGACATTAACCCCTCCACCGTTGGTACCAATCCACAAATTTCCTGCACGATCTTCTTTCAAGCAAAACACGTCGTTATGATTCAACTGCTTGGAACCATGCCCTTTAAAAATCTGTTTGCTTTTCCTGGTCAAGGGATTATAGCAAAAAAGTCCCTCCATATAGGTACCAATCCATAGACAGCTATCCTTACTCATTTCCATGGTCAGAATACTTAAATCGTGAACACAGTTGTTATTGAATGGCGCTATGTTAAGATGTTCCATCCTATTGGTAGCGCGGTGAAGAAAATGTAAACCTCCGCCGTCAGTTCCCACAAATACGTCATTCCGGTATTCAGCAAAAGAAGTTACAATAGGCGAACGCAATCCGTATGGATCAAATGGGTTATACTGCTTATAGCTAAATTGACTAAGGTTTTTGTCAAACTTATTTAGCCCGCCCTGAAATGTTCCTACCCAATAAAGTCCCGACTGATCGATCAGAATTGAACGAATAGAGCGGCTACTTAAGCTGTAAGCATTTCGGCTATCAGGTTTAAAGCTTCTGATCACATAAGAAGAGACGTTCATGACATCAAGGCCTTCATCAGTGCCGATCCACATACCATCTTTTCCATCAGCAGCCAGCGCATAAACCCGACTACTACTAATATGCGCTTTGCCCTCGGTATGGTTAAAATTAAGGAACGCTTGCTTGCTCGGTATCCACTTACTTAATCCATTTAGCGTACCCACCCAAATTTGCCCATGACCGTCTTCGGCTATCGTCGTCACATAATTATCGGCTAGACTGTTGCTATTTGCGGCCTGATGCTTAAATGACTTAATTTTCTTCAAGTGCTTATCCAGTACGTACAGTCCGCTGTCCGTTCCTATCCACATTTGCTGCTTACTGTCCTGAAAAACACAAAGGGAGACTTTTCCAGCAAATAGTTGTTCCACACGCTTATAAGCAGGCTTATTGATCAGCTTCTTGCTAATCGGATCAATAAGATATAACGCACCGTAAGAGGTCACCCAAACATAGCCTTCACTATCCCCACTAATGGCAGTAATGGCCGTACTAAACTGTTCGTCGTTCGGACGGTAATTGACAATGGTATCTCGCTTTCGATCATAAAAACTCAATGCCCCCCCATTGGTGCCAATCCACAGACAACCGTCTACGGCCTCATATAAAGCACTGATATGGTTTACACGAAGCGAACCCTTTCCCTTCGGATCGTGCCTATATACCTTAAAGCTTGTACCATCAAACCGGCTAAGCCCATCTTCTGTGGCTAACCAGAGAAAACCAAACCTACCCTTCAAAATACTATAAACGGTATTGGAAGAAAGGCCGTCTTTTGCCGCATAATTCTTAAAGCCAGTAGGTAAAGATTGGCTGTACAAAGTTGCTATATAGCCCATAAAGGCCAAGAGAACGAAGCCTACTTTAAAAAAATCTCTGAGACGCATAATATAGGTTCCTTTCAGAAAATGGATTGTCTAATGATCAGTTAGTTGCTGCTAAAATAAGAAAACAGAACCGATTTTTCTGGCAAAAACAAAAATAACCGCTTCAAATACACACAAAAATAAGTAACTCATTGTCTTACAGTTACAAAAATTACCAACGTTGGCAATAACAATCATTTACTCACTGGTTTAGATAACCCAACTAAGATTAAAAGCCTAACATATGTTATTACTTATACAGAAGAAAAAGAACCAAGCTCACTTTCGTGAGGTGTGATTTTGAATTGCTTTGGAAAACCAATAGAATTCTATAAATTTGTATTGGATTGAGAAAAATCGAACTATGTCAGATGTTCAATTATTTACAGAAATAAGTTCCTTGCCGGCCAATCTCAAGCAAGAGGTATCTGATTTTGTGGCTTTTCTGAAATATAGAAAAAAGCAAAAAACGGTTCTTAAGAAGCGTCAATTTGGTTATGCAAAAGGATTTTTTGAAATGACAGAAGATTTTGATAAGCCATTGGATGACTTTAAGGAATACATGTAAATGAATCTTCTATTGGATAATCACCACTATACAGGTATTTTTCCCATAAACACTGCACTAACCGAGTTCCCCGCGCGCCATTGCCCCGCATTGGCAAAGCCAATCACACTACTAATTTGCTATAGATCGGTATTGTGATATGTCACCCAGCCATCCGCGTGACAACACCCTACGGGCAGTTTCTTTTCCCGATTTAAAAAGATTCAGGTCAACAAACTTCCCCATACGTTGATATCCTTTTTCATTCGGATGCAGGAAATCACCATCATGCATATCCGCTAAAATCGTACGTGTATCCGTTTTGCTCCGCATCAGCTCATCAAAATCAATCACCGCATCAAAAGAACCACTTGTTCTGATCCATTGATTCACGGTATCTCTTGCCTGCTGTTTATAGGGCGCATCATAAAAAGACTTTGCAAAAGGCAGGATGGTACAACCATATACCTTGATTCCGTTGGCGTGTGCCTGATCAATCATATACTGATAAGCGCTGATCAGTTCCTGTGCCACTTGGGGTGCGTCTTCCGCCTTCCGTATTCCGCCGATATCATTGATCCCCTCTAAAATAAGGAGCCAACGAACGTTTTCGTGCCCCAGCACATCACGGTCAAAACGCTTCAGTGCGGTAGGGCCTAAGCCTCCCCTTAACACACAGTTCCCTCCAATCCCCAGATTCAAGACACCCAGTTTGGCGGTAGGTGCATTTTGCAGCAATCGTTCTGATAAAATATCCGTCCACCGGTTTTGCTTGTTGGTGCCCGAGCCCCGACCATCCGTAATGGAATTGCCCAGCACCACAATCGCTGCGGCTTCAGGCACCGCCTGCACCTCTATACCGCTCAAGACATACCAATGATCGGTAGTAAGGGCGTGTGCAAAATCAGCACGTCCCGTCTGATTGCCTTCGAGCAGATAAGAGCTCGTTCGGGAACCCGGATGCCCGGTAACGGTTGCCGAAGTTTCTCCAAAGTAAATGGTAACGGCCAATTGAGATCCCGGTTCAAGAGGGAAAGAGATGGGATCTGAAACCGCGCTGCCGTGGGCCGGCATGGTGATCCCCTCATTCCCGTCAAATTGCAATCGCTTCAACGTGGTAAGGGCTATGGCACCGGCTCCCCTTGAAACCGCAATGGATACAGCTTTCAAGTGTACCGGTTCTTCACTAAACACATTTGAAAAACGAAGGCGAAGCCGGTCTCCTCCAATAGATACCCGTACTATTTGACGGAGGGAATGGCCGCTAAGCCCAGGTTTAGGGGGATTGTTATGTGGCTCTACCAACTGCTGCGCAGTAGCCCAGGTACCGACCCAAACCGGCTCCTTTTCTTTGGCCGAAAGCTGAAAGAAGCATAGGAGCAGTAAGATGACGCCCAAGCAAGGCGTTATTTTCTTTTTCATTTCCATTCTTTGCATATTATGCGTTTCCTGTATGATGATCTTTATTTTTCCGGCCTGACCAAACGGATATAGTAAACTGCCCCGGCTGTATTGCCCGGTAAGGCCTGGAACTTTATACGTACTTGTTTCTTCCCTTGCAGTAAAGTAGCCGGAATAGGGTAAGTTTCATCTTTAAAAGTCGATTCATTCCATTTACCCGTATTATCCACCGTCAGTAACTTTTGCTTGTCTACATAAATATCGAATTTCCGATTCCCCCACTCGGCTCCCCAATACCGCACACGCAGGGAGAGATCGGTTTCACCTTGCGTTGTCATCAAGTAGCTGAAATAGCCCTCGTTTTTTGCATCTCGCCAGAACGCATCTTCAAAATTCCCTGTATGCGAATTTTTCATCATCATGGCATGGTCTACTTCCGGTTGTTGCTCGCCAGGGGCTACGAAATCCACCGTGCGTTTTTGTAAAGCCAATTGTTCTTTTTCTACGGCTGCTAGTGAATCCAAATAGCCTTGATAGTCTGCATGGCTCAAAACCATCCAATAAAGCATATAACGGGCATCATGAATCTGGTAAAAAGGTGCCAACTCCAACGGCTGGGCGTGGATGAGTTCGCCTTTTGCAAAAGTAAAATGCAAGGGTTTATCCTTCACCGGGATCAATTTCGAAGCCAGATCAGCCGGATGGTCTTCCAATATGATCGGAGCTTGATTAACGGGTAGCTTTTCGCCACTGGCAATATGACCCCACCGGCTATCGTCGGCAACCAATCCATCCAAATGAGTGATTCCGGTTTTAGCGCCCAATACCATGGGGCCATGCAGGATCGCGGCATAGCGCGGCACATGGGGCATCCGTTCGATGGTGGTATGCATCGGTAAAACCAAGCGGATCCGATCTCCCCGTTTCCAGTGCCGCTTAATAGCGATGTATGAAGCAGGACCGGTCTCGACCGCTAGCGGCTTACCGTTGATCATGATCTGTAGACTATCGGCCTCTACCCAACCCGGATAGCGTACCATCAGCGTAAAATCAGCATCCCCTTGGGTAAGGGTCAGTTGCGTTTGCTCTTCATCCGGGAACCGGGTTTCTTGTTTCATTTTAATCCCCTTATCCCGCCAGTTTAGCGTAGAGGCGATGAACAGGTTCAAAAATAGTGAATCACCCTGATGGGTATAGATAAACTCATTGTACTTTCCATGATTCTCCATTCCGCTTCCTACGCAACACCACATGGCTTCGTTGGGGGCAGAATAAACCCGGTAGTGCCGCGGGCGTACCGGTGTAAAATAGACATAGCCGCCATGCTCCGGATGTTGGGTAGACAGGATGTGATTATAAAGCGCACGCTCATAAAAGTCTATATACCGGGCTTGGGGATGGAGGCGGAATAAATCTTGCGTAAGCTTCAGCATATTATAGGTATTGCATGATTCCGGCCCTTCTACATCCCGAACGAAATCCGTACAGGCGGCGGCACTCGGAAAAAATTCGCGCCGGCTATTACCACCAAAGGCTAAGCTACGGTTACCTGTAACCGTTTCCCAAAAGAACTTTCCGGCTTCCAAATACCTTGCATTGTGTGTAAGCTCACCGATACGTTGAAAGCCAATGGCTTTAGGTACTTGCGTATTGGCGTGCTTATTATCCAATTCATCCACATCGTGCGAAAGCGGATCCAACAGCTGCCGATGGGAGAATCGTTCCGCAGCAAGCAGGTATTTTCGGTTGCCCGTCATTTGATAGGCATCGGCAAAAATCTCATTCATCCCTCCGTGTTCCACATCTAACATTGCTTGCATCTGCACATCAGAGAGCTTCGCCGTCACCCGGATGCCCCAGTCGCAAAACCGAAGGAAGATTTCCTTCGCCTTTTCATTTTTAGCATAAAGCCAGGCATCCCTTAAGCCGGCATACAATTTATGCAGATTATACCAAGGCACCCAGGCTGCGCGATAAGCAGCAAAATCACCTTTTTGTAAGGCAGACCATATGTGGGCACTGTTAGGCACCCCTCCTACATAACCCGTTCCCCAATCAGGGTGAACTTTTGTATTTGCGTCCTGGCATGCTTTTAATTCGGCAATCATATATTCTAAGCGCTGCTTACAGGCTTTGTTCTTTGTCGACGCGGTATTCATGGCCATTGCGGAGAGGTAATGTCCGCCAATATGCCCATCCAATCCAATCCAATTACTATAACTGGAATCTTTTGGCGTAAGCCCTGCTTCTTTACGGAAGGGAGCCAAAAGGCGGTCCACCCGGTACTTCAACAGGGTTTCTATATTGAGGTCGCGCGCATGCTTAAAGGGCCCATCCAGTAATTGGACATCTGACAGGGGAAAAGTATTGGGATACAGTTGTTCCTGCGCATAAGGTTTTCCAAAAGTCAATAGGAAGAAGAGGGTACACACACCCACCGGTTTGATTATTCTATAGATCAGCATGACTCGAATGTAACGGCATTTATGGAGATTTAAAAATCAGTTGACTAAATTGATAGAGGTTATTCTTCCAAACCTTAAAATCATGATGTCCGCCCTTTTCCACAAAATAAATATGCGGAACCTGGTGTGCAAGCAAGTAATCGTGGGTACGTTTACTGAAGTTGAGCAGTCCATCTTGATCGCCGCAGGAGATCCAGAGAAGTTTGAGTTGAGCCTTTGCTTTTTCGGGCCGGGGCAGCAGCTCTTCCGGTTTTTTGGTATTGGGTGCAGCAGAGAAGCTGCCTATCCAGGCAAAGGTGTCTAAATTACCCAGACCGAAATTGAGGGCCTGTCCTCCCCCCATGGATAAGCCTGCCAAAGCACGATGTGGCGCATCCGTATAAACCGGGTAGTTTTTTTCTACAAAAGGAATCAGGTCATCCAACAGATCGTGCTCAAAAGTAGCAAAAGCTTTCACCTTATCGGGTGCCATGATGTTTCCGGTGGCCCGATCATCTTTCATGGCACGGCCGTTCGGCAATACCACCACCATCGGCACCATTTTTCCGTCGGCATACAGGTTATCCAAAATGATCTGCGGATTCCCTTGCTTGAACCATTCCTTCTCATCACCGCCGATGCCGTGCAACAGGTATAAGACGGGGTATTTCTTCGATGGTGAAAAACCGGGCGGCGTATAAATCAAGACCTTGCGTTTCACTCCTACCGTAGTTGACGGATAGGTCACGGTATCTATATGGCCATGATCAATTGCCGGCCTTAGGGTGTCGTAGCCAGCAGGCATAGACGGCACGTTATCTTGTGCCCGAAGCCCTAATACGGCCAGCCATAAAAAAAACGCTAAGTAGAGTTTTTTGCTGTTCATAATCATCTATTTATCATGGGTCGTTTCATATATAGGACATGGCAACGCTAGGGTGCCGTGTCATTTGCTGAAGTTGCGTATAAGCCAATGAGTGCCCCGGTAAAACCTCCCGCCACATCGGTCGATAGGATATCACCAGACACCGTGCCGCCCATGTTCTTAAAAGGCCCTCCTTTCACGGCATAATTAAACCGGTAGTTATCTCCTTTTGCCACCACCTGTAATTGAACCGGCTGCGTTACGTCTAGTTTTTCGCTAGCCACCAGCGTAGCCTGGCCATTAGCCGTTCTTTGCAGTAAGATATAAAAATCGTTTCCCTTTTTTGTTATTCCAAAAACATAATGAAAAGTTTCCTTTTGCAAACAAACCAAACCTGCCAGATCCTTTTCAGAACCCGGCTGATAGCGGAGCGTAGTGGTTGCGGTAAAACTTTTATGCTGCTGTCTGTAAAAAAGAGTGGACGTAGGTGTTACCGCATTGATATTGACAGCAAACGGTTCTAGTTGTAGCCCATTTTTGCTTATCCGTACAAAATCCTCCCTTGGCCCACGCACAGCTATCCAACGGCTGTCTAATTCTTTCGATTTAAATTCATCCTTAAACGTGAAATTGCCATTAGGGAAAAATTCGCCCTTGCCCGTCTTGTTTGTCACACCCTTGGGCATCTCTAATTTCGTTGGCATCGGTTCTAAGCCCCCCTCAAAGACCGGAAATTCGCCCGTCCAATCTACCGGTAACATAAAAGTTTCGCGGCCAGTGTTTACCCGATCGGTCTCATTGGGGCGCACACCGAGAAAAACGCCGTAATACTTTCCATCCGGTCCGGCTACCAAATCGGCATGTCCTGCCCAATCCACCTTATTCGGCCGATCTTTAGGCAGATGCCTTTGCGTCAAAATCGGGTTCTTAGGTGCAGGTTTAAAGGGCCCTTTAGGATGGTCGCCGATAAAGACTACTTCACTATGCTGTCCTCCCGTACCCCCTTCGGCACACATAAGGTAATAACGGCCGTTTTTTTTATACAGGTGTGGCCCTTCTATCCAAATCGGCTTTTTACTGATGTCTACCCCGCCATCTACAATGATCCGATCAGAGCCCGCAACAATTTGATCGTTGGCTACATCGTATTCCCATATTTTGATCACCCGGTGCCCTTCATACAGTTCCTTTCCTTTATCCGGCGCATCGTTATGCACCACATAGGCCTTCCCATCATCGTCAAAAAAGAGGGACGGATCGATGCCATCAAAATTCAATTTAATCGGATCGCTCCAACCCTGTTCCGGATCTTTGGTTTTCACCACCATATTGCCTATTCCGCCGGCAATTTGGGTGGTGATCATGTAAAAAGTATCGTTGTTCGGGTTATAGCGGATAACGGGTGCATAAATACCCGCACTCATCCCTGCATGCTGTAATTTCAATTGAGATGGGCGATCTAAGACGTGACCGATCTGCTTCCAGTTTACCAGATCTTTCGAGTGGAAAATGGGCACGCCCGGAAAGAATGCAAAAGAAGAATTCACCAAATAATAATCGTCGCCCTTTCGGGTAATGCTCGGATCGGGGTAGCAGCCCTGCAAAATCGGTATATAGCATTCATCCGCTTTCAGGGGGTTATTTTTATAGACGTCATCTTGCCCCGTATAAACAAATTGACTAAAAAGCGGAATACGCGAAGGAGCACCGGGAGACTCCTTACCTAAAACCGTATGCGGTAAATAGGTACAGCAGCAAATAAGTAATAGATAAATTGGATTCTTCATAAATAGTTGTTCGTGTTTTTGATGTATCTGTTTAGCCTTTTAAATCTTGTAATGGATTCGATCTCCTTGTGCAGATCACTTTATCTCACTTTCCGGAGGTCCTAAGTACGATGGCTTTAAACCGCCCATATCCAACATGATTTTTTGAAAAACAATGGCCGGGTCTAAGGGACGGATCCGGAGGGTATGCATGCCCGCTTTTTCAATGCGATGTTTGGTAACGGTTTCGATGATGCGCTTGGCTTGCCACTCGCCCAACTCACCCCGATAATGACCATTGATGTTCACCACTTGCTCCGCACCGCCATCAATCGACACCGCATAGCGTAAACCTTTATTGGCATTGAAGTTCAGCGTAGGGGAAGTCAGTACAATCAACCGCGCTTCGCCTGTAGATTGCAACTGTACGCGGTATTCCAAATAAACTTGTTCGTTAGGTGTGCTCGTGACCGGCGTGGTGGTTACCCCCGAAAGTGTTTTACCCAAATCAGGTATCACCGTCCAGGAAACACCCGCACCTTCGCTGGCATGTGTATGATGTTCAGCTTCGATTGACACATAGCCACCCGCTTCATGAAAGGCTTTCAAACTTGGGGCTGATGACGGCGACACATACTGCACTTCGGGCATCATGCTTTTCCGCGGTTCCTGCCAACTGTGGTAACCAATGCGTACCTGATCCATCATATGCGGCCATTTTCCATCGGCAATATCCCGGTTATAATGTAGGGTAAGCAGCGAATCACGTTCAAAACAGGTCTTCACCTTATCAGCCCAGGCATTCGCCTGTACATCGTTCTTAGCAGCAAAGTATTTGTTTTTTGCCTGCGCATAGTACATTTCATATAAGTTAGCACAAGCATTGATCGGGAAAAGCACCAATTCGTCAAAAGCATCACGCTTCTCTTTGGGCAGCAGGTAATAGAGGCGCATGGCATCTATTAACAGTGCTTGATAATCGTTTACCACACGTTCAAACTCTCCATAATTTTCCAGGCTAAAAGTCTGATCGTTCAGCAGCTCGGGCGTTACGCGGTGATTGTACTTGGTATAGAGATTGATCAAACGCGCCGCCTCTTTTGCATACGTTGGGCCGAACTGCTGTGCACTCCAGTTTTCGGTATGCTGCAATAAATTGGCGGCATGAAATTGATCGGGGTTCCAAGCCATATCGAGGAAAAAGGAGATGGGATATTCCATAGGCTTGAGATCGCCCACATTCACGATCCAAATCTGATCCACGCCGTAGCGATAGGCCAGATTCATCTGCTCCCAGATGCGTTGGACCTGACTCACATTGATCCATTTTGAATTACGCGGACCGCCCACATAATCCACATGGTAATAAATACCATACCCGCCACTCCGCTTCTTTGCATTCAAATCGGGCAATTTTCGGATATTTCCCCAATTATCATCGCATAGGAGCAGGGTAACATCATCCGGCACACGCATGCCCTTATCATAATAGTCTTGTACCTCCTTATACAATGCCCATAATTGCGGGGTTTCTTTCGCCGGCTTACCGGTAACGTCGGCAATGATTTTGCGCTGATCCTGCACAATCCGTTCCAAAAGGTTGATATTACTTTCCTCACTCATGGGCTCATCGCCATCGCCGCGCATACCGATAGTAACTACATTTTCCACGTTTCCCATACGGCGCATTCCACCCTCCCAAAAATGGCGCAGATTTTCTGCGTTGCGTTGGTAATCCCAAGGGCCTTTACCGTACCTCCGCCACTCATCATGCGCCCGGGTAAGCGGTTCGTGATGCGAAGTACCGATCACCACCCCCATCTTATCTGCCCAAACGGCGTTCTCGGCATCATCATCATAAAAAGCATTCCCCCACATGGCAGGCCATAGGTAGTTTCCTTTTAAACGTAAGATGAGTTCAAACACATGTTTATAAAACTCATGATTGAAGCCGCCAAACTTTTCCCTGGCCCATCCCGATAAGGCAGGAGCTTCGTCGTTCAGAAAAATACCGCGATACTTCACTTTGGGCTGACTGACAGCCTTCACCTGACGGACATAGACAGCGGGATGCTTCGCTACCGGAACATCTGCCCACCAATACCAAGGAGATACACCCATTTGCTTAGACAGTTCGTAAATTCCATAAACCGTTCCGCGCCGATCACTTCCTACTATAACCAAGGCTTTCTCTACACCGGGGAAAGGCTGATCCACCGTTTGGGTGAGTGAGGCTTCCCATTGACCACGGATTTTCGACACATCGATTTTCTGCTGCTCCACCAACTGGTCGATCCACGGGTTTTTCCCTAAGGTACCGATCAGGAGTAAGGTCTTGCTTCCTGCAGGCACTTGGTCAACAAGCACTCTTGTCCGGACCTCCGTCACCCTTTCCATATCCTGCCCCAGCTGATCCATCGCCCAGACAACAGCTTCTTCTTCATCTTTTCCCCGTACCATCGGGATGGCCTGGCCCTGCTCTACCAGCGGCAGGTATCCCGCTTCTTTGCTAAAATCAACGTATATCGGTATATCGGTACTTGAGGCTATCGAAGGGAAGTTTATCAGGCCCATCAGCACCATGAGCAACACCGACCGAAAAACGAATGGAACGGCTGTCCTATTATTGGTCATGATCATTGTTTTTTCTTTGGTAATTAAAAAAGTCGACATCCACAAAACCACCCACCTTTACGGTAGCATAATTGAAAATGGCAAAGCGGGTACCCATAAAAAGCTTGCGGTAATCAAAACGCATCTTGAACGGACTACCTATTGCTTGCCAATGCTGTTGATCAAAACTGTAAAAGAATGTGGCCCAGTCTTTCCCCGGATTGAAATCCGCATCCACGCGAAGGTAGACCCGGTTGGTATGAAGTGGAACACGGGCCTTTTCTTCCGTTTCGACCCCCAAAACGGCTTTGGTATCGTCGGCCAAGTCGACTACATGGGTCGAAAGTGTGAGGTATTTCTCGCCTCCTTCTTGGATAACAGACAGCAAGGCCGAATGTCCATTAAAGGCCGCCAAGCCTGCCACGTCGCCGTCTTGCATATGCGATACATCGAGGGCAAGCATACCGCTTGAGCGTGGTCCTTCCATGCGTTGCGAAAGGGTATTCGGTGCGAGGTATATGTTGGGAACAACCCGACTGGTTTTCAGCCTCAAAAATCCCGGGCGCTCGCTTAACGACCAGGCCGTATCGATGGGATTGTGGTTCCATTGCCAGTTTATCTTCAGTTTTTCCTGAGCGAAATCATCACTTTCCACCAGGGCCTTCCCGGGATCATGGCTGCTTAATGGCACGGTTCCATGTAAGGGTACATGGCCATCTTGATCGCCTAACATAGGCCATCCATCTTCCCATCGAACCGGCATAAGCAAGGGTACCCTGCCTACTCCCCCACGATCCTGAAAGATGAGACCATACCAGTTGCCGTGCACATCATCTATGATACATCCCTGCCCTACATAAGGAAAACCGGCAAACTCCGTTTCGAGGATCACTTTTTTTTCATACGGACCGGTAATCTTATCGGCGCGATAGCATACTTGCCGACGTTTTCCGTTACGGGGCCAGGAAATCATTAAGAGGTAGTATTTTCCCTTATATTTAATGGCTTGGCTACCTTCCAGCAAACCCGTTTCGGATGCATCGCGCTCGAAGATTTTCCTATCCACCCCACCTTTCTTCACGCCGGAAAGATCGGCTTCCAGCTCGGTTAGCTGTCCGGTACCGTAAAAGACGTATACCCTTCCGTCGTCGTCAAAAAAAAGTGAATTGTCATGGAAGTGCTTTGTGCGTGAAACAAGTTGCCACCTTCCGGCCGGATCGGTGGCCGAGTAGATGTATGATTGATATGGTTGATCATTTGGAGAGAAAACCACATAGTATTTTCCTTGATGATAACGGATAGAAGAAGCCCATTGGCCGCGGCCATAAACCGTACCGTTCAACAAATCATATTTAGAATGGTCATGCAGTTTATCGAACACGTAGCTAACCATTTCCCAGTGCACCAGGTCTTTGGAATGCATCACGGGCGCCCCAGGCATGAGGTGCATGGTGGTACTGATGAGGTAATAATCCTCGCCATGGCGCACCACCGACAAATCGGGCACGTCGGCCCATATAATGGGGTTGGTATAGTGTGTGCTATCTTGTCTTGCAGAAGCGAATAAGCTTGTTGCTAATGCCGTGATAAAAACCAAAAATGTTTTTTTCATGTTAACCAGTTTATTTTTATCCATTACGATTGGCATAACTACAATCATTATCGGCCATCGATGATAATGGTATGGTGCCTAACCTATCGTCGGCAACCGATCATCGTAAAGGTTTCTTTGCAAAGATAGGATCCAACATTTCTTACCACCTTTACATTTGTCTAAAAGAATAGTATATATGTTCAAATACATTTCGCCGGCAGGCACATCATCCATTTTAATTCCACTATACAGGGTCTATGACTTGGTATTTTCCACTTAAATGCATGAGGCTGAAAAGATAAAGCAAACCATCGTAATAGGGATCAAAAAAACCATCTTCATAAGGCTCCAGCTTTGCTTCCCAGAGTGCCTGTACAAAATCTGCGGAATTTTTATCTTTATTTGCCACAGCAATAACCGCTGCCGTTGAGACCAAACCCAACGAGTGCCGCAACTTTTTCACTTTACCTGCAGGAAGAATAAAATCAGGCCGACTGCCGTCGACATTGAACTGGTCTTCGAAACTATGGATTCCTTTGGAACGCAAGAAATTTTGAAAACGTTGGGCATACTCTTCCTGCCAGGCGGCATCTTTGCCAAACCAGAGGTAGTCCATCGCAATGTTCATCGGCACACGCCAGGAATCGAAACGGAATGCCGGCGGCATCCAGGGTGTAGGATGGGCCTCACCATTAAATTCGGTATAATCGTAATTCAACGCTGTTGGCGCTTTGCAAGCTTGATGCAAGAACTCCCGGGCTTTCGCCGCGCATTGCCGGTAAAAATCTTCGTGACCGTCTTTTGCATATAACGCCCATATTTCAAAAAAAGCAGGCAGGTGGTAAGACGGATCGGTCCAGTTATAACCATCCCCTTCGGGTACAAAAGTGATGAGCTGGTGTTCGCGGTTGATCAGATGAAAGACATTGCCTTCGCCGTTTTTCTTCCACATCTCATCGAGTATAAAACGGGCCTCTTTGTAATAATCAATACCCGTATTATTTCCCCATTGATTGGCGGCCAGAAGCAGATCAGTAATGAAATACAGTTCACCATCGGTGGCAGACCCCTCAGCGTTTTTCTTCAAGGATTTTGGTTCAATGCTCCAGGCAAAGTAACCCTTTCGGGGACCTTCCTGGTGTTGCAGGTATTTTTTCGACCAACGCCAAATGCGGTCGAACACCTCTTTTTTATTCAGCTGCACGGCCACCATCATCCCGTAGGAAAGACCTTCAGTGCGGGCATCATTATTCTTGATATCAGACACATAGGCCATGCTATCACCTACTTCAAAATAGATTTTGTGAGGTCCTTCAAATAAATCTTGATAAGCCTTTTCAACTTTCCGGTCTATTTCTTTTTGGCTGTAGCCCAGTTTCCGGAACAAATTTCGATGATGCGGCCTGTTTTGGGCAAGCAGATGATTTCCGACGACCAAAAAAATAACGGAAAAAAGAACTGTTTTTTTCATTAGCATAACATGTTTATTCATTACTTGTTTGTTTTTAAGGCCTTCATGTTGCCTTCGGCGGTTTTAAAAGCGATGAATATTTATGGCGACTCGTACAGGTTTCATCTTCAAACATTAGTTGATGTTAGCAAAAAATGGCAGCTCTCTCTGAGCTGCCATTTTCAACAAAAAACTAATTATATCCTGGGTTCTGATAGGCATCTTTTTCTGCATCTGTCATTTCCATACCATCCAGTTGTCCTTGCGGAATAGGCCTGAGGTAGTGGTAAGGTTGGATATCCCGCGCAACGGTACTTGGCGTATGATCGCCAAGGTTAACGCCACCAATGCGATAACTCGACGACAACTCTGCCCATTTCTGCGTCCGCACCAAGTCGTACCAACGATAGCCCTCACCATAATATTCGCGCGAACGTTCTGCTAAAATATAATTGATATCGATGGTTGCCGGTGTGGCAGCCACCATGGCGGCGCTATGATCTTCTGCTTTCTCCGTATTTGCGGCATTGTCAAAACTCCATTTACCTGCCCGTGCCCGAATCACGTTGATTAGCTCCCGGGCTGTTTTACCCGCTTGGGTAGCAGCTCCTTTTACGGCAGCTTCCGCAGCGATGAAATACAATTCAGAAAACTTAGCAATATTGAAAGGACGGGTGCTCCCTGCATTGGGTTGCCCCAACCCGTCGCCATTGTCGGTACGATAGGTACCCAGCTTCCATAGTCCAGGATGTCTCAACCTGCTGATTCCTTCGGGTGAGATCACAAAATCCGACCTTCCTGGCAGAGCACCTGCGCCCACATTGCTTTTCTCGGCCCAACCAGTGTAATCAATCGGTGTAGCCGGCTCTTCATTCAAGAAGGTCAAAATAGCATCTCCTGGATGAACCGGTAAATTATTTGCATTATAAAAGGTACTTTCTGTAAGTCCGGCTTTCTGCCAATTACCCCGATACACTGTTACAAAAGTACCGTCGTAACGGGAATCGTTCGTTTTATCGGCGAAGGTATTTTCAATCACCCCGATAGGTGGTGCCATGCGCGTCCACGGACGACCAAGTGACTGCGCCGCTTCGCGTTGTACAGTGCTTACCGTATTGCTCCAAGAAGCGTCAGAACCGCTCCTAATGAGTGTATAGTTCCAGGTAAACATCCACACGGCAAAGTTGTCCGGACCGCCACCGCTACCATAGGTTAAGCTTCCCCCATTGTAGTATTCACTGGTTTCTGTGTGGTCTGCATACAATAAGATCTCGTTATTCCGATCGTTTGCTCCCACATGGATATCATAATAAGTAGGTTGTAAACTAAACGGGCCTGGATTATCAATGGCTGTCGTAGCAATATCGTACGCCTCCTGAAAATACCAAGACGCGTCATGCCCATCTGGATCAGTGCGCGCAGTTTCTGGATAAGTAGGGATATTATTCGGGTTTTGCAACCACCAAGCATAGGTAAGATAGGCTTTGGCCAAATAAAGACGTGCCAAAGTTTTGGTTACGCCTCCTGTTACACGGCCTACATCGGGCAGGTTTTCAATGGCGGTCAACAAATCAGGAAAGATGGCTTTGGTATACACTTCCGGTACGGTATTGCGTACCGAATAGCGTACGGGGTTCGTGTTAAATGTTAACTCGCCTGCGCCTAAATCCAACGGAACGCCTCCATAGGTTTGTACCAATAAAAAATAATCGAATGCACGGAAAAAGCGCGCCTCTGCTATCAACGACTCGTCAACACCTACTTCGCTGCCATTTTCAATGACGCCACTGGCGGTATTGATATTCGGAAAAGCCACATTCCAGATAAAACTGGTGGGATAGCTATCTGCGGTTACTTGCCCTGCCCCAGACATATCCATATCTTTAAAATTGCCGTCGGCACTCTGCGCATAGGTCGCTTCATCGGTACCCGTCAGGCAGGAATTATAATAATAGGCTTCTCCGTAAATGTAGCGTAGATGGGCATACATGGAAGTAATTCCTCCCAAAACGCCTTTTTCTGTTGCAAAATAATCAGGCGTAAAAACACTTCGCGGTTGTTCGTCCAATATTTTTGAACATCCCGTTAAGAGCACAATTAGGCTTGCCAATCCTAAGGATTTTATTTTCAAATTTTTCATGTCTGCCAAGTTTAAAAGGTTAGATTAAGACCAAACACATAATTACGCGTAGCAGGTGCATTGGTACCCACTGTCAAGATTCTTCGCGGATAAGAAGCCACTGCTGCGTTTTCATCTCCATAGGAGTTCGTTTCGGGATCCATACCCGATTCGCTATGGTAAGGTGAGAAAAGCACAAATGGGTTCTGCACCGTTACATATCCACGCAATTGCAAACCACTGCTTTTCAACAAACTACGACTAAAATCATAACCCAGCGAAATGGTTCGTATCTTTAAAAAGGAGGCATCAAAATAGCCCAACGTGCTTCCATATTTCGGATTATCGCCACTAAGCGGCCCTGCCGGATTGGGATATTTGGCATCGGTATTTTCCGGTGTCCAATAATCCACCTTCACATTATTATTGCGTGTTGTAAGGGTATTCAAATAACCACCCGATCCGTACAAGGTACTGACCAGCAAGCCACCACTTTTAAAGAAGCCCACCATACTCAGGTCAAAGCCCTTATAAGCCAAGCGGGTATTGAACCCCCCTTCAAAATCCGGGTCGACATCCATCACCTGTCGATCGTCCGGTCCTACTGCCCGAACAGGGGTACCGTCCGCATTATAGTCACCCGTATATTTCACCTTAATCATCCCCACCGTACCGCCCGGCTCTAAAATATCAAGGTAAGGATCGCCCTCCTGCCATAAGCCTATTTTTTCGTAGTCGTAAATAACATTGATGTTGTGCCCCACAAACCACGCATTATTTACGTCTTGGGTAGATCCAGAGGCAAGTGCTACCAGCTTATTCCGGTTGGCATATAAATTAACCCCCAGGTCCCAGGTCAGTCCGTCGTTTTCTCCTTCCAGGATTGTACCATTTAGCGAGAGCTCGAATCCCTTGTTCTGCGTACGCCCAATATTCGCCGTATAGCTTTGTACACCCGAAGTGGGAGGAAGTCCCACGCCTAATAAGAGGTCATTGGTATTGGTGGTGTAATATTCTAAAGTACCCGAAAGTCGATTATTGAGTAAAGCAAAATCCACCCCATAATTCCATGTTTCTGAATATTCCCATCCCAAATCCGCATTGGGCAATTGGGTTACATAATAGCCTACGGCATAGTTATCATCTCCAAAGTTATATGGCCGTGTACTTAACTGCCCCAAGGTAGCATAAGGCGCAATAGCCTGATTGGATGTTTGGCCATAGCCTACACGCAGTTTAAGTGCATTGATCCAACTGGCGTCTTTCATGAACGATTCGTTGGCTATGTTCCATCCGGCCGATACAGCGGGGTAGGTATGCCACTGATGCCCCTTGGCTAAACGGGAAGAAGCATCCGAACGTACCGTTGCCGATACCATATACCGCCCTTCGTAATCGTACATCACCCGTCCCATCCAAGACATCAATCCCCACAAGTTGTAATTCTGGTTAGCTGGATCGACGGTTATTTCGCCCGTTGCTTGTCCTAAATTGTAGAACTGAAAGGCATCAGACGGGATATCTTTGGCCGACATGGACGAAGAATTATACTTTTGTTGCTCTGCTGAATAAAGGGCGGTTACATTGAAATGATGTTTATCTGCAAATGTACGGTCGTACGTAAGGAGATTCTCGACTGTCCAGTGGTAGGTATGGGCGTTGCTAATACCCGCTGTCGATTCTGTTTCCGGATTGACATTGTTTACCCCTTCGCCGGTATAATTCCCGTTGTTGCTCTGAATAAAATCAAGTCCTAGATTTACCCGGTATTTTAACCCTTCCACCCATGGCACGCTCACTTCGCCGTACATAGCATTGTAGGTAGCAAATCCACGGGTTTCATTGAGCCACAAACCCTGCTCGTCCAGATCTTCGATGACCTTTCTAGTCAACACATAATTATCACCCATAGCTGTGTTAACCGTCCGCTTGAGCGTACCATCATCATTGTATGGATTCAGGATGGGTGATGAAGCAAGTGTACCAAACAAACCGAGCTGATTACCAGCGCTGATATTATAGTTATTATTAGTTGTAAAACCCAGTTTAACGTATTTCCCCACCTGCTGATCGATCGAACTGCGCATGGAATAACGTTTATACTGTTGGGTAGGAATTAAACCTTGGTTTTGATAGTATCCTACACCCACGTTATAGCTGCCCGTTTGCGTTCCGCCCGAGAGCCCAACATCATGGCTATTAACAGCACCGGTCTGATACATTAAATCTTGCCAATCGGTGTTTACATCATCAGCCTCATCCACCCCATTCGAATAGATTCCAGCTGCTTTGCGCAAGGCTACAAATTCTTCTCCGTTCATCATCGGAAACTTAGAAAACAGCGTTTGTGCACCGTAATATGCATTATAAGACACCCGTGCCCGATCGCCTACCAACCCTCTATTAGTGGTAATCAGAATAACACCATTTGCACCCCGTGAACCATAGATTGCCGTTGCCGATGCATCTTTCAGCACATCCATACTTTTAATGTCGTTGGGGTTAATGTCGGATATAGATCCGGCGAACGGAATTCCGTCCAGCACAATTAATGGATTATTATCTGCTGTTAGCGATCGGGTACCACGAATACGGATTTGCATGGTAGCTCCAGGCCTGGTAGACGTTTGCTGTAACTGCACACCTGGTAAACGGCCTTGGAGGGCCTGGGTCACGTTTGCCGAGGGGACATCGCGTAGCTCGTCGCCACTAATGGATGCAACAGAGCCCGTTACCGCTTCTTTACGTTGGGTACCATAACCCACGACAACCACTTGTGAAAGTGCCGCATTGTTTAGACCAAGATTTACGTTTATAGTTGATTGATTGCCTACCTCTATTTCCTGAGACAAGTATCCCATAAAAGAAAAGACCAAAACAGCCTGCTCTCCAGGCACTTGAATAGCATAATTACCATGCTCATCACTAATTGTGCTGGAGTTAGTATCTTTCAATCGAATACTTACGCCTGGCAGTGCTTTACCCGTTTCATCAACTACATTTCCTTTTACGGTAGTCTGCGCTTGCGCAAGAATTGCCGAGGGGAGTAAAAGCATCAACACCAAAATATGGCAAAGGCGCTTAATACGACCCCAATTTACAACAACATGAAATTGTAAAATTGCATTTTTCATAAAATTAAAATTCAGCTTATAGCTTGGTTAAATTATAAATGGTTTATTGATTGCTTAGATACGGAATAAATTGACCTTCTACAGCATGGACATCATCGTTAAGTTTTCACATCCATATTGGACTTTCGGCCGGTTTATTTGGATATCTATTAATAGCATTACAAATGTATTTACTCCGATAAAGAACTAACTGATACAAATGTTGATATTAATAGAAAAAATGTTTAAGGGATAGGCTTGATTGATGAATAAGGCAAGTTTTAGGCTGTAACCATTCGTTAGGGGGATAAGCAAGCAACAGCAAGCTTAGCGCTACGCGCTTGCTTTCTCCGTTGAAACTCGACTAATGAGGGGCGGGATTGGCTGCGTCGCACATGCCTCGTACGCATTGCCGCAGCCATCCCTTAGGGGGTGGGCAAGCAACAGCAAGCTTAGCGCTACGCGCTTCTTTTTTTGTTTATAGGCCCCATGCTTAAGCGAGCTTAGCATGGGGCCTATAAACAAAAAACCCGACTAACGTCGGGCTTGCTGTTGCTTGGCGGTGAGAGCGGGATTCGAACCCGCGGTACCGTTTCCAGTACGACAGTTTAGCAAACTGTTCCTTTCGGCCTCTCAGGCACCTCACCTCTCTTTTGGGACTGCAAACCTAATACAAAAATTTATTATTTCAAATTTTGAACATTTCAAATCCCGATATTTTTGTTATCCAATTTTTATTGCTTTGTAAGCCAAGTGGATAAATTTAGATTATTCGACCGGTTTTGGTTTTTTTACGTCATAATCAACCCGTACATGGTAAATACTCATGAGCATTCGCTTAAAAATAGTACGGATGGTTTCTACTTCCTGCAACGTGATATTGCTGTTTTTCAACTGTCCTTGCAATAATTTGCTTTCGATAATTTTGTCAACCAAATTGTTCAGGTTTTCGGCATCGGGTTCTTTGATGCTTCTAGATGCTGCTTCCACCGAATCGGCAATCATCAAGACGGCAGTTTCTTTCGAAAAAGGTATAGGGCCTGGATACCGAAAAACATTTTCGTCCACCAACTTATCGGGATGTTCTTTTATAAATGCATTATAAAAGTAATCTGTTCGCGTCGTACCATGATGGGTTCTGATGAAATTAATGATCGACTCGGGCAAATTATGCTTATAGGCCATATCAATACCTTTGCTAACATGCGATATAATAATCTGTGCACTTTGCTCATAGGTGAGCCCGTCGTGGGGATTATAACCTTTGGTTTGATTTTCTATAAAATATTGCGGGTTTTGCATCTTACCGATATCATGATATAAGGCTCCTGCCCTCACCAATAAGGCATTACCGCCGATCCTATAAATAGCTGCTTCTGCCAAATTGGCCACCTGTAACGAATGTTGAAAGGTGCCGGGTGCTTTATAAGAGAGTTCGCGAAGTAAAGATGAATTGGTATTCGTCAACTCCATCAAACTGACATCCGAAGTAATGCCAAATAACTTTTCAAAAGCATAGATGAGTGGGTAGGCCAACAGGGTTAATAATACACTAACCAAAAACGGCACAAAGGTATTATAGCTGATGTCGGAAATTGATCCATCACGGATCAGCACAATGCCCAGATAACCGACAAAATAAGTAATAAGAATAATAATGGAGGAGACCAAAAATTGTTCCCGTTTAATAAGGGTTTTGATACTATATATACTGACCATACCGGCAGTTATCTGCAAAAAGGCAAATTCAAAACTATTGGGCACAAAAAAGCCGGACACCAATACCATGAGCAAGTGGATATTTAGGGCCATTCGGGTATCGAATAAAATTCGGACGATAATGGGTACAATACAAAAGGGGATATAATATAAGTTGCTGATTTTTAGCTTTAATGACCACGACAAAACCAACAACATTCCCGTAACCAACAACAATAGGAGCGATAAAAATCTGTTGTTACTGAAGATATCAAAACGAAAAAGATAAAGGAACACCATCAATAGCGTCACAACTAAGCCGACCACCAAAAACTGCCCGACAACCACCACCTTCCGATCTCCCCCAATACGGGCCTCTTCTTCATAAGCTTTTCGTAAAGATTCTACTTTTTGGAACACTTCATTGTTGACCATACTGCCAGAAGCCACGATAAGCTCTCCCCGCTGCACCATTCCTCTCGTGGTGGATATGCTGGCCAAGGCATCGGCTTCCAACTTATCGGTCAATCTTTCGTTATAGACATAATTCGGTTGAATGTAATCTGCGATCATTTTTTTCAACCAATCTTTTTGCGTAAGTGTCGATTTGTTATCAATGATCGTTCGGGCATATTCCAGAGCCGATTCACGTGTGTAAACTTCGGCGGTATTTTTCCGTTCCGTTATGTTATTCGTTACCAGGTTAAAATTGTAATCGTTGCCATCGATCTGGAATTTTTTGGTCAGCGCAATGATCCCCCGATCGTACACATGGGTTAAGATTTGGGTAGCGGTACTACGATAGGCTGGCATCTCCTTCACGTCTAAACCACTCCCCTCCCATTTGCTTTCCAAGTCGTTCTCAAAACGATTGATCTCCTCCTCCTTCATATTGACATGGTTGTCATAAACAGGATATACTGATCGTAATATCTGGTCACGATCTGCTTTGATTTCTGCCGGGGTTTTTAATATGGCAAAATTATAGGGGGCAATGAGGTCTTCATGCATCCAAATTTTACCTTTTTCATATTCAAACCGGAAACGAGGCTGCTTCGGTAAAAAAATGCAAATAATGACGACACTGAGCACCATCATCCCATATTTAAAAACCAAAGGATTGCGATTGTAGATCGTCTGAGATGTTCTGTTTTTTGACACTTCTCTAATTATTTATTTCAAAAGTAGTGAAAAACCAGCTTTATGCATAATCTACTAAAAATAGCAAAACAACGGTGTATCTTATCTTATAGATTGATTCTTTTAAAAGAAGGATTTTTATTAATTATTTTTTTAAATTTCGTGTTACTTTCTTCCGCAGAAAGTAACCAAAGACTCGCAGCTGCAAACTTTTACAGGAATGGTAGTGCATCAACCTGCACATTGTAAAAGTTTGAATGCTGCATTGTTCGAAAGCGAAAGTTATCTGCTTTTAACCGGACGTATTAGCTTTTCTCTTTGATGACGTGTATACGTGGATGGGCAAAAAGGTCTTGAGCGCGAGGGCAGAACGGCCTCCTAGGGTACGGCAGCAGTGAGCAGCAAAGCATGTGCAGAAATGTACGGGTTTGCAGTTTACCAAGCGGATGGAGGAAGATGTGGTTGAGATAAGCAGTAGCATTGATAGTACGGGAATGGCCTCATGGAATGAGCGTTAAGATGATTCAGGACAGCGATGGCCTAAAAATCCTGTGAAGAAGCGAAGGGGTAGATTAGTGAAGAGGAGCGGCTCCACAGGATGCGGGAAAGGCCTGAATCATTAGCGAGAGCCATGCAGCCTTGGCTTTTTGTCAACTTTTGTGCTAAGACAAAAGTTGTTAATAAAAATCCTT